>HLSNC_1000043_pt1 | contig 192838 bp, 205 predicted proteins | sample HotLakmetagenome_2_FD_14041 | JGI IMG/M metagenome (IMG submission 14041)
CCCCTCCGCGCATAAGACACGTCGCAAACGACGTCGCTATGCACGTGTCTTAGGCCATCAGGCCGCCTCCAGGCAGGCGGTGACAATCGGGCGGTTACACACGAGATGCGAAGTGATGCCCATCCTTGGCGCTCCCACTGTCGCAGTGTTCTGTAGCAGGAGCCGGATTTGCCAGTTTCGCTCTTGGAAAATTGTAGGTTGACCAGTGGGTTACGGGTCAAGTGGCGGAGACGAAGGGATTCGAACCCTCGAGACGGTTTCCCGCCTACTCCCTTAGCAGGGGAGCGCCTTCGACCACTCGGCCACGTCTCCGTCGACCCGTTTACTTGCAGCGGTCAGAGACGACAATGGCGATCATGATTTTTTTTCCCGGCGCCCCGCTTGACGCACGCGTTGCTGAGGCGGCGCAGTCGTGATTGGGTGCGACGGCCACAAGCCACCGGAAAGGGTCCGAGGTGCAAACCGACCAGATCCTGATCTTCACGATCCTCGGATCGACCATGGCGCTGTTCCTGTGGGGGCGGCTGCGCCATGACGTGGTCGCGCTGGCGGCGCTGCTGGGCTGCGTCGTCGCCGGGCTGGTGCCGGCCGAGGGCGCCTTTGCCGGGTTCGGCCATCCGGCGGTGATCTCGGTCGCCTGCGTGCTGGTGCTCAGCCGTGGGCTGCAGAATACCGGGGCCGTGGACGCCCTGGCCCGGGTCGCCCTGCCGCGCGGGACGGGGCGGTTGTCGGGCATGCTGGCGCTGACCGGGCTGGGCGCGGCGCTGTCGGGCTTCATGAACAATGTCGGCGCCATGGCGCTGCTGATGCCGCTGGCGGTGCAGCTGGCCGACCGGCTGTCGCTGACCCATGGCCAGGTGCTGATGCCGCTGGCCTTCGGCACGATCCTGGGCGGGATGACGACGCTGGTGGGCACGCCGCCGAACCTGATCGTGTCGGGGTTCCGGGCCGAGGCCGGGCTGGGCGCCTTCGGCATGTTCGACTTCACCCCGGTCGGCCTTGCGGTCGCCGCGATCGGCGTGATCTTCGTCGCGGCGTTGGGCTGGCGGCTGGTGCCCGCGCGTCGGCCGGCGGTGGGCGAGGCCTTCGAGACCGACCCCTACATGATCGAATTGCATGTCCCCGAGGCCAGCAAGGCGATCGGCCTGACCCTGCGCGGCCTGGAGCGCGAGATCGACGACAGCGGCGCCCAGGTCGTGGGCCTGGTGCGCAAAGGTGTGCGGCTGAACGCGCCGCATGGCGGGCGGCGGATCGGGGCGGGCGATGTCCTGGTGCTGGAGGCCGAGGTGGACAGCCTGACCGAGGCGATTTCCACACTCGGCCTGACCCTGCAGGATCCCGCGACAGAACGCGAGTCCGGCCCCGACACCGCGAGCGACGAGGACATCGTATTGCGCGAGGTAGTGGTCCTGCCCGGTGCCAGCATCGTCGGCCGGTCCGCCCGCGACCTGTGGTTGCGGACGCGATACGGGCTGAACCTTTTGGCGGTGTCGCGTCAGGGCCGGCCACCCCGGGCACGGCTGCGCACGCTATCGCTGAAATCCGGTGATCTGCTGCTGCTGCAAGGGCCGGCCGAGGCGATCGGCGGCTTTGTCGGCGACACCGGCTGCGTTCCGCTGGGGCCGCGCGACATCCGTCTGCCGGACCGGCGCATGGCGCTGATTGCCGCGGCGATCATGCTCGGGGCGATCGGAATCGTCACCTTCGGCCTGCTGCCACCGGCGCCGGGCTTCGCGCTGGGGGTGCTGGCTTCGATGGTGGCACGGACGGTGCCGCCGCGGCAGGTCTATACCGCGATCGACTGGCCGGTGATCGTGCTGCTGGGGGCGCTGATCCCGGTGGCCGGGGCGATGCAATCGACCGGTGCGGCCGAGGTTCTGGCCCGGGTTCTGGTCACCGGCGTCGCCCAGGGCAACGCGGTGGCGGCGCTGGCGGTGATCCTGATCACGACGATGTTCCTGTCGGACGTGATGAACAACGCCGCCACGGCCGCGGTGATGTGCCCGATCGCGCTGGGCATCGCCGGCACGCTCGGGGTCGACCCCGATGCCTTCCTGATGGCGGTCGCGATCGGCGCCTCCTGCGCCTTCCTGACGCCGATCGGGCACCAGAACAACACGCTGATCCTGGGGCCCGGGGGGTTCGGCTTCGGCGATTACTGGCGGCTCGGCCTGCCGGTCGAGGCGCTGGTGGTGGCGGTCAGCCTGCCGCTGCTGCTGCTGGTCTGGCCGCTTTAGCAGGCGGTCCCGGCCAGGGCTGCGATGGTGCGGCACAAGGTCCGCCGGTCAGTCCTGCGGCCGCGTCACGAAGGCGCGCGCCAGCAACGCGGCGGCCAGGTGCCGCCCCGGGAACCCGGCCCCGCCGGCCACCAGAACCGCGGATCCAGGCTCACTCATCGGCATGGGCCTCGATGATTCGGGCGCCTTCGGTCCATTCCCGCTCCAGCGTCATCTGCGCGGCGACGGCACGCCCGGCGGCGGCGATCCCGGCGGCGCGGGCGGGGTTGCTGCGCGCCCAGTCGTAGCGCTCCGCCAGGTCGGACATGTCGGCCCGGACCGGCACGTAATGCTCCCACGGGTGCAGGCGATCGTACTACCATTGGCGAAAGCCGCGCTCGCTTTGCACCTTGAACACGCAGCAGCCCAGCTTGAGCCGATTTGCGAAGTTGTTCCACGCATTGCTGTGCCCGTCGATATCCAGCGCATAGCGGCGATTGGCCCAGCTCATCTCGTCCACCCGCTCGGCCGCAAGGCCGCGGGCCTCGAAAAAGGACCCATAGCGGGCCAGCGGATGGGCACGGCCGAAGATCAGCCTGGCGTCGATCCCGGAGGCCCGGGCGATCATCACCAGACGCATCCGGGCCATCACATGGGGATCGTCGATGCGGTCGGTATCCCAGGATACATCCCCCGGCCCGTTGGCCGACCCGCGCCAGACCAGGGTGTCTTCGCGATCCGCCCAGGCCGGGGCGTCGTGCCAGGCGCGATCCGCCTGCGCGTAGGCACGATGCCGGAAAAAGAACGGGTCCGGCACCAGCACGATCCCTGCCCGGTTCGACGAGGGCGAAAACCGGTAGGTGCCGGGCCGGTGGCCATCGGTCATGGTAAAGACCGCGCGCCGGGCCGCCGTGGCCCGGGCGAATTGCAGGATATGGGGCACCACGTGCGGATCCCCGTCACGGGCGACAAGGTCGCGCGCGGTATGGCGGGTGACGGTCAGGGAAATCGTCCCGCCTTCGCGGCGCAGCAGGGCAGCCCGCGGGGCCAGCACATCGGGCGCTTCGATCCGGACCCGAAAGGGATCGTGCCAGGCCCAGTCGCGCGCCAGTTCGGCCCGCAGCATTGCGGCAAGCACGTCGCGCAGGCGAGGCTGATCCTCGGACGCGCGACCCTGGGTCATCGGTTTCTCCGGTTTCGCGCGACCGGCACTCAGGTGTTGAACAGGAAGTGCAGCACGTCGCCGTCGCGGACGACATAGCCCTTGCCCTCGGCGCGCATCTTGCCGGCCTCTTTCGCGGGCTGTTCGCCGCCCAGGGCGATGAAATCGTCATAGGCGATGGTTTCGGCGCGGATGAAGCCCTTTTCGAAATCGCCATGGATCACCCCGGCGGCCTTCGGCGCCGTGGTGCCGACCTTGATGGTCCAGGCGCGGGCCTCCTTGGGGCCGACGGTGAAATAGGTCTCCAGGTGCAGCAACCCGTAGGCGGCCTTGATCAGACGATCCAGGCCCGCCTCTTCCAGCCCCATCTCGTCCAGGAACATCGCGGCCTCGTCGGGCTCCAGCTGGGCGATCTCCTCTTCGATCCGGGCCGAGATGATGACGTGGGAATTGCCCTGGGCAGCGGCCATCTCGGCCACCGCCTGCGCATGGGCGTTGCCGGTCGCGGCCTCGTCCTCGGCTACGTTGCAGACATAGAGCACCGGCTTGGTGGTCAGCAGTTGCAGCATCTTCCAGGCCTTGGAATCCTCGTCCTCCACCGGCACCGTCCGCGCCGGCCTGCCGTCTTCCAGGGCCTCTTGCGCGGCCTTCAGCAGCCGCTCCTGCTGGACCGCCTCCTTGTCGCCGCCGCGGACCTTGCGGACGATGTTCTGCAGGCGCTTCTCGATGCTTTCCAGGTCGGCCAGCATCAGCTCGGTCTCGATCGTGTCGGCATCGGCGACCGGATCGACCCGGCCCTCGACATGGGTTATATCCCCGTCCTCGAAGCAGCGCAGCACATGGGCGATGGCGTCGACCTCGCGGATATTGGCCAGGAACTGGTTGCCCAGCCCCTCGCCCTTGCTGGCGCCCTTCACCAGGCCGGCGATGTCGACGAAGGTCATCCGCGCCGGGATGATCTGGGCCGATTTCGCGATCTCGGCCAGCCGGTCCAGCCGCGCATCGGGCACGTTGACCTCGCCCACATTGGGCTCGATCGTGCAGAACGGAAAATTCGCCGCCTGCGCCGCGGCGGTCTTGGTCAGCGCGTTGAAGAGCGTGGACTTGCCCACGTTCGGCAAGCCGACGATGCCCATGCGAAAGCCCATTTTCGTGCTCCTGTCTGCCAGTCGCGGGCTGTCTAGGCCCGGACGCGGCGCGGCACAAGCCACAGCACCGCCCCTGACCCATTGATTTCCCGCGCCCCCTGCGCCAAACCGGGCCGGTCACTGCCAGGGAAACGCACATGACACGGATCGACGCCAAATTCGCCCAGCTCAGGGCCGCCGGCCGCAAGGCCTTTGTCGCCTATGTCATGGGCGGGGATCCGGATTACGAAACCTCGCTCGAGCTGGTCAGGGGCCTGCCCGGCGCCGGGGTCGACATCATCGAGCTGGGCATGCCCTTCACCGACCCGATGGCCGATGGCCCGACGATCCAGCTGGCCGGCCAGCGCGCGCTCGAAGGCGGCCAGACCCTGGACAGGACGCTGCAGATCGTGCGCGAGCTGCGCAAGGCCGACGAGGCCACCCCGGTGGTGCTGATGGGCTATTACAACCCGATCTACAATCGCGGCGTCGACCGTTTCCTGGCCGATGCCAAGGCGGCCGGCGTCGACGGGCTGATCGTCGTCGACCTGCCCCCCGAAGAGGACGAAGAGCTGTGCCTGCCCGCCCAGGCCGCGGGGCTGAACTTCATCCGCCTGGCCACCCCCACCACCGATGACAGACGCCTGCCGAAGGTGCTGACCAACACCTCGGGCTTCGTCTATTACGTGTCGATCACCGGGATCACCGGTTCGGCCGAGGCGCAGGCCGGCGATGTCGGCCCCGAAGTGGCGCGGATCAAGGCGCAGACCGACCTGCCGGTCATCGTCGGTTTCGGGATCAGGACGCCCGAGGCCGCCGGCACCATCGCCGGCGTCGCCGATGGCTGTGTCGTCGGCTCGGCGATCGTGTCGGAGATCGGGGCGGGCAAGCCGGTGGCGCAGGTGCTGGACTTCGTCCGCGGCCTGGCCGAGGGCGCCCATTCGGCCTGATTGCGGGCGATTGCGCCCTTGCGCCGGCGGGGCTACCAATTGGCTCACCACGTTGAAGGATCCCCGCCCATGCCCGTGATCACCTGCATCGACGACCTCAAGCGCCTGCACAGGCGGCGCACGCCGAAGATGTTCTACGATTACGCGGAATCCGGCAGCTGGACCGAACAGACCTTTCGGGACAATACCACCGATTTCGCGCAGATCCGCCTGCGCCAGCGCGTGGCGGTCGACATGTCGAACCGCACCACCGCCTCGACCATGGCCGGCCACAAGGTGGCGATGCCCGTCGCGCTTGCCCCGGTCGGGCTGACCGGCATGCAGCGCGCCGACGGAGAGATCAAGGCCGCGAAGGCGGCCGAGAAATTCGGCGTGCCCTTCACCCTGTCCACCATGTCGATCTGTTCGATCGAGGATGTGCGCGAACACACGAAGGAACCGTTCTGGTTCCAGCTTTACGTGATGCGCGACGAGGATTTCGTCGACAACATCATCGCCAGGGCCAGGAACGCCGGTTGTTCGGCGCTGGTGCTGACGCTGGATCTGCAGATCCTCGGCCAGCGCCACAAGGACCTCAAGAACGGGTTGTCGGCGCCGCCCCGGCTGACCCTGCCGGTGATGGCCGACCTGGCGACCAAGTGGCGCTGGGGGCTGGAGATGCTGCGCACCCCGCGCCGGACCTTCCGCAACATCGTCGGCCACGCCAAGGGCGTGAACCAGATGGGCTCGCTCATGTCCTGGACCAACGAACAATTCGACCCCCGGCTGGACTGGGACAAGATCGCCCGGCTGAAGGAAAAATGGGGCGGCACCCTGATCCTGAAGGGCGTGCTGGACGTGGAGGATGCCCGGCGCGCCGCCGATATCGGCGCCGATGCCATCGTCGTGTCGAACCACGGCGGGCGGCAACTGGACGGGGCGCTGTCGGCGATCCGCGTGTTGCCCTCGATCGTGCGCGCCGTGGGCGAGCGGGTCGAGGTCCATTTCGACAGCGGCATCCGCTCGGGCCAGGATGTGCTCAAGGCGCTCGCGCTGGGGGCCAGGGGCACCTATATCGGCCGCGCCTATATCCACGGGCTCGGCGCGATGGGCGAGGCCGGCGTGACCCGCGCGCTCGAGGTGATCCACAAGGAACTCGACGTGTCGATGGCGCTGTGCGGCCGGCGCGACGTGCAGGATCTGGGTCGCGACGTCCTGCTGGTGCCCGAGGATTTCGAAGGCCGCTGGGCCCCGGCCTGACAGGATCCGCGCCTAGCCCACCGCCCGCCCGGCCGGGTGCCGGGCCCGGATCGCCAGGGCCAGCGGCGCCGCGATCAGCAGCACGCAGGCGACCCCGGCGAAGGCCGCCCGCAGGCCGAAGGCCTCGCTGGCGAAGCCCATTCCGACCGGCGCCAGGAAAAACCCCGAAAAGCCCATCACCGCGACCTTGCTGATCGCGTCGGTGCGGCGATGCGGCGGCACCATCCGCCCGACCAGCGCCAGGCCCAGCGGCCCGATCACCGACACGCCCAGGCCAAGGATGCCGAATCCCAGATAGGCCCAGACCGGGGCCGGAGCCGCCGCCGCGATCACCGCGCCGCAGGCCGACAGCATCGAGGCCCAGACGATCACCGTCACCGCGCCGGCCCGATGCGACAAGGCCTGCCCCGAAAACCGCCCCAGCGCCATGGTCAGGCCCAGCGTCGCCGGCCCCAGCGCGCCCTCGGCCGCGCCGCCCTGCAGCGTGCGCTCGATATGCAGGGCCGACCAGGCCTCGACCGTGGCCTCGGACATGAAGGCGACCAGCACCACGCCGCCGCACAGCAGAACCGCCTCGAACGGGAACCGCCCCGGCCCGTCCTGACCCGGCGCCACCACCGCTTCGGGGTCCAGCCGCAGCCGGGTCGCCAGCAGCAGCGCCAGCACCGTGTATCCGGCGAACATCTGCACCGGCACCGCCCCGGCCTCGCGCGCCAGCCCGGTCAGGATCGCGCCGATCGCATAGCCCAGCGAAAACAGACCGTGATTGGCATTCATCAGGCTGCGACCGTGGCGCGCCTCGGCCTCGCTCACCCGCGTGTTCATCAGCACGTCCAGCAGCCCCGATGCCAGGCCCAGCGCCACCATCGCGGCAAAGAAGGCCACCGGGCCGCTTGCCAGGCCCGGCCCCAGCACCGCCAGCGCCAGCAGGACCGTGGCGACCTGCATGCCGGCGCCGCCCAGCGCCCGGTCAAGCCGCGGCGCCAGCCACATCGAGGTAACCAGCCCGAAGGCCGATCCCAGCAGAACCGTGCCGAATTGCGCATCGCCCACACCCAGCCCGGCCTTCAGCACCGGCACCTGCGCGGCGAAGGTGCCCCAGAACAGGCCCAGGGTCAGAAAGGCAAGCGCCGGGCGCGGCGTCGCGGCAAGGGCGGAACGGACGGACATGGCCGCGATATGTGCATGGCGATCGGGCCTGGGCAAGCCCCGTCCTTGCACTCTGCACGGGCCGCGCAGATAGCCCCTTCCCAAGCCCGCCGCGCTCGTCTATACGCGCGGCTTCACCGGGTAAGCCCGCCAGCGGGCCCCCTGACATGGCAAAGTGGGTCCCGACCAGAGTACCGGGACGCGCGAATTGAAAGGAACCGACCCAATGGCTGGTGAAATCCCCGATCTCGTCGCCACCGAACGCACCGGCACCGGCAAGGGTGCCGCCCGCCAGGCCCGCCGCGACGGCCTGGTGCCCGGCGTCGTCTATGGCGGCGGCGGCGAACCGCTGTCGATCAACGTGCCGTTCAACGAACTGCTGAAAAAGCTCAGGGCCGGCCGCTTTCTGTCGACCCTGTTCAACCTCAAGGTCGAGGGCCATGACGATGTCCGCGTGATCTGCCGCAACGTGCAGCGCGATGTGGTCAAGGACCTGCCGACCCACCTGGACCTGATGCGGCTCAAGCGGACGACCAAGATCAACCTGTTCATCCACGTCGAATTCGAGGATCACGACAAGTGCCCCGGCCTGCGCAAGGGCGGCATCCTGACCGTCGTGCGCCCCGAGGTCGAACTGGTCGTGACCGCCGGCGACATCCCCGAAAAGCTGACCGCCAGCCTGGAAGGGCTGAACATCGGCGACACGATCACGATTTCGTCGATCAACCTGCCCGCCGGCACCAAGCCGACGATCGACCGTGATTTCGTCATCGCCAACGTGCAGGCGCCCTCCGGCCTCACCGCCGCCGACGCGGCCGCCGACGCCGAAGGCGATGAAGAGGCCGAAGGCGCTGCCGAGGCGTGAACCGCGGGCACGGCTGAATTCTGCAGCGGGGCCTTCGGGCCCCGCTTTTCGTTTGTCCTTCGCCGCGCTAAGACAGACCCCATGAAACTCTGGGTCGGCCTCGGCAATCCCGGCGCGAAATACGCCGGCAACCGCCACAATATCGGCTTCATGGCCGTGGACCGCATCGCTGCGGCCCATGGCTTTGCGCCCTGGCGCGCCAAGTTCCGGGCAGAGCTGACCGAGGGCCGGCTGGGCTCCGAAAAGGTGCTGCTGCTGAAACCGCAGACCTTCATGAACCTGTCCGGCCAGTCGGTGGGCGAGGCGATGCGCTTTTTCAAGCTCGACCCTGCCGACATCACCGTCTTCCACGATGAAATCGACCTCGGCCCCGGCAAGGTCCGGGTGAAATCCGGCGGCGGCCATGCCGGCCATAACGGGCTGCGCTCGATCCACGATCATATCGGGCCGCATTACGTCCGGGTCCGGCTGGGCGTCGGCCATCCCGGCGACAAGGCCCGGGTGCCGGGCTACGTGCTGGCCGATTTCGCCAAGGCCGACCAGTACTGGCTCGACGACCTGCTGCGCGGGATCGAGGACGGTGCCCCGGCGCTGGCCGCCGACGACAGCGGCCGGTTTCTGAACGCCATCGCCCAGCGCCTGGCCCCGCCGCGCTCGGGCACCGGGCAGCAAGCGAAGACGCCCGTCCGGGCGGATGAGCGGGCCGGCCAGACCACCGCCCCGGACCCCGCCCCCGAACCGGACACCCGCACGGCCCTGCAAAAGCTGATGGACCGGTTCAAGTGACCGGCGCGCTCCGCGCCGCCTTCCGCGACCAGGCCGCCTCCTGCGCCGATCTGGGCTCGCCCTTCATGGCCCGGCTCTGCACCCTGCTGGCCGAGCGGCTGACGCCCGGCACGCCGCTTGCCGACCGGCTGCTGTCCTGGGACGGTGACGTCTCCTCTCGCGGCGCATCGGTCCCGCTGCGGCTCTGCGGCGCATTGCACGCGCTGCGGTTGCAGAACCGCGCCGGGCTTGCAGATGTCTATCCGCCACATGAAACGGATCCTGAAACACTCTGGGCGTCAATTTCACACGCCCTCTCCTCCGAAGCCGCCTTTATCGACCACTTCCTCGACAGCCCGCCCCAGACCAACGAGGTCCGCCGATCGGTCGCGCTGCTGCCCGCGGCGCATTACGTCGCCGCCCGCTTCGGCCTGCCTCTGCGTCTGTCCGAGATGGGGGCCAGCGCCGGGCTGAACCTGAATTTCGACCGTTTCGCGCTGACCACGCCCGCGGGCCGGCTCGGCCCCGCCGATGCGGCCCTGACCCTGACACCCGACTGGCGCGGGGATCCCCCCGGCACAGCCGAGCTGCGCATCGCCGAACGGCGCGGTGTCGACCTCAATCCGCTGGACCCGCAGGCCGACGCGCTGCGTCTTCTGGCCTATCTCTGGCCCGATCAGCCGCACCGGCTGGCACTGACCCGCGCCGCCATCGGAACCGCCCATCGCGAGGTCGACCGTGGCGACGCGATCGACTGGTTGACCACGCGCCTCGCCTCTGTCCCGGGCCAGACCCATTTCATCTACACCACGATCGCCTGGCAGTATTTTCCGCCCCGGGCGCAGGCCCGCGGCACCGCCCTGATCGAACGGGCCGGCGCAATGGCGACGGACAACGCCCCCATCGCCTGGTTCGCGATGGAGGCGGACGGCGAAAGGCCCGGTGCGGGCATGACCCTTCGGCTCTGGCCGGGCAACGACACCATCGCGCTTGGCCGGGTCGATTTCCACGGCCGCTGGATCGACTGGCGGGCTTGAGCGCGGCGCCGCCCCGTGCCAGCCTGCCGCATCGAACAGGGGGGGGATGATGGGACATTGGCTCAGACGGATCGGGCTGGCGCTGACGGTGCTGGTCCTGCTGGCGGCGGCGCTGGCGCTGTGGCAACGCGAGCGGCTGATCCGGCTGATGGCCGTCAACACGCTGTTCTCGGCCGACAGGATCGTCTCCAATTTCAGCCATATGGACGAATTGTTTCTGACCGCGCCCCTGCCCCGCGGCGACGGCGCGGTCAGCCCCCTGCCCGCCGGCCCGGCCCTGGACCTGCCGCCCGAGGTCGACACCTGGATCGACCGGCGCGCGATCACCGCCCTGGTGATCCTCAAGGACGGCGCGCTGGTCCATGAAAGCTATCACCTGGGCACCGGCCCCGATGACTTGCGGATCAGCTGGTCGATGGCCAAGTCCTTTCTGTCGGCGCTGACCGGCACGCTGGTGGCCGAGGGTGCGGTGGACCTGTCGCACCCTGTCACCCACTATTTCCCGGCGCTGGCCGGTTCGGCCTATGACGGCGCCACGGTCGAGGATGTCCTGCAGATGGAAAGCGGGTTGGCCTTCGACGAAGATTACCTGGATTTCTGGAGCGATATCAACCGTATGGGTCGTGTCCTCGCCCTTGGTCGGTCGATGGACGATTTCGCCGCCGGGCAGGATCAGCGTCGCGTCGAACCGGGCACCGACTGGGAATATGTCTCGATCGACACCCATGTGCTCGGCATGGTCCTGCGCGGCGCCACCGGCGACAGCGCGACCGCGCTGATGGCCGAGCGGATCATCGCGCCGCTGGGCCTGGAACGGACGCCCCATTACGTCACCGACGGCTCTGGTACCGCCTTTGTCCTCGGCGGGCTGAACCTGACCGCGCGGGATTATGCCCGTTTCGGCCAGATGATCGCCCAGGGCGGCCACTGGCAAGGGCGCCAGGTCGTGCCTGCCGACTGGATCGAGGCCTCGACCACCGCCAGCGCCCTGACCGGTCCGGACGAGCTGGGCTATGGCTATCAATGGTGGATCCCCCGGGACGCCCGGCCGGGCGAGGTTTTCGGCCGCGGCATCTACGGCCAATATCTGTGGATCGACCGGGCCCGGAACGTGGTGATCGTCGTCACCGCCGCCGATCGGGCGTTCCGGGATCCGGGCGTGAACGCGGCCAATATCGACATGTTGCGGCGCATCGCCGCCGGGCTTTGACCGCGCCGCGCCCGGCCCTAGCTGTCAGCAAAAGGAGACCGACATGGAAAAGGCCCCGTCGCGCAATGTCCTGGGTCAGCCGCTGGCGCCCTGTTCGCTGGACCCGCTCACCGGGTTCTTCCGCAACGGTGCCTGCGACACCTGCGCCGAAGATCGCGGATCGCACACCGTCTGCGCGGTGATGAGTGCCGAATTCCTGGCCTTTTCGAAATATGTCGGCAATGACCTGAGCACCCCGCGGCCCGAATTCGGCTTTGCCGGGCTGAAACCGGGCGATCGCTGGTGCCTGTGCGCCAGCCGTTTTCTGCAGGCCCATGATGATGGCTGCGCCCCGCGCATCGCCCTGGCCGCGACCCATGAACGGGCGCTGGACATCGTCCCGCTGGAGGTTCTGCGCATCTATGCCGAAGACACCTCGGGCTGATCGGTGCGCCCGCGCGCGCTGACCGCACCGTCCATCAGGTCCTCGATGAAGACCGACAGCAATTGCGGCCGGCCGCTGACCCCGGCCTTGCGGTAGATCGCATTGGTCTGTGCCTTGACCGTGCCTTCCGACGTGTCCCGCAGGCCGGCGATTTCCGCCGTCGTCATGCCCTTGATGGCGAACAGCGCCACGTCGCGTTCGGCCGGGGTCAGGCCCCATTCGGCGAAGCGTTCCTCCATGATCTCCAGGAAGGCGCCCGAGGCGGCGCGCAGCTGGCTTTCGACATGCGCCGTATGCCGGGTCATGCTGCGGAACAGGACGATGCTGACGGCCACGCCCAGGACCAGCCCTAGCGCGGCGCCGATCTCGATCACCTCGTGGAACTGCCAGTTGATCGGCGCCAGACCGAACACGCTGACCAGCAGGTTCCACAGGAAAAAACCCGCGCAGGTCACCTGCACGAGCACCAGGGCAACGAAGAGTCCGCGCCGCGATGTCATCCAGCCGGCGCGTCAATCGTCATCATCATCCTTGTCGTCCTCGTCATCATCCTCGTCGTCGGCGTCATCATCTTCGTCGTCTTCATCTTCATCGTCGTCGTCGTCGTCGTCATCGTCTTCATCGTCGTCGTCATCGTCGTCATCGTCTTCATCGTCGTCGTCATCGTCGTCTTCGTCGTCGTCTTCATCGTCGTCGTCGTCTTCATCGTCATCATCCGCACCCGCGTCATCCGCGTCCCCGGGGTCGACCAGGCGCGGGGTGGGCCTGTCATCGTCGTCGCGGCGATTGCCGCCGATCTCGGTCCAGTAATCGCGCAGGATCACGCCGGTTTCTGGCACCACGACGATCTCGCGACGCAGTTCATCCGACCAGGCGACAAAACGGATCCGCCCCAGAAGCGTGCGGCTGACCTCGACGCGGGTGAACCCCTGGTCGTTCAATTGCCGAACGATCTGCTGCTCAAGGGTCTGGGCCGCGGCCGCCATCGGCGCGAACGCCAGGGACGCGGCCAGCAGAAGCGGTTTCACGATCGCGGGTTTCAAGCCTTGTCTCTTCCTTGTTCGGGCCGCGGGCGCGGGCCGCCGCGGCCCGCATTCCGGGTCTATTTGCGCGCCTTCGCCGGTTTGAAGGTCGCGTTGAAGGCGATCGAGACCCGTTCCTCCTCGGCCTCGTTGGGATAGACCCAATGCACCAGATAGGATGGGAACAGGATGAGGTCACCGGGCTGTGGACGCAACTTCTTCTTCATCCGGAACGGCGGGGCCTTGAGGATGCGCCAGTTCGGCAGGTCGCTGCGCGGGTCGACGAATTCGATCATCCCCGAATTGCCCGGCGCGACCGCGGGCTGGGCGACGTAATAGACACCCGACCAATGCGCCCCGGGATGGGTATGGGGCGCGTTGAAGCCCCCCTTGGGGTTGGCGTTCATCCAGGCGAAAAGCTTGAGGTCCAGCGCCGCGCGCGGGGTGGTCGCGCCGATCCGGTCATTGGCCGCGAACACGGCCTCGGTCGCCAGGTCGCGCAGGCGGCGCAGGCAGGCGGGCTTGCCGTCGAAAAGGTTCCCCTCGGAATGCCAGCCGCCGCGGTTCGACTTGTGCGTGCCATCGGACAGGGCGCGCATCCGGGCGCCCTCCTCCAGAAGGGCGGCATTCAGCGCCGCATGATCCGGCGCCCGGAACCGCAGCACGGGGGTCGAGAACAGTTTTTCGTATCTGGTGGCTTCAAGCATCCGCGCCTCACATCTGGCCGATCCGGGTGTCATCGGGAAACGCCCCCGGTCCCGTTCGTGACGGAAACCGGGGGCGCGGTCATGCCTGCATGGCAGGCAGGGGTCGATGGTTCGGGTCAGTCGTCGTCTTCCTCGTCATCATCTTCCTCGTCATCATCTTCCCCGTCATCATCTTCCTCGTCGTCGTCTTCGTCGTCGTCGTCTTCCTCGTCGTCTTCGTCGTCTTCGTCGTCTTCGTCGTCGTCGTCTTCCTCGTCATCGCGCGCGTCATCATCGCGCTCTTCGTCGTCTTCCTCGTCGTCTTCCTCGTCGTCTTCCTCGTCGTCGCTCTCGTCACCGTCGACAAAATCCTCGTCATCGGTATCGAATTCGACCCCGGGGCGGGTGTCGTCACCGGCGCGCACACGCTCGATTTCCTGGCTGAGGATCGCGCCGGTGGCGGCATCGTAGATCACTTCGACCTTGGTATTGCCGCGGGTCGCCTCGACCTTGATCTGGGACGGGCCGGTATCGATCTCGACGCGGGTATAGCCTTCGTCGAGATACCCCTGCGCGAGGCGTTCGGCCAGGCTCTGGGCCAGGGCCGGGCTGGCGCCGAGGGCGAGGATGGCGGTGGTGGTCATCAGGGTGTTGCGCATTGGGTCGTCCTTTCGGTCAGGAATGTCTCTTGTGTGAGCGTGGTCGAGGCAGCACCCCTCGGGTCCCTGCCTTGCCACCACCAGACCCGGTTCGACCTGCGCATCCCATTGACCCACGGGTAGAAACGGCGCGCCCTAAACCCCGCGACTAAGGCCATAAACTTCGGTTTAGGACCGATGCGGGGCTTTCGCGCCGATCGGTTTCGGCTCATGATCGGCCCATGTCGATCAGGATCGCATTGTTGGTTCTGCTGCTTCTGCCGGGGCTTGCCGCGGCACAGCAGATCCGACCGGCCGACCGGGAGCGGCTGACCGAAACCGATGCCCTGCTGGGCCGGGCGCTGAAACAGGCGCTGGCCTATGGGGCCGCCGCCGACATCGCCTTGCTGACCCGGGCGATGCAAGGTGCGCCGGGCGATTTCGACCCCGCGGGTGACTGGAATTGCCGCACGCTCAAGCTGGGCGGGATCCTGCCGCTGGTCGCCTATCCGGATTTCTCGTGCCGGATCGAGCCGCTCGAAACCGGCGGCTGGCGGCTGGTCAAGCTGACCGGGTCGCAGCGGGTCGTCGGCACGATCCACGCCACCGGCCCGTCGGCCCTGTTCCTGGGCGTCGGCCATGTCGGCACCGCCCCGGCGACCGATTACGCCGGCCTGCCACCGGACGACCAGACCCCGGTCGAGCCGAATCAGACCACGGCCGATGTCGGCTGGTTCGAACAGATGGGCCCGGACCGCGCCCGCCTGTTGCTACCCGATCCGGTGCTGGAGAGCGATTTCGACATCCTCTACCTGACCCGTCAGGCAGGATAGGGTATTCCCGACTTACCGCCCGGCGCCCTCCCCCCTAGTGTCAACGAATTGAAACCGCCTTGGCGCGGAACGGTTTTTTGGGGCGGCGCGACCGCCTGACAGGGGAAAAGACGAATGGCACTGATCCAAGGCGGCACCGGCAATGACAGCCTTGAAGGCACCAATGGCGCGGATCTCATTTATGGTTATGGCGGCAATGACGACCTCTTTGGCAGCCCGGGCGGCGACCTCATGGATGGCGGCGCAGGCGATCTGGACACCGCCGACTATTCCGGCAGTCTGAACGGCGTCACCGTCAACCTCGACACCGGCGTGGGCGATGGCGGCCTGGCCACCGGGGACACGCTCGTGGGGATCGAGATCGTCATCGGCTCGGATGCCGGCGACACCCTGATCGGCGACGACAAGGACAACAACCTGTGGGGTCGCGACGGCGACGACACGCTGATCGGCGGGCTCGGCGACGACAACCTGCAGGGCGAAGGCGGCTTCGACACCGTCGATTACTCCGACAGCGATGCCGCCGTCGAAATCTTCCATATCGACGCGGGCGGCGGCGGTCCCTCGGGCGGCCATGCCGAGGGCGATTTCCTCAAGGGCATCGAAAAGATCATCGGCTCCGATTTCGACGACACGATCTATGCGCCCTTCTCCGTCACCTGGTCCGAGGCCCATGGCGGCGATGGCAATGACGCCCTGCACGGGGTCACGCAGGATGTCTCGCTCTATGGCGGCAGCGGCGACGATTACCTGCGCGTCGCTTTCCCAGATGACAGCTATGTCTATGGCGGCCTCGACCGCGACGAAGTCGATTTCGACGGCGTCTTCGGCGTCACCGCCAATCTGGGCACCGGCATGGTCAACGGCAACGAGCGGCTGTTCCTGATCGAGGACGCGACCGGAACAGGCAGCACCGACATCCTGATCGGCACCAGCCTGGCCAATACGCTGGACGGCAGCGGCGGCGACGACACGCTCGAAGGGATGGGCGGCGCCGACCACCTGATCGGCGGCGCCGGTATCGACACCGCGCGCTATACCAGCTCGACCGGGGGCGTGATCGTCGACCTGGAGACCGGGACCGGCGACGATTTCCATGCCAACGGCGATATCCTGGAAGAGATCGAGAACATCCGCGGCTCCAACCATGGCGACACGCTTCTGGGCGACGCCAACGACAACACCTTCTGGGGCCAGAACGGCGACGACACCTTTGACGGGCGCACCGGCGACGACACCTATTTCGGCGGCGCCGGCAACGACCTGGTCAGCTTCGCCAGCAGCGCCACGGGCCGCAGCGCGTCCCTGGCGACCGATACCGGCGGCACTTTCGACAGCATCGAATCCCTGCAGGGCTCGGACCGGAACGACACGCTGACCGGCAATTCAATGGCCAACACGATCACCGGCGGCCTGGGCGACGACACGCTTGCCGGGCTGCAGGGCGCCGACCGGCTGGGCGGCGGCGGCGGCAGCGACACCGCCGATTACCGCGCCTCGACCGCCAGCGTCAGCATCGACCTGGTGAACGGCACCGGCACCGGTGGCCATGCCGAAGGCGATGAGCTGCAAAGGATCGAGAACGTCCAGGGCTCGGATTATTTCGACGTCCTGATCGGCGACGCCGAGGTCAACCGCCTCTACGGCAATGGCGACAACGACCTGCTGATCGGCGGCGCAGGGGCCGATTTCCTTTATGGCGGCGACGGGGACGACACGGCGATCTATACCGAGTCAGGTTCCGGCGTGACCGTCGACCTGCAGACCATCGGTGCCAATCCCTATATCGGCGCCGGCACCGGCGGCGATGCCGAGGGCGACGTGCTGGACGGGATCGAGAATGTCGACGGCTCCAGGCACGACGATGTCCTGACCGGCTCCAACGCCGACAACACCCTGTTCGGCGACGATGGCGATGACACTTTCTTTGTCACCGGCGGCCAGGATGTGCTGGGCGGCGGCGACGGCGAGGATACGGTCGACTTCCAGGTTGCCCCGACCGCGGTCGGCACCACGGTCGATCTCGAGGTCGGCTATTACACGCTGGGGGCCATCGGCCCCAGCCTCGTGAACGATATCGAAAACGTCGTCGGCACCGATCATGACGACACGCTCCTGGGCAACGCCTTCGACAACACGCTCGAAGGCGGCGCCGGGGATGACACGATCAGCGGCGGGCTGGGGCTTGATGTCGCCTCCTATGCCGGCGCCACGGGCGGCGTGTCGGTCTACCTGATGTGGACCGGGCTCGACGTGGGCGGCGGCGCGGGCATCGACACCCTGTCGGGGATCGAGAACCTTCTGGGTTCCGACCACGACGACCGCCTGGCCGGCGATACCGGCGACAACACCCTGCGCGGCCGCGACGGCGACGACATCCTCAACGGCAAGGGTGGCAACGACGTGATCCGCGGCGGCGGCGGCCATGACAAGATCACCGCAGCCGACGGCAATGACAGCCTTTATGGCGGCACCGGCGACGACACGATCTTCGGCCTCGGCGGCGATGACCTGATCGACGGCGGCGCCGACAATGACTGGCTTTACGGCGGCCGTGACGCCGACCTGATCCTGGGCGGCGACGGCGATGACCAGATCCGCGGCAATATCGGCCATGACGACCTGCAGGGCGGCCTCGGCGACGACGATCTGCGCGGCGGCGCCGGCGACGATACGCTGTCGGGCGGCGCCGATGACGATTTCCTGGTCGGCGAGAACGGCGAGGACACGCTGGAAGGCGGCTCTGGCGACGACGTGATGATCGGCGGTTTCGATTCCGTGACCCCGGACGGGCTGCGCGACGTCTTCGTCTACAAGATGCACGGCGGCAACAGCGGCTATGACCGCATCCGCGGCTGGGAGGACGGCATCGACCAGATCGACCTGACCGATTTCCAGTTCAATTCCTTCACCATCGACGTGTTCAACCGTGCAACCGACATCGCATCCGGTCTGCGGATCGATTTCGGGCTCGGCAACGTGCTGCTGATCGAAGATTTCACCAAGGCCGATTTCGACGCGGGGGACGTGATGATCTGACCCGCGACTCCACGCTCCTCACAACGGAGACTTTCAATGACCACTTACATCTACAATGCCTTTGAAGCCCTCAAGCATCCGGTTCTGCAAGACACCTATACCCACATCCAGTACCGTGATTTCCAGATCGTCGCGCCCGAGGACGAAACCGGGTTCACCCTGCTGGACCCTTCGGGCGGCGCCCTGCCCGAGCCGCCCCTCGACGTCGATTCCGAGCTCTATGACCTGCGTTTCGGCGAGTCCGGGATCTTTGTCGATGTCGACCCGGACCAGGACCTGGTGCGCAGCGTCCGCCTGGACTGGACGCAAGGCGTGGCCGTGAACCAGACCGATCTGCTGATCTTCGAGGATGACCAGCGCCTGCTGGTGATCGAACTTGGCGGCGACCCCCTGCCCGCCTTCGCCAGCGGCGCCGAATTCACCGGTTTCGTCGGCGGCGTCATCAGCGCCGACGGCACCGCCGGCGCCCCCTTCGACCCGGGCAGCTTCATTCCCTTCACCTCGCTCACCTCCCTGTTATCCACGACCGAAAACGACGCCATCTTCGGCACCCCGGCCGGCGACACGTTCTTCGGCGGGCTGGGCAATGACACGATCACGGGCGAGACTGGCAACGATACCCTTTTCGGCGGCGACGGTGCGGATCGTATCCTCGGCGATGACGGCGACGACACGATCTATGGCGGCGAGGGCTACGATGTTCTCTACGGCGGCGCGGGCGACGATGTCTTCTTCGGCGGGACCGGCTACAACCAGATGTATGGCGGCGCCGGGAACGACACCTATTTCGGCGGCGATGTGACCGGCGACCAGGTGAGTTTCATCGAGGCCAGCTCCGGCATTTCGCTTTACCTTGAATTCCCGGATCTCGACCTGGGCGGCGGAATGGGGGTCGACACGTTCTTTTCCATCGACCGCTTTGTCGGCTCGCCCCACGATGACCGCATGGTGGGCGATGACAGCTTCAATCGCCTGTTCGGCGGGTCCGGCAACGACATCATCCGGGCGAATGGCGGCACCGGCAATTTCCTCAACGGCGGCAGCGGTGACGACGATATCCGCGGCTCGGACGGCGACGATACGGTCTACGGCATGCAGGGCCAAGACATCATCGCGACGCTCGACGGCGCCGACGTGATCTACGGCGGTGACGAAGCCGACTGGATCTCGTCCGGGCGCGGCAACGACATCGTCCATGGCGACGACGGCGACGACACGATCCGCACCAATCGCGGCAACGACACTGCCTATGGCGGCAGCGGCGCCGACGATATCCGCGGCGGCGGCGGCAACGACCTGATCCTTGGCGGCGGCGACGACGATTACCTGGTCGGCGAAAACGGCGCCGACACGCTGGACGGCGGGGCCGGCGACGACGTGTTGATCGGGGGCTTCGATGCCACCACGCCCGACGGGCTGACCGATACCTTCGTCTACCGCACCGGCGCGGATGGCGGCGGCTATGACCGCATCCGCGGCTGGGAGGACGGCATCGACGTGATCGACCTGACGGCGTTCGGCTTCACCGATTTCGACACCCAGGTCGATCCCCTCGCGACCGACGTCGCGGCGGGCCTCAGGATCGATTTCGGCGGCGGCGACGTGCTGCTGGTCGAGGATTTCACCAGGGCGGATTTCGACGCCGGCGACGTGCTGATCTGATCGCGCGCCGCGCCCGGCTGGGTTCGACCCGCCGTGGCTGTCGTCCTGTCGCGGCGGTCCTTTTCAAGATCCGCAGCGATCGGGGCAGCAGCAGCAAGGCGCTGCTGTTCCCCGACCGCGTGGCCAAGGCGCAACGTGACGCGACGCGACCCGATTTGTGGCGCCCGGGCGCACCGAAACGCCATAGAATCGCCGTTAACCATGATTAACACGCCGTTAACCAAGGAGGCGTGTTTCCGTGTTCACCTATCGTTTCGACGGCTATACTTGGGTCGGGTCGCTGGCCAGTTTCAATACCGTTCTGAACCGGGTCAATTACAGTTTCGACAGCGATGCTGTGACCTATGACCTGACCGATGCGGGCCAGGCGATCCAGGGCGAACAACTGGTCGATACCGACCTGCCGACGATCACCGCGGATGAGGTCGGGTCGGCCAACAGCTACACTGTCGACCTGGTCACCGCAGGAAACGTGGAGACCCAGATCCAGGAAGTCTCCTGGACCTATTTCGGCGAAAGCTACACGACCTGGATCCTGTTCAGCCAGGACATGGTGACCGGCCGCGCCTTCCTGATGGAGATCGGCGGGGACGAATTCCCCACCTTCACCCAGCGCGCCGACCTGCAGAGCCTGTTCAACACCGCGACCTTCAGCGACCCCAGCCCCGGATCGGGGTTCGAGCCGGGCGATACCGTCCCGATCGCCGAGATCGCCGAGGTGACGGCCACCGATACCGACGGCAGCGTCACCGACACCCCCTGGGGCGACTGGATCTATGCCAGCGACGGCGCCGACATGATCACCGCCGCCAGCGGGACCGAGGCGGATACGCTCCATGCGCTGGATGGCGATGACACGATCACCCTGGGCACGGCCGGCGGCCTGATCCATGCCGGCGCGGGCGACGACACCGCCACCACCGCCGCGCAATCGGCAATCACCTTCTACGGCGAGGACGGCACCGACCACCTGACCAGCACCGGCACCGGCCGGGTCTATTTCCTGGGCGGGGCGGGCGACGACACCTTCATCGGCAATGGCGCCGACGACTGGGTCAGTTTCGCCGACCCGAACAGCTACGGCATCACGCTCTATCTGAAATGGACCGGGATGTTCGACCTGGGCAGCGGCCAGGGCACCGATACCTATGTCGGGATCGAGGGTGTTCTGGGCTCGGATGGCGACGACCGGATCATCGCCGACAAGGACTCGACCATCGGCATCACCGTGCATACCGGCTTCGGGAATGATGTCGTGAAGGGCACCGAGGGCAACGACGTGATCGATGGGCGCGACAGCGACAGCCTCGTGGCTCATGGACGCGGAGGCGATGACATCATCATCGGCAGCGATTTCGGAGATGACACGCTGTTCGGGTATCACGGCGACGATACGATCGACGGTCTGGATGGCTTCGACTACCTCTATGGCGGCGCCGGCAACGACCTGCTGCGCGGCGGCGAGGGCGACGACAACCTGCGCGGCAATCGTGGCAACGACACGCTCTTCGGTGGCGCAGGCCGCGACGACCTGCGCGGCGGTGCCGGCGATGATCTGCTCGAAGGTGGCAGCGACAACGATTACCTGTTCGGCGAAAACGGCGAAGACACCCTGCATGGCGGCACCGGCAACGACGTGATGACCGGCGGCTTCGGTGCCGGGGTGCTGGACGGGCGGACGGATGTCTTTGTCTTCGCCTCGGCCGCCCAGGGCAGCGGCGGTGCCGACCGGATCAAGGATTTCGAGGACGGGATCGACAGCCTGGATCTGACCGCCTTCGGCTTCGCCAGCTTCTCGCAGATCAGCGCCCTGGCCAGCGATACCGCCTCGGGCATGCGGATCGATTTCGGGGATGGCGACACGCTGCTGCTCGAAGGGTTCCTGAAGGCCGATTTCGATGCGACCGACGTGTCATTCTGATTTTCACGCTTTGGGAAACGATGAAACCATGCTGGATTGACACGGATCGGGCCGCCCGGATCGCTCCGGACGGCCCCTTGTCAATCGCGCAGGCGCACGATGTCGCCCAGCAGCCCCTCGGTCCCGTTATGGACCGTCAGGCGTTCCACCTTCCCGGCGATGGTCTCCAGCGCCTCAAGTTCCTTGAGCCGCAACATCACCGGATTGTCCGCCATCACCTTGGCGGTGTTCAGAAGCGAACGGGTCGCGTTCGTTTCCTCGCGCCGGCGGATGACGTTGGCCTCGGCCTGTTTCTCGGCCGCGACCAACGCCGTCAGGATGTCGCGCATCTCGCCCGGCAGGATCACGTCCTTCAGGGCGATCTCGGCCAGCTCGATCCCGATCCGCGCCATCTCGGCCCGGAGGGTCTCGGCCACCTGCGCATCCACCGCGCCCTTTTCGGCCAGCAGGGCATCCAGGGTCAGCGCCCCCAGCGCCTTGCGATAGGCCAGGGCCACGGCCCGGTGCAGCGCTTCCTCGAAATCGCGCACCCGGGTGACGGCCGCCTCCGGATCGGTGACCCGGTAGATCGCGGTCAGGTTGACCCGGATGGTCACCCGGTCACGGGTCAGAACCTCGTGCCCGGTCACCTCATGCGCCCGAAGACGCAGGTCGACCTGTTTGACCGCGACATGGCGCCCGACCTTCCAGAAGCCGTGGGTCCCCGGGGGCAATTGCCCCATCAGGACCCCGTCCACCGACAGCATCCCGACATGCCCCTCGGCCACTTCGGTGGCGTTGAAAGCCGTGGTCAGCCCCGCCCGCACCAGGCGCCGCAACAGCGGGGCCGGCACCTCCAGCCGGTCGGTCAGCGGCACCCGCTCGACCTCCCAGGGGCCCGCATCTTTCCACCAGACCGCGCGCGCCTCGGGCAGGACGACCTCGTGCAGCCGCCCGTCGCGGGTGATCACCGCCAGCTCCGCCGGCCCGGTCCGGACCTCGGTCAGATGCGCCGCGGCCAGTTCGGGCCGGTCGCGCCACAGCGCCCCGTCATAGGGCGACACGAAGCGGAGAATGTTCAGATCATGCACCTCGCGCAGCACGTCGCGTGCCGCGATCCGGTGCCGCCCGGGGCCCAGGATCGTTTCGATCCGCCCCTCGCGCAGCACCAGCATGCGCTCGGTTTCCATCAGGGTGACCCGGGTATGCCCGGTCAGCCGGTCCAGGATATGTTCGATCAGTCGCATCTGTCGTCTCCGTCTTTCGTCGCCTATCGTCGTCGCAAAGCGCGATCTCCTATTGGTTTGGTTCGGTTGGGGCGGAACGCCCGCAGGTGTGACCGCGCCCGTGTCATTGGGGCGGGAAAGAACCCGGGATCGCCCCGCGCCATGCCCCGGAACGGGAGGCCCGCGAGCGGGCCGCGCAATCCGAAGCGGCGCGTCCGGGCGGGCGAACCCTGCCGTGTGCGGCGCAACGGACGGCTTGGCCGTCATCGTGCGCTCCGGTCCCGGACCAGAGCAGGAACGGACCCTTGCCGCAGCCCACCCGAAGGCGGGCCCCGGCGCCGGATCCCCCCTGCTGGGACGACCCCGGATCCCGGTTTTCAACGCGTGGGACACGCGTGTCGGGGGATCGACCCCCGGATGCGTCCGCATCCTCCGTTGTGATGGCTGGAGTCGAACCAGCTCCACCTCGATTAGACGTCGAGTGCTCTACCAGATGAGCTACATCCTTGGCGTGACAGGCCAAACCCGCACGGTGCCCCGGCCCTGGCATACGGGGTTCGGCAAAGCCGCCCGCACCGGGAGAGTGATCACCTCTGCCCGCTAGGGTCCGAACCGATCCGGTCGGGAGCCGGGGTTTACGCCGCATCGGCGGCGTCGGGATAGCCGGTTTTTCCCGGGCCCCACGGCGCCGTGGCGCCAGCGCAACAAAATTGCGCTCCCACGCAACAAATGAAAAGGGCGGCAGCCCCCGGCCCCGCCCCTTCCGCACATCCGAACCGCTTTCAACCGGTCGAAAGTTTCAATCCGCGTCGCGGCCTTCCTCGGTATCGGACATGTCGAAGCCCAGATGGCGGGCCACGGTCTGCACATCCTTGTCGCCGCGCCCGCACATGTTCATCACGATGATATGGTCGGCCGGCAGCCCGGGCGCGATCTTCATCACATGGGCCAGGGCGTGGCTGGGCTCCAGCGCCGGGATGATGCCTTCGGTCCGGCAGGACAGCTGGAACGCCTCCAGCGCCTCGCGGTCGGTGATCGAGACATATTCCGCCCGGCCGGTTTCATGCAGCCAGGAATGCTCGGGCCCGATGCCGGGATAATCGAGGCCCGCGGAAATGCTGAACCCTTCCAGGATCTGCCCGTCCTCATCCTGCAGAAGGTAGGTCCGGTTGCCATGCAGCACACCCGGCCGCCCGCCGGTCAGCGAGGCACAATGCTCCATCTTGTCGTCGACGCCCTTGCCGCCGGCCTCGACCCCGATGATCCGCACCTCCGGATCGTCGAGGAAGGGATGGAACAGGCCCATCGCATTGGACCCGCCGCCGATCGCGGCGATCACCGTGTCGGGCAGACGGCCCGCGCCCTCTTGCTCGGCCAGTTGCCAGCGCACTTCCTTGCCGATGATCGACTGGAAATCGCGGACCATGGCCGGATAGGGGTGTGGCCCGGCCACGGTGCCGATGCAATAGAAGGTGTCGCGCACATTGGTGACCCAGTCGCGCAGCGCGTCGTTCATCGCGTCCTTCAAGGTGCCGCGTCCGCTGGTCACCGGGATCACCTCGGCCCCCAGCAGCCGCATCCGGAACACGTTGGGCGCCTGGCGCCGCACGTCATGGGCGCCCATGTAGACGACGCATGTCAGGCCGAACTTGGCACAGACCGTGGCGGTGGCCACCCCATGCTGGCCGGCCCCGGTTTCGGCGATGATCCGGGTCTTGCCCATGCGGCGGGCCAGCAGGATCTGACCCAGCACGTTGTTGATCTTGTGCGCGCCGGTATGGTTCAGCTCGTCGCGCTTGAGATAGACTTTGGCCCCGCCCAGCTCTTCGGTCAGGCGCTGCGCGAAATAGAGCGGGCTGGGCCGGCCGACATAATGTTTCCACAGGTCGTCCATCTCGGCCCAGAAATCCGGGTCGTCCTTGGCACGCTCGTATTCCGCCTCCAGGTCCAGGATCAGCGGCATCAGCGTTTCGGAGACGAAGCGCCCGCCGAACTTGCCGAACCGGCCCCGGTCATCCGGCCCGGTCATGAAGGAATTGATCAGGTCTTCGGCCATCGCGCCCTCCCGGCATTTCCCGCCTGATCTAGCGCGCCCGGACCGGCCGGTAAAGCCGCCGCCCCGTCATCCTGGCCGAAAAACTCCCGCCGGAAGCTCCGGCCGGTGGCCACCAGGCACGGCGGTCTACAGCCTGGGCACGACCGGGCCGCGCGCCGCATCGACAAAGGCGCGGATCAGCCCGGGATCCTTCACCCCCGGCGCGCTTTCCACCCCCGAGGACACATCGACCTGCCGCGCCCCGGTCAGCCGCACCGCCTCGGCCACGTTGCCAGGTGTCAGGCCGCCGGCCAGCATCCAGGGACGGGTCCAGTATTTCCGCCCCGCCAGCAGCCGCCAGTCAAAGGCGATCCCGTTGCCCCCGGGCAGATCGGCCCCGGGCGCCGGTTTCGCATCGATCAAAAGCTGGTCGGCCACGCCGGAATAGAGGTCGATCGCGCCCAGGTCCTCCGCCCCCGAGACCCCGACCGCCTTCATCACCGGCAGGCCGTGGCGGGCGCGGATCGCCGCCACCCGCGCGGGCGTTTCGTGGCCGTGCAATTGCAGCATGTCCAGCGGCACGGCCCCCACCAGCGCGTCCAGCGTGGACTCATCGGCATCGACCACCAGCGCCACCTTGGCCACACCGGGCGGCACCTGAACGGCCAGCGCCGCGGCCTCGGTCACCGATACCGCCCGCGGGCTGCGGGCAAAGAACACGAAGCCCAGGTAAGCGGCCCCGGCCGATACCGCGGCATCGACCGCGTCGCGGGTTTTCAGACCGCAGATCTTCACGCGCACATCCATCAGGGATCTCCGACCGGGACGGCGGGCGGGGCGATGCCCCGGGCCCGGCCCGGGGCGAGCGGCGCCCGTCGGCTCAGGACGCCTTGTCCAGAATCGCCAGGACCTCGTCCTTGCCCTCGTGCTTCTGCGCGGTCAGCCGGTCCACCTCGCGGCGCAGGGCGTCGGCTTCGCGCTTGCGGGCGCGGGCCTCGGACCGGATCCGGTGCTCGCGCACCCATTCCCAAAGAAAGCCGACCAGCAGCCCGATCGCCACCCCGGCGAAGATCACCACGAACAGCGGCACCTGGATCGAGGTCGGGAACGGCACGAAGCGCTCCAGCCCCGCCGGCACCAGCGACAGCGTGGTCGGCTCCAGATTGGCCATCCCGATGAAGATCAGGCAGATGGCGACGATCGCCCAGAAGGCATAGCGGATATAGGTCATGGATCCAGTCTACTGCCCGTTCAGCCGGTCCCGCAACAGCTTCCCGGTCTTGAAGAAGGGCACGTGTTTTTCATCCACCTGCACCGCCTCGCCGGTGCGCGGGTTGCGACCCATCCGCGCATCGCGTTTCTTGACCGAAAAGGCGCCGAAACCGCGCAGTTCGACGCGGTCGCCCTCGGCCATCGCCTCGATGATCCGGTCGAAGATCGTGTTCACGATTCGCTCGACATCGCGCTGATAAAGATGCGGGTTCTCAGCGGCGATCTTCTCGATCAGCTCCGAACGGATCATTGGGCTCCCCCCCGGGATTTCTTGTGTCGGACCGCGGCCCGGGTGTTCGGCCGCCCGACGACTATAGGCGCAAACACCGCCCGCACGAAATAGCAGACAGCGGCATTCGGCGCGCTTTTCGCCCCGATTCCCGCGACTTGGCCCGGTTTCGGCGATCTGCGACGCGGCAATCCGCGATGCCGCGATGCGGCGTGATGCCGGGGCTCCCCTCCCGATTCGGCCCGCTTCGGCCGTCCAATGGGCGCCCGGAACGCAAAACCCCCGCCGGATCTCTCCGGCGGGGGTATGAGCTCAGGCCTCAGGCCGGTGCGATCACTTGTCGTCGCCGCCCTTCAGCGCGGCGCCCAGGATGTCGCCCAGCGAGGCCCCGGAATCGGACGAGCCGTACTGCTCCACCGCTTCCTTTTCCTCGGCGATCTCGCGGGCCTTGATCGACAGGCCCAGCCGGCGCGACTTGCTGTCGATATTGGTGACGCGCACATCGACCTTGTCACCGACCTGGAACCGCTCGGGCCGCTGCTCGGCGCGGTCGCGGCTCAGATCCGAACGGCGGATGAAGGATTTCATGCCCTCGTATTCCACCTCGATCCCGCCATCCTCGATCGCGGTCACGTTCACGGTGATGATCGAGCCGCGCTTCACGCCGCCGATCGCATCCGCAAAGGGGTCGCCGTCCAGCGCCTTGATCGACAGGGAAATGCGTTCCTTGTCCACATCCACCTCGGTGACCTTGGCCTTGACCATGTCGCCCTTGCGGTAGTTCTGGATCGCATCCTCGCCGCGCTCGTCCCAGGACAGGTCGGACAGGTGCACCATGCCGTCGATCTCGCCGGGCAGGCCGACGAACAGGCCGAACTCGGTGATGTTGCGGACCTCGCCCTCGACCTCGGTGCCCTCGGGATGGGTTTCGGCAAAGACTTCCCAGGGGTTGCGCATGGTCTGCTTGAGCCCCAGGCTGACCCGGCGCTTGGCGCTGTCGATCTCCAGCACCATGACCTCGACTTCCTGAGAGGTCGACACGATCTTGCCCGGATGGACGTTCTTCTTGGTCCAGGACATTTCGGAGACGTGAACCAGCCCCTCGACCCCCGGCTCCAGCTCCACGAAGGCGCCGTAATCGGTGATGTTGGTGACGCGGCCGGTATGCACCGACTCCAGCGGGAACTTGGCCTCGACCGCATCCCACGGATCGTCCTGCAGCTGTTTCATGCCCAGGCTGATGCGGTGGGTTTCCTTGTTGATCTTGATGACCTGGACCTTCACGGTCTCGCCGATCGACAGGATCTCGGAGGGGTGGTTGACCCGGCGCCAGGCCATGTCGGTGACGTGCAGCAAGCCGTCGACACCGCCCAGGTCCACGAAGGCCCCGTATTCGGTGATGTTCTTGACCACGCCGTCCACGGCCTGGCCTTCGGTCAGGTTGCCGATGACCTCGGCGCGCTGCTCGGCGCGGCTTTCCTCCAGGATGGCGCGGCGCGACACGACGATATTGCCGCGGCGGCGATCCATCTTGAGGATCTGGAACGGCTGCTTGAGGCCCATCAGCGGGCCGGCATCGCGCACCGGGCGCACATCGACCTGGCTGCCGGGCAGGAACGCCACGGCGCCGCCCAGATCGACGGTGAAGCCGCCCTTGACGCGGCCGAAGATCGCGCCTTCGACGCGTTCTTCCGCGGCATAGGCTTTTTCCAGGCGATCCCAGGCTTCCTCGCGCCGGGCCATTTCGCGGCTGATCACCGCTTCGCCACGGGCGTTTTCGGACGCGCGCAGGTAGACCTCGACCTCGTCGCCGACGCTCAGGTCGGGCGCTTCACCGGGATTCGCGAATTCCTTGAGATCGACGCGGCCTTCCATCTTGTAGCCGACATCGATGATGGCCTGTCCCGCTTCGATCGCGATGACCTTGCCCTTGACGACAGACCCTTCCTCGGGCGTGTCCATTTCGAAGCTTTCGTTCAGGAGGGCTTCGAATTCCTCCATGGATGCGTTCTGAGCCATGTGGCTGTATGTGTCCTTTGCGTTTCTATTCGGGCCAGGCGGTTGTCTCCGCCGGTCTTTCCTCGGTTTGCTCGGTCGATACGACGAAAAGCGGAACAGGGCCGGTCATTCCGGCCCTGCCCGCCTGTCGCGGCTGTGCCGCCGCTTCGACGGGCGCGGGATAGCCCCATTCGGCCCGACAATCAAGGTTTTTCGCCCCGTTGCCCCTGCGACATCAGCCGCGCGCTGCGGTCACGATCGCGACCGCCCGGGCCACCGCCGTGTCGATGTCCAGCGCGCTGGTGTCCAGCAGCACCGCGTCCTCGGCCGGACGCAGCGGCGCCGTGGCGCGGTCGCTGTCGCGGGCGTCGCGGGCCTTCACATCTTCCAGAACCGCGTCGTATTCGACGGCCAGGCCTTGGTCCTGCAGCTCTTTGCAGCGCCGCGCGGCGCGGCATTCGGGGCTGGCGGTGACGAAAATCTTCACCTGCGCCTCGGGGCAGATCACCGTGCCGATATCGCGCCCGTCCAGCACCGCGCCCCCGGACCGGCGCGCGAAAGAGCGTTGGAAGTCAAGCAGATGCTCGCGCACCTGGGCGATCACCGCGACCTTGGAGGCCGCCTGGGCCACACCCGGGCTGCGCAGATCGTCGCGCTCCAGGTCCTCGGCCCGGATGTCCCGCGCCGCCGCGACGGGGTCCATGCCCTCCAGCATCCGCGCCCCGACCACGCGATACAGCAGCCCGGTATCCAGATGCGCCAGCCCGAAATGCGCCGCCACGGCCTTGGAAATCGTCCCCTTTCCGGCCGCGGCCGGCCCGTCGATCGCGATCGTGAAGCTCATCCCGCCTCCCTCCGCATCGCCCAGATCATCGCCATCAAAGCGCTGAAAAGGCTTGCGAATTTCGCCTTGGTAAAGGCGCTGGACGTGGCGACGAGTTCGGGCTGCAGGACCGTGACGAAGGTGACTTGATGGATCGCCCGATCCTCGGCCAGGTCCAGCACCGCATAGGTCGCCGCCAGCAGCGCCACGATGCCCCGCACGATCGGCGCGCGCCAGCCCATCAGCGTGATCCAGGTGGCCAGCAGCACGACAAGGGCCGGGTCCAGGACCCGCAGGATATAGCCATAGCTCGCCGCCGCTTCTTCGGTCAATGACGTGACAAAAGGTTCAATTTTTTCAACATCATAGCCAAGCACATGGAAATCCGGCGGCCAGTATCCCGCAGCGCCCGGAATGACCGAGAACCAGGTCAGCGCCCCGATCCACAGATACAGGCCCAACGCCGCGCCCCCGGTGATCCGACGCGACAGGCGCAGCATCAGTGGTTCGCCCGCTCGACCCGCGCGCCAAGGGCCGCCATCAGCGGCTCGAACACCGGGAAAGACGTCGCGATCGGCCCGCCATCATCGACGCTCACCGGTTTTTCGCTGGCCAGGCCCAACACCAGGAACGACATGGCGATCCGGTGATCCAGCCGGCTTTCAACCGTCATCCCCCCGGAAACATTTCCGAATCCACGGCCATGAACGATCCACCAATCCTCGCCCTCCTCGACCTCGACACCCGCCTTGCGCAGCCCCTGCGCCATGGCGTCGATCCGGTCGCTTTCCTTCACGCGCAATTCGCGCACGCCCCGCATGACCGTCGGCCCTTCGGCGAAGGCCGCGACAACGGACAGGACGGGATATTCGTCGATCATGCTTGCCGCACGCTCCGGCGGAACCTCTATCCCTTTCAGATCGGGGGAAAATTTCGCGCGCAGATCGGCCACCGGCTCGCCCCCCTCCTCGCGGGGGTTCTCGAAGGTCAGGTCGGCGCCCATCTCCTGCAGGGTGGTGAACAGCCCGGCGCGGGTCGGGTTCAGGCCGATATTGGGCACCAGCACGTCCGAGCCTTCGACGATCAGCGCCGCGCAGACCGGGAACGCCGCCGAGGACGGATCCCGCGGCACCACGATGTCCTGCGCCCGCAATTCGGGCTGACCGGTCAGGGTGATGACCCGCCCCTCATCGGTGTCCTCGACGGTCAATTCGGCGCCGAAGCCGACCAGCATCCGTTCGGTGTGATCCCGTGTCGCCTCGCGCTCGATCACCACTGTCTGCCCCGGCGCGTTCAGCCCGGCCAGCAGCACCGCCGATTTCACCTGGGCCGACGGCACCGGCACAACGTAGCGCACCGGCACCGGGTCCGCCGCGCCGGTGATCGTCATCGGCAACCGCCCGCCCCTGCGGCCATGGGCCCGGGCGCCGAACAGGGCCAGCGGGTCGGTCACCCGCGCCATGGGCCGCGCACACAGGCTGGCATCCCCGGTGAAGGTCGCGCTGATCGGGCAGGTCGCCATCGCCCCCATGATCAGCCGCACCCCGGTGCCGGAATTGCCGCAATCGATCACCTGCTCGGGCTCGGCGAAGCCACCGGTGCCGACCCCGTGCACCGACCATTCACCGCCGCCATGGTCGGCCAGCTCGGCCCCGAAGGCCCGCATCGCCCGGGCGGTGTCCAGCACGTCCTGACCTTCCAGCAGGCCGGTGATCCGGGTCTCGCCGACGCTGAGCGCCCCGAGGATCAGCGATCGATGGGAAATCGACTTGTCGCCGGGCACATGCGCCACGCCATGCAGCGGCCCGGCCTTGCGGGACATCATCGGGATCGGATCGCCATGGCCGGACATATCGCGCCTCTCGTTCTGGTCGCCTGCCTGATAAACCGGCAACCCGTTAGCGTCCACACCTTGCGGCATGTCGACACCACCCCGGCTCGATCCTGGCGGACAACTCCGGGGTCCGGGGCAGAGCCCCGGGGGGGTCACGCCCGCCGGAACGTCAGGTAATGCGGCACCCGGCCTTCGCGCAGGGCCTTCTGTTCATAGCGGGTCGAGATCCAGTCCCCCCAGGGCCGCCGCCAGTCGCCCGGTCCCTCGGCCAGCCAGTCGAACCCATGGCCCGGCACCTGTTCCAGCGTCTGGCGCACGTAGTCGGCAATATCGGTTGCGACGCGGAATTCGGCCCCCGGTTTCAGCGCCCGTGCCAGCGGGTCCAGGTAATCCGGGGTGACGAAGCGCCGCCGGTGGTGACGTTTTTTCGGCCAGGGATCGGGATAAAGCAGGAACGCCTTGTCGATGCTTGCCTCGGGCAGCACGTCGAACAGGTCGCGCACATCGCCGGGGTGGACGGCCAGGTTCGTCACCCCGGCCTTGCGGATCTTGCCCAGCAGCATGGCGACGCCGTTGATATAGGGCTCGCAGCCGATGATGCCGATATCGGGGTTCAGCGCCGCCTGGTGCACCAGGTGCTCGCCACCGCCGAATCCGATTTCGAGCCAGACCGGGCGATCCCCGAACAGGGCGCGCAGGTCAAGCGGCGCGCGCTGCGGGTTCACGTCCCAATCCACCGGGCCGGGCGACAGCTTGGCCAGATCCTGTTCCAGCCAGGCCTCCTGGCTGGACCGAAGGCCCTTGCCCTTGATCCGGCCATAGAAATTGCGCCAGGGCGCCTTGGGATGCTTGCCGTCGGTCATGAGCCGGGGATGTAGCCGGCCCCGCACGCGGCTGCAATGCGCGACATCGGCCAAGGGGCCCAAGATCCTTGGCCCAAGGATCTTGCAAGGATTTTATATAAAATCCTTGCCCGGCGCCCGACATGGCCCGGGGCGCCCCGGTCCATCGCCGGTCCGCTCAGACCGCCTTTTTCAGCGCCTCGACCAGGTCGGTCCGTTCCCAGGAAAACCCGCCATCGGCCTCGGGCTCGCGGCCGAAATGGCCATAGGCGGCGGTGCGCTGGTAGATCGGGCGGTTCAGGCCCAGATGCTCGCGGATGCCGCGCGGGGTCAGGTCCATCACCTGCGGGATCGCCGCCTCGATCGCGGCGGGCGCGACCTCGCCGGTGCCGTGGGTGTCGACATAGATCGACAGCGGCTTGGCCACGCCGATCGCATAGGACAGCTGCAAGGTGCAGCGCCGGGCCAGGCCCGCGGCGACCACGTTCTTGGCCAGGTAGCGCGCCGCATAGGCCGCCGAGCGGTCGACTTTGGTCGGATCCTTGCCGGAAAACGCGCCGCCGCCATGGGGCGCGGCACCGCCATAGGTGTCGACGATGATCTTGCGGCCCGTCAGGCCGGCATCGCCATCGGGGCCGCCGATCACGAAGGTGCCGGTCGGGTTGACCCACCATTCGGTCTTGTCGGTGATCCAGCCGCTGGGCAGGACCTCGCGGATATGGGGTTCGACGATGGCGCGGATATCGTCGCTGGTCTGGTCCTCGCTTTCGTGCTGGGTCGACAGCACGATCGAGGTCACCTCGACCGGCTTGCCATCCTCGTAGCGCAGGCTGATCTGGCTTTTCGCATCCGGCTTCAACGTCGGTTCGGCGCCGGATTTGCGCAGCTCGGCCAGGCGGCGCAGGATCGCGTGGGAATACTGGATCGGCGCCGGCATCAGCTCGGGCGTTTCATCGACCGCATAGCCGAACATGATCCCCTGGTCGCCGGCCCCGTCCCGGTCCACGCCCTGGGCGATGTGGGCGGATTGCTCGTGCAGGAAGTTCAGCACATGGCAGGTGTTCCAGTGAAACTTTTCCTGTTCATAGCCGATGTCGCGGATGCAATCGCGGGCGATATTGCCGATATCGCCCATGAAGACCTTGAGCCGCTGCGGATCGGACAGACCGACCTCGCCGCCGATCACCACCATGCCCGAGGTCGCGAAGGTCTCGCAGGCCACCCGGGCATTCGGCTCTTCGGCCAGGAAGGCATCGAGGATCGCGTCCGAGATCCGGTCGCAAACCTTGTCCGGATGCCCCTCGGAAACGGATTCCGAGGTGAAGATGTAGTTGTTGCGGGCCATGGGGAGTGCTCCATTGGGGGTTTCCGCGCCTCGCCAGGAAGCCGTTGAGGCGGGTTGTTCCGGGTTCCGGCATTTCGCCTATCCGGCGACCCCGGAAAGGTCAACGGCAAAGCGGCGGCGGGCCAATGCAAGGCCCAGCGTGCAGAGCGCGAGCAACAGCAGCAGCGGCCGATCGCCGGTCCGGGCATATAGCGGCGGCGGCAGCACGCCGGGCAGGCGCGCGTCCAGATACCCCGCCTCGCCCAGCGGCAGCGATGCGACGATCCGCCCGCGCGCGTCGATCATCGCGGAAATGCCGGTATTGGCGGCGCGGATCATCGGCAGGCCCTGCTCGATCGCCCGGGCCTGCGATTGCACCAGGTGCTGGCGCGGGCCGGCATGATCGCCGAACCAGGCGTCATTGGTCAGCACCATCAGCAGGTCGGGGCGGCCCGACCCAAGGTCGATCTCTTCTGGAAAGATCCCCTCGTAGCAGATCAGCGCCCGGACCCGGCCCAGGGCCGCGACCTCGACCAGGTCCGGATCACCGCCCGGGGTAAAGCCGCGTGCCAGGTCCGCCACCCCGGTCAGGCCCAAGGGCTCCAGCACCCAGGACAGCGGCACGTATTCGCCGAACGGGACCAGGTGGGCCTTGTCGTAGGTCGCCGTCACCTCGGCCTCGGGTGAAATCACCACCAGCGCATTGTGGAAGGCATCGCCCGCGCCCCGGCGCTGGATCCCGGCGACGATCTCGGCCCCGCGCCCGGCCCGGGCCATCTGGGCCAGCCAGGGCTCGGCGAAGTCCAGCAGAGCGGGGATCGAGGTTTCGGGCCAGACCACCACATCCGGCGGCACGCCCTGCGCCGTCAGCCCCACGGCCCGGTCGAAAAAGACCGGCATCCAGGCCACGTCCCATTTCAGGTGCTGCGGCGCGTTGGGCTGCACGATCCGCACCATCGGCGCGTCGGCCACGGCGCCCGGCGCCTTCGGCGTGATCGCCGCCAGCCCGATCACCGCAACCAGCACCGCGACCAGCCCGGGCCAGATCAGCGTCCAGCCGCGGGCCAGCGACAGCGCAATCGCCCCGGCGACGGCCAGCAGCAGCAGCGACGTCCCATGCGGACCGATCCAGGCCAGCAGGTGATCGGCAGGCGTGCCGACGATGCTGTAGGACAACTGCGCCCAGGGAAAGCCCGACAGCACATGCGCCCGGGCCAGTTCCGCCCAGGCCAGCATCACCGGCAGGGCCAGCAAAAAAAGCGGCCCGCGCGGCACCAGCCTGCGCGCCGCCCAGAACGCGGCGCCCCAGAACAGCGCCAGCCCGCCGCACATGCCGATCACGGCAAAGGGGATCATCCAGCCGTGTTTCAGCGGATCGACAAGGAACGGCTCCACGATCCAGCGCAGGGTGACGGCGAAATAGCCCGCGCCGAAGGCCCAGCCGACCCAGGCCGCCTGCTGCGCGGACAGGGCGACGCTTGCACGAAAGACGACCGCCAGGCAGGTCAGCACCAGCACCCAGGGCACCGCGATCGGCTCGTGCGCGAGCGCCAGGACGGCACCGACCAGGAAGGCCGTGCCCAGCCGCTGCCAGCGCGTCCAGCCCAGCACCGACGCCCAGACCCGCGCGGCCCGGGCCGCTTCAGCCACCCGAACGGCCCTGCAGCCGCACGCGCAATCGCTTGATCCGGCGGGGGTCGGCCTCCACCACCTCGAATTCCGGGCCGTCTGGATGGGGGATCACCTCGCCGCGCGCCGGAACATGGCCGGCCAGCATGAAGACCAGCCCGCCCAGGGTGTCGATCTCTTCCTCGTCGATCTCGTCATGATGGGTCAGCGGCATGCCGATCTCGGCCTCGAACTCCTCCAGCGGCGCGCGGGCCTCGGCCATGTAGACGCCGGGCTTTTCCTGGTGCCAGGGGGTATCCTCGGCGGTGTCGTGTTCGTCCTCGATCTCGCCCACCACCTGTTCCAGCAGGTCCTCGATCGTGACCAGCCCGTCGGTGCCGCCATATTCGTCGATCACCAGCGCCATGTGGATCCGCTCGGCCTGCATCTTTTGCAGGAGCACGCCCAGCGGCATCGACGGCGGCACATAGATCAGCGGCCGGATCAGGGCGGACAGGTCGAACGCCGCCTCGTCGCCGTTGAAACCATGGATCAGGGCCACGTCCTTGAGGTTGACGAAGCCCAGCGGCGTATCCAGCGTGCCGTCGAAGACCGGCAACCGGGTGAACCCGCTGTCGCGGAACACCTGCACCAACGCCTCCTGGTCGATCCCGACCGGCACGGCGGAAATCTCGGCCGTGGGGATCATCACGTCTTCGACCCGCAGCCGGCGCAGGTTGACCATGCCGGGCATCGGCGCCTCCGCAGCGGGGGCCACTCCGTTCACGGGATCAAGCGTATCCGAAGGAGACAGGGCATCGACGATACGGCTGAAAAAGCCGCGTTCACTGGCAGGTTGCTGAGGATCACCCGGCGCGCCACGCGCCGCGTTAGAAGACCCCTCGGGGGTATCGCCCATCGTTTCTCTCTCACTGGCGGGCGCTGGATCGGGGCGGCCCGCGAAGGCCCCATGCGGTCAATATGGGTCAGACAGCCCCAGTTTGCCAAGTATCTCGACCTCAAGTCCCTCCATAAGCGCGGCATCGGCGTCACGCTCGTGGTCGAAACCCAGCAGATGCAGGATGCCGTGCACGGTCAGATGCGTCACATGGTCCGCTAGCGGCTTGCCCGCCTCGGCCGCCTCGCGGGCGCAGGTTTCCCAGGCGATGGCGATATCGCCGAGTTCCGGATCGGCCGGATCGGGCGGCAAGGGCATCTCACCCGTCCCGGCCGCGCCGCGGTCCTCCGAGGGCCAGGACAGCACGTTGGTCGGCTGCGGCTTGCCCCGGAAATCGGCGTTCAGCGCGGCGATGCGGGCATCGTCGCAGGCCAGCAGCGCGATCTCGAAGGCGGCGGGCTCCAGCCCCAGCCGCTCCAGCGTCGCCGCCTCGGCCCGTTCGGCCAGCGCGGCCAGGTCCAGCGCGGACCAACTCTCCGCTTCGATCAGGACATCGATGCTCATCGCGCACGGGAACCCGACCAGGCGATCAACCCGGCGATCGCGACCGGCACGAAAAGAAGCCCCTGCGGAAGATCGCCAAGCCCCGCCCCCGTGAGCGGCACAGCTGCCAGTCCGGCCAAGGCGAAGACCGCCGCCATGGCACTGGACAGGATCATGCTCCCGGCATCGCGCTGCAGGGTCGCCACGGCGAATGATACCGCCATCAGCAACAACAGCCCGGTCACCATGTGCCAGACCATCCAGGCCGGGGCGACGACCTCGACCGGCAGATCCGACGCCCTGAGCGGTCCGGCGACCTCGGCTCCGCCGACGAAGGTGTGCACCAGGAACCAGGCCAGCGACAGCCCTGCCGCCAGCCAGCCGGCGATCCTAGCTTGCCGCGTCATCGGCGTCGTAGGCCTCGATGATCGCGGCGACCAGCGGGTGACGCACCACGTCCTTGGCGGTGAAATAGTTGAAGCTGATCTTGTCGATCCCGCCCAACAGCCGTTCCGCATCGGCCAGACCCGAGGCGACACCGCGCGGCAGGTCGATCTGGCTGCGGTCGCCGGTGATGACCATCCGCGACCCCTCGCCCAGGCGGGTCAGGAACATCTTCATCTGCATCGTGGTGGCGTTCTGCGCCTCGTCCAGCACGACGAAGGCATTCGACAGCGTCCGGCCGCGCATGAAGGCCAGAGGCGCGATCTCGATCTTCTTGTCCTCGATCAGCTTGGCGACCTGCTTGGAGGGCAGGAAATCGTTCAGCGCGTCATACAGCGGCTGCATGTAGGGGTCGACCTTGTCCTTCATGTCGCCCGGCAGGTAGCCCAGCTTTTCGCCGGCCTCGACGGCGGGGCGCGACAGGATGATCCGGTCGACCAGCCCGGCCAGGAACATGTTCACCCCGACGGCGACCGCCAGATAGGTCTTGCCGGTGCCGGCCGGGCCGATGCCGAAGGCCAGCTCGTGCTCGAACAGGGCCTGGACATAGGCCTTTTGCGCGGCGGTGCGCGGCTCGACCATCTTCTTGCGGGTCTTGATCTCGACCCGGTCGCGGGGCAGCAGATCCAGCTGGTCGCCGGCCAGGCCGCCCGGTTCGGGCGTTGTGCCGCCCAGGCGCAGTTCGCGGTCGATATCGCCCGGTTCAAGCGCCCGACCGACCTCGAGCCGTTCATAAAGCGCGGTCAGAACGTCGGCCGCCTGCTCCCGGGCGGCAGCGGGGCCGTGTATGGTCAGCCGGTTGCCGCGGCGCAGGATCTGCACGCCCAGTTTCAGCTCGATCTCGGCCAGATGGCGGTCATGTTCTCCGCACAGATCGATCAGAAGGAAATTGTCGGGAAACTCGAGCACGACCTCGACCGGTGGGCCATCGGCAGTTGCCGCGAGTGGGGCGATCGTCAAATCACGCTCCGGATTGCGTTTTCATTCGGGCCGAGTGTGACAACTGGCCAGTCACAACGCAACAGGTTGCGACGGATGTCACCAAAGTTTCTTGGTCCCGAACCGTCGGCCGACGCAGATCGGGCGGCCCAGGGGGCCGCCCGTTTCATGTGTTTCGCATTTCGCGTCAATCGCGGACACGCGGGACGCGGTCGGCGATGCCCTCGTTCGAGCCTATGTCCCCCACGACCGAATTCGGCGGCGCGATCTCGGTGCAGACCGGCAAGCCGGAAACCGGGTCGCGCCGACGGGACCAATAACCTTCCAGACCGTCATCGATCATCCAGATATGGCAGCCATCGGGATCGATGTAGATGCCCGCCTCGAGCTGCGCCAGGCTGCCGGAATCGCGCCCGCCATCCGCGCCGATGGCCAGAACCGGCGCCGGACCGGTCGCCCGCGTCGTGCCTTCGATGCCGATACAGCCCGAAACAAGACCGGCGCAGCCGACGAGGACCGAGGTTTTCAATGCTTTTTTCATGTCCCTCATCCCTTCAGCGGTAACACACGATTTCGACGCGACGGTTCTGCTGCATGCCGGCTGCGGTCGCATTGGTCGCGACCGGCCGTCGTTCGCCATAGCCGATCTCGCGCGCGACACGCGCCCCGACCGACCGCGCCACATCCGCCACCGCGGCGGCGCGGCGCTGGCTGAGCGACATGTTGTATTCGTCGGACGCGCGGCTGTCGGTATGACCATAGATCGCGTAGGCAAAGGCCCCGGCCGACCGAAAGAACTCCTCGAGCGAGGCGCGGCCGGCATGGGTCAGGCGCGCGCTGTCGGTGTGGAACAGCACATCGCTGTTGCTGACCGCACAGGTATTGACATCCATACAGACCGGCATGCCGTCGACCGGGTTGACCCGGCCTTCCATGTAGCCTTCGACGCCACCATCGGCGACCCAGTGCATGCAGCCATCGGGGTCGATCCATATGCCCGGCTCGACCCGGCCGGTCACGTCTTGCGCCTGCGCCGGTGTCGCCAGCGTGACCGCGGCGACGGCTATCGCCGCGACCAGACCCAACGGTCCCATCACATTGTACTTGTTCATCTTCGACACGCCTCTTTCCTTGACTGGCCCCGATTTTTGACGGCGCCTTGTCACAAGCGCCCACTTTGCCCCATTATCTTCCAACGGATAACAAATTTTGGTCAAATTTAAAGGCGAAAAGACCATATATTGTGTCTGAAGCAGCGACAAACGGCGCATCGCGGCAACACTGTTGACCCTGCGTCGGTAAAACCGTCACAAAGCCAATACCTTGCCCTGCCGCACCGGGGGACGCCCCGTCAGGCGATGATTCTCCCCGACAGGGAATTGGGCGCCGAAGCCAGCAGAACCACCGGTGCGATCGTGCCCGGCGCGATTTCGGACGCATCCACATGGACCGCGTGCAGGTATTCGGACTTGCCCACCATCTGGCCCGGCAGGCGGCCCGGTTTCTCGAACAGCACCGACACCTCGCGCCCGACCATGGCGTCCTGCAGCGCGCGCTGCTGTTCGGTGATGCGGGCCTGCAGCCGGGCCAGGCGCTCGGCCGCGACATCCGGCGCGACCTGGCCCGCGCGCTCGGCCGCCGGGGTGCCGGGCCGGGGCGAATACCGAAAGCTGAAGGCGGTGCCATAGCCGGCCTCGCGCAGGATCGTCATCGTGTCCTCGAAATCCGCCTCGGTCTCGCCCGGGAAACCGACGATGAAATCGCCCGACAGGTGCAGGTCGGGGCGGGCGTCGCGGACCCGTTCGATCAGCCTCAGATAGCTTTCGGCGGTATGTTTGCGGTTCATCGCCTTGAGGATGCGGTCCGACCCCGATTGCACCGGCAGATGCAGGTAGGGCATCAGCTTCTCGACTTCGCCATGGGCCGCGATCAGGGCATCGTCCATGTCGTTGGGATGGCTGGTGGTGTAGCGGATACGCTCCAGCCCGTCGATGTCGGCCAGGGCGCGGATCAGCCCGGCCAGCCCGCCCGCATGGCCGTGATAGGCGTTCACGTTCTGGCCCAGCAGGGTGATTTCGCGCACCCCGGCCTCGACCAGGGCGCGGGCCTCGGCCAGCACCCGATCCGCCGGCCGGCTGACCTCGGCGCCGCGGGTATAGGGAACCACGCAGAAGGAACAGAACTTGTCGCAGCCTTCCTGCACGGTCAGGAACGCGGTCGGCGCGCGCCGGGCCGTGCCGCGCCCCTTCAGATGCGCGAACTTGTCCTCTTCGGGCATGTCGGTATCGACGACCCGTTCGCCGGCCTTCAGCCGCGCCTCCATCTCCGGCAGGCGGTGATAGCTTTGCGGGCCGACCACCAGGTCGACCATCGGCTGGCGGCGGATGATCTCCTGGCCCTCGGCCTGGGCGACGCAGCCGGTCACGCCGATCTTCAGATCGGGGTTCGCGGCCTTCAGCCCCTTGTAGCGGCCCAGTTCGGAATAGACCTTTTCCGCCGCCTTTTCGCGGATATGGCAGGTGTTCAGCAGGATCATGTCCGCGTCGTCCGGCGTATCGGTCGCGACATAGCCCTGCCCGCCCAGCGCCTCGGCCATGCGTTCGCTGTCATAGACGTTCATCTGGCAGCCATAGGTCTTGATGAACAGCTTGCGGGGGCCGGACATGGGGCGGGTCCTTCGGAACTGGGGCGACGTGACGTCGACATAGCCCTCCGCCGCCGCGCTTGCAATGAAGCGCCGTTTATCGGACCTTAAGGGTCGAGCAGCAACACACCGGTCCGATGCGCTATTCCGACCTTTCCGGCTTTCTCAAACAAGGCAAACCGCTGCTGGCCCGCGGGCCGGTCGCGCTTGTCTTCGTCGAAGACGCGATCGAGGTCGATTCCACCCTGCGTCATCACCTCGATGCCGGGTTCCGTGCGATCATCGCCCTGGTGCCGACGCATATCGACATCGCCGCCGACGTGTCCGATCAGATCCACCGGGTCGATTACGACACGCTGGGCGAAGGCGCGGTCGCCGGGGCGCTGAACGCGGTGATGGGCGCGGCCGGGGATATCTGGCTGTTCTACTGCTTCAACGCCGAATACCTGTTCTACCCGTTCTGCGAACACCGCAGCGTCGGAGAGATGCTGGCCTTCCACACCGAGGAACGGCGCAACGCGATGCTGACCTATGTGGTCGACCTGTATGCCGACGACCTGTGGACCTACCCCGAGGCGGTATCGCTGGAGGATGCCCACCTGGACCGGTCGGGCTATTACGCCCTGGCCCGCAAGGACAAGTGGAACAACGACATCGACCGGCAGCTGGATTTCTTCGGCGGATTGCGCTGGCGCTTCGAGGAACACATCCCCAAGCCGCGGCGCCGGATCGACCGGATCGGGCTGTTCCGCAACCGGCCCGGCCTGCAATTCCGGCCCGACCACACCTTCAGCGATCCCGAATACAACACCTATTCCTGCCCCTGGCACCATTCGCTGACCGCGGCGATCTGTTCGTTCCGCACCGCCAAGGCGCTGAAACGCAATCCCGGCAGCACCTTCGAGATCGACACCTTCATGTGGCACAATTCGGCCCCGTTCACCTGGCATTCCCAGCAATTGCTGGACCTGGGGCTGATGGAGCCGGGGCAGTGGTTCTGACGGCGCCTGCCTGAACTGGCCTTTCTGACCGGGCCTATCTGGCCGGGCCTATCTGATCGGGCCTATCTGATCGGGCGGTGGCCCCGTGGCGGGTCGGACGATTCAGGCCGCGACCGGGTCCGCCCGCGGTGCGCCGCGCCGATGCAGCGACGACCAGGCCCAGTCTTCGGCCCGCTGCACCAGGCCGGCGCGCACCGGCGCGTCCAGAACCGCGCGGGTCCGGGCGGCCAGCATCGTGTCGGGCACGATCGCTTCCTGCACGGTCGGATCCCACAACGCCGCGCTGTCGCCCGCGCCGCAATGGCGGGCAAAGGCCGACCGGATCAGCCGCAGCCGTGGCGCCATCGGCGCATCCTCCGGCAATCGGCACAGCAGGTGGAATTCGGACGGCAGGATACAGGCGGCGGCGATCTCGAACGGATACCGGTGCCGGGCCAGGGCCACGCAATCGCGCAGCAGGGCAATGCGCCGGACCAGCAGGTCCGAGGCCGGATCGGCCAGGCGCAGGGTCACGGCGACATGGGTGAGGCGGGGCGTGGAATGCGGGCTCTGGATCATGGCAAGAACCATGGGCCCGACTCGGTTAACGCCTGGTGAATCGCGGTTGGTGAATGCCGGCGGTCCGGGGTCGGGCCGGCCTCAGGTCCGGCGCAGGCGGATCACCACGTCGACCTTGGCGATCTCGGCCCCGTCGGGGGCATCGGGCACGCGGGCGATTTCCAGTTGTTCGGATGGGGCATCGGTCAGCCGGCCGTCTTCTTCCCAGTAGAAATGCGGGTGGTCGGACATGTTGGTGTCGAAATAGGACCGGGTGCCGTCGACCGTGATCTCGCGCATCAGACCGGCTTCGCAGAAGGCGCGCAAGGTGTTGTAGACCGTGGCCAGCGACACTTTCTCGCCGGCGGCTTCGGCGGCATCGAACAGGCTTTCGGCGGTCACATGGCGGTCATGGCCATCGCCGACCAGAAGGTTCGCCAGGGCAAGACGCTGACGTGTCGGGCGCAACCCGACCCGGCCCAGCCAGTCCTGGCCGCGCTGTCTTGCGATATCGCCCTGCTTTACGGTCACGACGCTGCGCTCCCCTTTCGTCGGCTTCTGAGGCAGCATATGTGACAAACCACCTAGATTTCAACCGTGACGACACAGGCCGCGACCGGCCCGACAGCCCGGGCCGGCCTTGCCCTGAGAACGGCGCCGGTGATAGAGGGCAGGAAAGCCCAGTCCAGGGAAGGGACCGACCACTCATGTCCGACTACCCCCGCCGGTTCGACCGCGAGGACCTGTTGAAATGCGCCCGGGGCGAATTGTTCGGCCCCGGCAATGCGCAATTGCCCGAACCGCCGATGCTGATGATGGACCGGATCACCGATATCTCGGGCGATGCGGGCAAACACGGCAAGGGCCACGTGGTGGCCGAGTTCGACATCACACCCGACCTGTGGTTCTTTGACTGTCACTTTCCCGGCAACCCGATCATGCCCGGGTGTCTGGGGCTGGACGGGCTGTGGCAATTGACCGGGTTCAACCTGGGCTGGCGCGGCTGGCAGGGGCGCGGCTATGCGCTGGGCGTCGGCGAGGTCAAGCTCAAGGGCATGGTGCGCCCGGACCGCAAGATGCTGACCTATCACGTGGATTTCACCAAGGCGGTGCAGACCCGGCGCCTGACCATGGGCGTCGCCGACGGCATCGTCGAGGCCGATGGCGAAGTGATCTACGAGGTCAGGGACATGAAGGTCGCGCTCAGCGAAAGCTGAGGCATATCGAGGGAGAGCGCTCATGCGCCGCGTCGTCGTCACAGGGCTTGGCATCGTATCGCCCATCGGAAACACCGCCGCCGAGGTGGATGCCGCCCTGCGCGCCGGAACCTCGGGGATCGAGGCCGTGCCGGACATGGCCGAACACGGCTTTCGCAGCCAGATCGCCGGCACCGTCAAGATCGACCCGGCCGAACATGTCGACAAACGCGCCCTGCGGTTCATGGGGCCGGGGGCGGCCTATGCCCATATCGCGATGTCCCAGGCGATCGCCGATGCGGGGCTGGAGGAACGCGATGTCGTCAACCCGCGCACCGGGCTGATCGCCGGCTCGGGCGGGCCCTCCACCTCTGCCATGTTCGCCGCCCATCAGACCGTGCTGGACAAGGGCAGCCCGAAACGCATCGGGCCCTTCGCGGTGCCGAAATGCATGTCCTCGACCATCAGCGCCAACCTGGCCACCGCCTTTCGGATCAAGGGGATCAACTACTCGATCACCTCGGCCTGTTCGACCAGCCTGCACTGCATCGGCGCGGCGGCCGAACAGATCCTGCTGGGCAAGCAGGACGTGATGTTCGCCGGCGGCGGAGAGGAACTGGACTGGACCCTGTCCTGCCTGTTCGACGCCATGGGCGCCATGAGCTCTCGGCGCAACGACGCGCCGCAGACAGCCAGCCGCGCCTTCGACGCCGATCGCGACGGCTTCGTCATCGCCGGCGGCGGCGGCATCCTGGTGCTCGAGGACCTGGAGCACGCCCGCGCCCGCGGCGCGACGATCCATGCCGAGGTCACCGGGTTCGCCGCCACCTCGGACGGCCACGACATGGTCGCCCCCTCGGGCGAAGGCGCCGAACGGGCCATGGCGCTGGCGCTGGCCACCCTGCCCAAGGGCCGCGCGGTCAGCTATATCAACGCCCATGGCACCTCGACCGGCGCCGGCGACCTCCCCGAGATCGAGGCCGTGCGCCGCGCCTTTGCCGGCCGCACCCAGCCGCCGGTCAGTTCGACCAAGTCGATGACCGGCCACGCCCAGGGCGCCGCCGGCGCGCTCGAGGCGGTGTTCTGCCTGCTGATGCTCAAGGGCGACTACATCACCCCGTCGATCAATATCGACACGCTCGACCCGGCGATCGAGCCGGGCGAAATCGCCACCGCGCTGGTCGAAAACGTCGGCCACGATACGATCATGACCAATTCCTTCGGTTTCGGCGGGACGAACGGGTCGATGTTGCTCTCCAGGTTCCGGGATTGACCGAATGACGATTTCACTGAACGGCAAGCGCGGCTTGATCATGGGCGTGGCCAATGACCGCTCCATCGCCTGGGGCATCGCCCGCGCCATGCACGAGGCCGGGGCCGAGCTGGCCTTTTCCTACCAGGGCGAACAATTGCTCAAGCGGGTCGGTCCGCTGGCCGAAAGCCTCGGCTCGGACCTGTTGGTCGAGTCCGACGTGACGGACGATGCCTCGCTCGATGCCTGTTTCGCCGAACTGGCCGACCGCTGGGGAAAGATCGATTTCCTGGTCCATGCCATCGCCTTTTCCGACAAGTCGGAACTGACCGGGCGGATCACCAACACCACCCGCGGCAATTTCCGCAATTCGATGGAGATCAGCTGCTACAGCTTCATCGACGTCAGCAAACGCGCGGCCGAGATCATGCCCGATGGCGGCGCGCTGATGACCATGACCTACCAGGGATCGACCCGGGTCACGCCGAATTACAACGTGATGGGCGTGGCCAAGGCGGCGCTGGAATCGGCGACCCGGTATCTGGCCGCCGACCTCGGCCCGCAGGGGATCCGCGTCAACGCGATCAGCCCCGGCCCGATGAAGACCCTCGCCGGGGCCGCCATCGCCGGCGCCCGGCGCACCTTCAAACATACCGAGGCGAATTCCCCGCTGCGCGCCAATGCCACGCTCGAGGCGATCGGCGGCACCGCGGTCTATCTGGCCTCGGACGCCGGGGCCTGCACCAGCGGCGAAATCCTCCGTGTCGATTGCGGCTATCACGTCATGGGCATGCCGATCCTGGAAAATCTCTGATGACAGCGGCGGCGCTGGTCCTGGGGGGGCTGGCGCTGTGCGCGGGGCTGGCATTCGCCTTGCGCGGCGGGCTGCGCTCCTACCGGCGCACCCGGGTGATCGGGCTGGACCCGGGCGGGCTGGTGATGTCGGGCATCGCCGTGGCGGTGGCGATGTATCTGTTCGGGCCCTTGTTCGGGCTGGCCCTGACCCTGGTCGTCGTGCTGCACGAATTCGGCCATGTCGCCGCGTTCCGGGCGATCGGCCACGCGGATGCGCGGTTCCGGCTGATCCCGTTGCTGGGCGGGGTGGCGATTTCCGACCGGGCACCGGACACGCCCGCCAAGGCCGCCTTCGTGACCCTGATGGGCCCGGCGATCGGGCTGGGGCCGATGCTGGTCGCCTATGGGCTCGCCCCCTGGGCCAGCACGGTGGACCCCAATCTGGGCCTGTTCCTGGTGACCTTCGCCACCGTCGCCGGGGCGCTGAACCTGCTGAACCTGCTGCCGGTCTGGCCACTGGATGGCGGGCGGCTGGCGGGGCTGGTCGGCGGCGCCTTCTGGCCGCCGCTGCCGATGCTGATCGGTGCGGCCTCGGTCGCCGCGCTGACGATCCTGGCGATCGTCGCGAAATCGCTGATCCTGGGGGTGCTGGCCATCATCGGCCTGCAGAACCTGATCGTCCACGGCGCGGATGAAATGCGCGCGCCGGGACGGCAGATGCCAAGGCGACAGGCCGTTCTGGTCCTGGCCGCCTGGGCCGCGACGGCCGCCACGCTGTTCGCGGGCGGCCTGCCGCTGATCCAGAGGGTGCTTTAGGCCCCGTTGATCTCGACCAGCTCGACCGCAAAGACCAGGTCCTTGCCGGCCAGCGGGTGATTGGCATCCAGCGTCACCTCGGTCTCGGTCACTTCGGTCACCACGACCGGAACCGCCTGGCCCGACGGCGCCTGCATCTGCAATTGCAGACCGACTTCCAGCGGGATTTCCGGCGGCACCTGGTCGCGCGGGACCGCCTGGGTGGCGTCGGGGTTGACCGGGCCATAGGCCTCGTCGCTGGGGATCTCGACCGTCTTCTTGTCGCCGACCTGCATGCCCGGCATCGCCTTGTCCAGACCCGGAATGATCTGGCCCGATCCGACGGTGAATTCCAGCGGCTCGCGCCCTTCGGAACTGTCGAAGGGTTCGCCGTTGGTCAGCGTTCCGGTGTAGTGAATGCGCACGGTGTCGCCAGTCTTGACCTGGGTCATCAAAGCCTCGTTCGTCATGGTGGGGGATGAATGTCGAAGGCCGCTTTGCGTCGCGGGTGCTTCGTCTCGGGGGTCAGCCTACCGGCTGTGCCGCGGGGATGCAAACCGCCCTTTCGCCCGGGGTCCGCCCGTGCCAGTCTTTGCCCAAACCGGAGGACGCCATGACGATCCGCGCCTGCGTCTTCGACGCTTATGGAACCCTGTTCGACGTGGCCGCCGCCGCGCGCAGGGCCGCGGCCGAGCCGGCCCATGTCATCGACGACCTGACCGGGCTGGAGCGCCTGTTCTGATGCCGCAATTCACCACCCCCGACGGCGTGTCGATCCACTTTACCGATGCCGGCAGCGGGCCGGCCGTGCTGGCGATTCCCGGCCTGACCCGCAATACCGGCGATTTCGACCATGTCGCCCCGCATCTGCCGGTGCGGCTGATCCGGATCGACCTGCGCGGTCGCGGCCGGTCGGGCCGGGCGGACCCCGCGACCTATACCGTCCCGCACGAGGCACAGGACGTGCTGGGGCTGATGGATCACCTCGGCCTCGACCGCGCCGCGATCCTGGGCACCTCGCGCGGGGGGGTGATCGCCATGGCCCTGGCCGCCGGCGCAAGACACCGTCTGACCGGCGTCGCCCTGGTCGATATCGGCCCCGAGATCGCGCCCGGGGGGCTGGCCGTCATCGCCTCCTATGTCGGCAAGCCCCCGGCGCAGAAAACCTGGGACGAAGCCGCCCGGTTCCGCGCCCGCACCTGGAGCGGGTTCACCGATGTCCCGATGGAGCGCTGGCTGCACGAGGTCCGCAACCATTACGAGCAAACCCCCGACGGCCTTGCCCTGCGCTATGATCCCGCCCTTGGTGATGCCTTCAAGGACGGCGCCCAGCCGGTGCCGGACATGTGGCCGCTGTTCGACGCGATGGCGGGCCTGCCGCTGGTCCTGATCCGCGGCGCCAATTCCGACCTTCTGACCACCGACACCGCGGCCGAGATGCGCCGCCGCCGCCCGGACATGATCCGTGCCGATGTGCCCGGCCGCGGCCATGTGCCCTTTCTGGATGAACCCGAGGCGCTTGCCGCCCTTCACGACTGGATCGCCCGCCTATGAACATCGACATGATCCGCGCCGCCGCCGGTCGGCTGGAGGGCCATGCCCGGCGCACCCCGCTGCTCAATTCGCCCTTCCTCGACAAGATCGCCGGGCGGCGGGTCTGGGTGAAACCCGAATGCCTGCAGCATACCGGCAGCTTCAAGTTCCGCGGCGCCTGGTCGGCCCTGTCGGCGCTGGATGACGCCACCCGTGCCCGCGGCGTGATCGCCTTTTCCTCGGGCAACCATGCGCAGGGCGTCGCCATGGCCGCCGGGCTGCACGGCGTGCCGGCGGTGATCGTCATGCCCTCGGACGCGCCCGCGCTCAAGATCGCCAATACCCGCGCCCTGGGGGCAAAGGTCATCCTGTATGACCGCGCCACCCAGGACCGGGACGAGATCGGCGCCCGCGTCGCCGCCGAAAGCGGCCTGACCCTGGTCAAGCCCTTCGACGACCCGCAGGTGATCGCCGGCCAGGGCACGACCGGGCTGGAGATTGCGCAGCAGGCCGCCGAACAGGGCATCGACACGGCCGAGGTGCTGGTCTGCACCGGCGGCGGGGGCCTGTGTTCCGGCATCGCCCTGGCGCTCGAGGCCGAGGCGCCCGGCCTCACCGTCCGCCCGGTCGAACCGGACGGCTTCGACGACGTGGCCCGGTCGCTCGCCGCCGGCGCGGTCCGGCGCAATGACCGGCTGTCGGGCAGCATCTGCGACGCGATCCTGACCCCGGCGCCCGGCGATCTGACCTTTCCGATCCTCGCCCGGCTTTGCGGCCCCGGCCTGACCGTGACCGAGGACCAGGCGTTGCAGGCCATGGCCCAGGCCTTCCTGCGGCTGAAACTCGTGGCCGAACCGGGCGGCGCCGTGGCCCTGGCCGCAGCGCTTTTTCGCCCGGACGACATCGCCGGTGACGACGTGATCGTCACCATCTCGGGCGGTAACGTGGATCCGGCCATGTTCGCCCGCGCCCTGACCACGCTGGAGACCCCGTCATGACCCGCTTCACCATCGCCTCGTTCAACGTCAAGAACCTGATCGGGCCGGACAGGGAATATTACGAATTCCAAAGCTACACGCCCGAGGAATACGCCTGGAAAGCCGATTGGCTGGCCGACCAATTGCTGACGATGGAGGCCGATATCGTCGGCTTTCAGGAAATCTTCGAGGAACAGCCGCTGGCCCAGATCATCGCCGAAACCGATGCCCGTGGCGCCGCGCTCAACGATGCCGCGATCCCGGACCGGTCCCGGGGCTACCGCAAGAAGGCGATCTTCCGGAAACTGGAATATACCCCCTACGGGCCCGGCGCCGCGCTGGCCTTTGCCCCCAACGCCGCCGATGACGGAACGCCCGGCAAGCGGCGGCCGGGGGTGGCGGTGCTGTCGCGTTTCGGTTTTGCCGGCGAACCGGAGGTGATCCAGGATCTGGACACGCCGCTCACCATCCCGTTCCAGCCCCTGCGCGGGATGACCGGGTCCGACAGTGGCCATTTCACCCTGCGCCGGCTGTCGCGTCCGGTCCTCAAGGTGCGGGTGCCGGTGGGCGGCGCCATCCTCACCGTGTTCAACTGCCACCTGAAATCCAAGCTGGGGGAATACATCACGCCGCCCGGCGCCGCCTTCGCCCCCGAGGCCGACCTGACCCGCTATGACCCGCTGGGCCGGGCCATGGGCAGCCTGCGCGCCGCCCTGCGCCGGATGGCCGAGGCCTGGGTGCTGCGGCGCGCGGTGGTGGCCGAACTCGACGCCGGCCACCCGGTGATGGTGCTGGGCGATTTCAACGACGGCGAACATGCGGTCAGCTCGGAAATCATCGCCGGCGAGGTGCCGTTCAAGAATTACGCCTGGATGCTGCGCCACGATGCCGAAAGCCCGGGCGACCGCTACAGCCATGAAGAAAATATCCGGATCACCGAAAGCATCGAACGGCTGCGGCTGCATTCGGCCGAAAAGCTGTTCGTGCGCAAATCCCTGCGCGACATGGTCTATACCTCGGCCTTCGGCGGGGTGTTCGAGTCGATCGACCAGATCTACCTGTCGCGGCATTTCCACCCCGATCACGACCAGCGGATCGGCGAGATGGAGTATTTCTCGGTCCTCAACGACCATCTGACCGACGGCTCGCATCCCGAGGCGCCCTATAACAAGCTCGCCTCCGATCACGGGCAGATCATCGCCCATATGCGGCTGGGCGGCGGCGACGATGCGGGTTGAACGGGACGGGATCGCCCTGAATGCGCATGTGTCCGGCGACGGCCCGCCGGTCCTGTTCCTGCATGCGCTGGGGCTGGATCACACGATCTGGGCCGATGTCATGGGCCAAATGCCGAACCACCGGCTGATCGCGATGGACCTGCGCGGGCACGGAGCCTCCGACGCGCCGCCGCCGGCCTACGCGATGGGCGCCCTGATCGCCGATGCCGAGGCGGTGCTGGAGGCGGCCGAGGCGCGCGATGCCGTGGTGATCGGCATCTCGCTGGGCGGGATGATCGCCCAGGGGCTGGCGGTCAAACGGCTGGACCTGGTGCGCGCCCTGGTGCTGTCGAACACCGCCGCCAGGTTCGGCCAGCCCGGCCCCTGGCAGGACCGCGCCGCGCTGGTGCAGGCGCAGGGAATGGCGGCGATCGAGGAGACGACGCTGACCCGCTGGTTCGGCAGGGGCGCCAGCGGCCCGGCCGTCGACGCCGCCCGCGCCCTGCTGCGCGACTGCGACCCGCAGGGCTATGCCGGCGGCTGCACCGCCATCGCCGGAACCGATTTCTACACGCCCACCTCGGGCCTGCGCCTGCCCACCCTGGGCATCGCCGGGGATCGCGACGGATCGACCCCGCCCGACCTGGTGCGCGAAACCCTGGAGCTGATCCCGGGGTCGGACGTCCGGCTGATGCGCCGCTCGGGTCACCTGCCCTGCCTGGATGCGCCCGAGGCCATGGCGGCGCTGATCCGCGATTTCCTGGCCCGGATCGGCCATAGCTGACGCAACGCCACGCGAAAACCGACCGCAAAGGGTCGTTTTCCGGCATGCCGCGCCTGGCCCACCCGGCACCCTGCACTCAAACGGGGAGGGGTCGGATGACACGGATCAGGGCCGCTGTGTGCCATGCCTTCGGCGCGCCGCTGCGCATCGAAGAGGTCGAGCTGCGCGCGCCACACAGCGCCGAGGTCGAGGTGACGCTGGGCGCGGTGGCGATCTGCCATTCCGACATCTCCTATGCCGAGGGGATCTGGGGCGGCACCCTGCCGGCGGTCTATGGCCACGAGGCGGCGGGAACCGTGACCGCCCTGGGACCTCAGGCAGGCGGGCTGGCCCTCGGCGACAAGGTCGTGGTGACCCTGATCCGGTCCTGCGGCACCTGCCCGTCCTGCGCCGGCGCCCATCCGGCCCATTGCGAGACCCCCGCCCCGGCGACCGGCCCGCTCAGCCTGCCCGATGGCAGACCGCTGATGCAGGCGATGCACTGCGGCGCCTTCGCCGAAAAGGTGGTGGTCGATCGCAGCCAGATCGCCCCGATCCCCGACGCCTTGCCGATGGAGGCCGCCGCGCTGCTGGCCTGCGGGGTGATCACCGGCGTCGGCGCGGTGATCAATACCGGCGCCGTCCGGCCGGGAGAGGACGTGGTGGTGATCGGCGCCGGCGGCGTCGGCCTGAACGCGATCCAGGGCGCGCGGATCGCCGGGGCACGGCGGATCGTGGCGGTCGACCTGAACGCGTCCAAGCTGGAGGATGCCCGCACCTTCGGCGCCACCGACACGCTGCTGGCCGACGCCGACGCCCCCGCCGCCACCCGCGCGCTGCTGGGCCGGGGGGCCGATGCGGTCTTCGTCACCGTCGGCGCCATCGCCGCCTTCCAGATCGCGCCCGATTACCTGGCCCCGCGCGGCCGGGTGGTGCTGGTCGGCATGCCCGCCGTCGGCGCCATGGCCAGTTACGAGCCGGGAAACCTGGCCGCCGCCGGGCAGGCGCTGATCGGCTCCAAGATGGGCGATGCGGTGATCGCCCGCGACATCCCCTGGCTGTGCGACCTGCATGCCCAGGGCCGGCTGCAGCTTGAGACGCTGATCTCGGGCCGCTGGCGGCTTGAGCAGATCAACGAGGCGATCGCCGATACCCGCTCTGGCGCCGCGCGTCGGAACGTGATCCTGTTCTGACCGGGGCCCCGACCCCGCCCGCGATACCGGACCCCAAGGAAGCGACGCGCCATGAAGCTGACCGACCTCGATATCATCGTCACCGCCGCGCCGGCGCCGGGCTGGGGCGGGCGCTACTGGATCCTGGTCAAGGTCACGACCGATACCGGGATCACCGGCTGGGGCGAATGCTATGCCAGCGCCGTGGGCCCCGACGCCATGCGCGCGGTCATCGCGGATGTGTTCAGCCGCCACATGGCGGGCGAGACCCCCGAGAATATCGAACTGATGTTCCGCCGCGCCTATTCGGCGGGCTTCACCCAGCGGCCCGACCCCACGGTGATGGGGGCCTTTTCCGGGCTGGAAATCGCCTGCTGGGATATCCTCGGCAAGGATCGCGGCCGGCCGGTCCATGCCCTGATCGGCGGCAAGGTGAACGACCGGATCCGGGCCTATACCTATCTCTATCCCCTGCCCCATCACGACCTGCCGGGCTTCTGGGGATCGCCCGAAATGGCCGCCGAAAGCGCCGCGGCGCTGGTCGCGCGCGGCTATACGGCGGTCAAGTTCGACCCGGCCGGCCCCTATACGATCCGCGGCGGGCATCAGCCATCGCTTGCCGATATCGAGGCTTCGGTCGCCTTCTGCGCCGCGATCCGGGCGGCGGTGGGAACCAGGGCCGACCTTCTGTTCGGCACCCATGGGCAATTCTCGCGCGGCGGCGCGATCCGGCTGGCAAGGGCGATCGAACCCCATGACCCGCTGTGGTTCGAGGAACCGGTGCCGCCCGACAATGTCGCCGACATGGCCGCCGTCGCCGGCGCCACCCGGATTCCCGTCGCCACCGGCGAACGGCTGAGCACCAAGGCCGAATTCGCCCCCGTGCTGCGGTCCGGCGCGGCGACCATCCTGCAACCGGCCCTGGGCCGCGCCGGCGGCATCTGGGAAGGCAAGAAGATCGCCACCCTGGCCGAGGTCTACAACGCCCAGATCGCGCCGCATCTTTATGCCGGGCCGGTGGAATGGGCCGCCAATATCCAGCTGGCCGCCGCCTGCGCCAACACGCTGATGGCCGAAACCATCGAAACCCCGTTCCACGACGCGCTGATCGGCGGCGCCCTGCGGGTCGAGGACGGGTATGTCCGCGTGCCGGACGCGCCGGGCCTGGGCATCGAGGTCGACGAGGCGCTGGCCCGTGCCCATCCCTATACCGGCGACGGGCTGCATCTGCAGATGCAGGAGGCGCCGATCTCCTATCACGGTGCCAACCCGTTCGCGGGCGGCGCGCCGGTGAAATCCGGCGAATAGGGCCGGCCCCCGGCATCCACGGCTTTCTTCCCGGCGCGGGCGCGCGTATGTTGAACGCGGTTCACGCCGAGGAGTCCCCATGGCCGGAAAGACCCAAACCCGCCGCCGCGCCCTGCGCGAAGCCCTGATCGAACACGCCGAACGCCGGATCCATGCGGACGGGTTGGCCGCCCTGCGCGCCCGCGACCTGGCGCAGGATGCGGGCTGCGCGCTGGGGGCGATCTACAATGTCTTCGGCGATCTGGGGGAACTGGTGCTGGCCGTCAATGCCCGCACCTTCGAGGCGCTGGGCGCCCAGGTGGCCGAGGCGCTGGCCGATGCGCCGCAGGACGCGACCGGGCAATTGGTGGTGATGGCCCGCGCCTATCACCGTTTCGCTGCCGAGAATTACCACGCCTGGCGCGCCCTGTTCGACATCGACCGCCCCGCCGGCGCGGCCGCGCCGGATTGGTACCTGACCGAGATGAACCGCCTTTTCGCCTATATCGAGGCGCCGCTGCGCGCGCTTTTTCCCGATCTGGGGCCACAGGACCTGGCGCTGCTGACCCGGGCCTTGTTCTCCTCCGTTCATGGCATCGTCATGCTGGCGCTGAACGAAGCCAGCGCGGGCGTGCCCCAAGCCGAGGTCGACCGGATGATCGCCCTTGTCCTGCACCGTATGGCCGGGCTGCCTCAAGGAAAATGAACAGCGTTCACGCTTTTCGTTGACCCCGCGATGCGAATCGCCCTATCCAATTTGTGAACAGCGTTCACGAAAGGAAAGGCGGATGTTCAGAACCCTCTCGACCCTGATCGCCGGGGTCTCGGCCCGCTCCGAGGACCGGGTCCGTGACGCCTTCGCGATCGAACTGATCGACCAGAAGATCCGCGAGGCCGACGCCCAGCTCAAGGCCGCCAAGGCCATGCTCGCCTCGCTGATCCAGCGCCAGCGCGGCGAACAGCGCCAACGCGACGCCCTGCGCGGCCGGATCGCCGACATGACCACCCGCGCCGCCGAGGCGCTGCAGGCCGGCCGCGACGACATGGCCCGCGAGGCCGCCCAGGCGATCGCCACGATGGAAAACGAACGGGCCCTGCGCGACACCACCTGCGACCGGCTGGAGCAGAAGGTGATCCGCCTGCGCAGCGCGATCGAGGCCGGTCACCGCCGGGTCATCGACCTGAAACAGGGCGCGATCCGGGCCCGGGCGGTGCGCCGCGAACAACAGATGCAGGCGCGGCTGAGTTCGGCCATCGGCGCCACGTCGGCCAGCGACGAGGCCGAGGAGTTGATCGCCCGCGTCATGGGCCGCGACGACCCGTTCGAACATTCCGAAATCCTGCGCGAAATCGACAGCGACCTGGGCCATGAAACCCTGGCCGACCGGATGGCCGCCCAGGGATTCGGCGCCGCCACCCGGGTCACCGCCGATGATGTGCTGGCCCGCCTGCAGCGGCTCGAAGAGGCGCGCAACGAACGCCTGCTGGCCGAATATGTGGGGGGCAAGGACCAGGCGTGATCCCCGCCGCGTCGCATCCCCCGCATGCCCCGCCGGGTCTGTCCCGCCCGGCGGGGCCCCGTTTCGCGCCCCCTTTCCAAACCCCGCGCCCCGCGCCAAGGTTGCCGCATGGGAACGATCACCCGTCTTCTGCGCCGCATCGCCGCCCGGGCCACCGGGCATGTGCTGGTCTTCATCGCCCGTTTCATCACCGCCGTGCGTGCCGATTGGCGGGGGATCGAACCGGTGCCGCGCCAGCGGGTCTATTTCGCAAATCACGTGTCCAATGCCGACATGCCGATGATCTGGGCCGTCCTGCCGCCGGCCCTGCGGCGCGAGGTCCGGCCCGTCGCCGCCGCCGATTACTGGCTCAAGACCCCGCTGCGCGCCTTCGTCGGCCCCGAGGTCTTCAACTGCGTGCTGGTCGACCGCCGCCCCGAGGCGCGCAGTGACGACCCGCTGGAGAGCATTCTTGCCGCCCTGCGCGAGGGGTCGTCGCTGATCATCTTTCCCGAAGGCGGGCGCAACATGGGCCCCGACCCGTTGCTGCCGTTCAAGGCCGGGCTGTACAACATCGGCCGCGCATGTCCCGAGGTGGACCTGGTGCCGACCTGGATCGCCAACCTGACCGCGATCATGCCCAAGGGCGAAATCATCCCCCTGCCGCTGATCTGCACCGTGACCTTCGGCGCGCCGCTGCATGTCGACCCGGGCGAGGACAAGGATGCCTTTCTGGCCCGCGCCTCGGGCGCGCTGGCCGCGCTCGCCCCGCCGCCGCCGCCGCCCGCGCCGGAACAGGCCCCGGCATGACCGACACCACCTATCAGCACATCCTGATCCTGTTCCTGGGGGTTTGCGGCCTGCTGCTAGCGCTGACCCTGTTCGGCGCCGCCCTGCGCGCCCGTTACGGCCGTGGCCAGGACAACCCGGTGATCGAAACCTACATGACCCGGGTCCATAGCTGGTGGACCATGGTGCTGCTGTTCGTGCTGGCGCTGATGCTGGGCCGGGTCGGGGTCGTGCTGCTCTTCGCCTTCGCCTCGTTCTCGGCGCTGCGCGAATTCCTGACCCTGACCTACAAGCGCCAGGCCGATCACATCGCCCTCGCGCTGGCCTTTTTCGCGGTGCTGCCGTTGCAATACCTCTTCGTGGGCCTGGGCTGGCAGGCGGTCTATACGGTGTTCATCCCGGTCTATGCCTTCCTGCTGCTGCCGGTCGTGTCGGCCCTGCGCGGGGATGCGTCGGGGTTCCTGGTGCGGGTGGCCGAAACCCAATGGGGCCTGATGATCACCGTGTTCTGCGCCAGCCACGTGCCGGCGCTGCTGAACCTGGGCTTTCCCGATTACCCGGCGGACCGGGGCCTGTTGCTGATCGCCTTCCTGGTCATGGTCGTCCAGTTCGGCGACCTGCTGGATTTCTATTTCGGCCGCCGCCTTGGCCGGACCCGGATCGTGCCGGGCCTGTCGCCCAAGACCTGGGAAGGCGCGTCCCTGGGCGTCGCCAGCGCCGCACTGATCGGCGGCGCGCTGGCCTGGCTGACACCGTTCCCGGTCTGGGGCGCGATGGCGATGGCGGCGGTGGCCTCGGCCACCGGCCAGGCCGGCAACCTGGTGATCGCCGCGATCAAGCGCGACCGCGGCGTGCGCGACTGGTCCCACCTGATCCCCGGCCAGGGCGGTTTCGTCGACCAGATGGACAGCGTGATGTTCGCCGCCCCGGTCTTCTATCACCTCACCGCGCTCGCCTGGGCCAGCTGACGCCGCCGCATCAGCGCCACGACACCGAACGCACTGGCCAGAAGCAGACCGCCCGCCGGCAGCGGCACGGGCGCGGGGGTGGTGATCCGGATGTCGGTGAACTGGAATTCGTATTCGATCCCGAAGGCCGACCAGAATACTCCGCCCGTCGTACCCTGGTAATAGGCGTCGTTCATGTAGCGGTAAGACCCGGTCAAAGGATCCATTTCGGCCTCGTAGACGTAACAGCAGCCATCGGTCCTTCGATAGCGAAAGCTGCGACTCGCCTCGTCCAGCGACGCCTCAAGGTAGTTGCCCCATTGGCAGAAGTCCCGCTCCGTACCCGTGAGGTAGCAGTCCAGCGAATATTGGTTGTCCAGGTCCAGTTCATCGGGGTGGAAATACAAGGCCAGTCGCCCGGAACGGGATTCTCCCCTCTCCAAACCGCCGATATTGAAGCCCAGTTCAGCCAAGGAGAACCGGCGCGCATTGAAATCGACGTTTTCGTAGGTTGCCTGATCATAACTCTCGTCGAGGAACAGAGACCAGTTCGACAATGTCGACGTGAACGTCGCCTCGTAGACCAGCGTCGCCGCGTCGGACTTCGCACCGAACAGCGTCACGGCGGCGCCCAGGACCGCAGTCAAAACTCCAAACCGACCCATACCGCCCCCTACAGCGTTAACCATTCATTAACGAATCTTAACAAGCCGGGGCGGGTCAGGCAACGAAACCGGGGCGTCCAGGTAAAGGAAAGGCACTGGCGGCCCCTGAAGGATTCGAACCCTCGACCTGCCGATTAGAAGTCGGCTGCTCTATCCAGCTGAGCTAAGGGGCCGTGCCGCGCCCGTCATAAACCGAGGCGCGCGCCGGGGGAAGCCTCCCGCCGCGATGGCCGCTCAGGCCGCCTGTTCGCGCTGCAGCTTGCGGTCGTGCAGGCCCTTGACCTGGCGCAGGATGGTCGCCTGCGGTTCGGTCGTGCGCAGGCGGGCGATGGCGCGGCGGTGCCAGGAGATCGCGCCCTGGTGCAGATCGCGCAGTTCGGCATCCTCCAGCAACCGGGCAACCTCGGCCTCGACCGCCGGCAGCCAGCGCTGGATCGACAGATCCTCGACCAGGTTGTCGTCATACTGGTTCCAGTACTTGCGCCAGTATTTCACCTCGTCCTCGACCGGACGGTTGGCATCGCCGCGCTCGGTCTTGACGATGAACGTCTCCATCGCGCGCACCGCGTAATGGTTCAGCTGCACCAGGTCATGACCGAACATGTCGCCCTTGAGCGACTTGACCTGCCGGTTGACCATCTCCTCGGGCAAGGTCGCGCCACTGCCGTTGACCCAAACGACCCGCGCGCCCGGCACCAGTTCCGGCGCATGGTTGCCGATTCGCGCGATCGGGGCACCGCCTCGCACCAGGGTCTTGAGCCCCCGCGCCCGTTCCCAGCCATAGGCGGCATTGTCGGTCGCCATGGCGCGGGTGAACTGCCCGATGACCGGCGTATCGGGCGTGAAGGCGACCCGGCCGGAACAGCCGAAATTGCGCTGGTTCACGGCGATCAGATCGGCCTGCGGCACGGCGGCGAACAGGTCCTCCAGCCGGCCCTGCCCGGCATGGATGCACAGGAACTCGTCCACGTCGAAACTGATGAACCAGTCCGACCGCCGCGGCCGCGCCATGGCGTCGACAAAGGCCATGGCGGCCCAGTGATGTCCGCCCTCTGCCCGGCTCACGCAGGACGGGTTGGGCAGGTGGCGCACCAGGCCCAGCTCGTCCAGCCGCTCCAGGATCAGGTCGGTCCCGTCGGCGCAATCATTGGTGAAACACAGAAAATCGTCGATCCCGATCAGCCGGTGATAAGCCAGCCATTCCAGGATGAACGGGCCCTCGTTCTTCATCGGGGTGATGGCGGTGATCCGCATGTCTCTGCTCGTCTGTCAGGCGCCTCTGCCGGGCGGTTCGGGCAGAGTATAGCCCAAGCCTTGCCGAACCCCTAGCGCGGTTTGCCCGGTGCCGGTGCCGGGACCGGGAGATTGACCGGCAACCGCCTCCCGGCGGGGCGGCCCTGGCAATACACGAGCCGCACCTCGCGCCGGAACAGCAGATTCCGAAAGGCCGTGGCCCGGGGCAAAGAACGATGTCGCGGGCGGCGCCCGCCACCGGTCAGTGGGTCCAGGCGCCACGCCGGTTGGTCGCGAAATTCTCGCCATAGCCGCCCGAACGGATGTTCGCCTTGCGCGGCTTCGGCTCGCGCACGATGGCGTCGATGCCATGGGCTTCGGCATAGGCCAGGGCGGCCTCCTTGGTGTCGAAATGCAGGCTGACCTGGGCCTGGGTGTCACTGGACGAGGTCCAGCCCATCAGCGGATCGACTTCGCGCGCGCTTTCGGGGGCGAAGTCCAGCACCCAGTGCCGTGTCTTCGCGGTCCCCGAGGACGTCGCGGTTCGGGCGGGACGATAGATACGGGCCGGCATCTGCGCACTCCTTCGTTTGGCGCGGTTATCCCGCAAAGCCCGCGGCCGTGCAAGCGGTGCATCCATGCCGGCGTTAACCCGACGGTAGGGAGCGGGGGGCTATGCAGGCATATCATTTCAGCCAGTGTCCCGTGCAGGGGCGCCCCAATCGGGACTTGACCACATGAACCTTCTGACCAAAACGACCGCCCTGTGCCTGATCGGCACCGCCAGCCTTGCCGGCGACTACGAAGACGCCATGCAGGCCTACCTCGATGCCCATGTCGCAAGCTGGGCCACCGATGCGACGCTGATCGACGCGATCATCGCCCAGAACACCGCCAATGCCGGCCTGACCCAGGCCGATATCGACGCGCTCGACCTGGCCTGGCGGGCCGAGGTCGGCGCCGCCGACACGCCGACGATCACCCCAGTCCTTTCCAATCCGGCCTCCGACCGATTGCGGGCCATCTCCGCCGAAAGCGGTGGCGCAGTGACCGAGATCTTCATCATGGATATGCACGGCCTGAATGTCGCCACCTCGGACGTGACCTCCGATTACTGGCAGGGGGACGAGGCGAAGTTCATCGAAACCTACGGCGTCGGCCCCGGCGCGGTGCATTTCTCGGAGGTGGAGCTCGACGAATCGACCCAGACCTACCAGGCCCAGATCTCGGTCACGATCGTCGCGCCCGACACCGGAGACCTGATCGGCGCAATGACCGTGGGCGTGAACGCCGAATCGCTGATGTGACCTTTCCCGCGGGCGCCGCCCCGGCGCCCCCGTCACCTTCCCGGGCCGGTCCGGCCCGCGCACAACCAAGGACAGACCATGTTCGCCAAATCCTCGACCGGTTTGCTCAAGACCATCCTTTCGTCCTTGTTGCCCAAGGTGGCCCTGATCGTCGCGTCGACCGTCGGCCTTGTGGTCGGCGTCCTGACCTATCAATCCTCCAACCAGGCGCGTGGCCTGGTGATCGACGCCTTGCACGAATTCAGCGCGGTGTTGACCCAACAGGCGGCCGATCGGGCTTCCGGCGCCACCCGGTTCCGCAAGGTGGAGGATCTCGAACCGATCCTGCAGAAGGTCCTGGACGATGCCGGCGGCGAAGCCCGCCTTGCCGCCGTCTTCGATGCCGAAAGCACCGTCATCACGGCGGTCGGGACCGAGGATGCGGAACGTCTCGACACGCTGGTCCGACAAGTGCTCGATACCGGCGAAACGGTCCATTCGTCCGATTTCACCCGCATCGCGTCGCCGATCCGCTTCGGCGACGACAATGCCGTGATCGGCGTGCTCGCCAGCGCCTGGAGCCTCGACAGCGCGATGGCGCGGATCAACCGCTATCTCGTCGAGAACCTGATCATCGCCGGGGTTGTTTTCGCGATCTGCCTGGCCCTGGCCACCTGGCTGTTGCACATCCTGGCGACCCGGCCGATGCGCGCCTTTTCCAGCGCGATCGGCACGATGCGCGCCGGAAACTACGATGTCGACATTCCCGGGTGCCACCGCGGGGACGAGATCGGCAACATCGGCACCAGCCTGGCCGCCCTGTCCGAAAAGCTGACCCGGGGCCAGCTGCTCGAACAACGCAACAAGGACCGCCAGGTCGAACAGGCACAGGTGGTGGAGCAGTTGAACGCCAGCTTGCAGGCCCTGGCCGATGGCGACCTGACCGCCACGATCGACACCCCCTTCGCCGAGGATTACGAACCGCTCCGGCTGGGATTCAATGACGGGTTGCACCGGCTTGGCGCCTCGATCCGCGGCGCGCTGGACGCCGCCAGCAATGTGCGCAACGGATCGCGCGATATGGCCGCCGCCGCCGAAAGCCTTGCCACCCGGACCGAAACCCAGGCCGCGGCACTGGAACAGACCGCCGCCGCGGTCGACGGAATGGCCGGCCAGGTCGAAAGCACCGCCGCCGATGCCCGCAACATCGCCGGGATCGTCGGCAAGGCGAAAGCCGATGGCATGCGCTCGGACGAGATCGTCGAAACCGCCGTCGCCGCGATGGCCGAGATCCGCGAAAGCTCCGACCATATCTCCAACATCATCGGCGTGATCGACGACATCGCCTTCCAGACCAACCTGTTGGCCCTGAATGCCGGGGTCGAGGCCGCCCGTGCGGGTGCCGCCGGCAAGGGCTTTGCCGTCGTCGCGACCGAGGTCCAGGCCCTGGCCCGCCGCTCGGCCGACGCGGCGCGCGAGATCAAGGACCTGATCGCCGCCTCCTCGGCCCAGGTCGAACGCGGCACCGGCCTGGTCGATGATGCCGGCCGGGCGCTGAAGGAAATCGTCGACCAGATCGGCCATATCTCGGATCTGATCACCGGCATCGCCGAAACCACCGAACAACAATCCGGCGGCCTGGCCGAGGTCAACCAGTCCGTGTCCCAGCTCGAACAGCTGACCCAGAACAATGCCGCCATGGTCGAGCAAAGCACCGCCGCGACCCAGGCGCTCGATGCCGAGGCGGCGCGGCTGTCGGACCTGATGCGCCGTTTCGTCATCCCGGACCAGCCCGCCACCCTGAGCGCCGCGGCCGAGGACGCGCCCCGCGCCGCGGCCTGAGACGGGCGGCCCGACCGTCCGCCCGGCATCGCCGCTCCGGTCCGGTCCGGCGGCACCGGGACGATGGGACATTCTACTGACAGAAGGTTGTCAGGGGCACCCCTTGCGCCTGCTTCCGCCCGTGCCACATTGGGGCAGAGGAGACGCTCATGCCCCATGCCCATACCGACCGTTCCGCCCCCGCGCTGCACGCCGCGGCCCCCGAGGTGAAGGACCGCGACAAGCTCGAGGGCGGCCGTCGTTTCGTCATGCATACCGAATTCAAGGCCGCCGGCGACCAGCCCGCCGCCATCGCCGAGCTGAGCCGGGGCGTGACGGACGGCGAACGCGATCAGGTCCTGCTGGGCGCCACCGGCACCGGCAAGACCTTCACCATGGCAAAGGTAATCGAGCAAACCCAGCGCCCGGCCATCATCCTTGCCCCCAACAAGACGCTGGCCGCGCAATTATACGGCGAATTCAAGGGGTTCTTTCCCGAAAACGCGGTCGAGTATTTCGTCAGCTACTACGACTACTACCAGCCCGAAGCCTATGTCCCGCGCTCCGACACCTATATCGAAAAGGAATCCCAGATCAACGAACAGATCGACCGGATGCGCCACTCCGCCACCCGGGCTCTGCTGGAACGCGACGACGTGATCATCGTCGCCTCGGTGTCCTGCATCTACGGCATCGGCAGCGTCGAAACCTACGGCGCGATGACCCAGGACCTGAAGGTCGGCGGGCTCTATGACCAGCGCCGGGTCATGGCCGACCTGATCGCCCAGCAATACCGCCGCAACGACGCCGTCTTCCAGCGCGGCTCTTTCCGCGTCCGCGGCGACTCCCTGGAAATCTGGCCCGCCCACCTGGAGGACCGCGCCTGGAAGCTGTCCTTTTTCGGCGAAGAACTGGAATCGATCACCGAATTCGACCCCCTGACCGGCGAAAAGACCGACGGTTTCGACCGGATCCGGGTCTATGCGAACAGCCATTACGTGACGCCGAAACCGACGATGCAACAGGCCATCATCGGCATCAAGAAGGAACTGCGCATCCGGCTCGACCAGCTGGTCGGCGAGGGCAAGCTGCTCGAGGCCCAGCGGCTGGAACAGCGCACCAGTTTCGACCTCGAAATGCTCGAGGCCACCGGCGTCTGCAACGGCATCGAAAACTACAGCCGTTACCTGACGGGCCGCGCGCCGGGCGAACCGCCCCCCACGCTGTTCGAATTCATCCCCGACCATGCCATTGTTTTCGCGGATGAATCCCACGTCTCGGTCCCCCAGATCGGCGGCATGTACAAGGGCGATTACCGGCGCAAGTTCACCCTGGCCGAACACGGGTTCCGCCTGCCGTCGTGCATGGACAACCGCCCCCTGAAATTCGAGGAATGGGACGCCATGCGGCCCCAATCCGTCTTCGTCTCGGCCACCCCGGCGGCGTGGGAGCTGGAGCAGACCGGCGGCGTTTTCACCGAACAGGTGATCCGCCCCACCGGCCTGCTGGACCCGCAGGTGGAAATCCGCCCCGTCGAGATGCAGGTCGACGACCTGCTGGACGAGGTCCGCCGCGTCGCCGCCAAGGGCTTTCGCACCCTGGCCACCACGCTGACCAAGCGCATGGCCGAGGATCTGACCGAATACATGCACGAACAGGGCATCCGGGTCCGCTACATGCATTCCGATATCGACACGATCGAACGCATTGAAATCCTTCGTGATTTGCGGCTTGGTGTGTTCGACGTCCTGGTCGGGATCAACCTGCTGCGCGAAGGGCTGGACATTCCCGAATGCGGGCTGGTGGCGATCCTGGATGCGGACAAGGAAGGCTTCCTGCGCTCGGAAACCTCGCTGATCCAGACCATCGGCCGGGCCGCGCGCAACGCCGAAGGCCGGGTCATCATGTATGCCGACCGCGTCACCGGCTCCATGGATCGCGCGCTGAAGGAAACCGACCGCCGCCGGGCCAAGCAGATCGCCTATAACGAGGCACACGGGATCACGCCCGAGACGGTGAAGAAGAACGTCGAGGATATCCTGGCCGGGCTCTACAAGGGCGACGTGGACATGAACCGCGTGACGGCCAAGGTCGACAAGCCGCTGCACGGCGCCAACCTGGAGGCGCATCTGGACGGGCTGCGCAGCGACATGCGCAAGGCGGCCGAGAACCTGGAATTCGAGGAAGCCGCGCGCCTGCGGGACGAGATCAAGCGGCTGGAAACGGTGGACCTGTTCGTGTCGGACGACCCGCTGGCGCGGCAGCAGGCGGTGGACAAGGCGGTGGACGAGGCGACAAAGGGCAAGGGCCGGTCAACGGCCGGACGGCCGGGGCAACGGGGTGGTGTGAAGCGGCGGGGGAAAAGATGAAACGCGCCATTGCATTTCTGGTGACCTGCGCCACCCTGCCGCTGCCCGCCCTGGCTTGGGAGTTCTCTCCCGAGCCGATCTGCACCCTTAGCCAGGCCGCCGGCACAGGCCAGGTCACGGTCACCTTCGACCCGGCCCTGCCCGAATACGGAATTGCAATCACGCTGGCGGAAGGCGCGTGGGATCAGGCCCCCGTCTTTGCCATCGTCTTCGAAGGCGCCCGTCCGCTCACGATCTCGACCGACCGTCATGTCCTGAGCGATGAAGGAATGACGCTGACGGTCCGTGACAGGGGCTTCGGAAACGTGTTGAACGGGCTGCAGTTCAACACAAGGGCGATAGCCCGGAGCGGCGCCACCTCCGTGACCATCCCCCTGGTCGGGGCCTCGCCCGAGGTTCAGGCGTTCCGGGAATGCCCGGCACCCGCGACCTCCTGACAGGCGTCAGCCCCGAACCGTAGGCCGGGCTTCAGCCCGGCCCCTCGCATCAGAAATCGAACAGGTCTTCCAGGAACCCGCCGCGCTTCTTCTTGCGGCGGCCGCCCGGGCTGGCGTCCGGAATAGGTCCGGCCAGTCTCCCGGGGCGGCGGCGGCGCCGAGCGTTCGATGATCTTGTCCAACGCACCGCGGCCCGGCCAGCCACCGCTGCATCGCGGGACATCCCCGGCAAGACGCGACCGCCCCGAAACGGCGAAGCACCGTCGTTGCGACCCCACCGCGCGCCCGGTGTCAACCAAGGTTACCGGCGCGTTTACCGTCCCGGCACCACGGTCAGGCCAAGGCCCTGCCAGGTCTGCATGCCGCCGCGGTAATAGCTGATGTTGCCGGCCGGAAAGCCCGCCTCGATCATCCGCCGCGCCGCGGTGGGCGACTGGCCGCACCAGGGCCCGTTGCAGAACAGCACGACCTTCGGCAGATCGCCCTCGCAGATCCAGCCGTCGAAATCGATCTCGCAGCCCAGCTCATCCAGCCGGTCGGCGGCCTCGTTATAGGGCACCGAGACGGCGCCGGGGATCGTGCCGGCCTCGAATTCCGGGCGGATGCGGCCATCGATCACGACCGTGCCGTCGTCCTGCAACGCGGCCAGCACCTCCAGTTCGCCCACCGGGGTCACGCCGGGCGCCGGGACCATCGGCTGGATGCAGAAATTCGGACAGGGGCGCGAGGTCAGCGTCCAGTCGCCGCCCAGACGCGCTTCATTGTCCTGGTTGCGGGTGATGTCCACAGCTCCGTCAGGGGTCTGGACCGTGACCGACATCATGTCGGGGGTGATCCCCACAGGCTCGGCCAGGGCCGGAGACGCCGCGATGAGCAGCGCAGCAACGATGCGCATCCACATCAGTAATCCTCCACGACATCGTACATGACCGGCTCGAAACCCTTGGCCATTTCATTGATCACCCGGTTGCGTTCGCGCATCTCGTCGCTGCGCAGCATGGCCTGGTAATCGCCCCGCTCGGTCCATTGCGAATAGGTGCAGATGCGGGTCTGGGCGTCGTTGACATGGAGCCCCGCAGCGATGAAGCCCTCGCGCTTGCGGATCACTTCGGCATAGGCGGCGCGCAGCAGGTCCAGCACGTCCTCGCAGCTGCCCGGCGTCACCTCGAAGGTGGTGATGACGGTCTGGTGCCCGGCTCCGGCCTTGATCTCGGCCATTTGCTTGTCCTCCCTCTGTGGTGGTTCGGATCCAGCCTAACATGGCCAGGCGGCGGTTCCGCAACGGTTTGTCGGCCACAGGGTCCGCGCGTTCATCATTCTTAACGGGGCGTTAACCATTGCCGCGCGATCAAGCGACATGCGCGCGCTCCTTGCCCCTTTCGTGCTCATCCTGTCTTGCCTGGCATCCGCCGGGCCGGCCGGGCCGTGGCTGCGGGACGATGGCGCGGTGTTCGTCTCGTTCGGCCAGAACCTGGCCCTGTCCGAGGGAGCGCGATTGCCGGTGCATTACGATCCGTTCCTCTACGCCGAATGGGGCATGACCGAGCGGTTGACGCTTTCGCTCAACCTCTATTCCGGCGATGCGGGCAATGAACATGCGGCCGAGTTCTTTGCCATCGCCCCGCTTGCCCTGCCCGGCGATCGGGGTGTCGCCAGCCTGTCCTTCGGGGCCGCCCTGCGCGAGATCGACGGCACCGGCCAGCAGCACCTTGTCGGCGGCGGCCTGGCCTGGGGCAAGGGGTTCGACCAGGGCTGGATCGCTATCGAAGCCCGGCTGATGAGCCGCCTTGACGCGCCCCGCACCGAAGGCAAGCTGGACCTGACCGCGGGCCGACATTTCAACGACGGCTGGAGCGGGATGGTCCAGCTTCAGGCCGGCACCGGCCATGCGGGCGATGCCTATGCCAAGATCGCCCCGACCGCGATCTGGCACGCGACCGAGCGGTTCGACATGACCTTCGGACTGGTCCAGGGCCTGACAGGCGACAAGGGCACCGGCCTCACCCTGGGCGGCTGGCTGCGCTTCTAGGCGGCGTCCTCGCGCATCACGTGCACCGCGCAGGGCGCATGCCGCACCACCCGGGCGGCGGTCGAGCCCAGGAACAGGTCCGACAGGCCGGGCCGGTGCGAGGCGATGACGATCAGGTCGGCGCCGTGTTCGGTCGCGTATTCGACGATGTCGCGCCCGGCATGGCCCTCGATCACCGCGGCATGGGCATTGTCGATGCCGGCCAGCATCTCCTGCATGTCGGCAAGGATGCCCTTGCGCGCCCCGGCCCGGTAATCGGTCGGCAGGTAGGACAGCGCATAGGCCGGCACCTCGTCCATCACGTGCAGCAGGGTGAACCGGGCGCCGGGCGCGGCCAGCAAACGGGCCACGGCGATCGCGCGGGCCGGGTCGTGGTCGTCGTCATAGGCGACGGGGATCAGGATGTCCTTGTACATGGCACTCCTCCTTGGCTGGTCCGATCGTGCCGCGTCGGGCGCGGTCGCGCATTGATCTGTGTCACCGTTCCCGCGCGGGCGGCGGTCACGCGTGCGGGTTTCATCCCCGACGCCGTGTCCGGGGCCATTCGATCGCGGATGGCGGCGGCCTTGGTCAATGGAAGCCTCGGCCGGGCCCGCCCGCTGGACCCCGACGACCTGACCGCTTGACAGCACATCGCCGAGGGTCCAAATAGCCGCCTGTCGTGGGGCCGTAGCTCAGTTGGGAGAGCGCGTCGTTCGCAATGACGAGGTCAGGGGTTCGATTCCCCTCGGCTCCACCAAACTTCCCTTTTTCATTTCCGGCGACATATAGGGCTCGGAAACGAGAGGGACATTTGGTGTTTGAAGCCCTAGTGCGGCGCAGTATGCGCGCTTTGACGAAGACTCATCCGAGCACCCTCCGTCGCCAGACACGGCCGCGATTTATACATATTTTTCAAGTGCTTGATAGAGTCTCCACGGGGTGTTCGACCACATCCTCCAACGCGCCGTCTTCGACAGCCGGAATGTCGGGGTTTTCCCAGGTTGCGACTTGCTCCAGGCGGACGCCGCCAAAGACGTCCGCTACGCCGCGTGACGCCGCCATGCCGGGGGGCCGCGGGCGATCCGGGCCTGTCCGGGTCGCGGGCCCTCGGCGTCGGGACACCCGCATGTCCCGGTGCGCGGGCCCGTGTCATTCCGCCGCGATCGCCGGTGCCGGCGCGGGCCCCGGCTGCAGCGCGCTCCAGCGCTGGCCGGGGTCATGGCGCCAGGCCAGGCGGCCCTGGTCATCCATCGCGATCAGGTGCAGCCAGCCGTTGTCGAACAGCGCCCGCACGCCGGGATGGCGCTGCAGCACCTCCGACATCGCCGCGCGCGGGGCCTCGATGACCACGGTCAGGCGCAGCGGGTCGTGCTGGAACGCCGCGCCGTCATGGACCGATTGCCAGGGCAGGCCCGGGCGCAGATTGCCGCCATTGCCCTCGAGCACGCCGATCCCGCCGGCGACATTGTGCAGCAGCTTGTTGCCGCCGCCGAACAGGTCCGGCGCCACGGTCGAGCCGTAATATTGCAGGCTGATCCAGCTGGCGACGACGACCGGCGCGGTCAGGATCAGTTCCAGCACGCCGAAATCGGGATCGGCGCGCCAGTCATAGCTGTGCAGAAAGGCGCGGCCCTCCAGCCCCGCCCCGATCGTGCGGTGGCGCGGGGCGGCGATGAAGGCGCTGCACCCGGCCAGGCCCCATTCGGGGCGCAACTCGGCCCAGTCCCTGGCCCGGCGGGCGATATCCCCGGCCCGCGCCGCCCGCGGCAGGCGCGGCGCGCGTTCGGCCCGGGCCAGGCGGCCGGCGGCCTCCAGCCAGTCGCGCAGGCGGGCCGGCTCGGCGATGCGCCGCCCGGCGGGCAGGTCCCGGTCATACAGCGTGACCGCATCGGTGGTGGTGTGGTGCATCGCGGCGACAAAGACCGTATCGGCGGGGATCGCCACGCCGGCCTCGGCCAGGCCCGCCCGCACCGCGTCGTCGTTCAGCAGCCCGGCCACGAGCCGCGCGTTCACATCGCCCGCATGGCCGCCGCAGGCGCCGCATTCGAGGGCGCTGTGATGCGGATTGTTGGTGGTGTCGGCGCCGTGTCCGGCCAACAGCACGACCGGCGCGACGGGGCCGGTCAGCGACATGGCGGTCAGCACCTGGCGGGCCATGGCGATGCGCGCCTCGGTCCCGATCGCGGGGTCGAGCTGCGGCGCGGGATCGGTCCCGGCCGTCGGGCCAAGGCCCAGCGCGTCACGCAGCAGCTTGCCGGCATATAGCGGCCCCGTCGCCTCGACAAAGGCGAAGGACGACACCGCGGCCAGCTTGAACCGGCCCCAGGCGCGCCGGGCCCGGGCGGCGTGGCGGCGGTCGCGGTCGGCCTGGTCCGGCTCGGCCGCATGCGAGGTCACGGACGGCTGCAACAGCGCCGGGCCGCGCAGCTCGGTCACGTCGGATCCGGCGGCACGATGGGCGGCGGCCAGGCCGAAGAAACCGGCGAAACCGATCGTTTCGATCCCCGCATCCTGCGCCTCGAGCGCCCGGCGGAACACCTCGGACCGCACGTCGATGCAGAACGCCGCCTGCAGCGTCGGGCGCTGGTCCGCCGGCGGCTTTGGCCCGGCGGGCAGCGCGGCGGCCAGGCCACGTTGCCCGGCCCGTTCGGCGGCCTCTTGCAGCACCGCGTCGATCACCTGGTCACGGTTGGGCGTGACCGGCGCCTCGTGGGCGGCGACCACGGCATGCCAGCGCTCCGCGATCCGGTCGCGGTAAAGCCCGAACAGCGCCTCGTCCCAGGCCATCCGGATCGCCAGAAGCTGGGTCACGCTGGTGTCGGTGCCGCCGTCCAGTTCGGCCTGCCACAGCAGGTAGCGGGCGTATTGCGCCCAGCCACCCAGGGTGACCAGCCAGCGATGAAACGCGGTTTCGGCCGCTTCCGGTGTCAGGCCCAGCGCCTCGGACGCGCGTCCGATCGCCCGCCAATGGTCGCGGTCGGTGCCGGCGACGAAGGCGGCAAAGCCCTGCAGCCCCTGGATTTCCGGCGTCAGGTCACGGGTCGCGACATCGCGCCAGGCGGCCCAGGCCCCACCGGCGCGGCCCGGCTGCCACAATGCCTGGCCCTGGTCGAAATGGCTCGTGGCCCAGGCCCCGATGCGCTCTTCGATCAGGCCCGGCCAGTCGATGCCCGAGACCTCGGCGGCCAGGTCGGCGATGGTGGGCAGGGCCTCGGGCCGGGACTCGGGCCGGGCGGCGTCGGTCTGCAGGGCGGCCATGACCTCTTCGAGCGCCGGGGCCTCCGGCCGATCGCCCAGCCGCGCGAGGGCGGCGCGCAGGTCGTCCTCGGTGATGTCTCCGGCGGCGACCTGGGCGGCCCGCTTGGCCCGCGGCGGCGTGATCGGTGTGCCGGCGACCCGGGCCAGCCGCGCCGCCGCGACGGCCAGGGGTTCCTCGGCCTGGCCCAGGAAGGGGTTCACCGCGACGCTGGAGGCCAGCGGGAACAATGGCGGGATCGCCCGTGCCGCGCGGTTCGCCTCGGTCACCAGAGTCAGCAGGGCGGCCGGGTAGGTTTCGTGTTTCATCGACATTGTCGGCCCCCTTCAGGTGCTCTTGCGGGTCGACCAGCCGTCCAGCAGGCGGTCGAACAGGGCGTTGGCGTAAAGTCCGTTGGACAGGTGCACCCGGATCCCGGCGGCGGCCGGATGCGGCGCCCAGAGCGGGAAGGTCGCCTGGGCCAGGGCCACCACGCCGAAGCTGACCAGCGCCAGCACGATCAGGGCCCATTCCAGCGGCCCGGGCGCGGGCGTCGGTGGCAGGGCGCCGGCGGTCACCCGATACGCGGCGATCTGAAGCAGGAAATAGCTGACCGAGGTGACGCCGGCATAGATCACCGTGCGCCGGGTCAGGGGCCAGGGCGCGGCATCGGCAAAGCCCTGGGCCAGGATATAGGCGACACCGAAGATCAGGATCATGCCCAGGGCGATCGCCTGGATCGACTTGCCGTCGAAGCCCAGCACCGCGCCGGTCAGCCCGTAGATCGCGAGGCCCACGCCGAAGGCCAGCAGCACGTTGCGCGTGCTGGGCACCGCCACCGGGCCGGGCCGGCGGATCGCGGCGATGTTGCGGACCGCCTCGCCGGCGCTGAGAAAGGCATGCGCCTTGTAGAGCGAATGGGCCACGATATGCAGCAGCGCCAGCGGAAACAGCGCCAGGCCGCATTGCATGATCATGAAGGCCATCTGGGCGATGGTCGACCAGGCCAGAGAGGTCTTGACCGCCGGCTGGGTCAGCATCACCAGCCCGCCGAACAGCGCCGTGAAGCCGCCCAGCATGACCAGCAGCGCCATGACCCCCGGCGCGGCCAGCACCACGTCGGCCAGCCGGATCAGCAGAAAGCCCCCGGCGTTGATGACGCCCGCATGCAGCAGGGCCGATACCGGGGTCGGCGCCTCCATCACCTCGGTCAGCCAGCCATGGGCGGGGAACTGGGCCGAGGCCAGCACCGCCGCCAGCGCGATCAGCGCCGCGGCGGCGATGGTGGCCGCGCCGGGCTGCACGACGGCCAGGATCGTGGCGATATCGGTGGTGCCATGGGCCATCACCAGCAGCAGCACCGCCAGGGCCAGGGCCGCCTCGCCGGCGCGGGCGACGACCGCCTTCTTGCGCGCGGCCCGGCGGGCGGTCCGGCGCTCGGGATAGAACAGCAGCAGCCGGTGCAGGGCCAGGCTGGTGGCGATCCAGGCGGCCAGAAGCTGCACCAGGTTGCCGGACATGACCAGCAGCAGCACCAGGGCCAGCGTCGTCGCCATCCAGCCGGTGAAGGCCCCCTGCCGGGCTTCTCCGTCCATGTAGGTGGCCGAGAACCGCAGCACGATCCAGCCGATGAAGCTGACCAGGACCAGCATCGTCGCGCTGACCGCGTCCAGCCGGACCGACAGCCCGATCCCCCAAAACCCGATCAGCACCGAGGTCGCCGGCCCCTGCAGGACCACCAGCAGCGCCGCCAGCGCCGCGACGCCCGATGCCGCCAATGCCGCCAATTCGGCGTGGCGCGGCACCGGGTCCGGACGCAGGCCGGGATTGCGAAAGGCCGCGGCGGCGGCGGCCAGCAGGATCGCCGGGCCAAGCAGCGGCAAGAGCGCGTGAAACATCGGGCACCTCGTCGGGTCGGGCGGTCCTCCCGCCGGTCGTCCCTTGGCATAGGCGACCGGCAGACCCCATAAAAATACATTGTTTGATCTTTTTAGTTCTATTAAATAGAACGTATGCCCCTGAACTATCACCACCTGCGCTATTTCTGGGCCGTCGCCCATGACGGCAACCTGACCCGCACGGCGGACCGTCTGAACCTGTCGCAATCGGCGCTGTCGGTGCAGATCAAGCAGCTGGAACAGCGGCTGGGCCATGCCCTGTTCGAGCGCCGCGGCCGGCAATTGCACCTGACCGAGGCCGGCCGCATCGCGCTGGATCATGCCGATGCGATCTTTGCCACCGGGCAGGAACTGGTGGCGACGTTGCAGGAAACCGGGCGCAGCCGGCAGGCGCTGCGGGTCGGGGCGCAGGCGACGCTGTCGCGCAACTTCCAGATCGGCTTTCTGCGGCCGATCCTGGCCCGCCCGGATGTGGAGGTGATCCTGCGCTCCGGCAGCCCCACCGAATTGCTGGAGGGGCTGGCGACGCTGAACCTCGACCTGGTGCTGATGACGCGCGAGCCGCCGGGCGACAGCCTGACCCCCTACGAGGTGCACCCGGTCGCCGACCAGGCGATCGGCATCGTCGGCACGCCCGACCGGCTGGACCCCGATACGCCGCTGGCCGAACTGCTGCGCCGCCAGCCCTTCATCCTGCCGACCACCGACAACACCGTCCGCACCGCTTTCGACGCCCTGGCCAGCCGGATGGGCCTGCGCCCGCAGATCGCGGCCGAGGTCGACGACATGGCGATGATGCGCCTGCTGGCCCGCGAGGGGATCGGCCTGGCGCTGGTGGCGCCGGTCGTGGTGCAGGACGAACTGCGCTCGGGCCGTCTGGTCGAAGCACGCGATCACCCCGCGATCAGCGAACGGTTCCACGCCGTCACCCTCCAGCGGCGCTTTCCCAACCCCCTGGTCCGCGACCTTCTGGAAGCGAATTCAGCGGCAGGGCCCGCCACCTGATCCGCCCCGCGGGCCCCCGCCCTGTTCCGGGGCTACATCATTTGTGCCAAAACCGGCCGTGCCGAATGTCATATTCTTGCGCCACCGCATCCGGCCCGCCTATAGTCGGCCACAATTCCAAGACCGGCAACATTCGAGAGCAACATGAATTTCAACCGATTGACCGGGCCGTCACTGGCCCTTGCCGTGGCGATTTCCGCTTCGGCAGCCCTGGCCCAGACCAACACCGCCCAGGTCGAAACCGACCGTGACGCGGTCTTTGCCCAGCTTCTGCGCGCCCCGACGGACCGGGCCCTGATGCTGCGCTATGCCCGCTTGTCGGTCGAGTTGCGCGATTACGAGGCCGCGGTGTCGACCCTGGAACGGCTGCTCGACCTCGACCCCGGCGACACCCGCGCGCGCTACGAACTGGGCATCGCCTATTACGCGCTCGGCTCCTACGAACTGGCGCGCTACCATTTCGGCCTGGCCGACCAGGGCAGCGGGCTGAATGCCGAGGAACGCGAAGCCCTGGCCGCCTATACCGAGGGCGCGACCGAGAACCTGGACCTCAGCCGCTGGTCGGGCGAGGTGTCGGCCGGGATCGTGCAGGCGACCGAGGGCGACCTGACCGGCCAGGCGGCGCAGCTGTCTTTGCGCTGGGCGCAGGACATGAACGGCCCCGATATCGAATACTGGCTGACCGACCTGGTCGCCCGCGACCTGCGCTTTTCCGACGATCCGGCGCAGGATCAGACCCATCTGCGCCTGCGCACCGGCCCCTGGCTCAGCCTGCAGGGCGATGCCTATGGTGTCTATCTGCGCCCGTATCTGGAGCTGGCCTCCGAACGCGACGGCAGCGGCGACGGCTTCGGCGACGACATCGACGCGGCCGCGATCGGCCTGCAATACCGCAACACGATCAACGCCCATTGGGGCACCTATGCCGATTTCGGCATCGGCCGCGCCGAAGAGGTCGATACCGGGATCGGCGTCGATTACTGGCGCGTCGCCCTCGGGGCCAGCTGGCGCCCGGCGCGGCAGACCTTCGTGCGCGGCACCCTGCGGGTGCGCGAGGATACCGCCGATGACGGCGACAGCGTCGCCAGCCAGGGCCTGCGGATCGAGGCGGTGCACGAATTTCCCGTCGACTGGTCGCCGTCGCCCCGGGACTGGCGGGTGGCGGGTTTCGTCCAGATGGACATGGCCGACTACGCCGGCGCCGCGCCCCGCGAGGATACCGTGACCGGTGCCGGCGCCCGGCTGCGCGGCTACGTCTACGAAGACATTTTCATCGAGGGCAACGTGACCTGGCTGGAACGCGACAGCGACAATGACAGCTTCGACGATCAGGAGACCCTGGTCGGGATCATGGTCGGGATGGAGTTCTGATGATGCGCAACATGATCCTTTCCGCCTTCGCCGCCCTGAGCCTCGCCCTGCCCGCCACGGCGCAGGAGATCGGCACCGTCGCCTCGCTCGACCCGACCCTGCGCGGCACGCCGCCGGGCGCCGGAACCCGGACCCTGGCGATCGGCAATGCCGTGATGTCGGGCGAAACCATGGAGACCGGCGCCGCCGGCCGGGCGCAATTGCTGTTCCTGGACCAGACCACCCTGTCGCTGGCGCCGTCCAGCCGCATCGTGCTGGATGACTTCGTCTATGACCCCAATGCCGGCGGCGGCGATGTCGGCATCCGCCTGACCACCGGCGCGCTGCGCTTTGTCGGCGGCAAGGCGACCGAAGACCGCGAGGCCACGATCACCACGCCCTCGGCCACGATCGGGGTGCGCGGCTCGTCCACCCTGGTGCTGCTCCAGGGCGGCACCACCTATGCCGTGTTCCTGGCCGGCGAACGGCTGTGCCTGACGCCGCCGGGCGGGGCGCGGCAATGCACCAGCCGGCGCGGCGGGGTGCTGTCCTCGGCCGATGGCTATGTCGGCCGGGTCGACCCGGATTTCCTGGCCTCGGCCCTGGCGCGGATCGACGGGACACCGCAGATCGGCACCGGCCCGCGCGACACGACCGGCATCGGCCCGGACAACCCGCCGGACCGGCAGCCGGTCTCGACCACCGGGGAAGAGCCCGATACCGGCATCTTCGACGACCCGGTGCGCGAGGATACCGATGTCGGAATTTTCGGCGGCGGCGAGGAAGCCGGGACCCCGACGCTGGGCACGCTGGAACAATGCGTCCTGGAGGCGACCCAGTTCAACTTCACCGCCGACGAATTGATCGACCTGTTCGGGTCGCTTTCGGCGGCCGCGCTGGAATTTCCGGCCGTGGGTCAGTGCCTGTAGCGGCTCAGCGCTTGCTGTCGGCGCGGTAGATCCCGTCCCAGCCCGGGCCCGGCGGGGCCCGGCGCAGCGCCGCGATCCGCTCGCCATAGGCGCGGGCCAGCTGGGCCGTATCGCAGGCCGGGCAGTCGACCTGCGCCAGTGCCTCGGCAGTCGCCTCGGCCCCGTCCCAATCGCCGGCGGCATAGGCCGCGCGCAGACCCGCCAGCGCCTCGGCCAGCGCCTCCAGCCCCGGCGTGTCGTCGGCGGCGACCAGGTGCACCTCGATCGCCGCGTCGCGGCCCTTGACCGCGACCAGGTCCAGCGGCACGGCGCGCAGCCCATCGGGCAGATGCGCCACCGTGTCGGGGCCGACGCAATTGGTGGTGCCGTAAAGCCGCGTCAGCCCCTCCAGCCGGGCGGCCAGGGTCACGCTGTCGCCGATGCAGGTATAGCTCAGCCGATCGCGCGACCCCATCAGCCCGACCGAGCAATGCCCGGTGTTCAGCCCGATCCCGACCGAAACCGGCGGCAGCCCGCGCGCCTGCAACTCGGCGCTCGCCTCGGCCACCGCGGCCTCGACCGCCCCGATCGCGCCCAGGGCGCGGGCGGCATGGTCTGGCATCTCGATCGGAGCGTTCCAGAAGGCCATGACCGCATCGCCCATGAACTTGTCGATCGTCGCGCCATGGCCGACCAGCGCGCTGGACACACGGCTCAGATAGGTGTTGACCAGTGCCACCACCTGGGCCGGGCTCATCGCCTCGGTCACGCCGGTAAAGCCGCGCATGTCGACGAACATCACCGACAATTCGCGGTCGGCGCCTTCGGGGGTCAGGGCGGCGTCGGGGTTGCGCTCGATCCGGGCGATCAGCGCGTCGGGCAGGAAATGCGCGAACTGGGCGCGGATCCGGCGCCGGGCGCGTTCCTTGGCGACGAAACCCAGCGTGGTGCCGGGCAGGTAGCCGAAGACAGCGATGAGAGCCGGTAGAACCGGATCGAAGAGCAGCCCGGCCCGGGCAAAGGCCAGATAGCCGCCCGCCGCCGCGCCACCGCCCAGGGCCAAAGCAACCGCCAGGCCCAGCAGGGGCCGCTGCGCCAGCTGCGCCAGGGTCAGGACCAGCCCGCCGGCGACGATCAGCACGATCTCAAGGCCCTTCATCCAGTCCGGCCGGGTCAGGAATTGCCCGGCCAGCACCTGTTCCAGCACCTCGGCATGGATCGTGACCCCGGCGATCTGGCCATCCAGCGGCGTGGTGCGGATGTCGAACAGCCCCTGGGCCGAGGACCCGACCAGCACGATCTTGCCGCCGATCCGCGCCGCCAGGGCCGGATCGACCCCGTCGGCGGCCAGCAGATCGGCCGCCGGGGTCACGCGCTCGGCCCGGTAGCCGGCGAAATGGAGGCGGAAATGGCCGTTGGCCTCCAGCGGATACTCCGCGCCACCGGTGCGCATGGCGATCACCGCCAGCGTGCCGCCCGACGCCTCGCCCGAAGCCTCGGTGGTGCGCAGCACATGCCCGCCGGCGCCTTGCGCTACCCGCAGCAGTTCGGCCGACAGCGACGGGACCAGCACGCCGTCGGGCCCGAAGGCGGTGACCATCGGCACGGTCCGGGTGATCCCGTCGGCGGTGCGGCCCAGGCTGATCGCGCCGATCCCGGCGGCGGCCTCGGCCAGCGGCGGGATATTGACCACGGCGCCCGGATAGCGGGTCAGCGCCGGGGCCGGGTTGCGCCCGGTATGGGCGATCCCGGCCTTGGGCGCGGGCAAAGGCCCCTCGGCCGCGCCGGCCACGGCCAGCACCACGGGCCAGCCGGCGATCGCGGCGGCGAATTGCGCATCATGGCCCGGCGCTTCGGGCATGGGCACATCGCGGCCCAGCCGGGCGGCGTCGATCGCCAGCTGCTCGGGCGAGGTCCGGTCGGGCTCGGGGAACATCACGTCAAAGCCGACTGCGACGGCGCCATGGGCGAACAGCGCCTCGGTCAGCGCCGCCATCGTGGTGCGCGGCCAGGGCCATTGGCCCCAGGCGTCCAGTGCCGCCTCGTCGATATCGATCACATGGACCGGGCTGGCCGGGTCATAGGCGCGCGGCGCGGCGCGCTGATAGGCGTCGAACACCGCATCCCGGGCGCGGTCCACCAGCGGCACCGGCACCAGCGCCAGCGCGACCATCGCCGCGGTCATGGCCAGACCCAGCAGGGCGATCAGGCGTGTCACGTCGCTGGGCCTCGTTCATCGTCCCGTTCCGGCCGATCATGCCCGGCCCGTGCCGCCGGGGCAATCGCGGCCTGGGGTCGGGTTTTCCGCCTTTGACCGGGGCGGCGAACCCGGGCACCCTGAGACGATCGTCCGCAAGGGGAAATGCCGCGATGTTCACCGACCTCGACCTCAGCCTCTACGACGCCGCCGGGATCCTGGGCGTCTCGCTGTATCTGGGGTCCTACGGCGCGCTGCAGCTGGGGTGGCTTCGGGCCAATGGCAACCGTTACACCTGGCTCAACCTGGTCGCGGCGGCGATGGTCCTGACCAGCCTGACGCGGGATTTCAACCTGTTCGCGGCGGTGATCCAGGGCAGCTGGATCGTGTTCTCCATCGTCGGGCTGACCCGGCGCTGGCTGGCGCGCAAACGCCTGACCTTTTCGGTCGAGGAAGAGGCGATGCTGGCCGACCGCTTTCCTTTCCTCGCGCCGCTGATGGCCAGCCGCCTGACCCGGCGCGGCCATTGGGGCGACCACGAACCGGGCACCGTGCTGGCGCGCGAGGGCGAGGAGCTGGGCAAGCTGATCTACCTGGCCTCGAGCAGCGCCGAGGTGCATCGCGACGGCCGCCGGGTCGCGCAGTTGCAGCCGGGCGATTTCATCGGCGAAATCACCGTGCTGCATGGCGGGCCGGCCACCGCCACCGTCCGCGCCGCCGGGCCGGTGCGGACCTTCACCATCGACCGGGCGCCGCTGCTGGCGCTGGTCAATGCCGAACACGAGATCGCGCTTGAAATCAGCGCCGCCTTCCAGCGCGAATCCAACCGCAAGATCAGCCGCGCCAATGCCGCGCTCGGCGCGACGGCCTGAACGCTAGCCGGCGGCATCCGCCTGAGGGATCGGCACCGAGGCCGCGACCTTGGCCGCCAGGTCGCGCCCGAACAGCGCCACCATGCCGTTGTGGATCGCCGGCTTGCGCGCCATCAGCTTGTGCAGCGCGGCACTGTCGAAGGACACGACCCGGCTGCCCGCCGGCACCCGGACACCGGCCGAGGATGCGGCCCCGGTCAGAAAGGCGATCTCGCCGACAAAGGCGGGGCCGCGGGCGGCATAGACCCTGCCCCGTTTCTCGATCTCGTAGGTCTCGGCAAAGACCAGGAACAGCTTGTTCACCGCGGCGCCTTCGGCGATCAGATCGGTCGCGGCCTCGGGGATCGTGCCCTCGGCAGTGCGCATCACGCGGCGGAACTGGCCCGGCGTCAGGGTCGGGAAATGGGCGAACAGGCTGCGATCCTCGTCGCTCATCCGCCAGGTGGTGCGTTCGAACAGGATGATCCCGATCAGGACGACATTGACCGCGACCAGAACCGAATTGACGATGATGGATTGCGCGATCGGGACCGGTTGCAGGGCATAAAAGGCGATGTCCATGCAGATGCCGGCCGCGACGAACAGGCGCAACAGCAATTCGTCCCGCAGGACGAACCCCGCGCATTTCAGGGCCAGCCCGCACAGCAACAGCAGGCTCAGGGGTTCGGAAAGAAACGCCATGGAAAATGACCTGTCGTATTCAATCCCGCGCTCAAGAGCACAGCCGATGCAATGTGACAAGACTTGCGACGCCCGCACCGCCTGCTAGCGTCGCGCCATGACCGACAATGTCGACGTCCTGATCATCGGCGGGGCCATCATGGGGTCGTCCCTGGCCTGGTGGCTGACCCGCGATCCCGGCTTCGGCGGCCGGGTCGTGGTGATCGAGCGCGACCCGAGCTACGCATACGCCGCGACCAGCCTGTCGCATTCCTCGATCCGGCAGCAATTCGGCCAGGCCATCAACGTGCGGATCAGCCAGTTCGGCGCCGCCTTCCTGCGCGACATCCGCGACTGGATGGGCCCCGAAGCGCCACCGATCCCGATCCGTTCGGACGGGTATCTCTACCTCGCCGACACCCCGGCCTTCGCCGATGCCCTGAGGCAGGCGCAGGCGCTGCAGGCCGGCCTCGGCGCCGCCACCCGCCTGCTCGGCCCCGATCAGGCCGCTGCCGAATGGCCCTACCTGTGCTTCGACGGCATCGCGCTGGCCAGCCACAACCCGGTGGACGAAGGCGCCTTCGACGGCATCGCCCTGTTCGACCTGTTCCGCCGTCAGGCCCGGGCGCAGGGCGCGCATTACGTGACCGGAGAGGTCGCCGGACTGACCCGCGACCGCGACCGGATCACCGCCGCGACCCTGACCGATGGCACAAGCTATGCCCCCGGCATCGTGGTCAATTGCGCCGGCACCCGCGGCGCGCAAGTGGCCGCCATGGCGGGCCTGTCGCTGCCGGTCGAACCGCGGGCGCGCTTTTCCTACGTCTTCGACGCGGCCGAGCCGCTGCCCGGCCCCCTGCCGCTGACCATCGACCCCGCCGGCGTCCATGTCCGCCCCGAAGGCGGCGGGTTCCTCGCCGGCTATGTGCCGCGGCCCGACCTGCCCCGCGATCCGGAGGATTTCACAATCGACCATGCGGTGTGGGAGGACGCGGTCTGGCCGATCCTGGCCACCCGCATTCCGGCCTTCGAGCGGATCCGCCTGCGCCGCACCTGGGTCGGGCATTACGACTACAACAGGCTCGACCGGAACGCCGTGTTGGGCCCGCATCCCGAGGTGGCGAATTTTCTGTTCTGCAACGGCTTTTCCGGGCACGGGCTTCAGCAATCTCCCGCCATTGGGCGAGGTCTTGCCGAGTGGATCGTCGATGGCGGCTGGCGCACCCTTGACCTTTCCGGACTGGGCTACGAGCGTGTCGCCCTGAACCGCCCGCTGATCGAACGGGCCGTGATCTGAAGGAAACGCCCATGCTGACCAAGATCGTTCTGACCGGGGCCTGCGGGTCGCTCGGGTCCTTGCTGCGGGACCCGTTGTCGCGGATGTGCGACGAATTGCTCAGCGTCGATATCGCCGATGCGCCGGCCGAACTGCACGAGGGCGAGCATTTCGAAAAGGCCGACGTGACCGATTTCGACACCGTCCTGCGGATCGTGACCGGCGCCGACATGGTGGTGCATTTCGCCGGCATCGCCGACGAACGCCCCTTCGACCAGATCATCGGCCCGAATTTCCTGTCCTGCTACAACGTGTGGGAGGCCGCCTATCGGCATGGCGCGCGCCGGGTCGTCTATGCTTCGTCGGTGCATGCGGTGGGCATGACCGAAACCAATGCCGGCGCGGGCCTCGATGCGCCGCACCGGCCCGACACATTCTACGGCCTGATGAAATGCATGTCCGAGGATCTGGCCCGGCTCTATTGGGAAAAGCGCGGGGTGGAATCGGTCTGTTTGCGCATCTTCTCCTGCACCGCCGAACCGCAGAATGCCCGGGCGCTGGGCACCTGGCTCAGCCATGGCGACCTGCAGCGCCTGGTGGTGCGGGCGGTGGACACGCCGACCACCGGGTTCACGCGGGTCTACGGCATCTCGAACAACGATCGCGCCCCGGTGCGCAACGATGCCGCCGCCTTCCTGGGCTACAAGCCCCGGGACAATGCCGAGGACTGGGCCGCGGCGATCCTGGCCGCCGCCCTGGCCCCGGACCCGTCCGACCCGGCGCAGATGCGGCTGGGCGGGCCCTTTGCCACGGTGCCCTTGGGCGAAAGCGGCGTGGCCGGGATCAAGGCGACGAATGTGGGCCGCGATGAGGGGCAACGCCCCGAAGAGGCCGCCCCCGGCCCCGGTCCCGATTCCACCCCGAAACCCAATGCCGACAAGCTTCCGTCCTTCCTGTCGCGCAAGGGAATGGGCGGCTGACGGCGCCGGCCTAGAACCGGATCTCGAACACCGCGCCGGGCCCCTCGGCCAGGGTGATCTCGGCGCCATGGGCCTCCAGGATCCGGCGCACGATGGGCAGGCCCATGCCGGTGCCGCCGGTGTCGCGGCGGGTGGTGAAGAACGGCTCGAACACCCGGTTGCGGTTGCCGGCGCTGATCCCCGGCCCGTCATCGGCGATGCGCAAAAGGTCGGCCTCGGCGCTCAGCGTCACCTTGCCCGCGCCGTGTTCGGCGGCATTGCCCAGCAGATGCTCCAGCACCAGCCGCAGCCCGTCGACCGGGATCGGCGCATCGCCATCTGTGGCGACGACCAGTTCCAGCCCGGCGAATTCCTGCGCCAGGTCCGCGATCACCCGCGACAGCCGGGCCGACCCGCCCGGCAGCGGTTCCTGCGCCCGGGCCAGGCGCCGCTGGGCATCCAGCAGCGCCGTCATCCGGTCCGCCGCCTCGTCGATCCGGGTCAGCAGCTTGCGCCGCTCGGCCTCGGGCAGGTCGTTGCTGTCCAGCAGTTCGGCCGCGCCGCGCAGCGTGGTCAGCGGCGATTTCAGCTCGTGGGTGACATGGTCGGCATAGGACCGCAGCACCGCCTCGCGCCCCTGCAGCACCCGGCCCATGTCAAGGATCGTCTGCCCCAGCCCCTGCATCTCGGCGGTGCCGTAATGGGCCATCGGCCGCGAGGCCGCCGGATCGCCGTCCCTGAGCCGCCGGGCGCGGTCCGCCAGCCCCCGGATCGGGCGCAGCAGGATCCGCGCCAGCACCCAGCCGACCAGGGCCGTGGCCGCGACCACGGCCAGCACCACCAGCACCAGCGCCCCGCCCTGGCCCAGCCGCGGCGCCAGCACGCCCAGCGCGGCGATCCCGATCAGCGGCAGGCACAGCACCACCGCCAGGGTCGCGCCCAGAACCAGCGCCAGCGACGGACGCCACTTGCGTTCTATGCGCTCCGGCACGGGCCCATCCGCACACCGACGCCGTGCAGGCTTTCGATCGCGTCGGCACAACCGGCACCGGCCAGCTTGGCGCGCAGGTTGCGCAGGTGGCTGTCGACGGTGCGGTCGCTGATCTCCACATGCAGGCCATAGACCGCATCGACCAGTTGCGGCCGGCTGAGCACCTGGTCGGGGCGGGCCATGAGCCGGGCGAGGATCTCCATCTCGCGGGCGGTCAGGGCCAGGTCGGCGCCGTTGACCCGGCACAGGTGGCGGCCGGGATCCAGCTCGATCACCCCATGGCGCAGCGGGCCGGACGGCTCGCCCCCCGCCGCCGGCCGGGCGCGGCGCAGGATCGACTTGATCCGGGCCACCAGTTCGCGCGGCGAAAACGGCTTGGCGACATAATCGTCGGCGCCCAGTTCCAGGCCCAGCACGCGGTCGATCTCGTCATCTCGGGCGGTCAGGAACAGCACCGGCACCTGGCTTTTCGCCCGCAGGCTGCGGCAGACCTCGAGCCCGTCCATCTCGGGCAGGCCGATATCCAGCACGATCAGGTCCGGGCGCAGGCGATCGGCCTCGCGCAGGGCGGCGCGGCCATCGGCGGCCTCGTGCGTGGCAAAGCCCGCGCGTTCCAGCGCGATCCGCACCACGTCGCGGATCGTCGGATCGTCATCGACGATCAGGATCGTCTGCTCGGTCATGCGCGGGCCCCGTCAGCAGTTCCGACAAGGCTAGAGCGCCCGGCCGCCTTGCGAAAGCCCCCTTGCCCGCGTATCGGCACCGGCCCGTCCGGCCACCAGCCGTCGCGCCGGACAAGCGCGGGCATGCCGCGCCGCAGATATCCCGTCATCTCCCTGTCCCTATCCGTTCGTTTGCCGATCACTGGGGCGGCATGGTGCAGCCTGCCGGCCCAGATCGTGCAGATTTCACGCAATCCCGCCCGGCGCGGCAACTTGGCCCTGCCCCAGCGCCCCGGGCCATGCCATAGTGGCGCCATGACCGACCCCGCCCTGTCCCTGCCCGCGGCCACGGCCAGCCATGTCGTCACCCGGGCCGAACTGGCCACGCGCCGCCCGCGTGGCCTGCACCGGCAGGATTTTCACGAACTGATCTGGGTCCAGAACGGCCGGGTTCGCCATCACCTGCCCGACGGGCCCGAGGACCTGGCCGAAGGCGACCTGGTCTTCGTCACCCCCGATCATTCCCATGCGCTGCAGGGCCGGGGCGCGGCGGCGATGGTCGTTTCGGTCGCGATTCGCGCCGCGGTGATCGACGCGCTCGGCGCGCGGCACGAGGCCCTGTCCGGCCACGGCTTCTGGGCCGGCACCGCCCGGCCGGCCCGCGCCCATCGCGACATGCGCCAGCTGGCCGGGCTGAACCAGGCCGCGCTGCGCCTGGAACGCGGGCCGGACCGCGCGCTGGAACTCGAGGCCTTCCTGCTGCCGCTGATGACCGACCTGGTCGACGCCACCCCGCCCCTGCCCGAGGATGCGCCCGACTGGCTGGCCCGGGCGCTGGCCGCCGCGCGCGATCCGCGGGTGTTCCGCGACGGGGCCGCCGGGCTGGCCCGGGCCGCCGGCCGCGCCCATCCCCATGTGTCGCGCACCCTGCGCCGCTATCTGGACCAGACGCCGTCGGATTACGTCAATGCCCGCCGGATGGACCACGCCGCGCGCCGCCTCGTCGGCAGCGCCGACACACTGGCCGAGATCGCGGCCGAATGCGGCATCCCCAACCTGAGCCATTTTCACAAGCTGTTCCTGGCCCATCACGGCCAGACCCCGCAGCGCTATCGCCGCGACCGTCAGAAGGCGCTGGTCCAGCCTTAGCCCGCCCGATGTGCCGCGCGGTCCCGCTTGCCAGTCCCGCGCATGCATGAGACCTTGCGCCCACGCGACGGGAGGCGCCATGCAACGCAGCGACACCATGACCGGGGAACAGACCGCCGGTCTGCCCCAGCTTCACCTGCCCCGCAACGCGGGGACCCCGCTGGACCTGTCCTGGGTCCGGGCGGTGCAGGCCAATACCTCGGCCATCGAACGGCGGGCGGCGACGCTGCCCGGGCGTCGCTCGGTCAAGAAGGAGTGGCAGGCGGCCTGGCTGTGCAAGGCGATCTCGCTGATCGACCTGACCACGCTCGCGGGCGACGACACGCCCGGCCGGGTCCGGCGCCTGTGTGCCAAGGCGCGGCAGCCGGTGCGGGCCGATCTGCTGGAGGCGCTGGGGATGCAGGGCCTGACCACCGGCGCGGTCTGCGTCTATCACGACATGATCGAACCGGCGGTCGCGGCCCTCAGGGGCACCGGCATTCCGGTCGCCGCCGTATCCACCGGCTTTCCCGCGGGCCTGTCGCCCTACAAGCTGCGGATCGCCGAAATAGGCGAAAGCGTGAAGGCCGGCGCGGCCGAGATCGACATCGTGATCTCGCGCCGCCATGTCCTGACCGGCGATTGGCAGGCGCTGTATGACGAACTCGCCGAAATGCGCGCCGCCTGCGGGCCGGCCCATATGAAGGCGATCCTCGCGACCGGAGAGCTGGGGTCCTTGCGCAATGTCGCCCGCGCCAGCGTGGTGGCGATGATGGCCGGCGCCGATTTCATCAAGACCTCGACCGGCAAGGAAAGCGTCAATGCCACCCTTCCGGTCAGCCTGGTGATGATCCGCGCGATCCGCGAGTTTCAGGCCCGCACCGGCTTCAAGGTCGGCTACAAGCCCGCCGGGGGGATTTCCAAGGCCAAGGACGCGCTGGTCTACCTGGCGCTGATCAAGGACGAATTGGGCGACCGCTGGCTGCAGCCGGACCTGTTCCGCTTCGGCGCCTCGTCCCTGCTGGGCGATATCGAACGGCAGCTGGAACACCACGTCAGCGGCGCCTATTCCGCCGCCTGGCGGCATCCTGCGGGGTAAGGCAATGAATGTGAAAGAAATCTTCGACAGCATGGATTACGGCCCCGCCCCCGAAAGCGCTGCCGAGGCGCTGGACTGGCTTGCCGTGCGCGGCGGCATCGCCGGGAATTTCGTCAACGGCACATGGGGCCCGCTGCGCGACGACATGGCGGTGATCAACCCGGCCACGGGCGAGCGCATCGCCGGGTTGACCAAGGCGACCCCGGACGAGGTGAATGCCGCCGTCGCCGCCGCCCGCAAGGCGCAAGCCCCCTGGGCCAAGATCGGCGGCCATGCGCGGGCGAAATACCTCTATGCCCTGGCCCGGCTGATCCAGAAGCAGTCCCGCCTTCTGGCGGTGGTCGAGACCCTGGACAACGGCAAGCCGATCCGCGAAAGCCGCGATATCGACATCCCCTTGGCGGCGCGGCATTTCTACTACCACGCCGGCATGGCCCAGCTGATGGAAACCGAACTGCCCGGGGCGGAACCCTTGGGCGTCTGCGGCCAGATCATCCCGTGGAACTTCCCGCTGCTGATGTTGTCCTGGAAGATCGCCCCGGCTTTGGCCATGGGCAACACCGTAGTGCTGAAACCGGCCGAGGACACGTCCCTGTCCGCCATGGTCTTTGCCGAGCTTTGCCAGGAGGCCGGGTTGCCCCCGGGCGTGGTCAACATCGTCACCGGCGATGGCGACACCGGCGCGGCGCTGGTGGCCTCGGAGGTCGACAAGATCGCCTTCACCGGCTCGACCGAGGTCGGCCGGATCATCCGCGCGGCCACGGCCGGCAGCGGCAAGTCCCTGACGCTCGAACTGGGGGGCAAGAGCCCTTACATCGTCTTCGACGACGCCGACATCGACAGCGCCATCGAGGGGCTGGTCGATGCGATCTGGTTCAACCAGGGCCAGGTCTGCTGCGCCGGCTCGCGCCTGCTGGTGCAAGAGAACATCGCCGAACGGTTCCACGGCAAGCTGCGCGCCCGGATGGACGGGCTGCGCATCGGCGATCCGCTGGACAAATGCATCGACATCGGCGCCATCGTCAGCCGCGCCCAATGCGACCGGATCGCGGCCCTGGTCGACGGCACGGCGGGCGAGGTGCACCGCAGCCCGCAGCCGCTGCCCGACCAGGGCTGTTACTACCCGCCGACGCTGATCACCGGGCTGTCACCCGCCGACCCGCTGATGCAACAGGAAATCTTCGGCCCGGTCCTGGTGGCGACCACCTTCCGCACCCCGGCCGAGGCGGTGCAGCTGGCCAACGACACCCGCTATGGCCTGGCCGCGACGGTCTGGACCGAGAACCTGAACCTGGCGCTCGAGATCGCGCCGAAACTCGCCGCCGGGGTGGTCTGGGTCAACGCCACCAACCTGTTCGACGCCGCCGCGGGGTTCGGCGGGGTGCGCGAAAGCGGCTTTGGCCGCGAAGGCGGCTGGGAAGGGCTGCAGGCCTATTGCAAGCCCGCCGGCAAGGCCGTGCCGGTCAAGCCGCCGGTCCCGTTCACGGGCGACGGCGCCCCGGCCGATCCGATCGACCGGACCGCCAAGTTCTATGTCGGGGGCAAGCAGGCCCGCCCCGATGGCGGCTATTCCCGCGCGATCCACGGCAAGGGGGGCCGGCTTCTGGGCCATGCCGGTATCGCCAATCGCAAGGACATCCGCAACGCGGTCGAGGCCGCGACCGGCGCCACCGGCTGGTCGAAGGCAACCGCCCATCTGCGCGCCCAGATCCTTTTCTACATCGCCGAGAACCTGTCGGCCCGCGCGGGTGAATTCGCCGCCCGGATCGACGCGCTGACCGGGGCCAGGGGCGGGGCCAAAGGCGGGGCGAAAGAGGTCGAGGCGGCCATTCGATGGCTCTTCACCTGGGCCGCCTGGGCCGACAAGCACGATCACCGCGCCAAACCCGTGCCGATCCGCGGCACGGCACTGGCGATGAACGAACCCGTGGGGGTGATCGGCGTGTTGTGCGACGATACCCGCCCGCTGATGGGGCTGATCGAACCGCTGGCCCCGGCCCTGGCCATGGGCAACCGGGTGGTCGCCCTGGCCTCGGACTCCTTTCCGCTGGCGGCGACGGATTTCTACCAGGTGCTCGACACCTCGGACCTGCCCGGAGGCGCGGCCAATATCCTGACCGGCCCCCATGCCGACCTGGCGCCGCATATCGCCGCCCATGTCGGGGTGGACGCGGTCTGGTCCTTCTCGACCGCCGATGTGTCCCGGGTGATCGAACACAGATCGGCCGAGACCCTGAAACGGACCTGGGTCAACAACGGGCTGGCCCGCAACTGGCCCCATGCCACCTGGCTGGCCCAGGCGACCGAGGTCAAGACGATCTGGATCCCCTACGGCGAAGGCTAGGCCGAGACGGGCAAGAGACGGCGGGCGTGGCGCCCCGGGCCTGACCCGGGGCCTCAGCGGCACAGGTCCCGGGTCAGGCCCGGGACGGGTGCGGAGATGATCACTTGCGCGGCTTCGATTTCCAGCTGTCCAGCCAGCGCCCGATGCGCGAGCGGCGCTCGGCCAGGCCGGCATTGACTTCGTCGACCTTGTGCTCGACCCGATCGGTCAACGGGTCGATCGTGCGTTCGCGGAACTGCCGCCACATCGCGCGGGCAAAGAAGACCGCGCCCAGCATGGCGGCATAGATCACGATGTTGACCCAGGGAAACGGGCGATACTCCGGCCCGGCCCCTTCGGGCAAGGGGCTGATCGACACCGCGTTGGGATAGATCGTCAGCCAGCGGATGCGCCAGCCGTAATGGGTGATCACGACCCAGTCATGCGGTTCGGCGGTCGAGATCACGCCCGCCGCCTCGGCCTGCAGGTCCGAACTGTCGAACTTGAAATAGGGCGGATAGATCCAGCCGGTATCCTCGTTGCGATAGACCATTGTTTCGCGCCCGGCGCGGATCAGGCCGAACAGATAGGTGTTCACCCGCTCGGTATTGATCAGCCGAAGGTCCCGGGTCGGCTGTTCGGCGCCGCCGGTATCGGCCTGGGCATAGAACAACCGGTTGAAACTGGTGAAATCCGTGCGGATCACCTCGGTCGAGATGACCCGCGCCACGTCGCGCTGGGGCAGCACGTAATGCAGCCAGACGGCGAGGACCAGGAAGATCGTGATGCGGATGACCCGGCGGATATTGCGCATGGAACCAGCGCCTTTCAGTTGATGGCCAGAATGATCGCCGCGGTGACGACCGGCGGTATCACATAGATAAGCAGGATCAGCTTCTTGCGCAGCCCGTTTTCGTATTTCGCCATGCCCTCGGCGATATAGGCGTCGCGCATGGCCTCATCGGCGCCTTCGGGCGCCTCTTCGGCCCAGCTGTTCTCCAGCTTTTCCCGCCGGACCGAGCGGGAATAGATCGAGACCAGCCAGTAGATCACGGTCAGCGCCACGAAACCGAGGACGATCAGCTGCAGAAATCGCATCCTATCGCCTCCTGACCGCGCCCCAGGGTCCGACCAGGTCCACCGGATCGGGCTTGGGGCGTTTCGGGGCTGCCGGCTCCTCCAGCGGCGCGTCATGGCCGAACAGCGCGGCGCGCGCCCCGGCCTTGTCCACGGCGTATTCGGTCGCCAGGAAATGCGCCACATAGGCGCGCTTTTCCTCGGGCCATTCCGCATAGGCGGCGTAGAAGGCGCTCTTGGCGCAGATGAACAGCTGACGGATATCCATCGGCGACAACTCGGCCAGCAGCATGTTGACCAGGTCGGCATCCGGATGGGCCCGCGCCCGCAGGGTATAGAAAAACGCCGGATGATCGCTGTCGATCGTCGGCCAGCGCCCGCCCGCCTCGGCCCAGCGGACCAGGTCGTTCAGCCCGTGCCATTCCTCGGGCAGATGCGCGACATGGCGCCGGGCCAGCAGCCGCAGGTCGCGACGGGTCGCGCCGGTCAGGTCCTCGCCCAGGGCGCTGGCGATATCGGCGACGATGAAATCCATCTTCTGGCGCAGGATCGCCGCCGAATCGATGCCGCGCGCCTCGACGATCGGTTCGACCAGGTCGTTGAGCATCAGGAACCGGGCGATCCGCGACCGTTCGCCCCGCTCGAAACAATAGGCGATCGGCAAGGGCCCCAGGGACGCCTTGTCGCCCATGGTGATCGCCGCCGGGTGCGGCACCCCCCGAAACACATAGAGCCCGCCGAAATGCGCCGTCCAGAAATTGTCCTGTTCAAAGGACATCTCGTTCAGTTTCAGCGGGTTGCGGGTGATGTCGCCGGTCTCTTCGGCCAGTTCGATCATCTGCGCGATCAGCAGGTCGTCCCACCAGGCGTCGTCCTCGGTCCGGAACCGGTCGATCAGCGCGTCGAGCCGAGCCGCGGTGGCCACGGCGCCGCCGGTTGTATCCGCCTCGACCCGGATCGTGCCGATGTCGAACAGCCGCGCCGCGCTGTCCAGCCGAAAGACCGAGTTCACCAGTTCCCCCGCCACCGCATCCCGCGCGGTCAGGGCGAAAAGCTGCGCCTCGTTGCCGTCGATGAATTGCCGCAGGATGCCCCGGCTGGTCGAAAACGTCGCCTCCAGCAGCGGCGCGGTCTTCTGTTCGGTGGTCAGCAGGATGAACTGCCGGTTGACCCCATGCGGGTTGAGATACAGCGGATCGCCCAGCTCATCGGCGATCTCGGGGCTCTGGCCGGCGATATCGATGTGGAAATCGGTGAGCGTCGTTTCCCGGCCGGTCAGATGCCTGAGCGCGCGATTGTAACGGTCCACCAGCACCGGCGAGGTGACGGGGACCAGGTTGCCGAACATCAGGCCTTTTTCGATCAGGCGTTTCACTCTGCGATCCCCCGTTTTGCATGACCGGATCGCAGGGCGAACGTTCCGGCGATCAGCGCAAGGCCGCCGGATATCACACCGCTCCAGAGCGTCTGGGCCAGGTTCTGCAGCGCCGCGCCGATGGTTCCGCCCAAGTATAGCGGGAACAGGATCGCGGGGCTTTCATTGGCCTGTTCGACCATCGCATTCGCCGCCGCCTGCGCCGAATGCACCATGTCCAGCAAGCGGCCCACGGCAAAGGACGCCAGCGCCCAGACCAAAAGCGCCAGCAGCAGCACCGCAAGGCCTGCCAGCCAGGCCCGCCCGATCAGGGGTGCGGCCCGGCGCATGACGACCCAGGCGCCAACGACCGACAGCCCCCAGACCGGCAAGTGAATGTACCAGAATTCTGCGAAATCGCGGATCAGCGCCATCACCACACCTTCTCCGTCCACCGCTTCGGCGGTTGCGCCACGCTCAGGATCAGGATCGGGGTCCGGAACAGGCCGGAAATCGCCCCGAGCCGCGCGAAATGGCCCCGGAAAGTCGGCCAGCCCGCCTCCACCAGTACCGGCGAGGTGGCCGGCACCAGATTGCCGAACATCGGGCCCGTTTCGATGAGGCGGTGCATCAGGTCGACCCTTCCACGTCACCGTTACCGGTTCGGGCGAAAGCCCTTTGCGCAGAGAAAAGCGCAATGATGGCGGCAAGAAAACCGGTGACGACCGACGGAACGAAGTGCCTGGTCGCCTGGTCGACGTTATCCGCCAGCGTGACGAGCGCTCCTGTCAGACTGTCCGCGTCCCCGGAATACCGGGGCGGGTCGACCAGATGCAACAGCAGGTCGGTCAGAGCGAACCCTCCGACCAGGACGCCGCAGAACAGGACAAGCTGGAGCAGGACCGCGACAGGGGTTCCGACCCCGGGCAAGGCCCAGCTGCCGGTCATCCGCCCCAGCCCATAACCGATCGCCAGAACGATCGGCGGTACCAGCAGGCTAGCGATCAAGACCCCGCCTCCACATGCTCACCACACCTTCTCCTTCCACCGCTTCGGCAACTGCGCCACGCTCAGGATCAGGATCGGGGCCCAGAACAGGCCGGAAATCGCCCCGAGCCGCGCGAAATGGCCCAGGAAAGCCGGCCAGCCCGGCTCCAGCAGCACCGCGAAATCCACCCCCTGCGCCAGGTAGAGCACGGCAAAGAACACCGCCCCCAGCACCAGCATGATCGCGATCGCCACCGCGGTCAGCGCCAGCAACGGCCGCACGCCTTCGGGGAACAGATGGCTCAACACCCGCGGCACCAGCCAGCCCATCGCCGCCAGCACCAGCGCCGGGATCAGCAGGTTCAGCCCGTAGCCCGCGAATTCCATGGGCCCCCTCCTTCATCTTGGCCGAAAAACTCCGGTGGGCGGCCCGACCGGCGCCACCGGCACAACGCCGCCACGGGGGCGGAGCCCCGCTTGCGCCACCCCGACGCCGCGGGCAGGGCTGCCGCGGCAGGGCTCATGCCTTGCCCTCCATATAGCGCCGCCGCGCCTCGTCCTGGCGGCCGAACTCACGCACCATGGCCGCAATCGCCGCCTCGTCGGACTTGTCGGCATAGCGGAATTCGCTGTCGGCGTAGCGGTTGATTTCCTGGGTCACCATCTCGACGGTGATCGGGCGGCGCAGTTCCGCGATCATCGCCGATTTGGTGTCGTAGTCGCGGAACAGGAACAGATCCGGCTTTTCCATCCACTCGTCGGGCAATTCGAAATCCATCGCCCGGACCTTGACCGCGTCGGTGATGTTCTTGATCGCCCGGCCGGTGAAGCGCGGATCGGCCTCCTGGATGGCTTTCAGATAGGTGCCCAGCTTGGCGATCGTGTCCAGCGCGCCGACCTGGTCGCGCACCCGGTCGAACACCCGCAGCAGCCCCTCTTCCCTGGGCCGGTTGTGGCTGTCGAAACTGGCGGCGACGGCGCGCGTGATCTCCTGCGCGGCAAAGACCTCGTGATCGCCCACCGGAATGTCGTGGTTGCGGCCCATCAGCAGGTAGAGGATGTCGATGTAATCCTCGCGCGTCTGCGGCCCGTCGACCAGGAACCGGGCGCCGGCACGCTGGCGCAGGGCGTCGTCGACATTCTCGGGGTAGTTGGAAAACATGCCGAAGGTGCAATTGCCCCGGACCACCGTATTGGCCCCGGCGAAGGCTTCCATGAAGACCGCGGTGACCTCCTGTTGACCGGCGCTGGATTGCCGGTCACCGCGCTTGCCGGCGATCTGGTCGATATCGTCGATCGTGCCGAAGCCGATCACACCGGGATCCAGCACGCTGTTCACGAAAGCCTTGGCGTTCTGGCCCGACCTGCCCTGGTAGCTGTCGATATTGTCGATGCCGAAATTCTGGTAGCGGAAGGTATAGCCGGCATTGGCGCAATACTCGTTGATCAACCCGGCCATCATCTGGATCAGCGTGGTCTTGCCGGTGCCCGGCGCGCCGTCGCCCATGAAGGTGAAGATGAAGCCGCCGAGTTCCGCGAAGGGGTTCAGGCGGCGCTCGAAATCATAGGCCATCAGCATCTTCGACAGCCGCAGGGCCTGGGACTTGGCGATATGGTTGCCCACAACCTCGTTCGGCTTCTTGAAACTCATGGTCAGCGTGGTCGACCTGGCCGCCCTTGCGGGGGCGAAACCGCGCAGGGTCAGCGCGTCCGCCTCCACCTTCCAGGCGGCCCCGGTGAACGCACCCAGCCGCGGCGCGGTGCCGGCGCGGGCGGCGACCTTTTCCATCAGCTGCTCGCAGAAAGCGAGGACCGCAGGGACGAGCCGCGCCTCGGCGGTGACATGGGCGGCCAGGTCCTGATCCAGTTCCCACAACGCGCCATGCAGCGCCAGTTGGGCATTGTCGGTCAGCACCTCCTCGACATCGCCGACCTCGACGCTTTCCTCGCCCGCATGGGCCGACAACAGGAAGGCCGCGGCATTGGCGAAGCAATGCAGCACGACCAGCGCCTCGGCGCTGAGCAATTCGCCGAACTCGGTCTTGCGATCGGCGCCCAGGGCCCCTTCCAGGTTGGCGCGCTTGAGGTCGGACAGGCCGGTCGCCTCGCTGAACTGGTCGCCCATGGCCAGGGCGATGGCCAGCGCCCGGCGCAGCCCGTGGGCGGTGGTGGCCTGCAGCGGCGTGGTCAGGATATCGCCGCCGTCGCTGTCCTCGATCCGGGCCAGAAGCTGCACACCCTCGGGACGTGTCGTGCGGCGGGTGACAAGGCCCGGCGTGGTCGACCGGAACGCCCGGCGCGTGCCGATGCCGCTGGACCGTTCCGGCGCCGCGGCTTCCCGCGGCCTGGCGACCCGCGGCGCATGATCGAAGCCCTGCAACAGCCCGGCGGCGGCGTCGTAATGGGCGCGAATGGTCTCTTCGCGCAATTCCATCTGGTCACTTGTCTGGCTCATGTCCCACCTTTCCGCGCGGGCCACCAAAATTACGTAATTTTGGTGGCCGTCCCGACCTCAACGATAGCTCAACACCCGACCGCCGGCGCCGACGACGAATTTGCGCACGTCGCGAAAGCCCGGAGGCCGGCGTTCCTCCAACGCCTGGTAGGGCCGCTGCGGCAATATGATCGACCGGTCCAGCCGCGTCGCCCCGGTTTCGGCCCCTTGCCCGCCGAACGGGTCGAGCGCGAAGACCTGGCGCTCGACAGAGCCGAAAAAGCCCTTGCGCTCGGTCTCGACCCGGTCGCTGACCAGCTCTTCCTCGGTCCAGACCAGCGCCCAATCCTCGCCCTCGGGCGCCCGGGCCAGATCCAGCACCTCGCGCAGCGGCCCGGCCTGGCGGGTGAAGGTGTGCGAATACATCGGCCCCAGGTGGAACCGGCGCAGCCGCTTGGGATGCAGGTCGTCGAAATCGCCGTCGAAGCCGCGGGCGATCGTCACCAGCTTCAGATGCGCCAGCGCCTGGGCCATCAGATGGGCCTGCACCTCGGGCCAGCGGCGGTCATCCTTGGGCAGGCCGATCCGGCCGGTATCCTCCAGCTCCATCAGGTAGATCGTCGGCAGGTTGACCTGGCTGTCATAGACCGCCCAATGCACCAGGAATTGCCGCCGCGGGTCGCGCGGATCGCCCAGATTTCCCAGCCACAGGCTCTGCGGATCATTGCGGGCCCAGAACAGCTCTCCGCGCGCCAGTTCCTCGTAATACAGCCGCTGGGACAGGGCGTATTGCAGCTTGGTCGGGATTTCGCGGTCGCGCAGAATCACCCGGACCATCTCGTCCTTGAGCGCTTCGGCGCTGCGCATGTTGGCCAGGTGCCGATCCGCCTGGGCGGCGTCATTGGCCATGCTCATCAGCTCGGCAAAGACCGGAAAACCGCTTTCGATCCGGTCGAAGGTCAGCTTGCCGGCATGGGGCACCCGGCCCGCGAAATGATATTTGTGCGCCAGGGCGCGAAAGGTGAAATTGAGCGCGACGAGGTAGCGCGCCAGCACCTCGACCTCGCGCCGGTCCAGCCGGCCCTCGGCCTCCATCGTGGCCGCGACCCGGGTCAGGTGCCCGGTGATCCGCTCGAACTTGCCGAAATACCGCCGGGTGGCGCGGGTATCGTCAATCTGGGACGGGTCGGTGGCGGTTTCGGTCATGGTCGCGCGGTCACCCTGGCCTGCGGCCGAAGCGCGCGATGTGGTCCCGCGCGATCCGGCCCGACAGCGCCTTGTCGACACGCGCCGCCCCGCGCCGCACCCGCGCGAGGACCACCAGGAACGCCGCGCCGGCAATCACCGGGAGGGTGAGCAAGGTGGCGAACAGCCCCCGGAACGCGACCCGCGGCGCCGGATCGCCTGCCAGCGGCATCACGCGGACCCCGGTCGCCACCACGGCGACACAGGCGAAGAACAGGTTCCGCGCATGGCCGGGGATCATTCCGCGCCGTAGAGGTTCTTGTCGTGCTTCTCGACGATCTTCTGGAACCGGCGGACGAAGCGTTCGTCGGCCTTGGCCTTCTGCTCCAGCACCTCGCGGGCAAAGACCATGTGGTCCTCGTGCGCTTCCAGCATGTCGGCCATCCGCGCATTGGTGGCGGACCCGATCGCGGCCATCGCCGTCTGCGCCTCCTGGTCGGTCTTGACCCCGATCTCGTTGATCCGGTGGGCGACGTCCTGCTGCTGCGCCGTCTTCAGCGACTTGGTCAGCGCGTCATACAGCACCACCCTCTGCTTTGTGTCGGTGGTCAGCTTGTTGATCAGCACCATCTGGGTGGCGGCCTGGTTCTGCAGGCTGTCGATCCAGGTCTTGCCCTTCTCGATGTAGCGTTCGAGCGTCTGGGACTTGGCCAGCTTCACCTGCTCTTGCTGGACCAGTTCGTTATACTTGGCGTTCAGCGCGGCCAGTTCGGTTTCCAGCTTGGTGCGGGCGGCGGCGTCCTGTTCGACGGCGATCCTGTTCTCCAGCTCGATGATCCTGGGGTCCATCGCCACGATCTCGGCCTTCACGGCTTCCAGTTCGCCGACCACGGCCTCGCGGTCGTCCAGCGTGCCGGACAGGTTGGTTTCGACCTTTTCCTTCTGTTCGTTCAGCACCGCCAGCTGGCTTTCCAGCAGCCTGGTGATCACGTCGGACTTGGCGATCAGGTCCTGCAGCTTGTCGTCGACGCTGGCGCTGCGGATCCGTTCCTGGCGCATGCTTTCGGCCTTGCCGCGGGCGAAGATGCCCACGACCGTCTCCCACCCGGTTTTCGAGCGCATCTCGTCGAAATCCTTCTGGAAGCCCGCGGTCACGTCATCGAGCCCCATGATGAGTTCCGCGATATTGGCGTTCATCGCCTCGGTATGGGCATGGACATCGTCGAGCGAGGCATTCTCGATGTCGATGGCGATATCGTCGCCGGCCTCGATCCTGGTCCGCACCGTCTCGATCCGGCTGGTCAGTTCGGAAATCTTGGCCTGGGCGGTGGCCACCTGGTCCTGGGAGTCCTTGATCTGGGTCTCGAAATCGGCCATCAGCGGGGTCCTCGTTTCACTCACCTTCTCGTCATATGGGAAGTGTTACCTGCATTTGCACGTCAGGTGTAGCCCAATGGCCTGCCCCGGCAGCGCCACCTAGCCGCCCGACAGGGTGTCCGACGACAGCGGATCGGCCTGGCTGACCACCTCGTCTTCGGCGGCGGCTTCAACCGCTGGTGCGTCTTCGGCGTCGTTCTCATCCGCTGGCGCGTCTTCGCCCGTCACCTCGGTCGCGCCATAGATGGTTTCGGGATCGACGATGGTCGGCGCCAGTTCCACCCCGCGATTGGCCAGCGCCTCGCCCTCGTACATCACCGATTCCTCGTAGGTGCGCACGGTCACCAGCGCGCCCCGCTCGACCCGGTCGTAAAGGTCGATGATGTCGTGGTTGAACAGCCGGATACAGCCGGCCGAGCCGCTGTTGCCGATCGAGCCCATGTCATTGGTGCCATGAATGCGGAAATAGGTGTCGCGCCCGTTCTGGAACAGATACAGCGCCCGCGCGCCCAGCGGGCTGGCCAGGCCGCCCTCGACCCCGCCGGCGAAGGGGCCGTAGACCTCGGGCTGGCTGCGCAGCATGTTGGCCGTGGGCGTCCAGCCCGGCCATTCCCGCTTCAGCCCCACCGTGCTGTCGTTGCGCATCGACAGCCCGGCCCGCCCGACGGCGATGGGATAGCGCCGCGCAGTGCCGCCCTCTTCGACCAGGAACAGGAACTTGGCATGCGGATCGACCACGATGGTGCCCGGGCTTTCCGGACCTTCATAGGCCACCAGCGCCCGCTGGTTGACCCCGGTCAGGTATTCCGGCGGCACCGGCGGCAGCGCATAGTCGCCGTCGTCGAGCGCGCCATAGCCGGGCACGATCTGGTCCGCAGGCACGCCGCCGATCAGCTCGGGCTCTTCGGGCTGGGCGCAGGCGGTCAGCAGCCCGCCCAGGGCGATCAGCACGGCGGCGCAATGCAGGACTCTCATGTGGCCATCCCCCGGTCCGGTGTTTTGCGCCACCCTAGGCAGCCCTGCCGCCGCGCGCAATGGCCGGCCCGCTCCGGTCTATCACATTGAATCCCGGCCCATAGGGATAGCCGGTGATATCCTCGGCCCCGTCCTCGGCGATCACCCGGGTATCGTGTTCGCGATAGCCGCCGGCGCCCGCCTGCCCCTCGGGGATCGTCAGCATCCGCCCCGTGCCGATCACATGGCCGGGGCGCAGCACCGTGTCGATATCCTCGCGCAGCTACGGTCCAAGAGGGCCCCCGTCGTGACAAGAGGTCCCGGCGTTCAGGACGACAGGCGCAGCCAAGGGGGCGACGCCATCGCCCCGCGCCGGCACAGGGCTGGCGCAGGGCGGATCATCCGGCAACATGGACGTGTCAGGCCCGGCGGCGACGCCCCAGCCCGGCCAGCCCGGCAAGGCTGCCGACCAGAAGCCAGCCCGCCGCCGGAAGCGGAACCGCGGCAACGGTGTTCTGATCCTCGAAGGTGAGCGAGATGTCATCCAGCGCGTAATCGTTGCCGGCAAAGCCGGTGGACAACTCAAGCAATTGAACATCGATCGCGCCGGTGCTCGTCGCGACCCAGGATGCCGTGAACTCCGTCCAGACGCCGCTTCCGGCCCCGAAATTGTCAACAGTCTTCACCGTCGTGCCATCAAAGCTGATGCCGAGCGTGGTCGAGCCGCTGCCAAAGAGGCTCATCATCCAGAACGAAAGATCGTATTCGGTGCCCGAAACCACGTTGACGGTCTGGCCCCATGACAAAATGCCCGAAGTTGTCGTGCCGTTGATGGCCATCATGTTGCCGCTGCCGGTTGTATGATCGCCCTCGTTGTCGAACGACCCGTTCACGGTCGTTGCATCCGTCAGAATGGAATACTCGCCGGCATCGAGAAAGACGTTGTCCAAAGCCAGATCGGTCGAGAACCCGGTATTTCCCGCTTCGAAGTCACCGTTCACGATCAGATCGACCGTGGCGGCATGTGAGGCCGAAGGGATCGCGACTGCCGCAAGGCCGGGCAGGACAAGGATGCCGGCCGCGAGGGCCGCAAGATGTTTCCGAATGTTCATTTTTCTTCCCCAAATGATACCGATGTGCCCGGCGCGCCGGGCCAACATCCGCACGATCCCTGCGGAAAAACGTCCCGCCAAATCCTTTTTCGGGCGCTTTTCAAAGTGACAGGCAACATCGGCCCGGCTCGGTCGGGCGATATCGGAACGACCCGAATTAACCCTTTTTCAACAAGCGTTTCAGCCGTTTCCCCTGCGGCAACAATCAAGGAATTTTACGAAAAGAAAATCACCGGATCACGCGTCGACGCCCCAGATGCGCCCGACATTCTCCAGCGGGTCCCCGTCATCGACATAGCTGCGAATCAACCGGTCCATCGCAGCGCGCGACACCTTGCCATGCGCCTCGGAGAACCCCAGCGAGGCGACCATCTTCCAATGGCCATACATCAGGCAGACAAAACCATAGGCCAGTTCCTCGGTGGCGCGGGCGGGCATCGCGGGATGGGCGGCGTTGATCTCGTGCGCGATCACCTGCCCCAGCAACGTGTACTGGTTGCGAAGATTGTCCCGCACGAGGGTCGAGGACGCGCTCAACGACATCATCGCGTCATAGGCCCGGTCGTCACGCGGCTTGGCCGCACCGTCCAGCAGGTCGAAATAGAAATCGAGGAACATGTCCAATCGTCCCGGCCCGGTCAGCCGTGCGGCGTTCTCGACCAGAAGCTGGCGATAGACCGCGGCCAACTGATCGCAGACCGCGACCATCAGCGTGTCGGGGTCGGGGAAATGATAGCGCACCAATTGCCGCGTGGTATCGGCTTCGGCCGCGATCACGTCATAGGACAGCGGCGCAAGCCCGTGCCGCTGCAACCCTTTCAGGGCACCCAGCACGATCCGTGCCTTGGTGTCCGTCACCGTGTCGTCCGTCACCGCTGCCGTCTCCCCGCCGATTCGGTCGGCACCCGTAAAAACTATCGTATCGCGGGCAAAAGTCATCTTTTCCGACCGGAAAGACCCCGGCGGTTTTCCGACCGCGTGGCGCATTGCACCGATTTGGCTGGAAATCCGCGGCGCCTGCGCCTTAACCTTTCCCCATGTCCTGGCTCGGCAAGCTCTTGCGGCTGTTTCCCAACCGCGACCCCTACCCCGAGGCCCCGGTGCCACCCCCCGAAGGGGTCGCGCGGCTGCACCTGTTCTCGGGCCGGTTCGGCTCCGATCTCGATGCCTATGCCTATGTCTTCGAGGCGCCCGATCCGGACCATCCCGAACCCTTCACCAACGACCTGCCCGAGGCCTTCATCGACACGACGCGCGTCCAGATCGCCCATGGCGCGCGGCTGGAGGATGCCATCGCCCGCATCGCCGGCGGCCGCGCCCTGGACCTGCGCCACCTGATCGATGCCGATGACACGCTGATCATCGTCGACGAGGCCGCCTTCGGCGGCTTTCCCTTCGCCCTGGGCGATACGCCCCGCGCCCGCTATCTGGGCGCCTGGGACGTCCGGACATGATCCCCGGACCGCGCAACCTGATCACCGATATCGACGGGCTGCGCGTCGGCAATGCCGCCGATGCCGGGCTGAAATCCGGGGTGACGGTGCTGACCGCCGATGCGCCCTTCACCGCCGGGGTCAGCATCATGGGCGGCGCCCCCGGCACCCGCGAGACCGATCTGCTGGCCCCCGACAAGACCGTGGAACAGGTCGACGCGCTGGTGCTGTCGGGCGGCTCGGCCTTCGGCCTGGCGGCGGCCGACGGGGTGATGGCGGGGCTGCGCGCCGCCGGGCGCGGCTTTGCCGTCGGCGCCGTCCGGGTGCCGATCGTGCCCGCGGCGATCCTGTTCGACCTGTTGGCCGGCGGCGACCATGGCTGGACCGAAACGCCCTATCCCGCGCTGGGCCGCGCCGCCTTCGACAGCGCCACGCCCGGTTTCGCCCTGGGCAGTGTCGGCGCCGGTACCGGCTGCACCACCGCGACGCTCAAGGGGGGCCTGGGCAGCGCGTCGCTGCGGCTCGACAGCGGCCACATGGTCGGCGCGCTGGTGGCGGTCAATGCGCTGGGCAGCGCCACGGTGGGCGATAGCGCGCATTTCTGGGCGGCCCCGTTCGAACAGGGCACCGAGTTCGGCGGCCTCGGCCCGGCCCCGGCCTTTCCGCCCGGGATCCGCACCAAGCTCGGCCCCCATCGCAACACCACGCTGGCCATCGTCGCCACCGATGCCGCCCTCGACCAGGCCCGGTGCAGCCGCCTGGCCACCGCCGCGCAGGATGGCATGGCACGGGCGCTGGTGCCGTCCCACACGCCGATGGATGGCGACCTGGTCTTTGCCGCCAGCACCGGAGCCCGGCCGCTTGCCGATCCGGTCGCCGATCCGCTGATGATCGGCCATGCCGCCGCCACCTGCCTGGCCCGCGCCATCGCGCGCGGCGTCCACGCCGCGACGCCGGCCGACAACGACCCGCTGCCCTGCTGGTCCCGCCAACCCGCTTTCCTGGGCTAGAAATATCCCGGGAGAGGCCCGACAGGAACCGGGGCAGCGCGCCCGGAACACCGGCCCCTCACTCGGCCAGCAGCGCCGCCATCAGGGCCGTATCGCCCCGCTCCAGCCCCGCGATCACGTCGAAATGATGCCGCCCGGGCTCTTGCACCACCCGGGCGCCCCAGGCCGCGCCCAGGCCCCGCGCCTGGTCGATGAAGGCGGGTCGCTCATCGGCGCCCACCCAGATCGTCACCGGCACCGGCGGCGCCGAAAACCGCGCCGGGCTTTCCGCCGCCGCTTCTGCCGCATCGATCCCCAGGACCGCGTTCATGCCGGTCGCCATCAGCGGCGCCAGATCGCCCAGCGGCGAGATCGGCACCACCCGCGCCACCCGGTCCCGCCATGCGGACGCGTCACGGACGGCCCGCGCCACCAGCTGTCCGCCCGCCGAATGGCCCGCCAGCCGGATCGGCCCCGGCACCGCCTCGGCCAGCATCCCGATCGCCGCCGCCACCTCGGCCCCGATCGCGCCGATCCGGGCCGCGGGGGCCAGGGTATAGCCCGGCAGAGCCACCGCATATCCCGCCGCCAGCCCGCCCGCGGCCAGGTGCGAAAAATCGTCCCGGCCGAAGGCCATCCAGTAGCCGCCATGGACGACGACGATCAGCCCCCTGGCCGCGCCCGCCGGACGGTAAAGCGCGCAGACCTGTCGCGCGCCGGACCCGTAGACCAGCGTTTCGGGCGGATGTGCCGCCCGGAACGCCGCCGCCGCCGCCGCCCAGCGCTCCGGATAGGCCGCGCCGCCCGGGATGTGGGCCGCATTCTCGTAGGCCGCGCTCAGGTCTTCCATCCCGCCCCCGGTGGACAAGTCCCGGTCCCCGCGCCACCTTGCGGAAAACCACCAACACCGGAGACCACGATGCCAAAGGACCAGACCGACCTCGCGACACGCCTCGACCGGCCCGACCTGCTGATCTCCGACGCCTATCTTGGCGGCAATTGGGTGCAGGCCGCAAGCGGCGCGACGTTCGACGTGGTCAACCCGGCCCGCGGCGACGTGATCGCCCAGGTCGCCGACCTGAGCCGCGAAGAGGTGGCAAAAGCCATCGACATCGCCGACCAGGCGCGCCACGCCTGGGCCGCCCGCACCGCCAAGGACCGCGCCCAGGTGCTGCGCCGCTGGTTCGATCTGCTGATGGCAAACCAGGAGGACCTGGCCCGGATCATGACCGCCGAACAGGGCAAACCCCTGGCCGAGGCGCGCGGCGAGGTCGCCTATGGCGCCGCCTTCATCGAATGGTTCGGCGAAGAGGCCAAACGGCTCTACGGCGAAACCATCCCCGGCCACCAGCCCGACAAGCGGATCACCGTGATCCGCCAGCCGATCGGGGTCTGCGCCTCGATCACGCCGTGGAACTTTCCCAACGCGATGATCGCCCGCAAGGTCGGCCCGGCCCTGGCCGTCGGCTGTTCGATCGTCGCCCGCCCGGCCTCGCAGACCCCGCTTTCGGCGCTCGCCATGGCGAAACTGGCCGAAGAGGCGGGGGTGCCGCCGGGCGTCTTTTCGGTCGTGCCCTCCGACAGCGCCCCGGACATCGGCAAGGAATTCTGCGAAAACCCCAAGGTCCGCAAGCTGACCTTCACCGGCTCGACCGAGGTCGGCCGCATCCTGCTGCGCCAGGCCGCCGACCAGGTCATGAAATGCTCGATGGAGCTGGGCGGCAACGCGCCCTTCATCGTCTTCGACGACGCCGACCTGGATGCGGCGGTGCAGGGCGCCATCGCCTGCAAGTTCCGCAACAACGGCCAGACCTGCGTCTGCGCCAACCGGATCTATGTCCAGGACGGGGTCTATGACGCCTTCGCGGCCAGGCTGAAGACGGCGGTCGAAGCCCTGAAACTGGGCGATGGGCTGGAGGAGGGCACCGATCTCGGCCCGCTGATCGACCCCGCCGCGGTCGACAAGGTGCGCGACCACCTTGACGACGCGCTGGCCAGGGGCGGCACGATCCTGACCGGCGGCAAACCTTCGGACCTCGGCCCGCTGTTCTACGAACCCACCGTGATCTGCGACGCCACGCCGGACATGAAGGTCTCGACCGACGAAACCTTCGGCCCCTTCGCGCCGCTGTTCCGCTTCAGCGACGAGGACGAGGTGATCGCCCTGGCCAATGACACGATCTTCGGCCTGGCCTCCTATTTCTACGCCCGTGACATCAGCCGCATCCACAAGGTGGCCGAGGCGCTGGACTACGGGATCGTCGGGATCAATACCGGCATCATCTCGACCGAGGTCGCGCCCTTCGGTGGGGTCAAGCAATCGGGGCTCGGCCGCGAAGGATCGCGCCACGGGATCGAAGAGTTCACCGAGCTGAAATACATGTGCCTGAGCGTCTGACCTGGGCCGGGTGCCGGGACGGCGGGCGGGGCGTCTTGGCCCGGCAGGGCCAAGAGCGGCGTCCCGCCGACCCGCGCCACGGGGCTTGCAGCCTGGCCGCGACACATTAAGGTCGACACAGGGCGACAGAGCGGATCAAAACCGGCATGCACATGCGTTTCACGCGACGATCCTTCGGCCTGGGTGTCGGCGCCGTCGGCCTTGCGGCCTGCACCGACCTGCGCCCGCCGCGCATCGCCCCGACCGCGCCCGGCCCCCTGCCGGACGACCTGCGCCCCGTCCCCAATGCCGCCTATGATGCCTGGGTCGCCGCCTTTCGCGCCCGCGCCCCGTCCCAGGGCATCACCCAGGCCACCCTTTCGGCCGGGTTTCGCGGCACCGGCTACCTGCCCGGCGTCGTCAGCCGCGACCGCAATCAGACCGAATTCTCCCGCACGCTCGAGGATTACCTGGCCATCGCCGCCTCGGACGAACGCGTCGCCAAGGGCCGCGCCGCCCTGGCCCGCCACGGGGGCACCTTGCAGGCCCTGCAGGCCCGCTACGGCGTCGATGCGCGGATCATCACCGCGATCTGGGGCCTCGAAAGCCTGTATGGCGAACGGCGCGGCGACGTCCCCGTGGTCTCGGCCACCTCGACACTGGCCTTCGACGGGCGCCGCGGGGCGTTCTTCGAACGGCAATTGGTCGCGGCCCTCAAGATCCTGCAATCGGGCGACACCACGCCGGAACGGCTGGTCGGATCCTGGGCCGGTGCCATGGGCCACACCCAGTTCATCCCCACGTCCTACGAGGCCTTCGCAGTGGATTTCACCGGCGACGGGCGCCGCGACATCTGGTCCGAGGACCCGACAGATGCGCTCGCCTCGACCGCGGCCTACCTGCAGCGCAATGGTTGGGCCGCAGGTCTGCCCTGGGGGGCCGAAGCCGGGCCGGACGCCCCCGCGGGCCGCGCCCTGCAACCCCAGCCGGGCGGGCCGAGTTTCACCGTCACCGGCAATTTCGACGTGATCAAGCGCTACAACAATTCCGACGCCTACGCGATCGGCGTCGGCCACCTGGCCGACCGGATCGGCGGCGCCGGGCCGCTGCGCGCGCCTTTCCCGCCCGATGCCGATGGCCTGACCAAGGCCGACCGCGAGACCCTGCAACAGCGCCTCACCGCCGCGGGCTTCGATACCGGCGGGGCGGACGGGGTGATCGGCCCGAATACCGAAGCCGCGATCCGGGCCTGGCAGCAGGCCAACGGCGTGCCGGTCACCGGACGACCCTCGCAGGACCTGCTGCGCATGCTGCGCTGATCGTCGGGACGGCGGGCGGGGCGATGGTCCGGGCCCCGGCCCGGGCCGAGCGGCGTCCCGCCGTTCCCCCGCCCCACGCGCCGCGTTGACAATGCTGCGCATCCGATACCGCCGCCGCGCGGTCCTTTCATCTTTCGCCAAGGATTGACCCCGCACCCGCGTCTCACAACAGTGATGCGCATGACGACCAGCGACGAGGATCTGGCCCTGGCGGCCGCCCGGGGCGACGGCGCCGCCTTTTCGGCGCTGGTCGAACGTCATTACGACCGTCTCTTCGGCCTGTGTTTCCGCCTGACCGGATCGCGGGCCGAGGCCGAGGACCTGACCCAGGACATCTGCGCCGCCCTGCCGGCCAAGCTCGCCACCTACAAAAGCCGCGCCCGCGTCACCACATGGCTTTACAGGGTCGCGGTCAATGCCGCCCATGACCGGCGCCGGCGGCAGGCCAGCCACGGCCGCGCCGCCGAGGGTTGGGGCGATTGGGAACTGGCCCGCCAGGCCGCCGATGCGGAAACGCACGACCGGCTCGACTGGCTGTCCCGGGCGATGACACGCCTGCCCGAGGATCTGCGCGACACGCTCGCCCTGGTGCTCGACGACATGACCCATGCCCAGGCCGGCGCGGTTCTGGGCGTCTCCGAAGGCACCGTGTCCTGGCGCCTGTCCGAGGCCCGCAAACACTTGAAAGCCCTCAAGGAAAAGGAGGGGGCGCCATGAAAACCCACGACGACCTCGACGATCTGAAAGCGGCGTTCGACGCCGCCACTCCGGCGCCGGACCCGGCCAGGAAGGCCGACACCCTCCGCCTCGCCCGGGAAAATTTCGACCGTCACCAAGGATCGGCGAACCCGGCCCGTCTCAGCTCCGTAACCGCCCCTCGGGGCTTCATGACCGGAGTGAAACGGATGTTCGCCACCCTGACCGGAAAACGGGCCCTGACCCTGACCACCGCCATCGTCGCCTGCGGCCTCGTCGTGCTGACGCCCGCCGGGCGCGACCTTCTGAACCTGCCCGCCCGTGGCCCGATCATGGCCGACCGCGGCCCGACCGCCGACCAGCCGCAGGTCACGCCGCGACCCGCCGACACCGTCGCCCCGCCGGCCGAGGAACCGGCGATCGCCCCCGTGACCGATACCCTGGCCGACACGCTGGTTGCCCCGACCACGCCCCCGCGGGCCGAGGCCGAGCTGTTGCAGAACCGTGTCCCGGCGGCGCCCACGCCGTCCCCCCAGGCCGGCGTCGAAACCCGCGCGCCGCTTGGCCTGAACGCTGTCGCCAACCCGCAAGACGCCCGCGTCGCGCCGCCGCCGAACACCGAAACCTTCGCCAACGAAGACCCCAACCCGTTGAAAGTGACGGCCCGGGAACCGGTCTCGACCTTCTCCATCGATGTCGACACCGCCGCCTATTCGGTGGTCCGCAATTCGCTGGAACGCGGCGCGCTGCCCCCGCCCCAGGCCGTGCGGATCGAGGAAATGATCAATTATTTCCCCTATGATTATCCCGCGCCGGAACCGGGTGCGGCCCCCTTCGAACCCAGTGTCAACGTGTTCGAAACCCCGTGGAACGCCGAGACGCAACTGGTCCATATCGGCATCCAGGGCACCCTGCCCGCGCTTGACGACCGCCCGCCGCTGAACCTCGTCTTCCTGATCGACACCTCCGGGTCGATGGAGGATCCGTCCAAACTGCCGCTTCTGCGCCAGTCCTTCCTGATGATGCTCGACCAGCTGCGCCCCGAGGATCAGGTCGCCATCGTCACCTATGCCGGGTCCGCCGGCATGGTTCTGGAACCGACCCCGGCCTCGGACCGCGCCACCATCGCCGCCGCGCTCGACACGCTGTCCGCCGGCGGATCGACCAACGGCCAGGGCGGGCTGGAACAGGCCTATGCGGCGGCCGAAACCATGGCCGAGGCGGGCGAGGTCAGTCGCGTGATCCTGGCCACCGACGGCGATTTCAACGTCGGGCTCAGCGATCCCGGGGCGCTCGAGGATTACATCGCCGACAAGCGCGACAGCGGCGTCTACCTGTCGGTGCTCGGCTTCGGGCGCGGGAACCTGCAGGATGCCACGATGCAGGCGCTGGCGCAGAACGGCAACGGCACCGCCGCCTATATCGACACCCTGAGCGAGGCGCAGAAAGTCCTTGTCGATCAACTCACCGGCGCGCTGTTCCCGATCGCGAACGACGTCAAGATCCAGGTCGAATTCAACCCCGCGCAGGTCGCCGAATACCGTCTGATCGGCTATGAAACCCGCGCCCTGAACCGCGAGGATTTCAATAACGACCAGGTCGATGCAGGAGAATTGGGGGCGGGCCACTCCGTCACCGCGATCTATGAAATCACCCCGGTCGGCAGCCCCGCCATCCTGAACGATCCGCTGCGCTACGCCGCCGAGGCCCCGGCCGACGCCGCCACCGACGAGATCGGCTTCCTGCGGATGCGCTACAAGGCCCCGGGCGACAGCGAAAGCCAGTTGATCGAAATGCCCTTCGCCACCACCGGCGCCCCGGGCACCCCGGGCACCCCGGGCACCGAGGCGCAATTCGCCGCCGCCATCGCCGGGTTCGGCCAGCTGCTGCGCGGCGATGCGCAATACCTGAACGGCTGGGATTACGCCGATGCGATCGCGCTGGCCAATGCGAACCGGGGCGCCGACCCTTTCGGCTACCGGACCGAGGCGGTGCAGCTGATGCGCCTGGCCCAAAGCCTGGACAACTGACCCCCCGGGGGCGCGGGTCGGTTTCCGGCCGGGCGGCCCCGGACCGAACCGGGCCGCGACGGGCGCAGGGCTTCCCCTGCGCCCCTTCGCCTTCGCCCCCCGGCGGTCACGGCCGGGGATGTTCCCGCGCCATGATCTTGTAGAAGTCCCGCAAGGTCTTGCCCGGCTCGTCCCGGAACCGGCCGGCCGCGTCGACGTCTTCGATCCGGTCCAGGCGGAACATCCTGAAATCGTTACGCAATTCGCACCAGGCCACGGCGGTCCAGACCTTGCCCCAGAACCACAGGCCCAGCGGCCGTATCACCCGCTGGCTGGGCCGGCCGGCCTCGTCGGCATAGGCGATGTCCAGCCGCATCCGATCCTCGGCCGCCCGTTCGATCCGGTCGACCATGGCGCGCAGCGCGTCGGTCATCTCGCCGGTATGGAAGGCATGGACCGGGACGCGGGCGGCCCGGGCGCGGGCCGGGTCGGGCAGCACCGCCTCGATCTTGACCAGCGCCTCCTCGGCGGCCGCCGCCATCGCAGCCCCGCCCCAGGCCCGGATCAGCCGGGCACCGGCGACCAGGGCCACGACCTCGGCCTCGGTGAACATCAGCGGCGGCAGGTCGTAGCCCGCGCGCATGACATACCCGACGCCGGCCTCGCCCTCGATCGGCACGCCGGATCCGATCAGGTCGGCCATGTCGCGGTAGATCGTGCGCCTGGTGACCTCCAGCCGCTCGGCCAGCTGCGCCGCGGTCAGCAGCCGACCGCCGCGCAGATACTGGACGATCTGGAACAGGCGGTCGGCGCGTCTCATGGCAGGATCCGCATCAATGGGCCTTCATCTCGAACAGGGCGATGGAATTGCCATCGGGATCGGCGGCGTATTGGAACCGGCCCTGGGGGATCTCGATCACCGGCCCCATCACCTGCCCCCCGGCGGCGACACAGCGTTCGGCCCCGGCCTCGACCCGATCGGGCAGCGCCAGGTGGATCGTCGACCCGGCCGCGGGCGTGCCGGGATAGAGGTGCCCGCCCACGACCATCTCGTCCGCATCGGTCAGGGCGTTGAAGGTGGCGACCTCGTTGGGGCCCATATCGGTGATCCGCATCGTCCAGCCGAACACCTCGGCATAGAAATCGGCGGCTTTCTTCAGATCGGTCACGGGGATTTCGGTCCAGACGACAAGGGGCTGCATCGGGGTTTCCTTTCGGGTTGCAGGCTTTCGATCCCCCGGCTTCTGACACACCCCTGCTGACAGCTGTCTGTCAGCATGCTGCGACCCAGCCCAGCCCCTCTTCCGTCCGCCCCCCGGGCGCGTATTCGCCGCTGACCCAGCCGTCATAGCCATCGGCATCGAGCCGGGCGAAAAAGGCCGGATAGTCGATCTCGCCGCCCATCGGTTCATGCCGCCCCGGCGCGCCGGCCACCTGCACATGCACCACATGGGCGCGCACCGCCGCCCAGGCGCCGATCACGTCACCGGTGATGCGGTGGGCATGGTAGGCGTCGAATTGCAGGCCCAGGTTGGGGGCGCCGACCGCGTCGAGCACCTCGAGCGCCAGGTCGAAATCGGACAGGAAATAGCCGGGCATGTCGTGCCGGTTGATCGGCTCGATCGTCAGCCGCTGCCGGCCCGCCTGCTCGGCCGCCCGGCGCAGGTTGTCGATATAGACGGCCCGGGCCTGCGCCCCCTCGGCCACCCCCGCCATCACGTGAATGAATCCGGCCCCCAGGGCCCCGGCATAGCGCAGGCTGCGGCGGAACGCGCCGGCAAAGCGCCCGGCCTCCTCCGGGATCGCGGCAAAGCCGCGCGGGCCGTCAGGATCGGCGTAATTCGGCGGCGGGCAGTTGATCGACACCAGCGGCAGCCCCGCCCGGGCCAGCGCATGGCCCAGCGCGGCGGCGTTCTCGTCATAGGGAAACTGCAGCTCGACCGCACCGAACCCGGCGGCGGCGGCCGCTTCGGGCCGCTCCAGCAGGGGCAGTTCGGTGAACAGCCAGGACAGGTTGGCGCAGAACTTGGGCATGGCGGCACTTAAGCGCGCCGGCCGGCTCAGGGCAACTCCGCCGCCGGGATGATCGGAAAGAACATCCCGCCCGAGCGCAGCCCGAACCACTCCGCGCCATCGTGATCGGAGACTTCGCCCAGATCGACCAGCCGGTAGAAACTCTTGCGGTCGATCAGCGCCTCCAGGTTGCGGCGGATCAGGATATAGGGCGACGGTTCGCCGGTTTCGGCGTCGCGTTCCACCCGGATCGGGTGATCCGGCCCGGCCACCGCCGTATCCCCGACATTGGTGACGAACCGCAGATCGGCCCCGTCGCGCTCGAAATCCACCGCGACGAAGGGCGCGTCATCGACCGTGATCCCGACCTTTTCGACCGGCGTGACCAGGAAATAGGCATCGCCCTCGCGCTTGAGGATGGTCGAGAACAGCCGCACCAGCTCGGCCCGGCCGATCGGCGTGCCCTGGTAGAACCAGGTCCCGTCCCGGGCGATGCGCATGTCCAGGTCGCCGCAGAAGGGCGGATCCCATGTGTCGACCGGCGGCAATCCGCGCGCGCCGGCGCGTTTCGCCGCCGCCGTCAGCCCCTCCATCCCGGCTTTCACGGATGTTTCATCGCGCTTTCCATTTCCCATTGGGCCTGACCGCGTTATCTGTTCAACTGTGCCGCGAAACATAGCCCGAGAACAGGAAATTGCCATGGCCGACGCCGACACCCTGCTGCAAGAGATCGACGCCCTCGGTGACCGCCTGGCCCAGGCCCGGGCCTCGATCGCGCGCCGTTTCATCGGGCAGGACACGGTCGTCGACCTGACGCTTGCGGCGCTGCTGTGCGGCGGCCATGCGCTGCTGATCGGCCTGCCGGGGCTGGGCAAGACCCGGTTGGTGGACACGCTGGGCACGGTGATGGGCCTCAGTTCCGGCCGGATCCAGTTCACGCCGGACCTGATGCCGGCCGATATCCTGGGCTCCGAAGTGCTGGAAACCGCCGCCGACGGCGCCCGGTCGTTCCGCTTCATCGAGGGGCCGATCTTCTGCCAGCTGCTGATGGCCGACGAAATCAACCGCGCCTCTCCCCGCACCCAGTCGGCGCTTTTGCAGGCGATGCAGGAACGCGAGGTCACGGTGGCCGGGGCGCATTACCCGCTGGGCCGCCCGTTCCACGTTCTGGCCACCCAGAACCCGATCGAGCAGGAAGGCACCTACCCCCTGCCCGAGGCGCAGCTCGACCGCTTCCTGGTGCAGGTCGACGTGCCCTATCCGGACCGCGACACCGAGCGCGACATCCTGCTGGCCACCACCGGCGTCGAAGAGGATGTCTCGACCGAGGTCTTCACCGCCGAGGCCCTGCTGGCGGCCCAGACCCTGCTGCGCCGGATGCCGGTGGGCGAGGCGATCGTCGAGATGATCCTCGACCTGGTCCGCGCCTGCCGCCCCGGCGATGCCAGCGCCCCGCAGGAGGTCACCGACAGCGTCGCCTGGGGCCCGGGGCCGCGCGCCGCCCAGGCGCTGATGCTGACGGTTCGGGCCGAGGCGCTGCTGAACGGCCGCCTGGCGCCCTCGGCCGAGGATGTGCGCCGCATGGCCGCCCCGGTCCTGACCCACCGCATGGCGCTGTCCTTTGCCGCCCGCGCCCGCGGCGAAACCCTGCCGGCGCTGATCGCCCGTGTCGCCGACCGCATCACCCGGGTCGAGGCCGCCGCGTGACCGACGCCCCCGCCCCGCCGCTGGCCCTGCGCAGCCGGGCCGAGGAGCAGGCCGCGGCCTTTCCGCCGCTGCTGGCCGAGGCCGAGCATCTGGCCACGACCGTCCTGCTGGGCGAACACGGCCGGCGTCGGGCCGGACTGGGCGAAACCTTCTGGCAATACCGCCCGGCGATGCATTGGGACGAGGCGCGGATGATCGACTGGCGCCGCTCGGGCCGGTCGGACACGCAATTCGTCCAGGACAAGGAATGGCAGGTCGCCCAATCGGTGCTGATCTGGACCGACCGGGCCGCGTCGATGTCCTTTGCCTCGGCCAAGGACGGGCCCAGCAAGGCCGATCGCGCCACCCTGCTGGCGCTGGCCGCGACGGTCCTGATGATCCGCGGCGGCGAACGGGTCGGGCTGACCGGCACCCTGCTGCCGCCGCGCCGGGGCGAGGACCAGATCCGCCGGATCGCCGAAACGCTCCTGTCCACCGATCCCGAGGATTACGGCCGCCCGGTCGCCGACGGCATGCCGCGCCATTCCCGCGCCCTGTTCATCTCGGATTTCCTGGGCGATATCGCGGCGATCGAAACCGCCCTGACCGATGCCGCCGACCGCGACGTGCACGGGGTGATCCTGCAGGTCCTGGACCCGGCCGAAGAGGCGTTTCCCTATGACGGGCGGACGATCTTCGAATCGATGACCGGCGCGATCCGCCACGAAACCCTGAAGGCCGGAGAGCTGAAACAGCGCTATCTGGCGCGTCTGGCCGAACGCAAGGACCGCCTGGCGCGGCTGGCCCGCGACACCGGCTGGCGGTTCCACACCCACCATACCGGCGACAGCGCGGCGTCGGCGCTGTTGTGGCTGCACGGCGCACTTGGGCGGAAAGCATGATGACAGCCGACGTCGACATCTTGCGGAACGACGGCCAGAGGTCCCGGGTCAGGCCCGGGACGGGTGACGCCCTGTCCCGACGCGCCCCGGGCCCGACCCGGGGCCTCCACCCGAAAGCGCGCCGCTGATGTTCACGATCGGCGCCATAGGCTTCACCGCGCCCTGGCTGCTGCTGGGGCTGATCGTGCTGCCGGTGCTGTGGCTGATCCTGCGCGCGGTGCCGCCGGCGCCGATCCGGCGGCGGTTTCCCGGTGTCGCCCTGCTGCTGGGCCTGGCCGATGACGAAACCCAGACCGACCGCACGCCCTGGTGGCTGCTGCTGCTGCGGCTGCTGGCGGTCTCGGCGGTGATCATCGCCTTCGCCGGCCCGATCCTGAACCCCGAGCAGCGCGAACCGGGCACCGGGCCGCTGCTGATCCTGGTCGATGGCAGCTGGGCCGATGCGCGCGACTGGCCGCGCCGGATCGACCGGATCGAGGCCGCCCTGTCCGAGGCCGCCCGCGACGGCCGCCCGGTCGCCCTGGTCAGCCTGACCGACCTGCCGCCCGAGCCGCCTGTCTTCGTCGATGCCGAGGCGCTGAACCAGAGCCTGCCCTCCCTGTCGCCCGCGCCCTTCGCCCCGGATGCGCAGGCCGTCGCCGACTGGGCGGCCGGGTTCGATGGCGGTTTCGACACGTTCTGGCTGTCCGACGGGCTGGCCCGCGACGGGCGCGACGCGCTGCTGGCCGCGCTCGAACGCCAGGGCAGCGTCCGCGTCTTCGAAAGCGCGCGCCCGGTGCTGGGCCTGGCCCCGGCCGGGTTCGAGGACGGCGTCATCACCCTGAACGCCCTGCGCGCCGCCCCCGGCCCCGCGACCGAGATCGAGGTCGCCGCGATCGGCCTCGACCCCGCCGGGACCGAGCGACGTCTGGAAACCCGGATCGCCGGTTTCGAGGCCGAAGCCACCGCGGCGACCGTCACCTTCGAATTGCCGCCCGAACTGCGCAATCGCGTCACCCGGTTCGAACTGTCCGGCATCGCCTCGGCCGGCGCGGTTTCGCTGGGCGACGACACGCTGCGCCGGCGCGAGGTGGCGCTGATCTCGGGCGGCAACGACCCCGAGGGGCTGGAGCTGCTGTCGCCGCTGCATTACCTGCGCCAGGCCCTGGTGCCCACCGCCGACCTGATCGACGGCACCCTGGCCGATATCCTGCTGGCCAATCCCGACGTGATCGTGCTGGCCGATGTCGCCACCCTGACCGCGTTGGAACAGGACGAGATGGTCGACTGGGTCAGCGACGGCGGCCTGCTGGTGCGCTTTGCCGGCCCAAGGCTGGCCGCCTCGGACCTGGCCCGCGACGCAACCGACCCGCTGATGCCGGTGCGGCTGCGGGTCGGCGGGCGGTCGATCGGCGGCGCGATGTCCTGGGGCGAACCCAAGGCGCTGGCCCCCTTCGCCGAGGACAGCCCCTTTTTCGGCCTGCCGATCCCCGAGGACGTCACCGTGAATGCCCAGGTCATGGCCCAGCCCGACCCGGAACTCGCCGATCGGGTGATCGCCCAGCTGGCCGATGGCACGCCGCTGGTCACCCGCAAGGACCTGGGCGAGGGCCATGTCGTCCTGTTCCATGTCACCGCCAATGCCGAATGGTCGACCCTGCCGCTGTCGGGCCTGTTCGTGCAGATGCTGGAACGGCTCGCCGTGTCGACGCGGCCCGCCGCCGAATCGATCGAGGACCTGGAGGGGACCAGCTGGATGCCGCAGAAGGTTCTGGATGCCTATGGCACGCTTCAGGATGCCGGCACCCTGCCCGGCGTCGACGGTGCCGACCTGGCCACCGGCCGGCCCGGGCCCGGCATGCTGCCCGGGCTTTACAGCAGCGACGACCGGGCCTTGGCGCTGAACGTGATCGGGCCCGAAACCACGCTCGCCACCACCGAATGGCCCGCCCGGATCACGGTCGAAGGGCTGGAGGCGATCCGCGAATTGCCGCTCAAGGGATGGCTGCTGGGCGCGGCCCTGCTGTTGCTGATGATCGACATCCTGGCCTCGCTGGCGCTGTCGGGCCGGATGCGCGGCCCGCGCGACACGATCCGCCCCGGCGCGACGGCCGCCGCCCTGGCGCTGGCGCTTGCGCTGGTTCCGGGCCAGGCCCCCCGCGCCCAGGACGCCCCGCCAGCCGATGACGATTTCGCCGTCGCCGCCACCGCGGACGTGGTTCTGGCCTATGTGATCACCGGCGACCCGCGGGTCGACGAATTGTCCGAGGCCGGCCTCTACGGGCTGTCCAACACCCTGTTCCAGCGCACCTCGATCGAACCCGCCATGCCGATGGGGATCAATCTCGAAACCGACGAGCTGACCTTTTTCCCCTTCCTCTACTGGCCGATCACCCCCGACCAGGCCCTGCCGTCGCGCGACGCCTATGCCAAGCTCAACCGCTATCTGCGCACCGGCGGAATGATCCTGTTCGACACCCGCGATGCGGACCTGGCGCGGTTCGGATCCTCCTCGCCCGAGGGGCAGCGGCTGCAGGCCATCGCCCGGGGCCTCGACATCCCGCCGCTGGAACCGATCCCCGAGGATCACGTTCTGACCCGGACCTTCTATCTGCTGCAGGATTTTCCCGGCCGCCATCCCAGCCGCGATGTCTGGGTCGAGGCCGCGCCGGCCGATGCCGAACGGGTCGACGGCATGCCGTTCCGCAACCTCAATGACGGCGTCACGCCGGTGGTGGTCGGCGGCAATGACTGGGCCGCGGCCTGGGCCCAGAACCAGGTCGGCGCCCCGCTGGTGCCGATCGGCCGGGGCATGGCCGGCGAACGCCAGCGCGAAATCGCCCTGCGTTTCGGCGTCAACCTGATCATGCATGTGCTGACCGGCAATTACAAAAGCGACCAGGTCCATGTCCCGGCGCTGCTGGAAAGGCTGGGGCAATGACCGGGCAGATTGTCCTCGATCCGCTGATCCCGCTGATCCTGCTTGTTGCGGCGGCCGGGCTGGCCGTGCTGGGTGTGGCGCTGGCGCTGTGGCGCGGCCTGCCGGGCTGGTGGCTGCGGGCCCTGGCCGCCGCGGCGATCCTGGCGGCGATCGCCAACCCCTCGCTCCGGCAGGAGGATCGCGCGCCGCTGACCGATATCGTCATCGCCGTGATCGACGAAACCGCCAGCCAGCGCATCGCCGACCGCCCGGACCAGAGCGCGGCCGCGCTGGCCGGGTTGCAGGCGGATGTCGACCGGCGCGACAATACCGAACTGCGCGTGGTCACCCTGGGCGATGCCGAGGACGACGGCGGCACGCGCCTGATGGGCGCCGTGGCCGAGGCCCTGGCCGAGGAACCCCGCGCCCGGGTCGCCGGGATCGTCGTGATCACCGATGGCCGCGCCCATGACATCGAGGCCGCGCCCGATCTGCCGGCCCCGTTCCATGCCCTGCTGACCGGACAGCCCGACGATTGGGACCGGCGCCTGGTGATCCGCAACGCGCCCTCCTTCGCCATTCTCGGCGAGCCGGTCACCCTGACCCTGCGGGTCGAGGACCAGGGCGCCGCCCCCGCGGCCTCCATGGCCGACCTGACCATCGCCATCGACGGCGGCGCGCCGATGCCGTTCCGGGTGCCGGTCAACGAGGATATCGAACTGCCGCTCACCCTGCCCCATGGCGGCATGAACGTGCTGCAATTCGACACGCCGGAAATCGAGGGCGAGTTGACCGACCGCAACAATGCCGCGGTGCTGCAGATCAACGGCGTGCGCGACCGGCTGCGGGTGCTGCTGGTGTCGGGCGAACCGCATCCGGGCGAACGCACCTGGCGCAACCTGCTGAAATCCGACAGTTCGGTCGACCTGGTGCATTTCACCATCCTGCGCCCGCCGGAAAAACAGGACGGCGTTCCGGTCACCGAATTGTCGCTGATCGCCTTTCCCACGCGCGAGCTGTTTCTGGAAAAGATCGATGAATTCGACCTGATCATCTTCGACCGGTACCAGCGTCGCGGCATCCTGCCCGCCGCCTATTTCGAGAACGTCGCCGATTACGTCGAGAATGGCGGCGCGGTCCTGGTCGCGGCCGGGCCGGATTACGCCAGCGCCGACAGCATCTATCGCTCGCCGCTGTCCGCCGTTCTGCCCGGCGCGCCCACCGCACGGGTCTACGAGGAAGGGTTCCGCCCGGCCCTGACCGATCTGGGCCAGCGCCACCCGGTGACCGAGGGGCTGGAAGAGTTCGCCCCGGCCCCGGCGGACGAGGACGGCCCCGGCTGGGGCCGCTGGTTCCGCCATATCGACGTGATCGCCACGCCCGAGGCCACCACGGTGATGACCGGCGTCGACGACCGTCCGCTCTTGATGCTGGAACGGGTCGGCGAGGGGCGGGTGGCGCTGCTGGCCTCGGACCATGCCTGGCTGTGGAACCGCGGCTACGAGGGCGGCGGGCCACAGCTGGAATTGCTGCGCCGGCTGGCCCATTGGATGATGAAGGAACCCGAACTCGAGGAAGAGGCGCTCTGGGTCGAACCGACCGGCCTGACCATGCGCATCATCCGCCGTACCCTGGGCGAGGATGTGGGCGCCGTCACCATCACCCATCCCGACGGCACCGAAACCGTGCTGGAGCTGGAGCAGACCAGCCCGGGCCGCTTCGAATCGCTGTGGGAGGCGCCGGAAATCGGGCTTTATCGGCTGAGCGACGGCGACCAGGAGGCGGTCATCGCCCTCGGCCCCGCGGCGCCGCGCGAATTCGAACAGACCATCGCCACCGGCGACGTGGTCGCCCCGGTGGTCGAGGCCACGGGCGGCGGCGTGCTGGCCCTGGCCGACGGGGTGCCGGCGCTGCGCGACGTGCGGCCGGGCCGGCCCACCGCCGGCCGCGGCTGGATCGGCATCACCCCGCGCGACGCCTACCGGACAGCGGATGTGACGATCACCCCGATCCTGCCGCCCTGGGCCTTCCTGCTGATCGCCAGCGTGCTGGTGATCGGCGCCTGGTTGCGCGAAGGACGCCGCTAGGCGGTGGGGTTAACCCCCACCCTACCGCAGGGACAGGCTGTAGGTTTCGGTCCCCCAGCCATCGACATTGCACCGGGCGCGGATCTGCACCCGGGCCACGCCCTCGGGGATCGTGATACCGCTCAGCGACCGGGTGAAGGGCTGTTCCTCGACATGGGGATGGGCCAGGTCGCGGGTGCCCAGAACGGTGCCATCGGCCAGTTCCACCCGCCAGCCATCGGCGTAATGGTCCCAGCCGGTATCGGGATGGGACAGGGTCACGTCGATCCGCCAGCCGGTGCCGGCGCGCTGCGCCTCGGCCCCGGTGATCTGCGGGATCTCGGCCAGGGCCGGAGACGCGAAGAGCAGGCAGGCGACGAGCATTCTCATGGCGCCACCCTAGCGTCGCCGGGCCGGGCGCGCAGTCACATCCCCGCGATCAGAACGGCTTGACCACCACCAGGATCAGCACCGCGATCGTCGCCAGCACGCTGACCTCGTTGAAGACGCGCAGGTAGACATCGCTTTCGGTGAACACCCCGCGCCGCGCCCGCAGCACCAGCCGCCCGGTCCAGCCGTAATGCGCCGCCAGCGCCGCGACCAGCGCCAGCTTGGCCCACAGCCACAGCGGCCAGCCCCACAGGAACCCCATCCACACACCGGTGATGATGGCGATCACGCCAAGGCCCAGGGAAAAGCGATACAGCCGGATCGTCAGATCGCCCAGCGGGCCGAATTCGCCCAGCCTGTCCCATTCCCGCTTCCAGTAGATGATCGCCCGCGGCACGGCGAAGATCGACGTCATCCAACCCATAACGCAAAGAATGTGGATCACCAGCAGCGTGTTCATGCGCCCTTCCTGCCGCCCCGCGCCCTCCGCTGCAAGCGGCAAAGCAGCGCGGTTGCCCGGGCGCCGAAATTGGTATAGAAACCTGACCAATCCAGCGCGGAGCCGCCCATGCAGATGCCCGACCCCGATTCCCGCGTGTTGTCGCGCAAGGCCCAGATCGTCGAGCGTCTGCGCGCCGTGCTGCCCGATGCGGCCGTCATCTCGGACCCTGTCGAAACCCGTGCCTATGAATGCGACGCGCTGGCCGCCTATCGCTGCCCGCCGCTGGCCGTGGTCCTGCCCTCGACCACGCAGGAGGTCGCCGCAGCGCTTGCGCTGTGCCATGCCGAAGGCGTGCCCGTGGTGCCGCGCGGGGCCGGCACCTCGCTTGCCGGTGGCGCGCTGCCCACCGCCGACTGCGTGATCCTGGGCACCGCGCGGATGACCGAGGTGCTCGAGGTCAGCTATCCCGATCGCATCATCCGGGTGCAAAGCGGGCGCACCAACCTGTCCGTCACCGGCGCGGTCGAAGGCGACGGGTTCTTTTATGCCCCCGACCCCTCCAGCCAGCTGGCCTGTGCCATCGCCGGCAATATCGCGATGAATTCCGGCGGCGCCCATTGCCTGAAATACGGGGTGACGACGAACAACCTGCTGGGCGTCACGATGGTGCTGATGGACGGCACAATCGTCGAACTGGGCGGCGCGGCGATGGATGCGGGCGGGCTGGACCTGCTGGGGCTCATCTGCGGCTCCGAAGGGCAGCTTGGCGTGGTGACGGAGGCCACCCTGCGCATCCTGCCCAAGCCCGAAGGCGCCCGGCCGGTGCTGATGGGCTATGACAGCTCCGAAGTGGCCGGCCAGGTCGTGTCCGACATCATCCGCGCGGGCCTTCTGCCGGTGGCGATCGAATTCATGGACCGCCCCTGCATCGAGGCGACCGAAGCCTTCGCCAAGGCGGGCTACCCGATGTGCGAGGCGCTGCTGATCGTCGAGGTCGAGGGCAGCCCGGCCGAGATCGACGAACAGCTGGGCCTGATCACGCAGATCGCCCGCAGGCACGACCCGGTGGAACTGCGCGAGGCGACCGACGCGGACGAGGCGGCGCGGATCTGGCTGGGCCGCAAATCCGCCTTCGGGGCGATGGGCCAGATCAACGATTACATCTGCCTGGATGGCACGATCCCGGTCAGCCAGCTGCCGTTCGTGCTGCGCCGGATCGCCGAGATGGCGGCCGATTACGGCCTGGGCGTGGCCAACGTGTTCCATGCCGGCGACGGCAACATGCATCCGCTGATCCTCTACGACGCCAATGGCGGAGAGCTGGACAAGGCCGAGGCGCTGGGCGCCGATATCCTGCGGCTTTGCGTCGAGGTCGGCGGCTGCCTGACCGGCGAACACGGCGTGGGCATCGAAAAGCGCGACCTGATGGAAGTGCAATTCGGCCCCGACGATCTGGAGGCGCAGATGGCGGTCAAGGACGTGTTCGACCCGGCCTGGCTGCTGAACCCGGCCAAGGTGTTTCCGCTTGCGGCCAGCGCCGGGCGGCGGATGGCGGCCGAATGACGGGGGGCGCTGCCCCCGCCGCCCTGCGGGCGACTCCCCCGAGGTATTTGAAGGACAAAGGCAGCCCATGAGACCGACAAGCGAGGCCGAGCTGTGCGAGGCGATCCGGGATGCGGGCGGACCGCTGCGGGTGCGCGGCGGCGGCACCCGCGATATCGGCTTACCGGTCGCCGGCGAGGTGCTGGAAACCGGCGGGCTGTCGGGCATCGTCGATTACGAACCGGGCGCCCTGACCCTGGTGGTGCGCGCGGGCACGCCGATGGCCGAAATCGAGCCGGTGCTGGCGGCCGAGGGCCAGGCCCTGTCCTTCGAACCGATGGATCACCGGGCGCTGCTGGGCACCGACGGGGCGCCGACGATCGGTGGCGTGGTGGCCGGGAACGTGTCCGGGCCGCGTCGGGTCAGCCATGCGGGCGCCTGCCGCGACAGCCTGCTGGGCGTGCGCTTCGTCGACGGCCGGGGCAGGGTGATCCGCAATGGCGGGCGGGTGATGAAGAACGTCACCGGCTACGACCTGACCAAGCTGATGGCCGGCGCCCGGGGCAGCCTTGGCGTGCTGACCGAGGTCAGCCTCAAGGTCCTGCCGCGCCCCGAGGCGGCGGCGACGGTGGTCCTGTCGGGGCTGGACGATGCCCGCGCCGTGGCGGCGATGTCGGCGGCCCTGGGATCGCCCTTCGAGGTCAGCGGCGCGGCCCATGACGCAGAGGCACGGCTGACCCGGTTGCGGGTCGAGGGGCTGGCCGGCTCTGTCGCCTACCGGGCCCGGCGCCTGGCCGAGTTGCTGAGCCCGTTCGGCCAGGCCGAGCTGATCGAGGAGGCCGCCACCGTGGCAGGGACCTGGACCGCGATCCGGGACGTGACCGACTTCGCCGGGCGCGACGGCGATGTCTGGCGCCTGGCCCTGCGCCCGTCCCGGGCGGCCGCGCTGGCGGCAAGGGCCGAGCCGCGCGCCGCGCGCTATGATTGGGGCGGCGGGCTGGTCTGGCTGCTGATGGATCCGGGCACCGATCTGCGCGCCCGAACGGGCTCCTTCGACGGTCATGCGACCCTGGTGCGCGCATCCCAGGCGACCCGCGCCGCCTTGGCGGTCTTTCCGCCGCAACCGGCGTCGGTCGCTGCGCTGACCGCGGGCCTCAAGGCGACATTCGACCCGCGCGGCATCCTGAACCCGGGAGAGATGATCTGATGCAGACCCATTTCACCCCCGACCAGCTGAAAGATCCCGGCACCGCCCGCGCCAACGAGATCCTGCGCGCCTGCGTCCATTGCGGCTTTTGCACCGCGACCTGTCCGACCTATCAGGTGCTGGGCGACGAACTGGACAGCCCGCGCGGCCGGATCTACCTGATCAAGGACATGCTGGAAAACGACCGGGACCCGGATCCGAACACGGTCCTGCATCTCGACCGCTGCCTGTCCTGCCTGGCCTGCATGACCACCTGCCCCTCGGGGGTGCATTACATGCACCTGGTCGACCATGCCCGCGCCTATATCGAACAGCGCTACAAACGGCCCTGGCACGACCGGGCGCTGCGCTGGGTGCTGGCGCGGATCATCCCCTATCCCCGCCGCTTCCGGCTGGCCCTGCTGGGCGCCAGGATCGGCAAGCCGGTGCGCCGGCTGATCCCGGATGCGCGGCTGCGCGCGATGCTCGAGATGGCGCCGAACCGTCTGCCCCCGGTGTCGCGCAACGACACGCCCCAGACCTTCCCCGCCAAGGGGAAAGGGAAGAAGCGCGTCGCGCTGATGACCGGCTGCGCCCAGCGGGCCCTGAACACCGATATCAACGATGCCACGATCCGCCTGCTGACCCGCCTGGGCTGCGAGGTGGTGGTGGCAAGCGGCGCCGGCTGCTGCGGCGCGCTGACCCATCACATGGGCAAGGCGGCCGAGGCCCATGCCAGCGCCGCCCGCAACATCCGTGCCTGGGGGGCCGAGATGGACGGCGCGGGCCTCGATGCGATCGTGATCAACACCTCGGGCTGCGGCACCACGGTCAAGGATTACGGCCACATGTTCCGCGGCACCGACCTGGCCGACCAGGCCGCCGCCGTGGCGGGCCGCGCCATGGACGTGACCGAGCTGCTCAAGACGCTCGACCTGCCCAGGGGCGCCGCGAAACCGCTCAAGGTCGCCTATCACGCCGCCTGTTCGCTGCAGCATGGCCAGCAGGTCAGATCCGCGCCCAAGGACCTGTTGCGGCAGGCCGGGTTCGAAGTGGTCGAACCGTCCGACCCGCATCTGTGCTGCGGCAGCGCCGGCACCTACAACCTGATGCAGCCCGAGATTTCGGGGCAGCTCAAGACGCGCAAGGTGGCGACGCTCGAGGCGACGCGGCCCGACCTGATCGCCGCCGGCAATATCGGCTGCATGATGCAGATCGGCGGCGGCACGGACCTGCCGGTGGTGCACACGGTCGAGCTGCTGGACTGGGCCACAGGCGGGCCGATGCCGCAGGCGCTGGCCCGCGACGACGCGCTGGGGCGCCAGCCCGTGGCGCTGGGCTGATGGACCGGCCGCATTTTCGACAAAGTGTCGGGCTACGCCCTGGACAATCGACACGACCGGCTGTGCCATGACCCGTTTGCTGTTTGCCCTGCTTGTTGCCCTGGCCACACCTGCCCTGGCCCAGGATACCGTCCTGCGCGGCCTGGTCACCGGCGACGATGCCGCCGGCTGGGAGGCCGTGGGGCGGATCGATATCGACGGCAAGGGGTTCTGCACCGGCACGCTGATCGCGCCCGACCTGGTGCTGACCGCCGCCCATTGCCTGTTCGACAAGACCACCGGCGCCCGGATCGCGCCCGAGCGGATCGCGTTCCTGGCCGGGTTCCGCAACGGCCGCGCGCTGGCCTATCGCGACGTGCGCGTGGCCCTGCCGCATCCCGATTTCGTGCTGCGCATCCCGGCCGATCCCGACGAGGTGCGCAACGACCTGGCCCTGCTGCAACTGTATCAGCCGGTGCAGATCCCCTCGGTCACCCCGTTCGAGCTGTCGCAATCGCGCCGGCCGGGAACCGAGGTCGGCGTGGTGTCCTACGGCGAAGGGCGCGAGGACGTCCCTTCTCTGCAGGAAACCTGCGAGGTGCTGGGCCACGAGGACGGCGTGCTGATCATGTCCTGCGACGCCGATTTCGGCAGTTCCGGCGCGCCGGTCTTTCGCAATGAAAACGGCGTCTACCGGCTGGTCTCGGTGGTGTCGGCGATGGCCGATCTGGACGGGCGCAAGGTGTCGCTGGGCACCGACCTGGCCGCGCCGTTCGCCGATCTGCGCGCGGCTCTGGCGCCCGGCACCGGCCTGTTCGCCGCGCCCCCCTCGCAGGCGCGGGTGCTGCGCCCGGGCGAAACCGCCGATACCGGCGCCCTGTTCATCCGGCCCTGATCGCGCATCACCCCCTTGACCGGGGCGGGACCGCTTCCCAAATCACTGGCACGGGATGCCGAATTCGGGTCCCGGCCCTGCCTGTCCCGTCACGGGAAGGCGCCACTTGGTATCGCTCAAACGGAGGATGACCTCATGCGTACATTCGATCTTGCCCCGCTGTTCCGTGCCTCGGTCGGGTTCGACCAGATCGCCGACCTGATGGACCGGGTGCTTAGCACCGATGCAAGCGCCCCCACCTATCCGCCCTACAATATCGAGAAGACCGCCGATGACGGCTGGCGCATCTCGATCGCCGTCGCGGGCTTTTCCGACGCCGACCTGATGGTCGAACTGCGCGACAACGCCCTGCTCGTCTCGGGCCGCAAATCCGATGATGACAAGGACCGCACCTATCTGCATCGCGGCATCGCCACCCGCGCCTTCGAGCGCCGCTTCACCCTGGCCGACCATGTCCGCGTCTCCGGCGCGACCCATGAAAACGGCATGCTGCATATCGACCTGGTGCGCGAAGTGCCCGAAGCGCTGAAGCCCCGCCGGATCGAGATCGCCCGGTCCGAACCGCGCCAGACCGACGTGATCGAGGCCGACAAGGTCAACTGACCCCGGCATCCGGGGCGGGGGCCTTTCCCGCCCCATTCCCTTGACTTGCCGGGCCGGGGCCCTTGCGCCTCGGCCCGTTGTCGTGGCGACCGGGCGGCGGCCCTGGCGCCTGTCGCACATTCCGAAAGCGGCGCTTGCGCAACGACGTGCACTCGTGCTGCGCGTCAGACGCGGCCACAGGCGATCACCCGCCCGGTCGACAGCGAAGGTTTTGCCAGGTGCGCAACGCTAATGCGCCTCGGCCCAGGTCGCGCCCTGTCCGGCATCGACCACCAGCGGAACCGAGAAATCCACCGCCGGCGCCGCGGCGCCTTCCATCACCGCGCGGGCGGCGTCGATCAAGGGGCCGGCGGCGCCTTGCTCGACCTCGAACAGCAATTCGTCATGGACCTGCAACAGCATCCTTGCCGGCAGGCCTTCGATCGCCGCGGGCATCCGCACCATGGCGCGCCGGATCACATCGGCGGCCGTGCCCTGGATCGGCGCATTGATCGCCGCGCGGCGGGCGAACCCGGCGCCGGGCCCCTTGGCATTGATCTCGGGCGTGTGGATCTTGCGGCCGAACAGGGTCTGGACATGGCCGTTGTCCCTGGCGAACTGGACGGTCTCGTCCATATAGGCGCGAATGCCCGGAAACCGTTCGAAATAGCGGTCGATGAAACCCTGCGCCTCGGCCCGGGGGATGCGCAGGTTGCGCGCCAGGCCAAAGCCGGAAATCCCGTAGATCACGCCGAAATTGATCGCCTTGGCCTGGCGCCGCACATCCGGCGTCATCTGCTCCAGCGGCACGTTGAACATCTCGGATGCCGTGGCGGCGTGGATGTCCTGGCCGTCGTGAAACGCCTGTTTGAGCGCCTCGATCCCGGCGACATGGGCCAGGATGCGCAGCTCGATCTGCGAATAGTCGAGGGAGACCAGAACGTTGCCCTTGTCGGCGACGAAGGCCTCTCGGATCCGCCGGCCTTCCTCGGTGCGGACGGGAATGTTCTGCAGGTTCGGATCGGTCGAGGCGAGCCGGCCGGTATTGGCCCCGGTCTGCACGTAAGACGTATGAACCCGGCCGGTATCGGGGTCGATATGATCCTGCAGCGCGTCGGTATAGGTCGATTTCAGCTTGGCCAGCTGGCGATAATCCAGCACCCGGGCGGCGAAATCGTGTTCGGTCGCCAGATCCTCCAGCACCTCGGCGGGGGTCGACCAGGCGCCGGTCTTGGTCTTCTTGCCGCCCTCCAGGCCCATCTCCTCGAACAGGATCGCCCCGACCTGGGCCGGGGATTGCACGTTGAAGCTGCGCCCGGCCATCTCGTGCAGTTCGGCCTCCAGCCCGGCCATCTTCTGGGCAAAGGCGTTGGACATCCGGCTGAGCGTCTCGCGGTCGACCTTGATCCCGTGCCGCTCCATCTGCGCCAGCACAGGCACCAGCGGGCGTTCCAGCGTCTCGTAGACCGTCGTCACCCTGGCGCGGTGCAGGGCCGGCTTGAACACCTGCCACAGCCGCAAGGTGATATCGGCATCCTCGGCGGCGTATTTCACCGCCTCCTCCACCGGGACCCGGTCGAAGGTGATCTGGCTTTTTCCGGAGCCGATCAGCGATTTGATCTCGATCGGGGCATGGCCCAGGTAGCGTTCGCTGAGCGCATCCATGCCGTGGCCATGCAGCCCGGAATACAGCGCATAGGACATCAGCATCGTGTCGTCGATCGGGGCGACGTTGATGTGGTGATTTGCGAAAATCTTGGCATCATACTTGATATTCTGTCCGATCTTGAGGATCGCGGGATCCTCCAGCACCGGTTTCAGCGTATCCAGCGCCTCTTGCAGGCCCAGCTGCCCCTCGGCCAGCGCGTCAGAGCCGAACAGGTCGTCCGAGCCGCCGGCCTTGTGGGTCAGCGGGATGTAGCAGGCCCGGCCCGGCTCGACGCATAGCGAAATCCCCACCAGGTCGGCCTGCATCTCGTTCAGGCTGGTGGTCTCGGTATCGACGGCGACATGGCCACGCGCGATGATCCGGTCGACCCAGACCTGCAGCGCGGCGGCATCGCGCACCCATTCGTAGGCCTCCGGCGTGAACGGCAGCTGTTCCGGCGCGGCGGCGGCATCCTCCTGCGGGGTGTCCTCGATCACCGGCGGGGTGACGCCCAGCTTGTCGGCGATGCGCCTGGACATGGTGCGGAATTCCATCTCGGCCAGGAACCCCAGCAGCGCGTCGGGATCGGGGTCACGCACCTCCAGATCGTCCAGGCTGAAATCCAGCGGCGTGTGGCAATCAAGCGAAACCAGCCGTTTCGACAGTTCGATCTGTGCCCGATTGTCGATCAGCGTCTGGCGCCGCTTGGGCTGGCTGATCTCTTCGGCGCGGTTCAGCAGCTCTTCGAGCGATCCGAATTCATTGATCAGAAGCGCCGCGGTCTTGATCCCGATGCCGGGCGCGCCGGGCACGTTGTCGACACTGTCGCCGGCCAGGGCCTGCACGTCGATCACCCGTTCGGGGCCGACGCCGAACTTTTCCTCGACCCCCTCGCGGTCGATGCGGCGGTTCTTCATCGGGTCCAGCATCTCGACCCCGTCGCCGACCAGTTGCATCAGGTCCTTGTCCGAGGACACGATGGTCACCCGCCCCCCGGCCGCGCGCGCCTGGCAGGCGAGCGTCGCGATGATGTCGTCGGCCTCGTAACCCTCGATCTCTTCGCAGGCGATGTTGAAGGCGCGGGTCGCGGCCCGGGTCAGCGGGAATTGCGGCACCAGGTCCTCGGGCGCGGGCGGGCGGTTCGCCTTGTAGAGGTCATACATGTCGTTGCGGAACGACTTGCCCGAAAAGTCGAAGATCACCGCCACATGGGTCGCCGCGTCGGGGCCGGAATTGCCGTCGACATAGCGTTGCAGCATGTTGCAGAAGCCGCTGACCGCCCCCACCGGCAGCCCGTCGGACTTGCGCGTCAGCGGCGGCAGGGCGTGATAGGCGCGAAAGATGAAGGCGGAGCCGTCGATCAGATGCAGGTGGCAGCCCTTGCCGAACGTCGTCTTGGCCATGATCCGGTCCCCCTGTTCACCGTCCGGGTGATAGCCCAATCAGGCGGCGGCCGGAAGCCGGGTCGCGGGGTCAGTGGCCGGTTTCGCCCTCGTAGACATAGCGCGCATCGCAATAGGGGCATTCGACCCAGTTCCTGTCCTCGGGGATCTGCAGCCAGACCCGGGGATGGCCCAGCGCGCCTTCGCCGCCATCGCAGGCCACGCGGCGGGTGGTGACGATCCTGGTCTCGGGCGCGGGGATGGACATGGGCGGCCTCCTGGGTTGATCGGGCGGGATACTAGCGATTGCGCCCCGCGCGGCAAGGGGCGGCGATCATACCGCCAGCATCGGCCCCGTCGGCTTGCCGCCCAGGATATGCATGTGGAAATGCGGCACTTCCTGGTGGCCGTGCTCGCGGGTGTTGCAGATCGCGCGGAACCCCGCCTCGACCCCCTCCATGGCACAGACCGCCGCCACCGCGGCCATGAACCCGGCCAGTTCGGCGGCGCTGGCATCGCGGGCGAAATGATCCAGGCTGACATAGGCGCCCTTGGGGATCACCAGCACATGCACCGGCGCCTGGGGCCGGATATCGCGAAAGGCCAGGGCGTGGTCGTTTTCGAACACGGTGTCGTTGGGGATCTCGCCGCGCAGGATCCTGGCAAAGATGTTCTGGTCGTCATAGGCGTAGTCCAAGGGGTCTCTCCTCAATCCACGAACAGGTGGGGCGTTTCGGCGATGCCGCGGGCCACATCCTCGGGCACCGACAGGAATTCCGCAATCTGCGGCGTGTTCTCTTCGGCGCTGACGGTCTGGCGCAGACGCAGATGGCTGGGAAAGCCCGCCTCTCGGATGCGGTCGCTTTCATAGACCACGTCGTAGCGGATCGTCGGCAGCAGCTGTTCCAGGGTTTCCTGGGCGGTCTGCTCGCCCGCCAGGCCGATCCGCCTGGCATGGCCGACCAGGTAGTCATCGGTGAATTCGCATTCGACCTCCAGCAGCCGGGTGGTCGACCGGTCGGAAAAGAAATCCTGCATCAGATCCAGGTTGGCCGTATCCAGGCAGATGATCAGCCGGTCGGTATCGTAATAGTCGAACAGCATCCGCATCAGCGCCCGGCGGTGTCGGGTGCGTTTTTCCAGCGTGGTCTGGATGCCGCCCAGATCCGGCAGCGGCGTGTCCTCTTCGTTGAACAGATAGTCGATCGCCGGGATGTTGGTGTGATGCTTGATCGACCCGGTCAGGCGCTTGGCGACGTGCCATTTCTTGCAGGCGACGATCATCAGTTCGCGTTCGCGGCCCAGGCTGGTCTCGGTCTCCCAGAAGCGGGGGGCAAAGCGGCGGCCGATCCGGCCCCGCCCGGTCAGGAAGTCGAACAGCTTGCGCCCCTCGTTCGAGACCTTGAAATCCTCGCGCCCGGACGCATAAAGCCGCCCCAGCCGGTCCTTCAGGTCCTTGGCCTCGGGGCTGATCTTGCGGGCAAAGACATAATCCTGGCTCAGCAACAGGTCGTAATGGTCGTTGTAGAAGGTCACCGGCATTCCGTAATCGGTGAACATCAGGAAGGTCAGGGTGCGGCTGCGGATCTCGGGCTCGGGGACAAGGTGGCGCACCAGGGTCTGGAAAAAGGTTTCATCCGGGATCCAGGTGGTGCGGAAAAACCGCATCACGTCCGGCCGCTGGCGGGTGAAATCGAGGATCCATTCGATCGTGCGCCGGCGCAGGCACCACCATTGCGACCCGATCATGATCTGCAGGTCTTCGGGGATCTTGCGGGTCAGGCCCAGGCGCCGCTGCAACCAGAACGAATTGTAGAACCGCCATTTCTGGGTGCGTTCGTTGAACCAGTGGCGGTAGATCAGCCGCTCCTCCTTGAGCCCGGTCTTGATCCAGTCGCTGTCGAAGAAATCGAAGCTTTCGATGTAATCCACGTCATCGGCGTCCAGCAGCGCCTTGGCATAGGCGGCCGACTTGATCGCCATGCAATCGCCGGACACCATGTAGAAATGGGTGGCCCGGGGAAACGCCGCGACCGCCGCCTCCACGGCATACAGCGTCGCCTCGACCAGGGACCATTCGCCCCAGCCGCATTTGATGCGCTTGGTGGCATAGGTGACGTTCGGGTTGTCCTTCAGCGCGGTGCGGATCGCGTCGAAGGCCTCCTTGGGGGCGCGGGCGTCGAAGTGGATCGAGATGTAATCGCCCACGGCCGTCAGCTGCTCGGCCTGGCGCACGATGGCGTCGGGATCCTTGTGACACAGCAGGATGAAGGCGATTCTTGCCATTTTCGAAACGATCCGCCCCAAGCTTGCGCGATTGTTTTTATTCCCTAACCGTCAAGAGACGTTGAATAAACACCATTTCTTTGGTTTTTTGTCACAAACCGGTCGGCGGCACAGGCCGCGACGGCCGTATCGGAGGCAAGGATTTCATGGGTTTCCCGGGCACCTGGATGACCGAAAGCGAGAGTGTGGTCTATCGGGTGGTCCCGAAATGCGCCTGCTCGACCATCGGTCAGGTCATGTATTATTCCGATCACGGCACCTTCTTCGACGGGGACATCCACGACGCCACCGCCGGCATGCACAAATGGGCGATGGAGGACAGCCAGCCGCTGATCACCGCCAATGTGAAAAGCCATGGCAGCTATGCCTTCACCTGCGTGCGCAACCCCTATACCCGCATCCTGTCGTCCTTCTTCGACAAGATCTGCGGCATCCAGCGCAACGGCAAACGCTATCGCGGCAACCTGGTGCCGCTGCTGATCCAGAAATACGGGATCGAGGTCGGAGAGGCGCCGGATTTCGAGTTCGACCAGATCAGGTCGTTCCGCCGCTTCCTTCTGTTCGCCCGCGACACGATCCGCTGGCGCCGCCCGATGGAGCCCGACATCCACTGGTCCGCCATGTCCGGCCATATCAGCACCTTCATCGTCAACGGCGGCACCTACGACAACATCTTCTGGACCGAACGGTTCAACGACGGCATGCAATCGGTGCTCGACGCGATCGAAACGCCGGTCAAGGTGAGCCTCAAGGACGTGCCGCGCTTCAACGAAAGCGAAGGCCACGGGCCGAAACGCGCCCACCCGGTGGAGGAATATTTCGACGATCTGTCGATGCACCTGGTCTACGAAATCTACAAGAAGGACTTCCAGCTCTTCAAATACGATTTCGAGGATCCGTCGAACAAGATGCCGATCGGAGAGATCGACCTGGAAGAGGTTCACGCCAAGCTCGGCGACTGACCCCGCACCCGGGTGTCACTTTGGCACTGGTCGGATCGCATCCTGCCGCTATCTCAACCGCCGAAGACGGTTGGGGAAATGGGAATGACGATCGTTCTTGTCCTGGGAAGCGCGCCGAACGTGGTGCAGGCGCGTCATTTCGACCGCGCCGATATCGGCACGATCGTGGCGATCAACAATGCCTGGGCCGTGCGCCCGGACTGGGATGTCCATATCCACCCCGAGGATTTCCCCCCCGAAGCCCGCCCCGCGCCCGGTCCGGACCAGCGCATCGCCACGCATGTTGATTATGTCCCGGCGATGAACGCCTTCGGCGGCGTGGTCTGGTGCGGCGGCACCATGGCCTTCACCGCGACCTATTGGGCGCTGCATGCGCTGCGTCCCCGGGTGATCGCCTATCTGGGCTGCGACATGGTCTATCCGACCACCGGAACCACCCATTTCTACGGCACCGGAACCGCCGATCCGCTGCGGCCCGACATCACCCTGCGCGCGCTGCCGGCCAAATCGGCCCGGGCCGAGGCGCTGGCCGCGCTGCAGGGCTGTGCGCTGGTCAATCTGTCGGCCGATGACAGCCGCCTGACCTTTCCCCGTGCCCGGCCCGAGGCGCTGGACGCGATTCGGCCCCGCCCCCATGACGCCGCCCGCATTGCCGAGCTGCGCGCGCGTGAAGACGCCCTGGGCTACACCGCGCCCGATGGCCGATACTGGCAGGTCGCGGATGGCTTCGCGCCTTCGGAAATCGACGCGGTCGACGCCGCCTGGAGCGCGCTCGCCCCCTGACGGCTTTGCCCCCCGCAAGGCCGGGCACGCCGACCGGGCGGCCGCGATCATCCGAGGCTGGCGGAATGAAAGCGCGCGGAAGCGCTCATCTTCGCACCGGGCGCCTCACAACCAGGCGCCTCACAGCAACCCGTGCCGGGCGAACAGGGCCTTCAGGTCGGCCTGGACCCGGGCGCCGATATGGGAAATCACCTCCGAGGCCGCGACATTGCCCATCCGGGCGCAGATCTCGAGCGGATGCCCCTCGGACAGGCCCCACAGGAAGGCGCCGGCGAACAGGTCGCCCGCCCCGGTCGCGTCCACGACATGCGTCGGCACCGCCGGCACATGCACCTCGCCGCCGCCATTCATCACATAGACGCCGTTCTCGCTGTCGGTGGCCACGACCACCTCGACCTCGCGCCCCGCGGCCGCCCGCGCCGCCGCGAAATCCTCGGTCCGGTACAGCGACATGATCTCGGCCCTATTGGCGAACAGCAGGTCCACATCCTCGCGGATCATCAGCCGGAAGGCGTCGCGGTGGCGTTCGACGCAGAACGGGTCCGACAGGGTGATCGACACCTTGCCGCCATGGGGTTTGCAGGCATTGATCGCCTTGGCGAAGGCGGCATGGCTGTCGGGCCCGTCGAACCGGTAGCCTTCCAGGAAGATCCACTCGGCCTGGGCCATCTGGTGCGGGTCGATATCCGACGGCTCCAGGAACTCGGTCACGCCCAGGTAGGTGTTCATCGACCGCTCCCCGTCCGGGGTGACGATGACGATGCAGCGCCCGGTTTCGTGGGCATGGTCCTTCGGCGCCATCGCGGTGGCGTAATCCGCCCCCTGGGCGCGCAGGTCATGGGCAAAGATCGCGCCCAGCTGATCGTCCTTGACCTTGCCGACATAGGCGCAGCGCCCGCCCAGATGGGCGATCCCGGCGATGGTGTTGGCGGCCGATCCGCCGCTGATCTCTTCGGCCGGGCCGACCCTGGAATAGAGCTCCACCGCGCGGTCCATGTCGATCAGCTGCATGATGCCCTTCTCGATGCCGGCCTCGGCCAGAAAGGCGTCGTCGGCGCGGGTCAGCACATCGACCATGGCATTCCCGATGCCCACCACCTGGTATGTCTTCATTCGGTCTTGTCCTCGTATTGGCACAGGTCGCGGATGATGCAGGCCCCGCATTTGGGCTTGCGCGCGACGCAGATATAGCGGCCGTGCAGGATCAGCCAGTGATGGGCGTGCTGCTGGAATTCCACCGGCACGTTGTCCTCGATCGCCCGTTCGACGGCGTCCACATCCTTGCCCGGGGCGATGCCCGTCCGGTTGCCGACGCGAAAGATATGGGTATCCACCGCCTGGGCCGGGTGGCGGAACCACATGTTCAGCACGACATTGGCAGTCTTGCGCCCGACGCCGGGCAAGGCCATCAGCGCGGCGCGCGACGACGGCACCTGCCCGCCATGCTCCTCAACCAGGATGCGGCTCAACTTGATGACGTTCTTCGCCTTTTGCCGGAACAGGCCGATGGTCTTGATATGTTCGGTCAGGCCCGCTTCGCCCAGGGCCAGCATCTTCTCCGGTGTATCGGCCACCCGGAACAGCTCTGCGGTGGCCTTGTTCACCCCCGCATCGGTCGCCTGCGCGCTCAGCGCCACGGCCACGACCAGGGTATAGGCGTTGACATGGTGCAACTCGCCCTTCGGCTCGGCTTCCGCCTCGCGGAACCGGGTAAAGACCTCGCGCATGGTCTGGAAGGGCAATTGCCGGGCCATGCCGCTTGATGCCCGACCCCCAAGGGCTGGGCAAGGCCCGATCCACGGTTAACCGGACCGAAAGCATGGATGCGATATATCCGCGCTGTCGTTGGGGGCTGGTGGTATGGCCACGTTCGAGTTCTACATCTATTCGAACACCGTCCTGGGCTACAATTCCGGGACGAATGCCTTCGATTTCGATATCGACTACGTCCATTGGGAGGATCGCTTCCGCGTCGTCGTGAACGATGACGACAGCGCCTTCGACAGCACCGGCGACGGCAACCAGACCGCCGTTGTCTATGACATGGACGGAAACGTGGTCCAGAGCGGCCTGCTGACCACACCCTTCTATGGCGAGCTTGACGACGGCTCGGGCGGGGTGATCTATCTCGACCGTATTGAGGTGAACGGCGTTCATGTCGGCTACATGAGCGACATGACCCTGACCCCGGGCACCTCCTACCCCTATCTGGGCGGCGCGACATGGACCGGGGCATATTCCTACTACGAGGAGAACTCGGTGCCCTGTTTCGCCCCCGAAACCCCGATCGCCACGTCCCGCGGCCACGTCCCCGTGGCCGATCTGCGCGCGGGCGACCTTGTCCTGACCCGCGACAACGGGTTCCAGCCGGTGCTCTGGGCCGGGCGCTGGCGGGTGCCGCCGCGGGTGCTGGCCGATGACCCGCGGCACTGGCCTGTGGTGATCGACAGGGCCCTGCCCGGGGCCGGTTGCCCGACCGGCGCCTTGCGGTTGTCCGCTCAACACCAGGTGCTGCTACGCGATCCCTGGTTCGAACTGACCACCGGCAGCACCGAAGTGCTGACCCTCGCCGGGGCGCTGGGCCGCGCGGTCGCCCCGGCCCCGGGGCAGGAGGTGATCTGGCATCACCTGCTGTTCGCCCGGCACGAGATCATCCAGGCAGCGGGACTATGGGTCGAAAGCCTGTTTTCCGGCGGGTCGCTGTTTGCCGACCTGCCGCCGATCCTGCGCCTGCGCGCGCAGGCGGCCCTGGGGGTCGACGGCTGTCACCAGCAGACCGCCCGGCCCTGCCTGAAACGCTGGGAGGCGGAGGTGTTTCTCCGCCTCCGCGCCTCTGCGCCGCAGCCGGATGCGGCGCGCGTCGCCTAGAAGCCCCAGACCTGCGTGCCCTCGGCGGCCATCGCCGCGGCCATCGCCGCCGGCTGGGCCACGCCGACACCCTCCAGCAGCACGCTTTCGTCGGCACCCATCCCGGGCAGGTAGATCGCACAGACCTCGACCGTGGCGCCATTCTGCATCAGCATCTGCATCAGGCCCTGCGGGCTCATGTCGCGCGGCGGCTGCGGGGCGGTGATGTCCGCGGGCGCCTCGGCCAGGCCCATGTCGCCGCCATCGCCGCACAGCAGGATGTGCAGGCTGTTGCCCTGCTCCATCGCCTGGGCGCTCAGCACCATGGCCATCAGCTGGGTCTGGGGGTTGTCGGCGGTGACCACGGTCACGATGTCGGGCCCGTCCTGGGCCAGGGCGGGGGTGGCAAGGGCAGTCAGGGCCAGGGCGGCGAGCATCTTTTTCATCGGGGAACTCCTGTCACACGGACCGCAGGATCGCGGCCGCGCCCATAAACATCGCAACAACATGATTCTTAAATGGTTGGAATCGTCGCACCCACCCGGATCGGCATGGACCCGCAGGTTTCGGGTCGCGCGATACGAAGCCATCGGGCTAGATGGGCGCATGAGCCAGACCGACACCCCCGAAGACCGCTACCATTACAACGTGGTCCGCCGCGCGATCGACATCCTCGACGCTGCCGAGGCGCCGCTGCCGCTCGAGGCGCTGGCCGCCAGGATGCGGATGTCGCCGGCGCATTTCCAGCGGCTGTTTTCCAACTGGGTCGGCGTCAGCCCGAAACGCTACCAGCAATACCTCGCGCTGGGCCATGCCCGCGCCCTGCTGCGCGACCGGGTGCCGGTGCTGGAGGCGGCCCATGGCGCCGGGCTGTCCGGCAGCGGCCGCCTGCATGACCTGTTCCTGCGCTGGGAAGCGATGAGCCCCGGTGATTTCGCCCGGGGCGGCGCCGGGGTGACGATCCGCTGGGGCTGGTTCGACAGCCCCTTCGGCCCGGTCCTGGCCGCGGGCACGGCGCGCGGCCTGTGCGGCATGGCCTTCGCCGCCGAGGTCGGGACCGACGCCGCCTTCGCCGACCTGACCGGTCGCTGGCCCGCGGCCACCCTGGCCGAGGACCCCGACGCCCTGCGCGGCTGGGTCGACACCGCTTTCGGCGCCGGGCGCGACGGGGCGGTGCCGGTGTTTCTGATCGGCGCGCCGTTCCAGATCAAGGTCTGGGAGGCGCTGCTGGCGATCCCTTCGGGCCAGGTCACGACCTATGGCGACATCGCCACGGCGATCGGCAACCCGCGCGCCATGCGTGCGGTGGGCACGGCGGTCGGGCGCAACCCGTTGTCCTGGCTGATCCCCTGCCACCGGGCGCTGCGCAAATCCGGCGGCCTGGGTGGCTATCACTGGGGCCTGCCGGTGAAACGCGCCATGCTGGCCTGGGAATCGGCCCGGGCCGAAGCCGGGGGGAACGAATTTACGTAAATTCGTTCCGCCGCCCCCCGGAACCTGCGCGGAACGCCGCCGCTTGTTGCTCTGCTATTGGATATCAGGCAAGCTCCGGGCATATGCTTGCTGCAATCCGCGCCCGGTTCGGCGCCCAAAAGCATGGAAAGACCCGCATGTCCAAGATCAAGCTCGCCTCCGCCCTCGGCCTGTCGGCCGTGCTGACCCTGTCGGCCTGCGACGAATTGCAGGACCCCAACAACCCCAACCGCAACGCCCAGAGCGGGGCGCTGATCGGGGCCGCCGCCGGTGCCGCGCTTGGCACGGTGATCGGCAACGATGACCGCCAGCGCCAGAACGTCGCCCTGGGCGCGGTCCTGGGCACCGCCGTCGGCGCTGCCGTCGGCAGCAATCTCGACCGGCAAGAGGCCGAGTTGCGCCAGCAGATGGGCCCCGACACCCAGATCGTGAACACCGGCGAACAGCTGATCGTCACCATGCCGCAGGACATCCTGTTCGCGGTCGACAGCGCCCAGCTGAGCGGTGGCCTGCGCTCGGACCTGACCACGCTCGCGGCGTCGTTGAACCGTTATCCGAACAGCGTGATCAACGTGATCGGCCATACCGACAATACCGGCAGCGCCGGCTACAACCAGGACCTTTCGGCCCGCCGCGCCCAGGCGGTCAGCGCGGTGCTGATCAATGCCGGGGTGAACCCGCAGCGGATCCGGTCGATCGGCCGCGGCGAGGATGCGCCGATCGCCTCCAACCTCACGCCCGAGGGGCGGTCGCTCAACCGCCGGGTCGAGATCACCATCACCCCCACCGGCTGAGCCATCGACTGAATCGAGCAGGGGCCGCTCTTTCGGGGGCGGCCTTTTTCACGGCCAGGAATCCGCCAGGCGGACGGCGACCTGAAAGCCCCGCCCCCAGGACCAGGACCAGAAGGGTTCGTTTCCTGTCGGGTCTTTGCAATTGCCTCGGCCTTCATCCTTTCCACGCCTTCGCCCCTGAACAACCCCGATTGCGGGCGCCGGTGCTTGGTCATATCCTTTGACCAATTCCGCGAACCGAGGCGCCGATGCCCTTCGAACCCGTTCAGCCCGAAAAGCTCAGCCAGGCCGTGATCCGCCAGATCGAACAGCTGATCCTGCGCGGCATCCTGCGGCCCGGGGACCGGCTTCCGCCCGAACGCGACCTGGCCGACCGGCTGGCGGTGTCGCGCCCGTCGCTGCGCGAGGCGCTGGCCGATCTGCAGGACAGCGGCCTGCTGGTGTCGCGGGCCGGGTCCGGGGTCTTTGTCGCCGATGTGCTGGGATCGGCGTTTTCGCCCGCGCTGAAACGGCTTTTCGCCGATCATGACGAGGCGGTCGACGATTACCTCGCCTTTCGCCGCGACATGGAGGGGCTGGCCGCCGAACGCGCCGCCCGCGCCGCGACCGACACCGACCTCAAGGTGATCGACGCGATATTCCGCAAGATGGAACGCGGCGGCGCCGAGCCGGCCGAAGAGGCCCGCCGCGACGCCGATTTCCACATGGCGATCATCGAGGCCAGCCACAACGTGATCATGCTGCACATGATGCGGTCGATGTATGACCTGCTGCGCGACGGGGTGTTCTACAACCGCCGGATCATGTTCGCCCAGCGCACCACCCGTGCGGCGCTGCTGGACCAGCACCGGGCGATCAACGCCGCGCTGCAGGCCCGCGACCCCGACGGCGCGCGGGCGGCGGTCGAAGCGCATCTGGCCTATGTCGCAAAGGCCCAGGCCGCCAGCCGCCGCGATGCCGCGCACGAGGCGATCGCCGCCAAGCGCCACGCCCACGAGCTGGACCGCTGATGCCGCGCAGCCTGATCGTCTCGGCCGCGCCGTCGCCGGCCAGCTTCACCGCGCAATGGGCCGGCGTCAGCGCGGCCTGCTGCGACGCGCCGGTCGTGACCGACCTCGTCGCCCGCGGTTTCGACCCGGTGGAACGGCCGGATCACTTCGGCGCCGGCCCCGACATCCTCAAGGCGCAGGAGGCCTCGGCCCCGCCACCCGATATCGCCGGCGATGTGGCCGCCCTGCAGGCCGCCGACCGGCTGATCCTGCATTTCCCGGTCTGGTGGTTCGGCCCGCCCGCGATCCTGAAGGGCTGGCTGGACCGGGTGCTGATGAACGGCGTCTTTCACCGTGGCAGCGCCCGGTTCGACCAGGGTCTGGCGCGGGGCAAGTCGGCGCTGTTCTGCGTCAGCACCGGTGCGACTTTGGCCGAATGCGGCCCCGACGGGCGCGAAGGCGACATCCGCATGGTGCTTTGGCCGCTGGCCTATGCCTTGCGCTATTGCGGCATCGAGGTGCTGGAGCCGGTCTGCGTGCATGGCGTGCATGGCTATCACGACGGCGCGGCCCGGACAGCGCTCGAAACCCGGCTGCACGCGGCGCTGGACGCCCAGCCGCGGGTCATCGCGGGCTGGGACGAGCATCCGCGGCTGGCCTTCAACGCCGATGCGGATTTCGACGCAGACGGACGCCTGCGCCCGGACGCGCCCAGCGTCACGCCGTTCATCCGGCGGCGGTGAGCCAGCCGAACCCGGCGAAAGCCCCGGCCGCACGGTCGGCCCCCGCCGATCGCGCTCGGGGACCGCACGGGGGACCAGAGCCGGCCCGCCGAACGAAAAAGGCCCGGCGCAACGGCCGGGCCCCCTCCCTGATTGTCCTTGCGCCGGTCAGTGCAGCCGGTCGCCGACCTCGGCGATGGCGTCGTCGATCAGCTTGTTGGCATCGTCGGCCGTGGTCTGCTTGGCGATCACCGCGCGGGCGGCCTCGATCGCGACGTTGACGGCCTGGTTGCGCACGTCGCGCACCGCGGCGGCCTGGGCGCTGGCGATCTGGTCCTCGGCGGCGGCCAGGCGGCGCTCGACCGAACGGGCGATCTCGGCCTTGGAGACCTCGGCCGCGGTCGCCGCCTCTTCCTTGGCATGCTCGACGATCCGGGCGGCCTGCTCTTCGACCTCTTTCTGCTTGCGCTCATAGGAGGCCAGCAGAGATTGCGCCTCTTCGCGCAGGGACTTGGCTTCGTCCAGGTCGTTGCGGATCGACTCGGCGCGGCCATCCAGCATCCTGCGCAACATCGGCGGGACCTTGAAATAGGCAAGGATACCGAGGAACAGCAGAAAGCCGAGCGTGACGACAAAGTCGGTATTGGCGAAACTGTAGAACTCGGCCGAGAACGGGTTCTTGGACGCGGCGAGCATCGGGGCGGTCAGGGCGTTCATCACGCATCCCCCTTCATCGCCGCGGTCACGGCGCTGGTGACGCTGCGGGCATCGGCCTTGCCACCCAGGGCGGCGACGATTTCCTTGGCGGTGTCCTTGGCGACCGCCTGGACACTGTCCATCGCGCTGGCGCGGATCTCGGCGATCGCGGCCTCGCTTTCGGCGGTCTTTTCGGCGATCCGGGCATCGGCCCGGGCGATTTCCGCGTCCAGTTCGGTCTGGATTTCGGCCTTGGCCTCGGCGACGATGCGCTGGGCTTCGGCCCGGGCATCGGCCAGCGCCTTGTCATAGGCCTGTTCCGCCTCTTGCGCCTTCAGCTTGAGCTCTTCGGCGGCGGCGATATCGTTGGTGATCGTGCCCTTGCGTTCGGCCAGGATGCCGGCGATGCGCGGCAGGGCCACGCGGCTCAGCACGAAATAGATCACGATCAACGTGACCAGAAGCCAGAAGATCTGGTTCGGAAAGGTCGAGAAATCCAGCTGCGGCATGCCCGCCCCGCCGGCCTCGGCCCCTTGTTCGACTGCGCTGTCAGCCATGTGTCGTCCCTCCGACAGACCCTTGAATTCCACGGGATGAGCGGACGGAACCGCTCACCCCGCGCGTAAGGATGCTGGCGTGGCTCAGACGGCGAACATCAGCAGAAGCGCGACGAGGAACGAGAAGATCCCCAGGGCTTCCGCAAAGGCGATGCCGATGAACAGGGTCGCGGTCTGCGAGCCGGCGGCCGACGGATTGCGCAGGGCGCCCGCCAGGAAGTTGCCGGCGACGTGGCCCACGCCGATGGCGGCGGCGCCGGAACCGATGGCGGCGAGGCCGGCACCGATGAACTGACCGAGTTGAGCGATATTGCCTTCCATGATCCTGATCTCCTTACGATGGAATTGGCGGATAGGGTTGCCGGGGCGCTTGGGCGCGCCTCAGTGATGCGGGTGCAGCGCGTCCTTGAGGTAGACGCAGGTGAGAATGGTGAAGACATAGGCCTGGATGAACGACACCAGAACCTCCAGCCCATAGATCGCGGCGACGGCGATGATCGCGATCGGCGCGATCGCCAGGACCTGGGCGAAGCCGGCGAAGACCTTGATCACCGCGTGGCCGGCCATCATGTTGCCGGCAAGACGGATCGAGTGGCTGACCGGCCGCACGAAGTAGGAAATGATCTCGATCACCGCCAGGATCGGCCGCAGCGCCAGCGGCGCCGAGCTGACCCAGAACAGGCTCAGAAAGCTCGCCCCGTTCTTGACGAAGCCGAGGATGGTCACGGTCAGGAACACCGCCATGGCCAGAACCGCGGTCACCGCGATATGGCTGGTCGTGGTGAAGCTGAGCGGCAGAAGCCCGAGGAAATTCGAGAACAGGATGAACAGGAACAGGGTGAAGATATAGGGGAAATACCGGATCCCGTCCTTGCCGGTGACGTCCTCGACCATCTTGTAGACAAAGCCGTAGGCCAGTTCGGCGACCGATTGGGTCCGGCCCGGCACGATCGACCGTTTCGAGGTGCCCAGCACCAGCAGTCCGATCACGCACAGGACCGCAAGCGCCATCCACATCGTCACGTTGGTCGGTGTGTACCAGTGGATCGCGTCGCCACCGAACAGCGCCTTGATCTCGAACTGGTCCAGCGGGTGGAACACCAGCCCGCCACCGTCACCCTGTGCTGCAGCGTCATCCGCCATGGGTCTCGTCCTCGTCTCGCGCGGCGTGGTCTGCCGCCCATTTGTCCTGCACTTCCCGGGCGCTGCCCATCATCACGCGGATGCCGGCGGCCATGCCCAGAAAGATGAACACGATCATCAGGACCGGTTGCGTCCCGAAAACCCTGTCCAGCCCGTAGCCGATCCCGAAACCGATCCCGATCCCGACCACAAGCTCGATCACCATGCGCCAGGCCAGCTCGGCCTGTCCGACATGGTTGTCCGGTTCGGGGGCCCGGTCCTCTCCCTTCGCCTTGCGGATGCGGTCCTCCAGCGCTTTCAGCCGGGCCGCGTTCTGCTCTGGCGTCGGGTCGGTCACGGGTTTGCACCCCTCCCACGGTCAAGGGGTTGCTATTGGGCGGGACGGGCAGAGTCAATAACCGTGCCGCGCCCGCGACTTTTCCGCCAGGCACATGATTTTTTTATAAAAATCATGATCGCAGCGGCGCGACGATTGGCGCCACGCAACCCGCCACAGCCGAAACCGGCGGTTTCGCCACATTCAACCGAATGGTTGACAATTCCGAGGGGCGACACTCAACCCGGCGGTTGACTATCGCCGCGCCCTGGCCCCATCTGGCGCCATGGCCGACCCGCTCGACACCGTCTTTTCCGCGCTTGCCGACCCGACCCGTCGGGCGATCCTGTCGATGCTGCTCGAGGACGACATGGCCGTCACCGACGTGGCCGACCCGTTCGAGATGTCGCTGGCCGCGATTTCCAAGCACCTCGCGGTGCTGGGCGCCGCCGGCCTGATCAGCCAGGAAAAGCGCGGCCGGGTGAAATGGTGCAAGCTGGAGCCCGACGCCCTGCGCGCGGCCAGTGTCTGGATGCAGGGTTTCGGCCAGTTCGAACCGGTCAACCTTGATGCCTTCGAGCGGTTCCTGGAGGGCGAGCTGGGCCCCGACGCCCAGGGCTAGGCCGCCGTTTCGCCGCGCCAGCCCTTCGACTCCTCCTTCAGGAACTGCAGGAAGGCCTGGACCTTGGGGCTGCGGTGCAGGTCGACATGGGTCACCAGCCAGGTCGGCGATTGCCATGCGTCCTGCGGCGGCATCACCTCGACCAGGTCATCGCGGGCGGCGTATTCCCAATCGGTCAGGAACCCGATCCCGGCCCCGGCGATCACCGCATCGCTCATCGAGCGGTTGTTCGAGGTGCGGAACACGATCCGGTCGCGCGGCACCACGTTCAGCAGCCAGTCCATGAAGGGCGGGCGGCGGTCCTCTCCGTCCAGGGCGACGAATTCGTGTTCGGCGAAATCCTCGACCCCGCCGGGCAGGCCCATGCGGCGGGCATAATCCTTGGAGGCCGCCAGCCGCATGTCATAGGGCACAAAGCGCTGGACCACGTTGTCGGGCTGGTCCGGCGCCTGGCGGCCGGCGCGGATCGCCACATGGGCCTCGCCGTATTCCAGCCGGAACAGCCGGTCGCCGGTCAGATAGCGCACCCGGATCTCGGGATGGACCTGCCGGAACCGGGCCAGCGCCGGCGTCAGCACCGCCGACAGCGCCACGAGCGAGGTGATCACCAGCTCGCCCGTCACCCCGTCGCCCTTGTCGCGGATCCGCCCGGCCAGCTGGGCGAACTGGTCGTCGGTCGCCTGCGCCACCTGCAACAGGTCGCGCCCGGCCTCGGTCGGGGTATAGCCGCGGGCATGGCGCTGGAACAGTTTCACGCCCAGCCGCCCCTCCAGCGCGTCGATATGGCGGATCACCGTGGCATGATGCACGCCCAGCACTTCGGCCGCACCGCTGACCGTGCCGATGCGGGCCACCTGGTAGGCGGTGCGAACCTCGTCCCAATGCTCCATGCCTGTGCGCCTCCGATCAGATATGCAGCAAATGACCCAACGCGGTTCGGTGACGCAAGGGGCCTGTCGGTCACATCCCCGTGCAGCGGGCCCGCAAAGACCGGAAACGCCCGGGTTCGCCGCCCGCGCGCCCGAGGCTTGACTCGCCGCCCACCCCGGCCTAAACGCCGCTCCAAACCGGAAAGCGCCGCCTTTCCGGTCCCGGCCCGTGCCGGGATCGCCCCCCGTCAGCGAGGTTTCGCCCACGGGGGCGTCATGCGTTTGGCCCCTCCGGGGTTTACGCATCCCACCGCCCGTCCCCATATGGCGGGCATGAACGCAACAGCCAGGAGGCGACGAGATGTTCGAAACCCTATCGGAACGCCTGTCCGGCGTCTTCGACCGGCTGACCAAACAGGGTGCGCTGTCCGAAGACGACGTCAGGACCGCCCTGCGCGAGGTCCGCGTCGCCCTGCTCGAGGCCGACGTGTCGCTGCCTGTCGCCCGCGACTTCGTCAAGGCGGTGCAGGACAAGGCCACCGGCCAGGCGGTCACCAGATCGGTCACCCCGGGCCAGCAGGTCATCAAGATCGTCCATGACGAACTGGTCCATGTCCTGACCGGCGAGGGCGATCCCGGCAAGCTCAAGATCGACAACCCCCCGGCGCCGATCCTGATGGTCGGCCTGCAGGGCTCGGGCAAGACGACGACCACCGGCAAGCTCGCCAAGCGCCTGAAGGACCGCGAGGGCAAGAAGGTGCTGATGGCCTCGCTCGATGTCAATCGGCCCGCGGCGATGGAACAGCTTGCCATTCTCGGCACCCAGATCGGCGTCGACACCCTGCCCATCGTCAAGGGCGAAACCCCGGTGCAGATCGCCAGACGGGCCAAGACCCAGGCGGCGATGGGCGGCTATGACGTCTACATGCTCGACACCGCCGGCCGGCTGCATATCGATGCCGAGCTCATCGCCCAGGCCGCCGAGGTCCGCGATGTGGTCAACCCGCGCGAAACCCTGCTGGTGGTCGACGGGCTGACCGGCCAGGTCGCCGTCGAGGTGGCCGAGGAATTCGACGACAAGATCGGCGTCTCGGGCGTGGTCCTGACCCGGATGGACGGCGATGGCCGCGGCGGCGCGGCGCTGTCGATGCGCGCGGTCACCGGCAAGCCGATCCGCTTCGTCGGCCTCGGCGAAAAGATGGACGCGATCGAGGAATTCCACGCCGAACGCATCGCCGGCCGGATCCTCGGCATGGGCGACATCGTGTCCCTCGTCGAAAAGGCCCAGCAGACGATCGAGGCCGAACAGGCCGAACGCATGATGAAACGGTTCCAGAAGGGCCGCTTCAACATGAACGATCTCAAGATGCAGCTGGAACAGATGCTCAAGATGGGCGGCATGGAAGGCATGATGGGCATGATGCCCGGCGCGAAAAAGATGGCCGCCCAGGCCGAGGCCGCCGGCATGGACGACAAGCTGATCACCCGCCAGATCGCCCTGATCCAGTCGATGACCAAGATCGAACGGGCCAATCCGCAGATCCTCCAGGCCAGCCGCAAGAAACGCATCGCCGCCGGCGCCGGCCTCGATGTCAGCGACCTCAACAAGCTGCTCAAGATGCAGCGGCAGATGTCGGACATGATGAAGAAGATGGGCAAGATGGGCAAAGGCGGCATGCTCAAGCAGGCCGTCAAGCAGATGTTCGGCAAGGGCGACGCGATGCCCGACATGAACGACCCCGCCGCCCTGCAAGAGGCCGCCAAGGCGCTCGGCGGCGCGATGCCCAAGGGCCTGCCGGGTTTGGGCGGCTCTGCCCTTCCGCCCGGTCTGTCGGGCTTCGGGAAAAAGCGGTGACCGTGATGACCGCCCCCGCTTCATCCTGGCCGGACAACGCCCGCCAGCGGCTGCCGATCGCGCCACTGGCCGACCGAAAGCGCGCGGTGGCGCGGATTTCGACGGCCGCCCCGTGACCGGAACGACCGTCCATATCCCCAGGCTGGAAACCGAACGGCTGATCCTGCGCGCCCCGGCGATGTCGGATTTCGAACCGTTCATGGATGTCCTCGAAACCGACCGGTCGGCCTTCGTCGGCGGCCCCACGCCCCGGCGCCAGTCGATGCGCGGTTTCGGCCATGTCGCCGGGCTGTGGGTGACCCGGGGCTATTCGCTTTTCGTGCTGGACCGGCGCGATGCGCCCGGCGCGCCGATCGGGATGGCCGGCCCCTGGCATCCGGTGATCTGGCCCGAACTGGAATTCGGCTGGTCGCTCTGGGACGCCGCGCACGAAGGCCAGGGCTTCGTGACCGAGGCGATGCGCGCGATCATGCCCTGGGCCTGGGACACGACCGGCACCGACACCGCCGTGTCCTTCATCGATGCCGACAACCCGCGCTCGATCCAGGTCGCCCGGGCGCTGGGCGCGCGGCCCGACGAGGACATGACCGAGGAGATGAACGAACCCGGCTCTCCGTTTCACGACGCGGAGGGCGCCCGGGTCCAGGTCTGGCGCCACCGCAAGGAGGCGCTGCAGTGACCGAACGCCACGAGATGCCCCCCCGCGGCAAGGCGGCGCTGCTGGCCGCCCGGCTGGCCGAAGAGGTGCCCGAACTGACCACCGACCGGCTGACCCTGCGCGCGCCCCGGGTCGCCGATTTCGAGCTTTATGCCCGGATCGTCCTGGAACAGGACGGCCATCGTCTGTTTGGCCTGGCCGACCGGGCCGAGGCCTGGCACGATTTCACCAATTACGCCGCCGGCTGGCTGCTGCATGGTCACGGCATCTGGACCGTGACCCCCCGGTCGGGCGGCGCGGCGCTGGGCTTCGTGCTGATCGGGCTGGAACCCGGCGACCGGGAGCCCGAGCTGGGCTACTTGTTTTCGCCCGACCACCGCGAGATGGGCCATGGCCACGAAGCCGCGACCGAGGCGCGTCGCTTCGCGCTCGACACCCTGCGGCTGCCCTCGCTGGTTTCCTATATCGGCGCAGACAACGCCGCGTCGCTGGTGCTGGCCGAACGGCTGGGCGCGCATCGCGACCACGAGGCCGAGGCGCTGCTGGGCGAGGCCGGTATCCAGGTCTGGCGTCATGCCGGGCCGGAGGGCGGCGCATGATCCGCCACAGGGATGCGAGACCGACGCGACACCGACGTCACCCCGACGTCCCCTTCGCAGCGTTCAGGGGGTTTTCATGACCGACGCCACCACCCGCGCCGCCAGCCTGCTTGCCGATCACCGGGCCAGCATCGACCGGCTCGACGCGATCCTCGTCTATACCCTGGGCGAGCGGTTCAAACACACCCAGGCCGTGGGAAAACTCAAGGCCGAACACGACCTTCCCCCGTCCGATCCGGCGCGCGAAGCGGCCCAGATCGCGCGGCTCGAAGACCTGGCGGACCAGGCCGACCTGGACCCGGAATTCGCCAAGAAGTTTCTCAACTTCATCATCGCTGAAGTCATTCAGCACCACCGCAAACACCAGATGTAGGGTGGGGTTTAACCCCACCAACCCATTGCCAAATCAGGAGAAAAACCAATGGCCATGAAAATTCGCCTCGCCCGTGGCGGCTCCAAGAAGCGCCCGTTCTACCGCATCGTCGCCGCCGACAGCCGCATGCCCCGCGACGGCCGCTTCATCGAAAAGCTGGGCAGCTACAACCCGCTGCTGCCGAAAGACAGCGAAGACCGGGTCAAGATGGACCTCGACAAGATCAAGGCCTGGCTCGACAAGGGCGCCCAGCCCACCGATCGTGTCGCCCGGATGCTCGAGGCCGCCGGCGTGATCGACAAGAAAGAGCGCAGCAACCCCAAGAAGGGCGCGCCGGGCAAGAAGGCCCAGGACCGGGCCGAGGAAAAGGCCGCCAAGGCCGCCGCCGCCGCCGAAGCGCCCGCCGCCGACGAAGCCCCGGCCGACGCGGCGCCGGCCGCGGAAACGACCGAATAAGCGCCTGGAAACGGGGGCGGTTTCGTCCCCGACCTGCCACCATGCCGGACAACCGCATCCTTCTGGGCCAGATCGCCGGCGCCTTCGGCGTCCATGGCGACGTGCGCCTGAAAAGCTTCTGCGCCGCACCGGAAGCGATCGTCGATTACACCCCCCTGACCCGCGAGGACGGGACAGAGGTGGCGACGATCGTTCTGACCGGCCAGGCCAAGGGCGCGCTGGTCGTCCGCATGGACGGCGTCGCCACCAAGGAACAGGCCGATGCCCTCAGGGGCGTCGGTCTCTATGCCCCGCGCGACCGGCTGCCGCAGCTCGGGGATGACGAATTCTACCATGCCGATCTGATCGGGCTGGAGGTCGTCGATACCGGCGGCGCGGTGCTGGGCCGGATCAAGGCGGTGCAGAACAACGGCGCCGACGACCTGCTCGAGGTGCACGGGCCGGGGTTGAAGACCTCGGCCCTGGTGCCGTTCACGCGCGCCGTGGTGCCGACTGTCGATCTGTCCGCCGGCCGTGTCATCGTCGACCCGCCCGGCGGGCTGTTCGACTGACCCGCGCTCAGCCGCCCTCGTCCAGTATCGCGGTCAGCGCGGCGCGATAGCCCGGCAGGCTGTCGTCACCGCCATAGCCCAGGACCACCGCCTCGATCAGCGAATCTGCCAGGATGAAGGGCAGGGTCCGCCCGGTCTCGGCATCGGGGGCCAGCGCGTCCAGAAGCGGGTCCAGCACCGCGCGCAGCAAGCCGAAGCGGCGTGGCCCACCGCCGGGCAGGCGCCGCTCCGAGGCCAGCGCGAACCGTGCCACGGCCCGGGCGACGGGCTGCACATAGGTGCCTTCGATGTCATAGCCCCACACCACCGGCCCGGCGCCGCCCCCGGCATCCAGCGTCAGGTTCTGCGGCGCGAATTCGCTCGGGATCCGCGCCTTCAGGGTCATGGCGCCGCCCAGATGCCGGGCCCGGTCGCGTTGCAGGTCCAGCGCCGCGCGCAGCAGGATGCGGTCGGACGGCGCCAGGTGGCCCAGGTCCGCCGCGTTCCGCCGCGCGATCCAGAACGGTGCCGAAAACCCGTCGACAACCCTGTCCGGCCCCAGATAGGCCATCAGCCAGGCCGCCACCGGCGGCATGACGCTGTCCACCTGCCCGTCCTCGAACAGCCGGGCGACCTCGATCCCCGGCACCGCCCGGGTCAGGATCATCCCGGCCGCCTGCTGGGCCCAAAGCACCTCGGCCAGCCGCGCGCCCGGCCCCGTCATCTGCGCCGCGACCCGGGCCTGTTCGGCCAGGCAATTGCCGACGATCTCGGACACGTCGCCGGTCAGGTAGCATTTGAGATAGACGTCACCGCCGGCCAGCTCTCCGCAATAGACCCGGGTCTTGTCGCTGGTCTTGCGCAGCACGAGGTCGCGCAGCTCCGGTCCGCCCCGGTCGCGCACCGATCGGGCGACGTCCTGGGCGCTGGACAGCCTGTTCCACAGGTCATCAATGGGATCCGCCGGTCGCGATGTCATGGCGGCATGTTTAGACGCCCCGCGCCGCGGCGCAAGCAAAGTCGGCCGCACGGGACCTGTTCCCCTGACCGCGCGATTGCCCTAAGAGGCCCGACATGAGCGACGCCGCCCCCAAATCCCATGGCCGCAAGGCGATCCGGCCGACGCTGACGCCGCAAGAGCTGATGACCGACGCGCCCGACCTGGCCCGGGCCTGGACCGCCCAGGTCATCACCCTGCTGCCCGAGACCTTCCCGGGTATCCTCGGGGCGAGCCTGACCGGCAAGGCGCTCAAGGACGGGCTGTGGCAATTGCAGGTCACCGACCTGCGCCGCTTCGGGATCGGAAAGCATCGCAATGTCGACGACACGCCGGCCGGCGGCGGCGCCGGCATGGTGCTGCGCGCCGACGTGCTGGGCCATGCGATCGACGACACCCGCAAACGGGCCCGCGGGCGGATGCCGCTGATCTATCTGTCGCCCCGGGGCCGGCCGATGACCCAGGCGCTGATCCGCGACCTGGCCCGCTGCGACGGCGCCACCCTGCTGTGCGGGCGTTTCGAAGGGGTCGACGAGCGCGTGCTCGAATACTACGACATCGCCGAGATCAGCTTGGGCGATTTCGTCCTGACCGGGGGCGAGATCGCCGCCCAGGCCCTGATCGACGCCACCGTGCGGCTGCTGCCGGGCGTGCTGGGCAATGCCGACAGCGCCGTCGAGGAAAGCCATTCCGCAGGCCTTCTGGAACATCCGCACTACACCCGCCCGGCCGAGTGGCGCGGCCGGACGATCCCGCCGGTTCTGACCTCGGGCGATCACGGCAAGGTGGCGGCCTGGCGGCGCGAGATGAGCGAGAAGATCACGCAGGATCGGCGGCCGGACCTGTGGGACAGGGTCGTCGGGCACCGCAAGGGCTAGTGCCGCCCCGACGCGCCCGGACCGGGCGTGACCCGGACCCTGCAGCGTCGATGGGCGGGCAGAGGCCCCGGATCAGGTCCGGGGCGGGGCGGTCCGGGCGGCGCGGTCGCAGCGGAGGCGGCACCGCGACCCGCGCCGGCGAATGTCCGGCCCGGGCGCGCGCAAACCTGTTGATCCCTGCGCCGATCCCCCCTATACCCCGCCCGTCCGGGGCTTTCACGAGTCGGCCGGACCGGTTGTCTTTGAGCACTGCCCGTCGCTTTCTTCTGCAACGGGCGCCGGGGGCAGCCGGCAGACAAGCAACGACGCATCCTCTCTGGCGGGCGCAGCAGCGGACCCGGACGAAGACCAGAGCTCTGACGCGGCCCCAATCTTCGCGGAACAACCGCGAGCCTGATAGGAGATGATCAGATGGACCTGATCGCTGAACTCGAGGCCGAACAGATCGCCTCGTTGGGGAAGGACATCCCCGATTTCAAGGCCGGCGACACCGTGCGCGTCGGCTTCAAGGTGACCGAAGGCGCCCGCACCCGGGTGCAGAACTACGAAGGTGTCTGCATCAGCCGCAAGAACGGCAGCGGCATCGCCGGATCGTTCACCGTGCGCAAGATTTCCTTCGGTGAAGGCGTGGAACGGGTTTTCCCGCTGTATTCCACCAACATCGAGAGCATCACCGTGGTCCGCCGCGGCAAGGTGCGTCGGGCCAAGCTGTATTACCTGCGCGCCCGTCGCGGCAAATCCGCCCGGATCGCCGAAAAGACCAACTACCGAGAGCTTCGCTCCGGCGCGGACAGCTGAGGAGAGACGTCATGAAAAAGGATATCCATCCCGATTACCACCTCATCGACGTCAAGATGACCGATGGCACCGTGGTGCAGATGAAATCGACCTGGGGCAAGGAAGGCGACCAGTTGTCGCTCGAGATCGACCCCTCGGTCCACCCCGCCTGGACCGGCGGCGGCGCCCGCCTGATGGACACCGGCGGCCGCGTGTCGAAGTTCAAGAAGAAATACGAGGGCCTGGGGTTCTAGGAACCGCCCTGCCCGCGCGATTGGAAACGCCGCCCCGAACGGGCGGCGTTTTTCGTTGGGGGGCTGCTCCGGCTGAAGCGTTCCCGTTCGCCGATAATCGAAACATCCGGCAACCAGCGCCCTACCCTGCTGAGAAGGGCGGGAAGCGGGCTTTCACCCCCGCGAACTCGCCTCCAGGAAAACCAACTCGTCTTCGGTCCGCCAAGCCTTTGCGGCGACCATCATCGTAGCGATGAGTTCGATCGTCGCGGGACGAGGTCTTTGGTCCCGTCATGTCCGTCCTGACCCTCCACGACGAAGCCGAAGTCCTCTCCCGCGCCAATGCCACGGAGTGGCATGCTGTCGGTTATTCAGTCTGCGTGGCTGGAAAGGTAGCCACCTTATTCAGCATAGATTGCTTCAGCGATGTCCCCGAGAAGCCCAAGTTCTACAAAGAACGGGGCCAACTCTCCGAAATGCTGCCGTCTTGGGCGAAGGACACAGCGGTGTTCCTTTTGGTATGAATAAGAAAAGTGTTTCCAAAACTCTTGGTTCCGGCTGCTAGGGATATCGTTGTAAGGATCGTAATAATATACTTCACCTTCTAGAAACTGCCACGTTGGAAACTGTTCCAACATTGCCCTCTTTAATCGTTTTACAAATTCAGACCTGTTTTTTACAATCAGCGCGGCGTCTGCCTCAAAGTCTGTCGGCATTCGCCTGTCGATTTCTTTGCAGCTTGAGAACAAAAAGTAATCGTCAACCATAAATTCCATTGGGATGAAACCATTCTGAATCTTCATCGTCATCCCTCGCGCTTCGACGGTATCCCCTCCTTTCAACAGATCAGAAAGAGCCTTCAACTTGTATGGTCGCGCGGTCTCAAGGTCCTTGATGGCCTTGATGTAACTACCCTTTGAATATTCACTGGCTGGCGAAATCCGGAACCTACCAAATTTCAACATGTCCTTCACATACGCCGCTTTCGAGTATTTAACGATCCACTTTCCGGGGATATGCTGTCTGTCCCCGAACATCCTGCATCCGAGAGGAATGCCGTCTCTGAAGTATGCACTAATTGGATTGGTGGCTTTTCTTGCTACATCGGGGGTTAGAGCGCCTCGCCAGTTGGTTTCTTCAATAATCTCAGTAAAGAACCGCATGAACCGGGCGTCGTTTTCCATACCTGGCGTGGGAACTATTTTGCAGTCACTCGAAATATCGACAATGTTCGACATTAGGTCGGAGAAGCGTTCAATAATGTGCTCGTCTGTCTCTAGAATCAAATATGGATAGTTGTAGTATTCACGCCGCCAGACTTGGTGTCTGGGAAGCCTGTTACCATTCCTCTCTGCTTCTTGCGCCAACTCTCGTTCTCGCTGCTTGAAAAACTGATAGGGTCCGAATGCTCGCCCTAGAATGTCTTTTTCATCCACTACCATTTACCCTCTTCTGAAGCTTGGCGCAAAACCTAGAGCCATTGGGGGACACTGAAAAATAAATTGCAAGGTAGTCTTCTGGAATGCTGCACCACAACATGCAGCATCGGATCCAACGGCAGCTCCGGGCCGGAACCTGCCGTTCACCCGGTTCACCTTGCGCAAGCCGGTGCCCGGCATAGGCGCTTTCGTCGTGGCCCCTCGCCCGGGCGCGGGTTCTGGATTTCCGCGTGACACCCCCGATCTTTCACTGGCCTTGAAAGCACACCCAACATATAGTGTTGCCCAACAAACATAGGGGCCGGGGCAGTGGCACATATCATCGTCGTGGGCAACGAAAAGGGCGGCGCGGGCAAGTCGACCGTGTCGATGCATGTCGCCACCGCACTGGCCCGGATGGGCCATTCGGTCGGCACGCTCGACCTCGACCTGCGGCAAAAGACCCTGGGCCGCTACATCGAGAACCGCCGCCGCTTCCTGGCCAAGGAAGGCCTGAACCTGCCCACCCCCGACTACCAGGACCTGCCCGAGATCGACCCGGCGACCCTGGCCGAGGGCGAGAATGTCTTTGACCACCGCCTGTCGATGGCCGTCGCGGGGCTGGAGCCGGACAGCGATTTCATCCTGATCGACTGTCCCGGCAGCCATACAAGGCTGTCCCAGGTCGCCCATTCCCTGGCCGATACGCTGATCACGCCGCTCAATGACAGTTTCATCGATTTCGACCTGCTGGCCCATGTCGCCAGTGACGGCGAAACCATCGAGGGGCCGTCGATCTATTCCTCCATGGTCTGGAACGCCCGGCAATTGCGGGCCCAGGCCGGGCTCGATCCGATCGACTGGGTGGTGGTGCGCAACCGGCTGGGGGCGCAGAACATGGTCAACAAGCAGAAGATGGAAAAGGCCCTGACCCAGCTGTCGCGCCGGATCGGATTCCGCACCGCGCCGGGTTTCAACGAGCGGGTGATCTTTCGCGAATTGTTCCCGCGCGGGCTGACCCTGCTGGACCTGCGCGATGTCGGGGTCAAGACGCTCAACATCTCGAACGTCGCGGCCCGGCAGGAGCTGCGCGATCTGATGAAGGCCCTGCACCTGCCCGGCGTGACGGTGGATTTCTGACCCCGGAGGGGTCGGCCGCGTCGACACGGTCCGACCGGGCCGGGGCATGTCTGCGGCCCCGACGAGGCCGTTGCCATCGGCCGCGCGGTGCCGCGCCGCGAGACGCCCTAGAAGATCACGTCGGTTTCGTCGAAATCCGCCTTGTCGAAATTTTCGAGAAAGATCACGTCGCCCCCGCCGAAATCGATCCGCATCCCGCCGACCGTGTCGCTGGCCCGGTTGTAAAGATCGGTGGTGAAATCGGTGAAGCTCCAGCCGATGAATTGCAGCTGGTCGATACCGTCCTCGAAATCCTTGATCCGGTCCCAGCCGCCGTCGATCTCGGGCCGGTGAAACCTGAAGATATCCGTCAGACCGTCCCCAGCGGCGGCACCGCCGAATCCGCCGATCAGGACATCGTCGCCCTTGCCGCCGCGCAGAACGTCGTTGCCGTTCTCGCCCACCAGGAAATCGTCGCCCTCCCCGCCATCGATCGTGTCGTGTCCGGCGCCCCCGCGCGCATCGTCATCGCCAGCCTCGGCGAGCAGCCGATCATCGCCGCGATTGCCACGCAGCACGTCGTTGTCGGCGCCGCCGATCACGGTATCGTCGCCGCGCCCGCCATAAAGGAAATCGTCCCCCGGGCCGCCGCGGACGGTGTCATTGCCGCCAAGGCCAAAGACCGTATCGTCATGCAGCATGCCGTCCAGGATGTCGCTGTCCTCGTTGCCGAGGATCCGGTCGTCTCCATTGCCGCCGCGGAGGCTGTTCTGACCGCCACCGCCCTTGATCAGGTCGTCACCGCCGCCTGCATCGACATAGAAGAAATCGGTCGATGCCCTGTCCCCGACGATCCGGTCGGCGTAGCCGCCGCCATAGACATGGCTAATGTCGTAGATATGTAACACCCCGAATCCGCCGCCTATATCCCGGCCGGTAAAGGCTTGATAAAACTCGATACTGCCATTGGCCGTGGACAGGACCAGGTAATCGTTCCCCTCGCCGCCATAGAAGGTCGTCTCTCCCGACCCCGGCACGAGGTAGTCGTCGCCCGCCCCGCCAAAAAACGTCACATCGCCCGAGCCGTTACCAAAGAACGAGCCGTCACCATGGATGACGTCGTTGCCCTCACCTCCGTAGGCGACGGTGTCATAATCGTAAACGTATAATTGATCGTTGCCGCCCCCGCCATAGAGGGTCGAAGGGCCCGCATCGGTCAGATGCGATTGCGGGGTATGGATGTAATCGCGCTCCTCGCCGCCATAGGCGATGCCGCGGTCGGTATCCAGATACAGATAGTCTTCGCCATCGCCGCCGAACAGCTGATCGAAGCCGGACCCGGCATAGATGGTATCATCGCCGTCCCCGGCTTCGATGACATCGTCACCCGGCCCCAGGTCATAGACACCATCAGAAGGTCCGCCGACGACGTCGTCGTCATCGGTCCGGGTCGCGTCCGGCATCCTGTCATAGGTTATCGGATCGGACTCGCCGAACCCGCTGCCCGCGGCGGGCGCGGACAGGGCCGCGCGGGCGAACCAGCCCTCGAACGCCCCGAAATCCGAGAATTCGGGAAGCGCATCACGCCCGATCCCCACCAGGTAATCGACCTGGGTATCCGGCAGATGGATGTTCAGCGCATAGCTGGTCCGGGCGGTGCCGCCATCGTCCCAGTCGATCGCCAGGATCGTGATCTCCTCCGGCCCGTTGCCGTCGAAGGACAGCAGGATCGTGCCGTCCAGGCGAATGGTCCAGGCGCCGGTTTCGGGCGCGATCACCGGATACCCGGCCGGGGTCGTGCCGAGCGTGCGGTAGAAGAAATCGGTATTGGTGTCGGGCATCACGAAGTCGAGCGTCGTGGGTCCGATCAGCTCCGTGGGCGCGCCGAAATCACCCTGCCAGGCCCAGGTCGTCAAGGAATAGGTCGTCATTACTCTTCCCGTTCAATCGTTCAGGTCGCCCGGGAAAAGGGAAAGTATCGGCGGCCAGGCCGCAAAAGTGCTTTGGCGCCAGAAAAACGCCTGAAAGCAGCACGCCCCTTCCCGAGAAACGCTCAATGCCGAGCAGTATAGCCCGGGCGGGGACGCGGTGTCACCAATGCCTGACGCAGCGTCATCCGGCCCCGCCATCGCGACGGGGCCGGTGACGGGCGCTCAGTTTATCCCCATCCCGCGCAGGTCCGGAGAGATGCGCGGTGTCAGGGTCGCGCGGGCGAAGAAGAACCAGCGCAGCATGAACAGGGCGGTGAACAGCCCGACGCCCATCGACAGCAGCGTGATGATCGCGGCCTTGTCGCCCGCCGCGGCCAGCAGGCCCTTGGCGATGAACCATTGCGCCACCGGGGCGATGTCGACCTCGTACCAGGCGCGCTGGTCCGGCGGTGTCGCGGGTGCGAACCGCTGGGCGATCTCGGCCGCCAGGATTTCCTGCGGCGACAATTCCGCCGCGCGCACATCGTTTTCGGCCGCGGTTTCGAACAGCGACATCAGCACCGCGCCCAGGATCACCGCAAAGGCCAGGCCGACGATGCCCAGAACCAGCTTGTGGACCAACGACAGGCCACTGCGGCGGGTCTCGACCGCCTCGCCCTCGGGAACGGCTTGGCGGAACCGGTCGGCGCGGCGTTCGGGCTGCGGTTCGGGGATGAAGTCGACTTCGAAATCGGGATTGCGACGGCGCGGTTGGGCCGCGACCTCGCCCGGGGCTTCGACGACCGGCGCGCGCCCGGTCGGGCGCCTGGCCTTTTCGAAACCCGGGTCGAATTCGGGGCGCGTGAAATCGGGGTCGTTCTGCATTTCGGAATAAAGCGCGGCGATGGCATCCGCGGCATCGCGGTCGTCGGCCGGCGGTTCAGGTGCCGCCGCCGGTGCGGGCGCCGAAACCCGTGCGGCGGCCGTTGGAAATCCTGTCTTTTCGGCCAGGCGCGTTTTCCAGGGCGGCTGATTGCCCTGCGGCGCGGGCGTGGCCGCGGCATCGCGCGCAGGGTCGGGCCGGCTTTCCGGCCGGGCGGCCATGCGGGCGGGTTTCGGCGCGGGCGCAACATCACCTTTGGGCCGGCCAGAGCCGACATGGATCACCATCTTGAGCAACCCCAGCACGCCAAAGATCCCGGCGACGATCTTGGACATGTCGAACAGGCTGAACGTATCGCCCTGGCGCGGCGAAAGCGCGGCGGCGCGGCCATCGACATAGGGAAAGATCACGATCGGGTCGCGCGGAAAGGCGCGGTTCTGCTCGGCGAAGCTGTCGCGGACGATCTCGTCCCACATGCCAAGGCCGCCGGCCTGGCGCCCGTTCAGGACCGTGATCGGCCCAAACCGGCCAAAGGCCTTGGCCTGGCTGGCCAGCGTCGTCCCGTCGATCTGGTCGAAGTCGAAATCGCGGTCGGTGAAGATCGCGACCCCCACCACCTCGGGCCAGTCGGGGCCGTTCGCCAGGGCGTCTCTTTCGATCGGGGTCCGGTCCCCGTCCTGCGACGCCGGAACCGCATCCTGCGCCAGCAGCGGCACCATGTATCCCAGGTCATCGGCGCCGTCGCGCTCGATAGTGAGCTGATAATCCATGGCCAGGTCGAGCTGCGCGTTGAGCCGGACTTCGTCGAAGGGCGCGACATGCACCTGCGGATCGAAAGCGGCGATATCCACGACCTCGGGCGGGCCGGCGGCGATCGCCGCGGCGCGGGCGGCGTCCTTTTTCTGTGCGTCGATCTCGGAATAGAACCCGCCCCCCAGGATCGCGGCCGCGATCAACACCAATGGCAGCGGACCAAGCCGCACCAGCCAGACCAGGAATTTCAAGGCGTTCATGCTCCTACCCCAACCGATCAGGATATGTCAGGTCCCGCTCCACAAGGCGGATGTGGGGAACACCCTCGCGGCGAAACCGGGCGCGAATAGGGCACCGTCGGGCCGAAAACACGGTAAACGTGTATTCCGACAAGGCAGTTGCCGATCCGTTCCGGACTGCTATCCTTTCGGGACAAGATCGCCAGCGGCCGATCGACAAGACCTGTTCAAGGAAAGTGAATTGCAATGACGACCTATTCTTTCACCGGCATCATCTGGACCGGGCCCGACGCCTTCAACGCGACCTCTGCCGTCGAGTCGACATTCGAGCTTGTCGTTCCCGATACCACGACCGGCTTTACCTATTCCCTGACCGGATTCGTCAGCGAAGTCGGTCTGCCGATCGTCGATATCGACCTGGATGCCTATTCGCTGTTCGCCGGCGGCAATGACATCTTCGGAGACGAGAATACCGAAACCGAATTGCTGGAAGTCAGCTGGAACGACGGCGCCGACAAGACCGCCTGGTTGGTCAATGTCCACGACCCGGTCGCGGGTCAGGACTATCTCGTTCCCATTGGCGGCGATGCCCTGCCCAGCCTGCCGTCGCTGGCGGCCTTCCTGAGTTTCGTCAACTCCGTGACGGTCGGGCCGGCCAATGCCGGCACCGGGTTCGAACCCGGCGACGTGATCCCGCTGTCGGGTGTGCCGGGCGCGACGGTCACCGAAAACGACACGATCTTTGACCGGGACGTCCAGGAAACGCTGTTCGGCGGGCTGGGCGACGACACGATCTATGGCGGTTCCTCGGACCAGTTCGATTCTGCCTATGGTGGCGAGGGCGATGATGTCTTCATTCAGGCGGGCGGCATCGGGATGCGCATGTATGGCGGCCCGGGCGACGACACCTTCAATGGCAACGGGGCGAGTGTCAGCGAAGTGTCCTATCAGGACGTCGCCGGCGGCGTGAACGTTTATCTTGCGTTCAACGGTACCGATGTGGGCAGCGGCCAGGGGCGCGATTCCTTCTTCGACATCGGCACGCTTATCGGCAGCAATCATGACGACCGGTTGATCGCCGACAAGAACGGAACCGAAACCATCCGCATCTACGGTCAGACCGGAAACGACATCATCAAGGGCGGCGAAGGCGATGACCTGTTGTATGGCGGTTTCGGCAACGACGTGATCCGCGCCAATGGCGGTGACGACCTGGTGGTGGCCAGCAACGGCGACGACACGGTCCTGGGCCTGTCCGGCGACGACGACCTGTATGGTGGCCTCGGCTCCGACTACCTGTATGGCAATGCCGACAACGACATTCTTTATGGGGCCGGCGACGATGACTTCCTGCGCGGCAACCGGGGCAACGACACCCTTTACGGCGAGGAGGGCAACGACGACCTGCGCGGCGGCGGCCAGCAGGACATCCTGTTCGGTGGCGATGGAAACGACTATCTTCTCGGTGAAAACGGGCTCGATACGCTTGATGGCGGGGCCGGCGACGACGTGATGATCGGCGGCTACGGCGCCGGTGTTCTGGACGGGTTGTCCGATACCTTCGTCTATGTCGATTCCGCCGGCGGCGGCGGCGGCTATGACCGGATCAAGGATTTCGAGGACGGCATCGACGTGATCGACCTGACCTATTTCGGGTTCACCGATTTCGCGACCGAAATCGAGGTTCTGGCCAGCGATATCGCCGCCGGGATGCGGATCAATTTCGGCAGCGGCGACGTGCTGTTGCTGGAAGGGTTCAGCAAGGCCGATTTCGACGCCGGCGACGTGCTGTTCTGACCGTTGCCGCCCGGGCCGGACGGCCCGTCACACCAGCTGCGCCGCCCGCCATCGCGGGCGGTCACGCCATGCCCCCGCGTCGGCATCGGGGCCGCGCGGCGGCATCGGATCGACTGTGTTGGAAAGTGGCGGACTGGGGAGGATTCGAACCCCCGACCCCTTGATTCGTAGTCAAGTACTCTATCCAACTGAGCTACCAGTCCGCGGGGTGAGGGCGATGTATCGTCCGGACGCGGCCTTTGCAAGGGGGCCGGAGCGATTCCCGCGCGAATTTCCCCGCGTGACCCGGGCGATACCCTGGCCCGGGGCGCGATCAGGAGGCCGCGATGTCGGTCTCCAACAGGTCGATCGCCTCGCCCCGGGGCAGGCAGATGGCGAATTGGGTGCCCTCCGGACCGGTGCGGCGCAGTTCGAGCATGCCGCCATGGCCACGCACCAGGTCGGCGGCGATGGCCAGGCCCAGGCCCGACCCACCGCGCCGGGCGCCACCCTGGAACGGCTGGAACAGGTGGTCGACGGCGCGTTTCGGCAGACCGGGGCCGGTATCGGTGATCGTGATCCACCAGGCGGCGTCATCCTCGGTCGCGGCGATGGCGATCTCTCCGCCCTGGCCGGTCGCTTCGATCGCCTGGCGGGCGTTGCGCACCAGGTTCGACAGGACGCGATACAGCTGTTCGGGATCGGCGCGCACTTGCAGCCCCTTGGGCACATCCTCGGCGAAGGACAGGTCGTGATCGCCGGCGGCCAGCCGTTCGGCATCCAGCACATCGCCGACCAGACCGGCCAGGCCGACCCGGGCCAGGCGCGGGGCGGGTTCCTCGGCGCGGCCGAAGGCCAGGGTGGTTTCGCACAGGTTCACCGCGCGGGTGATCGACCCGACCAGCTTGGGCGCCATACGCTGCACCACCGGATCCTCGGACCCCTCGATCCGGTCGGTGAACAGCTGCGCCGAGGTCAGGATGTTGCGCAGATCGTGGCTGATCTTGCTGACCGCCTGGCCCAGTTGCGCCAGCCGTTCCTTCTGCTTGAGCGCCCCGGTCAGCTGGGTCTGCAGGGTCGCCAGCGCATCCTCGGCCTCGCGCAGTTCGCGCACGCTGGCCGAGGGGTGCAGCAGGCTGCGCGCATCCTCGGGGGCGGCCGCATAGGTCTGCATGTTGCGCACCACGGCCTTGATCGGCTTGACCAGCAGCACCCGGACGGAAAAGAACAGCAGCCCCGCCGTGACGATCGAGATCACGGCCGACAGCGCCAGGATGCGCCAGCCATACTCGACCATCGCGGCGCGCAGCGGCGCGGTTTCGAGCGTCACCTCGATCAGCAGCCCGCCCTGCTGAACCGGTTCGCCGATCACCCGGACGATCCGGTCTTCGGGGTCCCACAGCCGCGCCATGGCGTCGCGGATCAGCACCCAGGCGGTCGGGTCGCGCATGTCATAGGTGGCATGGATCGGCGCCGGAATGGGCGAGGACAGGACAAGCTGGCGCGCCTCGTCCCGGCGCAGCACCACGTTGAAGACCCCGGCATTCTTGAGCAGTTCGTATTCCAGCTCGGGCGTGATCATGTCATCGGCCAGCAGGGTGAGCGAGGCCAGCTGCGCCCGCTCCAGCCGGGACAGCAGGTAATCCTCGCGGTAGCGGGCAACCGAGGGGACAAAGATCAGCACCTCGGCGATCATCACGAAGATGACCGTCAGCACCAGGAACCGTCCGGAAAGCGAATTCAGCATCCGCGCCTTACCTTGTGGCGGCGGGTCAGGGCAGCCAGCGCTGCACCGCGCCCACCACGCGCTTGACCAGGGGGCTGTCGAACAGCCTGGGACCAAAGTAAGCACCCGCGACGCGTTTGTTAATCTCTTGCAGCGTCGGATAGGGCAGAACCGTGTTGGCGATCGCGCTCATTTTCAGCCGGTTGGCGATGGCCAGAGCCCAGATCGCGATCAGGTCCCCGGCCCCGGGCCCGACGATCGAGGCCCCCACGGGCCGGCCGCGCAGCACCATCACCTTGATCAGCCCGGCCGCGCGGCCCTCGGCGATGGCCCGGTCATTGCCGGCGATGTCATGGCGCACGACCTGCAATGCGGGGCCATGGGCCTTGCGCGCCTGCGCCTCGGTCAGGCCGACCTGCGCCAGTTCGGGATCGGTATAGGTCGCCCAGGGGATATGCGCGGTCCTGGCCCTTGCCGGCAGGCCGAACAGCATCGGCCGGATGATGACGCCCGCATGATAGCCCGCCACATGGGTGAACTGCAGCCCGCCGGCGGCGTCGCCCACGGCATAGACCCGCTTGTTGGTGGTCGAGCGCAGGCCATTGTCCACCCGCACCCCCCGCCGGTCATGGGCGACATTCGCCGCCTCAAGGTTCAACCCATCCAGCGTCACGGCGCGGCCCACCGCCATCAGCAGGTGGCTGCCGGTGATATCGCGCCCGTCCTCGGCCATGACGCGGACCCCGTCCCGGGCCTGACCCGGGACCTCCTGCTTGCGGACCTCGCTCACCTTGGCCCCTTCGAGAATCTCGATGCCTTCGCCGCGCAGCCGCGCCAGCACGATCGCGGCCAGTTCGGGATCGTCCTTGCCCAGCGCCTTTGCCGCCTCGACCACCGTGACCTTGCTGCCCAGACGGTGATGCGCCTGGGCCATCTCCAGCCCGATCGGGCCGCCGCCGATGATCACCAGATGCTCGGGCCGGTCGCGCAGGGCAAAGATGGTTTCGTTGGTCAGCACCTCGACGTCCTCGATGCCCGGGATCGGCGGCACGAAGGGCCGTGACCCCGTGGCGATGACGAAGCGGCGCGCCCTGATCCGCTTGCCGCCGGCCTCCAGTTCCGTCGGGCTGACGAAACCGGCCCAGTCGCGGATCACGGTGCAGCCCAGGCTTTCGAACCGCTCCTGGCTGTCATGGGGGGCGATGGTGGCGATGGCACCGGCGACATGGTCCTTGACCGCGGCGAAATCCACCTGCGCCTCGGCCGGGGCGATCCCGAACCGGGCGCCCTCGCCCAGCGCATGGGCGTGTTTGGCGGCGGCCAGCAGTGCCTTGGAGGGCACGCAGCCGGTATTGAGGCAATCGCCGCCCATCTCGCCGCCCTCGATCAGCACCACGCGGGCGCCCATCTGCACCGCGCCCGCGGCCACGCTGAGCCCGCCCGAGCCGGCGCCGATCACGCAGATATCGGTCTCGATCAGCTCCATCACAGGCCCTCCTTGCCGCGCAACGCCTTGAGCACCACCGGCAGCAGCGCCAGCGCGCAAAGCCCGAGGATCGGCAACAGGATCTGCGGCTCGAAGATGATCCCGAGGTCGGGTGTCTCGCCGGCGGCAAAGACTGCGCCCAGCCCGGCTCCGACCGAGGTATAGACCACGGCGCCGGGGATGATCCCGAGGAAGGTCGAGATGACGAAGCGGCGCAGCGGCACTTCGAGGAAGGCCGGGATCAGGTTCGCCAGAAAGAACGGCACGGCCGGCACCAGCCGGATCAGGAACAGCATCGACCATTGATTGGCGTCGATCCCGTCCTTGATGCGTTTCACGATGCCCTCGGATCCTTCGAGCCGCCGCGCCAGGGCCGCACCGACACCGAGACGTGCGGCCAGAAAGATCGCCGTGGCGCCGATCGTGGCGGCGATGATATTGAACAGCGCGCCGGGGAAGGTCGCGAACAGGAAACCGCCGGTCAGGGTCATGATCGTGGCGCCGGGCAGGGAAAAGGCGACGATCGCGGCATAGGCGGCGATGAAGGCGGCGACGCTGGGGCCGTAATGGGCATCGCGCCAGGCCAGCAGGGTCTCGCGGTGCTCGGCCAGGGCGGCGAAGGTCAACCTGTCGCGCAGCAGGACCAGCCCGGCCAGGGCCACCATTGCGATGACCAGGATGGGCAGGCGCCGCAGCAGCATGTGGTCTGTGGGTCGATGTTCGATGTCGCTCATCCCGGACGGTCCCGCCTTGTGTCGCTCATAGATGGCCGAAGCGCAGCCCCCGCGACAGACCCATCACGCCCGGTTGATCGCCGGTGAGCCGCCGGCGCATGCCCGCAAGAGGTGGCGCGCCCGGCTGTAACATTGGCAAAGGTGGAAATGTTGCAGAAATCGACGGCCCGGCGCGTTGACAGGGCGGCGGCACCTCTCTAAAGGACGGGCTTCGAGATTTGTCCGGGGTGCGCACGCGAATCCGCGCGCCGCCGCCCCAGAAGACCGGAGACGAGACGATGAAGCGCACCTTTCAGCCTTCGAACCGCGTTCGCAAGAACCGCCATGGCTTTCGCGCGCGCATGGCCACCAAGGCCGGCCGCAAGATCCTGAACGCCCGCCGCGCCCGTGGCCGGAAGAAGCTGAGCGCCTGATCCGCGCTCGGCCCCGTTTCGGGGTCGCCATGACCGTGCCGAAGACACCGACAACCGCCGAGGCCCCGCCTGCGGCGGTTTCTGTTCGTCCGGAACGGCTGCGCAAGCGCGCCGATTTCCTGGCCGCCGCCCGGGGCCGCGTGGCGCATTCCAAAGGGTTCGTGCTGCAGGCCCGCGACCGGGGCGCGGACGGCCCGGCCCGCATCGGCTTTACCTGTTCGAGGAAGGTCGGCAATGCCGTCGCCCGCAACCGCGCCAAGCGCCGCCTGCGCGAAATCGCCCGGCTGGAGCTGCCCGCGCTGGCCCGCCCGGGCTGGGATTACGTGCTGATCGGCCGCAAGGACGCCACGGCGGGCCTTGATTTCGTGCGGCTGCGCGACGACCTGAGGCAGGCCATCGCCGAGGTGCACCGATGAGCCCGCTCGCCTATGTCGTCTCTCTGCCGGTCCGGTTCTACCGCCTGGTCTTCAGCCCCTGGGTCGGCCATGGCTGCCGGTATCAGCCGACCTGCAGCGCCTATGCGCTGGAGGCCCTGGAAAAACATGGCGCGGTCAAGGGATCGTGGCTGGCGGCGAAACGGATCGCGCGGTGCCACCCCTGGGGCGGGCATGGCGTGGACAACGTGCCCGACGACTGACCTCTTCCAGCCCCGTCGGGGCTGTCATCGGCCCGGCGAAGACGCGCGGGTCGCGCGGATGAGCCCCTTGTCCGATGGTCGGCGCCGGAGTATCCCCGGCCCATGCTCGACGAGGCCGACGATATCCATCCGCTGTTCCACGGCGCGCCCAAGACGACGGAGTTCAAGAAACTCCGCAAGCGTCTGGTGCAGAATGTGCGCGAGGCGGTCGACCAATACGGCATGATCGACCCGGGCAGCAAATGGCTGGTCTGCCTGTCCGGCGGCAAGGACAGCTACACCTTGCTGGCCATCCTGTACGAGCTGAAATGGCGCGGCCTGTTGCCGGTCGAACTGCTCGCCTGCAATCTGGACCAGGGGCAGCCGGGATTCCCGGCGACGGTGCTGCCGGACTTCCTGGAAAAGATGGGCGTGCCGCACCGGATCGAATATCAGGACACCTATTCGATCGTCATGGACAAGGTGCCCGCGGGGCGGACCTATTGCGCGCTCTGTTCGCGGTTGCGGCGCGGCAACCTGTATCGCATCGCGCGCGAGGAAGGCTGTTCGGCCGTCGTGCTGGGCCATCACCGGGACGATATCCTCGAAACCTTCTTCATGAACCTGTTTCACGGATCGCGCCTGGCGACGATGCCGCCCAAGCTGGTCAATGAGGAAGGCGATCTGTTCGTCTATCGCCCGCTGGCCCATGTGGCCGAGGCCGATTGCGCCCGATTCGCGGCGGCGATGGGGTATCCCATCATTCCCTGCGATCTGTGCGGATCCCAGGACGGGCTGCAACGCCAGCAGGTCAAGGCCCTGCTGGACGGGTGGGAGGCCAATCATCCCGGCCGGCGGCAAAAGATGTTCCGCGCGCTCATGAATGCAAGGCCCTCGCACCTTCTGGACCCCGACCTGTTCGATTTCGCCGGCCTGCAATTGGCCGGAACGAAAATGGAACAATTTTTCTAAAACAGCCCGTGCCGTTAACCCTGCGATTACCCGTGCTGCCTAGCGTGGCCGGAGCGGTCATGGTCGACCGTTCCAGGGAAACCCGCTCATGCAGATGCCCGCATCGGTCGCGAAACTCGTCACAGCCCGCCAGCCGCTGCTGGTCGGCGGCCTGCCCGTTGCCCTGCTTGCCGGGGCCTGGGCCGGCGGGGCGCCGACGATGTTCGTCGTGGCCTGTCTTTATCCGCTGCTTTTGCTGCGGCTGACGGTGCAGGCGCCGGCCGCGACCGGTCCGGCCCCGGTCGATTCCCTGACCGGCCTGCCCCTGCGCGCAGAGCTTGTCAGCCGCGTCGAGGGGTTCTTGCGCCGGCCCGATGTGGGCGAAACCGGGGTCCTCATGCTCGAGCTTGACGGTTTCAAGGTGCTCGAGGAATCCTACCCCCGACCGGTGATCGAAGCGGTTCTGGCCGAATCCGCGCGCCGCCTGCGCGAGGCGCTTCGCGGCGAGGACATGGTCGCCCGGCTGGATGGGCCGGCCTTCGCCATCGCATTGGCGCCGACCTACAGCCTGCGCCTGGGCTCCCTGTTGCGGCTGTCGTCGCGGCTTCAGTCCAGCCTGGGCCGCGAGATGGAGGTCGCGGGCGGCCGGTTCCGCCTGACCGCCTCGATCGGTTTCGCGCGTTCCGACATGCCCGACACGACCGAGGCGGAAACCCTGGTGCAATCGGCGACCACCGCGATGATCGAGGCGCTGCGCCACGGCCCCGGCGCCGTGCGCTCCTATTCGGAGGCGATGCGGCGCCGGATCCTGTCGCGCAAGCGCCTGTCCGACGATATTCCCGCCGCCTTCGACCGCGGAGAGATCGTGGCCCATTTCCAGCCCCAGATCGCGACGGATACCGGCGCCGTGACCGGGTTCGAAACCCTGGCGCGCTGGCACCATCCGGAACGGGGCATGATCCCGCCGGCCGATTTTCTGCCGGCCCTGCGACAGGCCGGCATGATCGACCAGCTGGGGGTCCGGATGATGCACGAGGCGCTGGTCGCGCGGCGCCAGTGGCGGGCGGCGGGCCATGACGTCGCGCGGGTCGGCGTCAACCTCTCGGCCGAGGAACTGCGTGATCCCGATCTGGTCGACCGCATCGCCCGGCTGTTGTCCGAAACCGGAACCGAGCCGCAAAACCTTGTGATCGAGGTGCTTGAAACCGTCGCCGCCCGGCCGGACGACCCGATCATCGAGACCCTGGCGCGGATCGCCGACCTGGGCTGCGGGCTGGATCTGGACGATTTCGGGACCGGTCACGCCTCGATCACCAATATCCGGCGGTTCTCGATCGGGCGGCTCAAGATCGACCGGTCCTTCGTGCGCGGGCTGGATGCGGATCCGGAACAGCGCGCCATGGTCGAGGCGATCCAGACAATGGCCCGGCGCATGGGGCTGGATACGATCGCAGAGGGGGTTGAAACGATGGGTGAACTGGCCGCCCTGCGCGAGACCGGGATCGACCATGCCCAGGGCTTTCTGATCGGGCGTCCGATGCCGGCCCGCGACGCCGCCGATTGGCTGGCCGCCCGCGACGCGCCCGAGACCCTGCCGGTTCCCCTGCATCAACAGGCGCTCTGACGGCCCCGGACACGGCGCTTTCGCCCGAAAACCGCTTGACCTTTGGGGCGCCGGGATATTGAACCCTGCCTGTTGACGCGGAACCATCAGGGGCGCCCCATGGAAGATCAGACGAAGAACCTCATCCTCGCGACGGTGCTGAGTTTCCTCGTGATCCTTGCCTGGTTCGTGCTGTTTCCGCCGGAAATCCCCGAAGAGGCGACCGAAGGCCAGACGACCGAGGAATCGCTGCTGGACACCGCCGCCGATGACGGCCTGGTCCCGCCCGCCCCCGCGGACCAGCCCTTGGTCGCCGACACCCCCGCCGCCGAGGCGGTCGAGGCGCCGCGCGTGACCATCGACACGCCCAGCCTGCAAGGATCGTTCACGCTGCGTGGCGGCCGGATCGACGACCTGCTCCTCAAGGGCTATCGCGAAACGCTGGACGAGGGCTCGGACCTCGTGCGGCTGTTTTCGCCCACCGGCACGCAGGAGCCCTATTTCGCGATGCATTCCTGGGTCGCCGAAACCGGCGTCACCGCAGAGCTTGTGCCCAGCACCGAAACCGTCTGGTCGATCGAATCCGGTGAAACCCTGACGCCCGAAACACCGGTCACGCTGGTCTGGGACAACGGCGCCGGCCTGATCTTTCGCAAGACGATCTCGGTCGACGAGAGCTTCATGTTCTCGATCACCCAATCGGTCGAGAACACCACCGGCAGCGCCGTGTCGCTGCGCCAGCTGGGTGAAATCCGCCGCCTGGGGCAGCCCGACACCCGCAATTTCTTCATCCTGCACGAGGGCCTGATCCGGATGTCGGATGGCGAACTCGAGGAAGCGACCTACGACGACCTGCAGGATTTCGAGGTCGCGGATGCCCGGGTGACGGTCGCCGAGAACGGCTGGCTCGGCTTCACCGACAAGTACTGGATGGCCACCCTGGTCGAAAAGCCCGGCACCGGGTTCCTGTCGATCGCCGGCTACGAGGGCGGCGCCTATCGCGCCTATGCTCTGTCGCCGACGATGCAGGTCGCGCCGGGCGAAACCGCCAGCTATGACAGCCGCCTCTATGCCGGCGCCAAGGAATGGGAGGCGATCCGCGGCTACCAGAACGAGGCGGGAATCGACCGGTTCCTCGATTCGATCGACTGGGGCTGGTTCTTCTTCCTGACCAAGCCGATCTTCGCCTTGTTGCACTGGCTCAACGGGATCATCGGCAACATGGGCTGGGCGATCATCGCCCTGACCGTGCTGATCAAGGCGATCCTGCTGCCGCTGGCCTTCAAATCCTATGTCTCGATGGCCAAGATGAAAGAGCTTCAGCCCGAGATGGAGAAGCTCAAGGAACGCGCCGGCGACGACCGCCAGGCGATGCAGCAGGGCATGATGGAGCTGTACAAGAAGAACAAGGTCAACCCGGCCTCGGGCTGCCTGCCGATCCTGCTGCAGATCCCGATCTTCTTCGCGCTGTACAAGGTGATCTTCGTCACGCTGGAACTGCGCCACGCGCCCTGGGTCGGCTGGATCCAGGACCTGTCCGCGCCCGACCCGTCGTCGATCTTCAACCTGTTCGGCCTGCTGCCCTGGGACGCGCCGGACCCGAATTCCTTCGTCGCGCTGATCTTCATCGGGATCATGCCGATCCTGCTGGGCGTGTCGATGTGGCTGCAGCAGAAACTGAACCCGCAACCGACCGACCCGACGCAAAAGATGATCTTTGCCTGGATGCCCTGGGTGTTCATGTTCATGCTGGGCGGCTTCGCCAGCGGGCTGGTGCTGTACTGGATCACCAACAACACCATCACCTTCATCCAGCAATATGCGATCATGCGCAGCCAGGGCTACACGCCCGACGTTCTGGGCAATATCCGCGCCAGCCTCAGCCGGGGCGACAAGTCCGGGGACAAGTGATGATCCGGGCCGCATCCGGCGGCGCGGCCGGGCGCCCCTGATGGAGATGCGCTTTCCCCCCGCACCCGAGCCCGACGCGGGTTCGGCCGAAGCCGGGCGCAAGTTGTTCGCCGGGCCGGTGGAGTTCCTCAAGGGGGTCGTCGCCATGTCCGGCCTGCCGCCCGCGGACCGGGCCGAGGTCTGTTTCGCCGGTCGTTCGAACGTGGGAAAATCCAGCCTGATCAATGCCCTGACCGGGCGCAAGGGGCTGGCGCGGGCCTCCAACACGCCGGGGCGGACGCAAGAGGTCAACTTCTTCACGCTGGGCGACAGCCACTACCTGGTCGACCTGCCGGGCTATGGTTTTGCCAATGCCCCGGTCGCGGTGGTCGAGAAATGGCAGCGCCTGCTGCGCGACTACCTGCGCGGCCGCGCCACCCTGCGCCGGGCCTTCATGCTGATCGATGCGCGCCACGGCATCAAGCCCGTGGATGACGAGATCATGGCGCTGCTCGACAGCGCCGCGGTGACGTTCCAATGCGTGCTGACCAAGACCGACAAGGTCAAGGCGGCCGATCGCGATGCGGTTCTGGCCCAGGTGCGCGGACGGCTGGCCACCCATCCCGCCGCGTTCCCCGAGATCATCCTGACCTCGTCGGAAAAGGGCGACGGCATCGCCACGTTGCGCGCAATCATCGCCGCGATAGAGTGAGGCCCAAGATGACCGACTCGTCCGATCCCGACTGGCGCGCCAGCGCCCGAACCCTGTCCCAGGCGCTGCCGATGATGCAGCGTTACAGCGGTGCCATCGTCGTCATCAAGCTGGGCGGCAACGCCATGTCCAGTCAGGAGGCGATGGACGGGTTCGCCCGCGACGTGGTGCTGCTTCAGCAGGTCGGCGTGAACCCGGTGATCGTCCATGGCGGCGGCCCGATGATCAACGAACTGCTGGGCAAGCTCGACATCCCGTCGGAATTCCGCGGCGGCAAGCGGGTGACCGATGCGGCCACGGTCGAAGTGGTCGAAATGGTCCTGTCGGGCAAGGTGAACAAGTGGATCGTCCAGGCCCTGAACCGCCAGGGGGGGCGCGCCGTGGGCCTGTCCGGCAAGGATGCCCGGCTGATGATCTGCGACCAGGATGCGCCCGAGCTTGGCCTGGTCGGCACGCCGGCCGAGATGGACCCAAAGGTGCTGACCACGCTGTTCGCGGCCAACATGATCCCGGTGATCGCGCCGCTGGGCGCCGGCCGGAACGGCGAGACGCTGAACGTCAACGGCGACACCGCCGCCGGCGCCATCGCCAAGGCGCTGACGGCGGACCGGCTGCTGCTGCTCACGGATGTGGAGGGGGTCAAGGGCGCCGACGGTGCCCTGATCACCGAGATCACGCCGCAGGATATCCGCGACATGACCCGCGACGGGGTGATTTCGGGCGGGATGATCCCCAAGACCCAGACCGCGCTGGACGCGATCGAGGGCGGGGTGCGCGCCGTCGTCATCGTCGATGGCCGGGTGCCCAATGCGGTCCTGCTGGAATTGTTCACCGATCACGGGGCGGGCACGATGATCCGCGCCAGGCGGTGAACCTGGCCGAGGTCGATATCGCGGCCCGGGCGGCGCGGCTTGCGATCCTCGGCGGTTTTCATCCGGGCCCGGGCGAAGGGCTGGGCGGCACCCTGCTTCTGCTCGGGCCGGGTCCGGATTTCTGGCACCATTTCGTGCAAAGCCCCGAATACCGGGACGGCGCCCCCGACCCGCTGGACCGCTGGTCGGTCCGGGTTCTGGGCCGGATCGCCGAGGTCAGCGATGCGCGTGCCCTGTTCCCCTTCGGCGGGCCGCCGCATCACCCGTTCCAGGCCTGGGCGGAACGCAGCGGCCGGGCCTGGCGCAGCCCGGTCGGCCTTCTGGTCCATGCAGACCAGGGGCTTTGGGTGTCCTATCGCGGCGCGCTGGTTGTCGATGCGACGCTCGATCTGCCCGAAACGACCGAGACCCCCTGCGACATTTGCGCCGACCGGCCCTGCCTGACCGCCTGTCCCGTTGGTGCGCTGACCGGGCAGGCTTACGATGTGCCGGGCTGCAAGGCTTTCCTGACCGGGGGCGGGGCCTGTATGGAAACCGGTTGCGCGGTGCGCGCCGCCTGCCCGGTCAGCCGCGATTTCCCACGCAATCCGCGACAATCCGCGTTCCATATGAGGGCTTTCCTGTGAGCCTGCGCCTGATCCTGATCCGTCATGCGAAATCGAACTGGGACGATCCCTTCGCCGACGATCATGCGCGGGTGCTGAATGCGCGCGGCCGCCGGGCCGCCCGTGCGGTCGGTCGCTGGATGGACGCGCGGGGGTATCTGCCCGACCTTGTCCTGTCGTCGGACAGCGCCCGGACCCGGGAAACCGCGGATCGGCTCATGGCCGAATGGACACGCCCGGCACGGGTGCGGTTCCTGCCGCGGCTCTATCACGCCGATCCGGACACTTTGCTGGAGGTGCTTCAGGACGCCCAGGGCGATACGGTCGCGCTGATCGCCCATAATCCCGGAATCGGCGCCTTCGCCAGCACCATGGTGGCACAGCGGCCCGAACATGCGCGCTTTGCCGACTATCCGACTTGCGCCACCACGCTGATCGATTTCGACACTGCGCATTGGGCCGACATCCGCCCAGGCGCGGGCCGAGTGGTGGCGTTCGTCACCCCGCACGACCTTTCGGACTAGGCGGCAAGAAATTTACGTAAATTTCTTGCTGCCCGCGGCAGAGGTCAATGCCCCAGGATCTGGCTGAGGAACAGCCTGGTCCGGTCGCTTTGCGGGTTGTTGAAGAATTCCTCGGGCTCGTTCTGTTCGACGATCTGGCCCTGGTCCATGAAGATCACCCGGTTCGCCACCTGTCGGGCAAAGCCCATCTCGTGGGTGACGCACAGCATGGTCATGCCTTCTTCGGCCAGCTCGATCATCGTGTCGAGCACTTCCTTGATCATCTCGGGGTCGAGCGCCGAGGTCGGCTCGTCGAACAGCATGATCCGCGGGCGCATGCACAGGCTGCGGGCGATCGCCACCCGCTGTTGCTGGCCGCCGGACAATTGGCCGGGATATTTCTGGGCCTGTTCCGGGATCTTGACCTTTTCCAGGAAATGCATCGCCGTCGCCTCGGCCTCTTTCTTGGGCGTCTTGCGCACCCAGATCGGCGCCAGGGTGCAGTTTTCCAGGATCGTCAGATGCGGGAACAGGTTGAAATGCTGGAACACCATCCCGACTTCCGAGCGGATCTTGTCGATGTTCTTGAGGTCGTTCGACAATTCCGTCCCGTCGACGACGATCTGTCCTTTCTGGTGCTCCTCCAGCCGGTTGATGCAGCGGATCAGCGTCGACTTGCCGGACCCGGACGGTCCGCAGATGACGATCCGCTCGCCCCGGTTCACGGTCAGGTTGATGTCGCGCAGAACGTGGAACGTGCCGAACCACTTGTTCATGTCGGTGATCTGGATGGCCACCTCGTCGGAGATCGTCATGTGACTGCGATCGACTTCGCGTTCTGTCATGAGTTCGGACATGGGTGTCTCCCTAGCGATGCTCTCGCGTGAGTTTCTTTTCGAGGTAGAAGGAATATCGGCCCATCGAGTAGCAGAAGATGAAGAAGATCAGGCCGATGAACACGAACAATTCCCAGTAGATGCCGTTCCAGTCGGTCGTGGCGCGGATCTTGTTGGAAAAGTCGATCGGATCGGCGAGGCCGATGAACACCACCAGGGTCGTGTCCTTGAACAGGCCGATGAAGGTGTTGACGATGCCGGGGATCGAGATTTTCAGCGCCTGGGGCAGCACGATCAGGCGCATGCTTTTCCAGTAATCCAGGCCCAGCGCGTCGCCGGCCTCGTATTGCCCCTTGGGCAGCGCGGCCAGCCCGCCACGCACCACTTCGGCGATATAGGCGGACGAGAACAGGGTCACCATGATGATCACCCGCAACAGCAGGTCGAAGGTGGTGCCCGGCGGCAGGAAGTAGTTCAGCAGCAACTGGGCGGTGAACAGCCAGACGATCAGCGGCACGCCGCGGATGATCTCGATGAAGGCGACGGACACCTTGTTGATGATGAACAGGTGCGATTGGCGCCCGAGGGCCAGCATGATCCCGAGCGGCAGCGACAGGATGATCCCCGACAGACCGATGATCAGCGCCAGAAGGAAACCGCCGAATTCGCGGCTGCCGACAGGGCGCAGACCGACGCGGCCGACCTCGGCATAGGTGCTGTCGATCGTCGCATTCAGCGTGGCGCGTTCGGACCGGACGTCGTTATAGACCTGGAGCGCCTCGATATCCAGGTCCGGGGTGCCATCGGGCACATTGGCGACATCCGAGAACTTGCGCAGGGCGCGCGGAACCGCCGCGCGCAGATCGGCGAAGGTTTCGTCGATCTCGGCCAGGCGGGTCTCGTTGGCCTCCAGCGCCTCGATATTGCTCACCAGCGACCTTGCATCGGACAGGCGATCGGTCAGCCGGGTGATCTCGGCCGACAGCGCCAGGCCCCGGTCCTTGATTTCCGTCAGCTGGCGCGTGGTTTCCAGAACAATGGCCCGGTCGGCCTCGAAGTCCGGGGCCAGGGCGGCGTCGCGCTGGGCGACATTGACCGAATGTTCCAGCTCTTCCTTGAGCGCGGTGGTCAGGGCGATCTCGCTGTCGGGGTCGATCCCCGCCTCGGCCAGAACCTCCAGCCGTGCGGCCTCGGCGGCGGCGTCGGTGGCGGTCTTGATCCGGTCGAACGCCTCTTGCCGCTCGGCCTGGATCGGGGCGGACTCGGCGGACAGGGCGTCACGTTGTTCGGTCAATGTGTCGAGCTGCTGGCGCAGCGTGTCCGGCAGGGCCTCGGCCTGGGCCAAGGTGGCGTCCATCCGGATTTTGGCGACCATCCGGTGCAGCGCGTCATCCACCGCGCCGACCCCCCAAAGCCACCAGACGATCGCGGCCAGGAGCGCGGCGATGATCGCGGCCAGGTTGCCGGCGATCGGACGGATCACGACCAGGGCGGCATAGCCGACGGCAAGACCGGCCAGGACCAGGATCGGCGTCCAGAACGACCCGCCCCAAAGCAGCCAGGGCATCAGGAACGGGTAGATCACCGTGAAGATCAGCATCTTGCGCGGCAATTGCTCCGAGAACAGCACCGGCGCCATGGCGACGAAGAACAGCACGAAGGCCAGGTTCGGCCGCCAATACTGGTCGCTGGGGTAGAAGCCGTACAGCAGTTGCAGCCAGCGTTCCCGGATCACCGCCCAGCAGGCGCCGCCGCCATCGACCGCGCCGGTCACCAGGAACACCTCGCGGCAATCGGTCAAAGACCGCGCCGTCCAGACATAATTGGACGCCCAGGGCAGAATCGCGGCCAGCGCGAGATAGATCACATAGAGCGACAGGATCGTGAGGATCGCGTTCAGCCAGGACGAGAACAGGTTCTCGCGCAGCCACTTGATCACCCCGCGTTCGGCGGTCGGCGGATCCGCCTCGGGCAGCATCGTGTCGCGGACATAGGCGACGGTCTGGGCATGGGTATCGCTCATCCTATCGCTCCTTCAGCTTCACGCGCATGTTGTAGATGTTCATCCCCATCGAGATCAGCAGACTGAGCAGAAGATAGAACAATCCCAACAGCAGCATCCCCTCCAGTTCCTTGCCGGTCTGGTTGATGGTGATGCCGCCCAGGGTGGCCCGCACGTCCATGTAGCCCACGGCGATGGCCAGCGAGGTATTCTTGGTCAGGTTCAGGAATTGCGAGATCAGCGGCGGAATGATGACCCGCATCGCCTGCGGCAGGATCACCAGGTTCATCGTCCGGCCCGGGCGCAGGCCCAGCGCATAGGAGGCCTCGGTCTGGCCCTTGGAAATGGCCAGGATGCCGCCGCGGACGATCTCGGCGATGAAGGCACCGGTATAGAGCGACAGCGCCAGCCACAACGCGATCATCGAATTGCGCACCTGCATGCCGCCCTCGAACCGGGCGATCCCGCTTTCGGTCATCTGCGGAACCGTCGCGTCCAGCGCGTTGCCCAACGTCGTCTGGTCGGACAGCACGTTGAGCGTGGGCGCGCGGATCGCCGACCGCGCCTCGGCCGCGGCGTCGATGGCGTTCTGCCGGTCGACCGCAATCCGGTCCAACCGTTCGGAAAACACCGCCAGTTCGGCTTCCAGCGCGGCGCGGCGCTCGTCGGTATCGGCGCGGGCGATTTCTCCCTCGATGCGGTTCATCACCTCCCGGTTCTCGGCGAGGCGGTCATCCAGGGCGGCCAGGTCCCGGGTCAGCCGGGTGTCGAAAATGGCGAGCCGGGTGTCCAGCAACCGGTCGGACAGGGCCTCGGCTTCATCCGGCGCAGCGGTGATCATGTCGCAATTGCCCAGCGCCATGGCCCGTTCGGCGCCCCCGCGCGAGACATAGACATTCGACCGGAATCTGACGCCGGACTCGCCAAGGAAGCGGCGCAGATTCTCGGCCGAGGTCGAGGTCAGGTAGTGACACAGGGTCGGGCCGTTGGCCTCTTCGGTGAAGGTGGCGATGTCCTGTCCGGGCGTCTGGGTCACGGCGACGATCGCCCGCGGCGTGTCCGCGCTGACCGCCGAAACGACGAAATGCGCCAGGGTCACCGGCACGAAAAGCAGCGCCATGGACGGCCAGAAGACCGGCAGCAACCGCCCCGTTTCGGCCTGCACCTTGCGCACATGGCGGCGCCACAGGGAATTGGCGACCAGAGAGCCGATGAAGACCACGGCCAGAATCAGCGTGTAGCCGTTGAAGGCCGGCCCGGCGGTGAACACCCCCTGACGGGTCAAGGCGGTTGTATCGAACAGCACCATCTCTTCGCCGCCCCCGGTGCGGAAATCCCGCGGATGGGGGAAACTTTCGTTCACCACGGCGAAAATCAGCACGATCCACAACAGCAGCGGCACGTTGCGGAAACCCTCGACATAGATCGCCATAAGTCGCGACACGATCCAGTTCTTGGACAGGCGCAGCACGCCCGCGATGGTGCCGATGATCGTCGCCGCGATGCAGCCGATGATCGCCACCAGGATCGTGTTGAGCATCCCGACGATCGCCGCGCGGCCGTGGGTGCGCTGACTGTCATATTCGATCAGGCGCTGGTTGATGTCGTATTGCGCGGGCTGGCCAAGGAAATCGAGGTCGAATTCCTTGCCCAGAGCAGCCAGGTTCTGTGCGGTGTTGTTGATCAGCCACCAGATCGCCGTGCCCAGCAGGATCAACGCGATCGTCTGGATCGTGATCGACCGATAGCGGGTATCGTACAGCAACTGGCTCAGGCGGAAACCGCCCTGCGGTGCGTCGGAGGCAATCGCCATCCCTGGATCTCCCTGGTCCCGTGCTACGGTTGCGTGTCGGTTGATCCGACTACGCCCGAGGTCAGGATTCTTTTGATTTGGACTGGGTCCGCAAGCACCGGGGGCGCGGTTTGTACCGCGCCCCCGAACAAGATCCTAGCGGAACGGCGGCGAGTAGAGCAGGCCGCCTTCGGTCCATTGGGCGTTCAGCCCGCGGGCCAGGCCGATCGAGGTGTTTTCGCCGATGTTCTTTTCGAACAATTCGCCGTAATTGCCGCCGGCCGCGATGGCGCGCTTGGCCCAGTCGGCATCAAGGCCGAGCATGGCACCCAACTCGCCTTCGGTGCCCAGCATGCGGTTGATCTCGGGGTTGTCGGTCCCGGCCGACAATTCCTCGATATTGGCCGAGGTCACGCCGTATTCCTCGGCCGCGATCAGCGCGTTGAGGGTCCAGCGGACCACATCGCCCCAATCATTGTCGCCGTGACGCACCAGCGGCCCAAGCGGTTCCTTCGAGACGATTTCCGGCAGGATCACGTGATCGCCCGGGTTCTCGAACGAGGCGCGGGTCGCGGCCAGGCCCGAGGCGTCGGTGGTGTAGACGTCGCAGGCGCCGGCCAGGTATTGCTGCTGGGCTTCGGCATTGGTTTCGATCGGCACCGGTTCGTAGCTGATGTTGTTGACGCGGAAGAAATCCGCCAGGTTCAGCTCGGTCGTGGTGCCGGTCTGGATGCAGACGGTGGCGCCGTCCAGATCCTTGGCCGAGGTCACGCCCAGATCGCGCGGCACCATGAAGCCCTGGCCGTCATAATAGTTGACGCCGGTGAATTCGAACTTGAGCTCGACATCGCGGCTGAAGGTCCAGGTGGTGTTGCGGGCCAGCATGTCGACTTCGCCGGACGCCAGCGCGGTGAACCGGGTCGAACCGGTGGTCGGCACGAATTCGACGGCATTGGCATCGCCCAGGACCGCTGCGGCGACAGCGCGGCAAACCCCCACGTCGAACCCTTCCCAGACGCCGTTGGCGTCGGGCGCGGCAAAGCCGACAAGGCCGGTGGTGACGCCGCAGTTCAGCGTGCCGCGGGCCTTGACGTCGTCAAGCGTGTCGGCAGCGACGGCTCCGGCAGCCAGGCCGGAAACGGTCAAGGCGCCGAGGAGTACGGATTTTTTCATGTTTACCTCTTCCTGATATCCCGTCTTTTCGACGGATCGTTCTTTTCGGTCCCAGGGGGACGCGGGCGATTTCGTCGCCCAAAGGACGACAACATGGTCAGCTTGGGCGGATTCATGAAAGGTCGTCAAGTGTCGGAGCACGAAAAGCGATGGCGTCCACTGGTGCTTTCGACGGTTTTTCGGCGCTGACGCAGCGGAATGCGCCGTCAGATGGCGCCAGTGGAAAGCGCATGAAAACGCGCCGCATGCCGGAATTCGTCCCGCTTGAAGGCCGCGGCGGCCTCGGCCTCGTCGTCGCGGCCCCATTGTTCGGCCTGGAAGGTTTCGTCGATCCGCGACAGGGCCCAGCCGGTATCGGCATCCAGGCGCCCGTCCGCGACGGCCAGCCCCAGGACAAGCGACCCCGACAGACCGACCAGGTCGTGCAACGCCGCCAGCTGGAACGGCGTCGCCAGGGTGACGCGCGCCCGCAGGCGGTCGAGGGCGGCGTCGGATTGCCCGACCGGCATCACGCCGCAGGCGACCGACAGCCGCGCGCCGAAACGCGCGTCGGCCCAGTCCAGCAGAGGGTCCCAGCCGGCAGCCTGGCGCCGGACAAGCGCTTCGGGCGCCTGGGCGCGGTAGCACAGCAGGTCGGTTCCGCCATAGGAGGCGATCAGCCGGGCGACCTCGTCGAATTGCGGGATGACCTTGTCGATCGCGGCGTTGACAGACCGGGTCACGGGCATGTCGGCAGGGCGGATGTCGTCCTCCACGGCGCGCCATTCTTCGGCCAGGGCCTCGGCCAGGGCGGGCGTCGGCACGTGGACCTCGGTCTTGGCCGGCGTGCGGACCGGGCGGCCATCCAACCGCACCGCGAACCCGTCCGGCCCTTCGACGATCTGCACATCGGTCCAGAATCTGCGCGCCTTCCACGCCGTCATGCCGTCCCTCCCGCAAGGTCGTCCACGGCCGCGGGGAGTGCCGCGAAATCGTCGATCGACCGGTCGGCGCGCAGCAGGCCGGCCGGATGATAGCCCCAGCCGACCCCGATACTGCCGATCCCCGCCGCCCGGGCCATGTCCATGTCATAGGTCGTGTCGCCCACCATGACCGCCCGCGCCGGTGCGACAACGGTTTCGGCCAGACAGGTCAGGATCATCGAGGGATGCGGCTTGGACGGGTGATCGTCGGCGACCTGGGTGGTGACGAAATGCCGGCCCAGATCCAGGCTGCCGAGCAGCGCATCGAGGCCGCGCCGCGACTTGCCGGTGGCGATGGCCAGCAGGGTCCGGTCGTCCCGGCCAAGGGTTTCCAGCACCTCGATCGCGCCGGGATACAGCGGGCTGTCGGCAGGGCCGCCCGCCCTGCGCCGCTCGGCATAGGCGTCCTTGTAGGTCACCACCATGCGCCGCTGGACGGCGTCCGGCTGGTCCGGAACCAGACCGGCGATGGCATCGGGCAGGCTGAGCCCGACAACCGACAGGATCGTGGCCCGATCCGGCGCGACCAGGGCCTCGCCGGCGAAGGCCGCGCCCATCGCCGCCAGGATATCGCCCTGGCTGTCCACCAGAGTGCCGTCGACATCGAAGATCACCAGGCGCAGATCGTTCATCGCAGCGTCTCGAACGGATCGGCGGCGGCGATATCCTCGGCCCAGCCCAGCGTGTCCCAACTGGCGGCCATATGCGGCGGCAGGGGCGCGGTGAGCGTCAGCGGCTTGCGGGTGACCGGGTGCAGGAGGGTCATCGATCGCGCATGCAGGTGCAGCTTTTTCGAGATGATCCCGCCCAGCTGCGCGCCCCAGCCATCGCCCAGGTTTTCCTGCCCCGAGCCGCCGTATTTCCCGTCGCCGACAATCGGATGGCCGATTTCGGCCATATGGGCGCGCAACTGGTGGGTGCGCCCGGTCAGGGGTTCCAGCGCCACCCAGGAGGCGCGGCTGGCGACGCGATAGAGCGTGGCATAAAGCGTATGGGCGCGCTTGGCGCCGGGGGTGCCGGCCAGTTCGGCGGGATGCACGCAGCGCATCTTTTCGCCCTCGCCGGCCGCGCCATGGCCGCCGGCCTTGACCAGCCCGTAGCGGATTTCGCCCAGATAGGGCGTCGGCACGCCGGCGACCAGCGCCCAATAGATCTTGCGCGTCTCGCGGTGGCGGATCGCCTCGGTCAGGGCCTTGGCCATGGCGCGGGTGCGCGCCAGCAGCAGGACGCCGGACGTATCCTTGTCGAGCCGATGCACCAGGCGGGGCTTGTCGTCGAACCCGAAGCGCAACGCCTCGGCCAGGCCGTCCACATGGCGGTTCTGGCCCGATCCGCCCTGGGTCGGCAGACCCGGCGGCTTGTTCAGCGCGATCAGGTGATCGTCGCGGAACAGCACGCAGTCGCGGATCATCCGGGCGTCGGCCTCGGTCACCGCGGGCCGGTGCGACGTCGGTATGACGTCGGCATCCTGCCGGTCCGGGATCGGGGGCACCCGGATCTGCTGACCTTCGGCGACCCGGGTCGAACTTTTCGCCCGGCCGCCGTCGATCCGGATCTCGCCCTTGCGGCAGGCCTTTTCGATCCGTCCCTGCGTGAACTGCGGAAACCGGCGTTTCAGCCAGCGGTCGAGCCGCTGGTCGCCTTCGCCCGGCGCCACGGTGAGGGTCTGCACGCCGCTCATGCCAGGACCGACCGCATCAGCATCAGACCGGCCAGCAATGCGCCGATCGACAGGGTGACGGTCAGGACGACATAGAGCGCGGCCTGCCCCACCTGCCCCCGTTCGAACAGGGTCACGGTTTCCAGCGAAAAGGCCGAAAAGGTGGTGAAGCCGCCCAGGATGCCGGTCAACAGGAACGGGTTGAGATGGGTCAAGGCCCGCTGTCCCAGCCAGACCACCAGCGCCCCCATCAGGAACGATCCCAGCACGTTCACGGTGATGATGCCCAGCGGGAATCCGTCGCGGCCGAAAGCGCGCAACACGGCAACGCCGGTCAGAAACCGGGCCGCGGCGCCGATCGCGCCGCCAAGGGCGACCTGAAGGGTGGTGGCGAACATGGGCGGGTGATGTGGGCTGCGCCCTGCCTTGTCAAGCGCCGCCCCGCCTGGCCCGTTGCCGGGTGAACCAGTCCAGCCGCTTTTTCAATTCGCGCTCGTAGCCGCGATCGACCGGGGCGTAATAGACCCCGCGTTTCATCCCGTCGGGAAAATAGGTCTGACCGGAAAAGCCATCCGGGGCGTCGTGGTCATAGGCATAGCCGTCGCCATAGCCCTGGTCCTTCATCAACGCGGTCGGCGCGTTCAGGATATGCCTGGGCGGCGGTTCGGAGCCGGTCTTTTTCGCCGCCGCCATGGCGTTCTTGTAGGCCGCGTAACCGGCATTCGATTTCGGCGCCAGCGCCAGATAAAGCACCGCCTGCGCCAGGGCCAGTTCGCCCTCGGGGCTGCCCAGCCGTTCGTAGGTCGCCCAGGCATCCAGGCACAGACGGTTCGCCTGCGGATCGGCCAGGCCGATATCCTCGATCGCCATGCGGGTGATCCGGCGGGCCAGAAAGCGCGGATCCTCGCCCCCCTGCAGCATCCGCGCCAACCAGTAAAGCGCGGCATCGGGATCAGAGCCGCGCACCGATTTGTGCAGGGCGGAAATCAGGTTGTAATGGGCGTCCCCGGATTTGTCGTACTGGCTGGCCCGGCGCATCAGCCGGGTGGTCAGGGCCTCGGTCGCGATCTTGCCATCGAACTTCCAGCCCATCACCTGTTCGATCAGGTTCAATAGCGCGCGCCCGTCGCCATCGGCCATCTCCAGCAGCGCCTCGCGCGCCGGGCCATCCAGCGGCAGGGGGCGGCCCAGGTCGTGTTCGGCCCGTTGCGCCAGTCTTTCCAGATCGGCCAGGTCCAGCCGTTTCAGAACCAGAACCTGCGCCCGCGACAGGACGGCGGCGTTCAACTCGAAGCTGGGGTTTTCGGTGGTGGCGCCGACAAGCAGGATCGTGCCGTCCTCCATATGCGGCAGGAACCCGTCCTGCTGCGCCTTGTTGAAGCGGTGGATCTCGTCGACGAACAGCAGCGTGCCCTGCCCGTTCCGGCGCCGCATCTTTGCCGCCTCGAAGACCTTGCGCAGCTCCGGCACGCCGGTGAAGATCGCGCTGATCTGGACGAAATGCAGGTCGGTCTCGGCCGCCAGAAGCCGGGCGATGGTGGTCTTGCCCACCCCCGGCGGCCCCCACAGGATCAAGGACCCCAGCGTGCCGGCGGCCAGCATCGCGCCCAGGGGGGCGTCCGGGCCCAGCACCTGATCCTGGCCGATCACCTCGGACAGGGCGCGCGGCCGCAACCGGTCGGCCAGGGGCCGGGGGGCCTCTGGCGCGTCGCTGCCGGCGGTATCGAACAGGTCGGCCATGGGGGCAAACTAGGCCCCCTGCCCGACCTTGGAAAGCTCAATGCAACTGGGTGGAGAAGTCGATCCAGACCGCCTGGTAGTCGATCCCGCCCATGTTCATGTTGCGCCCGGCCGCTGTCATGTCGAGCTTGCAGCGGGCCGCCCAGCGGTGCCAGTTCGACGGCAGCAGGGCCAGCATCCGGGTGATCCCCTCGACCCGGCTGGTGCGCAGCATCTCGAGCACCAGTTTCATCCGCACCTTGTGACGGATCGCCGCCGGGATGCCGGAACAGACGAAGCCGCGGGTGACCTCCCAGGTGCCCTCCTCGACCGGGGCGGTGGTATAGAGCAGGTCCGACGGGATCGAGTCCAGCAACCCGTTCTGGGCGTCGCGGATCATGTAGGAATAGATCCCGCAGCGGGCCGTCGTGGGCGTCAGCCGCACACCGGCCAGGACACGGCCGTTTTCATGAACCGCAAGCCAGCGCGAAGCGGGGGTGTCGTATTGGTCGTATTCCATGCCCATGGTTTCGGGCAGGTCCCAGCGGTTGCGCAGGATGAAGGAATCACGCCGTGCGCGAAGAATATTCGCGAACAGCTCGCCATGGTTGTGGAAGTTGGCAAACGAGATGGTGGCAGACTGCATACCTTGATACTCCAGCGAGTGGTTGTGGGTCACACGGGCCCTGGCACCAGCCGCCAAAGAGGACGGTCAGAGCAGCCTGTAATCCCTTGCACGCTGGATTGCCTCGGCGGTGGTGCGCGCAAGGAGCGCGGACCGGGCCGCTGCGAGGCGCGCCTTGAAGGCGCTTTCGGAAATGTTCAGTCGAGCGGCGGCAGCTGCATGACGATCCCCCTCGGCGACACAGCGCAAGGCTTCGATCTGGGCGTCCGTCAGGGACTCCGGGGGTTTCGTCAGATGGTGCAGCTGCGAGATGAGGTTGGAAAACGCCTCGATCTCGGCATCCGTGAACTCACGATCATCTCGAGCGGCAGAGGCGATCGTGCGCGATTTCTTGGGGCCGCAAGATACGGCCAAACCATACACCATACCGAATGTCCGGGCCTGTCCGAGGATATCGAACGGGTCTGGTATCGGAATCTCGCTCCACCTTATCTTTCCCACTTCACTGAACCCCCAGGCAATGATCGGGTCGCGGAGCGCATAGGCCTCCTCTGTATAATGATCCGTCCAGCCTTGCGGGTAGGTTTGGTGGTGCAGCAGCGGAAGCGCGAAGCGGATATGCAGCGCAAAGAAAAAACCATTTGGCGACAAGGCCTCTAGGCGCTTCGTGTGATGATCGATACCGGACCGCAAGGACATAACCTTTTAGACAAGTTGCCATATGGGCGGTCAACCTTAAAGTGTGTCCATCCGATAGAACGCGACGTGACCCGCATGACCCGAATTGACGAAGACCTGGTGAACCGCATCGCAGACCTTCCGCCACAGGGGTTGAGCGAATTGCTGGATTTTCTCGAGACCGATCGCCAGAGCCTGCGCGACCTTCGCGCGCCCCGGTCCGAACAAGACGACCGCGACCCCCGCGACTGACCGCAAAACAAAAGGCCCCGCATCCGCGGGGCCTTGTGATGATGCCTCCGTGCAGCGCCCGTCAGCGCTCACGCGTCATCCATATCGATGTCGGCTTCAAGCCGGGCGCGATCGGCCGCGCCCTTGGCGTCGGGGTCGCGATCGACAAGTTCGATGATCGCCATCGGCGCCATGTCACCATAGCGGAACCCGGCCTTGAGCACCCGGGTATAGCCGCCCTGGCGATCCTTGTAGCGGTCGCCCAGAACCTCGAACAACTTGGCGACATGGGCATCCTGCTTGAGCTGTGCCGCGGCCTGGCGGCGGGCATGCAGATCACCGCGCTTGGCCAGCGTGATCAGCTTGTCGACGATCCGCTTGAGTTCCTTGGCCTTGGGCAGGGTGGTCTTGATCTGTTCGTGTTCGATCAGGCTGCCGGCCATGTTGGCCCAAAGCGCCTTGCGGTGTTCATGGGTCCGGTTCAGGCGGCGATATCCGCGAGCGTGACGCATTGTCTTGTCTCCTTTTGCCCTCTACGGGCGGTTTTGCTTTGTCCGGCCGGCGATGCGTGTCGCCGGCTCTCCTTGGGGCGGATGCCCGGGGCCGGGAGGACCAAAATTACGTAATTTTGGTCCCGCCCGAAACTCAGAACTGGTCTTCGAATTTCTTGGCCAGATCCTCGATATTGTCCGGCGGCCAATCCTCGACATCCATGCCCAGGTGCAGGCCCATGCCGGACAGGACTTCCTTGATCTCGTTGAGCGACTTGCGGCCGAAGTTCGGGGTCCGCAGCATCTCGGCCTCGGTCTTCTGGATCAGGTCGCCGATATAGACGATGTTGTCGTTCTTCAGGCAGTTGGCCGACCGCACCGACAATTCCAGCTCGTCCACCTTCTTCAGCAGCAGCGGGTTGAACTCCAGCCCGTCATCGTCGGACGCGGCCGAGGCGCTTTCCGGCTCTTCGAAATTGACGAAGATCGACAGCTGGTCCTGCAGGATCCGCGCGGCATAGGCCACCGCATCGTCCGGGGTGATCGACCCGTCGGTTTCCACCTTCATGGTCAGTTTGTCGTAATCCAGCACCTGGCCCTCGCGGGTCGGCTGAACGTCATAGCTGACCTTCTTGACCGGCGAATAGATCGCGTCGATGGCGATCATGCCGATCGGCGCATCCTCGGGCTTGTTGCGGTCGGCCGCGACATAGCCCTTGCCGGTATTCACCGTCAGTTCCATGTAAAGGTCCGCGCCCTCGTCGAGGTGGCAGATCACGTGATCCTTGTTCAGGATCTCGATGCCCGCACTTTCGCTGATTTCGCCGGCGGTCACGACGCCCGGGCCCTTGGCCTGGACCTGAAGCCGCTTGGGGCCTTCGACCTCCATGCGGATGGCGACGCCCTTGAGGTTCAGCACCACGTCGGTCACGTCCTCGCGGACACCGGAAATCGAGGAAAACTCGTGCAGCACGTTGTCGATCTGCACGGCGGTGATGGCCGCGCCCTGCAGCGACGACATCAGCACGCGGCGCAGCGCATTGCCCAGCGTCAGGCCAAAGCCGCGCTCCAGCGGTTCGGCGACGACGGTGCCCTGGCGCGCCGGGTCATTGCCCGGTTTCACGTCCAGCTGCGTCGGCTTGATCAGTTCGGCCCAGTTCTTGTGGATCATGGATGTCTCCTCAATTCCTGCCGCGTCCCCATGATCGTGGGCCGCGACGCCCGAGGTTGAAATGACGACAGGGACCCCGCGAACGGGGTCCCCGAAAGGTGGTCGGCCGGCCTCAGACGCGACGGCGCTTCGGCGGGCGGCAGCCGTTGTGGGCGATCGGCGTCACGTCGCGGATCGACGTGATGTTGAAGCCGACGGCGGCCAGGGCGCGCAGGGCGCTTTCCCGGCCCGAGCCGGGGCCCTGAACCTCGACCTCGAGGGTCTTGACCCCATGTTCCTGGGCCTTCTTGCCGGCATCTTCGGCGGCCATCTGGGCGGCATAGGGCGTCGACTTGCGCGAGCCCTTGAAGCCCATGGTGCCGGCCGAGGACCAGGCGATCGCATTGCCCTGGACGTCCGAGATCAGGATCTTGGTGTTGTTGAAGCTGGAATTCACGTGGGCGACACCAGCGGCGATGTTCTTGGAGACCTTCTTCTTGCCTCCGCGACGGGGATCACGAGCCATATCAGCGCCTCCTTATTTCTTCTTGCCGGCGATGGGTTTCGCCGGGCCCTTGCGGGTGCGGGCGTTGGTATGGGTGCGCTGGCCGCGGACCGGCAGGTTGCGGCGGTGGCGCAGGCCCCGGTAGCAGCCCAGGTCCATCAGGCGCTTGATGTTCATCTGCGTTTCGCGGCGCAGGTCGCCCTCGACGGTGAAGTTGGCGTCGATATGTTCCCGGATCGCGACCAGTTCGCTGTCGGACAGGTCGTTCACGCGGCGGGCGGCGTCGATGCCGACGGCGTCGCAGATCGCACGGGCCGAGGTGTGGCCGATGCCGGTGATGTAGGTGAGCGCGATCGGAACCCGCTTGCCGTCGGGGATGTTCACGCCGGAAATACGTGCCAAGGGTCTGGTCCTTTCGTTGCGGGTCCGTAGCGCCGGGCCCTTTTTTCACAACGCAAGCCCGGAGCGGTCATGCGCCGGGCCACTGTCGATGGTCGAGGTGGTCTGGACGGCACGGGGGCGACCCGATTCGTCCGGATTTCCCTTGCGGGATGGGGCTAACTATTGGTCAACGGGCCGAGCGTCAACCCCCTGTCAAGGGCTTTGAGGCCAGCCGCCGCAGCGCCCGGCGCACGGCCTCGCCGGATAGCGGCGAACCCGGATCTCCACGACCGGCACCCGGGCCGCGCGGCGCCTCATTCAAAGGACCAGTCTCCGGCCAGCCCGTCGGGACATTGGCGGAAGGTCGCGGCATAGGCCGGGCTGTCATCGGGGTTCAGCACCTGCACGCCGCCCTCGGCATCGACGGCGATCACCAGGTCGCGCGAAATCACCCCGCCGCCATCGTCGCATACCGCGCGCAGGGCGGTGCGGCTGTCGGGCGCGAAGCCCAGCGGGTCGTCCCAGCGGCAGGTCATCGCGTGATTGCCGATGCGTGTCGGGGCAAGCAGGGTGATCTCGCCCTGCTCCTGCTCGGCCGCCGGGGCCTGGCACAGGGCCGGGTCGTTGATATAGGGCCCGGTCGCGGTGCTGCAGGAGGCCAGCACCAGGACGCCGGCCAGCGAAACGAAACGGGTCATGTCATGCCTTCCCTTGAAACGCGAAAGGGACCGAAACGGTATCGGTCCCTGTCCTGTCCTTGTCGCCGGGTTCCGGGCCTATCCGTCCAGACAGCCGGCGATCCGGTCGGCGACCTCGTCGATCTCGCCCAGCCCGTCGACCGATTTCAGATCGCCCTTGGCGTGGTAATAGCCGATCAGCGGCGAGGTCTGCTTGTAATAGGCCATCAGACGGGTGCGCAGACTGTCCTCGTTGTCGTCGGCGCGGCGGGAAAAGTCGGTGCCACCGCATTTGCTGCACGTGCCGTCAGCCGGGATCGGCTTGGTGATATCGTTATAGACCTCGCCGCAATCGGCGCAGGTCGAGCGGGCGGTGATGCGTTCGACCAGCGCGTCGTCATCCACCCGCATCTCGATCACCGCATCGAGCGTCTCGCCCAGTTCGCTCAGCAGGTTGCCCAGGGCATCGGCCTGGGCCAGCGTGCGCGGGAAGCCGTCGAAGATATAGCCGCCCGCGGCACCGCCTTCGGTCAGTTTCTCGCGGATCAGGCCGATCACGATCTCGTCCGTCACCAGGTTGCCGGCATCCATCACCTCGGCGACGATCCTGCCCATCTCGGTCCCGCTGGTGCGGGCCTCGCGCAACATGTCGCCGGTGCTGAGCTGCACCATGGCGCGTTCTTCGACCAGGCGGCGGGCCTGGGTGCCCTTGCCCGCTCCGGGCGGTCCAAGAAGAATGATGTTCATCGACGCGCCGGCCCTTTCCGCTTTTTCGTTCCGGTGCCCGTGCCGCGCTTGCCGCGCAGCTGGCTTTTCTCGATCAGGCCCTCGTATTGATGGGCCAGAAGATGCGACTGGATCTGCTGGATCGTGTCCATCCCGACGCTGACGATGATCAGCACCGAGGTGCCGCCGAAATAGAACGGGATCGACAGTTGCGACCGGACGATTTCGGGCATCAGCACGATCAGCGCGAGGTAGCCCGAGCCCAGGACAAGGATGCGGTTGACCACGTATTCGAGGTATTCCGCCGTGCGCTTGCCCGGGCGGATGCCGGGGACGAAACCGTTCTGGTTCTTGAGGTTGTCGGCGACATCATCGACCTTGAAGGCCACTTCCTTGGTGTAGAAATAGGTGAAGAAGATCACCATCGCCGCCATGAACAGCAGGTAAAGCGGCTGGCCGGGGCCGAAATAGGCCAGGATCGTCGACATCACCGGGCCTGTGTTGCCGTCCGAAAAGGTCGAGATCGTGGTCGGCAGCAACAGCAATGCGCTGGCGAAGATCGCCGGGATCACGCCGGCCGGGTTGACCTTGATCGGCAGGTGGGACGATCCGCCGTCGAACACCTTCATCCCGACCTGGCGGCGCGGATACTGGATGTGGATCTTGCGCAGGGACCGCTCCATGAACACCACGAAGGCGAAGACGACCAGCAGCATCACGATGACACCCAGCACCAGGCCCCAATCGCCGGTCGACTGGCTGGTCGCCAGGAAACTGGCCAGCGCGGCCGGAATCTCGGCGATGATGCCGACGAAGATGATCAGGCTGATGCCGTTGCCGATGCCGCGGGCGGTGATCTGTTCGCCCAGCCACATCAGGAACATGGTGCCCCCGACAAGGGTGATGACGCAGGCCGCGCGGAAGAACATGCCCGGATCATGGACCATGCCGCCGGTTTCCAGGCTGACGGCCATGCCATAGGCCTGAAAGGTGGCCAGCACGACCGTGCCGTAGCGGGTATACTGGTTCAGCTTCTTGCGGCCCTGCTCGCCTTCCTTCTTGAGCTGCTTCAACGGCTCCCACATGGCGCCCAGAAGCTGCACGATGATCGAGGCCGAGATATAGGGCATGATGCCCAGGGCAAAGATGCCCATCCGGCCCAGCGCGCCGCCGGTGAACATCGACAGGATGCCGCCGATGCCCGATTGCGCCTCTTCCATGAAAGCCCGAAGCGCGGCGCCGTCGATACCGGGCACCGGGATATAGGTGCCAAGCCGGTAGACGAGCAATAGCCCGAGCGTGAAGAAGATGCGCTGGCGCAGTTCCTTGGCCTGGCCCAATGCGCCCCAGCTCAGGTTCTGGGCCATTTGCTCTGCTGCTGATGCCATTATGCGGTCTCTTTATACATGGAGACGCCGCCGGACCGGGTGCGGGCGGCGGCGTCGGATCCTGCAGGGTGATGTAAGGGGCCGCGGCCCCCACCACAACCCGTTACTCGGCCGCCGCGCCGGAGAGGGTCACCGACCCGCCCGCCTTTTCGACCGCCTCGATGGCGCCTTTCGATGCACCGGTGACGGCGATGCTGGCCTTGGCGGTGATCTCGCCCTTGCCCAGCAGGCGGATGCCGTCGAGCTTGCGGCGCACCAGGCCGCAGGCGATCAGCGCGTCCTCGGTGATGTCGGACTTTGCGTCCAGCTTGCCCTCGTCGATGAACTTCTGGATCAGGCCGAGGTTCACCAGGGCGAATTTCTTGCGGTTGGGCTTGTTGAAGCCACGCTTGGGCAGGCGTTGATACAGCGGCATCTGGCCGCCTTCATAGCCCTTGATGGCCACACCCGAACGGGATTTCTGGCCCTTGATGCCGCGCCCGGCGGTCTTGCCCTTGCCGGAACCCGGGCCGCGACCGACGCGCATCCGTTTCTTGGTCGCGCCGTCGTTGTCGCGCAATTCGTGCAGTTTCATGTCGCTTCTCCTTGCCGGATGTCTGCCCCGAAGCGAACGGGCAGCCCACGGCGTTTCTTGGTTGCCTAGACTCAGTGGCGGTTGGCCACCGGGGGCGTATAGGCGCTGGCGCCCCCCCGTTCAAGCCTTTTGGCGGATCACGGCACCACGCCCGGCCGGGCGGCAGAGACGCCTTGGTCGATCCCGGCACGAAAACGCCCCGGCCATCACGGACCGGGGCGTTCGAGGTTCCGCAGGGCGGGGTTTCACCCCACCCCTTTACCCGCGCTCTTCGATGATCTCGACGAGGTGGGGGATGGAATTGACCATGCCGCGGACCGACGGCGTGTCCTCCAGCTCGCGGGTGCGGTGCATCTTGTTCAGGCCCAGGCCGATCAACGTTTCACGCTGCTTGGCGGGGCGGCGGATCGGCGAGCCGATCTGCTTGACGACGATGGTTTTCGCCATGGGTCAGGCCTCCTCGGCGACTTGGCTCGACGTGGCCGGGGCCTCGTCGCGCTTGGGCAGGATATCGGCCACCTTCTTGCCGCGACGCTGCGCGACCGACCGGGGCGATTGCTCCTTCTGCAACCCGTCAAGGGTGGCGCGGATCATGTTGTAGGGATTCTGCGAGCCGATCGACTTGGCGACCACGTCATGGATGCCCAGCATTTCGAACACCGCACGCATCGGGCCACCGGCGATGATCCCGGTGCCCTGCGGGGCGGTGCGCATCACCACCTTGCCGGCGCCCCAGCGCCCTTCCTGGTCGTGGTGCAGGGTGCGGCCTTCCTTCAGCTGCACGCGGATCATGTTGCGCTTGGCGGCCTCGGTGGCCTTGCGGATCGCCTCGGGGACCTCCTTGGCCTTGCCCTTGCCGAAACCGACACGGCCCTTCTGGTCGCCGACGACGACCAGCGCGGCAAAGCCGAAGCGCTTGCCGCCCTTGACGGTTTTCGACACACGGTTGATCGCGACCAGGCGATCGGCGAATTCCGGGGCTTCGTCGCGGTCGCGACGGCCACGGCCTTGTTGCGGTTCACGAGCCATGAGGCTTCCTTTGCTTTGCGGCGCGGCGCGCCGTTGAACTCGATCGCGGTGAGCCAGCGGCCCCCGGATCATCGGAGGGGCGTGCACCGCCCCTCTCAGCCGTTTCGCGGCGGTGGGGGTCTACCCCACCGACCCGGTCAGATCTTCAGGCCGGCCTCGCGGGCGGCATCGGCCAGGGCCTTGACCTTGCCGTGGTACAGAAAGCCACCACGATCGAAATAGGCCTCGGTCACGCCGGCCTTCTTGGCCCGTTCGGCGATCGCGGCGCCCACCTTGGTGGCGGCTTCCAGGTTGTTCTTGCCGACAACGCCCAAGTCCTTTTCGAGCGACGAAGCGGCGGCGAGCGTGACGCCGTTCACATCGTCGATCAACTGGACGCTGATGTTCTTGTTCGACCGGTGCACCGACAGGCGCGGACGCCCGGCATTCACCGACTTGATCTTGTTCCGGACGCGCAGGCGGCGCTTGAGGAACAGGGTTCTCTTGCTGTTTGCCATGTTCCTGGTCCTTATTTCTTCTTGCCTTCCTTGCGGAAGATGTATTCGTCGACGTATTTGATCCCTTTGCCCTTGTAGGGCTCGGGCCGACGCCATTCGCGGATATTCGCGGCGACCTGGCCGACCAGTTGCTGATCAGAGCCTTCGACGACGATCTGGGTCTGCTTGGGCGCCGTCACGGTGACACCGGCGGGCACCTCGAAATCGACGTCATGGCTATAGCCCAGGTTCAGCTTGAGCGTGTTGCCCTGCATCTGCGCCCGGTAGCCGACCCCGTTGATTTCGAGTTCCTTCTTGAACCCGTCGCTGACGCCGGTGACGCAGTTCTGCACCATGGTGCGGGACATGCCCCATTGCTGACGCGCGCGCTTGGACTTGCCGCGCGGGGTCACCGACACGGCGCCGTCTTCGACGGTGAGGGTCACATCGTCGGTCGCCTGAAAGCTGCGGGTGCCCTTGGGCCCCTTCACCTCGATCGTCTGACCCGAGACAGTGGCGGTGACGCCACTGGGCAGCGCGACCGGTTTCTTGCCAATACGAGACATCCTGCGCTCCTCAGAAGACCTGGCAAAGCACCTCGCCGCCGACATTGGCAGCGCGGGCATTCGCGTCCGACATCACGCCCTTGGGCGTGCTGACAATCGACACGCCCAGGCCCTGACGGACCTGCGGCAAGTCACCGACACCCATGTAGACGCGACGCCCGGGCTTGGAGACCCGGCGCAATTCGCGAATGACGGGGGCGCCTTCGTAGTATTTCAGTTCGATGTCGAAGGCCGGGTGGCCCTGGGCATCGGAGGATTTCTCGTAGCCGCGGATATAGCCTTCGTCCTTGAGCACATCGAGCACCCAGGCGCGCAGCTTGGAGGCCGGGGTCGAGACCACGCCCTTGCCGCGCATCTGGCCGTTGCGGATACGGGTGAGCATATCACCGATAGGATCGTTCATCTGTCGCCCTCCTTACCAGCTCGACTTGACCAGGCCCGGGATCTGGCCGTTCGAGCCCAGCTCGCGCAGCATGATCCGGCTGACCTTCAGCTTGCGGTAATAGGCGTGCGGACGCCCCGTCAGCTGGCAGCGGTTGTGGAGCCGGGTGGGCGAGGAGTTGCGCGGCAGCTTGGCCAGCTGCAGGCGCGCCTTGAACCGCTCTTCCATCGGCTTGCTTTCGTCTTTCGCGATCTCTTTGAGAGCGGCGCGCTTGGCGGCATATTGTTCGACCAGGCGCTGGCGCTTCTTTTCGCGTTCGATCATGGATTTCTTGGCCATGCTATGGATCCCCTTACGCGTTGAACGGCATGTTGAAATGCTTCAACAGCGCCTTGGCTTCGGCATCGGTCTTGGCATTGGTGGTGATGATGATGTCCATCCCCCACACCTCGTCGACCTTGTCGAAGTTGATTTCGGGGAACACGATGTGTTCCTTGAGCCCCATGGCAAAGTTGCCGCGGCCGTCGAAGCTGGGCTTCACGCCGCGGAAGTCGCGGATACGGGGCATCGCCACGGTGATCAGACGGTCGAGGAATTCGTACATCCGGTCGCCCCGCAGGGTGACCTTGGCACCGATTTCCATGCCTTCGCGCAGACGGAACGGCGCGTGGGATTTCCGGGCCCGGGTCGGCACGGCCCGCTGGCCGGCGATCAGCGACAATTCGTCGACGGCCGACTTGGCCTTCTTGCTGTCGCGCACGGCCTCGGCACCGCAGCCGATGTTCAGGACGATCTTGTCCAGACGCGGGATCTGCATGTCGTTGGCGTAGCCGAATTCTTCTTTCATCGCCGGGCGGATCGTCGACCGGTAGAGGTCGCGCAGGCGCGGGGTATAGGTCGCGGTATCGAGCATCAGATCACGTCCCCCGTGGTCTTGGCGAAGCGCACCTTCTTGTCGCCGTCCATGCGGAAACCGACGCGGGTTGCCTTGCCGTTCTTGTCGACGACGGCCAGGTTGCTCAGGTCGATCGGCATCGCCTTGGGCAGGCGGCCGCCCTGGGCGGATTGGGTCTGGCGCTGGTGGCGGATGGCGATGTTCACGCCGTCGACCACGGCCTTGCCGGATTTGGGATCGACGCTGGCGATTTCGCCGGTCTTGCCCTTGTCCTTGCCGGCCAGGACGATGACCTTGTCACCTTTCTTGAGCTTGGCAGCCATTACAGCACCTCCGGGGCGAGCGAGATGATCTTCATGAAGTTCTTCGCGCGCAGCTCGCGAACCACCGGCCCGAAGATACGGGTGCCGACCGGTTCGTTGTTGTTGTTGAGGATGACGGCGGCGTTCCGGTCAAAGCGGATCGCGGTGCCGTCGTCGCGGCGGATTTCCTTGGCGGTGCGGACGACGACGGCCTTGCGGACATCGCCCTTCTTCACGCGGCCGCGCGGAATGGCCTCTTTCACCGAAACGACGATGATGTCGCCGACCGATGCGTAGCGGCGGTGCGAGCCGCCGAGGACCTTGATGCACTGAACCCGACGGGCGCCGGAATTGTCAGCGACATCCAGATTGGTCTGCATCTGGATCATGTAGGTTTCTCCCGACCTTTGGGGGGTGTTCTGTTGTCGCCCCCAGGGTTTCGTTCAAACCGGAATGTGACGCCTACTGGGCGATCACCTCCCAGCGTTTCGTCTTGGATTTCGGGGCGCATTCCTGGATGCGCACCATGTCGCCCACCTTGAACGTGTCGTTCTCGTCATGGGCCCGGTATTTCTTGGACTTCCGCACGGTCTTCTGCAGCAGCGGATGCTTGAAGCGGCGCTCGACGCTGACGGTGACGGTCTGGGCGTTCTGGTCGCTGGTCACGACACCCCGGAGAATACGTTTGGGCATTACTTCGCCTCCCCGGCAGCGGCCGCGGCCTTTTCGTTCAGGATCGTCTTCACCTTGGCCACGTCGCGGCGCACGCTGCGCATGCGGGCGGTGTTCTCCAGCGCGCCCGAGGCTTGCTGGAACCGCAGGTTGAAGGCTTCTTTCTTGAGGGCGAGCAGATCGTCGCGGAGCTGGTCCGGCGTCTTGTCGCGCAGTTCTGTGGCGTTCATCGCCTGTTCCTTTCAACATCACCGAGCGGCCCCTTGCGGGTCACCGTCAGATTCGGTGGAGGTCATGTAGAAGTGGCGCGTATAGGCGGGTTCGGTGGTCGTGGCAAGGTGTTTCTGAACACCGCCCCGTCACGTCGCGGCGACACTCGGCCCGCCCGCCCCGCGCCGGTTGCCGGCGATGATCTTGGCCCGCATGTCCAGCGTGATCGCCGCCTCCAGCACCGGCCACAGCGCCGAGCCGGTATCGCGCAGCCGTTCGACCTTGGCACGTTCGATCCGCCACATCCGCGACGGACCCGTCAGCCGGGCGCTGGCCGAGGCGCGGTTTTCATCCAGCAGCGACATTTCACCGATGAAATGGCCGGGGCCGATCATGGCCAGGACCTGGTCGTCGATCGCGACCCGCGCCGCGCCGTCGGACAGGTAGCACAGGAAATCGGGGCGCTCCCCGTCGCGGGTCAGGGTTGTGCCCGCGGGCAGGTCCTCCCAGCGGCCCATGTCCAGAAGCAGGCGGTGCTGGCCGGTGCTGCCGCTGCGGAACCAGGCGGCGATCATCCGCGCCTCTTCGTCGGAAAACCGGGCGCGCCGGTCGCGGTGCCACAGCAGCACCAGCTGCACCAGCGTCACCAGCAGCAGCAGCGCCTCCCAGAACACGCCGACCGGATTGCCCAGCCAGATCCAGTCATAGACGATGCCGACAAGCGCCGAGGCGATGACGAACAGCCGCAACGCCAGCATGTTGCGCATCATCATCGAGATCACGAGAAGCAGATAGGACAGGTGCCCCACATAGCCTTCGGACAGGAAGGCGGGGCCAAACAGGTCTTCTAGGGTCATGGTCGTTCCGGCAAAATCCCGACGCCCCATGCTAGGGCCGCTTCGGCGCCGGGCAAAGCGAATTCGGCCCCTCGCCACCGCGCGCGGGCTGGGCTATCACCGCGCCATGGCCAGCATATCCTCTCTCTTCGTGACCCGCCTCTATCGCGCGCCGCTCGCGGCCCATGGCACCCCTGTCGATCCCGACGAACTCTCCGCCTCGTGCTGTTCCATCGCCGAGGATGACGCGGCCGGGCAGGACTGGTGCGCGGCCGAGGGCTATCCCGGCTATACGTCCTACGCCTCGCTCAGCGACCTGCCCTGGCGCTTTCCGGTGTTCCAGCAGCTCAAGGACAGCCTCGACGCCCATGTCGCGGCCTTTGCCGAAGACCTGGAGTTCGACCTGGGCGAGGGCCGGCTGGAGCTTGAGGATCTGTGGATCAACATCCTGCCCGAGGGCGGAATGCACAGCTCGCACCTGCATCCGCATTCGGTGATTTCCGGCACGACCTATGTGCAGATGCCCGATGGCGCCTCGGCGCTCAAGCTCGAGGATCCGCGCTCGGCCCGGATGATGGCCGCCCCACCGCGCCGCAAGGGCGCGCGCGAGGACCTGCGGACCTTCGTCTACGTGACGCCCCAGGCGGGCGAGGTGCTGCTGTGGGAAAGCTGGCTGCGCCACGAAGTGCCGATGAACATGGCCGAAGAGGACCGGATTTCGGTCAGCTTCAACTACAAGTGGGTGTGACGCTTTATATCGACGCCGATGCCTGCCCGGTGAAGGCCGAGGCCGAGCGCGTCGCGACCCGGCTGGGCGTGCCCATGGTGCTGGTCTGCAATGGCGGGCTGCGGCCGCCCGCGAACCCGCTCGTGTCGCTGAAGATCGTCGATCAGGGCCCGGACGAGGCCGATCGCTGGATCGCGGATCAATGCGGGCCGGGGGACGTGGTGGTGACCTCGGACCTGCCGCTGGCGGATCGTTGCCTGAAGGCCGGGGCGGCGGTGATCCAGCATGATGGCGCGGCGCTGAGCCAGGCCAATATCGGCCCCCGGCTGGCAACGCGCGACCTGATGGCCGATATCCGCGCCTCGAACCCGTTCCACCAGGGCGGCGGGGCGGCGTTTTCGCGCGCCGACCGGGCGCGGTTCATGCAGGCGCTGGACCGGGTGCTGCAGGCGGCCTTGCGAAATTGAATAGAATGCCGCGCATTTCGGCCCCCCCCGGAAACCCCGCCTAAGGCTTTGGCGCCGATAACCCGCCCCGAACGGGTTTCGGAGGGCCAGAATGGCGCGGATGATCTGGGCAGTTGTGTTGGTGTGCATGGCAAATGTCGCCCAGGCCGAGCTGCAATCGTTGTTTCCGCGCGAGGACGACGCGGTCCGGCAGGCCGCCGCCGCGCCGGGCAGCCTGTTCGCCGGGGGCAATGTCGGGATGTTCACGCCCCCGCCGCCACCGCCCCCGCCCCCCGCACCGCCGCCCGACGCGGCCCCGGTCACACCCGCGGCCGCGGCCCCGACCCTGACCCTGAACGGGGGCAGCCGGGTCGACCGCCTGCTCAGCCTGATCGCCCTGGCCGAGGCCGGGTCGGCGGGCTATGACGCGGTGCAGCACGGCGCCCGGGTGCGCCCGACCAAGCCGCCGACACGGATGACCCTGGGAGAGATCTATGCCTGGATCGACGCCACCCCGGGCCAGCCCCATGCCATCGGCCGCTACCAGTTCATCCCCGACACCCTGCGCCGCGTCGCCGGCCTGCGCGGCTATGGCCCCGAGACGCCCTTCACGCCCGAGGTGCAGGATTCGCTGGCCCTGGTGCTGCTGGAGGATGCCGGCCTGGCCGAGTTTCAGGCCGGCCGGATGGAGCGGGACCGCTTCATGCACAACCTTGCCCGGATCTGGGCCGGCCTGCCCCTGCCCAACGGGCGGTCCTATTACGACGGCTATGCCGGCAACAAGGCGACGATCACCTGGGCGACCTTCGCGGGGGGGATGGCACGGATCTGGCCGGTGGAGGGGTGAGATACGCATCTCGAATTGGCGCATCGTTCGGCCCGACCAGCGCCGAAGGCGCCGGCCTCCCGGCGATTGCCTGCAATCGCCTGCCGGCAGGGCATTGCAAGCAATGCCCGAGAGGCCAGCGCCTGCCCGTCCCGGCGGGCTGACGCTTTGCCACCCTTGCGCTCCGCCCGTTCGTAAGCATCCGGCGTAGGCCGTGGTCAGGCTGCGTTGGCGGCGTCCTGTTGTGTTTTCCAATGCCAGGGCAGCAACTCAGGCACGCGCGCGACGGGC
>HLSNC_1000045_pt1 | contig 189003 bp, 178 predicted proteins | sample HotLakmetagenome_2_FD_14041 | JGI IMG/M metagenome (IMG submission 14041)
GCGCTATTTGGTGGCCGCTCGCCTGTGGGCTTTGCCACCTCGGGGGTGGGTCATTTTTGGATGATCACACTGGGCCACTTTTGAATGCACATTGACACCACCTGGGCGCGCTTTGTCTGTTCATGTTCGGCACGGCGGCGCGCGTCGGGGAATCGTGTCGCCTGACATGGCGTCATGTTGATCTCGCCAGTGCCAAGGCAACCCTGCACCTGTTCAAGCCAACCCCATGGAGCCGCGATGCGCATCTACCGCCTGACGTGGTGGCCGCACTGGCGAACATTCCCTCGAACAGGAACCCCGATGATCTGGTGTTCGGATATGCAGGCCGGTGCAGCGTGAGAGGGCCATGGAACAACGTGTGCAAGCGGGCTGGCATCGAACGGTTGACCCCGCACTGTTGCCGCCATGGTTTTGCAACGTCGATGCTGCACCTTGGCATTGACCCCAAGACCGTGGCCGAGCGCGGCGGCTGGAAAGACGCAACGACCGTGCTGCGCACCTATGCCCACGCCATGAAAGACCCCACCGTGACCAATGCCCTGTTTGACACAGAATTGACACAGGGCGATGTGAGGAAATCCGCAACTATCGGAAAGAAAAGGGAAAATCAGGCATGACTACATCCCCCTCGTTGGGAGGGGTGTCCCAAGGACGGGATACGGGCGATCCGGGGCTTTCGCAAGCCTTGATTTGTCGCTAAGAGCCGCCAAAGTGCCGCAGCGCGGCGCAAACTGGCCCAGATCGGAAATGTCGCCCATGCATGCCGTCACGCTTCTGACCTCGCCCGAGGCCCCGACACTCGACACGGGTCTGGTCGAGTCGCTGCGCAATGCCTGGGGCGGGGGGGCGGCGCGGTGGCTGGCCCCGGACGAAGCGGCGGAATTCGCGGTGCCCGAGCGGCCCGGGAACCTGTGGGAGGTCTGGGCCGATCTTCAGGGGATGGGCGTTGACCTCGTGGTGCAACCCGAGGAAGGGCGTCGCAAGCGGATGCTTCTGGCCGACATGGACAGCACGATGATCCGGCAGGAATGCATCGACGAACTGGCCGACGCAGCGGGGGTGGGCGACTACGTGAAGGAGATCACCGCGCGGGCGATGAATGGCGAGCTGGATTTCGAGGGCGCGCTGACCGAGCGGGTGTCGCTGTTGAAGGGGCTGGATGCGGGTGTGATCGACACGGTGCTGCGCGAGCGGATCGAGCTGATGCCGGGGGGTCGGGCCCTGGTTGCCACGATGCGCGCAAATGGCGCCTACGCGGCGCTGGTTTCGGGTGGGTTCACGGCGTTCACCGCCCGAGTGGCGTCCGAGCTGGGCTTTGACGAGAACCGGGCCAACACGCTCCTGATCGAGGATGGTCGCCTGACCGGGGTGGTGGCACCGCCGATCCTGGGGCGCGAGGCCAAGGTGCGGGCGCTGGAGGAAATCAGCGCACGGCTGGGGATTTCCGAGGCGGACGTGATGGCGGTGGGCGACGGCGCCAACGATCTCGGGATGCTGGGCCGGGCCGGGGCGGGGGTGGCGCTGCACGCAAAACCCTCGGTGGCGGCGCAATGCGACATCCGGGTCAATTTCGGCGATCTGACCGCGCTGCTTTACGTGCAGGGATATGCCAAGGCCGATTTCCTGCACTGAGTTGCAGGATTCCAGACGGCGATCCCGACGTGTCGTCACCTCTGGGTCTTTCGATGCATTCTGCGAAAGCCGTTGTATGTAAAAGAAATCTCAGGCAAACTTGCCGCGCCTGAACCGGCTGCAAATCCTGGGGGGATTTTGCAGGGGGCCTTTGGTGGCTGAGGTCGAGATTTTCGTCACGGGTGACCAGATCGGAACGTTTTCCGGCGTTTCGACCAGTGGCAACAACAACGGCACGAAGGTCACGCTTTCGGGCGTGCAGTCGCTTGGTAGCGAAACGGACGTGTTCCGCATCGTCGTACGACAGGTCAACGAGGGCGACACGCTGTTCTCGAACGGGCAGATTGTGGACATCCATGACGGTCCGACGAGCGATCCGTCCGATCCGCCGATCTATTCCAACCTCAACCCGCAGCACGATCAGTTCCAGGGGCGGGCGTCGTCGGCGGATCACCAGATCTTCACCAGCCCGGAAAACATCGTCTTTGATGTGAATGGCGTGTCCGAGGGCACCATGCAATACGGGCCGGGAGCCGACCCACCCCGGACCGAGCAGCTTTCCTTTGAGACATTGGAGCCTGATACAACGGAATTTCCCTGCTTCGTGGCCGGAACCTTGGTCGAAACTGTCCGCGGGCCGCGTCCCGTCGAGAGGATCTGCGTGGGGGGCCTGGTAAAGACACTGGATCACGGATTGCAGCCGGTCCGTTGGGTGGGCCGCAAGGAGGTTCCAGGCGCCGGGGCGATGGCGCCGATCCTGATTCGCGCCGGGGCGCTGGGCAACAGTCGGGATCTGTGGGTGTCGCCGCAGCACCGGATGCTGCTGGGTGACTGGCGAACCGAGCTTTTCTTCGGACAAGGTCAGGTTCTGGTGGCGGCGGCTCACCTGGTCAATGGTGGCGCGATCCGACAGGTTGACCGACCGTGGGTGTGCTATGTGCATCTGGCCTTTGACCGGCACGAGGTGATCTGGGCCGAGGGTATTGCGAGCGAGAGCCTCTATCTGGGTGCAGAAGCGATTGCGGCGCTGGGAAAGGCGGCACAGGCCGAGATCAGGGCTTTGTTTGGCGATGAGCCGATGCAGACCCGGCGCGAGCCCTTGACCGCACGACATTGCCTTCGCCGATGGGAAGGCGCGCTGGTGGCCTGCGCCTGAACGTCAGGTTGCAAGCGCCCGGGACACGGCGCGACGGAACATGTCTTCGACCGGTGCCTGGCTGGCGCCGGCGCGGGTCATCAGGCCGACGGGACCCTGGGTGATCGCGGTATCGAAGGGCAGGCGGATGAGATGGCCGTCGGCGATCTCATTGGTGACGACCCCGGCAGAGATGATCCAGACGCAATCGCTCTGTCGCGTGTGAACGCGGCCAAAGGCACCGGAAACGGTTTCGATCCGGCGTGGCAGGTCGCCGACCCCGTTCTCGGCGAGGTAGCGGTCCACGAGCGGCCGGATGGCCGATCCGGCGGAGGGATAGATCACCGGGTAATCGGCAATGCAGTGCAGGTCGGGCCTGTCGGAAAGCGGGTGGTTCGCGCGCACGACAAAGGCCACCTCTTCTGCGTAGAGCTGGGTAAAGGACAGGCCCTGCATCATCTCGGGTGGACCAAGGCGGCCGATGACGAGATCGAGCTCACCAAGGCGCAACCGGTCGGTCAGGTATCCATGCGGGCCGTCGATGATTTCGAGCACCGCCTGAGGGGCGAGATTGGCAAAGGCGCGGGCCACCGGTGGCATGAGCCATGCGGCGATGGAAGGCAGCGCGCCGACGCGCAGGCGCGTGCGGGCGGATTGGCCGATATCGTCCACCTCGTTGAGGCCCTGTTGTAACGCGGCAAGCGAAGCCCGGGCAAAATGCAGGAAAACCTCGCCCTGCGGGGTCAACGCCACGCCCGCACGCGAGCGGGTGAGAAGCGGCGCGGCAAGGATGTCCTCGAGTTCCTTCAATGTCCTGGAAATCGCCGGCTGGGTGAGGTGCAAGGTTTCGGCTGCGCGTTTCAGGCTGCCTTGGCGGGCGATTTCTGTGAAGCACTGGACATGGCGGAACTTGATGCGGCGGTCGATCATTTACTTTCCAGTTTTGGCAATTAAACCTGCAATAAGGTCATTTTACTTTGCGGAAAAGGCAATCCATGATCGGCGCTAAGGGAGGACGACCCATGCGGACACAGGTTGCGATCATCGGGGGCGGGCCGTCAGGCCTGCTCTTGAGCCAGCTTTTGCACAAGCGCGGCATCGACAGCGTGGTGCTGGAGCGCAAGACGAAGGACCATGTTCTGGGCCGGATCCGGGCCGGTGTGCTCGAGGTGGGATTGGTGAACCTCATGCGCGAGGCAGGGGTCGCGGCGCGGATGGACAGCGAGTGCTTTATCCACGACGGCACGGTGATTTCGCGCGACAACGAACAGTTCGGGATCAATTTCAAGGCGCTGACCGGGCGCCACGTGGTTGTCTATGGCCAGACCGAGGTGACCCGCGATCTTTACGATGCGCGCGAGGCGGCGGGTGGCAAGATCGTCTTTGAGGTCGAGGGGGTCGAGATACACGGGGCGGATGGTGACGCGCCATACGTCACCTGCATGAAGGACGGGGCCGAGCAGCGGATCGATTGCGATTTCGTGGCCGGGTGCGACGGGTTCCACGGGGTCAGCCGTCAGGCCATTCCGCCTGCCGTGCGGCGCGAGTTCGAGAAGGTCTATCCCTTCGGTTGGCTGGGCGTCCTGAGCGAGACGCCGCCGGTGAATGAAGAATTGATCTATGCCAGTTCCGAGCGGGGCTTTGCGCTTTGCTCGATGCGCAATGAGAACCTGAGCCGCTATTACATCCAGTGTTCGTTGAGCGACAGCCCCGGGGACTGGAGTGATGCGGCCTTCTGGGACGAGTTGAAGCGGCGCATACCGGAGGAGGCGGCGGAAAAGCTCATCACCGGACCCAGCATCGAGAAATCCATCGCGCCGCTGCGATCCTTTGTCACCGAGCCGATGCGCTGGGGGCGACTTTTCCTGGCCGGGGACGCGGCGCATATCGTGCCCCCCACGGGCGCCAAGGGGTTGAACACCGCGGCATCGGATATCCACTATCTCTATCACGCGCTGGTGCAGCATTATATCGACCGCGACGACGAGGGGATCGCGCGCTATTCCGAACGGGCGCTGGCGCGGATCTGGAAGGCCGAGCGGTTCAGCTGGTGGATGACCACGCTCTTGCACCGCTTCCCCGATCAAAGTGATTTCGACCGGCGCATCCAGGCCGCCGAGGTGGCGTTTCTGCGCGACAACCGCGCGGCGCAAACGGTGCTGGCCGAAAACTATGTCGGCCTGCCATACTGAGCCGCGGGAGAGAGTGCATGTTGGAGCGATATGAAAAGGGAATGAAGGTGCGCAGGCGAATCCTGGGGGATGCGCATGTGGACAGGGCCGAGGCGAGAAAGAGCGATTTCGAGGCACCGTTCCAGGAGATGATCACCGAAACGGCCTGGGGTCATGTCTGGGCCAGCGACGGGATTTCCGAGCGGGAGCGCTCGATGATCACGCTGGCGCTTTTGGCGGCGCTGGGGAATTTCGACGAGATCCCGATGCATATTCGCGCCACCGCGCGCACCGGGGCGAGCAAGCGCGACGTGCTGGAGGCGTTCCAGCATGTGGCGGTCTATGCCGGGGTGCCGCGCGCCAATCATGCGCTCAAGCTGGCGCGCGAGACCTATGACGAGATGGAACGCGAGAGCGGGGCGTGACCCCGGGGAGAGGAGGCCGATATGAAACCCGGCGAGTTTTACCAGAGAGACCGGCGCTGGCATCCGCCCGCGCTTGACCGCGATTACAAGACGAGCGTCACCCGCTCGCCGCAATATGCGGCTATCAGTCTTGAAAACTCATTGAGCGAGATCACCGGGCCGGTGTTCGGGCATGGCGATATCGCGCCCGAGGATAACGACCTGATCCTGAATTACGCCAAACCCGGCGAAAGCCCGATCGGCGAGAGGATCATCGTGCATGGGCGGGTGCTGGATGAAAACGCGCGGCCGGTGCCAAACACGCTGGTCGAGATATGGCAGGCCAATGCGGGCGGGCGGTATCGCCACAAGAAGGATACCTATCTTGCCCCCATCGACCCGAATTTCGGCGGCTGCGGGCGCACATTGACCGACGAGAACGGGTATTATTTCTTTCGCACGGTGAAACCCGGTGCCTATCCGTGGCGCAACTGGGTGAATGACTGGCGCCCGGCGCATATCCACCTGTCGGTGTTCGGAAGCGGGTTCGCGCAGCGGCTGATCACGCAGATGTATTTCGAGGGCGATCCGCTGATCGAGACCTGTCCGATCGTCAACACGATCAAGGACAAGGCGGCCATCGGGCAGCTTGTCGCGCCACTGGACCGGAACGCGACCATCCCGCTCGATTCCATTGCCTACAAGTTCGATATCGTGTTGCGCGGGCGGCGCTCGACCCTGTTCGAGAACCGGCTGGAGGGGAACTGATGCAGAAGCTTGATTACCTCAAGGAAACGCCCAGCCAGACGGCGGGGCCTTACGTGCATATCGGCCTGGCGCCGGGGGCGGCGGGGTTCGACATCTACGAGCGCGAGCTGGGCTGGGACATTGCCGGGCCGAATGCGCGAGGCGAGCGTATCCGGGTCGAGGGCGTCGTGATCGACGGCACCGGCAGCCCGATCAAGGATGTGATGCTTGAGGCGTGGCAGGCCAATGCCGACGGAGTTTATGCCCATCCCGAGCATCCGGGCGAGGTGGAAGAGGGGTTTCGCGGCTGGGGCCGGGTGATCACCGATTTCGATACTGGCGAATGGGGCTTCGATACCGTGAAACCCGGGCCGGTGCCGGGGCGAAATGGCACGATGATGGCGCCGCATATCAACCTGTGGATCGTGGCACGGGGGATCAACCTTGGCCTCAACACGCGGGTCTATTTCAGCGACGAGACAGAGGCCAACACGAATGACCCGGTGCTGAACCTGATCGAGTGGGAGCGGCGGCGACTAACCCTGATCGCGCATCGGACCGAGCAGGATGGACAGGCGGTCTATCGCTTCGATATCAAGGTGCAGGGCGAAGACGAGACTGTCTTTTTCGACATCTGAGGCACAAGGAGCGATCCATGACCAAACCCTGCATCATCTGCGTGGCGATCACCGGCAGCGTGCCGCAAAAGGCTGACAACCCGGCGGTGCCGATCACGATAGACGAGCAGGTCGAAAGCACCCATGCGGCGTTCGAGGCGGGGGCGAGTATAGCGCATTGTCATGTGCGGATGGAGGATGGCACGCCGACCTCAGATCCGGAGCGCTTTGCGAGGCTCAAGGAAGGGCTGGAGAAACATTGCCCTGGCATGATCATCCAGTTCTCGACCGGTGGGCGGTCCGGCGCGGGCGCCGAACGGGGCGGAATGCTGCCGCTGCGCCCGGACATGGCGAGCCTCACCGTGGGGTCGAACAATTTCCCGACGCGGGTTTACGAGAATCCGCCGGACCTTGTGGCGTGGCTGGCCAGCGAGATGACGAAATACGACATAACCCCCGAGATCGAGGCGTTCGACCTGAGCCATATCCATCAAGCGGTGATGATGAAGCAGGCGGGGCTGCTGCCCGGCAAGCTTTACGTGCAGTTCGTGATGGGCGTCAAGAACGCGATGCCCGCCGACAAGGACGTGTTCGATTACTACGTCAAGACGATGGAGCGGCTGGCACCCGAGGCGGAATGGTGCGCCGCCGGAATCGGGCGGCACCAGATCGAGGTGAACGAATGGTGCATCGCCGCGGGCGGACACACGCGCACCGGGCTTGAAGACAACGTGCGGCTGGATCGCGAGCGACTGGCGCCGTCGAATGCGGCACTGGTCGAACAGGCCGTCGCTCTGTGCGAAAGATACGAACGCCCGGTCGCCAGCGTGGCACAGGCGCGCGAGATGCTGGGCCTGCGCGCGGCCTGAGAGCGGCGCTGCGCGCCTTATGCGGCGTAATGTGCGGCGCTTTCCTCGGACTGCGCCTCGGGCAGTGTGCAAAGATCGCTACCGTTGATCAGTGACATTACCACCCGGCCCGCATCGGTCTCGCGGATGTCGTAGCCATAGCCGCGCAGCCGGAATTTCCATTCCCGGTCGGAGAGCGACATGTCGCGCTCGCGCAGAACGATATCACAGATTTTCGCGGTCAATTCGGTGTCGATGTGATCGTGTTTCATGCCCTGTTGCCTCATTCAAATGCAATTGTTGATGAAATGAGAATGATCATCGTTTGTGGCGCGGTTTTGTCCCGAATTGGGAAATTCATGGGGCAACACGGGCGTCAGCGTGACAGATTCAAGGCAATTCCACCGGCCCCCGCCACGATGACCACCGCCCAGGGCGGCACCTTCCACATGGTCAAGAGCACGAACGAGGCCAATGCCAGCGTGAACTCGCGCAGATCGCCGATGGCGCTGGTGAAGAGCGGCGAATAGAGGGCGGCCCCGAGGATGCCGACTACCGCGGCGTTCGCGCCCTGCATCAGCGATTGTGCGAAGGCGAGGGTGCGGAACCTGTCCCAGAAGGGCAGAACCCCCACGAGGATCAGGAAGCCGGGCAGAAAGAGCGCCATCAACGCAAGCGCGGCCCCCGCAACGCCGTTCGGGGCCGGTTCCAGAACCGCGCCGAGATAGGCGGCAAACGTGAAAAGCGGCCCCGGCACCGCCTGCGCCGCGCCATATCCGGCAAGGAAATCGTCAGCATTGACCCAGCCAGTTCGCACGGTTTCACTCTCAAGAAGCGGCAGCACGACATGCCCGCCACCAAAGACCAGCGCACCCGAGCGATAGAAAGCGTCGATCACGGCAACGGGCTGGGCCGCGCCCGCCAACAGGGGCAGCACGATGAGAAGGCCCGCAAAGGCGAGCAGAGCGGCAGTCGCCTGCCCGCGCGTCACGGGTGTCGCGACATGGCTGCTCCCCGAGTCACCCGTGCCACGCCCGAGGATGAGCCCGGCAACCGCGCCGAGCACGATTGCGCCGACCATGCCGATGGCCCCGGGCAGAAAGGCAAGGACGGCCACGGCCGCCACCGCGATGGTGGCGCGTTCGCGGTCGGGGCAGAGCGATTTCGCCATGCCCCAGACCGCCTGTGCCACGATGGCCACGGCGACGATCTTGAGCCCGTTGAGCACGCCCGTCCCGGCAGGGCCTTCGATCGCGCCCGCGCTAAGGGCAAAGGCCAGCAGGATCAGCGCCGAGGGCAGGGTAAAGGCGATAAAGGCGGCCAGCGCGCCCATCCACCCGGCGCGCATCATGCCAAGTGCGAAACCCACCTGGCTCGATGCCGGGCCGGGCAGGAACTGGCAGAGCGCCACGAGATCGGCATAGGCGCTGTCAGAGAGCCAGCGCCGCCGCGTGACCAACTCATCCCGGAAATAGCCCAGATGCGCGATCGGCCCGCCAAAGGACGTGAGGCCCAGTTTGAGAAATGCAACGAAGACCTCACCGGCGGTGCCTTCGCGCATGAGTTCAGATCCCGGCCTCGGCGGCGATTTCGGCGCGGGATTTTCGGGCGCGTTCGGTGGCGGATTTCAATTGACCGCAAGCGGCCATGATGTCCTCGCCCCGGGGGGTGCGGATGGGCGAGGCGTAACCGGCCTTGTAGATGATGTCGGCAAAGCTCTCGATCCGTTCCCAGTCAGAGCGCTCATGCGGCGCGCCGGGCCATTCATTGAAGGGGATGAGGTTGATCTTGGCCGGGATGCCGCGAATCAATTGCACCAGGCGCCGCGCATCCGCGTCGCTGTCGTTCACGCCCTTGAGCATCACGTATTCAAAGGTGATCCGCTCGGAATTGGATGCCTTGGGATAGGCGCGCAGCGCGTCGAGCAGGGTGGCGATCGGCCACTTGCGGTTGATCGGCACCAGCTTGTCGCGCACCTCGTCGGTGGTGGCGTGGAACGAGACCGCCAGTTGGCAGCCGATTTCCTGCGCCGTTCGCGCAATCTCCGGCACCACGCCCGAGGTCGAAAGCGTTATGCGACGCCGCGACAGCGAAATGCCTTCGGGGTCCATCGCGATCTTCATCGCGTCACGGACATTCTCGAAATTGTAGAGCGGTTCACCCATCCCCATCAGCACGATGTTCGAAAGAAGGCGCGGGCGTGCGTCCGAGCCTTCGCCGGGTTTTGGCCATTCATCCAGATCGTCGCGGGCGATCATGATCTGACCGACGATCTCGCCCGCCGTCAGGTTACGCACCAGTTTCTGCGTGCCGGTATGGCAGAACGAGCAGGTGAGAGTGCACCCGACCTGGGAAGAGATGCAGAGTGTGCCGCGATCTTCCTCGGGAATATAGACCACCTCGACCTCGTGGCCACCAGAGATACGGACGAGGTATTTGCGGGTGCCATCGGCCGAGACCAGTTTCGAAACCACCTCGGGGCGCTCGATCACGAAATTCTCGGCGAGACTGGCTCGATAAGCCTTGGCGAGGTTGGTCATCGCGGCGAAATCGGACTCGCCGCGTTGGTAGATCCACTGCCAGAGCTGATCGGCGCGCATCTTTGCCTGCTTCTCGGGCGTTCCGGCGGCGATCAGGGCCTCCTGCAGTCGGGGGCGGGTGAGCCCGATGAGGTTTACCTTGCCATCCGCACGCCTGGGCATGCGGGGAAGGGCGGTGACCTCCGGGGTTATGGGTATATCGGTCATGATGCGCGTGTCCTGTAAAGGCTGCGCTTATATAGGGGATTCGGGGGTGATTGCAAAACGAATGCCCGCGACCCGCGTCCCGCGCGGCAGGGCAGCCGTAACCAGGTTGCGCCGATCAGCTGCGACAGGCCCTGCCTGTGTCTTGGATCACTTGCAACGCTCCTCGGCATCTTCGACGGCAGCCGTGAACCCAGAAAGCGAAAACGTATCCTTTGTGGTGGTGCCGCGCGACGAGCGGGCAGTCAGGATTGCCGACTTTCCACGCTTCATCGCCTTGAGGATCTCTTCATCGTCGGAAGGCGAGGCGGGCCAGGCCCATTCACCCTCGGTGAAGAGTTCGTATTCATCGCCGTCAATATCAAGATTGACCGTCGATCCGGAGGCAAACGGATAGCCACCGGTAAACGTGATCTGTCCGGCCACATCCGCATCGGGGCGGTAGAACGCCATCAGCAGGATCGAGCCCCGCCGGACCGCGACCACGCGGCCATCCTTGGTGTTGACGGTCTCCTTGGGCGAGGTGACCGCCCAGCATTCGCGCGGGTTGTCCTCTTCGAAAACCGACCAGTCGGTCTCTGCAGCGACCTGGTTCGTGCTTGTTTCCTGCGCGGCAACGTCAGAAACCGTCAGTGCCATGATGGCCCCGGCAACGCCTAGCGCAAAACGTGATACCATGTGTCCAGCCTCCAGCTGTCCTTTTGCCTCAATTCCAGCCACTGTCGCCGGCCCTTTGCGGGTCATTGTCGCAAACAGGGGCATTTTCCTACTCGACATTCGTACATTAGCCTGAAACCTGCCATGTGCGAAAGGGAAATTGGCGAAAAATTGCCATAGCGAAGACCGCGTTACGCGGCACGTCACGCAAAGGAAAAAACAGATGACCGCAGCGGTGGAAATGGCGCAGCTCTGGCGCGGGCCGGTCCGCGAATCCGTGCATCTGGGGCACGCGGTTGTGTGCGGCCCGGATGGTGACATCGTCGAAAGCTGGGGCGATCCCCGGTTGGTCGTCCTGCCAAGATCGTCCGCCAAGATGATCCAGGCCCTGCCCATGGTGGAGAGCGGCGCGGCCGCGGCGGCCGGGCTTGGCCACGAGCAACTGGCGCTGGCCTGTGCGTCGCATGACGGGGCGGCGATCCACGTCGATCGGGTGCGCGCGTGGCTGGCTGATCTGGGGCTTGGCGACGACGATCTGCGCTGTGGCTGGCACATGCCGCGCGACGAGGACGAGGCACGGCGCCTCACCTGCACCGATTGCGCCCATGAGCAGGTCTATAACAACTGTTCCGGCAAACACGCCGGGTTCCTGACCCTGGCGCGGCACATGGGGGCGGGGCCGGACTATGTTGCGGTCGATCACCCGGTTCAACAGGCCGTGAAAACGGCATGGGAAGAGGTCACGGGGGAGGCCACGCAAGGCCACGGCATCGACGGCTGTTCCGCTCCGAATTTCGCGGGCACCCTGCATGGCATGGCGCGCGCCATGGCGTTCTTTGCCGCCGCCTCGGAGGATGGCAATGCCCGGTCGCGCGCGGCCGTGGCGCTCAGGCAGGCAATGGTGACATGGCCCGAACTGGTCGCGGGCGAGGGGCGCGCCTGCACCGAGTTGATGCGCGCGATGGATGGGCGCGTGGCGCTCAAGACCGGGGCAGAAGCATTTTTCATCGCCATCATCCCCGAGCGCAAGCTGGGCGTGGCGCTCAAGATCATCGACGGCGGCACGCGCGGTGCGGAAAGTGCCATTGCATCGATCCTCGTGCGGCTTGGCGTGCTCGACCCCGAGCATTTTGCCGCCCGGCAGTTCCGCACCCCCGTCCTTCGCAACTGCCGCGGTATCGAGGCGGCACATATCCGCCCCGGCACCGCGTTTTCCTGAGCTTCTTCGGCCTGCCGTGGTGCCGGCTTATCGCCCCGGCAGGTCGTCGCGGCACGGGTCGGGATCCCAGTTCTCGATGACGTGAACCGCCTCTTCGGCGGTTTCGACATAGCGAAAGAGCTCGAGATCCTCTTCCGAGATCGTGCCGGCGTCGGCCAGCGCCTCCCAGTTTATGATCCTTTCCCAGAACGCCTGGCCAAACAGCAGGAAGGGCACACGCTCCATGCGCCCGGTCTGGATCAGGGTGAGGCTTTCGAACATCTCGTCCATCGTGCCGAAGCCACCGGGAAAGATGCAGATCGCGCGTGCCCGCATCAGGAAATGCATCTTGCGGATCGCGAAATAGTGGAAGTTGAAGCACAGGTCGGGCGTTACGTACTCGTTCGGCGCCTGCTCATGCGGCAACACGATATTGAGTCCCATGGACGCCCCGCCGACATCGGCCGCGCCGCGGTTGCCCGCCTCCATCACGCCCGGCCCCCCGCCGGTGCAGATCACGAACTCGCGCCCATAGGTTTCAAGCGATTTCACGGTCATCAATCGGGAGAATTCGCGCGCCACGTCATAGAAGTGCGACAGCTCGGCCAGCGTCCTTGTGCGCGCCTTGTCCTTCTTCTCGGGCTGGGGAATACGGGCGCCGCCGAACAGGACGATGGTCGAGGTAATGCCGCGCTCTTCGAGGATCAGTTGCGGTTTGAGCAGTTCGAGTTGAAGCCGAACCGGGCGCAACTCGTCGCGCAGCAGGAAATCCTCGTCGTCAAAGGCCAGCCGATAGGCCGGCGCGCGCGTCTGGGGCGTGTCGGGAACGTGCTCGGCGGTGGATCGGTCGGTGCCGGCATCACGAAAGGGGCTGCGACGATCGTCTTTCATGGCGTTTTCCTTGGTTGCGCGTTCATGCAAGCTCTATAAGGTTCGCCGGATCAAGGCCAGCCGGGGAGAGATGGGATGAACTGGAAACGCGAAATCAAGGCGGCGCGGGCGCGGATCGAAGGCCATGTGCGACAAACGCCGGTGCTGACATGCGATGGCCTCGGCCTCGGCTATCCGGTCGAGTTGAAGCTGGAACAGATGCAGCATACCGGCAGTTTCAAGGCGCGCGGCGCATTCAACACGCTGCTGTCGGGGCCGGTGCCACAGGCCGGTCTGGTCGCGGCCAGCGGGGGCAATCACGGTGCGGCGGTGGCCTTTGCCGCGCGGGCACTGGGCCATGCCGCGCACATCTTCGTGCCGGAAATGGCCGGGCCTTCGAAAATCGCGCTGATCCGCGAGACCGGGGCGCAGTTGAGCGTGGTGAGCGGCGAATATGCCAACGCGCTGGCCGCGGCGCGTGAATTTGAGGATGCCTCGGGCGCGATGCAGATCCATGCCTATGATGCCCCAGCGACCGTGGCCGGGCAAGGCACCTGCATGGCCGAATGGGAAGAGCAGGGATTGCAGGCCGACACGGTGCTGATCGCGGTGGGCGGTGGCGGGCTGATCGCCGGTGCGCTGGGCTGGCTTCAGGGTGCGCGCAAGGTCGTCGCGGTCGAGCCTCAAACGTCCTGCGCGCTCAACGCCGCGCTGGCGGCGGGACACCCGGTCGATGTGGAGGTGTCGGGCGTGGCCGCCAATGCGCTGGGCGCGCGGCGAATCGGGGAAATTTGCCATGACCTGGCAGTCGAACATGGCGCGCAAAGCGTGCTGGTCAGCGATGACGCGATCCTTGCTGCGCAAAAGGCGCTTTGGCGCGGGCTGCGGCAACTGGTGGAGCCCGCGGGCGCGACCGCGCTGGCCGCGCTTCTGGGTGGGGCCTATACCCCCGAACCTGATGAGCGTGTCGCAGTGCTGGTCTGCGGGGCAAACGTGGCGCCTGACCCGCTTGGCTGAGCCGTTCATCGCTGCGCTGCATTGATTGGCGCTTTCCTTGCCGCTATAGCCGCATGAACGCCAGAATCCGACAGGGGAGACACGACATGTCGAACGCGCAACTCGAAGCGGCCATCGAGGCTGCATGGGACAACCGCGACCAGATCACACCGGCCACCAAGGGTGAGACCCGCGAGGCCATCGAGGCGACGCTCGATGCGCTCGACAGTGGCAAGTTGCGCGTGGCCGAACGCGGCGATGACCGCACATGGCATGTGAACCAATGGGCCAAGAAGGCGGTCCTCCTGGGCTTCCGTCTCAAGGACATGGAACAGCAATCGGGCGGGCCGCAGGGTGGCGGCTGGTGGGACAAGGTGGACAGCAAGTTCGCGGGTTGGACCGATGCCGACTGGAAGGCCGGCGGCTTTCGCGCGGTGCCCAACTGCATCGTGCGGCGCTCGGCCTATATCGCGCCGGGCGTGGTGCTGATGCCCTCCTTCGTCAACCTCGGGGCCCATGTCGACGAGGGCACGATGGTCGACACGTGGGCCACGGTCGGCTCTTGCGCGCAGATCGGCAAGGGGGTGCACCTGTCGGGTGGCGTCGGCATCGGCGGCGTTCTGGAGCCGATGCAGGCGGGCCCCACGATCATCGAGGACAATTGCTTCATCGGTGCGCGCTCCGAGGTGGTCGAAGGCGTGATCGTGCGCGAGGGCTCGGTCCTCGGGATGGGTGTCTATATCGGCCAATCGACCAAGATCGTCGACCGCGAAACCGGCGAGGTCATGTATGGCGAAGTGCCGACGGGATCGGTCGTGGTATCAGGCTCGATGCCGTCGAAGAACGGGGTCAACCTCTATTGCGCCGTGATCGTGAAACGCGTCGACGAGAGAACCCGCGCAAAGACCTCGATCAACGAACTCCTGCGGGACTGACTGCCCCCTCTCAGGCCAGCATCAGCCTTGCCTCAAAGCTCTTCAGCGTCATCCGCGCGGTCGGGCCATACCCGATCGCCGGGGGCCTGCAAAGCTCGGGGAACAACCGGCGTATTTCTTCGCCGGTTTCCGCGTCGAAACTGTGCGCAGTCTCGCGTCCGGGATGATAGCTTTCACTCCAGAGCCCGTTGCCGCAGATCAGTTCATGACGGTCGAACAGCAGGTGAATGTATGTAACGGGTTGCCCGTCCCGGCGCCGCCGGATCGTCTCGTCATTGACGAGTTCCCTGGCCTTGACCAGAATCTCATGCGCCCCGAACAGCAACTCCGCCAAGGCCGAGCGTATCAGGATCCGGTGATTGGGCGAAAGTTCCAATGCCGCGTGCGTCCCCAGGGCGCCCGCCTCGAAGGTGACTGGCGCGTCGCGATCCTCAGCGCGCCGCCTTGTCTGTCCGATCCACCGCACCGGCTGTGACCCGTGATCCAGCGTGAGCACCAGGTCGCCCGGTTCAAGCGTCTCGATCCTCACCGGCCCGACCGGCGTCTCGATGAGCGTTCCTGCCGTGAAACAGGGGACAGTGGTCAGGTTGACGAAGGCGACATCCGAATTTCCGGCCTCATCCTCGACCGTGTAGGAAAAGGTACTTTCCTCCATGTCATTGTCCGCCGTTGCCAGGTTCAAACCGCCTGATGTCAGAGTGATCGCTTCGCCCGTGGTCAACACCACCGTATCGCCCACCGAGACCGGCTGGCCGTTGATCTCGGTGATCGTCAGGGTGCTGCCGGTGCTGCTCGTGTCATTGGCCAGAACGTCGAACTCGTCGCTATCGCCCGTGCGCAGTTCGACGTTGTCATCCCGGGCCACGAGGGCGGTCTGGATCGAATCTCCGGCAATCAGGAGATTGCTGTCGAAGGCCCCGTCACCGCCATCGGCAATCCCGATCTTGATCGCGTTCACTTCATTCGGATTCACGGGTGCCTTGAGGGTCAATGTTACCGTGAACCCGTCCATCTCAGTGTTGTAGGTCTCGCCGCTGGCGGGGTTGTCGATGTAGAGGTTCTCATTGCTCTGGTTGTTGATGTTGTTGATCGTGATATCGCCCGACCCGACGGTGAGAACGGCCTGTTCTCCATTGACCCACACACCCACCGCATCATTGAAACCGGAGTTGACGTATTCGAGGTATTCTTCCGACGAGAACACGACCTGCATGGTCAGTTCGCTGCCCTGTGGGATGAAATCGGCTTCGAAAATGGCGGCGTCATATGTTGTCTGTCCTGAAACGCTGCTCAGATCGCTGTCACCGGCCTGCATATGATCGGTGCTGGTGCCGCTGCTGGTATTCGCATCACCGTCGCTGTTGGTGATGTCCGCTGCCTTGCCGGTCGACAGGATCACACCCGTGTCCGACGGTGTCACGCCGGGCGCAACGCTGTCGCCGGCGGTATAGACTCCCGAGGCCGACGCGGCCCCCGTGTAGGTGGCCGAAACCACATTGATGCCATTGCCGAACATCTCGTCGGCCATGTCCAGGGCGGTCACCGATGTGTCAACCGGAAGTTCCGATGCCAATGCCATGCAAGTTCTCCGACCGTTGCTTTGGTCAGTGAGTGTCGGGGAAACGCCTTGAGATCCGGTTGATCGCCACGCTTGCAAGCGGTCGAAAAACCGAGATCTTGAGACAAATCCATGCCATCCTGTCCGGCCTGGATTGACGCTCGGGTTGCGAGCGGATAGGGCGATGCGCCATGGCAGCGCGCGAAAATCCATCCCGTCAACAGGTCTATACGCTCGTGGTCGAGATCGGCCGCAAGCTCGGAGACGGCTTGCCCGATGGCGCCACCGGCGCGGCGCTCATGGTCTTTGCGAGCGGCGTGGACGAGGCCGAGGCGGTGCGCGAAACGGTGGCGATACTCAAGCAGGCCGATACCGCGCCGCTCGATGTCACCGGTTATGGCACGCTCGATGAACGGCGGGCCGAAGGGCATGAGATTTCAAAGGAAGAGCACGCGCTGATGCAGCGGGCGCTGGACGAGAACGCGGTGATTGTGGCACAGGTTACGCCGTTCTTCGAAGATGAAGGAGGGGTGGCGTGATGCCATCCGGCACGTGATGACGAAGATCGCGATCAATGGTTTCGGGCGGATCGGTCGGTCGATCCTGCGGATGTTGCTGACCAGCCGGGCGGACGAGGGGTTCGAACTGATCGCGATCAACGATATCGCACCGCTCGAGAGCTGTGCCTATCTGTTCGCCTATGACAGCGTGTTCGGACCCTACCCGGGCGATGTGCACCACGAAGACGGGGCGATCATCGTGGATGGGCGGCGCATCCCGTTCCATTCGGTCGCGGATATTCGCGAGATTGACCTCGCCGGCGTCGATGTTCTTCTGGAATGCACCGGCGCCGAGGGCGGCCGGGCCGAGGTGGAACGCGGTCTTGAGGCCGGGGCAGGATCGGTGCTGATCTCGGGGCCGTCGGACGTTGCCGACGCAACCGTGGTGCTGGGCGCGAACGAGGGCGACCTGGGCGCGCATCGGATCGTGTCGAACGCCAGTTGCACGACCAACGCGCTGGCCCCGCTGCTCGCGCTACTGGAGGCGCATTGGGGCGTGGAAAGCGGGCATATGACCACGGTGCATTGTTACACCGGCAGCCAGCCAACCGTCGACAAGCCCAAGGCCAACCTTGTGCGATCACGTGCGGCGGCCCTGTCGATGGTGCCCACGACGACCAGTGCGGCGCGCCTCATAGGGGCGGTTCTGCCGGGGCTGGACGGGCGGATAGAAGCGCGGGCAGTGCGTGTTCCCACGGCGAGCGTCTCCTGCATCGACCTGACGGTTCAGACCCGCAAGCCGGTAAGCGTGGACGCGGTCAACACGGTTCTGGAACAGGCAGCGACCGACAATCCGGTGTTCGGCTGGATCACGCTGCCGCTGGTTTCGACCGACCTGCGCATGCGTCCCGAATCCATCGTGATGAGCGGGCGCGAGACAAGCGTGTCGGTGGGCGGCTTGCTGCGGGTCTTTGGCTGGTATGACAATGAATGGGGCTTTTCGAACCGGATGCTCGATGTGGCGGGCTTGATGGTTGCGCGCTGAATTTGCACGGCCGCGCGCGTGGCGACCTGGGATTTGAGTATTTTCACCAAGAAAGAACCCGATTTTCGAATCTGTTTTGAAAGTGATCCTTGGCAACACGCGCTTGGATTTGAACGCGCATGTCGGCATTCTGTGACAGAATCGGAGGAATGAATGGACGGGTTTCTGACAACGCATGTCCTTGATACCGCGCGGGGCTGTCCGGCGGCGGGGTTGAAGATCGCGCTTTACCGGATCGAGGGCGATGCGCGCGCGCAGGTGCGCACGCTGATCACGAACGAGGACGGGCGCACCGATGCGCCCATCCTGCCTTCCGAGGAATTCGAGCCCGGAGTTTACGAGCTTGTTTTTCATGCAGGGGATTACCTGCGCGCGAATGGACAGGCGGGCGATGAGCCGCTGTTTCTCGATCTGGTGCCGATCCGGTTCGGCATGAACGAGGCAACGCATTACCACGTGCCGCTCTTGCTGTCGCCTTTCGGATATTCGACCTATCGTGGCAGTTGAAGCGCGGCGGCCATCCGCGTGGCCATGAAATCGAGAAACAGCCGCATCTTGGGGTCCTGCCGGCGGCGGTGGGGGTAGAGTGCACCCAGCGTAACCGGCAGCGGCGGCGTCTGTTCGAGCACGGGGCAGAGCGCGCCGCTGGCGAGATGCTCTGCGACCTCGAACAGCGGCTTGAGGATGATCCCCTGCCCTTCGAGCGCCCAGTTGGTCAACACGTCGCCGTCATCGGATTCGAACGGGCCGGTGACGGCAAAGCGTTTGACCCCGTCGGGTGTTTCCAGCGGCCATTGAAATTCGGGCGCACCGGGATAGCGCAGGTTCAGGCAGTCATGCGCACCGGTAACAAGATCCTGCGGGTTCAGGGGCGTGCCGCGCCGGTCGAGATAGGCGGGCGCGGCGCAGAGCAGGCGCGGGCAATCGGCGATCTTGCGAATCCTGAGGCTGCTGTCTTCGGGCTGGCCCAGGAAGAACACGATGTCGAGCCCTTCGGCGGTGAGGTCGAGCTTACGATCCGACAGGCGCAGGCGGATGTTGATGAGCGGGTAGTCGCGCTTGAACGCGGGCACGAGCGGGGCGATCAGGCGGCGCCCGATCCCGAGCGGCGCGGCAACATGGATGGTGCCGCGCGGGTCGGCGGTGATCGAGGTGACGGCGGCTTCGGCCTCGGAGACGGCATCGAGAATCCGATGCGCGCCATCATAGAAGATTCGGCCCTGCTCGGTCGGGTTGAGCATGCGTGTCGTGCGCTGGAAAAGCCGCACGTTCAGATGTTCTTCGAGCGAGGAGATGCGCGCGGAGGCGACGGCAGGGGAAATGCGCTGATCCCGCGCCGCGGCGGACATCGAGCCAAGTTCATAGACCCGCACGAAGGTTCGGATATTGTCGAGATAGGACATGTGTCACAAGTCTTTTCCGGTTTTTTTGAAAGTGCTGGGATTATTTGAGTTGTTCAAGGGAAAAGCGGCATCCGCTAGGCTGCGCCGTGCAACGAGACAGGAGGACAGGCGATGTTCGAGATGGCGATCCTTTGGGATTGGGCGGGGTTTGCCGTTCGCTGGCTGCATGTGATCACGGCGATCGCATGGATCGGGTCATCCTTTTACTTCATCGCGCTCGATCTGGGATTGCGGCGCGAGGGGGATTTGCACGGCGCGGATGGCGAGGAATGGCAGGTGCATGGCGGCGGGTTCTATCACATCCGCAAATACCTCGTCGCGCCCGAGGCGATGCCCGAGCACCTGACATGGTTCAAATGGGAGAGCTATTCGACCTGGCTTTCGGGGGCGGCACTTCTGATGATCGTCTATTGGGCAGGGGGCGAGCTTTACCTCATAGACCAGCACAAGGCGGACCTTGCGCTCTGGCAGGGGATCGCGATCTCGGCGGCGTCGCTGGGTGTCGGCTGGCTGATCTATGACCTGCTGTGCAAGAGCGGGCTGGGCGAGCGGCCGACGCTTCTGATGCTGCTGTTGTTCGCGCTGCTGGTGGCGATGGGCTGGGGGTTGAACCAGGTGTTCACCGGGCGCGCGATGATGCTGCATCTGGGGGCCTTTACCGCCACGATCATGACCGCCAACGTGTTCCTGATCATCATTCCCAACCAGCGGGTCGTGGTGGCCGATCTCAAGGCCGGGCGCAAGCCGGACCCGAAATACGGCAAGATCGCCAAGCTGCGGTCGACCCACAACAACTACCTGACCCTGCCGGTCATCTTCCTGATGCTGAGCAACCACTATCCGCTGGCCTTCGCCAGTGAATACAACTGGGTGATCGCGGCGCTGGTCTTCCTGATGGGGGTGACGATCCGGCATTTCTTCAACTCGATGCATGCGCGCAAGGGGCTTCCGTGGTGGACATGGGCGGCGACCGTGGCGCTTTTCCTCGCGATTGTCTGGCTCTCGACGCTGGGCCAGGACGAGTTTGGCGCGCTGGAGGAGGCCGAAGCGCGCGAGATGACGGCAACGGACGAACGCTTTGCCAGTGCCGAGGGGTTCGAGGATGTCACCTATATCGTGATGGGGCGCTGTTCGATGTGCCATGCGCGCGAAACGGCCTATGACGGGGTGCCACACGCGCCAAAGGGCGTTTTGCTGGAAACCCCGCAGGAGATCGCGGCGCAGGCGCGCGAGATTTACCTTCACTCCGGGCGGAGCACGGCGATGCCGCCGGCGAATGTCACCTGGATGGAAGACGAGGAGCGGGCGGCGATCGTGCGGTGGTATCGCGCCGCCGTCGGGGACCGGATTGCCCTAGCCGGGGAATAGCACACGTGCCCGTTCGACGACGAAGTCGATGAATAGCCTGACCTTGGGATCCTGCAACTTGCGGTGGGGATAGAGGCAGGCAAATGTCGAGGGCATGGGCGGGGTATCTGGCAGAACCTCGCAGAGCGCGCCGGTCGCGAGATGGGTTTCGACATCGAAACGCGGCTTGTTGGCAATGCCGTGACCGGCCAGCGCCCAATCCGTCAGCACGTCGCCGTCATCGGCATCAAAACGCCCGGAGACGTCGAGTTTCAATGGCCCTTGTGGCGTTTGCAGGGTCCAGAAATATTCCGGGCTGCGCGGAAAGCGCAGCAACAGGCAATGGTGGTTGTCCAGCAGATCCTGCGGATCCCGTGGTGTGCCGCGCCTGTCGAGATAGCCGGGCGAGGCGACGAGCGCACGCGGGCATGATGCGATCTTGCGCAGTTTCAGGGTGCTGTCCTGCAATTCGCCAAGGAAAAACGCAAGGTCGAGCCGGTCTTCGAGCATGTCGATCTTGCGATCCGACAGGCGCAGCTGCACCTGAACGTCGGGAAAGGTCGCATTGAACTCGGGCACCATCGGCGCGATGACGCGCCGCCCGATACCCAGAGGGGCCGAGACCCGTACCGCGCCGCGGGGTGTTCCGGCAAAGCCCGCGACAACGGCCTCGGCCTCGTCGAGCGCCTCGATCACCCGGCGGGCATGGTCGTAAAACAGCCGCCCGGCTTCGGTCGGGCCGAGCTTGCGGGTCGTGCGATTGAAAAGCCGCACGCCAAGCCGTTTCTCCAACTCCTTGATGCGGTTCGAGGCCACCGCCGGGGTGAGGCGGAGGTCGCGCCCGCCTGCCGTGATCGACCCGAGTTCAACCACGCGCACGAAAACCTTGATACTCTCGACATAAGGCATGGCGCGCCCTCCTGACAGGATGGTAGCATCGACTGACCCTTTCGATTTTATACGTTTTCTTGAAAGTGTCCAAGGAAAGGCGTGGTTTAGAAGCGCAAGGCGGCGGCGTAGAGTCCGGGGCGGTTTGCACGCAAAACGCTGGATGAAGGATTGGACATGGCAATGGTGCGGCAAGAGATCCGGTTTCTTCTGAACGATGACGAGATGCACCTGTGCGAAGTGGGCGCGGGCGATACGCTTCTGGATTTCCTCAGGATCGGGCAAAGGCTGACGGGAACCAAGGAAGGTTGTGCCGAGGGCGATTGCGGCGCCTGCACGGTGCTGGTGGGCCGGCTGACCGGCGGCGGCTTGCGCTATGAGCCGGTGAATGCCTGTATCCGGTTTCTGGCCAGCCTGGACGGTTGTCACGTCGTGACGGTCGAGCATCTGCGCGGCGCGGATGGGGGCCTGCATCCGGTGCAACGCGCGATGGTGGAGCATCACGGCAGCCAATGCGGATTCTGCACGCCGGGCATCGTGATGGCACTCTATGCGCTGTGGATGGAGACGCCGCGACCGAGCGAGACCGAAGTGGAAATCGCCCTTCAGGGCAACCTGTGCCGCTGTACCGGCTATGCGCCCATAGTCCGCGCGGCGCTGGCGGCGGCGGATCATGGCGGGCCGGATGGCGATATCCTCGTGACCGAGCGTGAGCGGGTCACGGCGGCTTTGACGGGCCTGCGCGATGGCGCACGGGTCGAGGTCGCGCGCGACGGGCAACGCGCGATCCTGCCCGCGGATGTCGATGATTTCGCCGCGGTCTACGCGTCCGAGCCCGAGGCGACGGTGGTGGCGGGGGCCACGGATGTGGGGCTTTGGGTCACGAAATTCCTGCGCGACATCGGGCCGGCGATCCTGATCGGGCATCTGGACGGGCTGCAGCAGATCGAAGAATGCGAGGATGCGCTGACCATCGGCGCCGGGGTGAGCTACTCGCAAGCCGAGAAAGTGCTGCTCGACACCTTCCCGCATCTGCGCGAATACTGGCACCGGATCGCGGGCTGGCAGGTGCGCAACATGGGCACGATCGGCGGCAATATCGCCAACGGATCGCCCATAGGCGACCTGCCCCCCGTGCTGATCGCGCTGGGCGCACGGGTGGTGCTGCGGCATGGCGCGGCACGGCGCGACTTGCCGCTCGAGGCGTTCTTTCTCGACTATGGCAAGCAGGACCGCGCACCGGGCGAGTTCGTCGAAAGCGTGGTGGTGCCGCGCCCGCAGCCTGGCGTGTTGCATGGGGCATGGAAAATCTCGAAACGTCGGGACGAGGATATTTCCTCGGTCGCGGCGGGCTTTGCCGTGACAGTGGCGCAGGGCGCGATCACCGATGCGCGCATCGCCTTTGGAGGGATGGCGGGCGTTCCGAAACGCGCCAAGGCGGCCGAGGCGATGCTGATCGGCGCGCCGTTCGCAGGCGAGAGTTTCGTTCGGGCGGCGCAGACCCTGCCACAGGATTTCGCGCCGCTGAGCGACTGGCGGGCCAGCGCGGATTACCGGATGCGCGTGGCGCAGAACCTGTTCCAACGGTTCTGGGCGGTGCATGGCGACACGGGGCAAGCCGAATTGCAGAGGGTCGAAGCATGAGTATCAAGGGCGCAACCCATCAGGACCTGGCCCATGACAGTGCGGCCAAGCATGTCACCGGGCGGGCGGAATATACAGACGACATTCCCGAACCCGGTGGCACGCTCCATGCCTATCTGGGCCTGTCCGAGGTGGCGCATGGGCGGATCGTGGAAATGGACCTCTCCGAGGTTCTGGCCGCGCCGGGCGTGGTAGGGGTTCTGACCGCGGACGACATTCCCGGCGCCAATGACATCAGCCCGACTGGATTGGGCGACGACCCGGTTTTCCCGGAAGACTCGGTCGAGTTCCACGGCCAGCCGCTTTTCGCCGTGGTGGCCGAGAGCCGGGAGGCGGCACGCCGCGCGGCGACGCTGGCGCAGGTCGAGATCGCGCCGCTGGCCCACGTTCTCGACCCGGTTGGCGCCATCGAAGCGGGATACCCGGACGTCACCGCCCCGCTCAAGTTGGAGCGGGGGGATGTGGCGGGCGGGCTGGCGGACTCGGCGCACCGGATCAAGGGGCGCATGGCGATCGGCGGGCAGGATCACATGTATCTTGAAGGACATATCGCCTTTGCCATGCCCGGCGAGGACGACGACGTGGTGGTCTATTCCTCGACCCAGCACCCGAGCGAGGCGCAGCACATGGTGGCGCATGTCCTGGGCGTGCCGTCGCATTCGGTGGTGGTCAACGTGCGGCGCATGGGCGGAGGTTTCGGCGGCAAGGAAACCCAGATGAACCTCTTTGCCGCGGTTGCGGCGCTTGCTGCGAAGAAGTGGAACCGACCGGTCAAGATCCGCCCCGACCGTGATCAGGACATGATCGCCACCGGCAAGCGGCACGATTTCGTGGCCGACTACGAGGTCGGGTTCGACGGCGAGGGGCGGATCGAGGCGGTCGAGGGGTTTTTCGCCGCGCGCTGCGGGTTTTCCGCCGACCTGTCGGGGCCGGTCACCGACCGGGCACTGTTTCATGCCGATAATGCCTATTTCTATCCGCATGTGCGACTCAGGTCGCGGCCGATGAAGACCAATACCGTCTCGAACACCGCCTTTCGCGGCTTTGGCGGACCCCAAGGCGTGATCGTGGCCGAGCGGATGATCGAGGAAATCGCCTATGCGCTGGGGCGCGACCCGCTCGAGATTCGCAAGGCGAATTTCTATCGCCCGGGCGGCGACGTTACGCCCTATCACCAGCAGGTCGAAGACAACATTCTTGAGCGTATCGTCGGTGAGCTGGAGGAGTCATCGCAGTATCAGGCACGGCGGCAGGCGATACGCGACGACAACGTCCGCAATGGCATCATTCGGCGGGGCATCGCCCTGACCCCGGTGAAGTTCGGCATCTCCTTTACCGCGACATGGTACAATCAGGCCGGGGCGCTGGTGCATGTCTACAGTGACGGGTCAATCATGCTCAACCACGGCGGCACCGAGATGGGGCAGGGCCTGAACATCAAGGTGGCGCAGGTGGTGGCCGAGGCGTTTCAGGTCGATATCGAGCGGGTCAAGATTACCCGCACCACGACCGAGAAAGTGCCCAACACGTCCGCCACCGCGGCCTCGTCGGGGTCCGACCTCAACGGCATGGCGGCGCTGGATGCATGCGAACAGATCAAGGCACGGCTGGTGGATTTCGCCTGTGAGAACCGGGGTATCGCGGCGGATGAGGTGGCATTCCTGCCCGGGCGCGTGAAACTCGGGGCCGATGAAATCGGCTTCGACGATTTCATCCGGCAGGCTTACATGGCGCGGGTGCAGCTTTCGGCGGCGGGGTTCTACAAGACGCCGAAAATTCACTGGGACCGCGCCAAGGGGCAGGGGCGTCCGTTCTATTACTTCGCCTATGGCGCGGCCTGTTCGGAGGTGTCGGTGGATACGCTCACCGGGGAATACCGGGTCGATCGGGTGGAGATCCTGCATGATGTCGGGCGCTCGCTCAATCCGGCGGTCGACCGGGGGCAGGTCGAGGGTGGGTTCATCCAGGGGATGGGCTGGCTCACCAGCGAGGAACTGTGGTGGGACGACGATGGCCGCCTGCGCACCCATGCGCCCTCAACCTACAAGATCCCGCTCGCCTCGGACCGACCGCGCATCTTCAACGTGGCGCTGGCCGAATGGTCGCAGAATGCCGAGCGCACGATCAAGCGCTCCAAGGCCGTGGGCGAGCCGCCCTTCATGCTGGGCATTTCGGTGTTCGAGGCGATCTCGATGGCGGTGGCCAGCGTCGCGGGGTATCGCGAATGTCCCAGGCTCGACGCGCCGGCAACGCCGGAGCGGGTGTTGATGGCAATCGAGAGGCTGAAACGGGAAAGATGAGCGGTCTGGCAAGATTTCTGGATGATCCGGGCGGCGTCGTGCATGTCAAGGTGGCCCGGCTCGAAGGGTCCGGTCCGCGCGAGGCGGGGACAGGCATGTTCGTGTCACGCAAGGCGCAGCACGGCACGATTGGTGGCGGTCAACTGGAATACATGGCCATCGACCATGCCCGCCGGATGCTGGCCGACGGACAGGACAAAACCGAGATGCAGGTGACCCTTGGCCCCGAGAGCGGGCAATGCTGCGGCGGGCGGGTTTGGCTGGAACTGGCGCGGCTCGACCGGACAAGCCGGGTGCGCGTCATCGAAGCCGAGGCGAGAGACCGGGAGGCCGACCCGCAAGTGATGATCTTTGGTGCCGGGCATGTCGGGCGCGCGCTGGCGCGGGTGCTCGCAGACCTGCCGGTGCAAACCGTGCTGGTGGACACGCGCGCAGACGAGCTTTCGCGGGTCGATACCGCCTGTGACAAGCGGTTGGTGGCCTTGCCCGAAGCCGAGATCGACGGCTTGCGCCCCGGGGCGGCGGCAGTGATCGTCACGCATGATCATGCGTTGGATTTCCTGATCGCGGCCGAGGCACTGAAAAGGCCCGGTTTGGCCTATGTCGGCATGATCGGCTCCAAAACGAAACGCGCGTCCTTTTCCGGCTGGGTGCGACGCAACGGGGTCAGGGTAGATGGGCAGCGGTTGACCTGCCCGATGGCGGCGGAGCAGAAGGGCGACAAGCGCCCCGAGGTGATCGCGGTGCAGATCGCGGCAGAGGTCATGTCGAGATTGGGTCAATACCAAAGCATACGCGAAAGCATGGAGAGGCAAGAGTGAGCGAGCGGATCCTGCGCGGGCGCATCCTGAGTTTTCACCGCGAACCGGTGGGAGCCGGGGATGAGGATGCATTCACCTATCACGAGGATGGCGGGCTGTGGCTCCGCGACGGCATGATCGTCGGCTGCGGCACCTTCGACGCCGTATCAAAACGCGCCGGAACGCTCGACGTGATCGACCATCGGCCAAACCTGATCCTGCCGGGCTTTATCGACCCGCATATCCATTTCCCGCAGGTGCAGGTGGTGGCAAGCTGGGGCGAACAGCTTCTCGAGTGGCTGCGCGATTACACCTTTCCCGAAGAGATGCGCTTTGCCGATGCGGGTCACGCGGCACGGATGGCCGGGGCGTTCTTCGACCTGCTCACCGCGCATGGCACCACGACCGCCGTCGCCTATTGCGCGGCGCATCCGAATTCGGCCGAAGCATTCCTTGCCGAGGCGCATCGGCGCAACATGCGCATGGCGGGTGGCAAGGTCATGATGGACCGCAACGCGCCTGATGGCCTGATCGACACGGCGCAATCGGGCTATGACGACAGCAAGGCACTGATCGAGAAATGGCATGGGCGGGGGCGTCTGCACTATGCGATCACGCCGCGTTTCGCGATCACCTCGACACCCTCGCAACTGGCCGCCGCCGGGGCATTGCTGGCCGAACACCCCGATTGCTACATGCAGACCCACCTGTCGGAAAACCACGACGAGATCGCCGAAACCCTGCGCCTTTATCCCGATGCGCGCGATTACCTTGATGTATACGATAGGCATGGCCTGCTGGGCGAGAACGCCCTCCTTGGCCATTGCATCCACCTTGAAGAGCGCGAGATCGCGCGGCTGGCCGAGACCGGATCACGCCCGGTGTTCTGCCCGACCTCGAACCTGTTCCTGGGCAGCGGCCTCTTTGACGACGCGGGGCTGCGCGCACGCGGCATCGTGAACGCGATCGCAACCGACATTGGCGGCGGAACCAGTTTCTCGATGCTCCAGACCCTGAACGAAGGCTACAAGGTGCTGCAATTGCAGCGTCAACAGACTCATCCCTACCGCGCCTTTCACTGGATCACGCGCGGCAACGCCGCCGCTCTTGGGCTCGACGACCGGATCGGTACGCTGGACGAGGGCACCGAGGCGGATATGGTGGTGCTCGACGCCCGGGCGACACTGGAAATGAAACTGCGACACGAGACGGTCGAAACGCTGGCCGAGGAGCTTTTCCTGTTGATGATCCTTGGCGATGACCGGGCGGTGGCGCAGACCTATGTGGCGGGCGAGCCGATGAAAGTGCCCGCCTGACGCCAGGCAAGGAGGACGGGATGGACAAGCCGGATCTTGAAACGCTAATCGCCACGGCGCGGGGCGAGTTGCCCGCCGACATGGTGTTGCGGGGCGGTCGGGTGCTTGACGTCGTCACCGGCGAGATGATCGAGGGGGACGTGGCGATTGCCGGGTCGGTGATCGTCGGCGTGGGCGAGAGTTACGAGGCGCAGGAGGTCGTTGACGTGGCAGGGCTGACGCTGGTGCCAGGATTCATCGACACGCACCTGCACATCGAAAGCTCGCTGGTTACACCTTACGAGTTCGACCGCTGCGTCGGCCCGCGTGGCGTGACCACTGCGATCTGCGACCCGCACGAGATTGCCAATGTGATCGGAATGCCGGGGATCGAGTATTTCCTCGAAGCGTCGCGCCACACCCTGATGGATATTCGCGTCAACCTGAGTTCCTGCGTGCCCTCGACCGAGATGGAGACGGCAGGGGCGCGGATCGGGGCCGGGGAATTGGCTGCGTTCAAGGATCATCCGCGGGTGATCGGACTGGCCGAGTTCATGAATTACCCGGGCGTGATCCACCGCGACGCGCAAGCGATGGCCAAGCTGCACGCCTTCGAGGGGCGGCATATCGACGGGCATGCGCCGCTCCTGTCGGGGCGTGACCTCAGTGCCTATGCCGCCGCGGGTATCCGCACTGAGCACGAGGCGACCAGCGCCGAGGAAGCCCGCGAGAAACTGCGCAAGGGCTTGCGCGTCCTGATCCGCGAGGGATCGGTCAGCAAGGACATGCACGCGTTGGCGCCGATCCTCAATGACCTGACATCGGCCTATTGCTGCCTGTGCACCGATGATCGCAACCCGCTCGACATCGCCGAGCATGGGCATCTCGACTACATGATCCGAAGCCTGATCGGCTTGGGCATCTCGCCGCAGGCCGTCTATCGCGCGGCAAGCCTTTCGGCGGCCGAGGCGTTCGGCCTCAAGGATCGCGGCCAGATTGCGCCCGGCAAGCGCGCCGATATCGTGGCCGTCGAAAGCCTTGAGGATTGCCGGGCCGCGCTTGTCGTGTCCGGCGGGGTGATCCTCAGTGACGCGGCCTATTCCGCCCGCGAGGTGATCGCCCCCGTCGGGCGGCGCTCGGTTCAGGCCCCGAAGGTCGGCGCCGTCGATTTCCGCACCACCGGCAACCGCGAAGAAACCGACGTGATCGGTATTCTCGAGGGCAAGATCATCACCGAACACCTGCACGAGAACATTGCAATCGTCGATGGTGACAAGCGCCCTGATCCCGTGCGCGATCTTGTCAAGATCGCCGTGATCGAACGCCACGGTCGAAATGGCAACATCGCCACGGGCTTCGTGAAGGGCTTTGGTCTCAAGGCCGGGGCAATTGCCTCGACCGTCTGCCACGATCACCACAATATCGCGGTGGTGGGCGCCGATTACGATGACATGGCGCTGGCCGCGAACCGCCTGGGCGAGATCGAGGGCGGGTTCGTCGTGGTGCGTGACGGGGCGATACTGGCCGAACTGGCCCTGCCGGTGGCCGGGTTGATGAGCCTTGAGCCCTTCGAGGTGGTGCGCGATACCCTGATCCCGCTGCGCGCGGCGGCGGCGGGCCTCGGCGTGGAATTGCAGGAACCCTTCCTGCAACTGGCTTTCCTTGCCCTGCCGGTGATCCCCGCCCTCAAGATCACGGACCGCGGCCTTGTCGATGTCGAACGGTTCGAGATCATTTCCTGACCTCTGGCCTCTCCGTAAAAAGAAACGCCCCGGACATGATCCGGGGCGTCGCTCGCTGTCATCGGAATGGCGCGGGACCTATCAGTCCGCGGCTTCCTCTTTCGTGATTTCTTCGCCGGTCTCCTGGTCGACGACTTTCATCGACAGGCGCACCTTGCCGCGATCATCAAAGCCCAGCAGCTTGACCCAGACTTCCTGACCTTCCTTGAGAACATCCGACGGATGGTTCAGGCGGCGGTTCTCGATCTGGCTGACATGGACCAGCCCGTCACGCTTACCAAAGAAGTTCACGAATGCGCCGAAATCGACGATCTTGACCACCGTGCCCTTGTAGATGCCGCCCTCTTCGGGCTCGGCCACGATCGAATGGATCATGTCATAGGCTTTCTTGATGGCGTCCCCGTTGGGTGACGCGATCTTGATGATGCCTTCGTCATTGATATCGACCTTGGCACCCGAGACCTCGACGATCTCGCGGATCACCTTGCCGCCCGAACCGATCACTTCGCGGATCTTGTCGGTCGGAATCTGCATGGTTTCGATGCGTGGTGCGTGGATGCTGAACTCGCCGACATCCGAAAGCGCCTTGTTCATCTCGCCCAGGATGTGCAACCGCCCATCCTTGGCCTGTGCCAGCGCCTTCTCCATGATCTCGGGCGTGATGCCTGCGACCTTGATGTCCATCTGGAGGCTGGTGATGCCGTCTTCGGTCCCGGCCACCTTGAAATCCATGTCGCCGAGATGATCCTCGTCGCCAAGAATGTCGGTCAGGATGGCATAGGAGCCGTCCTCTTCCAGAACCAGACCCATCGCCACACCGGCCACCGGCGCCTTGAGCGGCACACCGGCATCCATCATCGACAGCGACCCGCCACAGACGGTGGCCATCGAGCTTGAGCCGTTCGACTCGGTGATCTCTGACACGAGGCGCAGGGTATAGGGAAAGTCCGTCGGCGCCGGCAGAACAGCCTGAAGCGCACGCCATGCCAGTTTTCCGTGACCGATCTCGCGGCGGCCCGGAGGGCCAACGCGCCCCGCTTCACCCACCGAATAGGGCGGGAAGTTGTAATGCAGCAGGAAATTCGAGCGGAAATTCCCGGTCAGCGCGTCAATGAACTGCTCGTCATCGCCGGTGCCCAGCGTGGTGACGACCAGGCCTTGGGTTTCACCCCGGGTAAAGAGCGCCGAGCCGTGCGTCCGCGGCAGGAAGCCGGTTTCACAGACGATCGGGCGCACCTGGTCCAGCGGGCGACCGTCGATCCGCTTGCCGTCTTTCACGACATTGCCGCGCAGGACAACGGATTCTAGCTTCTTGAGCGCCGCGCCAAGGTTCGGATCTTCAAGCTGCTCTTCGCTCAGCCCCGCCTTGATCGCTTCCTTGGCGGCCGAAACGGCGGCGGTGCGCTCCTGCTTGTCGAGGATCGCATAGGCGTCGCGCATCTGCGTCTCGCCCGCGGCCTTCACCACCTCGTAAAGCTCCGAGTAATCCGGCGGCTGGAAGTCGAACGGTTCCTTCGCGGCATCTTCGGCCAGGTCGATGATCAGGTCGATCACCGGCTGGATCTGCTCGTGCGCGAAACTCACCGCGCCCAGCATTTCGCTCTCGGACAGCTCGTAGGCTTCCGACTCGACCATCATGACCGCGTCCTTGGTGCCAGCGACCACGAGGTCAAGCCGTTGGTCGGGCTTGTTGCGCAGATCGTGCATGTCCTCGACATCGGGGTTGAGGATGTAGTCGCCATCGACATACCCGACACGGCAGGCCGCGATCGGCCCCATGAAGGGCACGCCCGAAATCGTCAGCGCAGCACTTGTCGCGATCATCGCCACCATGTCCGGGTCGTTGACCAGATCATGGCTCAGCACCGTGCACATGACCAGGGTCTCATGCTTGAAACCCGGCACAAAGAGCGGCCGGATCGGCCGGTCGATCAGCCGCGCGGTCAGGGTCTCTTTCTCGCTGGGGCGTGCCTCACGCTTGAAGAACCCGCCCGGCACCTTGCCCGCGGCATAGTATTTTTCCTGGTAGTGAACCGTCAGCGGAAAGAAATCCAATCCGGGTTTGGGCTCCTTGGCAAAGGTCACGTTGGCCATGACGCTGGTTTCGCCCAGCGTTGCAATCACCGAACCATCTGCCTGACGGGCAACCTTGCCCGTTTCCAGTGTGAGCGTCTCATCGCCCCACTGCATGCTTTTCGTCGTAATATTGAACATCATCGTTTCCTGTCTGGAGGCACTCCCGGGCGTATCCCGGGTCCTCCGTTTCCAATGGCGGCCCCATTGCCGCCGACCTCTTCATCATCCCATGCGCCGAGGCCAGAGCGTCACGTCTCAGATGGGGCGCATTTACAGGATCATGGTCGATTTGAAAAGGCGGATGTTGGCGCGTTCCCAACTTGCCGCCACAGGCGCGAACGCCGGTACCTGTCACATTCGGCTTCCGGATGGCGCAATGGCCAAAGGTTAACCTGCATGAAAGCCGTCATCGCAAACGCCCCGTTAACCCGTCGAATTCCCGAGATCCCGGCAGCCGGATGTCAGCCGGGAGTCATACGCGGATCACCCCCCCGATTCGGGCCGCGTTAACCATCGGCGGAATGCCGCGCGTGGTGGCGTCTCAACCGCGCAAGACGCCGCCTGTGGCCTTGGAAACCTTTTCGATGATTTTCGCGCCGACCGCCTCGATTTCCTTCTCGGTCAGGGTCTTGGCCTGCGGTTGAATCCGCACGGTGATGGCCAGGGACTTCTTGCCCTCGCCAAGGCTCCCACCGATGAACTCGTCAAAGACGCGCACGTTCTCGATCAGAGCCTTGTCGGCCCCCATCGCCGCGTTGACCAGCGCCTGCGCCTCGACTTCGGTGCCGACGACAAAGGCAAAATCACGCTCGACCGCTTGCAGATCGCTGGCCTCCAATGCAGGGCGCGTGGCATTCCGTTTGCGTGGTGCGGGCACCTCGTCGGGCCAGATGGTAAAGCCCACGGCCGGGCCTCTGACATCCAGTTCTTTCAGCACTTTGGGATGAATTTCACCAAATATTCCAAGCACTTTCTTGGGGCCGAGGCAGATTTTCCCGTGCCGCCCGGGGTGCCACCATGCCGGGCCGTCGCGCAGGATCTGCACCTTTGCGGGCGCGCCGATCGCGGCCAGCACCGCCTCGGCATCGGCCTTGGCGTCGTAGAGATCGACCATCCGCGACGCGCCATGCACGTCCTTGGGGCCGGTCCGTCCGACCAACAGGCCAGACACCTGCAAACGTTGCTCTTCCGGCTCGCCGCCGTGGAAGGCCGGGCCGACCTCGAAGAGGGCCAGATCATGAAACCCCCGCGCCTGGTTGCGGGCCGCGGCCTGCAACAGGTCGGGCAGCAGGTCGGGCCGCATATGGCTCATTTCCGACGAGATCGGGTTGTCGAGCATGGTTGCATCCGTGCCCCCGCCGAACAGCGCCGCAGACGCCCGGTCGATGAAGGAATAGGTCACGCATTCGTTGTAGCCTAGCGATGCACAAACCCGCCGCGCCGCCTGTTCGCGCCGCTGATGCAGCGACAAAACCGGTTTCGGCACACCGACCTGCGTTCGGCGCATTGGGATTCCCTTAAGCTTCGTTAACGAAGCAATGCGTGCGACCTCCTCCACGAGGTCCGGCTCGCCCATCACATCGGGCCGCCAACTCGGCACATGCGCCATGTTGCCCTCGAGCCGGAAGCCCAGCTTGGTCAGGGTCTGGCGCTGCTCGCTCTCGGGAATGTCCATGCCCACAAGGCTGATCACCCGCGCCGGGTCAAGCCTGTAGGCCCGGCTCACATCCGGCACCTCGCCCGCGACGACCACCTCCGACGGCGTGCCGCCGCACAGCTCGATGATCATCTGCGTGGCCAACTCGATCGCGGGCATGTTGAACGCCGGGTCGATGCCGCGCTCGTTGCGATAGCGCGCATCGGAGTTGATCTTGAGCGCACGGCCCGCATAGGCCACCTGCACATGATCCCACACCGCTGCTTCAAGGAAAACATCGGTGGTTTCCATGGTGCAACCGGTTTCCAGCCCGCCCATGATTCCGGCAATGGATTCAACGCCTTGATCGTCGGCGATCACGATCTGCCCGTCGGAAAGCGTGTATTCCTTCTCGTCCAGCGCCACCAGCTTCTCGCCATCCTTCGCCCGCCGGATGCGCAAATCGCCCTGCACCTTGGCGGCGTCGAACACGTGCAACGGGCGGTTCTGGTCGAAGGTGAAGAAGTTGGTCACGTCCACCAGCTTCGAAATCGGGCGTAGCCCGATCGCGCGCAGCCGGTCCTGCAACCATTGCGGGCTCGGCCCATTCTCGACCCCCCGGATCAGGCGCCCGGCAAACACGTGACAGCCATCGCGCGTGTCCTCGTCGATGGTCACGTTGATCGGGCTGGGGAATTCCCCCGCGATTTCAACGTGCTGCTCAGGCTTCAGCGTGCCCAGCCCCCGCGCCGCGAGGTCGCGCGCGATCCCCCGCACGCCCAGCGCATCGGGCCGGTTCGGCGTGATCGCGATCTCGATCACCGGGTCGACCTTGGCCGGGTCATTCGCCGCCAGCCAGTCGATGAAGCGCTCGCCCACCTCGCCGCTGGGCAGTTCGATGATGCCGTCATGCTCTTCGGAAAGCTCCATCTCGCGCTCGGAGCACATCATCCCGTGGCTTTCCACGCCCCGGATCTTGCCCACGCTCAGCGTGGTGTCGATGCCGGGCACGTAATCACCCGGCTTGGCAATGACCGCGATGATCCCTTCGCGCGCATTGGGCGCACCGCAAACGATCTGCTTCACGCCCTCGTCGGTTTCCACCTGGCACAGGCGCAGCCGGTCCGCATCGGGGTGCTGCTCGGCCGATATGACCTTGCCCAGCGTGAAATTCTTCAGCTTGTCCAGCGGGTTGCTGATCTCTTCGACCTCAAGCCCGAGATCGGTCAGCGCCTCGGCGATCTCGTCGACCGACGCGGTGGTGTCGAGATGGTCCTTGAGCCAGGAGAGGGTGAATTTCATTTGTTTTCTCTCTGCGCGGTTGCATTTTTCGAGCGAGAATTGGTGACCATTGACAACAAATCGTTGGTCGCGGCGAACCGAAAACGCTTCCTCTTCAAAAACTTGAAAGACCGAACAGTATCAGTGAGTTCCAACCTCATCTCCTCTGCTAATGCGTCTTCGAGCTCCAAAATATCCGCTATTTGTTCTCTCGGAGAAAGCCCGGGCTTAACTCCTTCGCTACCTTTTTCTTTCAATCTATTCATTAAGGCTCGAAAGGCAGCATATACTCCAGGGGCTTCATAGAGTTTAAGAAGCTCAAGAAGACCTTCTGCTTCTACCCAATTCTCGCCCCAGACAAATGAAATATCATCCATCTTACCATCAATTAGGTCTCTGAAAAGCAACCTCGACCGGCGCAGGACTTTGCCAAATAGCTCTCTCTTCTCTTTCTGCAAGTGAAACTTGTATTCTAATGACCTCTGCCAACCGTAGATAACAGTTGATACAATTAGACCAACAATAGCCGCAGAAGAAATCCATGTCCAACTCACCGACTCAACCCCCCGTGCAGCGTCGGCACATCGAGGCTTGCGAACCCATAGTGGCGCAGCCAGCGCAGGTCGGAATCAAAGAACGCCCGCAGGTCGGGGATGCCGTATTTCAGCATTGCGATCCGGTCGATCCCCATACCGAAGGCAAAGCCCTGGTACACCTCGGGATTGATCCCCCCGGCCCTGAGCACGTTGGGATGCACCATACCGCTGCCGAGGATTTCGAGCCAGTCATCGCCCTCGCCCACCTTCAATTGCCCGCCTTCCCAACTGCACCGGATATCAACCTCGGCGCTCGGCTCGGTGAAGGGGAAATGCGAGGCGCGAAAGCGCAGTTCCACGTCATCGACCTCGAAAAAGGCTTTCACGAATTCTTCCAGTGTCCACTTGAGGTTGGCCATGGAAATATCGGTGTCCAGCGCCAACCCCTCGACCTGGTGGAACATCGGCGTGTGGGTCTGGTCATAGTCGGCGCGATAGACGCGCCCCGGGCAGATCACCCGGATTGGCGCGCCCTGCAATTCCATCGAGCGGATCTGCACCGGGCTGGTATGGGTGCGCAGCACATGCGGCGGGCGTTCGTCGCCTTCTGCACGGTGCATGTAGAACGTGTCCATCTCGGCCCGTGCCGGGTGGTGGCCGGGAATGTTGAGCGCGTCGAAATTGTGCCAATCGCTTTCCACCTGCGGCCCCTCGGCCACGGCGAAACCCATGTCGGCAAAGATCGCCGTGACCTCTTCGGTCACTTGGCTGATCGGGTGGATCGTGCCCGCCCGGCGGGTGCGCCCGGGTAGCGTCACGTCAAGCCACTCACCGCGCAGACGCTCATCCAGTGCAGCATCTGCCAGCGCCTCGCGCTTGGCGGAAAGCGCCGAATTTATCTCGTCTTTCAGGGCGTTGAGCTTTGGCCCCATCACCTGCCGCTCGTCCGGGGTCATCTTGCCCAACTCGCGCATTTTCAGGCTGATTTCGCCCTTCTTGCCCACCGCCTGCACCCGCAGATCCTCAAGCGTGGACTCGTCGTCCGCTTCGGTGATCAGCTTGATATACTTGTCTCTCAGATCGTCCATCCGACCCTCCGAATTCCGGTTGGCCCCTGCTAGCGAGTGCGCCCCCCGAATGCAAGCGCGCGCCCCTTGCATGCAAAGCGATTGATGCGCATCAGAGACCATGAGACAACGACGATGTATTGAAGAGGACGGGCCAAGTGCACAGGACAGCCCCCGCGATGACGGATGATCCCGCGAAGCCTTGGCTGGTTCTGGCGGGTCTCGCCCTTGGTGTCACTGTAACGAACGGGTTCGCGCGCTTTGCCTATGGCCTTCTTTTGCCTGCGATGAAATCCGAGCTTGACTGGAGCTACGCGCAGGCAGGCTGGCTCAACACTGCGAATGCGCTGGGTTACGTGGTGGGGGCGATCCTGACCATGATCCTGATCCGGCAGGTGCGGCCCACGCATCTCTTTGCCTTCGGTCTTGTCACGACCACGTTGGCGCTTCTGGTGACCGGGCTTGTCACAGCACTCTGGTGGCAGACACTGTGGCGCGTGCTGGCCGGTGTCTTTGGTGCGATGTCCTTCTCGACCGCGGGTACACTTGCTGCACAGCTTTTTCAGCGTGACCCAAGGCGTAACGCGCTGGCGATCGCGATCCTCTTCGGGTCGGGCGGCGGGCTCGGTATCGTTCTGTCAGGGGCGGCCCTGCCGATCCTTCTGGGCCAGCAGGGCTATGGCGCGTGGCCATGGGGTTGGGTGCTGATCGGCGGGACAAGCCTTCTTTTCCTGCCGCTGGGCCTTTGGTCGGCCACGCGCCTTCATGCACCGCGCAAGAGCGAGATCATAGCGATCCCCTTGCCTTTCCGGCGCATGCTCGGGGAGCTGGTCGGCTATGCCGCCTTTGGCATGGGCTATATCGTCTATCTCACCTTCCTGTCGGCCTGGCTGACCGAGCAGGATGCGACGCCGCTGTTAATCGCAACGATCTGGGTCATACTGGGCGGCTGCATCTTCGTTTCACCCATCCTCTGGCGGCCGGTTCTCGCGCGCTATGCCTCGGGGCGCCCTCTCGCCATGATCCTGGCCGGCATCGCGCTTGGCTCGGCCCTGCCGGTGATAATGCCCGGGCCCGCGGCGCCGGTGATCTCGGCCATCATTTTCGGGCTGTGCGTTTTCATGCCGCCAGGTGCGGTGACGAGTTTCGCGCGCCAGAACCTGCCGCCCGAAAGCTGGGGCGCGGCGATCGGTTTCTTCACAGTGGTCTTTGCCATCGCACAGACCATCGGCCCCTATGCGGCGGGGGTGATCGGCGATCTTGCGGGTGATATCGGGTTCAGCCTATTGGTTGCTGCGGGCATTCTCATGTCGGGCGCGCTGCTGGCGCTCACGCAACGCTCGTTGGGTCACGACTGACCATCGCCACTGTCAATCCGCCGCTTGAGTTCCAGCAGCCCGATCAACCCCGCATCACGCCGCGCCACCGGATCGACATCGCCCAACCCGGCAACAAGATCATTCACCCCCTCGATCAGCGTGTTGATCGTTTCGGGGTCGAGTTCCGGCTCACCCAAATCGGCCCAGCGCGCGGCCTGGGTCGGACCCAGATGCTCCATGTAGTGCCGGAAGCCGCCTGCGCCGCCGCCAAGGTGGTAGGTCAAATAGGGGCCCATCAAGGCCCAGCGCAGCCCCGGCCCGTTCATCACTGCGCGGTCCACATCCTCGGCACTGGCAATGCCTTCAGCGACGATATGAACCGCCTCGCGGAAGAGAGCAGAGGACAGCCGGTTCGCCACATGCCCCACCACGTCGCGCTTCAATTCAACCACTTCGCGCCCGATGCTTTCATAGAACGCCCGCGCCGCACCCATTGCCTCCGCCTCGGTCTGCCGCCCCGGCACCAGTTCGACCAGCGGCACCAGATGCGGCGGGTTGAAGGGATGCGCCACCACGATCCGTTCGGGGTTGTGCGCGCCTTGCTGAATATCGCTGGCCAGAAGCGACGAAGTGGACGAGGCGATCACCGTATCCGCCCGCGCGCCAGCCTCGATGCGCGATATGATCTCGCGTTTGACCTCAAGCCGGTCCGGTCCGCATTCCTGAATGAAATCCGCGTCTTCGCAGGCCCGGGCCGTATCGGAGGCAAAGCACAACCGGTCAAGCGGCAGATCGCCACGCGCCGTGCCCAGCGCCACGAGATCGGGCCAGGCCCGCCTGACCTCATCCGTTACCCGCGCCTCGAAACCTTCGGCCACGTCCTGCACCGTCACCTGAACGCCATGGGCCAGGAACAGCGCAGCCCAGCTTGCCCCGATCAGCCCACCACCGACAATCGTGATCGCCTCGATTTGCATGGCATCCTCCTGACATGAAAAAACCCCGCGCTCGGAGACCGAACCGGGGTTTTCCTGAACTCTTGCGACCAGCCTTACGCCAGTGCAGCCTTCGCCTGATTGACGATGGCACCAAATGCGTCGGGCTCATGCACGGCAAGATCGGCCAGAACCTTGCGGTCGACCTCGATACCCGACTTGGTCAGGCCGTTGATGAAGCGCGAATAGGTGAGGCTTTCGTCATGCAGGCGCACCGCGGCATTGATCCGCTGAATCCAGAGCGCGCGGAAATTGCGCTTGCGGTTCTTGCGGTCGCGGGTCGCATACTGGTTGGCCTTGTCTACAGCCTGACGCGCCACCTTGAAGGTGTTCTTGCGGCGACCATAGTAACCCTTGGCCGCCTTGACGACCTTCTTGTGACGGGCGTGGGTGGTGGTTCCGCCCTTGACTCTCGACATCTCTCAAACCCTCCTTAACGATCGTACGGCATCATGCCCTTGACGATCTTTTCGTCGGGGGCGCTGAGCGTAGTTGTGCCGCGGGCGTTGCGGATGAATTTGTTGGTGCGCTTGATCATGCCGTGGCGTTTGCCAGCCTGGGCTGTCAGAACTCTGCCGGTGGCAGTGACCTTGAACCGCTTCTTGCAGCTCGACTTGGTCTTCATCTTGGGCATTTCCGTCTCCTTTTCGATCCGGTATTCACGCGACTCGGCATGCCACTCGGGCCGGCCACGCAGGTTGGAGAGGCGCCGTATACGTTGGCACACCCCATTTGGCAAGGGGGGTATCGTCCGGATTCAACCTAGAAGACGTGCGATGACCTTGACAATGACATCGGGAATCTCGTCAACCCGGTAGCCCCCGGGTTTCTGCGTCATCGCATAGGCAACAAGCCCGCCCGCCACGACCATGACGATGGCGGCAATCCTGGGGGCTCTGCGGTCGGACAGTGCGGACACCATGGCCGGAACGGAAAACACCCCGATAATCAGACCGATGGTCAATGCCAGATCGTAATCCATGCCGAGAATCCTTGTGATGATCTGCCCGGTCGGATGAGCCTATTCCGGATCGGAGGCAAAAATCAAACTTTCATCGCATGGGGCAACGCGAAGGATATTCGTCGTTCCGGGAACATTGAAGGGCACCCCCGCGGTCACAACGATCTGGTCCTCGGTTCCGGCATAGCCATTTATCCGCGCTGCCCGCGCGGCATTTACCACCGCCTGTTTGAAGCGATGAAGTTCGCCCGTCATGATGCAGTTCGTGCCCCATGTCAGCGCCAGCCGCCGCGCTGTGCCGCGCAGGCTCGTCATTGCAATGATCGGGACACGCGGACGTTCCCGCGCGGTCAATAGCGCGGTCGTGCCCGACTCCGTGTAGCAGCAGATCACCTTGATATCCGTGGTTTCGGCAATCTCGCGCGCGGCAGCGACGATACCATCGGCTATGGTGTGACGTTCGGCTCGACGCGATGCTTCGATGACTTCGCGATAGGTGGGGTCGCTCTCGACCTCGACGGCGACGTTATTCATCGTCGTAACCGCCTCTACCGGATAGTGCCCGGCCGCCGATTCTGCCGACAGCATGATCGCATCCGCGCCCTCGTAAATCGCGGTGGCCACGTCCGACACCTCGGCTCGGGTCGGCATCGGGCTCTCTATCATCGATTCGAGCATCTGCGTGGCGACGATCACCGGCTTGGCCACTGCCCGGCAGCGGCGCACAAGGCGCTTTTGAATTGGTGGAACGTTCTGCACCGGCAATTCAACCCCGAGATCGCCGCGCGCGACCATGATCCCGTCGGATACCGCGAGGATCTCATCGAAACATTTCACCGCCGAGGGCTTTTCGATCTTCGACAATACCGCTGCGCGCCCATCGACCAACTTGCGTGCCTCGATTACGTCCTCTGGACGCTGCACGAAACTCAGCGCCAGCCAGTCGACCCCCAGATCGCAGACAAACTCCAGATCGTCACGATCCTTGTCGGACAGGGCGGCCAGTGGCAGCACCACGTCTGGCACGTTCACCCCCTTGCGGTTTGAAATCGTGCCACCCGTGATCACACTGCAGGCAGCGAAATCAGAACCACAATCCTCAACCCGCAACCGGATCTTGCCGTCGTTGATCAAAAGATCGGACCCTGGTTCCAGGGCGGCGAAAATCTCGGGATGGGGCAGGCAAACGCGGGCCGAATCTCCCTCGCTCTCATCCAGATCAAGGCGAAACGCGGCCCCCTCCTCCAGCTCTTCTGACTCACGCAGGAAAGTGCCGACCCGCAGCTTGGGCCCCTGAAGATCGGCAAGGATGCCGATCGTGCTGTCGAGATCGCGCTCGATCTCGCGAATGATGCGGTATCTCTCGCGGATTTCGTCATGTGTGCCGTGACTCATGTTGAGACGGAATACATCCGCTCCAGCCTCATGAAGCGCTCGGATCATGTCATAGTCGTTCGATACCGGACCGAGTGTCGCCACGATCTTCACGTTTCTCAATCGTCTCATGCCTGCCTGCCCTTGAACCCTTCGCTCATGACCATAGCGGTTATCCCCGACCGCCGTCACCCGATCAAATTGCACTCTTCGCCATGCTGCCGTATCTGCCTTAAATCATGCGACAAGGAAAAGACATGGCGATGACATATCACCCGTTCGAAATCATTGGCGCGGACCGCCCCTCCCGATGGCTTGTGACCTGCGATCACGCCTCGAACTGCGTGCCGCCCTTCGTCAACGGTGGATCGCTGGGCCTGGCGCAGGGCGACATGGAACGCCACATCGCTTATGACGTCGGGGCTGCTGGTGTGGCCCGGGCTCTGGCCAAACAACTGGATGCGCCGGCGATCCTGTCCAATTTCTCGCGCCTCGTGATCGACCCAAACCGGGGCGAGGATGACCCCACGCTGCTGATGCGACTTTATGACGGCACGGTCATTCCGGGCAATCGCAACACCGATGCCGCCGAGCGTGAAAAGCGCCTCGATGCCTGTTATCGGCCCTATCACGACGCGATTGACCGGCTGGCCTCGCGGCGTGACGACACCGTGATCCTGTCGATCCATTCCTATACACCGCAACTGGCCGGGCGTCCGCCCCGCCCATGGCATATCGGTATCCTGCACGCCACCGATGATCGTCTGGCCCGTCCGCTCATGCGGCGCTTGCGCAACGAACCCGACCTGTGCATCGGTGAGAACCAACCTTATGGCGGCCACCTGCCCGGTGATGCGATCGACACGCATGCCATTGCGCATGGGCGGCTCAATGTGCTGGTCGAGTTCCGCAACGACCTTATTGATGACGAGGCCCATCAACACCTCTGGGCCAACCGGATTGCGCCTATCCTTCAAGCGGCGCTGTCAGATGCGGATCAACCGGTGCTGACCTGAGCGTCGTCACTTGGCGCTTGCCCCCAATGCGCCTGATATGATCGAATTCATCCGATAGGCCACAGCGCACCTTCGACGAATGTGGAGGAAGGAGACATACATGGACGACCAGACCCGCACCGAGATAGAGGCCGCGGCGTTCCGCCGCCTGCGTCAGCACCTGATGCAGGATCGACCCGACGTGCAGAACATCGACTTGATGAACCTTGCCGGGTTCTGCCGGAACTGCCTCAGCCGCTGGTATCAGGAGGCCGCTGCAGAACGCGGAATCGAAATGTCGAAGGACGAGGCCCGCGAAGTGTATTACGGCATGCCCTACGATACATGGAAGGCACAGAACCAGTCCGAGGCCAGTCCCGAGAAACAGGCCGAATTCGAGACGGCATTCAAGGAAAACGTCCTCAAAGACAAGGGCTGACGCCGTCTTCCTATGCGCCCGCCTTGCTTCAGACCGTTATTCGACCCTTAGATCGCAGATTTGAGGCTCTCGTCCAAATAGATCTCGCGCAGGCGCCGCGCCACTGGACCCGGTTTGCCGTCTCCCAGTGTTGTGCCGTCGATCTCGACTACCGGCAGCACAAACGCCGAGGCTGAGGTGACAAAACCTTCGTCGGCTTCTTTTGCTTCATCGAGGGTAAAAGACCGCTCCTCGACCTCCATCTGTGCCTCGCGGGCGAAACGCAACACGGCTGCGCGGGTGATGCCATGCAGGATGTCATTGGAAAGATGGCGCGTGATGATCTTGCCGTTCTTCACGATATAGGCATTGTTGCTGGTGCCTTCGGTCACGAACCCGTCCTTGACCATCCACGCATCGTCACATCCTGCCTTCTTGGCCATCATCTTGCCCATGGATGGATAGAGAAGCTGCACCGTCTTGATATCGCGGCGGCCCCAGCGGATATCCTCGATCGAAATAATCTTGATGCCGGTTTTTGCCGCCGGACTGTCGGCCAGCCCCGGCTTCGACTGGGTAAAGAGAACCAGTGTCGGCTTGACCTCGTCGGGATCGGGAAACACGAAATCGCGATCCCCGGCCGAACCGCGCGAAACCTGGAGATAGATCATCCCGTCGACGAGATCGTTGCGGCGCACCAGTTCACGGTGAATGTCCAGAAGATCGTCAAAAGCTTCGGGCTTTTGCATGTCCAACTCGGCGAGGGACCGTTCGAGCCGTGCAAGGTGGCCGTCAAAGTCGATGAGCTTGCCTTCCAGGACGCTCGTTACCTCATAGACGCCATCTGCCATCAGGAACGACCGGTCGAAGATCGACACTTTCGCCTCATCTTCCGGCAGGTAGTCTCCGTTCACATATACGGTGCGGCTCATTTCACGTCTCCTCAGCCCCAAAGCTCGGCCATGGGCGGGTGCACCCCGGCGTCATCGAATGTCAATGCGTGGTCACGGTCTTCTGCGAGAAGCAACGGCCCGTCAAGGTCGGTCACCATTGCACCCTGTGCAACCAGCGTCGCGGGCGCCATGGCCAGGCTCGACCCGACCATGCAGCCGACCATCACCTTGTAGCCCTCGGCAAGCGCCGCCTGTTTGAGCGCCAGCGCCTCGGTCAGCCCGCCGGTCTTGTCGAGCTTGATGTTCACCACGTCATACTTGCCCTCAAGCATGGGTAGCGATGCCCGGTCATGGGCGCTTTCATCGGCGCAGACCGGCACCGGGCGTTCCATGCCGGCCAGCGCCTCGTCCTCGCCCGCGGGCAAGGGTTGTTCGACCAGCGCCACGCCAAGCCGTACCAGATGCGGGGCGAGATCGGCATAAACCGCGGCTGACCAGCCTTCGTTGGCATCGACGATGATAGTCGATTTCTGCGCACCCGCCCGCACGGCCTCAAGCCGGGGCATGTCGTCGGGTGTGCCAAGCTTGATCTTCAACAGTGGGCGGAACGCGTTCTTTTCTGCCTGTTCACGCATCTTGTCGGGTGTATCAAGCGACAGGGTATAGGCCGTGATTTCGGGCCCCGGTGTGGGGAGCCCGGCCAGTTCCCAGACCCGTTTGCCCGCCTTCTTGGCTTCAAGATCCCACAGGGCGCAATCCACTGCATTTCGCGCTGCACCTGCGGGCAGGAAATCGGCCAGAGCGTCGCGCGTCACCGGACCCGACAGGGCCTCGATCTGCGCGGTCACGCTTTCCAGCGTTTCGCCGTAGCGCGCATATGGCACACATTCCCCCCGGCCCGAGATGAAGCCGTCCGATATCCGCACGGTCAGCACATTGGCCTCGGTCCGCGATCCGCGCGAGATGGTGAATGCCTGCGCGAGCTTGAAGGTCTCCGGGGTTACGGTGATCTGCACGGGAAAACCCTTTCATCTTGCTTGATATACTCCCGCCGGTGGTGTCTCTTGGCGGGTGCAAATACCGATGGTTCAGATCTCGGCCAACGCATCCACCAGCCGCCCGGCACCATGTCGGAAGGGATCAACTGTCGGAAGTCCCATGCGCGCCTCGACTTCGGCGAGATATGCGGTGGCTTCGTCCTCGCTCAGGTGCTGGGTGTTGACAGAAATTCCCACCACCTTGCATCCCGGGTTGGCCACCTGCGCCAGCGGCAGCGCCGTGTCGCGCAACGCTTCGAGCGTGGGCAATTGGTAATCGGGCAGGCCACGCATGTGGTCGCGGGTCGGCTCGTGGCACAGGATCAGTGCGTCAGGCTGCCCACCATGAATGAGCGCCAACGTGACGCCGGAGTAGCTCACATGGAAGAGCGAACCCTGTCCCTCGATCAGATCCCAGTGATCCGCATCATTGTCGGGTGTCAGCCATTCGATCGACCCGGCCATGAAATCCGCAATCACTGCATCGAGAGGCACGCCGTCACCGGTAATCAGGATGCCGGTCTGCCCGGTGGCGCGAAAGGTGGATTTCATCCCGCGATGCTTCATGTCGGCATCCATGGCCATCGCGGTATACATCTTGCCGACCGAGCAATCCGTGCCAACGGCAAGGCACCGTTTGCCGCTGCGTTTCACGCCACTGGCGATGGGATACTTTACTTCGGGCACCCGCACGTCATGCAGGGCACGACCACAGGCCTTGGCCACGGCGACCAGATCGGGCTCGTCGCGCAGCAGGTTGTGCAGGCCCGAAGCGAGGTCGAACCCTTCCTCCAGCGCCATGATCAGCACTTTTTTCCACGCCTGGCTGATCACGCCACCGCGGTTGGCGACGCCGATCACCAGCGTTTCCGCACCGGCGGCTTTCGCGGCAGCAAGGTCCATGTCGGGCAGGCCCATATTGGCCTTGCATCCTTCCATCCGGTATTGGCCAACCGCATTTTCGGGGCGCCAATCCTTGATGCCCTGGGCCACTTTGGCGGCGAGTTGGTCGGGCGCGTCGCCCAGAAACAACAGATATGGTGTCTTGATCATGCCCATGGCCCTCCAGTTCGTGCCGGTATCCAATCGCAAAACAGTTGGGCAGAATCAATGAAATACATTTGCAACATGAACCTTCATCGCCCCGATATCCGAAGATTCTTGCGCAATTTAGGCGCAACGCGGTGGATTATTCGAAGTGATGCAAAAACAAGCAGGTTTGAAACCCTTCGGCATCATGGACGGTCAAAGGATCCGGATCGAATGACATCGGGGTTGGATGTCTTGAAATTCTGCAACTGCAAAATGATCCTTGCAGCGCTGCTCGCAATTTTATATCGCTTTTCGCGACCATGACGCAACATCCTTACAGACCGAAAGGCGCACCCCATGAGCTTTCGCATTCAGCCAGCCGCACCGGCCCGTCCCAACCGCTGTCAACTCTTTGGCCCCGGTTCAAATACCAAGCTGTTCGAGAAGATGGCAGCGTCAGAAGCCGATGTAATAAACCTCGATCTTGAAGATTCCGTTACCCCCTCGGACAAGAACGCCGCCCGGGCCAATGTGATCAGGGCGATCAACGGCGTCGATTGGGGCAAGAAGACGCTTTCGGTTCGGATCAACGGGCTCGACACGCCGTATTGGTACCGCGACGTTGTGGACCTGATGGAACAAGCCGGGCCACGGCTTGACCAGATCATGATTCCAAAGGTGGGCTGCGCCGAGGATGTCTATGCGGTCGACGCGCTCGTGACCGGGATCGAGCGCGCAATGGGCCGCGAAAAGCCGGTCAGCTTCGAGGTGATCATCGAGAGTGCCGCGGGTATCGCCCATGTCGAAGCCATCGCCGCGTCGAGCCCGCGATTGCAGGCTATGTCATTGGGAGCAGCCGATTTTGCGGCCTCGATGGGGATGCAGACGACGGGGATCGGGGGGACGCAGGAGAATTATTACATGCTGCGCGAGGGGCAGAAACACTGGCCCGATCCGTGGCACTGGGCGCAGGCGGCGATCGTTGCGGCCTGCCGCACGCATGGCGTCTTGCCGGTCGATGGGCCGTTCGGAGATTTCAGCGATGACGAGGGCTATATCGCGCAGGCACGGCGGTCGGCGACGCTGGGCATGGTCGGGAAATGGGCCATCCATCCCAAGCAGATTGCGCTTGCAAATCAGGTCTTTACGCCCTCGGAAGAGGCCGTCGCCGAGGCTCGTGAGATCCTTGCCGCGATGGAAGAAGCCAAGCGCACCGGCGCGGGCGCGACCGTCTACAAGGGCCGCCTGGTCGATATCGCCAGCATCAAGCAGGCCGAGGTGGTCGTCAAACAGGCCGAGCTGATCGCCAAGGGTTAACGCGGATTCTCGCGGTGAATCGGGGGGGTGACTCCCGGCTGCCGCCCGGCTGACATCCGGCTGCCGGGTGGTTCGCATCAAGGGTTAACGCGCATTAAGTTAATGCAGCGTGCGTCGATCGAGAATTTCTCGGCAAGGTGAGGAGCAGGATCACGCCGGGCGCAGCCCGGTTTCGACCAGAAGCCCCTTGCGCTTGGCCTCGTAGTAATAGCCGCGGGCATACCACATCACCGCCGCGTCCTGATCGCCCTCGGCCACGAGGTAGGCGCCACGCAGGTACTTGACCGCGTATTTCAGGTTCGTGTCGGGATCGAGAAGGTCCGACGGCTTGCCCCGGAAACCCATGGTGCGGGCGGTCTGGGGCAGGATCTGCATCAGGCCGTAGTATGGTCCGTTACGCGCCCCGGGGCGGTGGGTGCTTTCGCGGATGATCTGGCGATGCACCAGTTCGCGGGGCACCTCGTAGTGATCGGCCCATTTGTTGATCAGGGCGCGCAGTTCGGGCGTCTCGTTGGGGTGAAGAGGCGGGTTGTAGCCGGCAGGGCTACGCCTGGAGGACACCGTCTCGCGCCGGCCGCATGCGACAAGTGCCAACGGGGCGACAAGGAACAATCGGCGGGAGAGGGGCATGTCGGCCTCATGGGTGAAAGCGTGTGCTTCATAGCGCGGCAAAGGCGCATCGGAAACCAGCCGACCCCGTTCTGGGCGGTTTGTCGCCGCTGGTCGCGCAATCCGATCTGTCCGTTCAGGCCCGCTCGTCCTTGGGCGAGCCGATCACCACATAGGTGGTCAGCGACTGAACCTGCGGCAACGTGCCAAGTACCTCGGTATGGAATGCCTTGTAGGCCGCAAGGTCCGCCGCCTCGACCCTGAGCAGGTATTCCACGGCGCCGGTCACGTTGTGACATTCACGAACCTCGGGGGCCCGTTCCATGGCGCGTTCAAACGCCTCTTGCGCGGGTTTGGTGTGCTGGCTGAGGCCAACGGTGATGTATGCCACGATGCCCACGCCCATCTGTCTGGGATCGAGGATGGCGCGATACCCACGGATCACGCCCGCCTTTTCCAGCGCGACCACCCGGCGCAGGCATGCCGACGGCGAAAGGCCCACGCGTTCGGCCAGGTCAAGATTGCTGATCCGGCCGTCTTGCAACAGGATATGCAATATATGCTCGCTTATCGGGTCAATTCGCATCAGATATTGCAAGAATGTTTCATATAATACGCAGTTTGCATCCCATGAGCGCTCAGGAGTCGATAATATTGTGTTCATGAGCCAAACCATGCTGTCCGCCTTCATCCTTTTCGCGCTTGTCTCGTCGATCACGCCGGGGCCGAACAATCTCATGCTCATGGCGTCGGGTGCGAATTTCGGCTTTCGCCGCTCGATCCCGCACATGCTGGGAATCGGGATCGGGTTCGTCGTGATGGTTTTCCTGGTGGGGGCCGGGTTGATCCAGGTGTTCGACGCCTTTCCGATCAGCTACACGCTGCTCAGGATCGGCAGTGTCTGCTATCTCTTGTGGCTGGCGTGGCGGATCGCCAACGCCGCCCCGCCCGAGGACGGGGCGGACCCTGGCGCGCATCCGCTGAGCTTTCTGCAGGCGGCGTTGTTCCAATGGGTGAATCCCAAGGCCTGGACCATGGCGCTCACCGCGGTGACGCTCTATGCGCCGGACCGGTCGATGGCCGCGATCGCGCTCGTCGCGCTGATCTTTGGTGCGGTCAACCTGCCATCGGTCAGCACATGGACGATACTGGGCCAGCAGATGCGCCGCATCCTGACCAACCCGGCGCGCCTGAGAGCGTTCAACCGGGCGATGGCTTTGTTGCTGGTGGCGACGCTTTACCCGGTGCTTCTTCCCGCCGCGTGACGCGCCCGGCCGCGCGCACAAGAGTTGCATCGCGGCGCAGACGGGGCCATATAGCGCGGCAGTCACGCGTGGGAGTGTCCGGATGACCAATTACCTCGATTTCGAAAAACCCCTGGCCGAGATCGAAGGCAAGGCCGAAGAGCTGCGCGCCATGGCGCGGGCCAACGAGGAAATGGATGTCGAGGCAGAGGCCTCGGCGCTCGACAAGAAGGCACGCGAGCTTCTCGAAGATCTCTACACCAAGCTGACCCCCTGGCGGAAAGCGCAGGTCGCACGCCATCCGGACCGGCCGCATTGTCGGGACTACATCAAGGCACTGTTCACGGAATACACGCCGCTGGCCGGCGACCGGAATTTTGCCGATGACCATGCGGTTCTGGGCGGGCTGGCCCGGTTCGGCGATCAGCCGGTGATGGTGATTGGCCATGAGAAGGGCCATGACACCAGATCCCGCATCCAGCACAATTTCGGCATGGCGCGGCCCGAAGGCTATCGCAAGGCGGTACGCCTGATGGATCTGGCGGACCGGTTCGGCCTTCCGGTGATCACGCTGGTGGATACGGCGGGTGCCTATCCCGGCAAGGGCGCGGAGGAGCGCGGCCAGTCCGAGGCGATCGCCCGTTCGACCGAGAAATGCCTTCAGATCGGTGTGCCGCTGGTCAGTGTCATCATCGGAGAGGGCGGATCGGGCGGCGCCGTGGCCTTTGCCACCGCGGACCGGGTGGCGATGCTCGAACATTCGATCTATTCGGTGATCTCGCCCGAGGGCTGCGCCTCGATCCTGTGGAAAGATTCCGAGAAGATGCGCGAGGCGGCCGAGGCGCTGCGCCTGACCGCGCAGGATCTCGAAAAGCTGGGTGTTACCGACCGGGTGATCCGCGAGCCCCTCGGCGGTGCGCATCGCGACCGCGATGCCACGATCACGGCCGTTGGAAAGACGATCGCCTCGATGCTGTCCGAGCTTGACGGGCGGACGGGCAAGAAGCTGGTCAAGGAGCGCCGGCGGCGCTACCTCGAACTGGGATCAAAGGGGCTTGCGGCCTGACGCATCCGCTGTGTTCCCTGCGCTGATGCGGCGCACTGCCAGCGTCGTCATCACCGGGCCGATCAGTTCGAACGCGACCGTGGCGCCGATGGTCAGCGTCAGGATCAGTTCGCCATGGTCGGGAAAACTTTGCGTGGCGATCAGTGCCATGCCCACCGCGACGCCCGCCTGCGGCAGGAGCGCGGCCCCCATCCAGCGGCATTCGCGCGGCGATACCCCGGCGAGCCGCCCTCCGATCCAGCCGCCCAGAACGCGGGTGAACCCGCGCAGGGCGATGAAAAGCAGGCCGATTCCGCCGATCCCGACAAACAGGGACAGATCGAGCTTGGCCCCCGCGAGGAGGAAGAACAGCATCATGAAGGGCCATTCCAGATGCTCGATCTCGTCAAAGGCACGGTCATGGTGGCGCGCGAGGTTGGAAATGAGGGCCCCGGCCACCATACCCGCGACCAGGAAGGAAATACCCAGCCAGATGGCCAGACCGGCCGTCAGGCAGACGATCCCGAAGGCTTCGCTTTCAAGGGCTTCACCCGGTTTGAGCCGTCCGGTGAGATAGGCGGCGGGCAGGCCGATGAGCGTGCCCAGCGCGATTGCGCCACCCACCTCCCATGCGGCATGCCAAAGATGGGCCGCGTCGCCCGCACCGTTGAGCGCGGCCGCCCCCGCCATCGCGAGGGAAAACGCCAGCAGTCCCCAGGCATCGTTGATCGCGACGATCCCGAGGATCACGTCGACGAAGGGCCCATCCGCGCCGGATTGGCGGATCGCGTCATGGGTCGCCTCCGGCGCGGTGGCAGTTGCGATCGCTCCCAGCACGAGCGCGACCGGAGTCGGCAGACCGGCAAGCCATAGTCCCACGCTCACCCCGGTAAAGGTGAGCAGGACGATGACGAGCGACACCACGAGGATCTTGGCCCCGTGCCGGGCCAGGGTTTCGCGCCTGAGCGAATTGCCGAGCAGGAAGGCCACCATGGTCAGCGCCATGACCGACAGGAAATCGTAGAAAACCTGCATTTCGGCCGGGATGAGATCGAATCCCGATCCGCCCACGGCGATCCCGCACAGCAAGAGCAGCGTCACCCGGGGCAGCCGCGTGTGCCGGCCGAGCGAATCCGCCGCCAGTCCGATCAGGAAAAGCGCCCCCAGCGTGACCAGAACCGGCCCCAGATCCATCGCTTTATCCCTGAAGCATCTTCAAACCTTGCGTGACGTCCGAGCGCACCGCCAGCCGCAGCCCCGGCTCGTCCCCGGCCTTGAGCGCCGAGATCATCATACGGTGAAACTGTGGCACCTCCTTGCGCCTGAGCCGCCCGTAAAGCATCCGCATGGTCGGCCCGAGCTGGAGCCAGACGGTCTCGGCCATGGCCAGCATCGCGGGCGCCTGTGCACGCAGGTAGAGCGTGCGGTGAAACTCCAGGTTGGCGCGGATGTAACCCACCGGGTCCTGCCGCGCGATGGCCTCGGCCAGTCCGGCGTTGATGGTCTGCAACCGGTCGATCAGCGCCATATGCGCGCGCGGCAGGGCGCGGCTGGCCAGTTCGACCTCGATCAGGGCGCGCAGCGCGGCCAGTTCCTCGATCCGCTCGTTACTGAGTTCCGGGGTCGAGACCCGTCCCGAGGCCGACATGGTCAGCGCCCCCTCGGCCACCAGCCGCCTGAGCGATTCGCGCGCCGGGGTCATCGACACGCCGAATTCGCGACCGATGCCGCGCAAGGTCAGCGCCTGACCCGGTGCCATGTCGCCATGCATGATGCGCGTGCGCAGCCCGCGATAGACGCGGTCATGGGCCGAAGGTGACGGGTCTGGGCGGCTCTGGGTCAGCATGGCCTTCTTGTGATCACATTTTTCCAGAGCGTCAATCATTCTTGCATATCCGTTTGTCGCGCGTATTGCGCGAACGCTGCCTCGGGTGCCATACCGAGGCCGTTCGACCGCCCGTGCATCGCAGGGAAAATGACCCCTCCGCTCAACTGGCGCACCGGGATTCGCGATCGGGTGTTCGGGACGCATGATTTTTCGGGCGGTGCTGGATTCAAGGCCCATGCGGGCGTATATGCCGGGCATGGAGATACGGTCGCAAGATATACCTTTCATGAAGATGCACGGACTCGGCAACGATTTCGTCGTCGTGGATGAGCGCGGGTGCGCGCCGATGGTCGATGCGGATATTGCCGTGCGGATGGGAGACAGGCACCGTGGTATCGGCTTTGACCAACTGGCGATCATGCGCCAAAGCACCACGGCCGATCTGCATCTGACGTTCTTCAATGCCGATGGGTCACGCGCCGCGGCCTGCGGCAATGCCACGCGCTGTGTGGCGCGTTACGTGATGGATGAAACCGGGCAGGACACCATGACGGTTGCGACCGATCATGCCGTGTTGCATGCGCGCGGCGCGGATGACGGGCAGACCTCGGTCAACATGGGGCACGCCGCCATTCGTTGGGACGAGATCCCGTTGGCGCACGAGGTGGACACGTTGCAGCTTCCGATCGAGGGGGCGCCCGTGGCCACGTCGATGGGCAACCCGCATTGCACCTTTTTCGTCGAGGATTGCAAGGCCGTCGATCTGGAGTCGCGTGGCCCCGTGATGGAACACCACCCGCTGTTTCCCGAGCGCACGAATGTCCAGTTCGCCCATGTCGAGGGCAGGAACCGGGTCCGGATGCGGGTCTGGGAGCGCGGGGCCGGTGTCACGCTGGCCTCGGGATCGTCATCCTGTGCCACGGCACATGCGGCCTATCGGCGTGGGCTGGTGGAGCGAGAGGTGCGCGTGGAGCTTGATGGTGGATGTCTGGATATCCGGCTGGCCGATGACGGCATCTGGATGACCGGCCCGACGGCGCATGTCTTTGACGGGGTCTGGAGAGGCTGAGATGTCGGTATCGCCCAAGTTTCCCGTGCCGAAATTCACGACGCTCGGCTGTCGGCTCAACGCCTATGAAACCGAGGCGATGAAGGAGCTGGCCGCGCAGGCGGGGCTGGGCGATGCGGTGGTGGTCAACACCTGCGCCGTGACCGCCGAGGCCGTGCGCAAGGCACGGCAGGAGATTCGCCGCCTGCGCCGCGAGAACCCCGATGCGCGGGTGATCGTCACAGGCTGTGCCGCACAGATCGACCCCGCGAGCTTTGCCGCGATGGACGAGGTCGATGCCGTGATCGGCAACAGCGAGAAGATGCAGCCCGAGACATGGACCCGGCTTGCGCCTGACTTCACCGGCAAAACCGAACGGGTGGTCGTCGATGACATCATGAGCGTCACAGAAACCGCCGGTCACCTGATCGACGGGTTCGGCACCCGCTCGCGCGCCTATGTCCAGGTCCAGAACGGATGCGACCACCGCTGCACCTTCTGTATCATTCCCTATGGCCGCGGAAATTCGCGCTCCGTCCCGGCGGGCGTGGTGGTGGACCAGATCAAGCGGCTGGTGGACCGGGGCTATAACGAGGTGGTCCTGACCGGGGTGGATCTGACGTCATGGGGGGCCGACCTGCCTGCCGCGCCGCGGCTGGGTGACCTGGTGATGCGTGTCCTCAAGCTGGTGCCGGATCTTGCGCGCCTGCGGATCAGTTCGATCGACTCGATCGAGGTGGATGACAACCTGATGCAGGCGATCGCGACCGAGCCGCGCCTGATGCCGCATCTGCATCTTTCGCTGCAACACGGGGATGACCTGATCCTCAAGCGGATGAAACGCCGGCATTCGCGCGATGATGCGATCCGATTTGCCGAAGAGGCCCGGCGCCTGCGCCCGGATATGACTTTCGGCGCCGATATCATCGCAGGCTTTCCGACCGAGACCGAGGCGCATTTCGAGAATTCTCTGAAACTGGTCGAGGACTGCCACCTGACCTGGTTGCACGTCTTTCCCTACAGCCCCCGCCCCGGCACCCCGGCGGCGCGGATGCCGCAGGTCCATGGCACGGCGATCCGCGAACGCGCCGCCCGGCTGCGTGCCATGGGCGAGGCGGCGGTGGCCCGGCACCTCGGCGAACAACAGGGCCGAACCCATTGTATTCTGATGGAAAATCCGCATATGGGGCGGACCGAGCAGTTCGCGGAAGTGACGTTCCATGACCCTCAACCGGAAGGCAGGATCGTGACCGCCATGATCCGGGGTCAGTCGGGGAACCGATTGATAGCCTGACGCGCTTTGCGCTTTCTGGATGTTGGGAATGCATGATGCGTCAGGGCATTTTCTGAACGATGGGGCTGGCCTCTGCGCAAAAGGGTTAACACCCCTTTTGGCCGGGATTCGGGGGGGTGACATCCGGCTGACATCCGGCTGCTGCCCGGCTGCCGGGCAAAACTTGACGAAACCTTGCCCCACCGTGGTTAACGCAACGGCCGATGCCCCGGGGTCTGACCCATTTGTGCCTACGCCCCTGGAGTTCGGCACCTGGCACAAGATACCCGATGAAGGCCGGGTAACGGGCTGGATTCAGTTTTCTCTGGGCGAAACTGTGGGATAACCGCTTTGAGCCCGCTGCGGACTTTTCGACAAGAGGGCTGCGCCCGCCCGGGGGGCGGTCGGGCGCTGCCCGGGCGGCTACGCCGCTGTTCCGGGCAAGGGCAACTTCGTCCGCATAGCGCCCTCGAGCTTCGCCCCGCAACCCGGGGCGCTGCGAAGGCAGGCAGGGCTTCTTTTGTCGGGTGTGGAAGACAAGATATCTGTCGCACTTGATCGACTTTGGCGCTCGGCACGGGGCGGTTCCGGTTTGTTGCATCCTGATCCTGCTATGCCCGCGCGCTCTATTCCCAGACAAGACGGATGGCAAGCGCCCCGAACACCAGCGCGGTGATGCGGTTCAGCGTTCCCGAGGCCCGGCTGAGAACCGTGCGAAGAAACCCCGCCGTGGCGCCGTAGCCGGACGTGATGACGAACCCTGTTGCGGCGAAGATGGCGCCGAGGATCAGGATCTGGTGCCAGATCGGGCCGGCGGCGGGCGTGGTGAATTGTGGCAGAAGGGCGAGGATGAAAATCGCGACCTTCGGGTTGAGCATGTTGGTCAGAAACCCCCGTCTGAAGGCGGTGTAGAGACGGTTTTCACCGGTTTCATGCCCATTGCCCGGCGCTGTGCGCCATGTCTTTACAGCCAGGAACACAAGGTATGCCGCCCCGAGCCAGCGGATCGCGTCATAGGCGACGGGGCTTGCAGCGATGAGCGCGGCAAGGCCGAACGCGGCCAGCACGGTATGGACAAGCCCCCCGAGCGAGATGCCTGCCGCCGCGGCGATGCCCGCGCGTGGGCCCCCGGAGAGGCCCGATGCGGAGGCGAACATCACGTCTGACCCCGGCGTGAGATTGAGCAGGACGCCCGCGCCTGCAAAAGCGGCGATCGTGGCCGGGTCCATCGCGAGCAACGTATCCAGCAGAACGTGTCCCCCTTGAATGCGCGGCTGCCCGAAATGCGGTTGTCCGGGTCAGATCCGCTCGATGGCAATGGCGGTGCCTTCGCCGCCACCGATGCAGATCGCCGCGACCCCGCGTTTGAGGCCGCGCTTTTCCAGTGCATTGAGAAGCGTGACCATGATGCGGGCCCCGGAGGCCCCGATCGGGTGGCCCAGCGCGCAGGCACCGCCATTGACGTTCACGATATCGCGCGGCAGACCGAGTTCACGCATGAACGCCATCGGGACGACCGCGAAGGCTTCGTTCACCTCCCACAGGTCGACATCGTTCTTGTCCCAGCCGATACGTTCGAGAAGTTTTCTTGCCGCGGGTATCGGTGCGGTGGGAAATTGTGACGGGGCCTGTGCGTGGCTGGCATGGCCAAGGATACGGGCGCGGATGTTCATGCCCTGCGCCTCGGCATGGCCACGGTCGGCCAGCACGAGCGCCGCGGCGCCGTCCGAGATGGACGAGGAATTGGCCGCCGTTACGGTACCATCCTTGCGGAACGCGGGTTTGAGCATCGGGATCTTCTCGGGCCGCGCCTTGCCGGGCTGCTCGTCGCGGGTGATGATTTCCTCGCCGGTGCGGGCATGGATGGTTACGGGCGTGATCTCGTCGTCGAAGGCGCCCGAGCGTTCGGCTTCGAGCGCGTTGTCGAGCGAGCCGATGGCGTATTGATCCTGCGAGTCGCGCGTGAACTGGAATGCCTCGGCGCAGTCCTCGGCGAAGGTGCCCATCAGGCGGCCCTTGTCATAGGCGTCTTCGAGACCGTCGAGGAACATGTGGTCCTTGACTTCCTGGTGGCCGATACGCGCACCGCCGCGCATCTTGGGGAGCAGGTAGGGGGCGTTCGACATCGATTCCATGCCCCCGGTGATCATCGTGGCGTTGTGACCGAGCGCGATCTGGTCAAAGCCCATCATCGCGGCCCGCATCCCCGAGCCGCACATCTTGTTGAGCGTGGTGGCGGGCACCTCTTCGCCGAGACCGGCATGGAATCCGGCCTGACGTGCCGGCGCCTGCCCCTGTCCGGCGGGCAGGACGCAGCCCATCAGCACTTCGTCGACGGAGTTCACGCCTGCGTCGGTCAACGCCGTACGAATCGCGGCACCGCCAAGATCTGCGGCGGGAACGTCGTCGAATACGCCCTGGAATCCGCCCATCGGTGTGCGGGATGCACCTGCTATAACGACCTCTTTCATGATCTGCCTCCGATATCTTCGTGACATGCATACCGAATGGTAAGGATTGCGGTCTAGCCTGTTCTCGACATTTCGTAGTTCTACGCATCGGAGAAGCCATGAACATTGAGAGCAGCGGAAGCGGCGATCTTCAGATCGTGACAGTCAAAGAGGAACGGATCGACGCCGCGGTGGCCATCCGCTTCAAGGATCGCATGAGGGAATTGACGGCGAACGGGGCGCCGCATGTCGTTCTTGATCTGGGCGAGGTCGATTTCATGGATTCAAGTGGCCTCGGCGCAATCGTGGCGTCCATGAAGCAGTTGGGCGCGACGCGGCGCCTCGATCTCGCGGCGCTGCGGCCCAATGTCGAAAAGGTCTTTCGCCTGACCCGGATGGACAGCGTGTTTACCATTCACGACGATGTCGCGCGGGCGCAGGCGATCTATGCCGCTGGATGAGACCTGCCGGGCGGGACAGGTATGAGCCCCAAGGATATCGGGATGCCCGAGCCGTTTTGCCTTGCTTTTGCCAGCACCGAGCTTGCCGTTCGGGCCGCTCTGAACGAGCTGACGACGGCACTGTTCGTCGAAGGACATGATGATTCCGTGCGTAGCACGGCCGAAATCGTTCTGGGCGAGGTTCTCAACAACATCGTCGAACATGCATATGGTCCGGATCGGCAGGGCGAGATCGAGCTGTGTTGCGAGAGCGGACAGAACGCGCTCTGGGTCACGGTCTGTGATCGTGGCGCGCCGATGCCGGGGCTGCGCCTGCCCTCGGGGCGGCCGGTCGAACTCGACGGGGTGCGGGAAGATCTTCCCGAAGGGGGATTCGGCTGGTTCCTGGTGCACAGTCTTGCCGAAAACCTGGACTATTGTCGCGCGGCCGGGCGGAACCGTTTGAGTTTTGCAGTGCCTTACGGGCATGGCCCCGATCCCGACAGGCGCGATCCTGTCCAAGATTAGTCTGAATCAAATCTCGAAATCGCCTCACTCGTCTCCCATTGCCGCCAGATTCCGGAGCGATAAGGAAAGGGTAGCTGCATATAGCTTCCCTCGGCGCCGGGCGTTAACAGCCCCCACCCAGTGTCCGGCGTCGAGGTTTCTCTTTCCGTCCTGCTGGATCAGCATGAACGCAACGGCCCGATTGGCATTCCTGCAATCGGGCCTTACTGTTGTCCGAACGCAGGACGAGGAGACTAGAGATGCGCGATTTTCATTTCCCGGGGCGGTCGGCGGTTCTTGCCGAGAACGGAGTTTGCGCCACATCGCATCCGCTGGCTGCAAAGGTGGCAGTGGATATCCTTGAACGGGGTGGAAATGCGATGGACGCCGCAATTGCGGGCGCGGTTCTGCTGGGAATTTGCGAGCCGCAGATGACGGGAATCGGCGGTGATTGTTTCGTTCTGTTCAAGCCCGCGGGGCGGGAAGAGGTTCACGCCATCAACGGATCGGGCCGGGCGCCCGCGGCGGCCAGCGCGGCGGCGTTGCGCGACAAGGGCCATGCGACCGTGCCACTTTATGCACCCGAGGCGGTGACGATTCCGACGGCGATAGATGCGTTTTGCCGCTTGAGCGCGGATTGGGGCAAGATCGGGCTCGATGCGATACTCGCCCCGGCGATTCACTATGCCGAGAGAGGCGTTCCGATTGCTCCGCGCGTGGCCTTTGACATGCCGACTGCGGCCAAGGTGTTGCAGGGGCATGGGAAGACACATTTCCTGATCAACGGGGAGGTTCCCAAGGCGGGGCAGATCTTTGCCTCGCCCGCGCAGGCCGAGGTTCTGCGCCGGATCGCGAAGGGCGGGCGCGATGCCTTCTACACCGGCGAGGTGGCCGAGGACATGGTTGCCGCGCTGCGCGACCTGGGAGGGGTGCACACGCTGGAGGATTTCGCGGGTGCCGAGAGCTTCTACACCGAGGCTGTGAGCGGTGATTACAAGGGGACCGATCTCGTCGAGCATCCGCCGAACGGGCAGGGGGCCACGGCGATATTGATGCTCAATATCCTGGCGCAGTTCGATCTGGCCGGCATGGCGCCGTTCGGCGCGGCGCGCGCGCATGTCGAGGCGGAGGCGGCGAAGCTCGCCTATGATGCGCGCAACCGGTTCATTGCCGACCCGGACGGGACGGGGCGGCTGGACCATATGCTGAGCATGGAAACGGCGAAGAAGCTGGCCGCGCTGATCGACCCCGGGAAGGCGATGCAGGCCGCGGCGCCGGTGAGCGAGGCGGTTCACAGGGATACGGTCTATATCACCGTGGTCGACAAGGACCGGATGGCGGTCTCGTTCATCTATTCGATTTTCCATGGCTTCGGCTCGGGGATCGCAAGCGAGAAATTCGGCATCCTGATGCAGAACAGGGGCGCGGGCTTCACGCTGGAAGAAGGGCATCCCAACGAGATGGCGGGCGGCAAGCGACCGATGCATACGATCATCCCGGGCATGCTGCGCCGAAACGGAAAGGTGATCATGCCCTTCGGCGTGATGGGCGGCGCCTATCAGCCCAACGGACATGCCCGCGTCGTTACCAACATGGTTGATCACGGCATGGAATTGCAGGATGCGCTGGATGCGCCGCGCAGTTTTGCCGACCAGGGCGCGCTCAACGTCGAGAAGGGGTATTCGGACTCGGTGCGCGCCGAGCTGGCCGAATTGGGGCATGAGGTCGTTGTGCCCGAGGGACCGCTGGGTGGGGCGCAAGCGATCCTGATCCGCGACGACGGGATACTGGAAGGCGCGTCCGACCCGCGCAAGGACGGCATTGCACTGGGGTATTGAGAGATGGGCATCACACCGGTCAAGGACATGGTCGCCGAGGCCAAGAGAGCGATCACTTCACTCAGCACCGAGGAGGCCGCGCGGATGGTTGAGGCGGGCGAGGCGCTTTTGGTGGATATCCGAGATCCGCGAGAGTTGAGCCGTGACGGGCGTATCCCCGGCGCCTTTCATGCGCCGCGCGGGATGCTGGAGTTCTGGATCGACCCGGAAAGCCCCTATCACAAGGAGGGGCTGGCCACCGACAGGACGCTGGTCCTGTTCTGTGCCAGCGCGTGGCGGTCTGCGTTGTCTGCACAGACATTGCAGAACATGGGGGTCGAGAACGTCGCCGAGATGGAGGGTGGTTTCGCAGCCTGGAAGAAAGACGAACGCCCGATCGACCAGTAGGTCGGGCGTCATCCCGCACCCGTCTTCAGTTCAGCTGGAAATGCAGCGGGTAATGCCCGTCCTCGAACGGCCCGAACAGGTCGGGGATGTCCGGGTGATCGACCGGCTCGCCGGAGTAATCTGCGACGAGGTTCTGTTCGCTGACATAGGCCACGTAGTAGCTCTGATCGTTTTCGGCGAGCAGGTGATAGAAGGGTTGTTCCTTGGCGGGGCGGCTGTCCTCGGGAATGGATTCATACCATTCCTCGCTGTTGTTGAACTCCGGGTCCACATCAAAGACAACCCCGCGAAACGGGTGTTTCTTGTGGCGGACAACCTGCCCGAGGTGATATTTCGCGCGTGTTCTTAACATCATGTTGCAGCCCCTACCGCCCGATCATAAGGCGTTCAAGGGGGTCTTGTCCATTTCAGGGCCGAGAAATCACCGGAAACAGTTTGTGAACCTCGATTTGACAGTGATCTCTAGCGTTTCGGCGATTCAAGACACCTGTCCCTGCGGCCCGGGGAGCGAAATCAGTTTATCCCGCACGAGAATTCCGTTAAAAGGACCGCAAAACACGATAAGAACATAGCGAGAGGCAGATGAGCAGACTTCTTCGCGGCTTGGTGATTCTGATCCTGCTAGGCAGTTGTGCCCCGCGGGACCGTTCGGCGCCGACATCTCTGGATAACGCATGCAACATCCTTGAGCAAAGGCCGCATTTCGTGCGTGCCTTTCGCGCGTCCGAGCGCAAATGGGGTGTTCCGGCGCATGTCCAGATGGCGACGCTCTATCAGGAAAGCAAGTTCATCGGTGATGCGCGCACACCGTTTCGCTATGCGCTGGGGGTCATCCCGATGGGCCGGCAATCGAGCGCTTATGGTTATGCGCAGGCGCTTGACGGGACATGGAATGAATACAAGTCAGAGACCCGGAGCGGGCGCGCGCGGCGTGACAAGATCAGGGATGCCGCCGATTTCATGGGCTGGTACATGGCCAAGACAGGCGAACGCAACGGTGTGGCCCTTTCGGATGCCCGAAACCAGTATCTGGCCTATCACGAAGGCCATACCGGTTTTGCCCGGGGCAGCTACAACCAAAAGGCCTGGCTGCTTCGGATCGCGGGTGAAGTGGATGCAAGAGCCAACATGTATCGTTCGCAGTTGGACACATGCCGGAAGTGGCGGTGATCAAGGCGGACCGCAGCGCATCAGGACAGAGGACCGCTTCAGCGATCGGAGCGCCGGGTGTTCCGTTCGATGTCGAACAAGCGGAAGGGCAGGTCGCCGCCGGTCTCCAATTCGCGTAGAACGACGGTGGTGGACGAGCCGGAATCGTCATTGACGATCCATTGGCGCAGCTCGACCGGGTCACCCGTGAACCTGAGCTGAATATTGCCATACTCGGGATGCTCGGGGTCTTGTGCGGTCACGGTGGTCGCCGTGCCGTCATAGGAATGGTCAACCACCATGTCGGCGCGGTCCAGATCGACCTTCTCCGCGAGGATTATCTTGAGTGGCGTCCGGTTCAGCGGATAGCTTTCCGGCCCCTGATTCGACTTTGGGTCGAAAATCGCGACCGCGCCGGCCGAGGCGAGCACGAGGGTCTTGTCGGGCGGATCGTATTCGAAACGGATCTTGCCCGGGCGCGAGATATAGATCGTGCCGGTTGAAATCGTCTCGTCATCGTTGATCTGGGTGAACGCGCCCTGTGCGGTCTGCAATCCGTTGAGATACTCGGAGATCGCGGCCAGCGAAAGCTTCTCTGCCCAGGCCGGCGTCGCAAAGGCAATGGCCGTGGCGGAAGCGAGAACAAGCTGTTTCATGGTCATTTGCGGATACCTTTGATGCTGTACCGATGTCGTCTCTGCCGAGATAGTCACAGACTGCCGCAAACCCAACTGTTAGGCGATAACATGCTGGCAAGAGTGGGGGGATTGCGCCCACCCTACTGCTCGGGGACAAGGATTTCCCGTTTGCCGACATGGTTAGCCGAGGACACGACGCCCTCTTCTTCCATCTGCTCGACAAGCCGGGCAGCCTTGTTGTAGCCGATGGCCAGCTTGCGCTGAATGTAGGAGGTCGAGCATTTGCGATCCTTGATCGCGATCGCCACCGCCTGATCATAGAGCGCGTCCTCGCCGTCGGTATTGCCGCCGAGACCCAGCACCGCGTCGATGCCGTCCACCTTCTCGTCATCCGGGCCTTGGACCACGCCACCGACATAATCGGGCGGGCCGAAACCCTTGAGGTGGTTGACAATCTCCTCGACCTCCTCGTCGCTGACGAAAGGACCGTGGCAGCGGGTGATCTTGGCCCCGCCGGCCATGTAGAGCATGTCGCCCATGCCCAGGAGCTGCTCGGCGCCCATTTCGCCAAGGATGGTGCGGCTGTCGATCTTGGACGTCACCTGAAAGCTGATGCGGGTCGGGAAGTTGGCCTTGATCGTGCCGGTGATCACATCAACCGAGGGCCGCTGCGTGGCCATGATGATGTGTATGCCGGAGGCGCGTGCCATTTGCGCCAGTCGCTGGATGCAGGCCTCGATTTCCTTGCCTGCGACCATCATGAGGTCGGCCATCTCGTCGACTATGACGACGATATAGGGCATCTTTTCGGGGGCGAATTCCTCGGTCTCGAAGACGGGTTCGCCGGTCTCGTCGTCAAAACCGGTTTGCACGGTGCGCGAAAACATCTCGCCCTTCGCGAGCGCATCGGCGACGCGGCTGTTGTAGCCGTCGATGTTGCGCACGCCCATCTTGGACATCTTGCGATAGCGTTCTTCCATCTCGCCCACGACCCATTTCAGGGCCACAACCGCCTTTTTCGGGTCGGTCACGACCGGCGAGAGCAGATGTGGAATGCCGTCATAAACGCTGAGCTCCAGCATCTTGGGGTCGATCATGATCATCCGGCATTCTTCGGGCGTAAGCTTGTAGAGCAGCGACAGGATCATGGTGTTGATTGCCACCGACTTGCCTGACCCGGTGGTCCCCGCGATCAGCAGGTGGGGCATCTTGGCAAGGTTGGCAACGATCGGATCGCCGCCGATATCCTTGCCCAGGGCGAGCGGCAGCTTGTGGTTGCCGTCGCCATAATCGCGCGAGGACAGGATCTCGCGGAAATTGACCATTTCGCGGTTGTCGTTGGGCAGTTCGATTCCGATCACGCTGCGGCCCGGCACGGTCGAGACCCGGGCCGAGAGGGCCGACATCGAACGCGCGATGTCGTCGGCAAGACCGATCACGCGGCTGGCCTTGAGACCGGGTGCGGGTTCGAGTTCATACATGGTGACAACGGGTCCGGGGCGGACACTCACGATCTCGCCCTTCACGCCGTAATCGTCGAGTACCGTTTCAAGCATCCGCGCGTTTTCCTCGAGCGCCTCGTCGGAAAGGTGATGGCGCTGTACCTGCTCGGGGCTTGTCAGGAGTGACAGTGGCGGAAGCTCATAGGATGGTTGCGGGTCGTCGAATTGCAAGGCGGGCTGTGCCTCGGCCCGGGCTCGCGTCGAGGGCTGGATCGGTTTGCGCTGCGGTTGCTGAACGACCTTGCGCGGCTGGGTGTTCGGAACGGACGCGCCGGCGAGGCCGGCATGATATGCGGGGGCGCTGGCCCCGGCAAGCGCCTCGTCGGCCTCGTCGAAGCGGCCGGGTTCGGGCGAGGCCGCAACCGATGGTTCGGGTCTGTGGTTCGCGGTGGACAAGGGCGGCTCGGGCGGCAGGTCCACGGCGGGGCCGGACGTGAGGATGAGTGGATCGGGGCCGCGGCCACGCCCCTTGGTCAACGGTGCATGGGTTTCGGACTGGAACGCTGGGTTCTGGCGGACCCGTGTCTTGATCACATCGGCGATGCGGGCGCGGATGCGGTCGTCACCGGGCGCCTCGGGGGCGGTTTCGAAATGCGGTTCGGATTCGACAAGTTCAGGCTCGGGCAACGTGGTGACGTCGGGATCGGGCCGGCGAATGAGCTTTGACGCCTGCGACAGGAAGCCGGGTTTCCTGACGTCTTGCGCGGTGTTGAAGGATGGCCCGGCGTCGCGATCCATGGCCGGAAGGTTGGGCTGGTAGCTTGCCGAAGGGCGGTTTTGCGCCTCTTGCATGGCGGTCCATTCGGCGGCCTGCGCGGCTTTCTGCGCGCGGCGCTCGCGGCGCGCGCTGTTCCTGGCCTGGAGGTTTCGGGCTGTGGCGATGGCGCCGCGGGCGGTCTTGCCGAGCAGGGCCATCAGCCCTGCATAAAGCATGATCATGCCGATCAGCAGGAAGCGCAGGAAGTGACGCAATTCGGACCTGGTAAAGCCCAGCACGAAAGCTGCACCGAGCATGATCGCGAGACCCAGAACGATCGACAAGAGCTTGAGCCCGAAGGTGGCCGATATGGGCAGAAGGGTCAGCAGGCTGCCTGCTGCGGTCTTGCCGAAGAGGCCGCCAAGCCCGAACGAATGGGTCCATTCGGGGCCGGGAACAAGCGTTGCGGCGTAGATCGACAGGGTCGCGACCCAGATCGGGGCAAAGATCAGCCGGCCCAGGGCCCGGTCGCTGCCGCGGTGAAGGGCCAGACGCAGACCCCAGGCGACCAACACGGCGGCGAGGCCCCAACTGCCGTGGCCCACGATCATGAACATCGGTGCGGCGACCGAGGCGCCAAAGCGGCCCATCCAGTTCTCGATCGGTGCGTCCGTGGCAGACATCCACCACGGGTCGGAAGGCGCATAGGACCAGAACATCGCGCACGCGGCCAACCCGATCAGAATGAGCACGATACCAAGCAATTCCTTGCCGCGCTTCTCGATCGCTTCGGCCATGTTGCTGTCCAGCAGCGGGTCGCGTCCTCGTGCCTGATATGCCATATTTCCCTCGTTCTCAGCTGTAGATGCAGTCACGCAACCGGATGAGTGCATGCTCCATTTCATCTTTTGGGGCCACCATTGCGGCCCGGACATAGCCTTTGCCCGGGTTGTGACCGTTCACATCACGTGCAAGATATGCGCCGGGCAAGACCCGGACGCCGGTTTCCTTCCACGCCTTGAGCGCGGCCGTCTCGCCATCGTCGACCGGCAACCAGAGAAAGAACCCGGCCCCGGGGGCCTGGTAGCCCTGAATTCCCGCCATTACCCTGTCGGCGATGATGTATTTTTCCTGATAGAGGCGGCGGTTCTCGGTCACATGCTCCTCATCGGCCCAGACACGCTCGGATACGATCTGGAGCGGCAGGGGAACCGGCGCGCCGGCATAGGCGCGCAATTGCTTGAGCCGGGCAACGGATTGCGGCCCGCCCGCGACAAAGCCCGAGCGCAGGCCGGGCAGGTTCGAGCGTTTGGAAAGCGAGTGAAACACCACGACCCGTTCCGGATCGGCCCCCATTTCGGCGGCGACTTCCATCGCGCTGGGCGGCGGGGTGTCACGGTAGATCTCGGAATAGCATTCGTCGGCGAAAATCTGGAAATCGAACTGTTCGGCCAGTCCGATCAACTCGCGCAGATAGGCGCGGTCGGCGATGGCACCCTGTGGGTTCGAGGGTGAGCAGATATAGGCCGCGGCCACCCGGTTGAGCATATCGGTGGGCAACCCCGAATAATCGGGCAGGTATCCGGTGGTGCGGGTCGCCGGCACCATCACGGGCCGGGCATCCACCGAAATCGCACCGATCATGTAGACCTGGTAGAACGGGTTGGGCAGCAGGATCAGCGGCTGATCGCCCCGCACCTTCTCGGGCACCAGCGCCATGCAGGCATTGTAAAGCCCTTCGCGGGTGCCGTTCAGAACCATGACCTGGGTCTCGGGGTCGGTCTTTACGCCGAACCGGCGTTTCAACCAGCCCGAGATTGCGCCGCGCAAACCCGGTGTGCCGTCATTGGGCGGATAGGAATTGAAGCCGGCGGCATTGTCGGAAATGACGCCCGGCACCCAATCGGGAAAGGGATGTTTCGGCTCTCCGATGGTCATATGCGCCACATCGCCGCCCGGCTGGTGATGATCCAGCAAGGCGCGCAGGCGCGGGAATGCATATTCCGGCAGGTTCGAGAACCGATCGGGAAACATGGGTGTACTGCTTTTTCTGCCTCAGGGCCGGGGTCATGATCGCCCCGTTTGAAAGCATGTTACCCAAGCGGCACGGCCACGTCCAGAAATTCGCGCGTCGGCAGAGGTGGTTGTGGCATTTAGGCCAATACCTTCTCGGCACCTGCTGCCACGCGCAAAAGCGCTTCTTCGCCAAAGGCTTTGCCCATGAGGGTGACCCCGCAGGAAGGCGTGCCGGTGGGCAGGGTGACGGCCGAAACACCCAGCATGTTGCCGATCCGCGTATTGCGCAGTGTCAGGAGGTTTTCGGTCACGTAATAGTCGTGATCGCGCATCAGGCGATCGACCTTGGGGGGCAGGTTGGGCGCCGACGGAATGATGACCGCATCATACCCCGCAACGCGGGCAGCCCATTCTGCGCGAGCGGCGTCAATGACGTGCCAGGCCCGAACATAATCGGCCGCAGCATGATCGCGTCCCGAGCGGAACCGTTCGAGAATCTGCGGGAACATCTTGTCCGGTGCGGTTTCGATCAGATCACCCCATGTGCCCCAGGCTTCGGATGTGAAAGTGACAGCCGATTGATCCATGGCGCGGGCGACCTCGGGTGCCTCGAACGGTTCCAGCACCGCACCGGCATCGGCCAGTCGGTCCATGGCCTCTTTGTAGGCCGCCATGGGCCTGTCCCGCACATCATCGAGCGCCACGGTCTGCAACACGCCGATCCGCGCACCGCGAATCGTGGCCCCGGCAAGGTCGGCGGCCTTTCCGCCTTCCAGCGCACCCAGCATCAATGCGCAATCCTCGACCGACCGGGCCAGCGGCCCGATGGTGTCAAACTTGGCGCAGAGGGGCACGACACCCGCGATCGAAAGCCGTCCGGCCGTCGTCTTGAGCCCCACAAGGTCGTTCCAGGCGCTGGGGACGCGCACCGACCCGCCCGTGTCCGATCCGATCCCGCACGGCGCGAGGCCGAATGCGACAGACGCGGCGGCGCCCGAGGATGATCCACCCGGCACTGCGCCGGGATCGTTCACGTTCGGCGGGGTGGCGGTGACCGGGTTCAGACCCAGGCCCGAGAAAGCCAGTTCCGACATGTGCGTCTTGCCCAGGCAGACCGTTCCGGCCAGCGTCGCGTTCTTCAGGACCCAGGCATCGGTTTCCGGCATTCGCCCTTCAAGCAACGCCGATCCGGCCTCGGTCACGACTCCGGCCGTGTCGAACAGGTCTTTCCAACTGACTGGCACGCCGTCGAGAAGGCCCCGGCGTTGCCCGGCCCGGGCGCGCTTGGACGCGGCCTCGGCCTCGGCCATGGCGCGGCTTTCGGTCAGGCGGACATAGATGCGGTCACGATGCGCATGTTTCTTGATGGCCGAAAGATAGGTTTCGGTGAGGGCGACGGGGTCAATCTCGCCCGCCGCGATTCCACGCCCCATATCGCCCATGCTCATCCACAACCAGTCTTTCATCGCGCCCGCCCTTCATCTTGCCCTGAAATACTCCCGCCGGAGGCATCCGCACTCGCGGCATGCGCTCACGCTAGCGGCGATCTGTGCCATGGACAATACCGGACGAATGACCACATTTAGGGGCATGGAAGAGACACGAGACATCCTGATCGTCGGTGGCGGGCTCAATGGTCCGGCTCTGGCCTTGGCGCTGGCCCGCAAGGGGTTTTCCGTGACCGTGGTGGATGCGCTGCCCGAGATGGTGCGCAAGAACGCGGCATTCGACGGGCGGGCCTATGCGTTGGCGTTGGCCTCGCAGCGGCTTCTGACGCGAATCGGCATATGGGAGCGGGTTGTCGAGAACAGCCAGCCGATGCACGAGATCAAGGCCAGTGACGGGCGCGCCGGAGAAGGGCCTGCGCCATTCTTCCTTCATTTCCAATCGGCCGAGATCGAGGAAGGGCCGATGGGTCACATGCTCGAGGATCGCTATCTCAGGCGGGCCTTTCTCGATGCGATGCGCGAAGAGCCCGGCATTCGCCAGGTCGAGGACCGCGTGATCGCGCAGGACGTGGATCCAAGTGGCGTGAGCCTGCGGCTGGAGAGCGGACAGACGCTGCGCGGGCGATTGCTCGTTGGTTGCGACGGGCGCGACTCCGGCACGGCGCGGCGCGCGGGCATTCGCCGGACCGGATGGGATTACGGGCAGACCGCGCTGGTTTGCGCGATTGAACATGAAAAGCCGCATCACGGGATCGCGCATCAGTTCTTCATGCCGCCCGGACCTTTGGCGATCCTGCCGTTGCCGGGCAACGTGTCGTCCATCGTCTGGTCCGAGACCCATGACAGCGCGGCCGCGATCAATACCCTGTCGGACAAGGATTACCTTGACATCTTGCGCCCGCGTTTCGGCGATTTCCTCGGTCGGATCAGTCTCAAGGGCAAGCGCTTTGCCTATCCGCTGAAGCTGACCATCGCCAACCGGTTCGTGGGTGAACGCCTGGCGCTCATCGGCGATGCGGCGCACGGGCTGCACCCGATTGCGGGGCAGGGTCTTAACGCCGGGCTGCGCGACGTTGGGGCGCTGGTGGATGTTCTGGGACATGCCGCGCGACGGGGTGAGGATTTCGCCTCGCCGCTCGTGCTTGACCGCTATCAGGAATGGCGTCGGTTCGACGTGGCCACGCTGGCGATGGCGACAGATGTCACGAACAAGCTGTTTTCCAACGACAATCCGGTTCTGCGCATGACGCGTGACCTTGGCATGGGAGTGGTGAATGCCATGCCTGGACTTCGCCGTGGTTTCCTGCGCGAAGCGGCCGGCCTGACCGGAGAATTGCCGGAATTGATGCGTTGAGTTCCAGGTCGTTGCGCCCTAAGGCTCGATCACGCGCGCTTCGTCGATGAGCATCACCGGGATGCCGTCGCGGATCGGATAGGCGAGACCGGCGGATTTGCTGATCAGTTCCTGCCGTTCGGCATCGTAGTCCAACCGCCTGTGTGTGCGGGGACAGACCAGAGCTTCGAGCATATGACGGTCAAATTCGCTTTTGGGCATGTCGGTCATTGCATCAGATCCTCGCCGTCACCGCCGTGGAGCGCGTACTCGATGAGCGTGACGAGGGTTTCACGCCGGGTTGAGAGAGAAGGCGCTTCGAGCAGGGCCTGCTTGTCCTCGGGTTCGAAATCAAGAAGCATCGAGAGTGAATTGATCATGAATTCGTCATCGGCATCTTTCAGGGTATCCCAATCGGTATCAAGCCCGCGCGCCTGGAAATAGCGACCCAGCAGACCCAGAAATCCCGTGCGGTTGAAACCGGGATCGCGATCCATGGGACCGCGGTCGCGCTCGAAGCCGTCCCAACTGACATTGGCGCGGCGATAGGGTGTGAAGCCTTCGACCTCGCTTTGGACGCGAAAGCGCGAGATGCCGGAAAGCGTGATCATGTAGCGCCCATCCTCGGTTTCCGAGAATTGCGTGATCCGGCCCGCGCAGCCGATCTTCATCAGGCCCGGACCCTCGCGGCCCGGACCCTCGTTCGGCTGGATCATTCCGATGAGCCGCTCGGGCGTCTTGAGTGCATCATCGAGCATGGCGAGGTAGCGCGGCTCGAATACGTGAAGGGGCAGTCGCGCGCGTGGCAAAAGCAATGCCCCGGTGAGCGGAAAGACCGGAATCGTTCTGGGCAGGTCCATATCGGGGTTCATGCCGGTATCATAGCGCGGCAGGTGCCATCACACAAAGATCATCGAACTCAGTCTGCGCCGGCCGTTGAGTGCGATCGGATCCTGAGGCGGGAGGGCGTCGAAGATCGTGAAAAGCAATTGCTTGGCAGCGCCATCGTTCCATTCGCGATCGCGGCGGAACAATTCGAGCAACTGGTCCACGGCTTCCTGCACTTCGCCCTTGGCATGCAGGGCCTGAGCAAGATCGAGCCGGGCCTGGTGATCATCGGGGTCGGCCTCGACCCGGGCTTTCAACTCATCCACAGGGCCGGCATTGGTGGCTTTCCGTGCGAGATCAAGCTGTGCATGCGCGGCCTCGAGCTCGGGCTTCTTCGAAATCTCGATGGGGGCGCCATTGAGGATCGCTTCGGCCTGATCGAGATCGTCCATCGCGATATGTGCACGCGCAAGGCCACCATAGGCGGCGGCGTTTTGCGGATCCTCTTGCAGGATGGCGGCGAATGTCTGGGCGGCATCGACGGCCGCGCCTTCGGCGAGCATTTCCTCGGCCGCGGCGACCGCCTCGTCGAGGCCACCCGACGCATCACCACCTGCGGCCTTGACCACGCGATCAATGAAGCTCTGGATCTCCGAGGGTGGCACCGCGCCCTGAAACCCGTCGACCGGCTGGCCGTTCCAGAAGGCATAGACGGTGGGAATCGACTGGATCCGAAGCTGGCCCGCGATCATCTGGTTCTCGTCGATATTGACCTTCGCCATCTTCACGGCGCCACGGGCCTTGTTCACGGCCTCTTCCAGTGCCGGGCCAAGCGTCTTGCAGGGGCCACACCAGGGCGCCCAGAAATCGACGATCACCGGCACTTCCTTGCTGGCCTCGACGACCTTTTCCATGAAGTCGGCCTCGGTCACGTCAAAGACGAGCTCGGCGGTGTTGGCGGATTTGGTAAGATCAATTTCCATGTGGCAGTCCTCCGGGTTCGGGGTTGCCCGTTAGATGATGTATCTGCGCCTGTGTTGCAAGGTCCGGATACGGTTTTGCCGATTCCACCTCGGACGACGGGGTTCAGATGTCGAACGTGGCGAAAACGGGCGCGTGATCGGATGGCTTTTCCCAACCGCGCGCGGCGCGCAGGATGCGCGACGAATGGCCGGCATTCGAGATGTCGGGCGTGGCCCAGACATGATCGAGTCTGCGGCCCTTGTCGGCAGCATCCCAGTCTCGTGCGCGGTAGGACCACCATGAATAGAGGTTCCCGTCGGGGATATCCTGCCGCGTGATATCAACCCATTTCCCCGCGTCCTGTGTCTCGGCCATATGCTCGACCTCGATGGGGGTGTGAGAGACGACCTTGAGCAATTGCTTGTGGCTCCAGACGTCGTCTTCGCGCGGGGCGATGTTCAGATCGCCGACCAGAATGGATTTCTCGGGGCGGTCGGAATGAAACCAGTCGCGCATCCCGGTCAGGTAATCGAGTTTCTGGCCGAATTTCTCGTTCTTGTCCCGGTCGGGGATGTCGCCACCGGCCGGCACATAGAAATTGTGGATGATCACGCCATTCTCCAGACGTGCGGCGACGTGGCGGGCATGGCCGAGATCCGCGAAATCCTTGTCGCCCACATCCTCGAGGGGCAGGCGCGAGAGTATGGCGACCCCGTTGTATCCCTTTTGCCCACGAGCGATCATGTGACCATAGCCAAGCGCGCGAAACCCGTCGAGCGGGATCTTCTCGACCGGACTCTTGCATTCCTGCAGACAGAGGATGTCGGGGGCCTCTTCCTCGAGCAACCTGCGCACGATCGGTTCGCGCAAGCGGACCGAATTTATGTTCCATGTCGCAAGGGTAAAGGCCATGTGTCCGGGTCTCCTGTCGTTCGTGGCGTGCAGGCTATCGCGGGCATGAAAGAGTGACCAGAACCGATTTTGCGGTTGTGACCGGATCGAGAGGGGATGCCGGGAACCGCCTGATCACGACATCCGGGGTGCCTTGGCCTGTCCCTGTCCCGCCATGCGATAGGAAGGCCGTACTTGATTGAAAAAAGGCCCGGGTCGAGACCCGGGCCAGTCCAACAGGGAGGTGCATGCGATGACCCGCACATGCAACGGGATGCGTAAATCGTATTCACAAGTTAATAATACAACTTTGACATGGCGCAAATAAGTCGGGTATTCCGTACGACAGTTCAACCTGTGGTATTTATGCAACCAGCCGATAACCGCCGGATTCGGTCACGAGGAGACGGGCATTCGAAGGATCGGGCTCGATCTTCTGGCGCAAGCGGTAGATATGAGTTTCGAGTGTGTGGGTCGTGACGCCCGCGTTGTAGCCCCAGACCTCGTGCAAAAGAACGTCGCGCGGGACCACGCCTTCGGTGGCCCGGTACAGGTATTTCAATATGTTGGTTTCCTTTTCGGTCAAGCGGATCTTGCGATCATCTTCGGTGATCAGCATCTTCATCGCCGGCTTGAACGTGTAGGGCCCGAGCTGGAACACCGCGTCCTCTGATTGCTCATGCTGACGCAACTGCGACCGGATGCGGGCCAGAAGCACCGGAAACTTGAACGGTTTGGTGACATAGTCATTGGCGCCCGCATCGAGGCCGAGGATGGTGTCGGCGTCGCTGTCATGGCCGGTGAGCATGATCACGGGGGCCTTGACGCCCTGTTTGCGCATGACCCTGCACAATTCGCGCCCGTCCGTATCGGGCAAGCCGACATCTAGGATCACCAGATCGAATATGCCCTCGCGCGTCTTGCGGATCGCGTCGTTGCCATTGCCCGCTTCGAAAACGTCGAAATCCTCGGTCATGATCAACTGTTCGCTCAGCGCCTCGCGCAGATCATCGTCGTCATCGACCAGCAGAATCTTCTTGAGCTGTGCCATGGTTCGGCCTCCTCGTTCGTATGTTCAACACATGAGGGAGGAACCGGGATTGAACAAGATATGCTGCAATTCTCTCACGCCGACGTGTAATCGCGTGCGCAAATGTTTCATATTGCGACGGATTCCCCTAGATCGGGGCGAAAGAAGGACGAGTTCATGAGCTTCGCGCCAGACATCATTGAAACATTGGCCCGGGCTCGGGCCGATCTGCGCATGGGCGTGCCGGTCGTGATCGCCGACGCCGGGGCGGCGGTTCTGGTGATGGCGGCGGAGACCATGGATGCGCAACGGCTGGCGGATCTCAGGGCGTTGGGCGGATCGCCGGTTCTGGCGATCACGGCGCGGCGGGCCAAGACCTTGAAAGCACGGGCTTATGACGGCGATCTGGCGCGGATCGTGCTGCCGCCGGATGCGCGACTCGACTGGGTGCTGGCGGTGGCGGACCCGGCGGATGACCTCAAGACGCCGATGAAGGGTCCATTGCTTTCCGAGCGGGGCGGGGATGCGGGGATGCATCGGCTGGCGATCCGGCTGGTGAAAACGGCGCAGCTCTTGCCGTCGGCGGTGGTGCTCGCGTTGCAGGACGCGGCGGGCTTTGCGCTGGCCAACAGCCTGACGGTGGTTCAGGCGGGGTTGGCCGGGCCGGTTCTGGAGCAGGTGAGCGACGTGCACCCGGTCGTCGCGGCCCGGCTTCCGATGGAGGCAGCGGGCGCCGGGCGCTTGCATATCTTTCGCCCCGAAGATGGCGGGGAAGAGCACTATGCCATTGAAATCGGGAAACCTTCTCGTGACAAGCCGGTCTTGGCGCGGTTGCATTCGGCCTGTTTCACGGGCGATGTTCTGGGCAGTCTCAAATGCGATTGCGGGCCGCAATTGCGCGGGGCGCTGGCGCAGATGGGGGCCGAGGGGGAAGGGGTTCTGCTCTACCTCAACCAGGAGGGGCGGGGAATCGGGCTGGCCAACAAGATGCGGGCCTATTCGCTTCAGGATCAGGGGTTCGACACCGTCGAGGCCAATCACCGGCTGGGCTTCGAGGATGACGAGCGGGATTTCCGCATCGGTTCTACCATACTGAAATCAATGGGTTTTTCATCTGTCAGATTGCTCACAAACAACCCGCGCAAGATCGACATGATGCAGGCCAACGGGATCGCGGTGGCCGAGCGGGTGCCGCTCAAGGTGGGCGAGAACGTGCATAACCGGGCCTATCTGGCGACCAAGGCGGTGAAGTCGGGGCACCTGTTTTGAGCCCGGCGGACATGGTGCTGACCCGGCAGGGGCTGCGGTTCATGGGGAGATTTATCCCTTTGTCCCAAGGGGTTGGCGGGATTCGCAAGGACAAGCGCGAAGGCGACGGGGCAACGCCCGCGGGGGTGCATCGGATCGTGGGGATGCTCTATCGGCCGGACCGTGTGACGCGCCCTGCGCCATGGGCGGAGCCCATCCGGGTTGGCGATCTTTGGTCGGATGCAAGCGGCGATGCAGCGTATAACCAACTGGTGCGCGCGCCCTATCCGCAGAGCCACGAGCGGTTGCGGCGGGGCGATGCGCTTTACGATATCATATTGATAACAAACTGGAATTACCCTGTTGCAGAAGCCGGAAAGGGCTCGGCCATCTTCCTGCATCAATGGCGAAGGCCGGGCTATCCGACGGCGGGTTGCATCGCGTTTTCGCGGGCCGACCTGAGGTGGATTGCACGCCGCGTGGAGCCGGGAGCGCGGGTGATCGTGCCGGAGACACTGGCGACATGATGCCGATGGTTAACGCGGCCTGATTCGGGGGGGTGATTTGCGTATGACTCCCGGCTGCCGCCCGGCTGCCGGGCGTCGCGGATTTCGCGGGGTTAACCGGGCGGGCGCAGGGTTTTGTTCAGATTGGTTGAGATCGGGTTAAATCCGGCGAGTTGAGATGCCCAATTGCCCAATGCGAAGCATCGGGCAGCGCCCACCCCGCGCGGGACGGGCGCGAATACGCCCTTACGATCACCCCGCCACCCGTTCCCCGAAAATCGCCGATCCGACGCGAACATGGGTGGCACCCAGCGCGATGGCGGTTTCGAAATCGTCGCTCATGCCCATCGAGAGACCGGTGAGGCCGTTGCGTTCCGCGATCCTGGCCAGCAGGGCGAAATGCAGGCTGGGTTCCTCGTCCAGGGGGGGGATGCACATGAGGCCCTGAACCGGCAGGTCCATCGACAGGCAATCCTTGATGAAGGTGTCGGCGTCGGTGGGCAGGATGCCGGCCTTTTGCGGCTCTTCGCCGGTATTGACCTGCACGAAGAGATCGGGACAGCGCCCTTCCTCCTGCGCGATGCGGGCGATGGTCCTGGCCAGCTTGGGGCGATCGACGGAATGGATCGCCTCGAAGAGCTCGAAAGCCTGGCGCGTCTTGTTGGTTTGCAAGGGACCGATCAGGTGGACGTTGATGCCCTCGAATTCTTCTCGGAAACCGGGCCATTTTCCGGCGGCTTCCTGTACGCGGTTTTCACCGAAGAGGCGGTGGCCCTCGGTCAGGACGGCGCGCACGCGCTCGTCGGGTTGCACCTTGGAGACGGCGATGAGGCTGACCGAGCCGGGGGCGCGGCCTGCGTCCTGTTCGGCCTTGGCGATTCGGGTCTGGATGTCGGAAAGCGGCATGGTTCGTCCCTTTGCAGTCTGGTCGCAAGGAACACCATCGCGCGCGAAAAGAAAAGGGCAGGTCCGAAGACCTGCCCTTTCCCTTTGGGTCGCTTTGACTTCTTGGATCAGAAGTTGAAGCGGATACCAAGGTCAAGCGCGTTGACATCGGTGATGTCGTTGCGGGTGAAGCCAGCTTCGAGCGACGAACCGCCGCCGAGCTTGTGCGATACGCCGAGGCCATAGGCTTCGCCGCCGGCATTGCCATCTTCCGAGCTGACAAAGGCGTCAACGCGGGTGGCTGCACCAACTTCGACACCGCCCTTGAGGGCGAATTTGCCGATGCCGTCGTTGTCAGCATAGGCCAGAGTCACGGCTGCCGGGCCGATGTTGCCGCCAACGGTCAGGACAACCTTGTCCTCGGTGGCAACGCTCGAATCCTGGTAACCCAGTGCAACGGTCCAGTCGTTGAAGGTGTAGCTGCCGTGCAGTGCGGTCCGTTCGGTACCACCGGTGTTCGAGTAGGACAGGTGACCGCCAAAGTCGCCAGCCGAGTACATCACTTCGACGCCGTCACGACCGGCGGAACCCGACCCCGACGCGTAGGCATCCCAGTTGAAGTAGCCTTTTTGCGAAGTGTTGGTCACCAGGCTGTCAAAGCCGTGGCCCGAGAGGCCGATATCGGCCGATTGGGTGGCCATGTAGACGCCGGGCATCCATTCGATGGCGCCGTAGGTGTTGCCGACACCGATTTCGAGGCCGCCGGAACGTGCAAAGAAGCGCGCGCCGTTGAAGCCGGCGCCGTTGTAGCCGGCACCGTCAACCGTTGTTTGCTGGTGACGCAGACTGGCACCGAAAGTCAGGCCGTTGTCGGCCTCGGTGGTCATGTCGAGTTGCAGGCGAAGACGGGTGTAGATGCCTTCGACGTCCGGCGTGCCGGCGGGGTTGTCGATGCTGATGGCACCAAAGCGGCCATAGCCGCTGAACGAAACGTCTGCAGCAACGACGCCAGCGGAGGCGACGAGTGCGGTCGTTGCGAAGAGAATCTTTTTCATGGTTGTTTCCCTCGGTTTTCCAGTCATAGGCCCAAAGCAGGGAATCCGCATTGGGTATGGCAAGTGTCTCGCTCCAAACGGGGGGTGTTTGCAAGCATGGGGCGCGGGCGGCGGGCAATGTGACGATAATTGGTGCAGCTTTGCCACAGTTTGCCCCGCGGCGGGTCGCGTTGGGCGGATTCGCGCCATGGTGGCCATGGTGTCAGCCAGGGGCGGGCTGCCGCCGCGCCGCGACAGGTTAACAGGTTACAGGCAGGAATGTTCATAAATCCTTGCCCCGGCGGCGGGGCTTGGGTAGGACGGTGAGGAAAAGCAGGTTCTTGGCGGTATCCGGGCGGTAACATGCATCATTCGAGCGCTTTCAAATTCCTAATGGCCGGGCTGGTGGCGTTTTCGCTGACCGCCTGCGGCGGCGGCGGTGGCGGCGGCATCTTCGGCGAGGTCGGCCTTGGCGGGGCGCGTGACAACGTGGATTCCGATGAAGACGCGGCCGAACCGGTTCTCGAAGGCCAAGGAGGGATGAGCCAGGTCGGCCAGACCTCGATCTGGGACCTGTTCAAGCGCGAGGACACGGGCACCACGGTCAAGGTGAACCGTTACCTGTGGAATGCGTCGCTCGATGTTCTCAACTTCCTGCCGATCGAGTCGATCGACCCGTTCACCGGGGTGATCGTGACCGGCTATGGAACGCCGCCGGGTGGCGGGCAGGCCTATCGCGCGACCGTCCATATCAAGGACCCGGCGCTCGATGCGCGGTCGCTGACCGTGGCGCTGGCCACGCGGGGCGGACCGGTTGCGGCGGGCACGCAGCGCGCCATCGAGGATGCGATCCTGGCCCGGGCGCGGGAATTGCGGATCGATGACCGGCGGTTCTGAACGCCTTTCCTAGAGGACGGGCGAATCGGGTCGGCGCGGCTCCATCGCGGCGAGATCCCTGACCCATTGCAACTGGCGCGGCAGGCAGATGGCCTCGAGATCGTAGTTGCGCACCACGTGGCGGCGTGCCGCCTTGCCCAGCCTTTCGCGCATGGCGCGGTCATCGAGCAGCAGCGAGACCTCATCGACCAGCGCGTCGCCGTCGAAGAATTCGACAAGGCGGCCGGTCTTGTCATGGGCGATCAGTTCCTCGACCGGGGCGGTGGCGCTGGCCACGATGGCGCCTTCGACGCTCATCGTCTCGAAGAGCGACCAGGAGAGCACGAAGGGATAGGTCAGGTAGACATGCACCCGGCTGAGCTGCAGCAGGGTCACGAAGCGGTCATAGGGGATGCGGCCGAGGAACCGGACGCGCGCCCAGTCGGCGTCGGGGATCCGGCTGCGCACCTCGTCGATGAAGATCTGTTTCCAGGTCTTTCCGCCGGGCGGGCGGGGGCCATAGCTCACCTCGTCGCCGCCGACGATCAGGACATGCGCACGGGGCCGTTCGCGCAGCAGGCGCGGCAGCGCGCGCATGAAGACGTGATAGCCGCGGTAAGGTTCGAGATTGCGGTTCACGAAGGTGATGACCTCGTCCTTGCGCGAGAGGGTCAGGCCGCTCTTGAACGCGAGCGACGCATTCTCGTTCGGCACGAGGTGGGTCGTGTCGATCCCGTCGAAGCCGACGGTGATGCGGTCGCGGAACGCGGGGGGAAAGGTGTCGGCCTGGAACCGGGTCGGGCTGAGGCCGGCATCGGCAATGGCGAAATGCATGTGGTTGTTGAGATTCTTCATCCGCAGGCGCAGCGCGCGGGTCGGATCGGGCCGACCGTCGAACTCGGGGTCAAAGCCGCTATGGGGATAGTCGGGCCGGTAATAGAGCTCGCAATAGATGCCGATTCGGGCTTCGGGCCAGACATCGCGCAGGAAAAGCGATTCCCCCCAGCCGGGATGGGCGATGATCACATCGGGGTAGAAGCCGCCGTCGCGCAGCGCGCAGGCGGCGCGATAGCAGCTTTCGGCGCGGGTGATCTTGGTGTCGAAATCCACCAGCCAGGGATGCAGTTCCTGCCCGAAGTCGCGATCGAGCCCGTAGGGCAGCAGGCGCACGCCGTTCCAGTCGCGGGCCTCCTTGACCCGGAGCGTCAGGGCCGCGACCTCGTGCCCCCCGGCGGCCAGCGCGGGGGCGAGGTGCTTGAACTGGCCGGGAAAATTCTGGTGGATGAAAAGGTATTTCATGATGGAACCGCCGGGTGATGATGGGATTTTGTTTAGCGGCTCGGGCGGCCGGTGCATAGCCCCGGGGTGGCGGGTGCGTATCTGCCGAGGATGGGGGAAGGAGGCCCGTGGCGTCACGCGGTTGCGCCACGCGCATCAGCGGCGTGGCCGCCCGGTGCGCATGGCGGTGTCGTTCCCGCGGCCCTTCTCTCCGGGTCATTGCCGGGGCCGCTCCGGGGTGCGGTCATTCCGCGACGCGGATTGTTTGCTCGGCCAGCACGCGCTGGTCATCGCCGGCGTGATAACGCAGCAGGTAGGTGCCGGGCGTCTCGGGCGCCGTGCGCGTGATCGTGCCCTCGTCGCCATCGACCGAGTTCTTCATGCGGTCATAGCGCGATACGATGTCATCCGGGGCGCGGCCCTCTTCGACGATCACCACGTAGCCCGGGATGCCGCCGCCCACGGTGACGTCGAACGCGGTCTCGGGGCGCACCTCGTCCGGTGCGGTCATGAGGCTGTCGGCCTGTGTCACCGTCAGGGGCTGGCGCGCTGCGATGGTGTTGTCGCGTGCGAGGTGATAGCGCAGTTCATAATCACCGGGATCGGACGGTGCCGTGATCTCTTTCGTGCCATCGCCGCCGACGCGATTGTCCATGCGCTGGTAGCGGCTGACCTCCTCGGCGCTGTCTTCAGGTGCGAGGACCAGGTAATCCTTGTCGCTGTCCGCCCCGTCGATGGTGACATCGAACGACGCCCCGGCCTGCACTTCGGCGGGGGCCGCGAGGTCGATCTCGACCTCCGGCGCGGCCAGGGCGACATCGATCCGCTGGTCGTCCTCCAGCGTGGCGCTGACCGAGGCCGCGCCCGCCATGTCATCGTGCGACGCCTCGATCCGGTAGTCGCCCGGGGGCAGCAGAATCGGCAGGTATTCCTCGTTTTCGGTGGCCGCCTCGACCTGCTCTTCGGTTTCGAGGTTGATCGCGACCCAATCGACACCTTGCAGGGTTGCGCCGGTGTCCGCGTTCTCGGCGCGCAGGAGGAGGGTTGCGCGGGTCTTTTCCATCTCGATCTCGACCGGCGGCGCGTCGCGTTCGGGCACGGTGAACTCCGCCATCCCCTCGAACCCGGGGGCGCGGACATCGGCGGCATAGTCGCCGGGCATCAGGTCCAGCGTGACCCGGCCGCCATCGTGCGCGTCGAATGCGGTCTCGCCCGTCTCGTCCTCGGCCACGTTCCAGGTGGCCCGGGGCAGGGGCGTGCCGTCGCGCGCGTCGATCGCCGTCAGGGTCACGGATTGCGTGGCAGGGGCGATCTCCGCCACTTCGGTCAGCGCCGCCGCAAGTTCCGTGCCCGATTGCGTGGTGAAGAGCTGTCCGCCGGTCTGTTCGGGCACGCAAGAGAGGGTCTGCACCTCGCTTTCTTCGAGGGCGAAGCCTAGCACATGCGCGCGCAGGTCGATGCCCTCGGCGGCAAACTCGGCGGCCAGCGCGCAGGGGTCGCCGCCGCAGTTTTCCAGCCCGTCGGTGATCAGGATGATATCGGCCGATTCGGCCGTGCGCGGCAGCAGGTCGCGCGCCTGCGCCATCGCGTCGGTCAGCGGTGTCTTGCCGCGCGGGTTCAACGCGCGGATCGTCGCCCCAAGGTCGGACCCGGCATGTTGGCCGACCGGCAGCACCGTTTCGATGTCGCCGCAATCGCCGCGGCGGTTATGGCCGTAAGACACCACGCCGATCGGCCCGTCGGCGTCGCGCTCATCCGCGAAACCATCCATCACCTCGCGTGCGATCTCGATCCGCGATTTGCCATCTTCGAGCTGTGCCCACATCGAGCCCGAGGCGTCGAAAACAATGACGCTGGCATGTTCGGCGCTGTCCTGCGCTGCCAGGGGCCCGGCCAGCAAAGCGGTTGTCAACACGGTACGAAACAGGTTCGGCATGAGCATGAGGAAGTCCTTGTCCTTTCTTGCCTGGTTCCGGGCGCGGCCATGGGGCAGCGCCGCAAGATGCGAGAGGGTGTCGGGGTGATCTGAACAGGTTCCGGGTATCCTGTTGGTGGATTTTCCGCTTCGGTTCCGCCGCTACCGCCTCGGGCATCGGCTGGCCGGAGTAGGCTTGATCCGGGGTCTTTCCGTCAAGTGATGAATGTGGGCGGCGGGGTTGGCAGGGGCCGAAGCCACGGCGCACCGCGCCGGTCACGGCCGTCCATGTTTCGCGTGTCGCGGGCGAAAGCGCCTTGATCATCTCGTGGTCGGGTGCCGCGCCCGTGACGGTATCGCGATGCAGGATCTGCCCCTCGCGCCTCAGCAGGTTTTCGCCGACGGCGAACCAACGTCGGAAGGGTGGCAACCCGGAAACGGCGTGCCGGATGGCGGAGCGCCCCGGGGCTGTCATGGAAAGACCTTGAAATGAGGCCCTGTTCGGGCAGAAATGACCAGGCACGGCCCGGTTCTTTCGAACCGGGGGCGCGGAGTTCAATGAGCAAGGCCATGGAGTTGAAATTGGCAATCAGCGGGGCAACCAGGGCCATGCCAGGCAGGCGCAGAAGGCTCGCAAGCAAGGTTCGGGCACTTGCGGTCATGGTCGCCGCCCTGTGCGGGACGGGGCCGGTTCTGGGCGAGGCCGACGGGCCGGATGCCTGGCGCGTGGTGGGCGTGGCGCCCGATGACAGCCTGAATGCGCGGATGGGGCCGGGAACCGACTACATGGTGATCGGAACCTTCGACCACGATGCGCGCGGCCTGATCCAGATCACCTGCGTGCCGCTCTTGCCGGCGGGCATCTATCACGGTCTGAGCGAGGAAGAGCGGCAATCCCTGCCGCCGCGCTGGTGCCTGATGCGGAGCCCCGATTTCAGCGTCGAAGGCTGGGTATCGCAGCGATTCATCGAGGAAGATCCGGGCGCGGCCGGGGCTGCGGACGGCGAAGGCGACCCCGTTCTGCGCATGGCGCGCGACCGGGCCGAGGCGCTTTACCGGGACCATATGCGAAGCCTGAGTGACGCAAGCGTCACCAGCCCCGTGCATGACGACCGCGCGGCGCAGTTCTTCACCGGGTCGCTGGCGCGCGAACTTGGGAACAGGCACCCCGACGCCGATCCGCTTTTCGACGCGCAGGATACCGGGATTTCCGATCTCCGGGTCGCGCTCGATGCCGAGCAACCGGTGTTTCGCGGCATGATCACGGTCAATGTGGATTTCCGCAACTTCGGGCGGTCGCAGCGGGCGGTGGCGCGTTTGCGCGTGGAGAATGGCAGTCCGCGCATCATCCGCATCGAGCACGACGGCTGGACCTTGGAATAGCCCGGGCCGGTCCGACCGCCGGGGCGGCCCGCCGGCAATCGCTGAAATACAGTGCGGGATAATCCGCTCCTCGCGACCCGTGGAGGCGCCTGCCTGCGGCCGGGTGCGGCGCTTGGGACATGGGGCGGGGGGCAAACCGACCGGAATGGGCTTTCCATTCGTGGCGGAAAACCGCTATCACCCCGGCCAAAGACCATGTGAAAAAGGCCCGACAAGATGACGCGCTATTCCGCCGCCGAGATCGAAGCAAGATGGCAGGACGCCTGGGACAAGGCCGGGGTGTTCCGTGCCGCGAGGGACAAGAGCAAGCCGAAATACTATGTGCTCGAGATGTTTCCCTATCCGTCCGGGCGCATCCACATGGGGCATGTGCGCAATTACACGATGGGCGACGTGATCGCGCGTTACAAGATCGCCAACGGGTTCAACGTGTTGCACCCGATGGGGTGGGACGCGTTCGGGATGCCCGCGGAAAACGCCGCGATGGCGAGCGGTGGACACCCCAAGGACTGGACCTATGGCAACATCGCCGACATGCGCGGGCAGATGAAGCCGCTGGGCCTTTCCATCGACTGGAGCCGCGAGTTCGCCACGTGTGACCCGGAATATTACGGCCAGCAGCAGGCGCTCTTTCTCGATTTCCTCGACAAGGGGCTGGTTTACCGCAAGGAGGCGGTGGTCAACTGGGACCCGGTGGACATGACCGTTCTGGCCAACGAACAGGTGATCGACGGCAAGGGCTGGCGCTCGGGCGCGGAGGTTGAGCGGCGCGAGTTGACGCAATGGTTCTTCAGGATCAGCGATTTCTCGGGCGAGTTGCTGGAGGCGCTGGACGGGCTTGAGAACTGGCCCGCCAAGGTTCGCACCATGCAGGAGAACTGGATCGGAAAATCGCGCGGCCTGCAGTTTTCGTTCGAGCGCGTGGATGGCGGGCAGATCGAGGTTTACACGACCCGGCCCGACACGCTCTTGGGGGCGAGTTTTGTCGGGATTTCGCCCGATCACCCGCTGGCCCGCGAGCTTGAGGCAAAAGACCCCGAGGTGGCGAAAGCCGTCGCCGCCATGCGCAAGGGCGGCACCACGGAAGAGGCGATCGAGAAGGCCGAAAAGCTGGGCCATGACACGGGGCTCAAGGTGCGCCATCCGCTCGACCCCGATTGGGAATTGCCGGTCTGGATCGCCAATTTCATCCTGATGGATTACGGCACCGGCGCGATTTTCGGCGTGCCCGCGCATGACCAGCGCGACCTCGATTTCTGCCGCAAGTATGACCTGCCGGTGATCGACACGTTCTTTGCGCTGGACGATCCGAAACCGGTGGGAAACGAGGCGTTCGTGCCGCCCAAGAGCGAGAAGGTGAAATGGGTCGATCATTTCACCGGGATCGACGTGGCGACCGGGCAGGAGGCGATCGACGCCACCATTGATTTCGCCGAGGCGCAGGGCTGGGGCAAGGGTGTGACCCAGTATCGGCTGCGCGACTGGGGGCTATCGCGGCAACGCTACTGGGGCTGTCCGATCCCGGTGGTGCATTGCGACGCCTGCGGCGTGGTGCCCGAGAAGAAAGAGAACCTGCCCATCCGCCTGCCCGATGACGTGTCGTTCGATGTGCCGGGCAACCCGCTCGACCGGCACCCGACATGGCGCGATTGCGCCTGCCCCGCCTGTGGCAAGCCCGCGCGGCGCGAAACCGACACGATGGACACATTCGTTGATTCGTCGTGGTATTTCGCGCGCTTTACCGCGCCGCGTGCCGAAACGCCCACGGTGATGGAAGAGGCCGAATACTGGATGAACGTGGACCAGTATATCGGCGGGATCGAACATGCGATCCTGCACCTGCTTTATTCGCGCTTCTTTGCACGGGCGATGCATATCTGTGGCCACCTGCCCGAGAAGTCGAAAGAGCCTTTCGATGCGCTCTTCACGCAAGGGATGGTGACCCACGCGATCTACCAGACGCGCGATGCCAATGGGCGGCCGGTCTATCATTACCCCGAGGAGGTCGAGCTGCGCGACGGCAAGGCATTCCTCAAGGACGGGCGCGAGGTCGAGATCGTGCCGTCGGCCAAGATGTCGAAATCCAAGATGAACGTGGTCGATCCGATCAACATCATCTCGAGTTTCGGGGCCGATACCGCGCGCTGGTTCGTATTGTCGGACAGCCCGCCGGAGCGTGACGTGGAATGGACCGCGTCGGGGGCCGAGGCAGCGTTCAAGCACCTGAGCCGGGTCTGGCGGATTGCGTCCGACGCGGCCGGGTCGGACGCGCCCGCGTCGGACGCGGACGAGGCGCTTGCGCGCGAGATGCACAAGGCGATCCATGACGTGACCATGGGGATCGAGAGTTTCGGCTTCAACGCGGCAATCGCACGGCTTTACGCCTTTACCAACGCGATCCAGAAATCGCAGGCGGGCGCCGAGGCGAAACGCGCGGCCCTCAGGGTTCTGGCGCAGCTGATGAGCCCGATGACCCCGCACCTGTCCGAATCGGTTTGGGAAATGCTGGGCGGTCAGGGGCTGGTGATCAACGCGCCCTGGCCCCGTGCAGACGAGGCGATGCTCGTTGAGGAGAGCGTGACCATGCCGATTCAGATCAACGGCAAGCGGCGGGCGGAGATCAGCGTGGCCAAGGACATGGACAAGGCAGAGGTTGAAAAGCTGGCGCTGGCGACGGATGCTGTGCAAAGGGCGCTCGATGGGGGCAGCCCGAAAAAGGTGATCGTCGTGCCGGGGCGGATCGTGAATGTGGTGGTCTAGAAGAACCTTCCTTTTGGGTGCGCTTGCGCTGCCCGGTTGCGGGTTCGCACCCGCCTATGGGCCGGAGGGCACGGCGGGGCGGTTGCAGGGCACGATCCTGATCGACGCGCCGCAGGACCGGAACGGCTATCTGCTGGTGCGCCATCTCGAGGACCGTCTGGGCCGGGCGGCGGCGCCGCGCTATGGGCTGTCGCTGGCACTCGATATCGAGCGCGACCGGATGGCGGTCGCGGCCGACAACATCACGACGCGGTTCAACCTGATCGGGCGGGCGCGATATGTGCTGCGCGACATGGAGGACGACCGGGAACTGGCATCGGGCAACGTCGAATCGTTCACCGGCTATTCCGCCACCGGATCGACCGCCGCCACCCAGACGGCCGAGGCCGATGCGCATGAGCGGTTGATGACGATCCTGGGCGACCAGATCGTCACGCGGCTGATGGCGGCGTCGGGGGATTTGCCGGAATGAAACTGTCGGGGCGGCAGGCGGCGGGCTATTTCGCGCGGCCCGAACCGGGGCGCACCGGATTGTTGATCTTCGGCGCGGATGCGATGCGCGTGGCGCTGCGGCGGCAGGAGGTGATTGCCGCGCTCATCGGTCCGGGTGGCGACGAGGAAATGCGGCTTACGCGTATGCAGGGGGCCGAGCTGCGCAAGGACCCGGCGATGCTTCTCGATGCGATCAAGGCGCAGGGTTTCTTTCCGGGGCCGCGCGTGGCCTTTGTCGAGGATGCGACCGACGGGCTCTCGGACGTGATCGCGGCGGGCCTGAGCGAATGGCGCGAGGGCGACGCGCAGGTGATCGTGACGGCGGGGGCGCTCAATGCCCGCTCGAAGCTGCGCAAGCTGTTCGAAGGGCACAGGAATGCCTATGCGGTGGGGCTTTATGACGACCCGCCGGGGCGTGACGAGATCGAGGCGGAACTGGCCCGTGCCGGGCTGGGTGAGGTCACGCCCGACGCGATGGGCGCGCTGACCGCGCTGGCGCGCGAGCTGGGGCCGGGGGATTTCCGCCAGACCATCGAGAAACTGGCGCTTTACCGGCTGGGCGAGCCCGGGGCGGTGGGCGTCGAGGATGTGGCGGCCTGTGCGCCGCTCTCGGTCGAGGCGGGCGTGGACGACGTGCTCAACCTCGTGGCCGAGGGGCAGATGGGCGAGATCGGCCCGGTGATGCAGCGGCTGACGGCGCAGGGGGTGGCGCCGGTAACGCTCAGCATCGGGGCGATGCGGCATTTCAAGGCGCTTTACACCGCGGCGAGCGATCCGGCCGGCGCGGCGCAGGGCATCGCCCGGATGCGCCCGCCGATCTTTGGCCCGCGCCGCGACCGGATGCTGCGGCAGGCGCAGGGCTGGGGGGCGGACAAGCTCGAAACCGCGCTGGGGCTGATCACCGACACCGACCTCACATTGCGCAGCGCCGCCCAGCGCGCACCGGCCATGGCGCTCGTCGAGCGGTGTTTCCTGCGGCTGGCCGGGCTGGCCAGGGCGCGGCGGTGAGGTGAGGCCCGCCCGGGGCGCTTGCGGCCCGGGCAGCGCCCGACCCGCCCCATGGGCGGGCGCTTCGCACCCACCCCGGGCCGGGCGCTGCCCTCTCGTTGGGCTGTGCTGACCCTCCGTTCCCCGCATGACGCACCGTCGTGCTGGTGCAGGCGGCGCAGCCGGGGCAATGTGGCGCGGGAAACAGGAGAGGGGCAGACCATGTACGAAGTGATCGGGAACACGCAAAGCCGGGCCTTCCGGGTGATGTGGCTTCTGGAGGAGCTGGGGCAGGAATACATCCACACGCCCGACAAGCCGCGCAGCGGGCGGGCGGCGGAGTTGAACCCGTCGGGCAAGATCCCGGTGTTTTGCGATGGCGACGCGGTGCTGACCGATTCGACCGCGATCATGACCTATCTTGCCGACAAGCATCAGGTCTTGACCCATCCCTGTGGCACGGTGGAGCGGGCGAAGCAGGACGCGCTCACCCATCAGATCCTGGACGAGATCGACGGGGTGCTTTGGGTGGCGGCGCGGCACAGCATGATCCTGCCCGAAGAGCGGCGCGTGCCCGAGGTCAAGGACAGCCTGCGCTGGGAGTTCGAGCGCAACGCCGCCCATATCGCCGAGCGTTTGGAAGGCCCGTTCCTGATGGGCGACAAGATGACCGTGCCGGACATCATCCTGACCCATTGCCTGAACTGGGCGTTTGCATCGAAATTCACCCACGATCAGGAGAAACTTCTGGCCTATGCCAAGGCGATGCGCGGGCGTGATGCGTTCAAGGCGGCGGCCGGGAAATAGCGGGCCATCCGGGGCCCGGAGGGGAGCGACATGATTCTGGGTCACATCGGGGTGCGCAAGGGGTCCAAGGGCGTGCCGGGCAAGAATTTCAAGCCGCTGTGCGGCAAGCCCCTGATCGACTGGTCGCTTGAGCCGCTCGTGGCCAATCCCCGCGTGGGGGCGGTGGTGGTGTCGACCGATGATCCGGTGATCCGCGATCATGCGCTGGGCATGGGCACGCTCGATATCGGGCTGCGCCCGGACGACCTGGCCACCGATGCCGCGCCGAAATGGGGGGTCTGGCAACATGCGCTTGAGGCGGCGGAGGCCGCGCTGGGGCGCGAGGTGACGGCATTTCTCGATCTCGACGCGACGCTGCCCCTGCGCCTGCCCGAGGATATCGACGGGGCGCTCGATCTTTACGAGGCCGAGCGGCCGGACATGGTGATGTCGGTCTGCGAGGCGCGCAAGAATCCCTATTTCAACCTTGTCGAACCGGATGAAAGCGGCGCGCTGCATGTCTCCAAGCCGCTGCCCGGCGGGGTCTGGGCGCGGCAGGCGGCGCCGACGGTTTACGAGCATGTGGGCGTGGTTTACGTGCTGGCCCCCGATTACCTGCGCCGGGCCAGGTCGATTTATGACGGGCGGGTGATCCCCTATGTGGTGCCCGCCGAACGCTCGGTCGATATCGACAATCCGTTCGATTTCCGGCTGGTCGAACTCCTGATGCGCGAACGGCTGGCATCGGGCGACGCGATCAACCCGATACCCCCCATCCCGCCAGCGACCTGAGGGTCTTGTCGACCGCGCCCGCGTGATCGGCCAGGAAGGCGTCGATCCTTTCTTTCGTGGGCAGCGCGTCAGACAGGACCGCGCCGGGCAATTCCTGCGCCGTGACCTGCCGGGCGACGCCGGCCGCGATGGCCTCGGTTGCGGGATACTCGATGGTCCAGATCTCGGGGCCGACGATCACCGGCTTGCCCAGCGCCAGTGGCTCGATGATGTTGTGCGAGCCGCGCGGATGAAAGCCGCCGCCGGTCACCGAAAGGTCGCCCATGGCGAGATAGAAATACATCTCGCCCAGGGAATCGCCCAGCAGCACGTCGATCCGTGGCGTTTCGGTGAGTTCCAGCGAATCGTCGAGGATCGCGGAGCGGCGGGCAAGGCGCAGCCCCGCCTGGGCGAGCCTTTGGGCCACCGCGTCGAACCGTTCGGGCGCGCGCGGGACAAACACGAAAAATGCCTTGTCAGAGATGGATTTCACCGTTTCGACAAAGAACTCCTCCTCGCCCTCGATGACCGAAGCCAGCGTGATCACCCGCCGGTCGCCCGCCAACGCCGCGCGGGCCGCGCGGGCCGCGCGCAGCTGTTCGGGGGGGATCGGTTGTTCAAAGCGCATCTCGCCTGTCACGGCGACGCTTCGTTGCCCGAGAGCGCGGAACCGTTCGGCCTGAAGCTCCGATTTCACCATCACGCCCGCAAAGCCCGGCACCAGCAGCGCCGGCGAGAGGAACTTCTTGCGATCGCGCTCGAAGCTGCGGACCGGGTACTGCCCGTTGCACAGGTAAAGCGGCACGTTCGCGCGGCGGCTCGCGGTGATCATGCCGGGCCAGAACTCGACCTCCATCACCAGGCCGAATTTCGGCCGGAAGGCGCGAAAGAAGCGTCTGAAGGCGAGGCCATAGTCGAACGGCACGTAAACCGCCGAGAGGCGTTCCGCCGCGATCTCGGCGGCAAAGACCTTTTCCGTTTCGCGCAGGCCCGCGGGGGTGAAATGGGTGGTCACCACATGTTCGCCCTGCTCCAGGAACGCGCGGATCAGCGGCACCGCCGAGCGCAACTCGCCGAGCGAGACCGCATGGACCCAGACATGCGGAATGCCGCGCCTTGCGTGGCGCCCGAACCGTTGCTCCAGCCGCTGGGCATAGAGCGGATCGCGCCGCCCGCGTCGCCAGAGATAGGTCAGCATCACCGGCATGAGCAAGACCCAGCCCAGGCGCCAGAGCACGAGAAAGGCGCGAAGCCTGAGCGGTTTGGTCCAGGGTGAAATGGGCAAGGGCAGAGCCTGTTCAGACGAGATCGACCAGCTTTTGGCACAAAGCGTCGAGCCGGTCCATATTGGCGGCGACCAGGGCCTCGGCGCGCCCGGCCATGGCGGCGCGGTCCGGGTCGGTCACGGCCTCGGCCAACGCGTCGGGCGTGTCGACCAACTGCGCGGCTTGCGCGTCCGCAAGCGCGGCGTAATCGGCGGCGAAATTCGCAAGGCGCGGCCCGTGCAGGATGGCCGTGCCCAATGCGGCGGCCTCCCACGGATTATGCCCCTCGACAGCGCCCATGCTGCCACCGATGAAGGCGATCGGGGCCAGCCGATAGAACAGCCCCATCTCGCCCAGCGTATCGGCGAGGTAAACCTGCGTGTCGGATGTGATGGCCTGCCCCGCGCTGCGCCGGGCCAGCTTCAAACCCCGCGTGCGAATGGCCGCTGCCACGTCCTCGCCGCGGCCAGGCAGGCGCGGGGCGAGGATCAGGAGCGTTTCCGCCGCACGCGCCAGGAGCCGCTCCTGCGCAGCGAGAACGAGCTCCTCGTCCGGCGCATGGGTGGAGGCCGCGAGCCAGAGCGGGCGACCACCGATACCGGCCCCCAACAGTGCCCTTTGGGCCGGATCATCGGCCAGTGGTGGCGCGATCGACTTGAGCGAACCGTCGCAACGCACCGTCGGGGCGCCCAGCGTCGCGAGGTTGGCCGCGCTTCGCGCGTCCTGCGCCGAGACCAGCGCGAAGCGCGGCAGGATATCGCGATAGATCGCGCGCACCTGCTGTCGCCGCGCCAGCGCCGCATCGTTCATCCTTGCATTGACCAGCGCCAACGGTATCCCCGCCCTGTCGGCGCGAAACACCAGCCCCGGCCAAAGCTCCTGCTCGGCCCAGATCGAAAGATCGGGCCGCCAGTGATCGAGAAACCGCCGGGCCGGGCCGGGCGCATCGAGCGGGGCGAATTGGTGCAGCGTGCGGGGCGGCATGTTCCGTGCCAGCGCCCGGGCCGAGCCGAGCGTGTTCGACGTCACCAGGAACTGCAAATCGGGTTCAAGATTGGCCATGCGCGCTATCAGCCCGCGCAGGGCCAGCACCTCTCCCAGCCCCACCGCGTGAAGCCAGACAAGCCGCCCCCCGGGTCGCGGGGCGGATGCGTGGCCCAGCTTCTCGCGCCAGCGCCCCTCGTCTTCCTTGCCACGCCCGAGCCGCCGCCTGAGCAAGAGCGGCAAGACCGGCTGAAGCGCCCATGTGAGCGCCAGCCAGCCGCGCAGGGCAGGTCGGGGCGGGCGTGCCTCAACCAAGCCAAGGCCCTTTCATCTTGCCCGAAATACTCTGGGGGTTTGGGGGCAAAGCCCCCAAGGCCTGCGTGGCCCGAACGCAAGGCAAGCTGCGCGCGCCAGCGCCCCTTTTGGCAAGGGCGCGAGGTTCAGCCATGATCGTGGAATTCCTTTTGCAGGCCGCGCGCCCAGAATGCAGGGTCGTTCAGCACCTCGGCAAAACGCGCTGCCGCGCTGCCTTCGCCGAATTCAGGATCGCGCGGGTGGCGCGTGCCCCAGTCCTGCGCCAGGAAGCGCAGGATGGTGGCACTGTCCTCGGCCGCGCAGGAAGTGATCGAGGCCCCGTTGGCGCGGTTCTTCTGACGCGTGCCGATATCGAGCGAGGGGATGCCGAGGAAGGGCGCCTCGCGCACCCCGGCGCTGGAATTGCCGACGATGCAGGCGGCGTGTTTCATGGCCTCGGAGAAATGCGAAAACCGCATCGACGGGATGGTGCGGAACCGTTTGGGCGGAAGTCGCCCGATGACCGCGAGGATGTCTTCGGAGCCGGGGTCGTTATTGGGCAGGATGACGACGAAATTCCGCCCGCTCGCCTCCAGTGCAGCGAAAAACGCCTGTGCCTGTGCGCCCATCGTCTCGGATTCCGAGGTGACGGGGTGGAACGTGGCGATGCCGAACGTGTCGAACGGGATCTCGTACCGGGCCTTCACCTCGTCGATGCTCACGCCCGAGGGCCGCGAATGGAAATCGAGCTCGGGCGAGCCGATGACGTGGATCGCCTCGCGTGGCTCGCCCAGCGCCATCACCCGCCGGGCGGCGGCTTGCGAACTGACGAAATGGCAATAGGCGAGCTTGGTGTTGCAATGGCGGAAGAGCTCGTCGATCGTGCCCGAGACCTCGCCGCCCTCGATATGGGCGCAGCGGATGTAGTTGGTGGCGCAGACAAGCGCACAGGCCAGCGCCTCGACCCGGTCGCCATGCACGATCACCAGGTCGGGCCGGTGCTCGGCCACGAAATCGGAAAAGCCCAGCACGGTCTTGGCCAGCACCATGTCCTGTGGATCGCCGATGCGCTGGTTGAGATATTCATGCACGGTCACGCCCGGGGTGCGGTGGACCTCGATCTTGGTCAGGCCATAGCGGTCGAGCATGTGCATTCCCGTGACGAAGAAGCTCACGTCGTGTCCCGCATCGCGGGCGGCCAGCGCCAGCGGCTCGATCTTGCCGAAATCGGCGCGGGTGCCGGTGACGAAGAGAAGGCGTTTGGTCATGGCTTTCCCGGTGTTGCGAAGTGGGGGATGGTATGGACAGAATGGGCATGGATGTCTAGGTATTCACGGATCCCGACGTGAAAGGCGCCCCCATGGCAGAAGACCGCATCGTGCTCTGCATGAAATGGGGAACGCTTTTCCCGCCCGATTACGTCAACGTGCTTTACAATGCCTGCCGGGGGGCGATTTCGGGGCCATTTCGCTTTGTCTGCCTGACCGACGACGCGGACGGGTTTCAGGACGGTATCGAGGCGTTCCCGATCCCCGATATCGGGTTGGCGCCGGGCGAATGGTATACCAAGGGGGTCTGGCCCAAGCTTGCGCTTTACGTGGCCGATCTGCACGGGCTGCGGGGGCGGGCACTTTTCATCGACCTGGACATGGTGGTTCTGCGCGGGCTCGACGAGATGTTCGGCCATGGCCGCGGCTATATCAGCACGGACATGGGCCACGGGTGGCGCCCCGGCGGGCATCCCGGCGCTGCGAAAGAGCCGGGCACCTGCGTTTTCGCCTTCGACATCGGACAGGAGACACAGATTCTCGATGCCTTTCTGGCCGACAAGGAAAAGGCCATGCGCGAGTTCCGAAACGAACAGGATTTTGCGGGTGCCTTTGCGGAAACGATGGATTTCTGGCCCAAAGGCTGGGTCATCAGCTTCAAGCGCCACCTGCGGCAACCGATCGGCTGGGATCTGTTCCTGTCGCCGAAGGCCCCGCCCGGCAGTGCAAGGATCGTTGCCTTTCATGGCGATCCGCGACCCATTGACCTCATCCCCGCGCGGGCGGGATTCTGGGACAGGTTCCCGCATATGGGGCATGGGCAGGTGGGCTGGGTTCGCGATTACTGGCTCGAACATGGTGGGCGGATGCCGCCGTTCGGAACGCCCTAGCGGGAGCTTGGCGGGTAGAGGTCGAGCAGTATCGAACCGGACAGCTCGGACAGCACGAAATCGCGATCGGAGTCCGACAAGGTATCGTAGCTGACGGCAGCGGCGCGCCGTCGATATTCATCGAGGTTTGCCGGGCGACGTCCGAACGGCCGGGCACTCCGGGTCGGCAGGTCGATCTTCGAGCCGCTCCGAAAGGGCCAGACAGGGGTTTGTCGCAGCGTCTCTTCCGGGTTCAGGATCAGGTTTTCATAGGTGACCAGGGACGTCTTGCCCCGGTTTTCGACAAGCCATGAATAGCTTTGCGCTTTTGCAGCGTAGAGTTTCACCGGGTTCTCGATCAACCTTTCGCCAAGTTCATCTCGTGCGGCCGCAATCCACGGGCTGCGGATGAAGGCTGAAAAATCCCGAGGAATGTGGCCAATGCCGTGAAAGGGGTTGCGGTGCATGGATCGCAACCAATCCGCCGGATGCCGAAAAAGACATATCACGATGGCCTTCCGCGGGATTGCGAAGCATTCCAGAAAGCGCGTGCTGGCCGCGGCGTGTTTCCATCCGCCGTTTCGGGGCAGTTCCACGAAGTGGTTGTGATCTTGCAGGGCTTCGCGGCTGGCGCGGCGGCTCGACCATCGGCCGGCAAGGCGGCCGGGAAGATGTCGGGTCTGCTCTTTGGTCACGCCGCTGGAACTGGGGGCCAGTTCCATGTCGAAATGTTGCTGGAGCACCTTCTGAAGAAGGTGTGTGCCGGTCGAGCGTTCACCGAGAAGCTTGACCACCGGGAGCGTATCGGTCCGGTTTTCCGGGGCCGGTCCGTGACCGGGGGGGATACATCACGCCAGATCACTCCATTTCAACTGCGTGTTGCGCCTGACGGCGCGGTTCAGGGTCCGGCCCAGAACCTTGTCGAATTCGTATCCCGGGATCTCGCCCGAGCCGGGGCGGCGGGCCCAGATGTCGGCTTCGGTTATCACGTGGCCGGCGGGCAGGTCGGCGTCGGCCACGACAGAAGCGCGGGCGAAGCGATAGACGTCTTCTTCGGGGCCGGTGCGTTTCTTGTCGTTGTTGGCGGCGATCCAGATTTCGCGGGAGCGGTCGATCAGAAGGCGCAGTTCGGCCGGGTCCATCGAGCAGGCGATATCCGGCCCCTTGCGATAGCGCGTGTCGGTATAGTGGCGCTCAAGGATCGACGCACCGAGCGCCACGCTGGCCAGCGCCATTTCCGGGCCGATCGAGTGATCGGAAAAGCCCACGACGGCATCAGGGAACGCATTGCGCAGCTCGGTCACGCCCCTGAGCGAGACGATTTCGGGTGGCGAGGGGTAGAGGTTGGTGCATTCGAGAAGGGCATAGTCCACCCCGGCCTCTTCGAGGATCGCGACGCTGGCGCGCATGGTTTGAATCGTCTGCATCCCCGTCGAGAGGATCACCGGCTTGCCCTTGCGGGCGATGTGGCGGATGAGCGGCAGGTTGTCGGCCTCGCCCGAGCCGATCTTGTAGGCGGGCACGTCGAGCGATTCGAGGAAATCGCAGGCGGCGCGGGAAAAGGGCGTGGAGATCCAGATCATGCCCAGTTCTTCGGTATGGCGTTTCAACTCGGCCTCATCGTCGCGCGAGAGGGCGCATTGCTCCATCACGTGCCAGATCGAGACATCCGCGTTGGGCGGGAAGATCTGCTTGGCCTCGTCGGTCATCTCGTCCTCGACGATATGGGTCTGGTGCTTGATCATTTCACAGCCCGCGGCGGCGGCGTGGCGCACCATCTCTTTCGCAACCTCCAGGTCGCCGCCATGGTTGATGCCGATCTCGGCGATGACGAGGGGCGGGTGATCGGGGCCGATCTCGCGATGTGCGATCTTCATGTCATGCCTCCCTGGGCTTGGCGGGTTTCCGGATATCTTTCCAGCGGTTGTGGAACCACAGCCACTGGCCCATATGCGCACGCACCTGCGCTTCGAGCGAATCGTTCAGGGCCTGGGTCATCTCTTCTGGGGTGGTATGCGGCACCGGGGCCTCGAACACGGCGCGGAACGACAGGCCGTCGGGCTGGCGTATGCCGTAGCAGGGGATCAGGACCGCGTCGTATTTCAGCGCCAGTTCGGCGAACGAGAGCGCGGTGTAGGCGGGGTGGCCAAAGAAGTTGAGCGGCTCGCCATTGGGCATGCGTTGGTCGATCAGCACGGCGAGGGTGCCACCGCCCTTGAGAAAGCGCATCATCTCGGCCATGCCGCGACGGCCGCGCGAGAAAAGCGGCGTGCCGATCTTCGAGATGGTTTCGACATAGATCTCGTTGAACTGGCGGATGTTCATCGGGCGATAGATGCCACCCACGGAGAAACCGCGATGGATCACGCCCGCGCGGATCACGTCGTAATTGCCGAAATGCCCCGAGACGAGGATCGCGGGGCGGCCCTCGGAACGGGCGGCGTCGAGCGCGGCGAGGCCGGGGCCCTCGAATGGGGTGGCGCGGGCGATGGGTACGAAGTCGTCGGAGGAAAAAAGCTCGGCCAGGGTGCGCCCGAAATTGTCCGGCACGGCACGGGTGAGGCGTTCGACCTCGCGCCGGGACAGATCGGGGCGCACGCGGGCGAGATTGGCGCGGATCCGTTTACGCCAGCCGACCAGTGGTGCGACGATGCGCGACACGATCCAGCCCGCGACGGGCACGCGCCAGCGGTAGGGCAGGCATCGCAGTATCCACAACGTGCCGCGGATGATGGCAAAACGAATGCGGTCCCTGAGGTCTGGTCTGTCGTCCGGCATGATCGGGTGTCCATTTGTCTGGCCGGTATATCGCCGATAATCCCGAGCTTTGAAAGCCCAGGCGCAGGGCATCAGCCTGCGGGAAACACCGTGCTGTCCTTGATCGTGCCATAGGCAAAGCTGGTGTCGATCGACCCGATCCCGCCCAGGCGCTGCAAACGGCTTCGGATGAAGCGTTCATAGGCATCCAGTGACTCGACCACGACGCGCAACTGGTAATCGGTCTGTCCGGTCATCACGTGGCATTCGAGAACCTCTTCCATGCCCTGAACCCGGCGCTCGAAATTCTGCACGGTTTCCTCGTCATGCCGCTCAAGACGGATATGCACGAATGCGGTGATCGCGAGACCATAAGCCCGGGCGTTCACCCGCGCGCTGTAGCCTTCGATCACGCCGGATCTTTCAAGGTTGCGCACCCGGCGCAGGCAGGGCGAGGGCGAAAGGTTGACCGCCGCGGCGAGTTCCTGGTTTGTCATGCGCCCGTCGCGTTGCAGGGCGCGAATGATCTGGCGGTCCTTGTTGTCCATGTTCAGCCCTTCTTGGCATTATCTGCCAATATTTACCAATTAATGGGTAAAAATGGCAATAACTGCGTTGTCATCTGGCGCTATCATGTCAAAAAAAGGAGATCTCATATGACCCGCATACCAGGCTTTGCCACCCGCGCCATTCACCTTGGCCATGACCCGATGGAGCATGAGGGCGCGCTGACACCGCCCTTGCACCTGACCTCGACCTTTGCCTTCGAGACCGCCGAGGCGGGCGGCGAGATGTTCGCGGGCGAGCGGCCCGGCCATGTCTATTCGCGCGTCTCGAACCCCACGCTCGACCTGCTGGAGCGGCGCATGGCCTCGCTCGAAGGGGCCGAGGCGGGGCTGGCACTCGCTTCGGGCATGGGCGCGATCACGGCAACGCTCTGGACGCTGCTGGCGCCGGGCGACGAGGTGATCGTGGACCGCACGCTTTACGGATGCACCTTTGCCTTTCTGCATCACGGGTTGCACAAGTTCGGCATCACCGTGACCCATGTGGACATGACCGAGCCCGAGACCCTGAAGGCGGCGATGAGCGACAAGACCCGCGTGGTCTATTTCGAGACGCCCGCCAATCCCAACATGCGGCTGGTGGATATTGCGGCGGTGGCCGAGATCGCCCATGCGGGCGGGGCGCAGGTCATCGTCGACAATACCTATGCGACGCCCTACCTGACCCGACCGATCGCGCTGGGCGCCGATCTGGTGGTGCATTCGGCGACCAAATATCTGGGCGGGCATGGCGATCTGGTCGCGGGCGTCGTGGTCGGACGGGCCGAGGTGATCGGCGAGATTCGCCTGTTCGGCATGAAGGACATGACCGGCGCGGTGATGGCGCCGTTCAACGCGATGCTTGTCATGCGCGGGCTCAAGACGCTCAGTTTGCGGATGGAGCGGCATTGTGCCAGCGCGCAGACGGTGGCCGAATGGCTTGAGTCGCATCCCGCGGTGGCCAGCGTGCAATTTCCGGGGCTCAAAAGCTTCGGCCAGCACGCGCTGGCGAGCCGCCAGATGGCCCTGCCCGGCGCGATGATCGCGTTCGAGCTCAAGGGTGGGCTGGAGGCCGGGCGCGCGATGATGAACGGGCTGCGAATGATCGCGCGCGCCGTGTCGCTGGGCGATGCCGAAACGCTGATCCAGCATCCCGCCTCGATGACTCATTCGACCTATAGCCCCGAGGAGCGGGCCGAGCACGGGATCGGTGACGGGTTGATCCGACTGTCGGTGGGGCTTGAGGATCTGGCCGATATCATCGACGATCTGGACGGGGCCTTGCGCCAACCCGCGCTCAGACAATCCGCCTGAAACAATGCAACCGAAAGTGCCTTGATGTCCTTCCAGATTTCCATCGGCCCGAACCTGCGCAAATCCGCGTTCTTCAATGCCACCGTTCAAAGCGGGGTGCAGGGGTTCTCGGTCTATAACCATATGCTGATCCCGGGGCATTTCGGCGATCCCGATGCCGAGTATGACCGGCTCTTGAACGGTGTGGCGATGTGGGACGTGGCAGCGCAGCGGCAGGTGGAACTGACCGGCCCGGATGCGGGTCGGCTGGCGCAATACCTTACCCCCCGCAACCTGACCAAGATGCGAGACGGGCAGGGGCGCTACGTGCCGCTTTGCGATCACGACGGTTGGCTGATCAACGATCCAGTGCTCTTGAAACTCGCCGAGGACCGGTATTGGCTTTCGGTGGCCGACAGTGACATTCACCTCTGGGCGGCCGCGATCGGGCGAGAGCGGGGCTGGAACGTGCGGGTAGATGAGCCCGATGTGTCCCCGCTTGCGATCCAGGGGCCGAAGGCGGTGGACGTGGCGGCGGTGCTTTTTGGCGAACGCGTGCGCACCATGCGCCACTTCGCGTTCGAAGAGACCACGCTTGCGGGCATTCCGCTGATCCTTGCGCGCTCTGGCTGGTCGAAACAGGGCGGGTTCGAGCTTTACCTGATGGATAGCGCGCGGGGCAGCGACCTCTGGTCCATGGTGGCCGAGGCGGGCGCGCCGTTCGGGATCGGGCCGGGTGCGCCGAATGACATCGAGCGGCTGGAGAGCGGGTTGATTTCCTACGGGGCCGACATGCGCTGGCAAGGCGCGCGGGCGAACCCGTTCGAGATGGGGCTGGGCGCGATGGTCGATCTTGAGGCGGGGCATGATTTCGTCGGTCGTGCCGCGTTGGAGCGGATCGCGGCCGAGGGACCGGCGCGCAGGCGCGTGGGCCTTGTCCTTGACGGGCGCCCGACGCCGCCGGGCCACCCGGTGCCGCTTGCGGTGGGAGATGCGGTGGTCGGCCGGGTGTGCGAGTTCGCCTTTTCCCGGCGGCTTGACCGGACCATCGGGGTGGGGCTGGTGCAGGCCGATCTGCTGGACAATGCCGAGGGTCTCGTGACCATGCTGGAGGCGGGCGCCGTGCCCACGCGGATTGCGCCCCTGCCGTTCGGGAAAACGTAACACGTCACGCGATGGGACACGCCATGACAGATACCGATTCCGCGCATCTCAAGACCGTCGAGCAGCGGCTCTTGTGGTTATCGCACTGGATGATACACCACGCCAACCACATTCGCCCCAATCCCGACGGGATCAAGGTGGGCGGGCATCAGGCGTCTTCGGCCTCGATGGTGTCGATCATGACGGCGCTCTATTTCTCGGCGCTGCGGCCCGAGGATCGCGTGGCGGTCAAGCCCCATGCCGGGCCGGTCTTTCACGCGATGCAATACCTGATGGGTCATCTCGACCGCGACCGGATGGAGGCTTTTCGCGGGTTTGGCGGGGTGCAAAGCTATCCCAGCCGCACCAAGGATGTGGATGATGTCGATTTCTCGACCGGGTCGGTGGGGCTTGGCGTGGCGATCACCTCTTTCGCGTCGCTGGTGCAGGATTACATCGCCGCCAAGGACTGGGGCGCCGACCTGCCGCTGGGCCGGATGGTGGCGCTGGTGGGCGATGCCGAGCTGGATGAGGGCAACATCTACGAGGCGTTGCAGGAAGGCTGGAAGAACGACCTGCGCAATTGCTGGTGGGTCATCGACTATAACCGCCAGTCGCTGGACGGGATCGTGCGCGAGGGGCTGTTCGAGCGGGTCGAGAAGATCTTCGACGCCTTCGGATGGGACGTGGTGCGGGTGAAATACGGCGCGCTGCAGCGTGCGGCCTTCGGTGAACCGGGCGGTGAGGCCCTGCGCGCATGGATCGACGCCTGTCCCAACGCGGAGTATTCGGCGCTGACCTTTCAGGGCGGCGCGGTCTGGCGGAAGCGGTTGATGGATGACCTGGGTGACCAAGGTGACGTGACGGCCCTGATCGACCGGCGCTCCGATGCCGAGCTGGCAGCGTTGATGGAGAATCTCGGCGGCAATTGCGTACAGACCATGGCGGATGTCTTTGCCGACATCGACCATGATCGTCCGACCTGTTTTCTCGCCTACACGATCAAGGGCTGGGGCACGCCCATCGCCGGACACAAGGACAATCACGGCGGGCTGATGACCAAGGCGCAGATGGCCGAATGGCAGCGGCATATGGATATCCCCGAGGGGCAGGAATGGGAGCGTTTCGCCGGCGTCGCGGATGCGGATGGGCTGCGCGACTTCCTGGGCCGGGTGCCGTTCTTTGCCAGGGGCGTGCGCCGGTATTCGGATGACAAGCTGCCTTCGCCCGCGCTTTCGGTCGCCAGTGACCGTGAAATCTCGACCCAGATGGCCTTTGGCAAGATCCTTGACGACCTGGCCCGAGGCGACAGTGCGCTGGCCGCGCGCATCGTCACCACCTCGCCGGATGTGACGGGCACCACCTCGCTCGGGCCATGGGTCAACCGGCGCAAGCTTTTTGCCCGCACGTCCCGACCCGACGCCTTTATCGAGCATCGCATTCCCTCGACTGCGAAATGGGAGTTCACGCCCAAGGGCCAGCATGTCGAACTGGGCATTGCCGAGATGAACCTGTTCCTGCTGCTGGGCGCGGCGGGACTGTCGCACAGCCTGTTCGGCAAGCGGCTGATTCCGATCGGCACGGTCTATGACCCGTTCGTGCATCGCGGACTCGATGCGCTCAACTATGCCAGTTACCAGGACGCGCGTTTCATCATCGCGGGGACGCCGTCGGGCGTGACATTGGCGCCCGAGGGGGGTGCGCATCAATCGGTGGGCACACCGCTCACCGGCATGGCGCAGGACGGGCTGGCGAGTTTCGAGCCTGCCTTTGCCGACGAGCTGGCGGTGATCATGGAATGGGCCTTCGATTACCTGCAACGTGACGGCGAGGGCGACCCGGACGAGCGCACATGGCTGCGTGACGAGACGGGGGGTTCGGTCTATCTGCGGCTGACCACGAAACCGCTGGAACAGCCGGGCAAGCGGCATGACGATGCGTTCCGGCAGGGGGCGATCGACGGGGCCTATTGGCTGCGCCCGCCGGGGCCGAATTGCGAGGTGGTGATCGCCTACCAGGGCGCCGTGGCCGACGAGGCGATTGCCGCCGCCGGCATGATTGGTGGCGCGCGGCGGGATGTAGGTGTTCTGGCGGTCACGTCAGCCGACCGGCTCAACGCGGGCTGGACGGCGGCGCAACGCGAACGCGCGCGTGGCAATACCGGTGCAACGGCCCATGTCGAGCGGTTGCTGGGCGCGCTGCCGCGCGACTGCGCGCTGGTGACGGTGATCGACGGGCACCCGGCGACGCTGGGCTGGCTGGGCGCGGTGGCCGGGCACCGCACGATCCCGCACGGGGTCGAACATTTCGGCCAGACGGGGACGATCGGCGATCTTTATCGCCATTTCCGCATCGACCGCCAGGCGCTTGTCGCCTCGGTGCAGGGGCTGACATCAGGGGCGCCGGTTCCCTAGCGGGCGATCCCGCGATCAGTAGTCGCGTTCGAAGAACACGCCGATCCCGCTGTTGCCGTCGCTGCCAAGGCGGCCGCGGACGGTGGTGCGGCGGTTGACCTCGAGGTTGAGGTTGATCTGGCTCGTACCGTCGCCCTTGACGGTGACGTCGGTATAGATGTTCTCGGAGATGTATTTGCCCACGCGGGCCTGCGTGGTGCCGTCGTCATCCATGCCGATATCGAGATCGTCCACGCCCAGCGACCGGCGCAGCCCGTCGGTGAGGCCGGTCCCGCCCTGCCCCGAAAGGGTGCGGATCGCGGCGGCCAGTTGCACGGCCTGAAAGGCAGAAATCCGCGTCACGTCGCGCCCGAAGAGAAACAGCGACAGCGCCTCTTCCTGTGGCAGGTCGGGCACCGATGTCACGGCCAGGTCGGGCGCCGAGGCCAGCCCGTCGAGACGCAGGGAAACGGCGAATTCCTCGACCTGCGAGGTCGCGGCGAAGGCAATCACCGGATCGAAGCTGCCGCGCATGGTGAGGCTGCCCTCGGTCAGGTCGAGCCGCTGGCCCAGAAGGGCGAGCCGCCCGCGGATCAGGTCGAACTGGCCGCTCGGCACGATGTCACTGGTCGAGCCCGTGAGGCGCAGCCTGCCGCCCAGTTCGGCATCGAGCCCACGCCCGCGCACGAAGAGGCGATTGGGAGCCGAGATCACGATGTCGAGGGGGAAATCGGCCATGGCGGTGCCGGAGTCATCGCTGCTCTGGTCCATCCCGGCATAGCGCAGGGTGCGCTGGACCCTGCCGGGCGGTCGGAAATGGCGCAAACCGTCGAGCGGAGAGTAGGACGGGCCCAGTTCCGGGATGCGCAACTCGGTGTGGCGCAGGTCGATCTGCCCGCCGATCCGCGCCCCGCCCGTTAATGGCCCGTCGAGCGACAACGCACCGTCGAGCACGACCTCGAACAGCGAGGGGTCGCGCAGGGTCATATCCACGAGGTCCACGTCCAGTTCGGCCTGGAAGGGTGGCGAGAGCGTGACCGGACCGCGCAGCCGGACCTGCCCCCCGGTCGAGACATCGGCGTCGAGGGCGACCTGTGCCGCCCCGCCAGAAAGGTCGATCTGCCCGCGCAAACGCTCAAGTGCGGTGGCCCGCGCGGGAAGCGACAGCCTTGCATCATCGACGTTGATGCGCCCCGCAAGCGAGTCGAGGGCCAGCGGCCCGTCGAGTCTCAGGTCCAGTCGGGCCAATCCCGAAAGCGCCTGTCCCGAAAGCCGCGCATTGGCCAGTGCCAGCGGCACCGTTCCGGTCATGCCCAGGTCGGCGCTTGTGCCGTCCTGGGCCACCGTACCGTCGAGCGCAAGCGTGATGCCGCCCGGCCCCTGGCCCTGCGTATCTATCCGCCAGCGCGTGTCAGCCTTGGTGGCGCTGCCCGAAAGCTGCGCGGCGCCGGGCAGCTCGGGAACGATCTGCCCGAGATCGGCGAGGGCAAGGCGATAATCGAACCGACCATCCTCGGCGCCCAGTTCGCCGCTCACCGAGGCATCAAGGGTGGGGGCGTCGAGATCGAGCCTGTCAAGGGTCAGATGACCATTCTCATCGCGGACGGCGGCAATGTCGAACCGGGTTGTCTCGCGCAGAAGCGGGGTCAGCGCGGGGAGGCCCACATCGAGCGCGCGGGTCTGGCCGCTTGCGTCGAGATCGAAGCTTTGCGCGAGGAGGTCGGCATTGCCTTTGACGGTGAGGTTCAACGATCCGGCCAGAGGGCGATCGGCGATAGTGGAAAACGCGGCCAGCCGTCCGATCTCGGCCGACAAGGTGCCATCGGCCGACAGACGTTCGACCCCGTCGCCGGTGATGGTGCCACGATATGTCATCTCAGCGTCACCGGGCAGGGTGCTGTCGGCGCTCAGGGTCCAGACCTCGCCCTGTTGCTCGGCCGTTGCGGTCAGGTCGGCCGCACCGTCGAGCCCGGGCAGGGCGCGGCCGAGTTGTGGAATGCGGGCGGTGAGACGCGCCGTGCTCTTGCCGCTGGCAAGGTTGGCCTCGGCGTCGATGCGCGCGTGATCCGTGCGGACCCGGATCGGATCGGCGCGCAGCCCGGCCTCGTCGCGGTCAAGTCCGAAGGTGAGCTGGCCCTGACCGGCGAGCAGCGGGTCGAGTTGGGTGATTCCGGTCGAGAGGTCGCCGGTATTGCCATCGAAGCGAAGTGCCACGCGCCCGGTCAACGGTTCGACCTGGCCGGTGATGGCGAGATCGGCGCGTCCGCCAAGGTCGACCCCTGTCAATCCGGCAAAACGGGCAAGATCGTCAGCGTCGAGTTGCAGATCGGGCACCACGGTCAAAGTGCCGATGTCGCCGGGCGCACTGACCGTGACGGTGCCGTCCAGGCCGAAATCGGCTCCACGGAGCGACAGGTTGCGCAGCCGCAGCGGCGCGTCCGCCGACCAGCCGAAATCGACCCCGCCGCGCAATGTCTCGCCCAGGGCGCGCGCCAGGTCGGGATCTTCTGGCGCGGACAGGCCGTCGGCCTCGAACAAGAGCGCGCCCGAAACGCTTTGCGCCGCGCGCAGGATGCGCCCCGAGCCGCCGAGTTCGGCCGATTCGATTCGCACCCCCTCCTGTTCGATCCCGGTTGCGGTGCCGTCGATCTGCCATTCATCGTCCGATGCGGCATCAAAGCGCGCCGCGAGATTGGCCGCCCGGACGGATGTGCGCGGGCCGGGTAAGGGCAGGGTCACGCGGTCGCCTTCGGGCGGGGTGATCGCGGCATCGAGCGTCAGTTTGCGCGGCCAGCCATCGGCCGCGATCTCGGCGGCGCCGGTGATCCGCATCGCCGCCGTGCCGATGTCGAGCCGATCGAGCAGAAAGCCGCCATCCGCACCGCGTTCCCCGCGCGCGTCGAGCGTGACCTGATCGCCCAGAAACGCGGCGAACTCCGGCAAAAGAAGCGGGGCCAGATCGCCGTCAAGCGCCGCCTCGAACCCTGTCGCGCCGTCCTCATCAGTGATCAGGGTGACGGTGCCGGTCAGGCGGTCCTGTTCGTCACTGGCCAGTCGCATGCGGGCGGTGAAATCGTCGATCGGGTCGTCGCCCTGCAACTCCATGGCAATCGACGGCTGCCCGGGCAAGCCCAGCAGATTGGCGGCAAGACCGTTCTCGGGCTCGGTGAGGGCAAGGTCGATGCGCAGGTCGCGGGTGGTATTGTCGAACGCGCCCTCTAGGGTGAACTGCCCCGGGCGATCAAGCCTTTCGACGTCGAGCGACGCCTCGCCCGCCCCGCCTGCAAGCGACGCCTTGCCGTTGAGGGACAACGCGGCGTCCTGCCCGAGAAATGCCGCGCCAAGCTCGGCCCGGTTGATTGCCAGTTCGGCGATATCGACCGAGACCGGCAGATCAGGCAAGGAAAAGTCGCCGCCCGCCTCGGGGCTGGGCATGGTGTCCTCGGCGGGAACTGGCGGGCGGGGCAGGTCGATCTCGCCGATGGTGACCTCGTCAATTGCGATCCGTCCGCGCAGCAGGGCGGAGCGGTTCCAGACCAGCACGAGATCGGAGGCGGTGAGCCAAACGCCTTCCGCGTCGGTGACGATGATTTTCTCGATTGTGGCGCGCGAGCTCAGCGCCCCGGCGAAGCCTTCCATGCGGACATCTCGCCCCGGTGCGGAAAGCGCGTCTTCCAGCAGGCCCTGAATGAAACCACGGTCGCTTTCGCTGTCTTGAGCGAGGGCGCCGAGCGGGACCAGAAAGGCCAGACATATCGCCAGAAACCGCATCAGAACGCCTGCCCGATCCCGATGTAGAGTTGCACACCGCTGCCGGTGTCGCCAGCGACAGGACCGGCAAGGTCGACCCGGATCGGCCCGACCGGTGTCTTGTAACGCACCCCCAGCCCCGCCCCGGCATGCCAGTCGCCTTCCTCGAAGAACCCGCCGCTGACGAAGCCCGCATCGGCAAAGGCGGCAAGGCCGATCCGGTCGCCAACGGGAAAGCGCAACTCGCCCGAGAGGCTTGCAAAGCTGCGCCCGCCGAGTTCGACCCCGCCGTAATCGGCGGTGAGCGATTTGTAGGGCTGGCCGCGCACCGTGCCCGCGCCGCCGGAGTAGAACAGGAAATCAGGCGGCGCGGCGCGGGCTTCCGGCCCGACCAGTGCGCCAAGCTGCAAGCGCCCGGCCAGAACCGTTCCACCGGTTTCGCCCAACGCGCGATAGGAGCGCAGGTCGAGCGTGGCTTGCCCGCCCGTCTGTGCATCGAAGGTCTCGTAGAACGGCGTCAGTTCGGCCCGGGCATAGATTCCGCGCGATGCATCGAGCGGATCGTCGCGATTGTCATAGGTCAGCGAGAGCGGCAGGCTCAGCAGTTGCATTTCACGCTGAGTGAAGATGCCGGCATAGCGATCGGTGATGCGGGCATATTCGTAGCCGATGCCCAGATCCCCCGAAAGCCGCTCACTGAACTCGCGCGAGACCCCGGTGGTAAAGCGGAACTTTTCTTCAAGAAAGCGCGGCTCGTCGCTGTAGATGAACCCGGCTTCGGCGAAGAAGAGCGTGTCGGGCCCATAGACGGCAGGGCGTTCGAAACGAAAGGAGAGCGAATAGTCGGTGCCCTGGCCGGTGCCGCCGATCTGGGCAATTTCACTGTCGACGCGAAACTGCTCGGCCCCGCCCAGAAGGTTGCGATGCAGCCAGTAGCCCGACAGCGTCAAGCCGTCGAAGCTCGAATATTCCAACCCGCCGCCGATCCGCCGCGGGCGGCGATCGACCACCGCGATCTCCATGTCGAGGGCGCCATCGGAGGTGACGGTTTCGGCCTCGTTCACTTGCACGGAGGAAAAGGTTCCGACCTTGCGCAGGCGGGTGGCGGCCTTGTCGACCTCGTCGGGGTCATAGGTCTCACCACGGGGCAGGCCCGCGATCCGCCTTATCCGCGATCCGCGCACAGCGCTTTGCCCTCTTACGGCGACATCACCAAAGCGGACGCGCGGGCCGGGCGCGACGTCGACATCGACATCCAGGCGCGCGCTGTCATGACGGGCCAGGACGCGCTGATCGGTGATCCGTGCCTTTGCATGGCCGGCATTGCGCCAGTCGTTGATCGCCTCGCGCGTGGCCTCGCGCGCAACGCGGGCGCGCGCTGGTGCGTCCGAGCGGAAGCCGTCGGGCAGGGGGCGCTCGCCTGCCAAGGGTTCGATCCGCACCGCGCCAAATCGGAACAAGCGTCCGGGATCGACTGTGATCGTTGCATTGCCGATCTGTTCGGGCGCGCGAAACGGGTCGATCAGCGCAGCTTCGCGCCCGTCGATCAGAATGCTGACATCGACCGAGTAATAGCCTTCCGAATAGAGCACCTCGACCAGGCGGGCATAATCGCCGCGTGCGGCAGCGAGGATGTCGTCGGCGGTGGCTTCGGGATTGTCCACGAGACCGCGCAGAACCGAGGCCGACCGCAGGGCATCGCCGAGCGCATCGGATTGCGGACCGGACACGGTCAGCTCCACCTTGTCGAGCGCCTGCGCGCCATGGGCAGCGCCCAGGCCGAGGGCGCAACAGGTCAACAATGTCGTGGTGAGATTCGCTGTCATGTTTCGCCCTGCTCTTGTGACCACCATAGAGCAACCAGACACCAACCCCAAGTGGTCGCACGAATATCGGCGCCGAGATGTACGTTGACTTGAATCTCGTGATTTCACGGTGCTTCGGTGCAGGCGAATCGGGCAATCCCCGGCTGGGGGGCTGTTTCGGCGGGCCCGGAAAACCTGGTGATTGGCGTAAACCGTGGCCTCTCCCCGTATTTCTGGACGTTATTGCCTGTCACGTTACGTAAGATCGCGCCAAGATTGACAGGATTGCCCGGTGCGTCGGACATTTGAAGAGCTTTGCCGGTGTCCGAAGGGGCGCGGGCAGGGTCAACCAGGGAGGAGAAAAATGCACAAGTTTTCATTGACGATGGCGCTCTGCCTGATGGGCGCTCCGATCGCGGCGCAGGAGGTCGAGCTGCCCGGACAGATCACATGGACCGCCTATGGCACCGGATCGGCCGGTTACAACCAGGCCGTGGCGATCGGCGCGGCGCTTCAGGATGCGGGCGTCAACCTGCGGGTTCTGCCCGGCAAGAACGACATCGCCCGTACCGAGCCTGTCCGCCAGGGCAAGGTTCAATTCTCGGCCAACGGCGTGGGCGGATCTTTCATGGCGCAGGAGGGCGTGTTCCAGTTCGGTGCCAAGAACTGGGGGCCACAGCCTGTACGTGTTCTGGCGGCCAATAACGGCGGCGCGGTGGGGCTTTCGCTGGCAGTTGCAGCAGAAGCCTGTGAAAAGGCCGGCAAGCCCGATTGCGAAGGCTTTACCTATGCCGACCTCGAGGGCATGCGGGTGAGCCTTGTAAAGGGTGCGCCGTCGCTCAACACCAATAACGAGGCCTATCTCGCCTATGGTGGCCTGACATGGGATGATGTGGAAGTGGTCGAATTCGGCGGTTTCGGCGACAGCTGGAAAGGCATGATGGACGGCACCACAGATGCGGCCTTTGCCTCGACCAATTCGGGCATGGCCTATGAGGCGGCGTCGGGGCCGCGCGGCGTCTACTGGCCGCCGATCGACCCCGATGACACCGAGGCGTTGGAGCGGATGCAGGACGTTGCCCCGTTCTTTACGCCGATGTTGGCCACGGTTGGTGCCGAGATCGACGGAACGGACGGTGTGCCGACCGCAGGTTATGCCTATCCGGTGCTGATGACCTATGCGGATCAGGACGAAGATCTGTCCTACAACATGACCAAGGCCATGCATGTCTTTTTCGATGACTATGATGGCGACGCGCCGGGGATCAGCGGCTGGGCACTGGACAAGCAGGATTTCCAGTGGGTGGCCCCGTATCATGACGGCGCGATCCGCTATTACAAGGAAATCGACGTGTGGACCGACGAGCACCAGGAACACAACGACATGCTCGTTGACCGCCAGGCGGCGCTGAAGGCGGCGTGGGAAGAGCTTGAGGCCGAGAACCCGGATGACTGGGAAGAGGCCTGGGCCACGAAACGTCGCGAGGCATTGGAGGATGGCGGGTTCGCTGTCGTCTTCTGAGCGCTGACATGAAGCTTCCGGCGGGCGGGCTGTCCGCCGGATTCATTGGATTTCCCGGCTGTGACCGGGTCGAATGGGCATGAACGGGATGGCGGAACAGGCACAACCGAAAGACCGCGCCGCGGCGGCCATCGAGGCCGAAAAGGCGGCGGAGCGGCTGACCTATACCGGGCCGGCGCGCTGGATGATCATCGTCTGCACGCTTGTGGCGATCGGCCTTGCGGTCAACCGGCTCTTCAACCTGCGGCTGGGGGGGTATTCCTTTCTGGAAGGGATGTATCTCTACATCCTGGCGGGGCTGTTCCTGAGCCTGACCTTCATCACCTTCCGGGCATGGGGGCCGCCCTCGCCGAGGGTGCCGGTCTATGACTGGGTGCTGGCCATCATCACGTTGGCGGTGGCCGGGTACTTCATGGTCACGGCGGGTGCGAGCCTCGATTCCGGGTGGGAATATGCCGCTCCGGATCACGCGATCTGGATGTCGGTGCTGTTTTACGTGCTGATCCTCGAAGGCACGCGGCGGGCCGGGGGGATGGTGCTGTTCGGAATCGTGCTCTTGTTCTCGCTCTATCCGACCTTTGCCGATCATGTGCCCGATCCGCTCAATGGATTCACGCAGCCGTTCCGCGACGTGATCCCCTATTTCATGATCTCGTCCGAGGCGTCGTTCGGTATTCCGATGAAGGCGTTCGGCAACCTTGTCATCGGGTTCATCCTGTTCGGTGCGGTGCTGCAATTCACCGGCGGGGGCAAGTTCTTCAACAACCTCGCGCTGTCGCTGGTGGGCGGCTATCGCGGCGGTGCGGCGAAGGTTTCGATCTTTGCCAGCGGCTTCATGGGCTCGATGTCGGGGTCGGTCATCTCGAACGTGCTGACCACCGGGGCGGTGTCGATTCCGGCGATGAAGAAATCGGGTTTCTCCCCGCGTTACGCGGCGGCGACCGAGGCCTGCGCGTCAACCGGGGGGGTTCTGATGCCGCCGATCATGGGGGCCACCGCCTTTGTCATCGCGTCGTGGCTGAGCCTCCCCTATGTCGAGATCATGCTGGCCGCGGCGATTCCGTCGATCCTCTATTTCTTTGGTCTTTTCATGCAGGTCGACGCCTATTCTGCGCGCCGCGGACTGACCGGGATGGCGCGGGCCGACCTGCCGCGCGTGGGTGAGACGCTGCGCTCGGGCTGGCTATACGTGGCGGTGTTCGCGCTGCTCATCTTCCTGATGGTCGCCTTTCGCTGGGAGACGACCGCACCCTTTTATGCCGTGGTTCTGTTGCTGGTCGTGAACCAGTTCAACCGGGGCGACCGGATGTCGTGGGAGGGGTTCCTCAATGTCATCGTTTCGGTGGGTCGGACACTGTCGGAGCTGGTGGCGGTGTTGCTGGGAATCGGGATGATCGTGGGGGCGTTCCAGGCGACGGGGCTGACCGGGCCGCTGGCCAATGAACTGGTGCATATGGCCGGAAACTCGATTCCGATGCTGCTGCTCATGGGCGCGTTGACGGCGTTCATCTTCGGCATGGGGATGACGGTGACGGCCTGTTACATCTTCCTTGCCGTGGTGTTGGCCCCGGCGCTGGTGCAGGCCGGGCTGAACGAGTTGGCGGTGCACCTGTTCATCCTTTACTGGGGCATGGTCAGCTTCATCACCCCGCCGGTCGCGCTGGGTGCATTCGCGGCCGCGTCCATGGCCGGGGCGGGGGCGATGCGGACCGGCATGGAGGCGATGAAGCTGGGCGGGACGATCTATATCATCCCCTTCTTTTTCGTTTTGAATCCAGCACTTATCGGCCAAGGTCCGGCGCTGGAGGTCGCGGTGGTGCTGGTCTGTGCGCTGCTTGGCGTATGGTTCATCTCGGCCGCCTTGCAGGGCTATGCGAGCTTTGTCGGGCCCCTGCCCGAAGGGGTTGTCGGGCTGGGGTCTCGCGCGCTCCTGCTGTTGGCGGGGCTGATGGTGGCGTCACCGGCGGGGGGTGTTGCTGGGCTCAGTCACACGGTTCTGACGCTGGCCGGTTTCGTCGTGGCGTTGCTTCCCATGGGGGTTGCGTGGCGGCAGGCAAGGCTGCCGGGCGCGGCAAGACCCTGACATGGGTTAACGCTCTGCGCCTCAGGGTTAACACGAGTTTTCGGCGAAAAATCGGGGGGTGATATGCGTATGACTCCCGGCTGCCGCCCGGCTGCCGGGTGAATCAACCATTCCTTGACCACGCAAAAGGTTAATGCGTGTCGCATCGGAACGAAGTCACAGCGGCCAGACGATCAGCAGGAGCGGAATGCTTACCGCGAGCACGAGCACTTCGAGCGGCAGGCCCAGCCGCCAGTAGTCGCTGAACCGGAACCCGCCGAGGCCGAGGATCAGGGTGTTGTTCTGGTGCCCGATCGGAGTGAGGAAGGCACAGGATGCACCGATCGCCACGGCCATGAGGAAGCTGTCGGCATTGACGTCCAGCGTCGCGGCGATGCTGAGCGCGATGGGGCACAGCACGGCGGCGGTGGCGGCGTTGTTCATCACGTCCGACAGGAACATGGTGACGATGAGAACCACCGCCAGTGCAATGATGGCGTTGCCCTGTGCGATGCCAAAGACCAGGAACTCGGCCAGCAGGGCCGCGGCGCCGGTGCTTTGCATCCCGCCCGCCACCGGAATGAGCGCGGCCAAGAGCACGACCACCGGCCAGTCGATGGCGGTATAGACCTCGCGCGGGGGCACGGTGCGCAGAACCATCGAGGCGATCATGCCAAGCGTGAAGGCTGCCGCCGCGGGCAAGAGGCCCAGCGTCGCGATGGCGATGGCGCCCAGCATGATCGCGACCGAGATGAAGGCCATGCGCTTGTCGGGGATGCGCAGGTCGCGCGCGCCCAGCGGCACGCAGCCGGTATCGTTGATGAATTCCGACATCATCTCGGACGGGCCCTGCATCAGCAGAAGGTCGCCGGACTTGAGCTTGAGCGTGCGCAGCCGGGCGCGTGGCGGGTGGCCGTGGCGCGACACCGCCAGAAGGTTGAGACTGTAACGCGTGCGCAGGTGGATGTCGCTGGCCGAACGCCCGACGATGGTGGTGCCGGGCAGGATGGCCAGTTCGCGCAGCACGATGTCCACATCGCGCCCGTTACTTTCGTCCTTGTCGTCCTTGTCGTCTTTCCCGTTCTCTGCCGCCAGGGTGTCCGTCTCTCCCGAGCTTTCGGCCTCGGTGGGGGCCTGCTCTACCTCCGTGGGGGTGGAGGATCCGCTTTCCTCGAGCTTGATGTCAAAGACCGAGAGCGCCTTGGCCAGCGCATCGACATCGGAGTCGAGCACGAGGATATCCCCGGCGGCGATGCGCCGCCCGCCATATGGCGCGGTCAGGCGCACCTCGTTGCGGACCATGGCGACGACCTGGGCGTCGCTCTCTTCTATCCCGCGCTCGAAGCCACGCAGGGTCAGGCCGATCGCCTTGCTTTTCTCGGGCACCCGCAGCTCGGTCATGTAATGGCCGGTCTCGAACTCCTCGCTCGCTGCGGGTTTGCGCGCGGGCACGAGCCACCAGCCGATCAGGACGACGAACGCGACCCCGGCAATCGCCACGGCCGCCCCGACGGGGGCGAAATCGAACATTCCGAAATGGCCCATCCCGGCCTCGTTGCGAAACCCCGAGACAATGAGGTTGGGCGGCGTTCCGATCAGGGTGGTCATGCCGCCAAGGATGGTGCCGAAGGCGAGCGGCATCAGCACCTGCCCCGGTGTGAGATCGAGCCGGTTGGCGAGTTGCACCGCCACCGGCATCAGCAGCGCCATCGCGCCCACGTTGTTCATGAACCCCGACAGCGCCGCCCCGAGGCCCATGAGCAGCGCCATGCTCGTCATCCGCCCGCCTTCGCGCGGCAGAACGGTGCGCGCGATCCAGTCAACCGCGCCGGTGTTCTGAAGGCCCTGGCTGAGCACGAGCACGCAGGCCACGGTGATCACCGCCGGGTGGCCGAACCCGGCAAAGGCCTCTTCGGCCGGAACGAGACCGGCGATGACACAGGCCATGAGCGCCGCCAGCGCCACGATGTCGTGCCGGAACTTCCCCCACAGGAAGAGCGCCATGGTGGCCGCGAGAATGCAGAAGATCACTATCTGGGGGATGGTCATGCGGCGGCCCTTTCGCGTGTGAGCGGATGATGAACAGGTCCGGGGGCCGGGTTCAACAGGGTTTTGCCGCGCCGCCTGCGCGCCGGTGGTCAGCAGCCGATTTTCCTGCGGAAATTCGCCTGCCGGGCAATGGTGTGCTGCCCGGGCGGGGCGAAAACGATTTGCCATGACAAGCCGGACCTCGGACGCCGAGGGCGCGCGGGATCACGCGCGCGGGGCGATCCGGCGTATCAGCCCTTCCTGCGCGACATTGGCGACAAGCCGCCCGTCGCGGGTGAAGATCCGCCCGCGGTTGAAGCCGCGCGCGCCGCCCGACCAGGGGCTGTCCATCACGTAAAGCAGCCAGTCATCGGCGCGGAACGGGCCATGAATCCACAGCGCGTGATCGAGCGAGGCGAACTGCATGTCGGGATCGGCAAACGCCTTGGCATGGGCATAGGCCGAGGTGCCCAGCAGCCCGAAATCCGAGGCATAGGCGAGCGCCGCGCGATGCAGGTTCGCATCCTCGCCGATCCGGCCGGTCACGCGGAACCAGTAGCTTTGCTCGGGCGCGGGATCGCGGGTGAAGGGCGGGCGCGGGGTGACGTGGCGCATCTCGATCGGGCGCGGGACCGAGAGCCACTTGAGAAACATCTCGGGCAGCTCGTCCTTGAATTCGGCGGCGAGCTCAAGCTCGCTCCTGAGGTCTTCGGGGGCTGGGACATCGGGCATGGCGTCCTGGTGCGACAGGCCCTCTTCCTCGACCTGGAAGGAGGCGGCGAGGTTGAGGATGGGCTGCCCGTTCTGCACCGCGACCACGCGGCGGGTGGCGAAACTGCGCCCGTCGCGGTCACGCTCGACCTGGTAGAGCACGGGCTTGGTGGCGTCGCCGGGGCGCATGAAATAGCCATGCAGCGAATGGTTGGCGCGGTCCTCCGGCACGGTGCGGATGGCGGCCATCAGCGCCTGTGCGATGACCTGTCCGCCGAAGCTGCGCCCGCGCGCGCCGGGGGTGGCGATGCCGCGGAAGAAGTTCTCCTCGACCGGTTCGACATCGAGCACCGACACGAGGCTGTCGGCAAGCGCTTGCGGGGTGGGGCGGGGTTTGTCTGTCATGCTGTCCGTTTCAATGGCCGATCTGCGGACTGTCATGGCAGGCCGCGCCCGGGGTTTCAAGCTCGAGCACGGAGTGGGAGACCGAGAACGAGCGGTGCAACAGTGACTTGAGGTCACGGCGGACGGTCTCGGGATCGGCGCCGGGGGCAAGCACGACATGGGCCTCGAAGGCGGGCTCGTGCTCCTGCATGCGCCACAGGTGGACATGGTGAACACTCTCGACCCCGTCGCACGCCTCCATCGCGGCGATGAGCGCGGGCAGGTCGGTTTCCTCGGGGGCGGCCAGCATCAGGACGCGGATCACCGGGCGGATGCCCTGATAGCTGTGCCACAGGATATAGGCCGAGATGAAGAGCGTGACGATCGGGTCGACGAGCCGCCAGTCGTAAAGCAGGATCAGCGTGCCCGCGACGATCACCGCGACGGAGCCCATCGCGTCGGCGAGGTTGTGCAGGAAGGCCGCGCGCATGTTCATGGAGTTCCGCGAGAGCCGAAAGATCAGCGCCGCGGTGACACTGTCGATCACCAGCGCCAGCCCGGCGACGGCGACGACGATCCAGCCGGTGATCTCGACCGGGTTGAACAGCCGCTCGACCCCCTGCGCGGCGAGGTAGAGCGCGATGACGATCAGCGTGGTGTAGTTGATCAGCGCGGCCACCACCTCGGCCCGGCCATAGCCGAAGGTCATCGCCTCGTCCGCGGGGCGGCGGGCGATGCGGCGGGCATAGAAGGCGATGACCAGCGACAGCGCGTCCGACAGGTTGTGAATCGCATCCGCGATCAGCGCGAGGCTGCCCGAGATCACCCCCGCCACGATCTGGGCGACGGTCAGGGCGAGGTTGACGGCGATGGCGGCGCCGACGCGGCGGTCGCCTTCGATCAGCGACGGGTCGGGGTGGTGATGTCCGTGGTGGTCATGTGGCATGGCCCGAGTAATGGTCGTCCCGCGGGGATTTGCAAGGGCCCATGGGCGCGGGATCAGCCCCTTACCACGTAGACCGAGCATTCGGAATGGGCGACCACGTGGCTGGCCGTGGTGCCGAGCAGGTAGTCCTGGATCTTCGGGTTGGCGGCTTCGATCACGATCAGGTCGACCTTTTGCTCGTCGGCCAGCTTGACGATCTGGCGGTGCACCGCACCCTTGCGCACCATGGTCGTGATTTCGACCCCTTCGGCCGGATTGGCGGCAAGGAACTTGTCCATCTCGCCCGACCAGTAGGCGTTCGAATCGTAGATGTTGAGATTGCGCTCGATCTCGGGGGCGACGGTGGCGACGATGAGCCGGGCGCCACGGCGGCGGGCCATCTCGACGGCCTCGTCATAGGCGGCAGTCGCGACCTTGGCGTGGCGCAGGTTCACAGGGCAGAGGATGAGCTTGGTTTCGCGGGTCATGGCGGCGTCCTTGGGCAATCGGTCGGGGCAGGATAGCCGGACATAGCGGATTCGCGAAATCGGCACTGCCCCACAGCGGCAGATCAGGGGCGGGAAACGGCGTTTGGCGCGGTGTCCGGTCTTTCCGCCAGGATCGGGGCCGGGGTCACCGGGCGGACTGGATTTCCTCAGCCAGCCGGCGGGCGATGGCATCGGAGCCCTTGAGCGATGGGTGGATCCGGTCGATGGCGTGAAAGCTCAGGTCGCCGTGCGGCACGAGATCGGTGAGCGGGTGGAAATAGACGTTTGGGTCGATTTCGGCGAGCCGTGCGATACGCGCTTCGAGCGTGTCGCCCACGTCCTTGCAGGATTTGATCGGCGAGGAAAACCCGGGATTGCGCAGGTAGCCCACGATCAGCACCCGCGCGCCGGAGTGTCGGATTTTCTGCACCAGCGAGGGAATCGCGCCGCGGCGACCGTTTTCGGCGATCAGCCGGTTGAGCTTGTAATCGCAGTTGTTGCAGCCGCATCCCAGCCACAGGTCGTTGCCGCCGCCATTCATGATCACCCAGTCCCAGTCGCCGTCGCGCCACTGTTTCGGGATCGAAAGGCCCATCGCGCCGGTGATCGGCAGGTTATAGATCATCCATGCCCCGGCAACGGAATGATCGGCAACGGGTTCATCGAGCAGGGCCGAGAGGCGGGCCGCGACGTTGCGCTCGGCCAGCCTGTTCTTGGCCAGAAGCGAATCTCCGATCACGAGGATGCGGGGCTCTTCGGTCTCGGCCACGGCGTGTGGGGCAAGGGTGGCCGTGGCGACAAGGGCGAGCGTGGCGATCAGGGCACGCAAGGTGGGCATGTGGGGCGACTCCGTCTGACGGTCATGCGCGTGGTATGCGCGAGACTTGGGCGGATTGTGGGCAAGCGAGGGGCAGATATCAAGCAGGACGGGTGATCGTGCGTGAGGGCGAGCGCGATGCCACATCGACCCTCTCCCGTATCGAGGGATGGTTGCAAGAAGGGTCGGGCGCTGCCCGGGCGGCTTCGCCGCTCTTCCCGGGCAAGGACCGCCTGGTTCTGCATGGTTGACATGGGCGAGAGTCATCCCGTGCCGGGCGTCAGGTGCGGCAAACCGGTTCACGCTTTGCCACGGCATCGGATCGGGCGCCGGGAGGGTCGGGGCGTCAATGCGCCTCGGCCCAGTTGGCGCCCTGGCCGGCATCGACGGTCAGCGGAATGTCGAGATGCACCGCGGGGTGGGCGGCGCCTTCCATCACCTCGCGGGCGGTGTCGATCAGGCGGTCGATGGCGTGTTCCTCGACCTCGAAGATCAGTTCGTCATGCACCTGGAGCAGCATCTTCGCGGGCAGGCCCGCGATCGCGGCGGGCATGCGGATCATGGCGCGGCGGATCACGTCGGCGGCGGTGCCCTGGATCGGCGCGTTGATCGCGGCGCGGCGGGCGAAGGCGGCGCGCGGCCCCCTGGCAGAGATTTCCGGCGTGTGGATCTTGCGCCCGAAGAGCGTCGCGACGTGACCTTTTTCCTTGGCGGAGTTCACTGTGTCGTCCATGTAGGCGCGGATGCCCGGGTAGCGTTTGAAATACTCGTCGATGAACGCCTGTGCCTCGCTGCGCGGGATGCGCAGATTGCGGGCGAGGCCAAAGCCGGAAATGCCGTAGATCACGCCGAAATTGATCGCCTTGGCCTTGCGGCGGATGTCGGGTGTCATCTCGTCCAGCGGCACGCCGAAGATTTCCGAGGCGGTCATGGCGTGGATGTCGTGGCCGTCGCGGAACGCCTGTTTCATGGTTTCGATCCCGGCGACATGGGCAAGGATGCGCAGCTCGATCTGGGAATAGTCGAGGCTGACGAGGCGGGTGCCCTCGGGGGCGATGAAGGCTTCGCGGATGCGGCGGCCCTCCTCGGAGCGCACGGGGATGTTTTGCAGGTTGGGATCGGTCGAGGCGAGGCGGCCGGTGCTGGCGCCGGTCTGCACATACGAGGTGTGGACGCGGCCGGTGTCGGGGTTGATGTGATCCTGAAGCGCGTCGGTATAGGTCGATTTGAGCTTGGAAAGCTGGCGCCAGTCGAGCACGCGGGCGGGCAGTTCGTGTTCGGTGGCCAGGTCTTCGAGCACGTCGGCGCCGGTGGCATAGGCTCCGGTCTTGCCCCTCTTGCCGCCATCGAGCGACATCTTGTCAAAGAGGATCTCGCCCAGTTGCTTGGGCGAGCCGACGTTGAATTTCTCGCCGGCCAGTTCGTGAATCTCGGCCTCGAGCGCGGCCATTTTCTGGGCGAAGGCGTTGGACATGCGCGAAAGCGTGTCGCGGTCGACGGTAATGCCGTGCATCTCCATCTCGGCCAGCACCGGGACGAGCGGGCGTTCGAGCGTTTCATAGACGGTGGTGACGCGGGCGCGGGGCAGTTCCGGTTTGAACCGGTGCCAGAGGCGCAGGGTGATGTCGGCGTCCTCGGCGGCGTATTTCACCGCCTCGTCGAGCGGCACGCGGTCGAAGGTGATGGCCGACTTGCCCGAACCGATGAGATCCTTGATCGGGATCGGGATGTGCGAGAGGTAGCGTTCGCAGAGCGCGTCCATGCCGTGCCCGTGAATGCCCGAGAAGAGCGCGTAGGACATCAGCATCGTGTCGTCGATGGGGGCGATGTCGATGCCGTGGCGGGCAAGGATCTTGGCGTCGTATTTCATGTTCTGCCCGATCTTGAGGACGGCATCATCCTCTAGCACGGGTTTGAGGAGGGCGAGCGCCGCGTCGGTGTCCATCTGCCCTTCGGCGAGCGTGTCGGTGCCGAAGAGGTCATCGGCGTTGCCGCCCTTGTGGGTGAGCGGGAGATAGGCGGCCTGGCCGGGGATCACGGCGAGGGATATGCCCACAAGCTCGGCCTGCATCTCGTCGAGCGAGGTGGTTTCGGTGTCGATGGCGACGTAGCCGCGGGAATGGATGAGCTCGATCCAGCGCGAGAGCGTGTCGGCATCGCGGATGCATTCGTATCGCGCGGGGTCGATGGGGGGGAAGTCGGGCGGGGTATCGTCATTGGCGGCGGCGGGCGTGTCCTCGATGATCGGGGGTTCGACGCCCATCTTGTCGGCGATGCGTTTGGAAAGGGTGCGAAACTCCATCCTGGCCAGGAACGGCAGGAGCGTGTCGGGGTCGGGGTCGTGCACTTCGAGATCGTCGAGGGTGAAATCGAGCGGGGTGTCGGTCTTGAGCAGCACCAGATCGCGCGACATGCGGATCTGGTCGGCCTTTTCGATCAGGGTTTCGCGGCGCTTGGGCTGCTTGATCCGGTCGGCGTTTTCCAGAAGCGTGTCGAGATCGCCGAATTCGTTGATCAGAAGCGCCGCGGTCTTGGGGCCGATGCCGGGCGCGCCGGGGATGTTGTCGACCGAGTCGCCCGAGAGCGCCTGCACGTCCACCACCCGCTCGGGCGGCACGCCGAATTTCTCCATCACCCCGTCGCGGTCGATGCGTCGGTTCTTCATCGCGTCGAGCATTTCCACGCCGCCGCCGACAAGCTGCATCAGATCCTTGTCCGACGATATGATGGTGACGCGCCCGCCGAGGTCGCGCGCCTGCGTGGCCAGCGTGGCAATGATGTCGTCGGCCTCGAAGCCTTCGATCTCGTGGCAGGCGACGTTGAAGGCGCGGGTGGCCTCGCGGGTGAGCGGGAACTGCGGCACGAGGTCTTCGGGCGCAGGCGGGCGGTTGGCCTTGTATTCGGGGTAAAGGTCGTTGCGAAAGGTCTTGCCGGAATAGTCGAAGATCACCGCGGCATGGGTGGGCGCGTCGTCGCCGCTGGCGTCCTCGACATATTTCTGGAGCATGTTGCAGAAGCCCGAGACCGCGCCGATGGGCAGCCCGTCGGATTTGCGCGTGAGCGGCGGCAGCGCGTGATAGGCGCGGAAAATGAAGGCCGAGCCGTCGATGAGGTGCAGGTGGCAGCCTTTGCCGAATGACATATGCGTTTCCCCCGGTTGAACCGGGACAGGTTTCGCACATGGGCGCGGGCGGGGCCAGAGGGATCATGTGCGAATGCCATGGGCGGCGACAGCCGGAAACCGCCCTTTGGCAGCGCGCGCCGCGCACCTGACGGGCGCATTGCGTTTGGCAAGATTTTGCCAGCGCGAGGGCCGGACTCTGGACATGCGGGCACCGCGACCCGACATTTGGAACGACTACTCAGGTGGCGTGCCTGTTCACAAGCCCGTCGTATCGAAAGAAAAATGGCTGCGCATTCATTCGCGCCGGAGCTTGCCGACGCATCCGCGGGAAGCACAGAGTTGCAGAAGGGAGTTCCAGCGTGAGCACAGAAGCAACGCACAGACGCGATGATCTGATCGACTCGCTGCGGGCGGTGGCTCTTGCCGGTGTCATCATCATGAACATGATGACGTTTTCGGGCCTGGCCTATCTTACGCCGGAAATGCGCGAGGAGGCGCTGGGCAGTGTCGATCAACTTGCCTGGGTTGTTGTCCAGATCCTGGTCGATGACAAGGCATTGGCGGCATTTTCCTTCATGTTCGGATTCAGTTTCAGCGTTATCCTGGGCAAGGCCGTTTCGTCCGGCGATGCATCGGCGCGTTTCTTCCGGCGGCTGGTGGTGCTGTTCATGATCGGGCTGTTCAACGCGCTGTTCCTGTTCTGGGCCGATATCCTGATGAGCTACGCGGTGCTGGGGCTGATCCTGCCGTTTGCCGCGCGCCTGCCGTCAGGGGTCATTGCCGGGCTGGCACTTGCGCTCATACTCGCCGCACCGATGACACTGGCATTGGGCGGCTACGAGGTGCCCACCCCCGTACCGCGCGGCCATACCGAAAGCCTCGATGCCTTTGCATCGCCAGAGGTAACCGACACGGTAAAACAGAACTGGCACATGATCTTTGCCGCGTCCGAAACTTCGGACAGCACGTTTGTACTGAGGTTCATGACGCTGATGGGGCTATTCCTTCTGGGGCTCGCGGCCGGCAAGAGCGGTGTGCTCATGGCCCTGGCCGGGCGTCGTGATTACCTGCTGCGGCTGGGACTCATTTTTGCGCTGGTCGGTTTCACGATGAATCTCCTTTTGCGCTATGCGGTAGAGCCCGAAGGGTTCTGGATCATGCTCAAACTGGAGGGCCCGGTCATGTCGCTGGGTTACCTCATGCTGATCGCCGCGGCGCTGGCCGGGCCTTCGGTGGGCTGGCTGCGTCGATTGCTGGCGCCGCTGGGCCGGATGACGTTGACCGGATACCTGACGACCGCCTTGTCGGGACAGGCCCTGTTCTATGGCTGGGGCCTGGGTTTGATCGGGCAGTTGGGCACATTGGGGGTGCTGGCCTTTGCCGCCGGGCTCTATGCCATGCTGATCGCGTTTGCCCATCTCTGGCTGAGTTGCTTCCCGTTCGGGCCGTGGGAATGGCTCTGGCGTCGCCTGACCAGCCTGCTGCCGGAGCCGCGTATCCGACGGGGCCTTGCACACTGACGCCGATCCACGCGGAGCCCGGGCGAGACGCGATGCCGGACCGGCTTCGGCACGTCGGGTTGCGTGGCGCGCCGTGACGCACGACGCGCTGCGTGGCCGTCGGTCAGGCGGGCGTGATCAGACCTTGCCCTCGAAATCGCGGTGGATGATCTTGGCGTCGCAATAGGGACATTCGACATAGCCGGTTTCCCGCGGAATCTGGAGCCAGACACGGGGATGGCCCAGCGCACCCTCCCCACCGTCGCAGGAGACGCGCCATTGATCTACGATGCGGGTTTCGGGAGCCTCGGTGACCATCGCGTTTCATCCTTCGGGTTGCCGTTTCCGGTGGTGAATATGGGCGAATGCGCCCGGGGGGGCAAGGGGGGTCAATCGACGAACAGGTAATGCGTTTTGGCGATTTCGAGGGCCTTGTCCCGGTCGATCGAGAGGAAATGGCCCAGTGCCTCGGCGTTGACCTCGGGCGGGTCGGCTTCGCGAATCCGGTGGTGGTTCGGAAAATCGGCATCGCGAATCTGGTCGATCTCGAACTGCATGTCGCCGCGGATCGTGGGCAGCAGGCGTTCGAGCGTTTCCTGCGGGGTCTTTTCGCCGGCCAGGCCGATCCGCTTGGCGTGACCGATGAGGTAATCGTCGCTGAACATGCAATCGACTTCGAGCATACGGGTCACCGAGCGGTCGCCGTAGAAATCGTTGAGCAGGTCGATATTGTTGGGATCGAGGCAGATGATCAGGCGTTCGGTGTCGTAGTAATCGAACAGCATCCGCATCAATGCGCGGCGGTGGCGGTGGCGTTTGCCCATGGAGGACTGGATTCCCCCGAGGTCGGGCAGGCGTGTGGCCTCCTCGTTGAAGAGATATTCGATGCAGGGGATGTTGGTCATCTTGCGGATCCGCTCGATCAGGCGCTTGGCGACATGCCATTTCTTGCAGACCACGATCATGAGCTCGCGTTCGCGGCCGAGCGAGCCCTCGCTTTCCCAGAAGCGGGGGGCAAAGCGGCGCCCGATCCGGCCGCGCTGGGTCAGGAACTTGAAGAGCGAGCGGCCTTCGTTCGAGATCTTGAAATCCCAGCCGCGGGTCGCATAGAGCAGCCCCAGCCGGCGCTTGAGTTCGCGGGCCTCGGGGCTGATCTTGCGGGCAAAGAGGAAATCCTGGCTGAGCAGCAGGTCGTAGTGATCGTTGTAGAAGGTCACCGGCATTCCATAATCGGTGAACATCAGGAAGGTGAGCGTGCGCGAGCGGATCTCGCGCTCTGGCACGAGGTGACGCACCAGTGTCTGGAAAAAGGTTTCGTCGGGAATCCAGGTGGTGCGGAAGAACCGCATCACGTCGGGGCGCGCGCGCGTGAAATCGAGCACCCACTCGATGGTGCGCCGCCGCAGGCACCACCATTGCGAGCCGATCATCACCTGGATGTCATCGGGGATCGCGCGGGTCAGGCCGAGGCGCTTTTGCAACTCGAACATGGCGTAGAAGCGTTTTTTCTGCGTGCGCTCGTTGAACCAGTGGCGATAGATCAACCGTTCCTCTTTCCAGCCGGTCTTGATCCAGTCGCTTTCGAAATAGTCGAAGCTTTCGATGTAATCGCAATCGTCGCGGTCGAGGAATTCATGGGCGTACTCGGCCGACTTGATCGCCATGCAATCACCCGAGAGCATGTAGAAATGGGTGGCGCGTGGAAACGCCTCGACCGCGGCCTCGATCGCGTTCAGCGACGCCTGCACGAGGCTCCATTCGCCCCAGCCGCACCTGATGCGCTTTTTCGCGAAGGTCACATTGGGGTTGTCGTCAAGCGCGGCGCGGATGCGCGTGTAATGTTCGGGTTTGGCGCGGGCGTCGAAATGGATCGCCATGTAGTCGCCCACCGACGTGAGGCGCTCGGCCTGCTTGATGATGGCCTCGGGGTCCTTGTGACACAGCAATATGAAGGCGATTCTTGCCATTGCGGGAAACGATCTGCTCCTTATGCCCCGGATTGTTTTAGTGATAGAGGTGAATGGTCCGTGAATAAACCCGGGTCAGTGGCGATTTTGGTCCCCGGACCTGGCGGTCGGGCCCGGGAAAATCGACATTCCTTTCATGAATCGGTGATGGTATAGAATCCGCAAGAAAAACAAGACAAGACTTCGGAGGCGCAGGATGGGGTTCCCGGGAACCTGGATGACCGAAAGCGAAAGCGTGGTTTACAGGGTGGTGCCGAAATGCGCCTGCTCGACCATCGGGCAGATCATGTATTACTCGGATCACGGCGAATTTTTCGACGGCGACATCCACGACGCGACCGAGGGCCTGCACAAATGGGCGCGCGACGAGAGCCAACCCTTGATCAACGCCAATGTGAAAACCCATTCGTCCTATGCCTTTACCTGTGTGCGCAACCCTTACACGCGCATCCTGTCGTCCTTTTTCGACAAGATCTGCGGCATCCAGCGCAACGGCAAGCGGTATCGCGGTAACCTGGTGCCGCTCATCATCCAGAAATACGGGATCGAAGTGGGCGACCCGGAGAACGGGTTCGAGTTCGACCAGATCAGGAGCTTCCGGCGGTTCCTGCTGTTCGCGCGCGACACGATCCGCTGGCGCCGGCCGATGGAGCCCGACATCCACTGGAGCGCGATGTCCGGGCATGTGAGCACCTTCATCGTGAATGGCGGGCGCTATGACAAGATCTTCTGGACCGAGAAGTTCAACGAGGGGATGCAGGAGGTTCTGGACGCGATCGACACGCCGGTCGAGGTGAAGCTGGACGCGGTGCCCCGGTTCAACGAGAGCGAGGGCCACGGACCCAAGCGGCTGCACCCGGTCGCGGATTATTTCGACGACCTGTCGATGCACCTGGTCAAGGAAATCTACAACCGCGATTTCAAGCTTTTCAAATACGATTTCGACGATCCGTCGAACAAGATGCCGGTGGGCGAGATCGACCTCGACGAGGTCCATGCCAAGCTGGGGGATTGAGTGGCGAACGGTGGGACGGCGCTCGGCCTTGCCATCGCCCCGCCCACCGTCCCACGGGGTGCGCAGATCGCGATTGGGGCGATATATTGGGGATAAGTCGGGCGTGACCCCTATATCGTGACGCGCTGGCGTTGACTCGATGGTCGTCACGCCGTCACAATCGCTCGAATACAGGGAATCAGACCGCAGGCAGGGGTTCGTGCGTTTTTCCAAGCTCAGACTGACCGGCTTCAAGAGCTTCGTCGATCCGACCGACCTGATCATCTCGGACGGGTTGACCGGCGTGGTCGGGCCCAACGGCTGTGGCAAGTCGAACCTGCTCGAAGCGCTGCGCTGGGTCATGGGCGAGAACCGCCCGACGGCGATGCGCGGCGGTGGCATGGAAGACGTGATCTTTGCCGGGGCCGCGACCCGGCCGGCGCGGAATTTCGCGGAAGTTTCGATCCTGATCGACAACAGTGAACGGCTGGCCCCGGCAGGGTTCAACGACAGCGACGTTCTGGAGATCGTGCGGCGGATCACCCGCGACGTGGGCAGCGCCTACAAGACCAACGGCAAGGATGTACGGGCGCGCGATGTGCAGATGCTGTTTGCCGATGCCTCGACCGGGGCGCATTCGCCCGCTCTGGTCCGGCAGGGACAGATTGCCGAACTCATCAACGCAAAACCCAAGGCGCGGCGGCGTATCCTTGAAGAGGCGGCGGGGATCTCGGGTCTCTACCAGCGCCGCCACGAGGCCGAATTGAAGCTGAAAGGCGCCGAGGCGAACCTGACCCGCGTCGATGACGTTATCGAGCAGCTGGCGCAGCAATTGCAGCAGTTGGCGCGGCAGGCGAAACAGGCGGCGCGGTACCGCGCGATCGGCGAGGAACTGCGCCAGGCGGAAGGGATGTTGCTTTACCGGCGCTGGAAAGAGGCCGAAGTGGCGCGTTTGGCCGCCGAGGGTGAACTGCGCGAGCGGATCAACGCGACGGCCCGGGCCGAGGCGGCGGCGCGTGATGCCGCCAAGCTGCGTGCGCAGCGCGAGGAGGCTCTGCCGCCCTTGCGCGAGGAAGAGGCGATCGCGGCGGCGGTGTTGCAGCGGTTGAGGGTGCAGCATGATGCGCTGGGCGATCAGGAGGCGCGTGCGAAAGAGACCATTGCGACGCTGGAACGGCGGATCGGGCAGTTGAGCGCGGACATGGAGCGCGAGGCGGGGCTGAACCGTGATGCGGGCGAGACGATCGAGCGGCTGGAATGGGAGGCGCGCGAGCTTGAAAAGGCCGGGGAGGGGCATGATGCGTGCCTCGAGGAAGCCGCCGAGGCGGCGCGCGAGGCGGCGCAGGTGTTGCAGGCGCGCGAGGGTGATCTCGCGCAATTGACCGAGGATGTGGCGCGGCTGGCGGCGCGGCACCAATCGGCCAATCGCTTCCTTGAAGACAGCCGCAAGACGCTGGCCCGCAGCGAGGCCGAGGCCGAGAAGGCGAAGGCTGCGGCGCGCGACGCCGAGGCGGCGCTGAGCCGGGCCGAGGCCGATCACGCCGAGGCGGAGCGGGCGGAGGCCGCGGCGCAGGACCAGGCCGAGCAGGCCGACGCGGCCCTGACCGAGGCCGAGGCGGCGCGGGCCGAGACGCAATCGCGCGAGGCCGATGCACGGGCCGAACGCAGCGAAGCCGAGGGCGAGGTCAACGCGTTGCGCGCCGAGGCGACGGCGCTGGCCAAGCTGGTCGAGCGCGACACCGCCGAGGGCGGGCAGATCATGGACCGGTTGCAGGTCGAGCAGGGATTCGAAAAGGCGCTGGGTGCGGCGCTGGCCGATGACCTGCGCGCGCCGGAAGTGGGCGAGGACGGGCCGTCGGGCTGGGCGCTGATGCCCGGCTACGATGCGGCCCAACCGCTGCCTGACGGGGTGGACGCGCTGTCGAACCATGTCAGCGTTCCCGAGGTCCTGGCCCGCCGGATGAGCCAGATCGGCCTTGTCGATGCGGAAGAGGGCGGGCGTTTGCAGGCTCTGTTGCGGCCCGGTCAGCGGCTGGTGAGCCTTGAGGGCGACCTGTGGCGCTGGGACGGGTATCGCGCCTGGGCCGAGGATGCACCGAGCGCCGCGGCGCTGCGGCTGCAACAGCTCAACCGGCTCGAAGCGCTCAAGCAGCAGATGGAGACGGCCACGGCAAGGGCCGATGGGGCGCGCGCGGCGCATGAGATGTTGCAGGCGCGCCTGAAGGATTTGAGCGAGGCCGACAGCCAGGCCCGCGAGGCGCGGCGTGCGGCCGACCGGATGCTGACCGAGGCGGCACGGGCGCTGAGCCGGGCCGACGCCGACCGCAGCCTTGCCGCGTCGCGGCTCGAATCCGCGGGGCTGGCACTGTCGCGCCACGAGGAAGAGGCGATGTCGGCGCGGACGCAACTGGCCGAGGCCGAGAAGGGCCTGGGCGATCTGGGCGATCTCGATGCCGCGCGGGGGCGGGTCGAGGATGTCAAGATGACCGTCGAGGCGGCGCGGATCACGATGATGTCGCGCCGCTCGGCCCATGACGAGCTGCGCCGCGAGGGTGAGGCGCGGCTGAAGCGCGCGCAGGAAGTCACGAAGGAGATCAGCGGCTGGAGGCATCGGCTCGAGACGGCCGGCAAGCGGATTGCCGAGCTGGGCGAGCGCAAGACCGCATCCGAGGCCGAGTTGCAGGAGGCGATAGCGGCGCCCGGCGAGATTGCGGCCAAGCGCGAGGAATTGGCGAGCGAGATCGAAAGCGCCGAGACGCGGCAGCGCAAGGCGGCGGATGCGTTGGCCGAGGCCGAGGCGGCGCTGCGCGCGGCGGTGACGGACGAGCGCGATGCCGAACGCGCGGCGGGCGAAGCGCGCGAGGCGCGGGCGCGGGCCGAGGCGCGCGCCGATGCGGCCCGCGAGACGGTGACCCATGCCGAGGACCGGATCGGGGAGGAACAGGAGTGCACACCCGCGACGCTTCTTGAAAGCCTCGGGACCGATCCCGAAGCAATGCCCGGATCAGAGGCGATCGAGGCGGATGTGGGCCGTCTCAAGCGCCAGCGGGATGCGCTTGGCGCGGTCAACCTGCGCGCCGAAGAGGATGCGCGAGAGGTTCAGACCGAGCATGACGAGCTTGTGAAGGAAAAGACCGACCTCGAGGAGGCGATTCGAACCCTGCGCAACGGGATCGCCAGTCTCAACCGCGAGGGACGCGAACGCCTGCTGACGGCATTCGAGCAGGTGAACGAGAACTTCTCGCTGCTGTTCCGGCACCTCTTCAGTGGTGGCGAGGCCAAGCTGGTGCTGGTGGAAAGCGACGACCCGCTCGAAGCGGGGCTGGAAATCATGTGCCAGCCGCCGGGCAAGAAGCTGGCCACGCTGTCGCTCTTGTCGGGGGGTGAGCAGACGCTGACCGCGCTGGCGCTGATCTTTGCGGTGTTCCTGGCCAATCCGGCGCCGATCTGTGTGCTCGACGAGGTCGATGCACCGCTCGATGATGCCAATGTCACGCGGTTCTGCGACATGCTTGACGAGATGTGCCGCCGGACCGACACGCGGTTCCTGATCATCACGCACCACGCGGTGACGATGGCGCGGATGGACCGGCTCTTTGGGGTCACCATGCAGGAGCAGGGGGTGAGCCAGCTGGTGAGCGTGGACCTCAAGAAGGCCGAGCAGATGGTGGCGTGAGCCGGCAGACGATCTTTCAGCGAAAAATCGGATGGGCGGGCGCCGTCATGCGGATCACTCGGCCATGTGACAGGCGACGCGGGTCTTGCCGATATTGCGCATCTCGGGGCGTTCGCGACTGCACCGCTCGACGGCCAGCGGGCAGCGCGGATGAAAGGCGCAGCCCGTGGGCGGGTTGATCGCGTCGGGGATCTCGCCCTTGGGGGCCTCGATCTCGCGGCCGAACCCGTCCATCTTGGGCGCGGCGGCAAAGAGCATCTGCGTATAGGGGTGCTTGGGGTCGTTGAACAGCACGTCGCGGGGGGCCTCTTCGACCAGGCGGCCAAGGTAGAGCACGCCGATCCGGTCGGCCATGTGCTGCACCACGGTGAGGTCATGGCTGATGAAGAGATAGGTCAGGCCCAGTTCCTCGCGCAGGTCGGACATCAGGTTGAGAACCTGCGCCTGGACCGACACGTCGAGCGCCGATGTGGGTTCGTCGCAGACGATGATCCGCGGGTTCGAGGCCAGCGCCCGGGCGATGCAGATCCGCTGTCGCTGACCGCCGGAGAACTCATGCGGATACTTGCCCGCATCCGCCGCCGAAAGCCCCACCTGTTCGAGCAGCTTCTCGGCCAGCCCGGTGGTATCGCCGCCCTTGGCCGCGACCGGCTCGGCGATCACGTCGCGCACCCGCCAGCGCGGGTTGAGCGAGGCAAACGGATCCTGGAATATCATCTGGATTTCGCTGCGCACCGCCTCGATCTTGGCCGCATCGGTTTCGCTGGCCAGATCGACGCCGGATATCTGCACGCTGCCTTCGGTGGGCGCGACGAGGCCGACCATGATCTTGCCGATGGTGGATTTGCCCGAGCCGCTTTCGCCGACGAGTGCATAGACGCTGTTTTCCTCGATCTCGAAGCTGACATCCGATACGGCGGTCAGAAGGGCGCGGGGCAGACGTTCGATCACCCGGTTCAGCAAGGGCTTCGAGACGTCGAAAACGCGGGTGAGATGTTCGACCTTGATGATCGCGCTCATGCCTGGGCTTCCTCTTTCCTGTCGGTGGCGAGCGGGAACCAGCAGGCGGCGCGCCCGTCGCAGCTGTCAATCGTTGGTCCGGGGTCCTTGCGGCACCGGTCCTGGGCATATTCGCAGCGCGGATGGAACGCACAGCCGGTGGGCAATGCGCCGAGGCGCGGCATCGCGCCGGGGATCTGGCGCAGGCGCTTGAGGCCCGCACTGGCCAGCGGCGTCGAAGCCATGAGCCCGTCGGTATAGGGGTGGCGCGCATTGGTCAGCACCTCGCGCACCCCGCCCAGTTCGGCCAGCCGCCCGGCATACATCACCGCCACGCGGTCGGCGGCCTCGGCGATCACGCCCATGTCATGGGTGACGAGCATCACCGCCACGCCGCGTTCGCGGCAAAGCCGCTTGAGCAGGGCCATGATCTGGGCCTGGACCGACACGTCGAGCGCGGTGGTGGGCTCGTCGGCGATGACGAGATCGGGTTCGGCGCAGAGCGCCAGCGCGATCACCACGCGCTGCCGCATCCCCCCCGAGAACTCGTGCGGATAGCTGTTGATCCGCGCGCTTGCGGCGGGGATGCCGACCTCTTCCAGCGCGGCGACGGCGCGTTTTCGCGCCTGGTCATGGCTCACGTCGAGATGTTCGCGAATGGTTTCGCTCAACTGTTCGCCCACGGTCAGCAGCGGGTTGAGCGAGGTCAGCGGATCCTGGAAGATCATGCCCATCTTCTTGCCGCGCAGACGACGCAGCGCAGAGCGCCCGAGATTGTGGATCGGCTGTCCCGAGAGCAGGATCTCGCCCGAGGTGATTCGTGCGGGCGGGTCGAGAAGGCCGATCACCGCGTTGCCGGTCATGGATTTACCGGCGCCGGATTCACCCACGACGCCGAGGATTTCGCCGGCCTCGATGTCATAGCTCACATCGTCCACCGGGCGCAGGAGCCCGTGGCGGGTGGGAATCTCGACGACGAGATTGCGAACGGAAAGAACGGGTGTGTCGGTCATCTGAGCCTCGGGTTCAGGGCATCGCGGAGCCAATCGCCCAGCAGGTTGATCGAGAGTGCCAGTGCCAGGAGGGTGACGGCAGGAAAGATCAGGATCCACCATTCACCGGAGAACATGAATTCCTGCCCGATGCGGATGAGCGTGCCGAGCGACGGCTTGGTCGGCGGTGCCCCCACGCCAAGGAAGGAAAGCGTGGCCTCGGCGATGATCGCGAGCGCCAGGCTGATGGTGGCAATGACCAGCACCGGGTTGAGCACGTTGGGCAGGATATGGCGCAGCATGATCGAGAACGGCGTGCGCCCGATGAGCCGCGCGGCCTGGATGTATTCCTTGTTCTTCTCGACCAGGGTCGCGCCGCGCACCACCCGGGCGAACTGGACCCAGTCCGACAGGCCGATGGCGAGGATCAGCACCCAGATCGCCATCTCGTCGCGGTATTCGGGCGGGGTGATGCCCTTGGCGATGCCAAAGATGAGCATCGCGACAAGGATCGCCGGAAAGGTCAGTTGCACATCTGCGATGCGCATGATGATGGTCTCGGTCCAGCCGCCGACATAGCCCGCCAGAAGCCCCAGCGTGACACCGAGCACCATGGCCAGCAGAACCGCCGAGAAACCCACGAAGAGCGATATTCGCATCCCGTAGAGGATGGTCGAGAACACGTCGCGCCCCTGGTCGTCGGTGCCCAGCAGGAAGATGTCGCCGGTCATGGCATTGGCCTGGCCGGGTGGGGTAAAGCCGTTCATCAGGTTGAGCGTGCCCGGGCTGAACGGGTCGTGCGGCGCGATCAGCGGCGCCAGCACCGCACCGAGGATCAGCACTATGACGACGAAAGACGACGCCATCGCCACCGGTGCGTGACGGAAGGACCAGAAAAGATCGCTCTCCCATGCGCGGCGCAGGCGCGAGGGCGGGGCGGGAGGAATGGGAGTGTCGGTCATGTCAGTGCCCTCCTGCGGTGCGGTCGACGCGCAGGCGCGGGTCGATCGCGAAATAGAGCATGTCGACGATCAGGTTGATGCCCACGAACATCACCGAGATCATCATCAGGTAGGCGGCCATGACGGGGATGTCCACGAACTGGACCGCGTTGATGAAGAGCAGACCCACACCGGGCCATTGGAACACGGTTTCCGTGATGATCGCAAAGGCGATGATGCTGCCGAGTTGGAGGCCCGTGATGGTGATCACCGGCACCAGCGTGTTCTTGAGCGCGTGGTGGAAATTCACCGATTTCTCACGGATGCCGCGGGCACGGGCAAAGCGGATGTAGTCCATCCGCAGCACTTCGAGCATCTCGGTGCGCACCAGCCGCATGATCAGCGTCATCTGGTAAAGCCCCAGCGTGATCGATGGCAGGATCAGTGCCTTGATCCCGCTCGTGGTGAGGAACCCGGTGGTCCAGCCGCCGACGCGCGTGACCTCGCCGCGCCCGAAACTGGGGAGCCAGCCCAGTTCGACCGAGAAGAGATAGATCAGCAGGATACCGATCAGGAACGTGGGCAGGGATACCCCGATGAGCGAGGCGGTCATGATCAGGTTCGCGGCGGTCCCGCGCCGTCTGATCGCGGTGAAAATCCCCAGCGAGATCCCCCCGATCAGTGCCATCAGCCCCGAAACGAAGGCCAGTTCCAGGGTTGCGGGGAGCCGTTCGAGAAAGATCTCGGCCACCGGGCGGCCCTGTCGGTAACTCTGGCCGAAATTGCCCTGTGCGGCCTGTTCGAGAAAGCGCCAATACTGCACCACGAAGGGCTGATCGAGGCCCAGCGTCTGGCGCAGGCGCTCGACATCGGCCTGGGTGCGTTCCTGGCCCAGCATGTTGTCGATCGGGTCGCCGACAAAGCTGAACATGGAAAACGCGACCAGCCCGACCACGAGCAGGACAAGCGCCGACTGGAACACGCGTCGAATGATATAGGCAAGCATCGAAGGCTCCGTTCAATGCGCAACCGCGCCCGCAAAGGGGCGGGCGCGGTCGGTGGTGCGGGCACTTGATGGCCCGCCCGGTTTGGCTCAGTTCATCGTGAAGAACTTGAACTTGGGGTCATCCTCGGGGCTGACCTCGGTGCCGACCTTTTCGCTCATGCCCCAGTTGAGAACCTGGTGGTGGATCGGCAGATAGAGGGTCTCTTCCTGCACCTCGTCCCAGATCTCCTGGATGGTCGCGTCACGCTTGTCCAGATCGGTTTCCGACGCCAGGCTGACGATTTTCTCGTCGATCTCGGGGTTGGAGTAACCGGTTCCGTTCCAGCTGCCGCGGTCGCTGCCACGGGTGTGGACGAGGAAATTGAAGATGTATTCCGAATCGTAGGTCGGAACACCCCAGCCCAGCATGTAGAAATCGGTCTCGCCATTGGTGATCAGCGGGAAGTGCTGCGCCTTGGGCTTGGCGTCGAGATTCACGTTCACCCCGATCTGCGCCAGCATTCCGACCACCGACTGACAGATCGCCTCGTCATTGACATAGCGGTCGTTGGGGCAATCGAGCTGGATCGAGAACCCGTCGCCATAACCGGCCTCTTCCATCAGTGCCTTGCCGGCCTCGATATCGGTCGAGGTCTGGTCCATCTCCTCGGTCCAGCCGTTGACGAAGGGCGGGGCGATGATGCCGGCGGGTTCCGATTGCCCGCGCATGACCACCTGCTTGATGGCGTCGCGGTTGATCGCGAGGTTCATCGCGCGGCGCACGCGCGCATCGGCCAGCGGGTTCTCGCCCTCGACATTGTCATTCTCGATGTCGTCGGCGCCCATGTTCATGCCGAAGAAGATGGTGCGGTTTTGCGGGGCCGTCTTGACCACGAGGCCGTCGCTCTCTGCCACGCGGTTGATGTCCTGAACCGGCACGTCCTGGATGAAATCGACCTCGCCCGAGAGGAGCGCGGCGACGCGCGTCGCGGCGTTCTGGATCGGGGTATAGACGATCTCGGTCACGTCGAGCGGGAATTCATCACGGCCCCAATAGTCCTCGTTGAGGGTCAGGACGGTCTTCACGTCCGGTTCGCGGCTGACCAGCTTGTAGGGACCGGTGCCGTTGCTGTTGCTCGAGGCGAAAGTCTTTTCGCCGGCTTCGACCTCTTGAACATCGACCGAGTCATTCGCCTCGGCCCAGTCCTTGTCCATCATGAAGAGGTTGGTCAGGTTCGACGGCAGGATCGGGTTTGGCCCGTCGGTGACGAATTCGACGGTGTGGTCATCCACGGCCCGGACCTCGACGATCGAGTTCAGCAGCTCTTTCATGTTCGAGTTTTCGGACTTTGCCCTGTTGATCGAGAACACCACGTCCTCGGCGGTGAAATCAGCCCCGTCGTGGAACGTCACGCCCTGGCGCAGGTTGAACACCCAGACGTTGGGATCATCCTCGCTCGGCGCCCAGTCGGTGGCGAGCGCGGGCTCGAATTCGCCGGTCATGTCGCGGATGATGAGCGGCTCATACATCTGGTGGGACAGCGTGTGCGTGGGGCCTTCGTTCTGTGCATGTGGATCGAGGGTGAGCGAATCGCCCGCCCGCGCCCAGCGCAGAGTTTCGGCCGATGCGCCGATCGCCGTTCCGGCAAGCAGCGCAGCAGCAAGGAATGCAGTCGTTTTCATGTCAAGCTCCCTGTTCTTTTCCGGGCGATAGCCCGTTCATGCCGCACAGGATAGACGAGTTTGTCGCACCTGCAACCTTGCACCTGCTTGCCGTTGCGCAAAGCACGGGGGTAATCGGGAATCCGGACCGTGACACGATGCGAAAAAGGGCGCGGCGTCCCGTTCCGGGATGCGCCGCGCCAGCCGACCGTGGCCCCGGGGAGGGCCGTCGGAGGAGAGCCTATTTGATCACCAGTTGCGGCGAGACCACATCAAGCCCCAAGGCCTTGCCCACCGCGTAGTAGGTGAGTTGCCCGGCATGGACATTGAGCCCGTTCAAAAGGTGCGGATCATCGGTGCAGGCCTGTTTCCAGCCCTTGTCGGCCAGCGCCAGCATGAACGGCATGGTCGCATTGCCCAGCGCAATGGTCGAGGTGCGCGCCACCGCGCCCGGCATGTTGGCGACGCAGTAATGCATGATTCCGTCGACCTCGTAGATCGGGTCGGCATGGGTGGTCGCGCGCGAGGTCTCGAAACAGCCGCCCTGGTCGATCGCGACATCGACGAGGGCCGCGCCCGCCTTCATCGTCGAAAGCTGGTCGCGGGTGATCAGCTTGGGCGCCGCCGCGCCGGGGATGAGCACTGCGCCCACCACCATGTCGGCCTCGATGACCAGTTCGGCGGTGTGGCCCTTCGAGGCGTAGCCGGTCTTGAACTCGCCACGGAACGCGTCATCGAGATAGCGCAGTCGGGTGAGTGACATGTCGAGCACGGTCACATCCGCGCCCATCCCCGCCGCCACGCGCGCCGCATGGGTGCCGACGACGCCGCCGCCGATCACCACGACCTTGGCCGGGCCGACGCCGGGCACGCCACCCATCAGCACGCCGCGCCCGCCATTGGCCTTTTGCAACGTCCATGCGCCCACCTGCGGGGCGAGCTTGCCGGCGACCTCGGACATGGGTGCCAGAAGCGGCAACCCGCCGCGGTCGTCGGTAACGGTTTCATAGGCGATCGCGGTGCAGCCCGACTCGAGCAGGTCGCGGGTCTGATCCGGGTCGGGCGCAAGGTGCAGATAGGTGAAAAGCACCTGTCCCTCGCGCAGCATCTTGCGCTCGGGTGCTTGTGGTTCCTTGACCTTGACGATCATGTCGGCGCTGGCAAAGACCTCCTCGGCGGTGTCGATGATCGTCGCGCCGGCGGCCTTGTAGGCGGCGTCGTCGAAGCCCGCGCCCATCCCGGCGCCGGTCTCGATGATGACCTCGTGGCCGTGGGCCACTGCCTCCTGCGCGGCGACAGGGGTCATGCCGACACGGAACTCCTGTGGCTTGATTTCCCTGGGGCATCCGATCTTCATGGGGCTCTCCTTCCCGATCCTCTTGCCGGTCAGAATGTCGCATTTCGGGCGCAATGTGCTTGGAATCTGACGCTGCGTCGCTGGACGAAACCGCAGAATCTTCGATATAGCCATGTAATGTTCGAAGGAGTTTGCGCAGATGTCGCTCGATGCAATTGATCGCCGTATCCTGAACGTGCTGCAGCGTAAGGGCCGGATGTCCAATGCCGATCTGAGCGAGGCGGTCAACCTGTCGCCCAGCGCCTGCCACAGGCGGGTGCAGAGATTGGAGAGCGAGGGGTTCATCCGCGATTATGTCGCGCTGCTCGACCCGCGCAAGATCGGGTTGCCGACGACGGTTTTCGTCGAGATCACGCTCCAGGGACAGGCCGACGAGGTTCTCGATGCCTTTGAGAAGGCGGTGGCGCGGATACCGGATGTGCTGGAATGTCACCTGATGGCGGGGACGGCCGATTACATCCTCAAGGTGGTGGCCGAGAACACCGACGATTTCGCGCGCATCCACCGACAGCACCTGTCGCGCCTGCCGGGCGTGGCGCAGATGCAATCGAGTTTCGCGCTGCGCACTGTGTTCCGAACCACCGCATTGCCGGTGTGATGTTCGACGCGGCGGCGTGGGCCGCCTGCGAGACCCTGCGTTCGGGGGATCAATCCCTTGAAAGGACGATCAGCCCCGGGGGTGCAAGGTGACGTTGTAACCGCGGTTCTCACGGTGCAGTCTTGGCGCGGGCGTGACGGCCCGAAAGACGTGCGAAGAGGCTGGGATGGATTGGGATCATATCATCGTGGGTGCGGGCAGCGCGGGCTGCGTGGTGGCCAAGCGGTTGGCCGATGCCGGGCGGCGGGTGCTGCTGCTCGAAGCCGGGGGGCGCGACAATTACCATTGGGTGCATATCCCCATCGGATACCTTTACTGCATCGGCAACCCGCGCACCGACTGGATGTTTCGCACCGAGGAGGAGGCGGGGCTGAATGGCCGGTCGCTGATCTATCCGCGGGGCAAGGTTCTGGGCGGGTGCAGTTCGATCAACGGGATGCTTTACCTGCGCGGACAGGCCGCCGATTACGACGGCTGGCGGCAGATGGGACTCACCGGTTGGGGATGGGATGACGTGCTGCCGCTGTTCAAAAAGTCCGAGGATTATGTCGAGGGCGAGTCCGAGATGCACGGTGCGGGCGGCGAATGGCGGGTCGAGGACCAGCGCCTGCACTGGGAGGTGCTGGACGACTGGATGGCGGCGGCACAGCAATGGGGCCTGCCCGCGACGCGCGATTTCAATACCGGCGACAACGAGGGCGTGGGCTATTTCCGCGTCAATCAGCGCGGCGGATGGCGGATGAACACGGCCAAGGCGTTCCTGCGCACGGCGACGGGGCGGGGCCTCAAGGTCGAGACGCAGGCGCATGTGCGGCGCCTGCTGATCGAGGGCGGGCGCGCCGTGGGCGTGGAATACGAGCAGGGCGGCACGGTGAAACAGGCGCGCTGCGGTGGCGAGGTGGTTCTGTCGGCGGGTGCGATCGGCAGCCCGCAGATTTTGCAGCTTTCGGGGGTTGGACCGGGGGCGCTGTTGCAGCGCCACGGGATCGAGGTGGCGCTGGACCAGCCACAGGTGGGCGCGAACTTGCAGGATCACCTGCAATTGCGCTGCGCCTGGCGGCTGAGCGGAGCGACAACGCTCAACACGCTGGCGGGGTCGTTTTGGGGCAAGGCCAAGATCGGGCTGGAATACGCGCTCAAGCGGTCGGGGCCGATGTCGATGGCGCCGAGCCAGCTTGGTGCGTTTTCGCGCTCATCCGAGCGGGTCGAGACGGCGGACCTGGAATATCACGTGCAGCCCCTCTCATTGGAGGCATTCGGGCAACCGCTGCATGATTTCCCTGCGATCACCGCGAGCGTATGCAACCTGCGGCCGGAAAGCCGGGGCGTGGTCGAGATCGCATCGCCCGACTCCAAGGCCGCACCGCGGATTGCGCCCAATTACCTTTCGACCGAGGGCGACCGGGCGGTGGCCGTGGCGGCGATCCGGCAGGCGCGGGAGATCATGGCTCAGGCGGCGATGGCCCGGTATCAGCCCGAAGAGATCAAGCCCGGGGTGGCGTTCGAAAAGGATGAAGAAGTGGCCCGGGCGGCAGGCGATGTGGGCACGACGATCTTTCACCCCACCTGCACCGTGCGCATGGGTGCGGATGAGACGGCACCGCTGGATGCGGAATTGCGGTTCCGGGGGCTCGGGGGCTTGCGGGTGGTGGATGCGAGCGTGATGCCACGGATCACCAGCGGCAACACCAACGCCCCCACGATCATGATCGCGGAAAAGGCCGCGCAGATAATGCTGACCGGTTGAGGCCGCAGGCTCAGAGCAGCGCCTCGATCAGGGGCCGGGTATTGTCATAGGTCATCTCGATCGGGTTCCCGCCCGTGCTGGGATCGCCCAGCGCCGCGCGGGTGAGCGCGTCGGGATCGGCGCCCGATACACCCAGCGCCGAGAGCTTTTGCGGAATGGCGAACCCGGCGTTGAACGTATCGACAAAGGCACGGAACCCGTCGAACCCGCCAGAAATGCCCAGGTAGGCGGCGGCGGTGTCGAACCGGTCGCGGATTGCGGGGGCGTTGAATTTCAGCACCTCGGGCATGCAGACCGCGTTGGTGGTGCCGTGATGCGTGCCCCAGATCGCGCCGACAGGGTGGCTGATCGCGTGGATCGCGCCCAGTCCCTTCTGAAAGGCGGTGGCGCCCATGGCGGCGGCGCTCATCATGTGGGCGCGGGCCTCGATGTCGCTGCCGTCGGCATAGGCGCGGGGCAGGTTCTCCTTGACCAGTCGCATCCCTTCGAGCGCGATGCCCTGGCTCATCGGGTGGTAATGCGGGCTGGAAAATGCCTCCACGCAATGGGCAAAGGCGTCGAGCCCGGTGCCCGCGGTGATGTGCCTGGGCATACCCACGGTCAGTTCCGGGTCGGCGATGACCACGGCAGGGAGCATGTCGGGGTGGAAGATGATCTTTTTCTCATGGGTGTCGGCATTGGTGAGCACGCCCGCGCGCCCCACCTCGGAGCCGGTGCCGGCGGTGGTCGGCACGGCGACGATGGGCAGGATGCCTGTGGGGTCGGCGCGGGTCCACCAATCGCCGATATCCTCGAAATCCCAGACCGGGCGGATCTGACCGGCCATGAAGGCCAGGACCTTGCCCAGATCGAGCCCCGAGCCGCCGCCAAAGGCGATCACGCCGTCGAAATCGCCATCGCGCAGCATGGCAAGCCCGGCGTCGAGATTGGCACCGTTGGGGTTGGGATCGACCTCGGCGAAACAGGCGCGGCCCAGCCCGGCCCCGTCCATCAGGTCGAGGGTGCGGGTGGTGATTTCCATCGTGGCAAGGCCACGGTCGGTGACGAGCAGCGGCCTGCGAATGCCTGCCGTCTCGCAGGCCAAGCCGATTTCGCGGATGCGCCCCGCGCCGAAGCGGATGGTGGTGGGATATGACCAGTTGCCGGTGAGGTTCATGGGGTCGGGCCTTTTCAGATGGTAGGGGTGGGTGGTATCAGGCGCGTTCGAACCCGCGCATGATTTCCCAGTCGGTCACAACGGCGTCGAATGTCTCCTGCTCGACCTCGGCGGCGCGGGTGTAGTGATCGACCACCCAGTCGCCCATCGTGCGGCGCAGCATGGCCGAATTGCGCAGCGCCTCGGTGGCGGCGCGCAGGGTGCAGGGAATTTCGGGCACGTCATCCATGCCATAGACATCGCCCGAAACGGGCGGCGCAAGGCTCAGCCCCTCTTCGATGCCCGAAAGCCCGGCGGCGAGTTGTGCCGCGCAGGCGAGATAGGGGTTGATGTCGGAGCCGGGAATGCGGCATTCGATCCGCACGCCCCGGGTGCCCTCGCCGACGAGGCGATAACCGGCGGTGCGGTTGTCGATCGACCAGGCGATTTTCGTCGGTGCGAAAGTGCCGGGGACAAAGCGTTTGTAGCTGTTGATATAGGGGGCGAGGAAGAAGGCGCCCTCGGCCGAGTATTTCAAAAGCCCCGCGACATAGGCCGCCATGGTTTCGGACATTCCGTGATCGCGCGTCGGGTCGTGAAAGGCGTTCTCGCCCTTGCGGAACAGGGATTGGTGGATATGCGCGGCGCTGCCGACCTTGGCATGGTGCCATTTCGCCATGAAGCTGGCCGCATGGCCCATCTGGTCGGCGATTTCCTTGACCGCCTGCTTGGCGATGGTGTGGTGATCGGCGGTCAGGAGCGCGTCGGCATAGCGGATGTTGAGCTCCTCCTGCCCGGTTTCGGCCTCGCCCTTGGAATTCTCCACCGGCACGCCCGCCGCCACCAGGTGATTGCGGATCGGGCGCATGACGTGCTCTTCGCGGGTGGTCTGGAGGATATTGTAATCCTCGTTATAGCCGCTGATCGGGGTGAGATCGCGAAATCCGCCGCGGCGGATCGTGTCGAAGCCTTGTGCGAAGAGAAAGAATTCAAGCTCGGTGGCCATCTGGGGCGTGAACCCCATCGCCTCGGCGCGGGCGACCTGCGCCTTGAGGATCTGGCGGGGGGAATGCGGCACGGGTTCGTGATCGTGATGGTCGATCAGGTCGCAGATCACCATGGCCGTGCCGTCGAGCCACGGGATGCGGCGCAGGGTCGAAAGGTCGGGCTTCATCACGTAATCGCCATAGCCCGAGGCCCAGCTTGTCGCGGCGAACCCGTCCGGCGTTTCCATTTCCAGATCGGTGGCCAGCAGGTAATTGCAGCAATGGGTCTCGACATGGCCGCTTTCGAGGAAATGCGAGACGTGAAAGCGCTTGCCCATCAGGCGGCCCTGCATGTCCACCAGGCAGACAAGCACCGTGTCGATGGCGCCGGCCATGGCTTCCCTGTTCAATTCGTCGAACGTCATCAGACCTGTCATCAATCCCATCCCCTGAACGCGGTATCGGCGCATTTCGGCGCCTTGCCCCCAGGATGCGCACAGGATCGACCGGGGGCAATCGCCCTCTCTTAATCCACGTCGTCGCCGATCTTGTCCCACGTGCGGGTTTCGAAATCGCCCGCGTCATGGCGTTCGCGCAGCTGGAATTTCGCCTCGCCGAAGGTCCGGTTGACCATGCGTCCGCGGCTGACGGCGGGGCGGGCGTCGATTTCCTGTGCCCAGCGCTGGACATGGGCATAACTTTGGACGTCGAGAAATTCGCCTGCCTCGTAAAGTCGCCCAAGCGCAAGTTGGCCATACCAGGCCCAGTTGGCCATGTCGGCGATGGTGTAGTCGTCGCCGGTCAGGAAGCGATTGTTGGCCAGACGCTTGTCGAGCACGTCAAGCTGGCGCTTCACCTCCATCGTGAACCGGTTGATCGGGTATTCCCATTTCTCGGGGGCATAGGCATAGAAATGGCCGAACCCCCCGCCCAGATAGGGCGCGCTGCCCATCTGCCAGAACAGCCACGAGAGCATTTCCGGACGGTCGGAGCCGAGGAAGCGGTCGAACTTCTCGGCCAGGTAGAGCAGGATCGCGCCGGATTCGAACACGCGCGTCGGTGTTCCGGTCGAATGATCCATCAGCGCCGGGATCTTGGAATTGGGATTGACTGCGACGAAGCCCGAAGAAAACTGTTCACCCTCCATGATGCGGATCAGCCAGGCGTCGTATTCGGCCTCCTTGATGCCCAGCTCCAGCAATTCCTCGAACAGGACGGTGACCTTGACCCCGTTTGGAGTGGCCAGCGAATAAAGTTGATGCGGGTGCTTGCCCACGGGAAGGTCTTTCTCATGGGTGGCGCCCGAAACGGGCCGGTTGATCGAGGCAAAGCGGCCACCGGATTCGGCGTCCGGTGTCCAGACCTTCGGGGGGCTGTAGCTGTCAGTCATGCGGGACTCCTTGTTGCGCTTTGCGCAGAGTTAGACACGGGATGGGCCGGGATGAAAGGGGCGACGGTGCGTCCGGCCTGTGCGCTTGCGCACGAGGCGCTTGGCCGCCGTGGCGGCGTCGCGTAACACGGTTGCATTCGTCGGTCGGAAAAGCGAGGGGGCATTCATGCAAGATGCCGAGACACTGCGCCTGATGGCCTGCCAGATCACGGTGCCGCAGATGACCAGCGCCGCCGAGCGTGACGCGCATCTCGCCGTCACGGTGGCAAAGATCGAGGCGCAGCTTGACCGGCAGGAGGCCGAACTTGTCGTGTTGCCGGAATTGTCGAGCATCGACTATTCCCGCGCCACCTTTGCCCGGCTCGACGCATTGGTCGAGCCGCTGGACGGTCCGTCGTTTCAGGCATGGCGTCGGGTGGCCATGGCGCATGGGGTGCATGTCGCGTTTGGTTTTGCGCGGGCGGATGAGGCCGGGCCGTTCATCTGCACCGCGGTCGTGGGGCCGGACGGGGCGTTGGCGGGGCATTATGACAAGATCCACCTCGCGCAATACGGCGCGTCGATGGAAAAGGAGTATTTCCGCCGCGGCGACCACCTGTTCACTTTCGAGGTCAAGGGAGTCCGGCTTGCGCCGATCATCTGTTACGACATCCGCATCCCCGAATTGTCGCGGGTGCTTGTCACCGAACACGGGGTTGATGCGATCCTGCATTGCGGTGCCTATTTCCGCGACGAGAGCTTTCACACATGGCACCCCTTCGCGATCACCCGGGCGCTCGAAAACCAGGTGTTTTTCCTGTCGCTCAACCGTGCCGGGGCGAGCTATGGAAATTCGCTGTTCTGTCGCCCATGGATGGACGAGGTAACGCAACCCGTGACGTTCCCCGAGCATGACGAGGCGTTTCGTATCGTGACGCTCACGCGCGCGGAGATCGACGCGGCGCGCGCGGGCTACAGCTTTCTCAAGGACCGCCTTCCGGATTACCGGTTGCCCATGATCGCGCCGAATGGCCCACGAAAATGAAAAACCCCCGTGGCCGGGCCGCGGGGGTCGTCGTTTCGTCCGAGAACGGGGTCGGCTCAGAGCAGACCTTCGCGCTGGGCTTTCTTGCGGGCGAGTTTGCGGGCCCGGCGAATCGCCTCGGCCTTCTCGCGCGCTTTCTTCTCGGAGGGTTTCTCGAAATGCTGCTTGAGCTTCATTTCGCGAAAGACACCTTCACGTTGCAACTTCTTCTTCAGGGCACGAAGCGCCTGATCGACGTTGTTATCGCGAACACTTACCTGCATGTGGTTTTCACCACCTTTCTAGAGTTGAGTTGCTGGATTAGCAGGAAGCCGGTGTATAGCAACTTAGACCGGCGTTGTCCAGACCGCCCTGTATCCGCCGGGGGTATCGGGCAGGAATGCCTCGATCGCCGCGCTGGCCACCACGATCGGTTCGCCACCCGGTTGGGGGGTCACGTCAAGCCCGCCCTCGACAACCTCGATTTCGACCTGTCCCACGGGCAGGCAGGCGGCAATCGCGGTGTGATCCACCGCGTCGGGGTTCTGGACTCCTATGGTCACCTTGACCCGCAGCACGTCGCGCAAGCCGGGATCGAGACCGATCAGGGTGAGAGAGGCACCCTGAAGGGCGGATTGCACTGCGCGCAGCGCCGCCTTGCCGTGGTTCTGCCCGTGCAGGTCGCTGCCGCTGCCCATTTCGATGATGAAACGGCGGCTCATGTCGTGCGCTCCAGATCGAGCGAGACCGAGATCGCGACATTGGCGATGACATTGGGCGGTGCATCGGGGCGCGGCACGTCGAGCCCGCCCCTGACCACCCGCACACGGGGTTCGCCATAGGGAAAGGCAGCGATGATGCGGTCGGTATCGACGGCCTCGGGGCGGGCGACGCCGATTTCCACATCGAGGATCATCGCCTCGCGCGGGGCGCCGAACAACTCGGCGAGGTTGATCGAGTTGCGCCAGAGCGCATCGCGCACGCCGCGCAGGGCGGCCTCGGTGTAATCCTGGCGACGCAGCGAGGTGCCAAGGCCCAGTTCGGTTAGAAGGCGGGTTTCGGCCATGGGTTAGCCCGCCGTGCGGCGATGGTTGGCAGTGGGGTGGTTCATCTGTCCGATCCCTGTGGTTTCACAAGAGTCTGGACAAGGTCGTGCGCGCATGCAAGCGTGTTTGCACGGGCATTCGAAAATCGGCGGGCGGCCCAAGGAGGAGCAGGCCACCCACCACATCGGGCCACGAGGGAGGTCGTGGCCCGGTATCTTTATTCGGCCGGAACCGCGAGTGTGGCGGATTTGCCGAAATGCTGGCGGTTGAGCCGGATCACCAGCGCGATCATCAGCACCTGAGAGATCACGGCGATGCCCGAGAGCACCCAGTAGGCGGGGCCGAACTCGACGATCACCCCGGCATCGACCAACCCCTTGTTGACAAAGAAATGCATCAGCACGGCAAATGCCACGCCGGGACAAACCAGCGCATAGGAGCCGGGCGAGGTTTTCGGGCCGAGCACGAAGTCGTCGAAGTAACCCTGACGGCGCAGCACCGTCAGCCCGAGCATGAGAAAGAGCACCTGAACCGCGATCATCCGGGCGAGGAAGATCATGGTGTCACCGGCCTCGGACTGAACATCGAAGGTGGCATGCAGCCCGTGGTCCTGGCGCAGGAAAAGGATCGACAGGATGGTGACGATGGGCACGATCACCATGAGGGTCGGTCCGGCCTCCTTGGCGGTGCCGTGTTGCAGCATCGACGAGAAGGCGGTCGCGGCGGCCAGGGCGGTGTAGATGAGCGCCGCGACAGCGAAGAAGGTCGAGATGACGAGCGCTGCGCCGACGGTCACGGTCTGGGTGCTCATCGCGGCGGGGGCGGCAAAACCGACGCCGACCATTGAAAGCGCGAAGGCGGGCAGAAGCTGGGCAAAGCTGTTATGCGCGGTGACGTCGAACACGCCGCCCTGCGAAAGGACGCGGCCGAGGAAATCGCCGATGATCTTGAGCGCCCAGATCCCGACGAGGCCGAAGGCGACCATGGCGAGCGGGAAGAGATACTCGACGACGGTCCAGAGCCTGGGCACGAAGGTCAGACCGACGATGAACATGGCGTTGATGGTCATGGCCGTGGCCAGTGGCCCGGCGAGCAACGTTGTTTCAGCATTGGAGTTGCGCAGTTTCTCGTAGGCCTCGGTTTTCGAGAAGGCCGAGAGCGCGGAGAAGTTCCAGGCAAGGTATTTCACGTTGAGAAAGGACATCGCCGCGATCCCGACCCAGGCGATCACGATGGCGATCTGCTGGGGCAGGTAGCCCTGGGCAAAGGCGGCCATCACGTCCTCGAAGATCGGAACGGGCTGATCGGGGTGCGGCACCCAGAAGAAGAGGAACATGAAGAAGGTGACAGCGAGACCGCCGGCGCCGAGCGAGGCGAGGAAATAGAGCGGGGAATAACTGTCAGCGGGTCTTTTGATATCGGTTTGCATTGGATCGGCTCCTTTCGGTTGCGGGAGTCACATATGAAGGTTGGAATATATATAACATGCGAAACATGGAATATGAAGGGTTAAGCCCGCTTGTAGCGCGGTCGAATTGTCGCGCCTGCCGGGCGGGGGAGGTCTTTACCGTTCGTTAACCGGGGCCGGGTCAGATTGTGCCATGCGCTGGATTCTGCCTTGTCTTGTCATTCTTGCGGGTTGCGACACACCGCATCCACGTTTCGCCGGGGTGGAGCCGGTGCGTATCACCGTGGGTCAGAGCACGTTCGACATCAGGGTCAGGGACCGCAAGGCCGAGGCGATCCGGCGCAACGCGGAATGGGCGCCGCGTCCGGAAGCGGTGGCACCGCGCGCGGTGGCGGCGATCGAGCGGGTGTCAGGTTGCACCGTGCGCAGGCTCGATGGAGACCAGGCGCAGTTCTTTGCTTGGCTCAAATGCGGCAGGGGCGACCGCCCGATGGAGATCTTGCCTGGGCGGATCGAATACGAGTGTGACATCGAGGATGCCTATGTCGATCGCGGGCTTGGCGAGACGGTGACCGGGATGACCTGCACGCCGCGCCGGTATTGAGGTCGCAAGGCCGCCCGGACCGCGCGCCCACCCGCCCGCCCCCGCGCGTCCCGGGCGGCTTTGGCCGAAGCCGCGGGCCGCGCCGTGGGTGCGGACGCTCCGCGGGGAGTATTTGCTGCAAGATGAAGCAATGGGAGCCGGTTCAGCGCAGGTGGGCGAGCAATCCGGGCGAGGCGTAGCCGTCGGGCACGAGGCCGCGGGATTTCTGGTAGGCGCGCACAGCGTTGATCGTGAGAGGACCGATCCGCCCGTCGAGTTTTTCAGGGTCGAACCCGGCGGCGCGCAGACGGCGTTGCAGTTCGACCCTCTCTTCGAAGCTGAGCGCGCGATCCTCGCGCGGCCAGCTTGCGCGGATCGGGCCGCCGCCCGCGATCCGATCGGCGAGATGGCCCACGCCGATCACGTAGGCGTCAGCGGTGTTGTAGCTTTCCAGCACCTCGAAATTGCGGAAGATCATGAACGCCGCGCCGTTGTGACCGCCGGGCAACAGGATCGAGGCGGGGCCGTGATCGGGAATGCGCGCGCCATCCGCGGCACGGACCCCGAGATTGGCCCATTGCGAGGGCAGTTTCTCAAGCTCGCGCCGGGCCAGCATGTGGTTGAAGCCTTTCGGCAGCGTCACCTCGATGCCCCAGGGCTGGCCGGTCTGCCAGCCGTTGGCGCGCAGATAAGCCGCCGCCGAGGCCAGCGCATCGGCGGGGTCGTCGCCCCAGATGTCGCGGCGCCCGTCGCCGGTGAAATCCTCGGCATGAGCGAGATAGCTTGATGGCATGAACTGGGTATGCCCCATGGCCCCGGCCCAGCTTCCGCGCAGGTCGGCGGGACGGGCGTCGCCATCGGCGAGTATACGGAGCGCGTCAAGCAGCTGCCCTTCGAAGAACGCCTCGCGCCGCCCGTCATGGGCCAGCGTGGCCAGTGCCTCGATCGTGGGGATGGTGCCGCGATAACTGCCATAGGCGGATTCGAGCCCCCAGATGGCAGTGAGGATTTCCTTTTCTACGCCGTAGCGCGCCTCGATCCGGTCGAGCAGCGCGCGGTGCTGTTGCAGCGCCTTTTTCCCGGCGGCGATCCGCGCATCCGAGGCGGCGCTGTCGAGATAGACCCAGACCGTCTTGGTAAACTCGTTCTGGGTGCGGTCCTTCTCGATCACGTCGGTATTGTAGCGGATGCCGCTCAGGGCATCGTCTAGCACATGGCCGGGGATGCCCGCGGCAATAGCACGATTGCGAAATCCGGCGAGCCAGTTCTGAAAACTCGCGCTCCTGGTCGAGATCACGGGATCCAACATGACGACCGGAGGGCGCAGCGATTGCACCGGTGGTTCGGCCAGCGTCGGTGCCGCGACAGGCGCGACAAGCAAAAGGAAGAGCGAAAGACGCATGTGCCCGATGCCTTGATTCAGCGTTTTTCAGAAGGATAAGCCAAGTCGCGCTTCAGACAAAGGCTGCTTTCTTGTGCGAGCGGAAATCGGCGGTGGCAAGCCGGAGTCAGCCGCGGGCTATTTCTTATTTCCGCGTACGCGAAACCTTGCGCTTCACCTTGTCGGATTTGCGTTTCGCGCGGGCAGGTTTGCGGCCACGGGGGGCCGATTTCGACCCGCCGCGCCGGGCACGGGGCAGGGGGTCGCCGTCGAGCGACACCAGTTCGAAGGCGAGCCCGCCGGTGACCGGCGCGGCCTCGATCAGCTTGACAGTGACACGCTGGCCAAGGCCGATCACGGTGCCGCTGTCGCTGCCGGTGAGGGTGCCGGCTTCGCGGTCGAGGCGGAAATATTCATGCCCCAATGCGCGCATCGGGACCAGCCCGTCGGCGCCGGTCTCATCCAGCGTGACGAAAACGCCGAAACGGGCGATGCCCGAGATGCGGCCGGAGAAGGTGCTGCCGACGCGATCCGACAGGAAGGCGGCGAGGTAGCGGTCATTGGTGTCGCGCTCGGCCATCATGGAGCGGCGTTCGGTTTCGGAGATATGCGCCGCGGTGGGTTCGAGCCGGGCGATATCGTCGGGTGAAAGCCCGTCCTCGCCCCATTTGTGGGCAGTGATCAGCGCGCGGTGCACCACCAAGTCGGAATAGCGCCGGATCGGCGAGGTGAAATGCGCGTAAGCCTGAAGAGCCAGGCCGAAATGGCCGAAATTCGACGGGCTGTAATACGCCTGGGTCATCGAGCGCAGCGTGGCGAGGTTGATCAACTGATCATTCTCGGTGCCTTCGGCCTGGGCCAGAAGCGCGTTGAGATGGGCGGTTTTCAGCACCTGGCCCTTGGCCAGCGTGAGCCCCGCGGCCTCGGCCGTGTCGCGCAGCGTGTCGAGTTTCTCGGGCGGGGGCTCCTCGTGAACGCGAAAGAGGAGCGGCGAGCGGCGGGAGATCAGTTCTTGCGCGGCCGCGACATTGGCCAGCACCATGAACTCCTCGATCATGCGATGGGCATCGAGCCGGTCGGAGAAATTCACGCTTTCGACCTCGCCCTCGTCCGAGATCACGACCTTGCGTTCAGGCAGATCGAGGTCGAGCGGCTGGCGGCGGTTGCGGGCATGGGCAAGCGCTTCGTAGGCGTTGAAAAGCGGGTGGATCACCTCGTCCATGAGCGGCGCGCATTGTTCGTCGGGATTGCCGTCGCGGGCCGCCTGCACGCGCCTGTAGGTGAGCGAGGCGGTCGAGCGCATGATGCCACGGGTGAAGCGATGGGCGATCTTTTCGCCATGGGCGTCGATCTGCATCCGCACGGCGATGCAGGCGCGCGGCACGCCTTCGTGCAGAGAGCACAGATCGCCCGAAAGCCGGTCAGGCAGCATCGGCACGACACGGTCGGGAAAATAGGAGGAATTGCCGCGCTTGCGTGCCTCGGCATCGAGCGCGGTGCCGGGGCGGACGTAATGGGCGACATCGGCGATGGCGACCCAGATCACATGGCCGCCTGCGTTCTTGGGGTCGTCATCGGGATGGGCCCAGCAGGCGTCATCGTGGTCGCGCGCATCGGCCGGGTCTATGGTGATCAGCGGCAGATCGGTCAGATCCTCGCGGTTTTCATCAAGCTTGGCGGGGTGCATCGCGTCGGCCTCGGCGATCACCTCGTCGGGGAAGTCGTGCGGAATTCCATGCTGGTGAATCGCGATGAGCGAGACGGCGCGCGGCGCGCTCGGATCACCAAGCCGGGCGAGGACGCGGGCGCGGGGCAGGCCCATGCGGCCCTTGGGGCCGGATTGTTCGGCCTCGACCAATTCGCCCTCTTTCGCGCCGCCGGTGTCGGATTTCGGCACCTGCCATTCCTTGCCGTCGCCCTTGTCGATGGGCAGGATGCGCCCGCCTTCGGGGGTCGCACGAAACACGCCCAGAACCTTGCGCGGGTTGGTGCCGATGCGGCGGATGAGCCTTGCCTCGTAGGCGAAATCGCCCTTGGTCTCGGTCAGACGGGCAAGGATGCGGTCGCCCTCGCCCAAGGCCGGGTCGGAAGCGCGCGGCACGATCACGATGGCGGGCGCGTCCCCTTCGCCCTGCCATTCCATCGGACGCGCGGTCAGGTCGCCGTCGGCGGTTGGCGCGCCGACCTGAAGCACCGCCACGGGCGGGAGCTTGTCCGGGTCGCGATAGGTTTTCTTGCGCTTGGTGAGGTGGCCCTCGTCCTCAAGCTCCTTGAGCATGCGTTTGAGGTCGATCCGCGCCGCGCCCTTGATCCCGAAGGCGCGGGCGATGTCACGTTTCGAGCTTTGGGTCGGGTTGTCGGAAATCCATTGCAGGATCTCGTCACGGGAGGGCAGCTGGCTCATGTCTGCGCCCTAGCATGGCCCGCAGGCCCTGCCAACACCGAAGCGCCGGGGATGGAGCGCGGGGTGCTTGCCAAGGCGGCGCCGGTTGCATAGGTGTTGTGTTACCTCGGGGTGCCTGGACGGCGGTTCAGGCTGAGATGCTGAGCAAGAGGCGAACCCGTTGAACCTGAACCGGTTAAGACCGGCGGAGGGAAGGTCTGGGAGACTCCCAACACTTGCCCCGCCCGTCGCAAGAATGGGAGATGACATGAAACGTCTATTCATTGCCGCGGGAGTTCTTCTGGCCACCCAAGCCACGGCAGAAACACCCGTTCTGACTGTCTATACCTATGACAGCTTCGTTGCCGACTGGGGGCCGGGGCCGGCCGTCGAGGCGGCGTTCGAGGAGGTTTGCGATTGCGACCTTCAATTCGTGGCGGCGGGCGACGGGGCGTCGCTCTTGTCGCGGTTGCGGCTCGAGGGCGCGCGCAGCAAGGCGGATGTGGTTCTGGGGCTGGATACCAACCTGACCGCGGCGGCGCGGGAAACCGGGCTGTTCGCGCCGCACGGGATCGAGGCGGAGCTGGATGTGCCGCGCCCGGAGGCATGGCGGGACGAGTTGTTCCTGCCCTATGACTGGGGCTATTTCGCCTTTGTGCATGATCGCGAGAAATTGCCACAACCGCCTGAAACCCTTGAGGAACTGGCCAATTCGGATGTCAGCATCGTGATCCAGGATCCGCGGTCCTCGACGCCGGGACTGGGCCTTTTGCTTTGGGTCAAGGCGGTGCATGGCGATGGCGCCGAAGCGATATGGGAAGGGCTTTCCGACAATATCGTGACGGTCACGCCGGGCTGGTCCGAGGCTTACGGGCTGTTTGGCGAAGGCGAGGCGGACATGGTGCTGAGCTATACCACGTCGCCCGCCTATCACCGGGTCGCGGAAGAGGATGACAGCAAGGCCGCGGCGATCTTTCCGCAGCATTACATGCAGATCGAGGTGGCCGGAAAACTGGCCGCGAGCGCGCAGCCGGAACTGGCCGATCAATTCCTGTCCTTCATGGTCTCGGATGCGTTCCAGTCGATCATTCCGACGACCAACTGGATGTATCCGGTTGCCATGCCTGAGGACGGTTTGCCCGACGGGTTCGACGCGCCGCTCGCGGAAGACAAGGCGCTTCTGTTTGCGCCGGACGAGGTTCCGGCGCAGCGGGAAGCGGCGCTGGCCGAGTGGCAGCGCGCGCTGTCGAAATGACGCGCAGCGGGCCGGGATGGGTCGCGGCGGGGATCGTCGCGGCGCTGATTCTCGGCCCGCTTGTCGCGGTTTTCATGCGCGCCGAGGCTGGCGCACAGGTGTTAACATCCGATTGGTCCGCCGTCCGGTTTACCATTTTGCAGGCCGCATTGTCGGCGTTGTTAAGCATTGCGCTGGCCATTCCAGTGGCCCGCGCACTGGCGCGGCGGGCGTTCCGGGGGCGGGGGATCCTGATCACGCTTCTGGGGGCGCCGTTCATCCTTCCGGTGATCGTCGCGGTTCTGGGGCTCTTGGCGGTGTTCGGGCGCGCGGGGATCGTCAACACGGCGCTGGCTTGGCTCGGCCTGCCGCCAGTGAGCATCTACGGGCTTCAGGGCGTGGTCCTGGCGCATGTGTTCTTTAACCTTCCGCTTGCCACGCGGATCATCCTTCAGGGCTGGCAGGGCATCCCGTCGGAACGGTTTCGGCTGGCGGCGAACCTGGGCCTGTCGGGGGTGCAGGTGGCGCGTTTCCTCGAATGGCCAATGCTGCGGGCAGTGGTGCCGGGGGCGCTGATGGTGGTGTTCGCGATCTGCCTGAGCAGTTTCGCCGTGGCGCTGACACTCGGCGGGGGGCCGCGGGCGACCACCGTGGAATTGGCGATTTATCAGGCATTTAACTTCGATTTCGACCTGGGCCGCGCGGCGCGCCTGGCAGTGATCCAACTCGTGTTGGCGGGGTCGGCGGCCGTGGTCGCGTTCTGGGCCGCGGTGCCCGCCGGGTTTGGCGCCGGACTGGGGCGGGTTGTGCGGCGGTGGGAGGCGGAGACCTGGGGGGCGCGGGCGCTCGATGCGGGGTGGATCGGGCTGGCGGCGGGGTTCCTGATCGTTCCGTTGGCGATGATCTTCCTCAACGGCGTTAGCGGTTTGACGCAGGTGCCCGGCGCGGTCTGGCGGGCGGCGGGCGTGTCGGTGACCATCGCGCTCATATCCACCGCGCTGTGCGTCGCGCTGGCCCTGTCGCTGGCGATGGTGCGGCGCGGCTGGGCCGAGGTGGTGGCCTTGATGGGGATCGCGGTTTCGCCGCTCGTGATCGGCACCGGCCTCTTCGTGATCGTGAACCCCTGGATGGATCCCGCGCGCCTTGCCATGCCGGTGACGGCGCTGGTCAACGCCTTGATGGCATTGCCTTTTGCAATGCGGGTGCTGGCGCCTGACGTGGCGCGCACCGAGGCGGATTTCGGGCGGTTGGCCGATGCGCTGTCCTTGCGCGGTTGGGCGCGGTTGCGCTGGCTGATCCTGCCGCGGCTGCGCCCGGCGCTGGGGTTTTCGGCCGGGCTGGCGGGCGCACTGTCGATGGGGGACCTGGGGGTCGTGGCATTGTTCGCGGACCCGGATTTCGCCACGCTGCCGCTGCAGATGTATCGCCTGATGGGCGCTTACCGGATGGAGGCGGCGGCGGGTGCGGGGCTGATCCTGCTGGCGCTAAGTCTTGGGGTTTTCTGGATTTTCGACCGGGGAGGGCGCGGCGATGTTGACGCTTGAAAATGTGGTGATTCGGCAGGACGATTTCGAGCTGCGCGCGGACTTCGAGGTGCCCAGGGGCGCGCGCGTGTCGGTGATCGGGCCATCGGGCGCGGGCAAGACGACGCTTTTGAACGTGATCGCGGGATTTTTCGAGCCGAGCGCCGGGCGGGTGCTGTGGGAGGGGCGTGACATCACCCGGAAACCACCCGGAGAGCGCGGGATTTCCCTTTTGTTCCAGGATAATAACCTCTTTCCGCATCTGACGGTCGCGCAGAATGTGGGGCTGGGAATCGACCCCGGCCTGCGGCTCACGCCGGCTCAGAAAGCGCAGGTCGAGGCGGCGCTGGAGCGTGTCGGGCTGGCCGGCATGGGCGGGCGCAAACCCGGGCGATTGTCGGGCGGGCAGCAGGGCCGTGCCGGGTTGGCGCGCATATTGGTGCAGGGCAAGCCATTGATATTGCTCGATGAACCCTTTGCCGCGCTGGGGCCTGCGCTGCGCGCCGAGATGCTGGCGCTGGTCGAGGACGTGGCCAGCGAGATCGGCGCGACGCTGTTGATGGTAAGCCACGATCCCGGCGACGCGCGGCGGCTGGGTGGCTTGGCGATTCTCGTGGCCGAGGGGCGGGCAGAGCCGCCCGTGCCGGTGGCGGACCTGCTGGACCACCCGTCACCCGTGTTAAGGGATTACCTTGGAGATTAACCGGATCGCAACCTGTGTTGACGGGTGCAGGAGGCCCCGAAAAGGGGGGGTGATTTCCGGCTGCTGCCCGGCTGCCAAGCGTATGCCAGGAGAAGCAACCATTCGTTAACCGTGAAAGGGTTAATTCGGCGTGCGGTCTGCTGAACTCACCTTGTTTGGGCGCATGCGGGCAGCCGCCCGGGCGGGTGCATGCCTTCTCTAGGGTGCCGCGGGCTGCCCGGTCGGGCAAAGAAAAACCCCGCCCGGTGAAGGGCGGGGTTTCGTGATTTCAGCCGGGGCTGGTGCGCGGGTCAGACCTCGCGCTTGCCCTTGTGTGGCGCCCAGAGGCGTTTGTTGGTGAGGTAGAGCAGCACCGACAGGACGGTGAGCATCAGCACCCCGACAAAGCCCGCCTGCTTGCGCGCCATCATCTTGGGTTCGGCCGTCCACATCAGGAAGGCCGCGAGATCCTCCGACATGGCCTCGATCGAATTGTCGCTGCCGTCATCGAACTCGACCATCTCGTCAGAGAGGGGCGGAGCCATCGAGATCCAGCCGCCGGGGAAGGCGGTGTTCTCGTAAAAGAGGGTTCCCGCCTCTTCCTTTTCCTCGCCGGTATAGCCGGTCAGGAGCGAGTAGATGTATTCCGGGCCACCCATTCCCTTGAAGAGCTGGTTGAGCCCGGTGCCCGCCGGGCCGTGAAAGCCCGCACGTGCCTTGGCCATCAGCGACAGGTCAGGCGCGTTGGGATCGCCCGACATCGGGAAATGGTCGGTCGGAATGGCCGGGCGGTAATCGTCGATCTCTTCGTCGAAAACCTCGAACTGCTCGGCATAGGCGCGCACTTCGGCCTCGTTGTAATGCGGGCCGCCCTCGTCGCCCAGCGCGCGCAGCGGCACATACCGCAATCCGTGGCAGGCGGAACAGACCTCGGTATAGACCTTGAGGCCGCGCTTGAGCTGGTTCTCGTCGAACTTGCCGAACGGACCTTCGAAGGAGAAGGCCACATCCTCGACATGCCCCTCTCCGCCGGCGGCCATGGCGCCCCCTGCCGAAAGGGCAAGGGCGGTTGCAGCGGTGAGTGCAATCTTTCTCAGCATTTCCCTTGTCCTTTCCTTATTCGGCCGGGGTGGTCTTGGTGCCGTAATGGGCATCGAAGTCCTCTTCGATGGTGGCCGGTGCGGCAGTCGGTTTCTCGATCACGCCAAGGATCGGCAGGATCACCAGGAAGTAGGCGAACCAGTAGGTGGAGCCGATCAGCGCGATGGTCGAATAGGGCGGTTCGGCCGGCATGGCCCCGGCCCACATCAGGACCAGGAAGTCGATGACGAGCAGGTAGAACCACCATTTGAACTGCGGCCGGAAACGGCCCGAGCGCACGCGGCTGGTGTCGAGCCAGGGCACGAGCACCATCACGATGATCGCGCCGAACATCGCCAGCACGCCAAAGAACTTGGCGTCGATGATGCCGCCGGTGATCCAGCTTGCCGCGATCACCACCCAGACATCGCCGTCAAAGGCGCGCAGGATCGCGTAGAAGGGCAGGAAATACCATTCCGGCACGATGTGCGCGGGCGTCACCAGCGGGTCGGCCTCGATATAGTTGTCGGGGTGACCGAGATAGTTCGGCATGAAGCCCACGATGGCAAAGAAGATCGCCAGGATCACCGCCAGCGCGAAGAGGTCCTTGATCACGAAATAGGGCCAGAAGGGAAGCGTGTCCTTCTCGGCTTCTTCCTTGGAGCCGCGGCGCACCTCAACCCCGGTGGGGTTGTTGTTGCCGGTGGTGTGGAAGGCCCAGATATGCACGATGACCAGTGCCGCGATGATGAACGGCAGCAGGTAGTGCAGCGAGAAGAAGCGGTTCAGCGTCGCGTTGTCGACCGCCGGCCCACCCAGCAGCCAGGTCTGGATCGGTTCGCCGATGAAAGGGATCGCGCCGAAGAGCCCGGTGATCACCGTGGCGCCCCAGAACGACATTTGCCCCCAAGGCAGCACGTAGCCCATGAAGCCGGTGGCCATCATCAGAAGGAAGATCAGCATGCCGATGATCCAGGTCACCTCGCGCGGCGACTTGTAGGAGCCGTAATAGAGCCCGCGGAAGATGTGGATATAGACGGCAAGGAAGAACAGCGACGCGCCGTTCATGTGCAGGTAGCGGATCATGTGCCCGCCGCGCACGTCGCGCATGATGTGTTCGACCGAGGCAAAGGCGTGATCGACATGCGGGGTGTAGTGCATCACCAGGATCACGCCGGTGACGATCATGTGCACGAGGCAATAGGCCAGCACGATGCCCCAGATCCACATCCAGTTGAGGTTCTTGGGCGTGGGGATCATCAGCGTGTCGTACATCAGGCCGACAACAGGCAGACGCTTGTGCAGCCACTTTTCGAAACCCGACTTGGGTTCGTAATGGTCGTGAGGAATTCCGGACATTCGCGCGTCTCCTTATCCGAGCACCAGATCGTCACCGTCGAAGGCGGCAACCGGGATCCAGAGGTTTTCGGGCGCCGGTCCCTTGCGGATGCGGCCGGCCGTGTCGTAATGCGAGCCGTGGCAGGGGCAGAACCAGCCCCCGAAATCGCCCGCGCCATCCCCGATCGGGACGCAGCCCAGATGCGTGCACACGCCGATCATGACCAGCCACTCGCCCTCCTCGTCGAGCGTGCGGTTCTGGTCAGAGGCATCAAGCGACGGGTCGTTGTCGTTCTGGGCGTTCTTGTCCATCAGGTCTTCAAGCGCCACTTCGCGCGCGGCCTCGATCTCCTCGGCGCTGCGGCGGCGGATGAAGACCGGCTTGCCCAGCCATTTCACCGTCAGTTGCGTGCCGACTTCGACGCCCGAGATGTCGACCCGGATCGAGCTGAGCGCTGCGACATCGGCCGAGGGGTTCATCTGGTTGACAAGAGGCCAGGCGGCGGCACCTGCAGCCACGGCACCGGCCCCTGCGGTGGCGTAGTAGAGGAAATCTCTGCGGGTGCCTGCGTGATCTTCTGCGTTGGACACGAGGTATTCTCCGTTTTTTCAGGCCGGAACCGGCGAGCAACAAGATGGCCGCAGACTCGCCGCGGCCCTTCTCGGGCGTTATGTAGCGAGGCTTGGCGCTTGCGTCCAGAAGGGAATGGAAAATGCGCCCTTTGGGCGCAGCTTGTGCCCGGTCGGACCATGCGCCCGGCAAGGCGGGACCCGGCCCTGTCGACCCCGGTCAGTCCCTTGGGGCGGTGGCCTGCATGCTGTCGCGCGCGGCGAACACGGTGAACCAGTCGTCGAGCGCGTCGCACCCCTTGCGCCAGCCGCGCGCGTCGTGGCGGAAATCGAGATAACCCAGCGCGCAGCCGATGGCGACATGGCCCATGTCGACCGGCCCGGCAAGGTGGCTCATCCAGCGGTCGTTGAGGGCGCGCACGGCATGGGCGATCTTGCTCCATTGCGCCTCGATCCAGTCCTCGGAGCGGTGCTCGGGCGGGCGCAGGCGGTTCTCATAGGTCACGAGGATGGCCGCATCCATGATCGCATCCGCCGTCGCCTCGAGCGTCAGCACCTCCCAGATGCGGGCCTCGGGATAGAATTCGCCACCGGCGCGGGCGTCGAGATAGCGGGAGATCACCCGGCTGTCATAGATCGCGGGCCCGTCGGGCCGCACCAGCGCCGGGATCTTGCCCAGCGGGTTGGCGGCGCGCACCGCGTCGGCGGTGGCCATGGGAGAGGTCTTGACCGGGACAAGGGTGACATCGTCGACCTGTCCGGTCTCGTGCAGGAGCGTGCAGACCTTGCGCACATAGGGCGAGGCGGCCGAGTAGATCAGTTCCATTCCAAGGGGGTCCTTTCGCGTGGTGTCGTGGCGACCTTAGAACGCGGGGCCGGAGCTGTCCACGCCGGTCACATGGGCGGCTTGCGCATCATCGCGGCGAGCACCGCGACCTCCTGTCCCTGGCCGTAGCTGGCCAGCATGTCCGCCGCGGCCAGCCGCGCCGGCGCGGGCTTGTTCTGGCTCAGCTTCCAGGTGCTGTCGAGCCGTTCGATGACAAACCGAAAGGGCCGGATCTGGCGCATCATGCGGGCCAGGGTGTCGGGGTCCATCTTGTCGGCGGTCCATTCCGGCTTGGGCGCGAGGCGGGATTCGAAATGCGCCGAAAGCCGGTCGAGGATGCCGGGCAGCTCCGCATCGGGCAGTGGGGTGAGCCGCCCGGTCAGGTGGATCGCGAGGTAGTTCCATGTCGGCACCTGATCGTCGATGCCATACCAGTCGGGCGAAACATAGGAATGCGGCCCCTGCACGGCGATGCGCGCGGCAAGCGGCGCGTTACAGGCCCGCGCGATCGGGTTCGAGCGCACCAGATGCAGCTCGACCGAGGCGCCGTCCCCGGCCACGAGAAACGGAACATGCGACAGCATCGGCGCCCGGTCACCGTCGGCGACGGCCAGAAGGCCGAATCCCGCCTCCCGCGCAAAGGCGAGAGATTCGTCCGCGTTGTCGGGGCGGTATGCCGGGTTGGGATGCATGGCGCTCCTTTCGTCTTTTGGCCATAGCGCGCGTGGCGGGGGGTATTGTCAAGGTGCTGCGCACAGGAGCGAATTGCGCAGGCTGGACGGTATGCAGATGAGTATTTTTCCCAAGAAAGAACACGGGCAGGAAAATTGTGAACCTGTCTCTTTCTTGGTGAAAATACTCGAAATCCGCCCTTTCTGTCTGCGCATCGCCGAAAATGCGGCGCCAAGCCCCCTCTGGCGGACGGGGTGGGTGGGTGGGCGTTCGCCAGAGGGGGCGGCCACGGGCTCTGGATCATCGCGCGATCTGCCGCTAAGCCGATGGCCGAGGAGTATGCCCGATGACCCGAACCCCCGACCGGCCCGAGAACCGCGACACGCCGCAAGGACTTGCCTTTGCCCTCACGGCCTATGGGCTCTGGGGCTTCTTGCCGCTTTATCTCAAGCTCTTGTCGCATGTTCCGGCGGCCGAGGTCGTGGCGCACCGGATCCTGTGGTCGGTGCCGGTGGCTGGTGGACTCCTGATCGTGCTGGGCCGGACCGACAGCATCCGCATCGCGTTGCGCGACCCTCGGATGCTGGCCATGGGTTGTGTCACCGCCGCGCTCATCTCGGTGAACTGGGCGATCTATGTCTGGGCGATCGCGACCAATCACGCGCTCGACGCGGCGCTTGGATACTACATCAATCCGCTTTTCTCGGTCCTGCTTGGGGCCGTGTTGCTCGGCGAGCGCCTGGCGCGAATGCAGGTCGCGGCCATCGCATTGGCGGCGTTGGCGGTTCTGGTGCTCACGCTCGACAACGGCCGGGTGCCATGGGCGGCGCTGGGCCTGACCTTCTCATGGGGGTTCTATGCCTTCTTCAAGAAATGGCTGCCGATCGGACCCAACCAGGGGTTTCTGCTGGAAGTGCTGATCCTCACGCCGCCGGCGCTGATCTGGGTGGCATGGCTCGTCGCAAGGGATGAAAGCCATTTCACCGGGGCTGCCGATATCGGCCTTCTGCTGGGCTGCGGGGTCGTGACCGCCGTGCCGCTTCTCTTCTATGCCAACGGGGCGAAACTGCTCAGGCTTTCGACCATCGGCATTCTGCAATATACCGCGCCGACCATGATCATGCTGATCGGCGTTTTCGTCTTTGGCGAAGAATTCGGGCGGGCCCGGATGATCGCCTTTCCGATGATCTGGGCGGCACTTGTCCTTTATACGACCTCGATGTTCCGGCAATTGCGGGCGGCACGGTGATCTCGCAGCTCCGGCCCTTGCAATCAGGCCGGTCAGGCCGCACTTATGCAGCCATGGCAGGCACGCTTTTCACCTTTGGTCACGGCTTCACCGCATCCGCACTGGCCCGTCTTCTGGCGCCGCGGGGCTGGCGGCTTTTCGGCACGACGCGCAAGCCCGAGAAACGGGACCGGATCGCGGCGGAGGGCGTCACGCCCCTCATTTGGCCGGGTGATGACCCGCGCCCGGCGCTGGCCGAGGCGACGCACCTCTTGATTTCGGCGGGACCGGGAGAGGACGGCGATCCGGTGATCGCGGAACTGGGGTCCGGCATTGCCCGTCTTGCGCCGCACCTCGAATGGGTGGGCTATCTGTCGACCACCGGCGTTTACGGCGATCACCAGGGCGGTTGGGTCGATGAGAGCACACCCCTTGCCCCGGGCACCGAGCGCGGCCGCCAGCGCGTCATGGCCGAGGCACAATGGCAGGCGACCGGCCTGCCGCTGCATGTCTTTCGCCTTGCGGGGATCTATGGCCCCGGGCGCGGCCCGTTCTCGAAGGTGCGCCGGGGCACCGCGCGGCGCATCATCAAGCCGGGTCAGGTTTTCTCGCGCATCCATGTCGATGACATCGCGCAGGTTCTGGCTGCCTCGATCGCGCGGCCCGATCCCGGCGCGGTCTATAACGTCTGTGACGACGATCCGGCCCCGCCGCAGGATGTGCTGGCCCATGCCGCCGAATTGCTGGGCCTGCCGCTGCCGCCCGAAGAGGATTTCGCCGAGGCCGAGATGACGCCCATGGCGCGCTCGTTCTATGCCGAGTCGAAGCGGGTGCGGAATGACCGGATCAAGGATGAACTGGGCGTGCGCCTGCTTTACCCCAGCTATCGCGAGGGCTTGCCCGCGCTTCTGAGTGCCAAAGGATAAACCCATGCGTCAACGCCTTGCGCGTCTTGTCGAACATCCGCGTTTCATCACCTTCATCACCGGTGTGATCGTCTTCAACGCGGCAATTCTCGGGCTCGAGACATCGAAACCGGTGATGGAGGCTGCGGGGCCGCTGATCCTGGCGCTCGATACCGCCTGCCTTTCGATCTTCGTCCTGGAGATCGCGATGAAGCTCGTGGCCCATGGGCCGCGGTTTTTCCGCAATGGCTGGAACATCTTCGATTTCGTGATCGTCGGCATCTCGCTTGTCCCGGCCGGCGCCGGTTTTACCGCGATGCGCGCCTTGCGCATCCTGCGGGTGCTGCGGGTGGTGTCGGTCGCGCCGTCGCTGCGCCGGGTGGTCGAGGGGTTCATCCGCGCGGTGCCGGGGATGGGGTCGGTCTTTCTGCTGATGGGGCTGATCTTCTACATCGCGGCGGTGATGGCGACCAAGCTTTTCGCCGACAGCTTTCCGGAATGGTTCGGCGACCTGGGCAGCAGCACCTATTCGCTCTTTCAGATCATGACGCTGGAAAGCTGGTCGATGGGGATCGTGCGCCCGGTGATGGAGGTCTATCCGCTGGCCTGGGCGTTTTTCGTGCCCTTCATCCTCGTCACCACGTTCGCGGTGGTGAACCTCGTGGTCGGTCTTATCGTCAACTCGATGCAGGAGGCGCATCACGAAGAGGACGTGGCCAATACCGATGCCTATCGCGACGAGGTTCTCTCGCGGCTCGAGGCGCTGGATGCCAAGATCGAGGCGCTTCGCCGCGAGCGCGACGGCGAGGCGCGGTAATCAACCGACCTGTCGCCCGTGGCACCAGACGCCGCGGATGACCGGCGTGCCGCCGATGCGTGCGACCCGGACCAGGTCGGCATGAAGGCCGGTGGCGACGCGACCGCGGTCCTCGAGCCCGGCGGCGCGCGCGGGGTTGGCGGTGACGGTGGCAATGGCACGGGGCAGGTCGTCCCAGAGATCGGCCAGCAGGAAGGCCGCGCTCATCAGCGCCGAGGGCACGTAGTCGGATGACAGGATGTCCAGCAGGCCAAGCTCGGCCAACTCATGCGCCGCGACATTGCCCGAATGCGAGCCGCCGCGAATGAGGTTGGGCGCACCCATCATCACCTTGATGCCATGCGCATGACAGGCGCGGGCGGCCTCGACCGTGGTCGGAAATTCGGCCAGCGCGATGCCGTGGCCGGCACTCTTTGCGACATGCTCGGCGGTGGTGTCGTCATGGCTGGCCAGCACGGCGCCATAGCGGGCGGCCTCGGTCACCGCCGCGGCCTCGTGACGCTCGCCATTGGCGCGGCGCAACGCGTGCAGGTCGGCGACGTGCTCTTCGAATTCCGGGTCGGTCAGGTTGAGCTTGCCCTGGACATACGCCTTGAGTTTCGAGATGTCGCGAAACTGGCGCTGGCCGGGGGTATGGTCCATGAGGCTGACGATGCCGACGCGGTCCTCGGGGCCGAATTCGGCCATTTCCTCGACCAGCGTTTCCGAGCAGACCTCGGCACGCAGGTGCAGGTAATGGTTGATCCTGAGCGCCTCTGCGGCGCGCAGATCCCACAGTTCGGAGGCGAGGTTGCGGGCATATTTGAGATAACGTCCCTTGCCGCCCGGCACCGAACCCACGCGCATCGCGTCGAACACGGTGGTGACGCCGACCGAGGCCAGTTCGCCGTCATGGGCGAGGATCGCGGCGGCATGGGGCCAATCGACCCTGGGGCGGGGCTGGATGTGACGTTCGAGATTGTCGGTGTGAAGCTCGATCAGGCCGGGAATGACCAGATCGCCCGCCGCATCGACGGCGCCCTTGGGCACGTTCTTGCCCGGTTCGATGGCGGCGATATGGCCGTCTTTCACTTCGATCGCGCCATGGATCACCTCATCCGGAAGCACGATCCGGGCGTTGGCGAGGGTCATGTCGGTCATGTCGTGGTCTCCGGGTCGGGGGTGAGGATGGATATCAGCCGGTCGAGGCCCATGTCGAGCGGGCCGGAATTGTCGATCTCGGTCACGTCGAGCCCCTCTGGCAGGGGCAGGCGGGCGCGGGTCAGCCGCGCGGCGATGTCGGCGGCACTTTCGCGGTCGCGGGCGCGCAGGCGCTGCGACAGAACGGCGTCGGAGGCGGTGACGTTGATGACGCGGAGGCCGGGAAAGGCTTGGGCGGCTTCGCGCAGCATGGCGCGCGATCCGTTGAAGAGCACGGTCTTGCCCTCTGCGACATGGGCGTTCACCGATAGCGGGATGCCATAGCGCAGCCCGTGGGCCTGCCAGTGCAGGGCGAACGCGCCGCGTTCGAGGCGCGTGGAGAACTCGGCCTCGCTGATGGCTTCGAAATCCTCGCCGCCTGCATCGGGTGCCCGGGTGATCACGCGCCGCACGACGCAGAGGCCGGGCAGGCGGGCGGCGGCGGCCTGCATCAGCGTGTCCTTCCCCGCGCCCGAGGGGCCGACGATGGTGAAGATCGCGCCGCTCATGCTGCGCGCGCCGGGGTGAAGGCCGAAACGTCGATTTCGCGGTCGGCGACGCGGGCGCGGGCCTCGGCATCGTGAAAGATGCCGATGATCGCGGCGCCGCGCGCCTTGGCCTCTTCGATCAGGCGCAGCACGGTTTCGCGGTTGGTGGCGTCGAGGCTGGCGGTGGGCTCGTCAAGCAGCATGGCGGGAAAATCATGGGCAAAACCCCGGGCGATGTTCACCCGCTGCTGTTCGCCGCCCGAGAAGGTGGTGGGGCTGAGCGACCAGAGGGTTTGCGGGATGTTGAGCCGGGTGAGCAACGCCTCGGCCCGGGCCTGGGCGGTGGCGCGGTCGGTGCCGACGGCCAGAAGCGGTTCGGCCACCACGTCGCGGGTTGGCACGCGGGGCACGACGCGCAGGAACTGGCTGACATAGCCCAGCGTGTCGCGGCGCAGGGCGAGGATCTCGCGCGGCTCGGCCCGGGCGACATCGGTCTCGCCCACGAGGATGCGGCCCGAGGCGGTGAGGTAATTGCCGTGGATCATCCGCATCAAGGTGGACTTGCCCGCCCCCGAATCGCCGGTCAGGGCCACGCATTCGCCGGGGGCGACGGTGAGGGAGGCGCCCTCCATCACCGGGATCACCGCGCCGCCCTGGTTGTGCAGGGTAAAGGATTTCGAGACGTTTTCGATACGGATCATCGGGTCACACCTGCAGGATCGAGGAAACGAGAAGCTGGGTATAGGCATGTTGCGGATCGTCCAGCACCTGATCGGTGAGGCCCTGTTCGACCACGTGGCCGGATTTCATCACCATGAGCCGATGCGCCAGGAGCCGCACCACGGCAAGGTCATGGGTGACGATGATCGCCGACAGGCCCATTTCGCGCACCAGCCCGCGCAGGAGGTCCAGCAGCCGCGCCTGCACCGACACGTCAAGCCCGCCGGTAGGTTCGTCCATGAAGACAAGCCGTGGCCCGGTGACGAGGTTGCGCGCGATCTGGAGCCGCTGTTGCATCCCGCCGGAAAAATCCGAGGGGCGGTCATCGAGCCGGTCATCGGTGATCTCGACCCGGCCGAGCCAGTCGGTGGCCTCGGCGCGGATGTTGCCGTAATGGCGCGCGCCCACGGCCATCAGCCGCTCGCCTACATTGCCGCCCGCCGAGACGCCCATGCGCAGCCCGTCGCGCGGGTTCTGGTGCACGAAGGCCCAATCGGTGCGCGACAGCATCCTCCGCTCGGCCTCGCTCATCCTGAGCGTGTCGCGGGGCCCGTCGGTGCGGGTGTCGAAGAGGATCTCGCCCGTGTCCGGGGCGAGATGCCCGGCAAGGCAGTTCAAAAGCGTGGATTTGCCCGAGCCGGATTCGCCCACGATCCCCAGAACCTCGCCGGGGTAGAGGTCGAAACTCACATCGGTGCAGCCGATGCGGGTGCCATAGAATTTCGCGATACTGCGCGCCGAGAGAAGCGGGGTCATGCTGCGTCCTCCTGTGGGGAAAGCCGGCCGCGATGGCCCTCGGCCCGACGCTGGGCGCAATAGTCGGTATCGGAGCAGACGAACATGCGCCCGCCCGCATCATCGGTGATCACCTCGTCGAGATATGTGTGACGCGCGCCACAGAGATCGCAGGGATGATCGGCCTTGCTCGCCTCGAAGGGGTGATCCTCGAAATCGAGGCTGACCACCCTGGTATGCGGCGGGATCGCATAGATGCGCTGTTCGCGGCCCGCGCCGAAGAGTTGCAGCGCCGCGGTTTCCAGCTTGGGGTTGTCGAATTTCGGGATCGGCGACGGGTCCATCACGTAGCGCCCCTCGACCTTGACCGGGTAGGCATAGGACGTGGCGATATGGCCGTGGCGGGCGATGTCCTCGTAGAGTTTCACATGCATGAGGCCGTATTCCTCGAGTGCGTGCATCCGCCGGGTTTCGGTTTCGCGCGGTTCGAGAAAGCGCAGCGGCTCGGGGATCGGCACCTGGTAAACCAGGATCTGGTCGGCGGTGAGCGGTTCCTCGGGGATGCGGTGGCGGGTCTGGATCACGCTGGCCGCGCGGGTCTGTTCGGTGGTCGCCACCTGCGCGGTTTTCTCGAAGAACTTGCGGATCGACACGGCGTTGGTGGTGTCGTCGGCGCCCTGGTCGATTACCTTGAGCGTGTCATCGGGGGTGAGGCAGGCCGCCGTGACCTGCACCCCGCCGGTGCCCCAGCCATAAGGCATGGGCATCTCCCGGCTGGCGAACGGCACCTGGTAGCCCGGCACCGCCACCGCCTTGAGCAGGGCGCGGCGGATCATCCGCTTGGTCTGTTCGTCGAGATAGGCGAAGTTGTAATCGCTCACAGCAGCCCCCTTTCGGCCAAGGCCAGTTCCAGTGCTTCGGGCGTGGTGAACTGCACCCCGTCCCAGCCCACGGCCCGCGCGCCGGCGACGTTCTCTGCGCGGTCGTCGATGAAGAGGCAATCAGCGGGCTCCAGCCCGTTGCGGTCGCACAGGATGGTGTAGATGTGCGGCTCGGGTTTCACGGTCTTTTCCATCCCTGAAACCACGACATCCTCGAACAGGTGGGCCAACCCGCCATGCAGGGCGAGCGCGACGGGCCATGTGTCGGCCGAGAAATTGGTCAGGCCGAAGAGCCGCCTGCCATCCCGTTTGAGCCGGTCGGCAATCTGCCACGTGCCGTGGATCGGCTCTTGGATCGTGTGATGGAACCGGTCGAAATATTCCTCCATCCGCGCGGCGTGCCCCGGGTGGGTTTCGCTTATGGCCGCGATCGCCTCGGCCCGGCACCGGCCGCCGTCATTGGCGAGGTTCCAGGCGGGGAAATCGACCGCATCGAACATCGCCTCGACCTCGGCCCGGGGCAGGTGGGCAAAGGCCGCGTAGGGATCCCAGCGCAGGAGCACGTTGCCGATATCAAAGACGATATGAGTCATTCCGCCGCCTCCTGCCGGGCTGCTTCCTGCGCCTCGGCGCGGACCTTGCGGATCAGCTCGAGCTCGGACTGGAAATCGACGTAATGCGGCAGCTTGATATGTTCGAGAAAGCCCGTGGCCTGGATGTTGTCGGCATGGGAGAGCACGAATTCCTCGTCCTGGGCCGGGGCGCCCTCGTTATCCTCGCCCAGTTCATCCCAGCGCAAGGCGCGATCGACCAGCGCCATCGAGATCGCCTTGCGCTCGGTCTGGCCGAAGACGAGACCATAGCCGCGGGTGAATTGCGGCGACTCGGTCTTGGAGCCCATGAACTGGTTGACGGTTTCACATTCGGTCAGGGTGATCTCGCCGATCTCGATGGCAAAGCCCAGCTCGGGGATGTCCATTTCCACGGCGACCGTGCCGATGCGCAATTCGCCCACGAAAGGATGGTTGCGGCCATAGCCGCGCTGCGTGGAGTAGGCCATGCCCAGCACGAAGCCTTCGTCGCCGCGCGTCAGCGCCTGAAGCCGCAGGGCGCGGGTGGCGGGATATTCCATCGGCGCGCGGGTCATGTCGGGCGGGGTGTCGTCACAGGGCGGTTCGTCCTGGATCAGCCCTTCACGGTTCAGGAAATCGGTGATCCGGGGCATCTCGGAGGCGAGACCTTCGCCCGTGGCGGCCCGTGGCGTCTCGCCCTCGGCGGCGAGTTTGAAATCCAGAAGCCGATGGGTGTAATCGAAGGTCGGGCCCAGCACCTGCCCGCCGGGGGCGTCCTTGAACGTGGCCGAAATGCGCCGGATGCAGGCCATGGCGCCGGTATCGACCGGGCGGGAATGGCCGATCCGGGGCAACGTGGTGCGATAGGCGCGGATCAGAAAGATCGCCTCGATCAGGTCGCCGCGCGCCTGCTTGATCGCCAGAGCCGCGAGGTCCGGGTCGTAAAGCGAGCCTTCGGCCATCACGCGATTGACGGCGAGGGAAAGCTGTTCGCGGATCTGCGCCACGTCCAGTTCGGGCACCGACGCATCGCCGCGGCGTTCCTCGGCCAGCCAGTCATGTGCGTTGTCGATGGCGCGTTCGCCACCCTTGACCGCCACGTACATCAGGCATCCTCCACGTTCGTGCTGCGTGGCAGCCCGGCAAGCGACGCGCCACAGGTGAAATAGAAATCGAGCCCGAGCGGAAAGAGCGCCCGGTTGGCGCGGAACGGCGCGATTGCGGGAAGCGAGAGATGCGCCTCGGTCTCGATCCCCGGCCCGGTGAGGCGCGCGCCCTCCGCCGTGAGCCGATCCAGCTCGACGATGATCGTGGTCGAACGGTCGGGATAATCCGCCGTGCCGGTGGGGAAGTCCTCCAGGCCGGGCAGGTCGGGCCAGCGGCCAAGGGCGAAATGTGCCGTCTCGGGGGGCGTGATGGGTGCGCCGGTGTGAAAGGCGATCCAGTCGCGTATGGCGGGCGTGTCATGCGAGGGGGCGAGGTAAATCGGCGTTTCCGCGTCGCAGAGCGTGAGCAGAAGCGCCGCCGCGGCGGGCGAGACCGGGGCGGGGGCATGAGCCCCGGCAAGGGTTTCCATGTGCCCGGGCCGGGACAGCGCCGAAAGCGCCGCGCGGAACGCATGGGCGGCATCGACGGACGGGTTGGCAAAGCCACCGGAAAGCGTGTCGTCGCGCATCAGTCTTCCCCCCGGACCATCGTGAAGAAATCGACCTTGGTGGCGGCGGCCCTGGCGGCGCGGCTGGCCTTGGCGGCCTGCAGTTGCGTTTCCAGCGGGTCAAGCACCGCGCGGCGCAGCTCCTCGGCGCGCTCGGTCTGCATCATCGCGTCGATCAGGGCGGCACGTTCGGCATGGGCCTTGTCGCGGCCCTGCACATAGCCATGCCCGACCTCGCCCGTGGCAAGGCGCAGGGCGCAGCGCGTCACCGTCATCTCGCCGAGATTGAAGGGCGCGCCGGTGCCGCCGGTGCGGCCGCGCACCATCACGCCGCCGACCTCGGGCGGGCGGAGCCATTCGAAGCCGGGCCAGTCGGTGATCTCGCCGGTGAGGTCGGCAAGGCGCTGGGCCGGGGATTTTGCCAATAGGCTCATCCAGCCTTTGCGGGCCTCGTTCTGGTCATCTTGCGCGGTCATCTAGACACCTTGCCGATTTGTCCACATTACTATACAACTAGACAAATCATAGGGCCGCCGGTGGTGGCATGGCAACCCGTCTTTCGTGAATTTTTGGTGACACATGGCACGCAAACCAGTCTGGACTTCGATCGCCGCGACCCTGGAAGGCGAGATAACGGCAGGGCACTACCGGGCCGGGGACAAGCTGCCGACCGAGGCGGTTCTGGCCGCGCGGTTCGGCGTCAATCGCCACACAGTGCGCCGCGCGCTGGCGGATATGTCGGAGCGGGGCATCACGCGCTCGCGGCGCGGCGCGGGGGTGTTCGTCGAGACGCCCCCGGCGGACTATCCCATCGGTCGTCGCGTGCGGTTTCACCGCAACATCGCGGCGACGGGGCGGTTGCCGGAAAAGCAGGTGTTGCGGGTCGAAACCCGGCTTTGCAACCGCGACGAGGCGGCGGCGCTCGGGCTGGACACCGGGGCGCGGGTGATCGTCTATGAAGGGCTTTCGCTGGCCGGGGGCACGCCGATCGCCCATTTCGAGAGTGTCTTTCCCGAGGCCCGCGTACCGGACCTCGCCGAGGCCCTGGCCGAGACGAGTTCCGTGACCGAGGCGCTGCGGATGAACGGGATTGCCGACTTCACCCGCGCCGAAACCCGGCTCGTGGCCGAGCGGGCATCGGCGACACAGGCGCTGCACCTGCGGCTGCGCGAGGGTGATCCGCTCCTCAAGGCGCTGAGCGTGAATGTCTGCCCCGAGGGGCGGCCGATCGAGCGGGGCACGACATGGTTCGCGGGCGAGCGCGTGACGCTGACCGTGGCGCCGGATTGATGACGCTGCGTCATGTAAACGATACGAAGCCCCTGTATAACCATGCAAAAAGCCAGAGCAGGTTTCGGCGATGATACGACGGCTTCCTCCCTTGCGCCTCACGGGTGCTGCAGTCCTGCGCGACGACGTGTTGCGCACCGATGATCTGTCCCTTGCGGAGGGGCGGATCGTCGGGGGGGTGCATGGCAGGGATGCGGTGGATGTCGACCTGTCGGGCTATTTCCTGCTGCCGGGGATCGTGGACATGCATGGCGACGGGTTCGAGCGCCACATCGCGCCGCGCCCCAAGGCACCTTTTCCGATCGACATGGCCCTGCATTCGCTTGATCGCGAATTGGCGGCGCACGGGATCACCACCGCGTGGCTGGCCCAGGGCTGGAGCTGGGAAGGCGGGTTGCGGGGGCCGGATTTCGCCGAGGATCTGGCCGGGGCGCTTATGGCCTACAGGCCCGGTGCGATGACCGACATGCGGTTGCAGATCCGCTGCGAAACCCACATGCCCGAGACCCGCGAGCGGATGATCGCGGCGGTGCGCCGGTTCGGGATCGACTACGTGGTATTCAACAACCACATCCCCGAGGCGATCCAGATGGTGCGCGAGGCGCCGCAGAACCTCGCCCACTGGGCCGAGCGAGAAGGCGGAACCGTCGAGGATTTCATTGCCCGTATCCGGGCCGCGCAGGACCGGGCCGGAGAGGTTCCGCGCCATCTCAACGCGCTGGCCGCGGCGTTCGACGACATGGGCGTGCTTTACGGCAGCCATGACGACCCGGACGGGGAAACCCGCGACCTGTTCCACGCCATCGGGGCGCGGATCTGTGAGTTCCCCACGCGGACCAACGCGGCCGCGGTGGCCCGGGCCTATGGTGACGCTGTGGTGATGGGTGCGCCCAACGTGGTGCGCGGGGGGTCGCAGTCGGGCAACGTGTCGGCCTCGACCCTCATCGCACGGAACCTTTGCGATGTGCTGGTGTCGGATTACCATTACCCGGCGCTGCCGGCCGCGGCGCAGGCGCTGGCCCAGGACGGGCCGCTGTGCTTTGCGCGGGCCTGGGCGATGATCTCGACCAACCCGGCGCGGATCATGAAGCTCACCGATCGCGGCACGCTCGACCCCGGCAAACGGGCCGATATCGTCGTGATGAACGCCCAGACGCGGGTGATCGAGGCGACGCTTGCGAGGGGAGAGCTGGCCTATCTCGCCGGCGAGGCCGCCGCACGGTTCCTGTCTGTGCTGGCGCAGCCACGACTTGCGGCCGAGTGAGGCGGCGGGCGTATGCTCTTCGTACGGACACCGACCCGGCCCGTCACCCCCTAGCGGGTTTCGTATTTCTCGAGAAACGCCTCGATGGGCAGCGCGCGGAACTCGGCAAGTCGCGCGCGCAGGGTCTGGTGATCCCAGTCCCACCAGGCCAGGGCGATCAGGCGTTCCGCGATGTCGGGCGCAATTCGCTGGCGGATCGGTCGGGCCGGTACCCCCGCGACGATCTCGTAGGGCGCCACGTCGCGGGTGACGACGGCCAGCGTCGCGACAACCGCCCCATGCCCGATGGTCACCTCGGGTCGGATGACGGCGCCGTGCCCGATCCAGGTGTCATGCCCGATCCGGACGATGCGGGCGCGGCGGCGGGCAAAGAAATCCGCGTCGTTTTCCGCGTCGTCCCAGTAATCCGCCGACCGGTAGTGAAAGTGATGCAGGCTGGCCCGGTCCATCGGGTGATCGGTCGGGCCGATCCGGGCAAAGCTGGCGATATTGGCGAACTTGCCGATCTCGGCATTGGCGATGTCGGCCTGACGGTCGCAATAGGAATAGTCGCCGATCACCGAGTGGGCCACGCGGCTGCCGCGCCCGATCTCGACATAGCGGCCAAAGGTGACATCGGTGATCTCGCAGTCGGGGTGAACGGACGGCGCGTCGGGGCTCAGGCGGGCCATCAATGCGCCTCGTTCCGGCCGATCAGGCGCCCGCGCAGCCAGCCCGAGAACCAGTCCATCGCGATCACCATCACGATCACCAGCACGATGTAATAGCTCACCTCTTCCCAGTCCTTCTGGGTGATGATCGCCTGTGTCAGCAAGAGCCCGATCCCGCCGCCGGTGATCGCCCCGATCACCGTGGCGCTGCGGGTGTTGGACTCGAGGTAATAGAGGATCTGGCTGAGAAACACCGGTGTCACCTGCGGAATCACGCCGAAGCGATAGCGTTGCAGCCGCTTGGCCCCGGTCGAGGCGACACCCTCGATCTGCTTGTTGTCGACATTCTCGAGCGCCTCGGAGAACATCTTGCCGAAGCTGCCGGTGTCGGTGATCAGGATCGCCAGCGCGCCGGTCAATGGGCCGGGGCCGAAGGCGCGGCTGAGGATGATGGTCCAGATCAGGCCATCGACCCCGCGCACGAAATCGAAGATCCGGCGCATGGCGAAGCGGACGCTCATCAGGCGGCTGAAGTTCTTCGCCGCGAGAAAGGCCATCGGCAGGGCGATGATCGCGCCCCCCATCGTGCCGAGAAAGGCCATGAGGATGGTTTCGAAGATCGCCCAGATCACATCCTTGTGCCGCCACATCTTGTTGGTCCAGACATCGTTCACGATGGCGGCAATATTGCTCTTGTCGGCGACCACCCGGTCGCCCGACAGGGCAAGCCCCACCAGTTCGCCAAAGCTCTTGCCGTAAAACGGGCTGTCAAGGGTGAACCAGAAGAGCTCCCAGCCGAAGGAATAGCGGTAGACCTCGGTGCGGGCGCGGGTGACGATGGCACGCCCGCCAGCGCCGGTGATATTGACGCGGGCATTGCTGGCGCTGATCCAGTCGGGCACCTCACCGTCGGGTGTGTCCAGAATGATGTCACGGCCCTCGAGCGTCACGGTGACGGTGCCGTAATCGGGGCGGGTATAGTGCAGGGTCGTCCCCTTGATCTCGGCGCTTTCCCCGGCCTTGAGCGTGACGTCGACCGCGTCCTCGCCGGTCCGCGTGACGAAATCGGGCAACATGCCCTCGGGGTAGGTGCCCTTGTTCTCGCCCTCGATGGCGAAGCGCAGACCGCCGTTGCGGTTGTCGTGGGTGACATGGGTCTTGTAGCTGTAGCTGTCAGCGACGAGGATCGCGGCATTGTCCATGCGTGCGCGATCTACCAGCCCGGGAATGTCGAACGCGAAGAAGAGATAGACGAAATAGGCCAGGATGACCGTCGGCGTGGCAAAGGCGATCAGCCGCTTGCGGGCGATCAGCGCGGTGGCAGTCTGTTTCAGGTCGGTGACGGGCATCGTTTCTGCGGTTGCGGTCATGGCCTTACACCTTTCCGACGAGTTTGTTGCGGTAGTGGCTCGATACCTGATCGAAGAAGACGATGGTCAGGAACAGCAGGATGAAGATCGCCGCCACCTGGTCATAGCGGCCCTGGCCCCAGCTGAAGGCGTTCTTGAGGTCATAGCCGATGCCGCCCGATCCGACGAACCCGAGGATGGCCGAGGCGCGGATGTTGATCTCGAACCGCAAAAGCGCATAGCTCAGCCAGTTGGGCGCGACCTGCGGCACGACGCCCAGCATCATCCGCTGAACCCAGGTGGCACCGGTGCTCTCCAAGCCTTCGAGCGGTTTGAGGCTGGCGTTCTCGTTGATTTCCGAGAAAAGCTTGCCCAGCGCGCCGGTGGTGTGCAGCGCGATGGCGATCATCGCCGGCACCGGCCCGCCGCCGAGAATGAAGATCAGCACCAGCGCAACGACGATCTCGGGGACCGCGCGCATGACATCCATCATCCGGCGAAAGAGGCCGATCAGCCGGGGAAACAGTGCCATGCCGCGCGTGGACAAGAGCGACAGGACGATCGCGAGCAACCCGCCCACCAGCGTCGAGGCCGCGGCGATGTTGATCGTCTCGATCAGCGAAGGAAAAAACTTGACCATCAGCGCGGGCAGGAGCGTGAACTTCTCGCTTGCCTCCTTGATCACCTCGCCGGGGAAAACGAAAATGTTGAGGATCCCGTCCCAGAAGCCACCTGCGTTGCGGCTGTCGGCGAGCATGAAGCCCGACGCCATCAACGCGATGAAGATCACCAGCATGATGCCACCATACATGCGCTTGGTGCGCGTCATGGCCATATAGGCGTCTTGAATCTCGGTGGTGCGCTCTGCGCCCACGGACTGGCCTATCGTGGTATCCGCCATTGCGGCTTCTCCTTGAGCGGGGAATTGGAAAAGGAATGACCGGCCCCGTGTTGTCGGGGCCGGCCGGGTGCGCGGTGCGCGGTCTTACATCTTGGATTTGCGTGCTTCGATGATCGAGATATAGGCGTCGTGGTCGATCGGCTGGAAGCCCAGGGCATCGCCGGCCATGAAGTTGTAGGCGCAGTCGGGGTCCATGTAGGGCAGCGACGCGGTGAGCGTGGCGATGTCGACCTTCACCCGCTCGGGCAACTCCTTGCGCAGCACGATCGGGCCTTCGGGGATCGGCTTGGATTTCCAGATCTCGACAAGCTCGTTCATGTCAACGAGGCCCGCATCCGACGCCTTGCGCAGCGCGCCCGAGTTGTAGCCGTCTTCCCAGTCGCCCATGCCGTCGGCCCAGGTCACGCCGCCGTCGATGTCACCATTGGCCACCGCGACGATGGTCTGCTCATGGCCACCGGTGAACTTCACTTCGCCGAAGTAGTCGCCCGATTCCATCGAGCCGCCGGTGCTCTCGGGGATCTCGATCGAGGGAATCAGGTAGCCCGAGGTCGAGTTCGGATCACCGAAGCCGAAGGACTTGCCCTGCATGTCCTCGAGCGAGGTGATGCCGCTGTCCTTGCGGGCGAAACCGATCGAGTGGTAGCCGTAGGAGCCGTCGTCATTGGTCTTGACCATGATCGGCTCGATCGCGTCAGGGTCGGTCAGCCAGGCCTTGGCATAGCCCGAAGCGCCCAGCCAGGCCATGTCGATCGACCCGCCCACAAGGCCCTGGATCACGCCGTCGTAATCGGCCGGGGTGAAGAGCTTGGTCGGAACGCCCAGCAGTTCCTCGGCCTTGGCGCGGAAGCATTCGTTGCTGGTCATCCGGTCCTGGGCGTTCTCGCCGCCGAGGATGCCGATGCGGAATTCTTCGATGTTGTCCTGTGCCAGCGCGGGCGTGACGAGTGCGGTGGTGGCCAGGGCGGCCGCGAGGATCTGTTTCATCTTCTCTCTCTCTTTCTCTCTCTCTGGTGGTGGGTCCCGACGCGGGTTCGCGACGGGGGTGGTGAACGTCAGACGATGGCCTTGGCCTCGTGAAGGGCGCGGGCAGCGGGGCGTTCGATGGTGTCGATGCTGGTGCTGGTCGCCGACTCGGAGAAATCGGCATCCGCCCCGTAGATGTCGCGTGCCACGCCGGTGGTGAGCTGTTCGGGCGTGCCGTCGAACACGATCCGACCCAGCCGCATCCCGATCACCCGGTCGCAATAGCGCCGCGCGGTGTCGAGCGTGTGCAGGTTGGCGATGACGGTGCGACCGTCCTCGTCGTGGATGCGGCGCAGCGCGTCCATCACGATCTGCGCGTTCATCGGGTCGAGCGAAGCGATCGGCTCGTCGGCGAGGATCATCTTGGGGTCCTGCATCAACGCGCGGGCGATGGCCACGCGCTGTTGCTGACCACCCGAAAGCGCCTCTGCCCTCTTGGACGCATGTTCGGCGATGCCAAGCCGGTCGAGGATCGCGATGGCCTTGTGGATGTCGGCCGTCGGATAGAGATTGAACATCGTGGCCAGCGACGAGCGCCGGTTGAGCGTGCCGTGCAGCACGTTCGAAACCACGTCCATGCGCGGCACGAGGTTGAACTGCTGAAAGATCATGGCGCATTGCGACTGCCATGCGCGCTTGGCGTTGCCCTTGAGACCCAGCACGTCGCGGCCTTCGAATTCCAGCTTGCCGCTGGTGGCGTCGGTCAGGCGGTTGATGATGCGCAGGAGGGTGGATTTCCCCGCGCCCGAGGCGCCGATGATCCCGACCATCATCGGCCTGTCGATCGAGACACAGACATTGTCCACGGCGATGTTCGCGCCGAAGCGCTTTGTCAGGTTGTCAAAGGCAAGCATACGGACCCCCGTTTCATGTGGGGGGATGCAGACACCAGAATTGTCAAACCGGTGTGACGGTAATACGAAAGTTGTGTAAAGGTACGGACCGCCTGGCCCTGGGTGCCGGTGCTTCGCGCAAGGCCCGTCTGAAACGAAAACGGCCCGGGCGGCGGGGTCCGGGCCGTTGATGCAATGCGGGGCTTTGCCGGTCCTGTTACTCGGCCTCGTTTGCCGGCTGGGCCTGCAGGAGCGCGTATTTCTGCTCCCCGAGGGTCTCGAACAGGTCGAGCTGGGTCTCGAGATAGTCGATATGCCCTTCCTCGTCCGCGATCAGCTCTTCGAACAGGTTCTTCGAGACATGGTCGCCCACCTCGTCGCAATGCTTGCGCGCCTCGATGTAAAGGTTGCGCGCGTCGTGTTCGGCGGCGAGATCGGCCTCGAGGGTTTCCTTGATGTTTTCCCCGATCCTGAGCGAATCGAGCTTTTGCAGGTTGGGGTGGCCTTCGAGAAAGATGATCCGCTCGATGAGCTTGTCGGCGTGGTGCATCTCTTCGATGCTTTCCTCGCGCGATTTCGCGCCAAGCCGGCCAAAGCCCCAATCCTCCTGAAGGCGGTAATGCAGCCAGTACTGGCTTACGGCTGTCAACTCCGAGCGAAGCGCGGTGTTGAGGTATTCAATAACTTTCTTGTCGCCTTTCATGAGCGGTTCTCCTTGGCTTTCTCTGTCTCATGTTGCGCAGAGTGGCTGGCACCTGAAAGCTGTCACTGGTCTCCATCGTGGCCATGAAATGCGGCAGGCACCCACCGCAATCCGCGCGCTTTCCAAGTGCGTGATACACTTTGCCCGGTGTCACGATGGTATCAGGATCGGCGCGCCGCATCCACTCGATTGCCGAGCGGATGTCCTTGTCGGTGATGTTCATGCAATGGCAGACGATCATGGTGAAGGGCCTCGCGGTTCTGGTCGGGGCGTGGAATCCCCTGTTTTGCGATCATATGGGCAATCTAGCTGCCGATCCAGAGAAAACCAACAGATTTTGTCGGAAATGATGCGACCATATGCGCCATGTTGACGCGACGCCTGGTCGAACCCTGCCAGATGACGGCGAGTCATGGGCCTCGTGCCTATTTCGTGAGAATCAGCTTCCCCGCCCGGGTGATGCGCAGGATGTAGTGCTGTTCACCGAGCACGATATGCGCGACCTGCCCGCCGAGCATCAGGTCTTCGGCCTTGTAAAGAGGGGTCGAGTCGCTGGCAGAGGACTGCATGTCGGCCGTGTTGCGATGCATCATGGCGTGTCCTCCGGGTTCTCGGGGAGCAGGCGGTCAACGAGCCATTCGCAATCGGGCAGGCGCAGCCCGCCCATGTCCGAGACAAGTTCCCAAAGGTCGTTCAGTCCTGTGCGTTGGTTGGCGTCATGCGCGGGATGTGATTGGCCCGCCATCTGGTTCATGTGCATTTCTCGGCTCCGGTTCTGACTGGTCGCGGGCTTCCCCGAAATGCGCCGGGGTGGCTGGGCATTTCTATAAATGACAAAAACAGTCAGAAATGTCAAACGGCACGTTTCAAGGGGTTCGGCAGACCCGCAACACAGCGAAAGCCGCGTACCCGAATCGCCGGGCGCAGCCAGGATCACCCGGGCGGGTGACCCTTTCCGCGGAGAAATCGCGCGCTATTGCGGTCAGAGGCTGTCCATCTTGCGCGCAAGCTTGGCGTCGAGCGCCGAAAGCCCGCCCGCGTCATGCGTGGTGAGCGTCACCGTCACATTGTTATAGACATTGCTCCATTCCGGGTGGTGCCCCCATTTCTCGGCAAAGATCGCCACCCGGGTCATCCAGCCGAACGCCTCGGGGAAATCGTCGAACTTGAAATCCTTGGTGATGGCATCGCGCCCCTCGACCATGGTCCATCCGGTGTCGAAAAGCGGTTTGAGCAGGCTGTCGCGGGCCGTGTCTGACAGTAGTTCGTTCAATCGTGATCCTCCTCTTGGATGGTTTTGCGGAACGGGCCGTATTCGGTGAGAATTTCGACCTCTTCGGCGACCGCCGCGCGTTCCGCGTCGAGATAGCGCGCGATCGCATCGCGAAACCCAGGGTCGCCCACCCAGGTCAGCGCGTGGCAGGTTGTGGGCATGTAGCCGCGCGCCAGTTTGTGTTCGCCCTGCGCGCCGGCCTCGACCGTGGAAAGCCCGTGGGCGATGGCGAAGTCGATGGCCTGATAATAGCAGATTTCGAAATGCAGGCAGGGGTGATGTTCGATGCAGCCCCAATAGCGCCCGAACAGGGAATCGCGCCCGATGAGATTGAGCGCCCCGGCCACGGGTTCGCCGTCGCGAAATGCCAGTACCAGCAGCACATCGTCGCGCAACCGCTCATGCGCGATGTCGAAGAACGCGCGCGTGAGATAGGGTGTGCCCCATTTGCGCGCGCCGGTATCCTGGTAGAAGCGCCAGACGGCATCCCAATGTTCGGGGCGGATCTCGTCGCCGGTCAGCGCCCGGATTTCTCCGCCGAACGCCTGTGCCGTCCTGCGTTCCTTGCGGATGGTCTTGCGCTTGCGCGAACTCAGCGAGGCGAGAAAACCGTCGAAATCGGCATACTCGCGGTTCTGCCAGTGGAATTGCTGCGTGGTCCGGTGCAGCATGCCCAGGGTCTCGCCCTCCTCGGCCTCGTCCGCGGTGCAGAAGGTGACATGCACCGAGCTGAGCCCGTTGCGGTCGGCCAGTTGCATCGCCGCCTGAACCAGCGCCTGCCGCCCGATACCGTCGAAACCCGGCCGCGTCAGGAAACGGCGCCCGGTGGCCGGGGTGAAGGGCACGGCAACCTGGAGCTTGGGGTAATAGCGCCCGCCCGCCCGCTCATAGGCATGGGCCCAGTTGTGATCGAAGATGTATTCGCCCTGTGAATGCGACTTGGCATAAAGCGGGGCGCAGGCGATGATGTCATCGCCGACATGGGCGGTGAGGTAATGCGGCTCCCATCCCGTTCCCCGCCCGACAGAGCCGCTGTCTTCGAGCGCCGACAGAAACCGATGCGTGGTGAAGGGATCGGCCGGGCGCCCGCCTTGGATGGCCTCGGGACAGGCACAGGCATCCCAATCGCTTTCCGCAATCTCGGAAAGCGATGTCATGGTCCGGATCTCGATCGCGGTTTCGGTGTCCATCCATCCCGATATTGGCGCGTCCGGGCGTCGGATCAAGACGGCAGTGCCGCGCGATATCCCTCGAAGGTGATATTGTCGGCGACTTCGCGGGCCTCGGTCTCGGCTTCGGGCGAGGTGACGGTCCAGCACAGGATCGCCCCCCCCTTGGCGCGCAACTCGGCCAGGCGCGGATTGTGCAGGTCATGCTGTTCATGCGACACGAAGCTCGCCCCGAGCCTGTCATAGTCGGGAATCCGCCCCAGGTGATCGCAGGTCGCCGTCGGCAACAGCGGCCAGTTATGCGGGGTAAAGGCGCTCGTGGTCAACCCGCGCGGCAGATCGGGCATGAGCCGGGCCATGACCTCGACTGCGTGGGGGTTGAACGACATGACCGCCACCGGCCCCTCGTAGCTGCCAAGCGCCTGCGCCGCGGCATATTCGAGCGTGCCGACATTCGGCCCCATGATTCCGTCCTGGTCCTTGATCTCGATCAGCAGCGGCGCGCGCCCCTGAACAAGGGCCAGAACATCGGTAAGGGTCGGCACGCCCTCGCCGTCACCATGCAGCAGGGGCAGGCGTCCGAGTTCGGTCGCGCTGCGCTGGCGGATCGAGCCGGACTGACCGGTCAGGCGGCCAAGATCGTAATCGTGGAACACCATCGCCTGACCGTCGAGCGAAAGCTGAAGGTCGATCTCGATCCCGTAACCCGCGGCGAGTGCCGCCCGGATCGCGGCGCGCGAATTCTCGGGCCGCCCGTCGGTTATGTCGTGCAGGGCCCGGTGCGCGATCGGGGCACGGGTGAACGATGGGTCGAGTTTCGTCATCGTCACTTGATCTGGAAAATGGCTTCGATCTCGACCGCGACGCCGAAGGGAAGCGAGGCCGCCGACACAGCCGAGCGCGAATGGCGCCCCGCGTCGCCGAGGGCCTCGACAAGGAAATCCGAGCATCCGTTGATCACCTTGGGCTGATCTCCGAACGTGTCGGTCGAGTTGACGAAGCCGGTCAGCTTGACCACGCGGGCAAGCCGGTCGAGATCGCCGCCGCAGGCGGCCCGGGCCTGGGCCAGGAGCATGATGGCACAGCGTTTGGCCGCGGCCACTCCGCCCTCGACATCCATGTCGGCGCCGAGCTTGCCCTTGATCAAACCGTTCTCGTCCATCGCCACCTGCCCGGACACGAAGACAAGATCGCCGACCTGCACATAGGGCACATAGTTGGCCGCCGGCGCGGCGGCGTCGGGCAGGGTGACGCCCAGTTCGGCAAGGCGGGTTTCGATTTGCGACGGCATCATGGCTCTCCTCTGGCTGATCTCGCGGCGACGCTATTGCAAACCAATGCCGAAGGGAAACCCGAATTGCCAGCGCGATGTGCATGCGGCGCGCGGTGCGCGAACGGGTGAAGCGATTCGCCGGCACCGTCGCTTTCTCTTGTCACCTGCCACGGTGATTTGTTGTCATTCGGCCCATCTTGTTCTATCACCGCAACTCGTATCCCCGTTCTGCCATACCTGAAACGGACGCTGGATGATGGGATGGGAATTTGCCGCCGACCAATCTCTTTGAAACCAGTCAGGTTCATCATGCACACACCAGCGTTCTTTCCCAAGACCGGCTTTTCGGCAGACGCGGCCCGTGCTGTCGGGATTGCCCGCCTCGGCCTGTCGGCTTGCCTTGTCGTTGGACTGGCCGGTTGCAGCGTCCCCGACTCCGACGACGCACCGGGCGACATTCATGACCCCTACGAAGAGACCAACCGCAACAACCACGAGCTGAACCGCGCGCTTGACCGGGGCCTCATCCGCCCGGCAGGCAAGGGATATGCCTCGACCTTGCCTGCCCCGGTTGCCGAAACCCTGTCAAATTTCGGTTCCAATCTCAGCCTGCCGGGCACGGTCGTGAACAACCTGCTTCAGGGCAACGTGGGCGGGGCGCTGCAGAACACCTATCGGTTTGCCTTCAACACGGTGTTCGGCATCGGCGGGCTCGGCGATCCGGCGGGCGATTTTGGCATCACCGAGGTCGAGACCGATTTCGGCGCCACGCTCCATGTCTGGGGCGTGCCGGAAGGTGCCTATGTCGAACTGCCGATTCTCGGGCCATCCACCGAGCGTGATGCGGTAGGTCGTGTCGTGGACCTGTTCACCAACCCGCTGTCCTATACCTTGCCCAAGCCAGAGAAATACTATGGCACGGTCGCGAACGCGGCGTCGAAACTGGGTGATCGCGGACGTTACTCGGATACGGTGGACTCGGTTCTCTACGAAAGCGCGGACAGCTATTCACAATCGCGTTCGATGTATCTTCAGAATCGCCGCTTCGAACTTGGTTCTGACGACGATGATGCCTACCTTGACCAATATGATGATCCATATGACGAGATTTACGATGATCCATACTCGGAATGACATGACCCGGCGCAATCTTCTCGGCGGCCTTTTCTCCGGTGCCGCGCTGGCCGCGCTCCCCTCCGGGGTCTGGGCCATGACCGCGGATGCGGCCAAGCGGCTGGTCGATCTGATCGTCGCCGATATCAACAAGGTGATCGACGCGCCGACCTCGGAGTCGGCCAAGATCGCGGAGTTCGAGAAGATCTTCGTGCGCTATGCCGATGTGCCGACGATCGCGCGCTATGCCCTGGGTGTCGATTCCCGCCGGGCGAGCGAGGCACAGCTCGACGCCTTCACCCGCGCGTTCCAGGTCTATGTCAGCCGCAAGTACGGTCGGCGTTTTCGCGAATTCATCGGTGGCCGGATCGAGGTTCAGAAGGCCCGCGAGGTCAAGAATTTCCACGAGGTCAGGACGATCGCGCATCTGCGCGGCGAGTCGCCGTTCGAAGTCGCGTTCCTGGTCAGCGACCGGTCAGGACAGCCCAAGTTCTTCAACATCTTCATCGAAGGTGTGAACATGCTCTTGACCGAGCGTGACGAGATCGGCGCCATGCTCGATCGGCGGCGGGGCGACTTGGACGCGCTGATCCAGGATCTTCGAAACATCAGCTGACCGGCACTCAGCGATTGTCCGCGCCGAAAAGACCACGCAGCACGCTGTTGATGTCTCCTCCGGTGCGGCCCCGGTCTTCGCGGCGCCCATCCGGCTCTTCTGTTTGCGTCGGAGGTGTCGGCTCCTTCATCGGCAGGGGACGCGCCGGCAGGTCTTCATGCACCCGTACCATGGTTTCGTGCCAGATCTCGGCCGGCAGCCCTGAACCCGTCACGCCGGTCAGCGGCGTGTTGTCGTCATACCCCATCCAGACCCCGGCCACGTAATCGGCGGTGAAGCCCATGAACCACGCGTCGCGGGTCGATTGTGACGTGCCGGTCTTGCCCGCAGCTTCGTGGTCGGGCAGGGCGGCACGCCTGCCCGAGCCCTCGGTGATGACCTTGTTCATCATCCAGATCAGCTGCTGTGCCGATTCCTCGAGGATCACGCGCTCGCCGATCCCCGTGCCGGTCGAAAAGATCGGTTCCTGCTCGCCCAGAAGCCTCAACTCGTTCATGCCATAGGGGGTGACCGAACTGCCCCCGTTCAGGATGCCCGCATAGGCGCCCGTCATCTCCAGAAGCGTCGCGTCGGATGCCCCCAGGGCGAGGGCCGGGCCATCGGCGAGGTCCGATTCGATGCCGAATTCAACAGCCACCTTGCGCACGATGTCGAGCCCCGATTCCTGCGCCAGTCGGACCGCGGGAACATTCAGTGACGTCTTGAGCGCATCAACCAGTGTGACCGGCCCACGGAACTCCCGGTCGAAATTCTTGGGGCACCATTCACCGGAGCCGGGGATCGTGACGCAATATTCCGTATCCTCGATCATATCCAGCGGCGACCGGCCAAGATCGAGTGCCGCGGCATAAACGAACGGCTTGAACGCCGAACCGGTCTGGCGCCTGGCCATCGTGGCGCGGTTGAACTCGCCCGAAACGCGGGTCTTGCGCCCGCCGACCATCGCGCGGACCGCGCCATCGGCAGACATCACCACGATGGCGGCCTGCGCCTCGGAGTCTTCGCGCACCTTGGATTCGAAAATCTCGCGCATGGCCTCTTCCGCGGCTGTCTGGATGCGCTGGTCGAGCGTGGTGTTGATGATCACGTCCTCGGTCGTGCCGCGGGTGAAGACCTCGGGGCCGGTCCGCATCACCCAGTCGGTGAAGTATCCGCCCGCGCGCTTCTGTGCCGCCTCGGAGAGCCGCGCGGGGTTTGCCACCGCCTCGGCATGTTCTTCATCGGTGAGATAGCCCTGCTCGTGCATCAGCTTGAGCACGGTCTGCGCCCGCGCCTGCGAACGCTCGAGGTTGTTGGTGGGTGCAAAGCGCGTGGGTGCCACCAGAAGCCCGGCCAGCATCGCGGCCTCCTGCGGGTTCACCTGCGCGGCGGATTTGCCGAAATAGCGTTGCGCGGCGGCCTCGAAGCCGCGCGCACCGCCACCCAGAAAGGCGCGGTTCATATAGACGGTCAGGATGTCGTCCTTGGTAAATTTCGCCTCCATCGCCAAGGCATAGACGGCTTCCCTGATCTTGCGCCAGAGCGATCCCTGGCGGCAATCGGCCTCATAGGCGGCCTCGCTTATCCATTTCTCCGGGTCATAAGGAACGCCAAGACAGATGAGTTTTGCCGTCTGCTGGGTGATGGTCGAGCCGCCGTGTCCCGACAGCGGCCCGCGACCTTCGCTCAGGTTGATCCGCACCGCCGAGGCGATGCCGCGGGGCGATAGCCCGAAATGGTGGTAAAAGCGGCGGTCTTCGGTGGCGATGATCGCGTTCTTGAGATGCCGGCTCACTGTGTCTTCGGTGATCACGCCGCCGAACTGGTCGCCGCGCCACGCAAAGACATCGCCGGAGGCATCCAGAAGCGTGACCGACCCGCGCGCGCGCCCGTCATAAAGCTGATCGACCGGCGGGAGGGTCAGCGTGACATAGCCGACGGCCAGCGCGACGATGATCGCGCTCACGGTTGCCACGCGCCAGCCGAACCCCCAGACCAGCCGCCAGACCCACCGCAGGAACCAGAGAACGAGCCTGGTCAGCGGGTTGCGGCGGCGGGCGCGGGTCTTGCGTTTCTTCGGTTTCGGCTTTGCCCGTGTCCTGGCTTTGGCGGTCTTGGACGGATACCGCCTGTCGGCCACCAGCGGCGGCCTTTTTCGCCCTGAATCACTCATTCCGTTGCCCTGCCCGGTGCCTGTTTGTTGCGCCCACAATAAACACTCGCCCGGCAAAAGTAGAGACCAAGCTGCGCATGTGTGGTTTTTTCGTCTGCATAAAATATGTGCAAAAATCGTGCGGCGTGCGTTTTTTAATCAGTACATCGAGAATCAGGGGAGGGAAACCCCCCGGCTTTCTTCCTTTTCCCCGATGTTCCGCGGTTTGCTGCAGTTGCAAACAGGCCGGACGTCCGGCGCAAGGACAAGGGGAACCGAGGTGAAACTGATCATTGCAACGATCAAGCCATTCAAGCTCGAGGAGGTGCGCGAGGCGCTCACCGGAATCGGGGTGCGCGGCATGATGGTCACCGAGATCAAGGGGTTCGGCGCGCAGTCGGGCCATACCGAGATCTATCGCGGCGCGGAATACGCCGTGAATTTCGTGCCCAAGATCAAGCTCGAAGTCGTCGTAAGCGCGGCCATGGCCGACGAGGTGGTGGAAACCATCACCAAGACCGCGCGCACCGGCAAGATCGGGGACGGCAAGATTTTCGTGCTGGACGTGGGACAGGCTGTCCGCGTGCGTACGGGCGAAACCAACGAAGACGCGATCTGAGCGTCGCGCCAAAGGGGAAAACGGATGAACTACCTGAAAACCAAAATCAGCCTTGCGGCGGTCATGGCCATGCTGGCGATGCCGTCCTTCGCGCAGGATGCTGGTGAAGCGGCCGCGACCGCCGTGCCCACCGATTCTGTCTTTGTCTTCAACACGCTGCTCTTCCTGATCGGCGGGTTCCTCGTGTTCTGGATGGCAGCGGGCTTTGCCATGCTCGAGGCCGGTCTCGTGCGTTCGAAAAACGTGACCATGCAGCTCATCAAGAACATCTCGCTCTTTTCCTTCGCGGCGATCACCTATTACATCATCGGTTACGTGCTGATGTATCCCGGTGATGGCTGGATGGTCGATGGCTGGGTCGGCGCGCTGGGCGTCGCCATCCTCGAACCTGTCGGCGTGACGGCCGCGGACGCGGATGCCTATGATTACGCCTCGACCGGGTCGGACTATTTCTTCCAGCTGATGTTCGTGGCCACCACCGCCTCGATCGTGTCGGGCACCGTGGCCGAGCGGATCAAGCTCTGGCCGTTCCTTGTGTTCGTGATCGTGCTGACCGCGCTGATCTATCCGATCCAGGCCAGCTGGAGCTGGGGTGGAGGCGTTCTCTCCGCCGCGGGCTTCAGCGACTTCGCGGGCTCGACCATCGTGCACTCCGTGGGTGGCTGGGCTGCGCTGACCGGGGCGATCATCCTCGGGCCGCGCCTTGGCAAATACACCAAGGAAGGCCGCACCGTGCCGATGCCGGGCTCCAACCTCGCGCTGGCCACGCTGGGCACGTTCATCCTGTGGCTGGGCTGGTTCGGCTTCAACGGCGGGTCTGAGCTTGCGCTGGGTGGCGTGGACAGTGCCGCCAATGTCAGCCGCATCTTCGCCAACACCAATGCCGCCGCCGCCGGCGGGGCCGTGGCCGCGCTGATCCTGACGCAGCTTCTCTACAAGAAGCCCGACCTGACGATGGTGCTCAACGGCGCGCTGGCCGGCCTGGTGTCGATCACCGCCGAACCGCTGGCGCCCAGCCTTGGCGCGGCCCTGCTGATCGGCATGATCGGCGGCGTGATCGTGGTCTTCGCGGTGCCCTTCCTCGACAAGCTCAAGATCGACGACGTGGTCGGCGCCATCCCGGTGCACCTCATCGCCGGTATCTGGGGCACGCTCGCGGTTCCGCTGACCAATTCGGACGCCTCGTTCGGCGCCCAGATCTACGGCATCGTGCTGGTCGGGGCCTTTACCATCGTCGCCTCGCTGGTGGTCTGGTTCATCATCAAGGCCACGATGGGCCTGCGGGTCGATGAAGAGACCGAGATCAACGGCCTCGACATGGGCGAGTTGGGGATGGAAGCCTATCCCGATTTCGGCAAGGGCTAAACTTCCGTCCAGAATGTTGACGACCGGGCCGGGCGCGCGCGACGCGCCCGGGCCTTTTCGTCACGTCTCAGCCATTGCCGCCGACGCGCTGCGGCGCGCCGGTGGCCATGTTGGTGCTGATATGGGGCTTGTTCGCCTCTTTCCACGCGGCCATGCCGCCGCCCATATGCGCGATCCGGTCCATCCCGACAGCAATCGCGGCGCGCGCCACCCGTTCCGACCGCACGCCCGAGCCGCAATGGAACACGATGCGCTTGTCGCTCTGCCCCGGCAGCTTGTCGGCGCGGAAGAACGACATCGGCATCAAGAGCGTACCTTCGATATGTTCGAACATGTATTCCTGCGGCGTGCGCACGTCGATCAGCACGATTTCATCGCGGTCGAAGGCGTCGGCCACTTCGTCCACGGTCCAGGTTTCCAGCACGGCATCATCGACGGTTTCGCTTTTCATTGCGGTGTCTCCTGTGGTTGGTGTCATGCGCCGGGCGGGCGCTGGCCTGCATCTAAAGCGTTTCAGGTTTCAACGGAATCGAAAACGCGCTGCCTCTCCCTTCGGTCTAACGCGCGTTTCGATCCATTTGTTTTCGTGCAAACCTGAAAAGCTCTAGCCGATCGGGCGCGTCTTTGCATCATTGGATGATGTCCACGCGCCCGGGACCAGGTGCTGCGACGCGCTAATCCGGTGGCAGAATCGCGCAGGTAATGCTAGGTCTTGTGGGATGAACACGCACGCCCCCAATATCCGTCCTGTCATCCGGCAGCTTGACGACGCCGCGATCAACCGCATTGCCGCCGGCGAGGTGGTCGAACGTCCCGCCAGCGCGGTCAAGGAGCTGATCGAGAACGCGCTCGACGCGGGGGCCACGCGGATCACGGTCGATCACGCCGATGGGGGCAAGACCCTGATCCGGGTCGGCGATGACGGCTGCGGGATGAGTGCGGCGGACCTGCCGCTCGCGCTCAGCCGTCATGCCACCTCCAAGATCGACGGGTCGAACCTGCTCGACATCCACACGTTCGGCTTTCGCGGCGAGGCCCTGCCCAGCCTGGGCGCGGTCGGGCGGCTCAGCATCACGACCCGCGTCGCAGGCGCTGAGGGAGTCGAGGTCGAGGTGACGGGCGGGCGCATGGGCACGGTGAGGCCCGCCGCGCTCAACCCAGGCACCATTGTCGAGTTGCGCGACATCTTCCACGCCACCCCGGCGCGGCTCAAGTTCATGCGCTCCGACCGGGCCGAGGCACAGGCGATCGGAGACGTGGTCAAGCGCCTCGCCATGGCCGAGCCCTACGTGGGCTTTACCCTGCGCGATGTCTCGGGCGGGGGCGAGGGGCGCGTGACCTTTCGCGCCGACGCGCAGAGCGGCGATCTCTTCGATGCGCTGCACGGCCGTCTGGCACAGGTTCTGGGCCGGGACTTCGCGGAAAATGCCCTGCGCATCAATGCCGAGCGCGAGGGGTTGCGGCTGGCCGGTTATGCCGCGCTGCCGACCTATTCGCGCGGGTCGAGCGTGGCGCAATACCTTTTCGTCAATGCCCGCCCGGTGCGTGACAGGATGCTCTACGGTGCCCTGCGCGCCGCCTATTCCGATTTCCTCAGCCGCGACCGCCACCCGGCGGCGGCGCTTTTCATCGATTGCGATCCGCACCTGGTGGACGTGAACGTGCACCCGGCCAAATCGGAGGTGCGGTTCCGCGAACCGGGTGTGGCACGCGGGCTGATCGTCTCGGCGCTGCGCCACGCGCTGGCCGAAGCCGGGCACCGCGCCTCCTCGACCGTCGCCGACGCGACGCTGGGCGCCATGCGCCCCGAGACCCCGGCCCCCGCGCGGGTCTACCAGATGGATCGCCCCTCCGGACAGGCGATTTCAACCGCTTACAAAATGCAGGCCCCGCAGATGGACAGCCCCGGCTTCGCCGAATCCCCCAGCGCGCGGATCGAACCCGAGACCGCCGTGACGGACCAGGGCCTGCCGCTGGGTGCTGCGCGCGCGCAACTGCACGAGAATTACATCATCGCCCAGACCGAAACCGGCATGGTCATCGTAGATCAGCACGCCGCACATGAACGGCTCGTCTATGAGAAACTCAAGCGCCAGATGGCCGAGACCGGCGTCGCGGCACAGGCGCTCCTGATCCCCGAGATCGTCGAGTTGAGCGAGGGCGATTGCGCCCGCCTGATGGAAATTGCCGGGGATCTGCAAAGGCTTGGCCTGACCATCGAACCCTTCGGCGGCGGTGCTATTGCGGTGCGCGAAACCCCCGCGATCCTCGGCGAGGTCAACGCCGGCGCGATGCTGCGCGACATCCTCGACGAGCTGGACGACATCGGCGAAAGCCTGAACCTCCAGGCACGTATCGAGGCGATCCTGAGCCGCGTGGCCTGTCACGGTTCGATCCGCTCGGGGCGCCGGATGCGCGCCGAGGAGATGAACGCGCTGTTGCGCGAGATGGAGGCGACCCCGCATTCCGGCCAATGCAACCACGGCCGCCCGACCTATGTGGAGCTGAAATTGTCCGATATCGAACGGCTTTTCGGGCGCACATGATCGAGATCAATGGCCATAGCCTGAGCGAAATGGAACTGGCCGCGCTGGTGGGCGGGGTGGTGCTTCTGATCATGCTCGTCCTGCTGGTTATGGCCCTGCGCGCGGCGGCACGCACGGCGCGGGCGACGGAGCCGCTGGTGCACCAGATGGCGGCGATGGGGCAAAGGGTGCAATCGCTCTCGGACGGGCAACAGCAGCTCTCGGGCGGCCTCATGCATGTAAGCGAGGCGCAGGCGGCCTCGCAGAAAAGCATGCTCGAACTGATGGAAAGGCGCCTGACCGACGTGTCGGGCAAGATGCAGGAAAACCTGCAGGGCAGCGCCCAGCGCACGGCCAGATCATTGGGTGAGTTGCAGGAACGGCTGGTCGCGATCGACAAGGCACAGGAGAACATCACCAAGCTGTCGGGCGATGTGCTCAGCCTTCAGGACATCCTGTCGAACAAGCAGACACGCGGGGCCTTCGGTGAGATCCAGCTCAACGATATCGTCTCCAAGGCGCTGCCGCGCGACAGCTACAGCGTGCAGGCGGCGCTGTCGAACGGGCGGCGGGCGGATGTGCTCATCCACCTGCCCAACCCTCCGGGACCGATCGTGGTGGATTCGAAATTCCCGCTCGAAGCCTACGAAGCCCTGCGCAACGCCCAGACGCAAGGCGAGCTGACCGAGGCAGCCCGGATGATGCGCGGGGCGGTGCGCGCGCATATCAAGGCGATCTCGGAGCGGTATATCCTCGAGGGCGAGACGGCGGACGGCGCGTTGATGTTCCTGCCTTCCGAGGCGGTCTATGCCGAGTTGCATGCCAATTTCCCCGAACTGGTACGCGAGGGCTTTGCCGCGCGGGTCTGGATCGTGTCGCCCACCACCTGCATGGCGACGCTCAACACCATGCGCGCGATCCTGAAAGACGCCCGGATGCGCGAACAGGCCGGCGCGATCCGCCGCGAATTGAGCCTCCTGTTCCAGGATGTGGACCGGCTGTCGAACCGGGTCGAGAATCTCGACCGGCATTTCGGGCAGGCGGCCAGGGACATATCGGAAATCAGGATTTCCGCCGACAAGGCCGGGCGGCGCGCCCAGCGGCTCGACAATTTCGATTTCGAGGAGCTGGCCCCGGACCCGTCCGACGCGGTGCCCCTCGCCGGCCGAGAAACGTCGTCCTGACCCTCGCCGCCGCCCGCCTGCGCGCGTCCCGCCCACCCGCCCCCGCGCGCAGGCGGGCTCGTGCCCCGGCTCGTCCGTACCGTGCGCAGAAAGGTGGACTTGAGTATTTTTCCCAAGAAAGAGAAAGGGGCTCGTGCCTGGTGTTCTTTCTTGGTGAAAATACTCGATCGCACCACCGGGCGGGCACGCGCCGCGCGGACGATTTGCGTCAGATCAAGGACGGGGGATTGCGTGGTGGTGATCTTTGGCCGACAATGACGAAAACCGCGAACGGAAGGATGATCCATGCTCGATATCTCTGTTTACAAGATCGCACAGGTGATCCTGATGTCGCGGGAACTGGACCGCGCCGAAGGCGAGTTGCGCGGCTTCATCGACCGGCTGACCGAGGAGGAACAGGCCAGCCTTGTCGCTGTGATGTGGATCGGGCGCGACAGTTTCTCGGCCGACGAGCTGGAAGAAGCGAAGGCCACCGCCATGGCCGAGGCGACGGTGCCGACGGCGGATTATCTGCTGGGGACGCCGCACCTGTCGGATCACCTGGAGAACGGGCTCGATGCGCTGGGCCTGTCGGCGGCGGATGACGAGGACGATCTCATTCGCGGCGGGTGAACGCGCGGTCCAGAGTCTCTGGCGGATGTTGCGAAACGCCCGGGTGACCCGGGCGTCTTCTTCCTGTCACGCCTGCTCGACGATCTGCAGATGCTGGGCCAGTTTCTCGACCTCGCCCAGCCATCGGGTGACCAGTTCGGGATCGGCGGGCGCGGGGCTGACGCCGGCAGGGATCTCGCGGTTCATCACCGCCTCGACCGCCAGCGACACCGGGATCGACACCAGTCGCGCCATTGCCGTGCCATGCTCGTCGCCCCAGGCATCCATCACGTAGGTCTTGTGCCAGGCGGCCTTGCCATCCTTCTCGGCCTTGAGGTCGACGCAGAGGATCACGCGGTCGGCCTCGCCCTCTTCATAGGCGTTGTCGCGCAGGAGCGCGTCGGCGATCTCCTGGAGGCGCGCATCCGAAGCGGTGTCCATCTCGGCGAAGATGTCGGCCCAGGCCTCGGCCCAGCCATTGAGCCGCAGCGTGCCGCGCACGAATTCGCGCACCGGCCATTCGGGCGCGAAACCGTAATCCGCCATGAAGGGCAGCGAATCGCGGTTGGGATAGACCTCGAAACTCTCGGGCGTGGGCAGCGGCGCGTCATAGCGCGACAGCGCGTCCCACGGTTTCCCGACGTTGAATTCCTTGAAGTCGCGGATCGAACGCGAGGGCGAGCGCAGCGCCTTCAACACCCCCACCGGCGCCCATGAGAACTTGTAGCGCATCGGGTTGGCCACTTTCGGCACGCCGCCGCAATAGGAGGTGAAGCTGATCACGTTATCCGGGGCATAGGCGTCCGAGGCGCGGTAATCCGCCACCAGCTTATGCGCCATCAGGTGGTCGATGCCCGGATCGAGCCCGACCTCGTTGACAAAGGCGAGCCCGGCCTCGCGGGCGGGTTCGTCAAGTGCGCGCATCTCGGGCGCGATATAGGAGGACGAGACGAAATGCGCACCTTTGCCAAGGCACATCTCGGCCAGCGGCACATGCCAGTCGCCGGGCAGCATCGACACCACGATATAGCCCTTTTCGGTCGCGGCACCCAGCGCCTCGATGTCAAAGATGCGGATGTCGTCGGCGATGTCGCCCACCGCTTCCTGTGCTTTCTCGCGCGTCCGGTTCCAGACGGTGACAGGATGGCCCGCCGCGATCAGCCGACGCAGGCCGGGGATCGAGGAAAAGCCGGTGCCGCACCAGTGGATTGTCATGTCGTCATCTCCTGTTCATTTGAATTTCAGCTTGGCCGTCACGATGGCGAGAACCGCGGTGACGGCACAGATATTCGCCACGATCAGCGGCCAGTCGGCCACGAGGATGCCATAGAGCAACCAGAGCGAGACCGTGGCGAGGAACATCAGGTTCGAGGGAAGCGAAAGCGCCGCGGTATCGCGCGAGGCCCAGGCCTTCCAGGCCTGCGGAATCCAGCAGACAGTGCCGAGGAAGGCCGCGAGATAGCCGATGACAAGGGTCATTCCGAGAGCGCCTTTGCGTGGGTTTCGAAGGTGTCGTGGGCGCGGGCCCAGACGCCTTGGGAAAGATTGGAGAGGGTGAGCAGCGTTGGCAAGAGCTGGGCAGCGTAATCCTGCGACGACTCGACCGGCAGCATCGAGGGCAGGTTGTCGATCGCCATCACGTCGAGCGGCGGAGCGTCATGGGCGCGGATGACCGGAGCGTCCCACGTGGTGGCCCGGTCATAGACCGGCACCGGGTTGTAATCGCTGTCCGGATCGCAGGCCACATCGCCGATCACGCTCAGGCGGCGCGGCGCGGTCAGCGCCGATTGCGGCACGAAGACCGGCGTGCCGGGGCGTGCAAGGATGCAGTTGAAGAAGATGTCGTGGTCAAGGATCGCGGGGAAGGGGCCGCCGCTTGCGGTCTCCGCCATGTCCCACTTGGTGACGTTGACACCCACCGCCTCGCAGAGGTCCGCCGCCCCGGTGCCGACCCGGCCCAGCGCCCCGATGACAAGGGCCGAGGGCCGGGTCGTATCCGTCGCATCGAGCCGCGCGGCGAGATCGGCGAGCATCGCGTCCTTGCCCGGATAGGCGCCCACCGGGCCACAGATGCCGCCCCCCTGTTGCGCCGCCCATGCCATGAGCGTGACCGCCGCCCCCGCGAACCCCGCCCAGTAGCCGAAGGCGGCGACGCGGCGGCCGTTCTCGTCGACGAGGTATTCCAGGTCGTAAAGCGTGCCACCCCCGGCCTTGAATCGCCTGAGCAGCGCCTTGCCCGAATGCTGGCCCTTGAAGGCATGGCCGAACATGATGTGCCGATGCGGCAGCGGGGTGCCATCGTCGGGCAGTTCCTTGAGGCCGAAGATGATCGCGTCGCGCGGCGCCTCGGGCCATGAATTCTCCGGCACGATCTCGGCCCCCGCCGCGCGATAGCCGTCGATGGGAATGGCACGCGTCGTGCTCTCCTCGACCGTGACGCGCAATCCCGCGTCGATCAGCGCCTTCGCGCCTTCGGGGGTGAGGCCGACGCGGTCCTCGTTCGGGCGCTGCTCGGCGCGAACCCAGAGATGTGTCATGGCTGGTCTCCGTCAGACGAATGTGCGGGCGTGTTCGCGCCCCGGAAGGTCGAGATGCGGCGTGGCGTTGAACCCGCCCAGCATGAGCGTGTCATGCACATGCTCGACCCGGTGGACGGATGAATTCATCACCTGAAGCATGATCCGCGCCATGCCGCCGTTCTCCAGCCCGAGGATATGGCGCACCACCATGCCGATCACCCCGCCCGAGGTCACGATCAGGATGCGCCCATGCCCTTCGCAGATCTCGTCCACGATCCCGGTCACGCGGGCCGAGAAATCGCAGAAGCGCTCGGGCACGCCGTCGAGCGCGTCGCGGGTCCAATGGTCGATCACCTCGGGCAGATGGACGGCAAACTCGGTGGGATCACGCGGCGCCGGGATGCCCGCCTGATCCTCGAGCGCCTGGGCCAGCGCAAAGTAGCTGAGTTCGTTGAGCCGCGGGTCGGTATCGGTGATCTCGAGCCCCATGGAAAGCGCCGTGTCACGCTGGCGGCTGAGCGTGCCGGTGATCACCCGGTCGAAATGCGGGTTGGTCGCGGCCATGTGCTCGCCCAGCCAGCGGGCCTGCTGATGACCGAGATCCGAGAGCCGGTCATAGCTCTCTTCATCGGTGGCGGCGGCATTGGCCTGCCCGTGTCGCACAAGGATGAGTTCGGCCATGGGGGACTCGCGTGGTTGCTGCGCGCAATGGATAGGCCAGCCGCGCCCGGGTTGGAAGGGGCCGGGTGGGAAAAAACGGGTGGTTGGGGGCGGGCCGCTTGCCGGGCGTGTTGCGTGGCAGGGGTGCACTGGCATGGACAAGCGGATCGGAACGATACTCGGGCAAGGGCGCGCGATCGCCGACCTGTGGGGTGGCGTCCCGCGGCCTCAGAAACGCGATTTATTCCAGCCAAGCTCTTCCACAGTTCGTGTTCTGCCTGCCCTCACCAATCGCCGCCCCGGGGGGCGGGTCGGCGATCGCGCGGCGGCTTCGCCGCTATTCGCGCGGGCCACCACTTTCGACAAGGGACACCCAGCCGTTGCGCAGCGGTGCAACAGGGAAATCTTTGCCCTGCGGCACGGTCTTGGCCGCGTGAAGGTCGGCTATGCGGGACCTCACGATCTTTCGTGGTGGCTGGACAAGCGCTCCTCTATACGCGCAGGCAAGTCACTAAACTTCGAAACGAGCTTTCCTTCAAATGGCTCATAGTCGCGATACAAGTCAGCCATTTTCTTGTCGCAGCGGAAAAGATCACAGTCCTGCACGTAGCACATTTGAATAATGTCCATTAAGTCAGAGGGTTCGAATTGGTAGTGTCTCCGCGAAGCTTTCAGCATGTAATGCGCAACATGATTTGCACGACCCTGACCGATTTCCTTCTCAAGGCTACGAACAACACTTGATGAATCAAGCGTCTTAGACTTATATAACTTCATTACTTCCCTGACTCGACGTTTTTCAACTCCGGCAAGAGAAAGTTCTGCCCGAATTGCTTTTCTCTTGTCTTCCATTTCGAGAATGGCCTGATGCAACTGTTGTAAACTATCCTCCACCTTAGCGAGGCTTGGGTCCATGAACTCCTTCTTAAAGTCCTCTTTTCCAGCGTATTCATAATATATTTTGCTAAATTCAGCTGGGTCTGAGAACCAACGATTTACCCGCTCTTCAAACTCAGCGTCTGAACACTGGCCTTTGCGAAATCTCGAAAAAATTCCACTTTCGATTAGTTCGTCAGTTACAGGTAAACCGGGCTTTGTTGCACAAATCGGCTAAGGGATTCACTGCATGAATCCAGCATGATAGCTGGATGGTATGAGCAGTTGGGCCCCTACGAAGTACAAGACCAC